>BFBZ01000014.1_pt2:5000-676273 | contig 676273 bp, 588 predicted proteins | sample 1888401 | NCBI WGS metagenome assembly BFBZ01 (sample SAMD00112614, study PRJDB3348) | symbiont metagenome | host: Chara braunii
TATCGCTGCATGCTGCTGTTTTATTGACGCATAAAGATATGTTGATGAAGTGTGCGACGCAAGGAACGATGCTATGAAAAACTAAAGCTGACTTACAAAAACTATTGGCTTAACATTTTAAACCGTTGAATATACTCAGGTAAATTAAACTGCGTACTTAAAGTGCTGAAATTTTCTACATCTGAAATATGTGGTTTTGCTATTGAAAAAAACTTATAACGGTTTTCTTCGGAGAGGATTAATACGCCTAAATTTTTTATTTGCGTAACTGTATAGCATTTTTTTTCTAACGCTTTAGTTGCTGCTAACAGCATTGCATCTTCTGTTGTTGAAGCTGCCATATCTAACCTTAGTTTGTAAAAATCATTTTCTGTAGCCAATACATTACATGGTGTTGGCTTAGTTGTTACAGCAGGCTGTACAGTAGCATTTAACGGAATAAATATGGCAACTGTATCAACAGCTTTATCATTGCTTTTATCAACATACACCTGGTCTATGCCTAAGGCTGAAGTTTTATCATATGTTTTTAATACCGGCGGTGCTTGCTTTTCAGTGTTTGAAGTTATTACAGGGGCTTGTTGCTCCTGCTTTACAGGATTTTCTTTTTTTACATCGGGATTATCTGTTTCAATAACAGCTTGTGTTATATAATTTACCAAGACCCAAGTTTTTTCATTTTGCTGTTTAAGTGTAAAGCCAAGGCCGGCTTCACCATCAGTAATATCTACTATAAATTTTTGTTCGGGATAAGCATTTTTAGCAAAGCCAATGGTTAAATAGTATTTGCCTTGTAAAAGTTGGGCAATGTTTATATAACCGCTTGCCGTTGAACTGTACACATTGTTATTGAGTTGAACATAGAACGGTTGGCCGCTATTATTCTGAATAAAAAGAAAATGTTTTTCCTGACTAAAAGTTTTGAAAAAAGATAAGCTTGCCAATATTATAACTATAAAATATTTCATACGGGTTTTAGATTGGTACAAACTTACTTTAAATAGTGAAACAGTAATCAATCTTTACGCTTATCAAAATTTACAGGCTGATTTACAACAAATATTATCTTTAACACTTAACTATTTTATATGAAGAAATTTTTTCTGTTCGTCTTTTCAGCGATTCCTTTTTTTGTTCTTGCACAACAACCTGCACAAGACACATCGTGGAAAAAGATTTACCGTTCTTTCTCAACCAAAAAAAATGATTTAGTTCATACTAAACTACAGGCTAAGTTTGATTATGATAAAGCCTATATGTATGGTAAAGTATGGATTACTTTAAAGCCACACTTTTATGCAACAGATTCTTTACAGCTTGATGCTAAAGGAATGAATATTAATAAAGTTGAAGTTGTAAAAGCCGGCAAAAATATTCCGCTTCATTACAATTACGACAGCCTTTTTTTAAATATTAAGTTAGATAAGGTTTATAAAAACAATGAACAATACACTATTTACATAGATTATGTTGCTAAACCCAATGAATATCAGGCAGAGGGCAGTGCTGCTATAACGGATGCCCGTGGTTTATATTTTATTAATCCGAAAGGGGAAGAAAAAAATAAACCTACCCAAATATGGACACAGGGTGAAACAGAAAGTAACTCTGTTTGGTTACCGACTATTGATAAGCCGAATCAAAAGATGACTGATGAAATTTACATGACTGTTCCATCAAAATATGTAACACTTAGTAACGGTAAACTTATCAGTTCAACAAAAAATTCTGATTGCACAAGAACAGACTATTGGAAAATGGATTTACCGCATTGCCCTTATTTATTGTTTATGGGAGTTGGAGAATTTTCGATAGTTAAGGATTCTTATAAAGGCAAAGAAGTAAGTTATTATGTAGAAAAGGAGTATGAAAAAGTTGCACGAAAAATTTTCGGATTAACTCCTGAAATGATAAAATTTTATAGCGAAAAAGTAACAGGGATAGATTTTCCATGGCAGAAATATGCACAGATTGTTGGCAGGGATTATGTAAGCGGTGCCATGGAAAACACAACATCAACATTGCACGGAGAAGCTGCACAACAAAATGCAAGAGAATTAGTTGATGCTAATAATTGGGAAAGTGTTATTGCACATGAACTGTTCCATCAATGGTTTGGAGATTTAGTTACTACAGAAAGCTGGAGCAATATAACAGTGAATGAATCTTTTGCTGATTACAGTGAGTACTTATGGAATGAATATAAATATGGAATGGATGCTGCTTTAGACGATAATCTCTCACAGATGAATCGTTACTTCTCTAACCCTGCAGATGCCAAAAAAGATTTAGTACGTTTTTATTACGCTGATAAAGAAGATGTGTTTGATAATGTAAGTTATCCTAAAGGTGGAAGAATTTTAAATATGCTTCGTCATTATGTTGGTGATAGTGCTTTCTTTAAGTCATTAAACTATTACTTAACCGTAAATAAGTTTGGTAATGGTAATGCTCATAAATTACGCTTAGCTATTGAGCAGGTAACGGGAATAGATTTGAATTGGTATTTTAATCAATGGTATTTCAGTAGCGGCCATCCGAAAGTTGAAATTAACTATGCTTATGATGCAGATAAAAAATTGGCATCTGTTTTCATTAAACAAACTCAAGCGAGTGATAAGGTTTTTAAACTTCCGATTGATATAGATGTATATCATGGCTTTGAGAAGAAACGTACTACAGTTTGGATGGAACACAGAACTGATACATTCACGTTTAATGTTGCTTCAAAACCGGATTTAATAAATGTAGATGCAGATAAATATTTGCTTTGGGAAAAGAAAGACAATAAAACCACCAGTGAATTTATTCATCAATTTAAGTACGCTAAAAATTTTGTTGACAGAAGAGAAGCCATTGATTACTGTGCAAAACATAAAAGTGAAGCTGCTGCTTTTGCTTTATTAAAAGATGCTTTGAACGACCCTTATTTTAAACTTCGTAACCGCAGCCTTTTAGCCATTCAGGATACAACGTTGGATGCAGCCACTATCAGCAAAATTGAAACAATGGCAAAGTTAGACAGTAAAAGCTACTGCCGCAGTTATGCTATTAATGCTTTGGCAAAAACGAAAGATAAAAAATACATGCCTTTATATTTAAAAGCTGTTTATGATTCATCTTATACAGTAGCGGCAAGTGCTTTAGAAGCCATTGCTGCTTTAGACGAAGACAAAGCAGTTAGTTTATTACCTGAATTGAAGAAAGATAATAAGGGTGCATTAAAAACCGCTGTTGAGTCTATTGATGTTTTAACGAAAGGTGATAAAGATTTTGATGAGATGACGGATAAGTTCACTAACATTAAAAGCCTGCAGGAGAAATTCAATGCATTAGAAACCTATATTACATTTTTAAGCAGAGTAAATAATACAGCCAACTTTAAAAAAGGAGTTGACTTAGTAGTTGAATTCAGAAATAAAGTTGCTCAATACGGAGTAGCTCCGCAAATAAATGCCATGCTTACAGGAATAATAATTGAGAAGAAAGAAGCAGCTAAAGCCAAAGGTGCTAATGCTTCAGATATAGATGAGCAAATAAAGTATTTGAAAGAACAGGCTAAATAAAATAAGTATCGTTAATTTTTTTAAAGCCCCGCACTTGCGGGGCTTTCTTTTTATACAGGCAACCATATTCCTTTCTTTTCCGATTTTAAAAAGCATAAAGAAAGAATATGGCATTTGCACAATTAAAGCCTCAAAATAAGCAGTCAGTTCTTAATTCATCTGTCTCGAAATCTATCATAAAAACCTTAGCCTACTTTGATGTGTTCAGCTATCCCATAACTTTTAATGAGATTTATGAATATGCAAGTATAAAATCAGCAGCAGTTCTTTTTGAAGAAGAGTTAAATATACTTTTAAAAAATGAAGTTATTTTTAAAACAGGAGACTTTTATGCTTTAAGCAATAACCCTTTATTGGCCATTAAAAGAAATAATGAAAACCGATTGGCAAAAGAACAATTACCGCAAGCAATTAAAGTTGGAAAATTTATAGGCAAATTACCTTTTGTAAAAGCCGTTGGCATATCAGGTTCTTTATCAAAAAATGTAGCTTACGATAATTCTGATTTTGATTATTTTATTATTACTGAAACAAACAGATTATATGTTTGTCGCTTTATTTTAGGGCTTTACAGAAGATTTACAAAACTGCTCAAGAAAGAATATCATGTTTGCTGCAATTATATAATTGATGAAAATCATCTCATAATTCCTGAAAAAAATATTTACACAGCTATTGAAATTGCTTCATTAATTCCTGTTGCCGGTAAAAATGTATTGCTGAATTTTTATTATGAAAATAACTGGAGAAATGCTACTTTACCTAATGAGAGAAGGCATATTATTCCTGCTACTAAGAAAATAATTCTTAAACAAAGCTTGGAAATATTGATAGGAAATATATTCGGTAATATTCTTGATAGTCTATTCAGAAAAATTGCCATCAAAAGATTTAATAACTTAATAAAGAAAGGAAAAAACTACAATAAACGAGGTTTGTGTTTTGCCCAATTCGATAAACACATATGTAAGAATACACCGGGCACCTTTCAAAATAAGTTGCTTGACAAATACAAAAAAAGGCTTCAAAATTTAGAAAGCAAATGGAATATTAATTTAGAAACTGAACACTTATTTTCTCTTTAAAGAAATAATATAATAATCGCCAATTAAATTAAAAGGAAAAATACTTTTCAAGATATCTTCTGTCTTACAAAGTACCCTAAACAGTTTTGGAAATTTTACGGGAAAACTTTCATGATACGAAGGTGGAACTATAGTGCACAATCCTTCAACACCTAACAATTCAAAATTATTTTTTAAATACTTTATTATATAAAAAGGACTGTAATACCAGCATTTAAAGTACACACCATCAATATGAGCAGTTGCACCACTTTTGCCTCCTTTAAATCTTCTTAGTGCAGTTTTAAAATCTCCTTTTAGTATTAATAAAAATTCCCATAAACAAAATCTGGGCATAATAACCATTGTTACAATTCCATCAGGCTTTAGTAATGAATTGAATGATTGTAATACCACACTCAAATCTTCTGCACAATTTAAACCGCCGAAATTGGAAAAGATGGCATCATATTGCTTTTGGTGCTTAAGATTATTTAATTCTGTAAAAGAAATTTTTTCTGTTGTAATGTTATCGGCTTCTTTTAAAGTAGCTGCTTTTTGTTGTAAGTGAAAAAGCATATCTGCCGAAACATCTGTAGCATGAATAAGATAACCCTTTTCAGCAAAGTATAAAGTATCTTCCCCGGTACCTGCATTCAATTCAAGTATATTGGCTTGTGCAGGCAAATGTTTTTCAAAACAATCTCTTACTCTTTTTCTTTTGTATTGAATAGTAATATTCTTTCCATAGATATCATCAAACACAAAAGATTGTTTACCGAAAGCAACTTCAGCTTCAGAAAATTGTATGGCAGTGGGCTGTTTTTTCATTTGCTATTATAAACCAAGTTGGTATTTTAAGTAAGCAGATGACAAATAGTAATAACCAAGTTTGAGTAAATTTTTTATATACTTTGACTTAACACTAAAGTCTCTTTTGCCACTCTTTTTAACTGAAGCAACTGCATTTTGAAATTGAAAATTTTTATGTACGAAACTATGAAGCGTTTTATAAAATGAGGGCTGATAAGTGTTTTTAAACATCATATCTAAATCGTCAGAATGTTTCCAGTTGGCCTTTTGTTGTAAATCATTTTTTACCTTTTCATAGAAGACTGTTCCCTGCAAGGGATAAGAAACAGAAATACCAATACTGTGAGGCTTTAGTTTATTTACCATTTCTATTGTTTTAAGAATATCTTCTTTTGTTTCCCCTAAATAGCCGAATTGCAGAAAGAAGGAAGGGTGTATTTTATATTGCTTTAATAATGCAGTTGCTGCTGCTATCTGTTCTATCGTTATCCCTTTATCCATGGCATCTAAAATTTTTTGTGACCCGCTTTCTGCTCCCATCCAAACATTTGAGCAACCTGATAAGGCAAGATTTTTTACATAATCTTCTTGTAACAATAAATCTGCCCTTGATTGAATTTTATAATTCAACTGCATATCTTCCAATAAAACAAGCTGTGCAAATTCTGCTACCCAAAAAGGTTTTAATCCAAATATGTCGTCGCAAAACCAAATATGATCAATAGCAAAATGCTCTTGCAAATATTTTATTTCATTTACAACTTTTTGCGGAGAACGCGAGTTATAACGATTACCATAAATTGGTTTTGCACACCAATTACATTTAAAAGGGCAACCTCTTGTAGTGGCAACATTAATAGAAAAATATCCATGATTGCTTAACCATACCGATTTATATTTTTCAATTTCAACTAAATCCCATGCAGGCATTGGTAATTCATCTAAATTTTTTAACACACTTCTTCCGGCAGTTTTTACTACTGTATTATTTTTTTTTAATGCAATGCCATTTATTTTTTCTGTTTCATTCTTATTTATCAGTTCTAACAGTGTATGTTCAGCTTCACCAATAATAACATAATCAGCCCCCTCATTTAAATACATTGCAGTATGGTCTGTTGCATCTGAACTTGACACTATAACCGTACAACCCAATTGCTTTGCTGCTTTACACATTTCAAGTGCAGCATTACGCATATTGGTTAAGCACATTTTGGTTAAATAGTTAAAGCCATCATCATACACAACAAAAAAATCGGGAGTAAACTCTTTAATAGCTGTTAATACTTCCTCAGCAGATTTTCTGAACATGGAATCCCACAACTTTACTTCAAAATCTTTTTCTCTTAATAATGCTGCTGCATAAATAGTTGCCAATGGCGGATATGGTTGTGCTGCTTTTTTTTGCTTTGCATCAAATGCTAAAAAGTAGGAGTGTGTTAAAAGTACTTTAGTCATTTCGTACATTTTAGTTTATCGCTTTTGTGGGCGGAAGATTTAATGAACAAACACATTGCATGCAGGTAATGCTTCTCTCGATATTCAGATTTTTTCTGAAATTAACAGCATTAGCAGAATTGATAATTTCGTTAAAAGATTGTTTGTGTATATTACCATAAGCCTCATGAAAAAAGCATGGTCTTACGGTACCATCTGCTTCTACAACAGCAGATACCCATGGAGCATTACATTTTTTATACGGAAAAGCATTTAAGCCATGTAATGCTGCATAATAGAAATAGATATTCATCAATTTAGCAGCATCTTCAGCAATAAAATTTCCAATTTTATCAGCCTGTTCTTTAATTAATTTCTGAATAACTATTTTTAGCTCAGGCAATTCATTTCTGCAAACTGCAATACCTCTTTGTTGATCCTCAGTTAATAAATCGGGTCTGTTAAAAGCAGTGGTGGAAACATCGACAGGCAAAAAACTTATTTGTTGCAAGCCTAAGCTTTGTGCAGTTGTTACGATATCATTTAAAGCAAAAAAGTTTATTTTCTGAACAACAGTTCTTGCGGTAATCCTGAAGTTTTTATTCAGTACTTTTAAAGAGGCAACCCCCTCAGCAAGTTTTGTAAATGCAGTTGGGATGTTGCGAATTTGATTATGGATTATTTCATTACCATCTAATGAAATAATGACATCATCAATATGTGCCACTATCTGTTCAGCAAAATTTTTCAGTGCAATACCGGATGACAATAATGTTATTTTAATGTTTTCCTTTTTAAGCAAAGCACATAATTTAAAAAGGTTTGGGTTCAATAATGCCTCACCTCCGGACATTACAACCCGCTGTGTTCCTAATTTTTTTAAACTGCTTAATAACGCAGCAACATCTTGCTCCGTAAGTTGTTTTGTATTAGCATTTCCCTTCCATATATCACACATAACACATTTACAATTACATCCACTATGTGGCATTAAAATAACAACTGGCAATGCCGAAATTGTATGCGTATATAAAGTTTTATACCTGTTGAATGTATGTAATACAGTTTGCCTGAACATGCTTATAATTTACTTATTAAACAGTTTAAGAAAATTTTCAGTTATTTGAGTACAGGCAACGAATATGTTATCTCTTTCGTTCATTATGTTGATTTGTGTAACCAACTATACGCATATAAAAGCAATCAGGTTGCTTGTAAAATATAAAATCATCTGCTTGAACACATGCTTAGCTTGAATAACTTTTATACAATTGATACACCTGAAAAAGCAGCTTTCATTCAAATAAAAAACGGAAAAATAACTCTTGACACTTTTGATGAATTAAAACCGATTGATTGTAAAGGCTCTTTTCTGTTGCCCGGATTTATTAATTTTCACGATCATTTGGATTTTAATCTGTTTCCACAATTAGGTAAGGAGCATTATCAAAACTATACCGAATGGGGGCCATTTATTCAAGCTGAGTTTAAGAATGAAATAAAAGAAGTACTTAGTATTACGCAACAATTAAGAACACAGTGGGGCATTTATAAAAATTTACTAAATGGCTTTACAACTGTTGTTAATCATGGAGAAAAATTAATTAATGAAAATGAGTTGATTAATGTAATTCAACATTTTACCAACTTGCATTCGCCTGCCTTTGAAAAAAATTGGCAATGGAAACTGAAAAATCCATTTAATTTAAGAGTACCTGTATCGATGCATATCGGAGAAGGCATTGATGAATTGGCTAACAAAGAAATTGAAGACGTTATTCACCATAATTGGTTACAGAAAAAAATTATTGCCATTCATACCTTACAGATAAACCAACAACAATCAAAAAGGTTTACCGGTATTGTTACCTGCCCAGCTTCTAACCATTTTATGTTTAATCAAACAATTAACAGTCATCAAGTGGAAGAAGGTAAATTATTATTTGGTTCAGATTCAACTTTAACTGCAGATTGGAATATCTGGAATCATTTCAAGCTTGCTGTTAATCAATATTCATTTTCAAACAATACTTTATTACAATCTCTTACAACTAATGCAGCTTCTATTTTAAAATTAAACAGTAATGCTACCATTGAAGATGGCAGCGATGCAGATTTATTACTTATTCAACCAAAACAGAAAAAAGAATTTTGTTTAGCAGATTATTCTTGTGAAGATATTTTTATGTTACTAAGTAAAGGAAATATACTGTTGTTTGATGAAACTTTAAAAAACGATATAAGCATTGAAGGTTTTACACTTGTAAAAGTAAACAGCGTATTAAAATATGTAAAAGGCAACCTTTTAAAACTAATGAACGATATAAAAAAATATAACTCCAATATCCACTTTCCTATACAAGCAATCAGCTATCATGATTAAGTTTATTGAGTTAAATTATTATTGCCATGAGCAAGAAAACAATATTAATCAGATAGCTGATTTACATTTAAGAACTTCCTGCTTTGCATTAAGGCTTAATGAAATATGCAAGCTTATTATTATTAAACATGCTGCCTTCAAAAAAAGTTTTTCCTTTCAAAACCTGCAATACCAGTGCTTTCAGAGGAAGAATTCATTTTTTCAAATTCCATTCAAAACACATTTTTACATTAAACAACAAAAGCCCGATGTTATTTTAATACATGGCTTAGTATTTCCTGTTCAAATAATTGCATTGAGATTTTTATCAGGCAGAAAGCCAATTATCATGGTACAGCATCATGCAGAAACTCCCTTCAGAAATCCTGTAAAAAAATGGTTGCAAAAGATAGCCGATAGTAATATTGATGCTTATTTATTTCATAGTAATGGAAATGCTTCAGCATGGATTAAAAAAGGCATTCTTTCTAAAGAGAAATGTATTGAAACCTGTATTGCCCCTACCAACTTTAAAGCAATTGAAAAACTAAAGCGTGATAAAATAAAGTTTATTTGGGTTGGAAGATTAAACGCAAACAAAGACCCTGTAACAATTATTAAGGCTTTTGTAAAGTTTGCAGCAACTAATAAAAATATTACGCTGCAAATGATTTATCAAACAGAGGAATTACTTGAAGCAATAAAAAAAATAATTGCTGAAAATAACATGCAGGAGCAGGTTACTTTATCAGGTAAAAAAACAAAACAGGAAGTAGAAGCACAGTTAAGAGAAGCTGATTTTTTTATTTCAGGAAGTTATAATGAAGGAAGTGGGTATGCATTGGTAGAAGCTATGAGCTGCGGTTGTATTCCTGTTGTGTCAAATATTCCTCCTTTTTTTACAACAACTAAAAACGGAACATTAGGTTTTTTATTTGAAGCGGGTAATGAAGAAGCAATTTTACAAGAGCTTTACAAAACACAATCAATTGACATTGCACTGATGCGTAAAGAAATTATCTGGCATGCTCAGAACAATTTCTCTTGCAATGCGGTAGCAGAAAAGTTGCTGTCAATTGCAGAAAATCTAATTGCTCAACAACAATTGCAGTAATTGTTTGGCAGTATTGTTAATGCTAAAAGGAATAACAGGTTTGCTTACTGCATTTTCATTTAAAAGAATTTCTTTGGCTTTATCAATCATTTCCTGTTTTGTTTTTACTATAAACCAGTTTTCAATTTCTTCATTCATCGGCTTAACAAAGCTGATAACTTTTGCTCCCGCTGCTAAAGCTTCAATATTTACCAAACCAAAACCTTCGTAAGAAGAAGGATGAATAAATAATTTAGCCTGTTGCATTAATTGTAAAGACGCTGCATGAGGTAATTCTCCTTTCAGGTCAATATTATCATTCAGGTTTAAATCAGCAATTTGTTTTTTCAATTTTTGTTCATCTTCCCCTCCCCCTGAAATAACACATTGAATGTTCGGGATAGTATTTTTTAATGCAGCAATAACTTCAATCAAGATATTGTATTGTTTTAAAGGAATTAGACTTCCGGCCCCCATAATATCTATCAATCTTTCATTAAAAGGAATCATATTTTTTACTTCTGCAACTCCGGGTAAAAGCACTGCAGGCATTTTACCATAACTTTTGTAGAATAATTCTTTAGCAGCATCTGACAGAGAAAGTAATTGATGAGATTTTATTTTTGAAATACGTTGATACAACCCTCCCGGTTTAGCATCCTGACCAAGAATCCATCCGTAAAACTTTATCCTGTTAAAGTAAGCAAACCAACTGGCTACAAAACAACCTTCAGCAATCCATCCGGCCACTATGGCTTTTATTTTTTTCCTCTTTTTAAGTAGCATTAATGCCCGAAATACTTTCAGAAAAAAAATAATTTTTTTAATGCCCTTTCTGTTATAGCCATTCAATGCAATCACCTCTATATTATTCCATTGATAAGAAATATTTTTTGCGGGGAAATATAAGCTTACAATCGTAATATCAATATTTTGTTGCTTCTGTTGAATTGCCAGCATTAATTGTTGGAGCCAAGGCAACCAATTAGGCTCATTTTGCGAAGCAAATGCAGGTAATACAAAAGCGATAGATTGTTTATCGGGCATACGAACTGTATACGCAGTCTGTATAATAAAGTTGCCTGAAACATTTTCAAAACACAAATCAATTAATTGCATCCGCCTACAACCAAACAAAACTTTCCTGCTTTAACAGGTATAAGAGCAGCAGGTGCTATGGCTGTTTTTTTTGTGCATTTACCATTTGATACAGGACGAAAAATTGTAATTGATGTAATGCCTTTCTTTTTTGTATTAAGTGGCTTTCTGATTGTGTATTTATATTATAATGATGAGGCTGTAAAACAGGCAAATTTTAAGAAATACATTGTAAACAGATTCGCCAGAATTTATCCTGTTTATTTTTTATTAATAACTGTGGCAATTATCTGTAACCACAATTTTAATTTATGGTATATTATAAAAAATTACACGTTAATAAACGGTTTATTTGCAAATAATACTGCAAGGGCTATACAACCAAGTTGGAGTATTACAACAGAAGAATGCTTTTACTTAGCTGCACCTTTTTTAATGTATTTAATAAGAAGGTTTAATGCGTTTACTGCTTTTTTATTTGGCGTTTTATTATTATCAATTGCATTGGTTATATCAACTTTCTCTTTTTCTTTTTATCATGGTTACAGGTTCATTTTTGCAATAAGTTTCCCCGGTCATTTTTTTGAATTTTTCTGCGGAATGATGTTGGCATTAACTGTTTTAAAGAAAAAAAATAATATCGTTTATACAGCTACAAACTATACAGCACTTGGTATTACCGGAATAATACTTTCTATTGGAATATTGGTAATTACGAATAATATGAACGACGCTGAAAGGCCTGTTTCCTTTTTTTTAGTAAACAACTTACTATTACCAATACCTATTGCAGTTTTCTATTACGGATTAATTACTGAAAAAAGTTTAGCTGCTACTGTTCTTTCAATTCCGCTAATGCAGTGGTTAGGTAAAGCATCGTATGCTTTTTATTTACTGCATTCAATTATAATAGATTTTGTTGGAAAGCCTTTCATTGAAATATTATTTAAAAATCACTACAACTTTTATGTATTAACCATTTTCGCAGCAACAGAACTAATTGCTGTTGCTATTTATTATTGGTATGAACACCCTTTAAACAGTTGGATTAGAAAGCGGTTCAGATGAAGTTTTAAAGCAATTAAATGAAACTAAAAAAGCAGAATATATTATTCTGCTTTTTTAGTTGTAGCGAGGAGCAGACTTGAACTGCCGACCTTCGGGTTATGAATCCGATGCTCTAACCAGCTGAGCTACCTCGCCAAAAATCATTTTGATTTTGGGCTGCAAATATAGGGATTGAAAGCTTTTCAGGAAAAGCAATTTAATAAGCCACCAATTTAGCAATACGGCTTTGCACTTTTTCAACCGTTGGCAGCATAGCTTGTTCTAATGCGGTATTTATTGGCACCGCAGGCAAATTCAGGGCTCCTACTACTTCAACCTTAGCGTCTAAGAAGTGGTAACAATTATTAGAAATACGAAGCGATAGTGCTTCTGCAAATGAATTATTCTGTTGTTCTTCTGTTAATACAATTACTTTTCCGTGTTTGGTTACACTTTCAAAAACCAACTCTTCATCTAATGGGTACAGCGTTCTTAAATCAACTACTTCAACTTGTCCCGGGAATTTTTTGGCAGCATTTTTTGCCCAATAAACGCCCATTCCATAAGTAATTATCGTAACAGTTTCACCTTTTTTAATTCTTAGTGGTTCTGCCTGTAATGCTACAGCACCTTTACCTAAAGGCAATACATAATCTTTTGCCGGCTCTGCTGTTTTAGCATCTTCAGTTCCTGCAACTTTACTCCAATACAACCCTTTATGTTCCAACATTACAACGGGGTTAGGGTCATAGAAGGCAGCCTTCATAATACCTTTCATATCCGCAGCATTAGAAGGGTATGCAACCTTAATTCCTTTTATGCTTAACAGTGTACTTTCAATACTTCCGCTATGATAAGGTCCGCCACCGCCATAAGCACCGACAGGTATACGTAACACCATTTGTACAGGAAACTTACCATTGCTTAAATAGTTTGATTTTGCAACCTCTGTAGCTAATTGATTAATTGCCGGATAAATATAATCTGCAAACTGAACCTCAACAATCGGTTTTAAACCTAATGCACTCATGCCAATGGTAGAGCCAACTATATATGCTTCCTGAATAGCAGTATTAAATACACGGCTATCACCAAATTTTTCTCCCAGCGTTGCTGTTTCTCTGAAAACCCCACCTAATCTGCGTCCTACATCCTGACCGTATAAAACTGCTTCGGGGTGTTGCTCCATAATTTCTTCAATAGCATGCAATGCAGCATCTACCATTAAAACTTTTTCTGCAGTTTTAGGAGTACGAAGTCCTCTTTCTTCTTTAACAGTTGTTGGAGCAAAAATATTTTCTTCAACCGATTTTGAATCAGGTTCTGCAGCTGCCATTGCTTTTTCAAAAGATTCATTTACTTCACGTAAAGCAGCGGCTTCCGTTTCATTTATTTCATGCTCTTCAAAACCAACGCCGGTAAGCATTAAACGAAGCTTAGGCATAGGGTCATACAAACCATGTTTTAATAAATCTTCCCGGCTTCTATAAAACTCTCTTCTTACGCCACTTGTATGATGCCCTAATAAAGGAACTTTTGCATGAATTAAAACCGGCTTACGCTCCTGCCTTGCATAGGTTATAGCCTGACTTATTGTTTCATAACTGCGAATAAAATCACTTCCATCGCACTGCATTTTTTTCAAGCCCTTAAAGCCATCTGCAAATTCATAAGCATTGCCTGCTCTGAATTCTTCAGCACTTGCACTGATACTCCACTGATTATCCTGTACTAAATAAATAATCGGTAATTGTTTAAGCGAAGCAAACTGTAACGCCTCACTTACTTCGCCTTCGGTAATACTTCCATCTCCCATTGAACAAATAACAACAGGGCTTTCACCGTTTTCACCGCTTTTTATTAAACCGAGGTTTTGTTTTTCTATGTATTGAATACCTTGAGCAATACCTGTTGTAGGTATAGCCTGCATACCCGTAGCACTGCTTTGATGTATAATGCCGGGGCGTTGACCATCTTTATTATTAGGGTGGCAATAATAAGAACGACCACCAGAAAACGGATCGTCTTTCTTAGCCAATAACTGCAACATTAATTCATACGCAGAAAAGCCTGCTGCCAGCATCATGCTGTCATCGCGATAATAAGGGCTAACCCAATCTATCGGAAGCAATTGCATGCCTGCTGCAATTTGTATAGCTTCATGCCCGCGAGCACATGCATGCACATACTTACAAACCTGGCGGTTTGCCTCGTATGTATCGCTCATTGCCTTGGCCGTAACCATAAGCTTGTATGCGTGCATTAATGTGTCTTTAGTAAGCATTATTCTTTCTCTTATTATTTAATTTCTACTTCAAACATTTTTTCTTTCTCAAAAAACCCTTCCAAAACATCTCCAACAACACATTCACCAACACCAGCTGGGGTTCCTGTAAAAACCATATCGCCTATGTTCAGTGAGAAGTATTGAGATATGTGTGCAATGAGGTAATCAAAGGAGAAAATCATATCCTTACTGTTACCATCCTGTACAACCTGCTTATTATTTTGAAGAGAGAAATGAATTGGATTTTGAAGAATTTCAGGCGTTAAAGCAATCCACTTTCCTACAACTGCTGAATTATCCCATGCCTTGGCTTTTTCCCAGGGAAGGCCTTTCTTTTTTAATTCTGCCTGTACATCTCTGGCAGTAAAATCAATACCAATAGAAATTTGATTATAATATTTAGATGCGTGTTTTTCGGGAATGTATTTTCCGTTCTTGGAAATCTGTAAAACAAGTTCTACTTCGTAATGCAATTCATTACAAAACTCGGGGTAATAAAATGGAGTATGGCCTTGGAGTAACGCACTCTTTGGCTTCATAAAAATTACCGGTTCTTCCGGTACCGCATTACCTAACTCTTTTGCATGGTCGGCATAGTTTCTGCCAACACAGAATATTTTCATAGCTGTAGCTTTGAATATTAATTAAGTAACCTTCGGCTTTAATGGCTAAGAATAGCCTGAAACCTGCCTTAACCGGTTTACTTGAATTATATTTCCACTACTTATAAACTGCGAATTTTATTTTTTATTGTGTGAAGGTTAAATTATTTACCAGATTCATGGTTTTTTCAATGCCTATAAAAGCCACATTTTCAATAGCATCTATACATTTTTCAATTTTTTGTTGAACAATCGGCACTTCTTCCTGCCACCATTTGCCTAAAACAAATTGTGCCTGCATGCCTTTGGGGTAATTATTGCCAATACCAAAACGCAGCTTTGGATAGGCATCTGTTCCTAATGTTAGTTGAATATCTCTTAAGCCATTATGACCGCCATCGCTACCGCTGGGTCTTAATCTAAGCTTTGAAATAGGTATGGCTAAATCATCAACTATAGTAAGTGTATTGTTAATGTCAATCTTTTCTTTATCCATCCAATATTTAAAGGCTTTGCCACTAAGGTTCATATAAGTAGTTGGCAATATGCAAACGAATATTCTGCCTTTAACTTTTACTTCTGCTACATAGGCCAATCTATCTTGTTTAAACATGCCACCATGTTTTAATACAAAAGCATTAACCACATCAAAGCCAATATTGTGGCGGGTATGGCTGTATTCATTCCCAACATTTCCTAAACCAACTATTAAATACTTCATGCTGTAAAAATAGAAGCTATTGATTTAAATAAAAATCCCCCAACAGTTTGTTGAGGGATGATTTTTATAGAAGTTTGAATTTTTATTTTTTGGCAGCCGGAGCTTTTGCAGCGGGTGCAGCAGCACCTTTGGCAGGAGCAGCGGTAGCAGCAGCAGCTTCTTCTTGTTTTAACTGGCGTGTCATAACTACAGAAGCAACAGGAATACGTGGGGAGTTCATTACTTCCATATTTTCTGCTTTTACGTCTTCTACACGTATGTTTTCGTTAACTGCAAGGTTGGTAATATCTACTTCAATATTTTCTTTCAAATATTTAGGTAGTGTTTTAACCTTTAAAGATTTCATTTTGGTTACCAACTTACCACCATCTTTTACTCCTATTGAATTACCTACAAATTTCAATGGTAAAGTAGCAATAACTTTTTTGTCTTCAACTAACTCTAATAAGTCTACATGTGTCAGAGAATCATCCACTTTATCAAATTGCAAATCTTTTAAAATGCATTTGTAAGTTTTGTCGGCAATTTTAACTTCTGCCAATTGAAATTCTGCGGTGTACACTAAAGGCTTGAAAGCTTTTGCAGGAGCAGAAAAATTAACTTCTGCAGCACCCCCGTAAATTACACCTGGCACTAATTCCTGAGAGCGAAGTTCGCGGGTGGCTTTTTTGCCGAATTCGGTCCTCAGTTGTCCTTCGATTGTAACTGTTTTCATGATAAAAATTTTTTGGACGGCAAAAGTAGGGGAAAAGACTGAAAGTTTATAAAGTAAAAAAGGTATAAAAAGTGAAGCTCTACCCTACTTTTTATACCCTTTTACATATTTACCAATTAACCCGTTCTTATTTATCTCTACCGCGTAACTGCGAATGAATAAATAAGCTGGTAATACTTTTATTTTCGTAAGCATTTCTGATAGCAATGGCAAACAAATCTGCCACAGAAATTACTTTAAGTTTAGAAGATTCACCTTTTAAAGGAATTGTATCGCAAACAACCAGTTCTTCCAGAACACTGTTTTCAATGTTTTCATAAGCCTTACCACTTAAAATGGGGTGCGTACATAAAGCTCTTACACTTTTAGCTCCTTTTTCTTTCAACAAACCTGCAGCTTTGGCTAAGGTGCCGCCGGTATCACAAATATCATCAATTAAAATAATATCTTTTCCTGCTACATCTCCAATAACCACCATACTGGCAATTTCATTTGCTCTTTTTCTATGTTTATCGCAAATAACCATTTCAGCATTAAAATAACTGGCAATTTCTCTTACACGGTTGGTACTTCCAACATCCGGTGCTGCAAAAGTTAATTGAGGAAGTTTAAGTTGTTCTATATAAGGAATGAAAATAGCAGAGCTATCTAAATGATCTACAGGAATATCAAAAAACGCCTGAATTTGCGGTGCATGTAAATCCATCGTAATAATTCTATCTGCTCCTGCAGATTCAAGCAAAGTGGCTACCAGTTTACTTCCTATAGCAACGCGAGGTTTATCTTTTCTGTCCTGTCTTGCGTAACCATAATAAGGTAACACTGCAATTATTTTATAAGCACTTGCTCGTTTGGCAGCATCAATCATCAACAATAATTCCATTAAATTATCTGTTGGTGCATAAGTGCTTTGTACTAAAAAAACATAATCTCCGCGAATACTTTCTAAAAAAATCGGCTGAAATTCCCCATCGCTAAACTTCTGAATATTAATCTTTCCTAAAGAAGCACCGAAACGCTTGGCAATTTTTTCTGCAAGATCCTGAGAGCCTGTTCCGGAAAATATTTTAACTGATGGGTTCATAACGAATATGTATGTAGCGAAGATAATACTCACTTTGCACAGCTGAAAAAATGAAAGCGATTTTTTATTACTTTCATAATAAAAGATTTTTTAATTTATTTGTTAATATCATTAATTATGAGTGGAATTAAAAACTGGAGTATTGATGACAGGCCAAGAGAAAAAATGCTTTTAAAAGGTGTTGACAGCCTTAGTAATTCTGAACTGCTTGCTATTTTATTGAATAATGGAACAGTAAATAAATCAGCCGTTGATTTGGCGAAGGAATTATTAAACAAAACAGAAAATAACCTGGAAAAGTTAGGGAAGCTATCTGTAAAAGACATTGTAGGTCTTAAAGTTAAAGGCTTAGGGCAAGCCAAAGCTATTGCAATAGTAGCAGCGTTAGAATTGGGTATTAGAAGAAATGCTTTTGAAAACAAGAAAGAGAAAATTGCCAGTAGCAGCGATGTAGCTAAATACATGCAATCATTATTACAATATAAACAGCATGAAGTGTTTGTTGTAATTTTTATGAATCATGCCAATAAAATTATTCATCATGAAATTGTTAGTGAAGGCGGCATTACCGGCACTGTTGCAGACCCAAGACTTATTTTAAAGAAAGCATTACAACATAATGCTACAAGTATTATTCTTTGCCATAATCACCCGAGCGGAAACTTAAAACCAAGTGCTGCAGATGCTGCAATAACTCATAAAATTAAACAGGCTGCTCAATTTTTAGATATTATTGTTGCAGACCACATTATTGTAAGTAATGAAGGCTATTACAGTTTTGCAGATGAAGGTATTTTGTAATTAATTATGCTTGTGCGATAGGTCCACCAAAATTCATAGGAATTTCAACCTGTTCTAAATCCTGAATAGCACCGTTGATATTTTCAAATTTTTCTACATTATCAATTAATGCCTTCATAAATTTCTTGGCATGCATAGGTGTTAAAATAATTCTGCTTTTAACCTTACTCTTAGGAGTACCCGGCATTACATTTACAAAATCAATTACAAACTCTGCATGGCTATGTGTAATAATAGCAAGATTGGCATATTCACCCTCTGCAATTTCTTCTGAAATTTCTATATTTAGTTGATTTTGTTGTTCTGACATTTATACAAACTTTTATTCAGTTTAATACAAACTAAGTAAATTTATTACTTCAAAACCTTTTTATGAGAAAAATATTTTTTTATAACTGCTTAATTATATTATCATTCAAAACTTATTCTCAAGACATTGCTGCAGTAGGAATGCAAAGTGAGTTTAAGGCTGTTACAGGGTTTGGCACCAGACAAACGGGCTTCGAAGGTTTTCAAACTTACTCCTCAAATAAGATAATAGGAAGTCAGTTCTTTTTTCCTACATGGAGCAAAGGGTTTGTTATTACATATAACAAGGAGCTAGTAAAAAATGATGATTATTTGTACGTTTTTGATAAGGTTCGGCAATTAATTTTTTTAAAACAAAAAGATTCCTCTAGCATCCTTTTAGCAAATAAACACCAGATATCATCTTTTACGTTAACAAACACAACACAACATGTATTTGAAAACTCTAACAATTTCAATTTCGCCACAAAAGATATTTTTTTTGAAGTTCTGATTAAAGATAGCAGCAAGTACACTCTTCTTAAAGAAATTAAAACAACATTTATCAGAGCAGATTTACATGATATTGTAAAGGTAAAATCCGGAGAAAACTACGATGAGTTTAAAGATGAATTTGAATATTATATTTCATATAAAAATAATATTCCTCAAAAACTAACTTTAAATGAAAGGAAACTGAAAAAAATTATTGATAATCCCGCTAAAAATAATTTGATTGATGAGTCTTGTTCTCAAAGTATTAAGTTCGAGTCAAAAGAAGCTTTTTACATAGATTTTGTAACTAAGCTAAATAAGTAATAAAAATATATTTATAAAAAAGAGTGCTTATTTAAGTAAGCACTCTTTTTTATAAATTGAAACTAATTAAACTTAGTTTTATTGATGAGTAAATTCATCAGTAAATGTACGAGGAGCACCTGCACTATTAATAACAGACCAAGTAAACTTAAAGTGTCTATTTGGCCCATCTGCTAAAATGATGGTAGGGTAAGACCCAATAGCAAAACCACTTGCCACTATTGACGCAACATCAGAACTATTCAATGTAACTTGAAAATTTGTAGCAGTAGCAGCTGAAGTTCCGGTAAATGAAACTACATACCTAAAAGTAGTTCCTAAGCCTTGTGTTCCATAACCCGCTTGAAGTTCAAAGGTATTAGGGTCATCTGGTAGACCTACTACATTATAAGTTATAACAGCACTTGGCGATCCTGTACCACTTGCATTATTCCACCTAGTATATAAATCGGTATAAGGCCCAGCTAAAGGATTCCCTATGACATGATAATAAATTGTATTAAAATTACTACTGGTATTAATTCCACTTGGTGTTGCGGTTATGGAAATCGGGAACATATAACTTTGGGTAGGATCAATCTTTGAAGGCTTAACTATAAACGGAACAAGAGCAGAATAACTTTGCCCTGCCTTTATTGTAACTGAAGTAGTTGTAAAAGAAGCCGTACTATCGGGAAATTTTGAATATTTGATTGAAGAAGAAGCATTGTATGCTGCTAAAGCATTTGCATCATAAGATAGGGTATATGTTTGGTCAGTTGGAGCAACTCCTGTAGCTGCAAAATTCACCAAAAACCATGCAGTATCAATATTATCTGCAGGAGGAAATGTAAGAGCAGCTGAACCAAAATTACCTATACCGCTATTTACTATTTGAGCAAATGGTTGTAATCCAACAACCTCATTACCACTATTAACGTCTTTTATACAAGAATTTAGCGATACAATCAGCAGTATCATACTGCCAAAAAGTAATCTAGTATTTATTATTTTCATTTTTAAAACTATTTAAAAGTTCTTAATTTTTTTACTCTTAAAATTTAAGGCATCCAGAAAACTTTTGATGTATGATGATCAATAGCACCTTGAGCATTAACATTAGCTGTATTATTCTGATATTCACTGGTAGGGTATAAAATTCTTACAGGAATTGCTAATACATCTACATATGGCGATTGCGTTAATGGAATGTCAGCTGGTAACCCTAATCTTCTATAATCACACCATGCCTCAAATGGATTAACTGTATTGAGTGCCATCCATTTTTGTCTTATAATACATGCTAATTGTTGTGCTGGTGTAGTACAAGCTGAATAGTTAGTATTTTGGTTACCAGGCTGCGTATAATAACCCGTTGCATCGCCAGCTCCGAGATAAGTAAATGATGCTTGAACACCGCTGTTAAACAATGTTCCTGCATTACCACTTATAAATCCATTTAAAACAGCCTCAGCTTGTAAAAAATAGCTTTCAGCAGCACTTATCATTATAGCAGATTGACTTGCAGATTTTAATATACCTGGTCCAAATGTTGATGTACTGTTTCCCGCATGATTGGTTGGTGAACCCAGTACATTTCCCTGATAAATTTGAGGAGATTGGGCTGTAAGAGCATATAAATATTTATAACGAGGGTCGTTATTATTTGTACAAAAAGTAATTGGGTATTGAGCTGCTCTCCAATAATCTCCGCTACCAGAAACATAGCTTCCATCAATTTTATAAATTTGCCCCCAAAAAGGACTCAATTGACCATTATTATTAGCATAACCTGGGTTAACTGCGGCGTCAGCAGTTAAAAAACCGCCTCCATTTGCTACTATTTTAGCAATTTCTGCTTGAATATAAGCTGCTCTTCCACTTATTTTTGTTTGCCTTATCAGCATTCGTAATCTTAACGTATTCGCAAACTGTATCCATCTTGTATTGTTGCCATTAAATAAAACATCTGTATTCGAAGCAGCAACAGCATCAGAACGTTTAAATAAAGTTACCGCAGTATCTAACCTTCCGGATAAAGTTTCGTAAATGGTTTGAGCTTTATCATATGCAGGTTGAATAACATTAGTTCCTTGAAGAGCTTGCGTATAAGGGATATTGTTAAACATGTCAACCAATTGTTGAAAGATATATGCTTTCATAACAATGGCAGCAGCCTGATAAAAGTATTTTTTTTGTGTACCGGCAGTTTGTTCAACATAATTATAATCATTTAAATTATGATACATACTTTGCCAAATTCCATCTCCAAAACTTGTTGTTTGTTTGTATGAAGCCAAATCTGAAGAATTAATTGCATAGCTTCCGCTGGGTGCCCAATATCCCATCCATTCACTTGCAAAAGTAAAAGAAGGGATTTGATAAGAAGCTGATACGGTTACAGCTTGGGGTAATACTAATTCAGGAGAAGCACTAGTGGCTGAATTAGGATTAGTGTTAATATCAAAATAACCTTTCGAGCAACTACCACCAATAAATATAATAGCTGCGAACAAAAGCGTTTTTATAAATATTTTTTTCATCATAATAGTATTTTATTATAAAGTAATTAGAATGTAACATTTACATGAAAACCATAAAATTTAGTAGGAGGTAATTGATTAATATCAGTTAATCCCGTTGCATTACCACTGGTGTTAGCATATTCAGGATCACTCCATACATTACCTTTAGCTTTCCATGTTAATAGGTTTCTTCCTACAACTGATAATGTTATAGCATTTACTATTTTTAAATGACTGATTAGTTTGCCGGGTAATGCATATGATAAAGATACTTCTCTTAATTTCCAAAAGTCTGCACTATTTACATAGTTACTACCTGCGGTATTCCAAAGCCCTGCCCAAAATGAAAGGTTTCCGTCTTTTGTTAATATGTTAGTATTAGGTATATACTTTCCTGTTCCATCTGCGTATGAAGAATTTGGAATTACAAATGGCTGACGACCAGATTGTGCCGAATAAGCTGAAACTCCTGTAAAATCCATACTTGAACCAAGGCTATTGAATATTACAGCTCCAAAACGAGCATCGGCAATGGCATTTAATGTAAATCCTTTATAACTTAAAGTTGTTGTTAAGCCTACTTTTGTTGGAGGGTTACCTGTACCGAATAATTTTAAATTTGGATCTAATGTTGGATATCCGGTATTAGCATCTACAATAATTCTGCCTTGAGGGTCTCTTTTCCAGTCATTTGTTTGTACTTGTCCATAAGGCAATCCTACTTTAGCGATTGAATTACCACTTATAGAAACTTGTGTTAAGCCATATTGAGAACCTGCATCAATAACTGTGTTTTTATTATATGAAAAGTTCGCTCCTATATCCCATCTAAATCCATTACGCTCAAATAAAGGAGTTACTTTTAAATCTAATTCAATACCCTCATTATTCATTTGGCCAGAGTTTACAAAAGCTGTAGTATATCCGGTAGTAGATGAAATATTAATTGGTATTGTTTGATTTTTAGTTTGAGTCTTGTAATAAACCGCACCTAAAGAAACTCTACGTTTTAAAAACTCTAACTGTAATCCAAGTTCTACGTTATCGCTTAACTCTGGCTTAATATTAGGATTAGCATAAGCAGAACTCAGTGAAAATCCGGCCACACTTCCAAACGGGAAACCGTTACCTACATTAAAAGTACTTTGTAATTGATAAGCTCCGATACTAACTTGTGCAGTTTGGCTATAAGCTGCATAAATTTTACCAAAACTTAAGAAAGATTTATTTTTTAATTGAGGAATTACATCAGTAAATACAAAAGATGCATCTACAGCAGGATATAGATAAGAACGATTAGCTGCAGATAAAATACTTGTCCAATCATTTCTTAAAGAGGAATGTAAAAACAAATAGTTTCTATATTTTAAGGTCAAATCTCCAAAAACACCTAATACTCTTGTTTCTTGTTTTGTTTCACCAACAGTAGGGTTTCCTAAACGATTTGAAATATTATAGAAATCAGGTATAACCAAGGCACTGGCTGAAGTGGTTAATATTCTTGCTGTATTATCAACCAGAGATGTACCTAAAATTAAGGTTGCAGAAAAATCATTACTAAAATTCTTGTTGATAGTGGTTAAAAAATCACTTGTTAAACGCTGATTGGTGCTGATTCCATCTCCCTCAGAAGGAGAAAGAGATTTAACAGATGATGGTATATTACCAGCACCTAAAGTATCTTTGATTGCCCATGCAGCAAAAGTATAACCTGCCTGCGTATATTTATTATTATAATCATTACGAGCTATTCCTACTTTATAGTTAAAACTTAACCACTTAAATGGCGTTAAAGTAAGACTGATATTACCGATAATATCACTACTTTTTTCATCTAATCTGGTTTGATCAATTTGCCACCAAGGATTGCCATAATATGCATTAAAGTATCCATCAGGCGATGCAAAAGGGTTATTTCGCCAATCTCTATATTTTCTTAAATCTACATTGGGAGGAGTATTTATAACTGTCCAATAAACAGGTCTGTTTTGGAAGTAAGAACCACCACCGGCATAACCTCCACCAAAACCAGACGTACCCCATTTGAATGGAACACCACTTCCCGGAGTAGTATTTGTATGAGTAAGTGAAAACCCTAAAGTATAGTCTGCTTTGAAAATTCCACTTTCTTTTGACCCATTCAAGCGAATAGTATTTCTTCTATTTACGTCACCAGGCAAAACACCTTTTGCATTCATATCTTGAAATGACAAATAAAACCTACTTTTTTCATCTCCACCGGAATAGGAAAGATCATTAATAGTTGTAATTCCATGATCGAAGAATTTTCTTTTTGCGTCCGGGATTGCAGAGTATGTAGTTGAGTCCTGAGCAATAACAAAACTACCATCTGGTTTGTAAATTCTGATTGGTTCTCCTATCGGAACTCTTTGACCGTTAAATCGTGGTCCATAGAATTGATTTTCATATGGCACATAGTATACGCCGGGAGTAGAACCAGGCATTGAAATAATTCCGGGATAAGCAGATGGATCATTTTCTCCTCCAAATTGCCCAAATTCATTTTGTAATTCAGGCATGTACGCGATCGATTCTATATTAACTGTACTGCTAAAAGTTACTCTGGCTCTCCCTTTATTACCTTTCTTAGTAGTAATAACTATAACTCCATTCGATGCTGCAGAACCATACAAAGCAGAAGCAGAAGCTCCTTTTAAAACAGTAACGTTTTCAACATCATTAGGGTTAAGAGAGTTTAAATAAGAAATGTCTGTAATAATGTCATCAACAACCAAAAGTGCTTGGTTATTTCCCAGAAATGAACGATTTCCCCTTAAAGTAATACGAAGGTCTGGTTTAACACTATTGTTAGTAAGGTTAATTTGTAGCCCTGAAACTTTCGCAGCCAACCCTGTACCTATGTTACTTCCTTGTGCTTGTGTTAACTCTTCATTTGATATTTTAGCTGTAGAATATCCAACTTGACGAGGCTGTCTTTTGATACCTAAGGCTGTTACAACAACTTCACTTAAGTTATTACCCACTCGGGTAATACTTGCATTCAAAACGGGATCATTCGTAACCTTAACTTCTTTTGTTTCAAGCCCCACACCTGAAATAACCAATACATCACCTGTTTTAGCTTTGATTGTAAAAACACCTAAGTCGTTGGCAGCAACAGTGTTCTTAGTTCCCTTAATAGTAATTGATACATAAGGAGTGGGGTCTCCCTTGTCATCTGTAATTTTTCCTGAAATTGTACGTACTTGAGCAATTGCGGCGAGAGAAAATAGGAACGCAAAGCCCGTTAACAGTAGCATTTTTCTCATGGTGCGTTTATTTTGAATTTAGAAATACAATTTTAACGGTATCGTTAAAATATTAATGTTGTGTTAAATTATACAAATTAACCATAATCATGACAAACGGCAATAATATATAGTTGCACGGTATCTTGTTTTAAGCACATTTTAATCTTTGACTTATTATCAAAAAAAATTAAGCAAACTTGTACTTTTGTTTAATGATAATTTTAGATGGCAAAATCGCCTCTCAGGCAATAAAAGAAGGACTTAAAAATCAAGTACAAAGTATTATAAATCAAGGGAAAAGAGCCCCGCACCTGGCAGCTATTTTGGTGGGAAATAATGGTGCCAGTGAAACCTATGTAGCAAGTAAAGTAAAAAACTGTGAAGAAATTGGTTTTGAATCCAGCTTAATCAGGCTTGAGAGTGATGTTGAAGAAACTAAACTGCTTGAAGAAATTCATCAATTAAATAATGATGAGAAAATTGACGGCATTCTTGTTCAGCTTCCGCTTCCTAAACATATCAGTGAACAAAAAGTAATTGAAGCTATTAATCCAAAAAAAGATGTTGATGGGTTTCATCCGGTAAATGTTGGAAAATTGGTTCAAGGGTTGGAAACCTTTATTCCCGCTACACCTTACGGCATCATGCTTATGCTCGAACATTTTGATATTCCGACTAAAGGCAAACACGCCGTTGTTATAGGAAGAAGTAATATAGTAGGAAGGCCAATGAGTATTTTATTAAGCAGTAATACCAAAAGAGGAAACTGCACGGTAACCGTATGCCATAGCCATACTCCGAATCTTAACGAGATTTGTTTACAGGCTGATATAATTGTAGCTGCATTAGGTAAACCCGAATTTGTAAAAGCTGATATGGTTAAAAATGGTGCAGTGGTAATTGATGTTGGTATTACACGTGTTGAAGACGCTACTGCTAAAAAAGGTTTCAGAATTAAAGGCGATGTAGCATATGCTGAAGTTGCTTCTAAAACCTCGGCAATAACACCTGTACCCGGTGGTGTAGGTTTGATGACGATTGCCGGATTATTGAAAAATACTTTACAAGCTTATCAAAATAATAATGCGTAATACCGAAGTTGAAGTGAATGAATTATTACCTGTAATGGAAAGTTTCTACACTTTACAAGGTGAAGGCTTTCATCAAGGTAGGGCTGCTTACTTTATCCGCTTAGGCGGATGTGATGTTGGCTGTGTTTGGTGCGATGTAAAAGAAAGCTGGAATGCGGATAATCATCCGAAATTTAGTGTTGCCGAAATTGTTGATAAAGCAAAAAAAGAGGTTTCAAGTTTCAAGTTTCAAGTTTCAAGTAATACAAAAAACTTAGTTGTAATTACCGGTGGTGAGCCTTTGTTGCATAATTTAGATAATCTTACCAAATCCTTACAGCAAGCAGGTTTTCAAACTAATATTGAAACATCAGGTTCATCTCCGTTAAGTGGCATTTGGGACTGGATTTGCCTTTCACCCAAAAAATTCAAAGCTCCATTAAAAGAAGTTGTACAAGCAGCTAATGAATTGAAAGTTGTAGTTTTTAATAAGTATGATTTTGAATGGGCGGAAGAATATGCATCACAGGTTTCCGCAGATTGCAAATTGTATTTACAACCTGAATGGGATAAAAGAGAAACAGTTACTCCCTTAATTATTGATTACATAAAAGCTAATCCTAAGTGGGAGTTGAGTTTACAAATTCACAAATACATCAACGTTCCATAATTATTTCTTTTAACATTCACCACCCATAATTTTTGCGAAATTGCCTGCATGAAAAAAATACTTTTCATCATACTCTTTTTTGTTTCGCAGTTTTCAATTGCTCAATCATATAACAGCACTAATGTTAATGCTAAAGCAATAAAATTATATGAGGCTGCATTGGTAAAATTAGAAGATGGCGATACCAAAAATGCTGTTACACTTTTAAAACAATGCATTCAAACAGATGATAATTATGTTGATGCTTTTCTTTCTTTGGCCGGTGCTTACGGTGAATTGAAAGATTATTACAATGCTGCTTTAACCTATGAAATTGCCAAAAAAAAAGATACTGCTTATTTTCAACCTTATTTGTTACCGTACTCTATAAACCTTGCAGGGCTTGGAAAATTTGAAGATGCATTGAATGCCGTTAATCAGTTTTTATCAATTCAAGGGTTAAGTGACAGAAGCTTAAAAGCTGCATCATATAGAAAGCGATGTTATGAATTTGCTATTCAATACAAACAAACGCATTTCAATAATAATTATCAATTCAATCCAATAAACTTAGGTGATAGCGTTAACACGAAAGCATTAGAATATAGTCCAACACTCAGCATCGACGATTCTTTATTAGTATTTACAAGAAGATTTGGTGGCAGAGAAGATTTTTATCAAAGCATTATTCACGATAAAAAAATATCACTGGCAAAAAGAATTGAAGGCGATATTAATAACGAACCGTTTAAAGGTGCATTAACTATTTCATCTGATGGTGAGTTTTTAATTTTTGCAGGCAACTTCCGCAACGGTATGGGCAATTACGATTTATATATATCTTACTCAACTCCGCAAGGTTGGAGCGAACCTGAAAATATGGGTCCGAATGTAAACTCTGAATACTGGGAAAGCTGCCCGTCATTAAGCCCCGATAACAGAGTACTGTACTTCAGCAGCGACAGACCCGGAGGCATTGGTGGCAAAGATTTATACATGTGTGTTAAGCAATCAAACGGAAGATTTGGACCTGCCAAAAACATGGGGCCATTTATCAATTCAATAGGCGATGAAACTTCACCATATATTCATTCTGATAATCAAACATTATATTTTTCTTCCACTGGTTTACCCGGTTATGGCAATGAAGATTTATTTATTTGCAGAAAAGATAGTTTGGGTTTATGGAACAAGCCTGAAAACTTAGGTTATCCTATCAACACTATTGATAATGAAGGCAGCATAGCAGTTTCTTCAGATGGTTCAACTGCTTATTATGCTAGTGACAGAAGCGACACAAGAGGTGGATTAGATTTGTACTCCTGCAATTTAAGAAACGATATTCGTCCGCATAAAACCTTGTATGTTAAAGGAAGAGTTTTTGATGCAAAAACAAATAAAGGTATCCCCTCATCTGTTGAATTGGTTGATAACAGCAACAATAACACATTAATAAAAATTCAAACGGATGAATTGGGTAAATACTTTGTACCCTTGCCCTATGGCGGCGATTATACTTTCACTGTGAACAGAAAAGGATATTTGTTTTATACAGAGTTGTATGAGCTAAGTAAAAAACAGGCAGACAGTACTTACAAACAAGATATTGCTCTGCAACCGATAGAACTTAATTCCAGATTGATTTTCAGGAATATTCAATTCGAAACTAACTCGTCAGAATTAAAACCTGTTAGTTTAATTGAGTTAGATAAACTGTTATTGCTAATGCAGGAAAACCCAACACTATCTATTCAAATTAACGGCCATACCGATAATACAGGCATTGAAGCCACTAATCAAACTTTATCAAATGCACGTGCAAAAGCAGTTGCCAATTATTTATTTAACAAAGGCATTGCTGCAAGCAGATTAAAGTATAAAGGTTTTGGCTCCTCTCAACCCATTGCAGATAATAACATAGAAGAAGGTAAAGCTAAAAACAGAAGAACAGAAATGATTGTTACTGCCCTATAGTTATTATATTTATTGCATTAACAAATTTCTTCATGCAAGCATCTGAAACGTTTTATCAAATTGCATTAACATTAATAAACGGCATCGGTTCTGTTCAGGCTAAACTATTGTTAGAATATTTTGGTAATGCTGAAAATATTTTTAAAGCAAAGAAGAAGGATCTAGCAATAGTTGAAGGCATTGGAGAAGTTAAGGCCAAAGCCATAAAAGAATTCGACAACTTTATAGAAGCAGAAGAAGAAATAAAATTCTGTAACAACCATCATATCAACATCCTTTCCTTCACTAATGAAAACTATCCGCAACGTTTAAAACATTGTTACGATGCACCATCTGTTTTGTATTACAGGGGAAATGCAGATTTGAATAACAGTAAAATTATTGCTGTTATCGGTACAAGAACCAACAGCGATTATGGCAAACAAGTTACAGAAAATTTAATTGAACAATTACAGCAGCATAACGTTACCATCATCAGCGGGCTTGCATTTGGCATAGATGCTATTGCACATAAAGCAGCAGTAAAAAATAATCTTTCTACTGTTGGCGTGCTGGCTCATGGCTTACAAACTATTTATCCAACACAACATAAAAGTTTAGCAAAAGAAATATTGCTGAATGGTGGATTATTAACTGAATTCAACAGAAATACCAAAGCCGATAAACATAATTTTCCCAGAAGAAACAGAATTGTTGCGGGCATGAGCGATGCAACTGTTGTTATTGAAACGGCTGTTAAAGGTGGCAGTATGATTACTGCTGAATTAGCTTATAATTATAACAGAGATGTGTTTGCCGTACCTGCAAAAATCAGTGATACCAAAAGTGGTGGTTGCTTAAAATTAATTCAGCAAAACAAAGCCATTATTTATACTTCACCCGAAGCATTACTTAATGAGTTAGGCTGGCAGCAAAACAATCAATCAAAAAAGAAAATACAGAAAGAATTGTTTATTGACTTAAGTGAAGATGAAAAAATTATCGTTAATCTGTTGAAAGAAAAAGATCAACTACATATTGATGAATTATATCTTAAAAGTAATCTCAGCAGCAGTTCTGTGGCATCAGCAATCTTAAATTTAGAGTTGAGTAATGTTATTGTTGGCTTACCCGGAAAAATTTATAAATTAAATTAATGAAGAAAATATTGATTATAATGTTATTTACAGGCTGCCTTTTTAAGAGCAATAAAAAGAGTTTTAGTGAAGTAATTACTATTGGCAAAGAGTACAATGGCTATTTTATGAATAAAAAAGAGTTTTCAATAAAATTTTTGAATGATAGTTTATTTGTAATTAATTACCCTGACCATCAACTCATATTTGATTATAAAAGAAATAACGACACATTATCATTTTATAACAAATCAGATACACTTATTTTTCAAAACTTAACTGATACTACTTTTAATTTTTTAGCAACTCAAAGAGCAAATGTGAAAGAGTCAATTAATTCTATTTTTCTTTTGAAGTTTAAGAAGTAATACCCTCACTTATTTCTTTTTTTACTAAGTTGTTTCTTAAAAACCGGGTTATTCTTTAATAGTCTTGATTGATGATGAACAGTTAAAATATAGATTAACTTTTCTGACTCTGTTTTATAAATAATTCTATATCTGCCACATAACAGTTGCCTGTAATCAGAGTTTTTTAATTCAGGAACAATTGAACCGATTAATGGGTAAGACTCTAAAATTTTGGCTCTTTCAACAAATGTTTGTACTTGATTTGAAGCAGCTTTAAAAGAATCTCTTCCGATATATTCAGCAATATTTTCAATATCGGCAACAGCTGTTGGCGACCAAATCAGTTCAACCATTTTTTTAATTTTTTCATTGCCTGATTCGTTGTTAATCCTTTTCCTGCTTTAATTTCAAGTTCAGCTTTCTGAATTTTATTAATAACAATCAGCTTATCAACAGCTTCATCAATACTAAACTCATCGGGCATTTCTTTAAAACTTTTTAAAACAGCTTGTTTAGTTAGCATACAGAAAATTTAGTAATTGCAATGTACATTAATTCTCTTTCAACTTGTTTCTTGCAACTTGAAACTTATTCTTTTACCTTTGCACATGGCAACAAGAAAATCTTCCGCAAAAATTTCAACCGAAAGAAACTTCATTGATGGTTTAACATTCGATGATGTATTATTGGTTCCTGCTTTCAGTGAAATACTTCCCAGAGAAGTTGACATTCGTTCTCATCTTACCAAAAACATTGTACTAAACATTCCCATGCTTTCTGCAGCAATGGATACTGTTACAGAAGCAAGTTTGGCAATTGCTTTGGCACGTGAAGGCGGCTTAGGTATTCTGCATAAAAACATGAGTATTGAAAAACAGGCAGAACAGGTTCGTAAAGTAAAAAGAAGTGAAAGCGGTTTAATTGTTGACCCCGTTACATTATCTCCCGATGCAACTATTGCCGATGCATTACGATTAATGCGTGAAAATAAAATAGGCGGTATTCCTATTGTTGATGGCGATAATAAATTAGTTGGCATTTTAACCAACAGAGATTTACGCTTTGAAACAGAAAACACAAAGAAGAAGGTAAGTGAAGTAATGACGAAAGATAAACTTATTACTGCACCCGAAGGAACCGATTTAAAAAAAGCAGAAAAAATTTTGCAGCAATATAAAATTGAAAAACTACCGGTTGTAAACAAACAGGGAAAACTGATTGGCTTAATTACTTACAGAGATACTTTACAATTAAAAAATTATCCTAACGGCGTAAAAGATAATCTCGGCAGATTGTTGGTGGGTGCCGCTTTAGGCATTACTAAAGATTTAATGGACAGAGCTTCCGCATTACAACAGGTTGGTGTAGATGTGGTAACATTAGACAGTGCTCATGGCCATAGTAAAGGTGTTATTGAAGCATTAAAATCGCTCAAAAAAAATTTCAAACAATTACAAATTATTGCAGGCAATGTAGGTACAGCAGCAGGTGCAAAAGCATTGGCAGATGCAGGTGCTGATTGTGTGAAAGTAGGTATTGGTCCGGGTTCTATTTGTACCACAAGAATTGTTGCCGGTGCAGGTGTACCGCAACTAACTGCTGTTATGGAAGCAGCTAACGCATTAAAAAATAAAAACATATCTATTATTGCAGATGGCGGTATCCGTTATACCGGCGATATGGTTAAAGCATTGGCAGCAGGTGCTAATGTGGTTATGATGGGTAGTGTTTTTGCAGGAACAGAAGAAAGCCCCGGCGAAACTATTATTTATGAAGGAAGAAAGTTTAAAGAATATCGTGGTATGGGTAGTATGGGTGCTATGAGCCAAGGCAGCGGCGACAGATATTTTCAGGATGTGGAAGATGGTATTAAGAAATTTGTACCAGAAGGCATTGAAGGCCGTGTAGCTTATAAAGGCAGCTTAAGCGAAATCGTGTATCAATATGTTGGTGGATTAAGAAGCGGTATGGGTTATTGCGGTGCCAAAAATATTGCTGCCTTACAACAAAGTACCTTTGTAAAAATTACAAATGCCGGCATGAAAGAAAGCCATGCACATGATATTGATATTACCAAAGAAGCTCCTAATTATAGCAGGAAGTAACGATAAATTATTTGTAATAAAAGGTGATTAATTTATTTAGTCGCCTTTTGCTTTTCATGGCATCGTCCCTTGCGTCGCACACTTATACTGCAAATCATTTTTCGGCTATTTGTTCCTTCATTGCACAATACTCATCCCAAATTTCTTTTACAATTTTGGCAGCAGGTTTTATTTCATTTATTAAAGCACTTACCTGTCCTATTTCCAACTCTCCTTCTTCCAGATTTCCTTCAAACATTCCTTTCTTAGCCCTGCCTTTCCCTAAAATATTTTTTAGTGTTTCTCCATCGGCTCCTTCAGCTTCAGCAGCAGCAATGCTTTCATAAAATTTATTTTTCAATAATCTCACAGGCACTGTTTTTTTCATCATTAACATGGTATCTCCTTCTTTCGCATTTACAATAGCTTCTTTAAAATTCATATGGCTGGATGCCTCCGGTGTACAAACAAATCGGCTGCCTATTTGTACAGCTTCAGCACCTAATACCATTGCTGCCAGCATTTGCTTACCTGTGGCAATACCACCCGCAGCAATAACAGGTATAGTTACAGCATTACATACCGCAGGAATTAAAACCATTGTTGTTGTTTCTTCTCGTCCGTTATGCCCGCCTGCTTCAAAGCCTTCGGCTACTACTGCATCGCAGCCAGCATTTTGAGCTTTTAAAGCAAATGCACTGCTACTTACCACATGCACTACTTTAATACCTTTTTCTTTTAAAATTGAAGTCCATGTTTTAGGATTTCCTGCACTGGTAAAAACAATCGGCACCTTCTCTTCAATAATAATTTCAATATGCTTTTCTATATTAGGATATAACAAAGGAAGATTTACAGCAAAAGGGTTGTCAGTTGCTTTTTTGCATTGCTGAATATGTTCTCTTAAAACAGCAGGGTACATACTGCCCGCACCGATAATGCCCAAGCCACCTGCATTACTTACGGCACTCGCTAATTTCCAGCCACTTGCCCAAACCATACCTGCCTGAATAATTGGATATTGTATATTAAAGAGTTGAGTGATGCGATTGGAGAACATAATTAGAAAATTTGACAATGTGGCAATTTGAAAATTAATACAATCTCAGTAATTGTTTTAAAATTATCGAATTGTATAATTACTGAATTGTCTATTTATCCAAAATCAATCTCAGTATTATCACCAATATTTAAACTTCTGCTTAAACCTTTAACACTGGCATCACTTCCTATTAAAGAATTATCTAATACCACTTCGTATAAGTTGGTGTAAGAACCGATAATGCTGTCTCTGACGGTTGAAAACTGAATGGTAGTATTAGCACCGATAGAAACGTTTGGACCAATAATGGAGTTTTTTATAACACAGCCTGTACCAATACTTACAGGCGGAATGAGAATAGAATTTTCAGATTTAATTTCTTCGCTTATCTGACCGCCGAATTTTTTCATTAAAATGCCATTGCTTTCCAATAAAGTTTCTTTCTTACCGCAATCAAACCAATTCTTTACTTTAAACGGTTGAAACTTTGCTCCTCTTTTAATCATGCAATCCAACGCATCGGTTAAATTGTATTCACCCTGTGTTTTAATGTTCTGCGTAAATAAATGATGCAAACATTCGAACAAAAAATTGGTTTCTTTTATTTTATATAAACCTACTAAAGCCATGTTGCTTTTGGGTATGGCAGGTTTTTCAACTACCTGTTCAATAAAGCCGTCTTCACTAATGGTTGCAACGCCAAAATTTCGCGGGTCATCTACTTTTTTAATGCCCAACATACTAAAGGGGCTATCAACCACTTCTTTTACATCGTACTCACAAATAGTATCGCCTAAAACAACAAACACTTCATCTGTGCCAACAATATTGCGGGTTAATTCAATGGCATGTCCTGTTCCCTGCCTTTCATTCTGATACACAAAATGTGTGGTTAAATGCGGGTAAGTCTGCCCGACATACTCCTGAATTTTTTCACCTAAATAACCAACAATAAAAACAAATTCATTAATACCGGCTTCATGTAATTGATCCACAATAAAACTTAAGATTGTTTTTCCGGCAATAGGAATCAAAGCCTTAGGCTGTGTATATGTGTGGGGGCGTAGCTTAGCTCCGGCTCCTGCTACAGGGATAATTGCTTTCATTAACGGCTGCTTTTAAATGAAATTAACTTCATTAGCTTCTCGCGGGATTGGATTCTTTTTTGAGGGCGTGAAAATAGTAAAATCCCTGACAAATGCAAATGTTGCCCAAATTGGTAATAAACTGTTGTTTTTTGCTTTACTTGAAGTTTTACTTTTGCCCACATAAAAAACGAGATAATGCAAAGAGATACTTTGGTTTTTGATTTAATTAAACAGGAGTTAGAAAGACAAAGACGTGGTATTGAATTAATTGCTTCAGAGAATTTTACATCATTGCAGGTAATTCAGGCAATGGGTAGTGTACTAACAAATAAATATGCCGAAGGCTACCCGGGCAGAAGATATTATGGTGGTTGCGAAATTGTTGACCAAACAGAACAATTAGCTATAGACAGATTAAAACAAATTTTCAATATTGAATATGCAAATGTGCAGCCACATAGCGGTGCACAGGCCAATGCTTCTTTAATGCTGGCTATTCTGCAACCCGGGGATGCTATCTTAGGCTTGGACTTAAGTATGGGCGGGCATTTAACGCATGGCAGTGCAGTAAATTTCAGTGGTAAATTATATCAACCGCATTTTTATGGAGTGAAGAAAGAAACCGGTTTAATTGATTATGAAATGCTGGAAGAAAAAGCAAGAACTGTAAAACCCAAATTAATTATTTGCGGTGCCAGTGCTTACAGTCGCGATATTGATTATGCAAGAATAAGAGCCGTTGCAGATGAAGTTGGTGCTTTTGTTATGGCAGATATTGCACACCCTGCCGGATTAATTGCCAAAGGTTTATTAAGCTCTCCTTTTAATCATTGCCATTTCGTTACTTCCACCACACATAAAACATTGCGAGGCCCTCGTGGTGGTGTTATTATGATGGCGAAAGATTTTGAAAATCCATTTGGATTGAAAGATGTAAAAGGCAATGTAAGGTTGATGAGCAACTTAATTGATATGGCTGTATTTCCAGGTACACAAGGCGGACCATTAGAACATGTGATTGCTGCAAAAGCTATTGCATTCGGAGAAATATTAACTGATGAGTTTACTGTGTATGCTAAACAGGTACAAAGCAATGCTCAGGCAATGGCTAATGCTTTTATAAATAGAGGGTATAATATTATCAGTGGCGGAACAGATAATCATTTAATGTTAATTGATTTAAGAAATAAAAACATCAGCGGTAAAAAAGCTGAACATGTTTTAGGCGAAGCAGATATTACTGCTAACAAAAACATGGTGCCTTACGATGACAAGAGTGCTTTTGTAACAAGTGGTATTCGTTTTGGTGTGGCTGCCATTACAACAAGAGGCATGAAAGAAAACGATATGGAATTTGTAGTGAATGCTATTGACAAGGCCTTAATGAATGCAGATAATGCAACTACATTGAAAAGTGTAAAAGCAGAGGTAAATGCATTTATGCAACAGTTTGTTTTATATCCTGAAATAGGATAGCACAGTTTAAAAGTTCAAGGTTTAATAGTTTAACATTATGGAACTTTTGAACCTTTAAACATTAAACTATTAACTTTTTTCTTATGATACAACGCATACAAACCATTTGGTTATTATTAGCTTCAGCAGCAGCATTTGCAACATTATATTTTGCTTTCTATTACATTACTGCTCCTGAAGTAAAAACATTTAATGCTAAAGAAAGCATTTTTGTTTTAGTGCTGAATGTGGCTGTAGCTATTTTATCGCTGGTTAATATTTTTCTTTTTGGTAACAGAAAATTGCAATTAAGATTCACAATCGTTGCATTAATAGTAAGTGTGTTAAGTATTGTATTGTGCTTTTTATCAGTAAAATCAAGTATTTCAGGAGGTTTGGCTTTAACGGCTGTTGTTTATTTTATAATTCCTGTTTTATTATTCTTAGCTGCAAGAGGTATTATAAAAGATGAAAAATTAGTGAAGAGTGTTGACAGGTTGAGATAGTTGTTGAACAACGATACAGGATACAGAACGTATCCCGAAACTTCGGGATGCGACGCCTGCCTCCTGGCAGGCAGGCAACTGAAGCTTAATAGCATTACAAAAGCTTGGTACAAAACTAATCTCTGTCAAACTTCTTTTTAATATACTCAATTACTGAAGGGTCTTCCAAGCCTTCCATATCGCTCAATTCTAATTCAATGGCTTTGGTACTCAATAAAATTTCCCAGAAAGATAGTGCCAGTGAAATAGTAAAGCATAACATGCTTATGGCGAATATAACATTGGCTACCGTTAAATGCTCGGTATGAATAAAATACATGGCTATAATACAACCCAGAAAAGTAGCTACACCAAATGCCTGCATGTTTCTTATCATTTTTAAACGATACCGCAGGTTTTTTATTTGCCCGTGAATAATATGTTTCTGTTCGTGGCCATGATATTTATCGTGCAAACTTCTTACTCTGCTGCTTAATGCTAAAAAGCGGTTAGTGTATGCCAACATAATTAAACTGATGGCAGGAAACAGTAGAGCCGGAGTGTTAATGGTTATATCCATTATGGCAAGGTAATAAAAAAGAGATGAATATTAATTCATCTCTTTTAACAATGCAGCACTTATTTCCATTAGGTTGGTTTGATATTTTTCTTTCACATCAGTTTCTAAAATACTTAAAGAAGAATACCGTTTAACTGCTATTAGCTTTTGTTGCGAGAGCTTTATTAAGTCTTCCTTTTTAATACTATAAATATTATCAAACGTGTTGGCTTGATACTTTCCGTAAGCATTTTGCAAGCCGGCAGATTGAACAGCAATGGTATCTTTTTCAGTAATTAATAAAGCTATATCTGTTGCCAAAACAATTCCGGCAGATTTGCTGTTACCGCTTATAGTGATAAAGATTTTATTGTCAATTGAACTTAATGAAACGTACGCAATAGCTGCTTTAAAGCTAAACTCGGGAACTATATTTATTTCTTTAGTAACAATTCTTTTTTCGTGTGTGAAATTATCTGTTTCATTAGTTTTAATTAACTGACCAAATAATATGCATGGCATTAATAAAAATGCGAGTAAAGAATTTTTCATATTATAAAGTTTTTTTTGATTTTATAATTTGAATGAAAATGGCACATTTACTTTTTATTGTAACCCTTCTACCCATATTTAACAATGAATGGCCTTACATATCTATTTTTTTAAATTCATGTTCAATGGAAAATCAATTTTTAAAGCAATATTTCTACCCATATTATAAATACCATGTTCTCTGGGGTCGGATGGATAAGCAGTAAAATATTTCAAACGGCTTAAGTGATCCCAATAAGTAATATCAAAAATATTATTGGCTATCAAATACAAACTGCAAAAGGTTTTACCCGTTTTATTTACAAAACTTCCGCCAACAGATGCATTCATTAATGTATAACCGGGTGTACGTGTTTCGGTTCCGTAAGCAGCATAAATTCTATTTTGATTTGAATAATATTCAACTTGCAGTTTTACAAATCCATGTTTAATATTTTTAATATTCCAATCCAATCTTAACTCACTCATTCCATGAAAAGGCGGAATAAAAGGTAGATATTTTTCAGAGTCTGCAACTGCTTTTCCGGATTGCCCTTTATTAATAGCATTTACCAATGAAAAACTGTTTTCGAAATGAATATTTTTGAAAGGATGCAAATCGATACTTAATTCTCCGCCGTATAAATTAGCACGAGATGACTGAAATTTAAAAGTTGAATTACCCGGTACAATTACAGAATCTTGTCCGTTAACACTTATTAATTTTTGATTATAAATATAATTATTGATGAAATTATTAAACAGGTTCAATTCAATTACTGCATATTTAGTTGAATACACTATACCAATGTCTTCCTGCAAACTGAATTCAGGTTTAAAATCAGGATTACCGATTTGATAAATATTTGTTCCGGGATGAACACCGTTGGCAGAAATTTCTGAAATGTTCGGAGCCCTGAAACCCCTGCTGATATTAGCTTTCAGCGACAATTTATCTGAAAAATTATAGGTTGCCCCGATACTGCCTGAAAAACCGGAAAAAGTATGGCTGTAGTTTTGAAAAGGATTATCTGCACCAACAGTATCTGCCCCATAAACAGGCATATCAAAACCAGAAACAGCATTTGGTTTGGTGTATAATGCATAGTTATGAAATGAGCGATTATCGAATCGAATACCGCCGGCAATATCTAATTTATCAAAAGTTTTTTTTGCAGTAATAAACGGGCCAATATCAAATTGATGATAATCGGGAATAATAAACTCTGTTCCACCGGTAACATTATTAGTTTGATACATACCATTTATACCGGCAGTTATGTTCCATTGGTCTATATCATTTAAAGAATATTTTATATCGTAATTGTAAGAATTGAGTTGCAAATACAAGCCCGGAACATTTTGATAAGGCTTTTCAGGATGACTGAATTCTCTTCGTACACTTTTTTGAAAACCTAAATTTACTAACAGTCTTGAGCCGTTATTAAAAATAAAGTTATTGGCAGAAAAAACCCTGTAATGCTGTACATGTTGATGCACTGTTTCAATTCTGTAACTGTTTAAATCGGCATCGTTAACAATCTGTCTTACTGTATCCACTTCAGTAATTCGTCTGGTAAATTTCCATGTAGCACTATCTCTGCTTCCATCAGGAATTTCCTGCAAATCATCAAATAAAACAAAATCAATATGCGAGTAACCCCATTTTCTGTGTAACCCGATTGAAGCATTAGCATCTGTTTCATTAAATGCTGTTCCAAAAACTCTGCCGTCAACTTTATTTTGATAATTGGTTGCCTGTTTATGAGAAACTCTTGCCAACCATTCAAAACCGTTTTTGGTAGCACTCATAAAAGCAGAACCACCAATCATTTTATTATTACTTTGATAATCGAGTGTAATGTTATTTAACATTTTTCCTTCGGGTGCAAACTGCGTTGGAATTAAATTTACTACACCAGCTAATGCATCTGAGCCGTAACTTAAGCTGGCAGGGCCTTTTATTACTTCCACTCTGTTAATATTATATTGGTCCATTTCAATACCATGTTCATCGCCCCATTGCTGGCCTTCTTGTCTTATACCATCATATAAAGTAAGAATACGGTTATAACCCAAACCCCGAATAAATGGTTTTGAAACGTTAGGGCCGGTTGTAACTGCACGAACACCGGGTACTTTTGCAATGGCATCAATAGCATTAGTACTGATATTGGTAACAAGATAGTCGTGATTAATAGAAATAATAGGAACAGGATTTCGTTTTATTTGTGTTGCTTTTGATGTTCCTGTTACCACTACTTCATTTACTTCGGTAACTGATTGCTGCAAAGAAAAATTCTGTGTTTCGTTTAAATTTTTCAGAACAATAGTTTGAGTTATAGTTTTATAACCTTCATATTTTATTTCAATTAAAAAAGTACCTGTCGGTAAATTCGTAATAATAAATTTACCGGTTGAATCTGTTACTACCCCAAGCTTTAAATCCGGTATATATATACTTGCACCTTGCAACGGTGTATTAGTTTTTTCATCTTTCACTGTGCCCGATAAAATAATTTTTACTGGTAAATTTTTTGCGTGAACCGATGTATAAGCAATAATAAATAATACGAAAACTGATATAGTTTTTTTCATAAAAGGTTTTTTGAAAAGATGTCAACCATTACTTGAATGATTGATGAATAAACGAACAATGGCAGGCAATTATCTTTTCAACATGCAGGCGGACCGCGAAGTGCAGCTATCGTATGAAGAGATGAGAAGAATACTTTCTTTAAAAAACTGTTTAGTTGTGTATAAACGAAGGGAGTATAAAAAACTGTTGATGTAAATGAATTTTCAAAAGGAGATTCAATAACATAATTATCGCAATCGCATTTTATGCCTGCTGCATGAAAATGAGCAGCACCAGATTTTTCTTTACAATTAACATTAAAATCTTTATGCGTAGCAACAGCATCATGCAAAAAACTTTTAGGAGTAGTACCTAAAAAAAACACTGCCAGTAAAAACAGAGCAGCCATTTTTTGTATAAAAGTCTTTATATTCAAAATTGTAACCGTGTTGCAAAATACAGTAATTAATTTTAATTACGCAACTATTTATTGAACTTTCAACATAGCTTGAACCTGCTGTAAAGCCATATTCTGCAACCGCACATAGTAAACACCTGAAGCTAATCTGGAGCCATCAAAGTTTATATAATAACTACCTGCTGTATAATCTTTATCGGTAAGGTTAGTAACTACTCTGCCCGATGAATCTAATATTTGAATTAAAGTATGCCCTCCGTTAGTAATAAAATTAATAATTGTAGTTGATGTAAAAGGATTAGGATAATTATAGATGAGTTTTGTTCCACTTAAGTTTGGTATAGACTTATTACAACCAATACCATTGGTAATAGGCAACTGTTGAAAATTTTTCAACAGTATCTGTTGCAAATCTTCATCTTTAACACATAACCAAGATGATAATAAAGAAGCATATATACTCCTGAAATCATATTGATAAGGTAAATTATCATTTACACTTACCGATGATGCAATGGCAGGAGTATCTCCTAATACACCGCTTAAAACATTTTTACCAAATACAAACATAGGTGCTGCTGCTCCGTGGTCTGTTCCACCGCTTGCATTACTTTTAATTCTTCTTCCGAATTCAGAAAAAGTCATTCCTATAACCCTGTCATCTATTTTTAAAAATTTCAAATCATCCTGAAAAGCCTTAATTGCATCGCTTACATTTTTTAATAAGTTAGCATGTGTTCCAATGGTTGTATCTGTTGAAGAAGTCTGGTTTGCATGAGTATCAAAACTACCGTAATTAACCATATAGATTCTCGTTCTCAAACCTCCTTTTATTAATCGTGCTACAATTTTAAGTTGGTCTGCTAAAGCATTAGATGATGGGTACTGAACCTGTTGAGTAACACTTGTAGCAGCATTTTTTACTACTGTTGCATATTGCTGTGTTTGTTGAGAAATGGTTCTTATAAATGCCAGTTCTTTACCGGCAGGTGTATTAGATACGGGGTCTTGCGTACCGTTTATAAGGTTATAAAAATTAGTGGGGTTACTTATACTCATACCCATACTAACTGCCGGGCCTTGCAGTGTTAAAGAAGTAACAGATCCTATTTGAATGGCAAGAGGATCTGCCATAGTGCTGTTTGGATAGCCATTAGGGAAGTTAGGATATTCATAGTTTAAATATCTACCCGCCCAACCTGAATTAACAACCTGAGTACTATCTGAGGCACTCATCCAAATATCAGTTGCCCTGAAGTGTGAAAAGCTGGGTTGAGGGTAACCTACACTTTGTATAATTTTAAGCATACCATCATTATACAAACTCTGTAAACCCGTCATAGAAGGATTTAATCCGATTTTATGAGTTCCAGTTAGTGATAAAACTTTTTCTTGAGGGATATAAATATTTGGTCTCGCGTTTACATAATTATCAAAGTATTCTAAAGGAATTACAGTGTTAATACCATCGTTACCACCACTTAATTGTATTAATACCAATACATGGTCTGTATCTGTAACGGGGTTTAATAGTGAGTTCATTAAAGAAGAATTAAGCCCGAAAGCTTTTAGAGCAAACCCGTTAATTAATGACGGAAGTATTACTCCGACCGGTAACGAACTTTTTATAAAATCTCTTCTTTTCATATTAGCTCAATTGATATTCCGGTAAATCCATCAAATACTTTATTAAATCTCTTGCCCTGTTTTTTACTGTTGCCGCATTAGCTGTATCAGTTGGGGTTGAAATAAATTTATTCCATGCATCAGACCAGTAAGCATCATTTGTTTGTCCGCCTAATAAAATGTCGGTCTTTATTTGTGCCTTAGAAGCAGCAGAAATATCTACAGCTAATAAATATTTACAGGCATCTGATATTAGCGTATTAGGGTTTGCGGGGTTAGAAAGTAATTTAAAATACTCGGTAGCATCTATTATTAATTTTTTACCGTTAAAGGTGTAACCGCTAACAATCATAATATCTGTAAATTGATTCCGTTTAGGCAGTGTATCACTGTTTATCCATATTTCATAAAACTGCGGAGCTTGATAATAAGCCTTCCAACCACTTACATCAGGCGGGTCGCCAATATCTTGTTGCATAGCTGTAAGCCATGAAATGTAATAATTGTAATAACCGTAATTAGTAATATAATCTGTTAATGGTTGAAACGGCAGATTCAATTCCCGGCTCATACCTATTACTAAATCAACGGGGCTTTTAATAATACAACCTCTGTTGAGTGTATCAAAAAAATGCTGGCTTTGTAAGAGTGTTGAAAGAACAGGTTTTATTTCATAATTATTGGTTCGTAATATATTAGCCAAAGGTGTAATAATATTGTTTTCAATAGTATCGTCAATGTCGTAGTAAACAAACCATCTGTAAATTCTCCGGCATATATATTTAGCTACTTCATCGGTTGAAAAAATCATGGTAAGTAAAGCATCAATTTCTGTATCTCCCGCTGTAGCACCTGTTCTTCCTGTAATAAGCGTATTATTATAAAATGAAGAAAATTGTTTGTTAGTACTATCGTGCCTTGAACTAGTAAATAAAGAGCTAATAGTGGTAGCGTTATTTTGCCAGCCTGTTAATACCTTGGCAGCAGCTTTAACATCGGCTTCGGTATATAAAGAATTGGGGCCTTTACCACAGCAAAAAAGTTCCTGTAATTCTCTACCGTAATTTTCATCAGGGGCTGTAGCTGTATTATACTGACCATTTAAAAATACCAACATTGCAGGGTCTATCGTTACTGCTTTGGTTAAAGTTTTAAAGTTACCCAATGCATTTGCCCTAAGCATTGAATGATGTTTATATACAAATTGCGAGTTACCGATATCTGCGGTTGCTGTTGCAAAATGGTTATGCCAAAACAAAGTTATTTTTTCTCTAATACTTCTGTCTTGATTAATCATAACTTCAACCCACCATTTTTTAAAAGAGGCTCTTCGTAAACTATTTATACCGCCATCGTTATTGGGATCGTTCACCCAGGTTTGCCCCAGATTAATATTATTATCCGGCGTTGTAACAGTAGTGGGTACCGTATAATCTTTTAAAGGTGGAGCCGGCAAAGGTGCTACCGGATTCAGTAGTTCGTTAACTACCTGTGTAAGGTTCTTTCCTAAAAAATAAACTATATCCTGCTTTTTAGCTCCAAACATGGTTCTCCTGAGCAAATGAATAATTTCATTTTCTGAAAAAACACCACTGTAAGGAGTTAAACCCGAAGTGGGCGGAGCTGCTGTATGGAATTCCATGCAATCTTAATTGGCGGTTACGATATGAAAAGTACTGAAAGTTTTTAGTACTTAAAATTAATAATTTACTTAAAGCAGCATTTTGTTCTAATTTATGCCTATATTTAGGGATATAAATTATCCCCCATGACGGAACAGGCGATTATTGCGGGTTGCTTACAAAACGATATACTGGCACAAAGGCAATTGTATAGTAGTTACAGCCCTAAGATGCTTTCTGTTTGTTATCGTTTCGCTGCAAGTCGTGAAGATGCTGAAGACATGTTGCAGGAAGGTTTTATAAAAGTGTTTACACAAATTCACACTTTCAGAAATCAGGGTGCATTTGAAGGTTGGATAAGAAGAATTATAGTACACACTTGCATTAACTTTCTTAAGAAACATAAAAAGTTTAATGAACATGTTGACTTAGAAAATGCCCAGCATGTTTCAGCAAGAGAAGAATCGATAATGTCTATTCTTCAGGGAAGACAGGTAACAGAATGTATAAGGTTATTACCGATTGGTTATAAAACTGTTTTAAATCTTTATGCCATTGAAGGTTATAGCCATAAAGAGATTGGAGAAATATTAGAGATTGGAGAAAGTACCAGCAGAAGCCAATACACAAGAGCAAAAGCTATGTTGGAAAACATATTGATTAAGAAACAAATTATTGAAAATCCAAACAAGGGTATCGCAGGCCTTGCAACTATATAAACTAACTGGTAATACGGTTGAAATGTTTTTATGAGAACCGAAAACACAAACGAAGAATTTGAGCAGTGGCTGCAAAGCGAAACTGAAAACCAAAAGATGTATCCGTCTGAAATGGTGTGGGAAAACATACGCACCGAAGTTCACGGAAACAGATCATGGCCTGCATTAACCATTCTTTCTCTTTTAATTATTGTAAGTTTAACTTTATTCACTTTCTTTAATTATCCGCCTGAAACAATTTTATCAAAGGTCAATCCTGTTCAGTTAGATAAAAATCCAAATACTACTTCTGCTAAAACAGTTACTATTAATTCAACAACAGAAGAATTTACTCAACAAATAAATCCTTACAGATATACTCAAGAAACAATTCAGGCTGTTAATGCTAATTTAGTAACTCAAGACTTAATTGCAGATGTTACTTTACCAACATTAGATAAAATAAATTTAGAGAACAACTATCAGTTGATAAACATTGCAGCCTTAAGCTTAAAAAAACAAAACGCTTTTTCAAGCAGTTTAATTAATGCTGAAACTAATAATGGTTATGTGAATTCAGTAACAGATAATACAACCAATACATCAGAGGCAGTTGTAAGCACTAACAAAGCAGAAGAAAAAACTGCTTTACCTGAAATAAAAGAAAGTATTGCCGATGAGAACAGCAATAACAGTGCAGATGATTATATAAAAACTTTCGGAACGCCTTTAAAGACTAAGAAGGCCAAAATAAACAGATTCAGTTGGCAATTATATACAACGCCTTCGATTAGCTATAGAAGGTTAGAAGATGATTTTCCTGCTTTCTACACCGGTAACAGCACCAATGTTGACGGAGCCGTAAAACACAAGCCTGCATTAGGTTTTGAATTAGGCATGGGTGTTTCTTATAACATCACTAAAAACTTCAGTATTAAAACAGGTTTACAGTTTAATATAAGGCAATATTATATTGATGCAAATAAAAGCTGGGGATTGGCAACTTTTGCGTTTGTTCAGAATAATCATTTAGATTCTGTAAGTTTTCTTTCAACTTTCAGCAACGTAAATACTGCTACTACTTCAGTATATGGCTCAACTAAATTAGATAATAAATTATATCAGGTATCTATACCGCTTGGATTTGAATGGAACTTCTTAACCATTAAAAAATTCGGGGCAAGCATAGGAGCAAGTATTCAACCGACATTTACACTGAATAAAAGTTTATATGTCATATCGAACGATTATAAATACTATGCCGATGGTGAATCTTTCTTCAGAAAATGGAATTATAACACCAGTAGCGAGTTATTATTCAGTTATCAATTAAATCATGTAAAACTGTTTTTCGGTCCGCAAATACGCTATCAACATTTGCCAACTTATAACGATGTGTACTCTATTAAAGAACATCGTTTAGATTATGGTATTAAGTTAGGCATCAGCAAATCTTTCTGATAAATTTTACTACACACTTTTTACATGCCAATAAATAATTTTGCAGCATGAAGCAGTTAGTATTTTTTACAGTTCTAATTCTAAGCATTACAAGTTGCAACAATCATAACAACAATTCTTTACTGCAAACCAATTCAGATACAACAGCTTTTTTTCCTGTAAATGATTATCTGAGTAATGATATTGAGGATGTTAAGAAAACACCTTACTTAATTACTAAAAAAATTTATGAAAATAAGGTGCTGAAAGATTCATCTGTTATTAATGCTGAAGAGTTTATAAAGCTATCTGATGCTTTTATATCAAAAGATATTACTAAGCCACAATACCATGCTTTATATAAACCTTCTTTATTTAATGATTTATCAACAAAAAGCATCACGTTTACTTACGATGCTTTAAGAGATACTTTACCCATAAAAAGTATCAGTATTTTATTAGATGATGAGAGTAACAAGCTAAAACAAATCTTCATAACTTCTGTTTTAGATACATTCGATGCACAAACAGTTGAAAAATTAATTTGGAATGCAGGAAAAAGTTTCAGTATTCATCGTTCAATAACAAAACCAAATTCACCTGAAAAAATTGAAAGTATCTTTATAAGTTGGAATGACAAATAATGAATTTCAAAAAATAGCACCAACACTTCCTTTACAGCCGGGTATTTACAAATACTTTAGTGCAGATGATGAATTATTGTATGTAGGTAAAGCTAAAAGTTTACGCAAACGTGTAAGTTCTTATTTCAGCAAAACATTTACTTCTTACAAAACACACGAACTTGTTCAACGCATTCATCGCATAGAATTTACTATTGTAGACTCTGAACAGGATGCATTTTTATTAGAAAATTCTTTAATAAAACAGTTTCAGCCATTATTCAACATTAATTTAAAAGATGATAAAAGTTATCCTTTCATCGTTATAAAAAAAGAACCATTCCCCAGAATATTTTTAACAAGAAGAAAAATAAAAGACGGCTCTGAATATCTTGGTCCGTTTACATCTGCAGGTAAAGTACGAGAGTTGATTAGCTTCATCAAACAATTTATTCCTTTAAGAACCTGTAAGTTAAACCTTACAGAAAATAATATTGCCAAGGGAAAATTTAAAGTTTGCCTCGAATATCATTTAGGTAATTGTAAAGGCCCCTGCGAAGGTTTACAAACATTGAATGATTATAATGAAAGCCTGCAAAGAGTTAGAGAAATTTTAAAAGGAAATGTATCTGGTGTTATTCTTCAATACAAAAAAGAAATGCAGCAACATGTTGCCAACCTTGCTTTTGAAAAAGCTGAAGTTGTAAAGAAGAAATTAGAGTATTTAGAAAATTACCAGGCACGTTCAGTTATTGTTAGCAAACACGTAAGTAATGTAGATGTATTTTCTATTTTGAAGGATGGAGATGCTGCGTATGTAAACTATTTAATGGTACAAAACGGCACTATTGTACAAACACATACGGTTCAATTAGAAACACATTTAGAAGAAACAGAATCAGAGGTTTTAAGTTTTGCAATCGGTAATTTGAGAGAAACATTCAATAGTTTGGCTAACGAAATCATTATTCCGTTTGAAATTGAATATGCAGAAAAGGATGTTGTGATAACAATTCCTAAAAGCGGTGATAAGAAAAAGTTGCTTGACTTATCTATTAAAAACGTAAGTTATTTTAAAGAAGAAATTAAAAAGAAAAAAATTCTGCATTTAGAAGAAAAAACCGATGCAGAAAAGAAGAATGTTTTAAATGAGTTGAAAGATTATTTACAACTAAACGAATTACCGGTACACATTGAGTGCTTTGATAACTCTAACTTTCAGGGAAGTTTTCCCGTGTCTGCAATGGTTTGTTTTAAAAACGGATTACCAAGTAAAAAAGATTACAGGCATTTTAATGTAAAAACTGTTGAAGGCATTAATGATTTTGCTACAATGAAAGAAGTTGTTTTCAGAAGATATAAAAGATTGAAAGAAGAACAACAACCCTTTCCTCAGTTGGTAATTATTGACGGCGGTAAAGGCCAATTGGGTGCTGCATTGGAAGCTATAAGAGATTTAGACTTAACAGGGCAACTTACTTTAGTTGGTTTAGCAAAGAATGAAGAAGAAATATTTTTTGCAGGCGATAAACAATCAATCAAGTTACCCTGGGATAGTAACAGTTTAAAATTAATACGCAGAATAAGAGATGAAGTACATCGCTTTGGTATTACCTTTCACAGAAATAAACGTTCTAATGGAACCTTTAAAAATGAATTGGAGAATATTAAAGGCATTGGAAAAGAAACAGCCAATCAATTATTGAAAACATTTAAGTCAGTAAAAAATATTAAAGAAAAAACAAAAGAAGAAATTGCAATAATAACAGGCAATGCGAAGGCTGAATTAATTAAACAATACTTTGAAAATAATAAATAATAATTACAATGAACGAACTAATTGAAAAAATGTGTGCAGAAGCAAACATTACCGAAGAGCAGGCACAGAAAGCATTAGAAGCCGTTGCTAATTTTGTAAAAGATAAGTTCCCAATGATGGCTGGTGCGGTTGATAAGTTATTTCAGGGGTAGATATTCTTTATAACAAAAGGATTGAAATGAGCACTGAAAAGTTTCTTTCAAAAAGTTCGCAGTCAAGGTTAACTAAACTTGGTGTCTATCAAATTATTGGTGGTGCATTAGGTTTAATTATTTTATCTTGGATAATGTATAAAAATTCAGTGGAGATAACATTTGCAAGTGTTGTTATTTATTTCATTATAACATTACTATTTTCATATTCAATTGTTTGTGGTATTCTCTGCATTAAAGTCCATACGCACTGTTTAAATCTTTCACTCACTAATCAATTACTTCAATTAATTGGTTTAGCAATTTCAGGGTATTCTTTTTCTTATATAGCAGGGGTTTATTTAACAATTGGTATTGATTTAAACAATTTCCTTCTCATCTTAAATGCAGGTTTTTCTAAATTAGACTTGATTTTTAACCCAAATGATGAAAGATTTCAAATTAACCTGAACATAATTGCTTTTGCAATCATTTATCAGATCAGCATATTGAAGAAAAAAATAAAAGAAGAAGCTGAGGTTTTAGAAATTAATTCTATAGGAAATATTAGCTAAACAATCTTTTGCTTGTTGCTTAATGAACAAAACGTATCCCGAAGTTTCGGGATGCAACGCAACTAAAGCTTACTATTTATTCTAAAGCTTGGTTCATATAATTATCCCAACACTTCTCTTGCAATAACTATTTTTTGAATTTCACTTGTGCCTTCGCCGATGGTACAAAGCTTGGCATCTCTGTAAAATTTCTCTACGGGAAAATCTTTAGTATAACCATAACCCCCAAAAATCTGCACAGCATCATTGGCAACTTTTACGGCCACTTCACTACAATAATACTTTGCCATAGCACTTTGCTTGGTAACTTTTTCATGGCGTTCTTTTAAATCGCAAGCTTGCTGCAACAATAAATCTGCCGCTGCAATTTCTGTTGCCATATCTGCCAGCTTAAAACTTATTCCCTGAAAGTTTGCAATAGGCTCACCAAACTGATGGCGTTCTTTTGAATATTTTAAAGCAGCTTCATAAGCACCCTGTGCAATACCAACTGCTAATGCAGCAATTGAAATTCTGCCGCCATCTAATATTTTTAAAGATTGGCGAAACCCATCTCCCACCTCGCCCAAACGCTGTTCATCGCTTATCACACAATTATCAAAAATCATCTCAGCGGTTTCGCTGGCACGCATGCCTAATTTATTTTCTTTCTTTCCCGCAGTAAAACCTTTAATGCCTCTTTCAATAATAAACGCAGTGCTGTTGCCACTTGTTCGGGGTTCGCCTGTTCTGCAAATAACCACAGCTACATCCCCGCTTTTGCCATGTGTTATCCAGCATTTTGTTCCGTTAATAATCCAGTTATTACCATCCTGTATAGCTGTTGTTTGCATATTACCTGCATCGCTTCCGGTATTGGCTTCTGTTAAACCCCATGCCCCTATAAACTCGCCTGATGCTAATTGGGGTAAGTATTTTTTCTTTTGTGCTTCACTTCCAAAACTTAAAATATGATTAGTGCAAAGTGAATTATGTGCAGCTAAACTTAAACCCACAGAGCCACATACTTTAGCAATTTCTTTAATAATTGCAACATACTCAAAATAGCCTAAGCCGGCACCTCCATAAGCTTCAGGAACTAAAACACCCATTAAGCCCAAGGCCCCCATTTTTTTAAACGCCTGTACAGGAAATTCCTGGCTTTCATCCCACTGCATTACATAAGGTAAAATTTGCTGTTGTGCAAAGTCTTTAGCTGTTTGTGCCACCTGTTTGGTTAACTCCGTTGATGCAAAATTCATGTTCAAAAATTTTAAAGTAACAACCCCGCAAAATACTTGCAGGGTTGAAAGTCAGCAATCGTTAAAGGACCATGAAAGAAAACTAACAAGCGTTAGTTTCACAAAAATAGGATGAATTTTTATTTTACCAAATAAGATTTTGGGTTACAGACTACAGAATAAAATCAGGCTTTTGTGTAGCCTGTACTGAGCGAAGTCGAGGTATCATTCACTTGCCTGCCTGCCGGCAGGCAGGTACTTTCTTATCACTATTCAACTGATAAATAAGGAGCAATTTTCTGATAGAGTTCTTCTTTAATAAACACAATTTTTTTAATGTCTTCTACTTTGGTATAAGCTCCGTGCTGTGTTCTGTAAATAGTTATTGCTTTGGCTACATCTCTGTTAATATAAGGATGCATTGATAAGGTATAATCATCAGCAGAATTAATGTTTATCTTTTTAATCGCCGTTGTTTGAAGCACTAAGTAAGGTTCAATTGTTTTATAAACAGAATCTGTTAAGCCATAAGTTTCTTTTACCTGACTAACATTTAAAAAGCCACCTAATTTTTCTTTGTATTTTATAATTCTGTAAGCAAGGCTTCTATCCATATTAGGTATGGTAAACCATTCCTGCGGTGTGGCTGCATTCACATCAATTTTTATACTTGCCTTTGTTGCAATTTCTTTTGTAGCAGCATTATTATTTGAATGAACACTTTCAACTCTTGCATAAGGAATAATTCTGTCAGCTTCTTCTTTCTTCAAACCCCAAATTTTTCTTATGTCTTCAGCTGATTTAAACTTTCCTCCTTTACTTCTGTAATTCAAAATTGTTTTTATCGTTTTATCACGCAAGCCTAATTTCTTCCAGCCGGCTTCATCAATGGTATTCGGGTTAAACTCAAATAATTCATACGAAACATTTTCTGTAACTGCTGTTTCATTACCTGCGTCTTCGTTAACAGCTGTTCGGTTTACGAAAGAATCTTTTAAAACCACTTGTTCTACCTGTTGCTGCAAGGCTTCATTAATAACAGGCTTATATTTTTTAACAGGAATAAAGTAGGGTAATACAATAAATACAACAATTAATACTGCCAGAATAATAACTGCTGTTCTCTCTTTACGAGTGAAAGTAAAATAGTCTTTTAAAATTTTCTTCATAGCCCTTCGTTTAATAATTCAAAGAGGGGTAAATTATATCAATGTAGTTATTGTTAAGCCGTCGTATGCTAACTGAATATTTGAAGGCAGTACTTTATTTACTTCTTTATGTTTACCTAACTGATGGCTGATATGTGTTAAATAAACATTTGGTATCTGTAATTCATCAGCCAGGGCTATTGCTTCATCTAATGTAAAATGCGAAATATGCTTTTCTTTTCTCAAAGCATTTAACACCAGCATTTCAGAGCCCTTAACTTTTTCTTTTTCTGCCTCATCTATTCTATTAGCGTCTGTAATATATGTAAAATTTCCTATTCGATATCCAAATACTTTCATTTTTAAATGCCAAACAGTTATTGGCTGAAATGGAATATCGTTTATAACAAATGGCTCATCATTAATTATATGTAGATTTATTTTCGGCACACCGGGATATTTATGCTCAGCAAATGCATAATAAAAATCTCTTTTTAAATGTTCTGCAGTTAATGTATTAGCATATACTTCCATGTCTTTTTGCTGAAAATAATTGTATGCCCGTATATCATCTAAACCTGCAATATGGTCTTTATGGGAATGTGTAAATACAACCGCATCTAATTTTTTATTATTAATACGAAGCATTTGATAGCGAAAATCGGGTGTTGTGTCTATAACAACTGTGGTATGCGAAGATTGAATTAAAATACTGCTGCGAAGCCTATTATCTTTTGCGTCTGTTGATGAACAAACTTCACAATTGCAGCCAATCATTGGTACGCCGCTGCTTGTACCTGTGCCAAGAAAAGTAATGTTTAATGGAGTTGCCACAAACAAATCTACACGCTAAAAAATTATGCAAACCAATTAGTTGAAACTTTATGCCAACACTGCATTGGCTAACACATTTTCGTACAGTTTCTGGCTTTCATGTGTTAATTTGTCAAACTGAATATTAAGCTGCGGAATTAATTCAAGTAAAGTATTTATTCTGGCTTCAGTATCTAAAAATTTATTTAAAACAACAATTTTTTTAGCTTCTAAAATGCACCAACCACTTTGAAAAGTGCCGCGTTCATAACGAACTACATAACCACTTTCTCCTAAAATATCTTCTAATTTATCTAATGTGTTTTGAGTAGGTTTCATATGTTCACTTTTGTGCTTCTGCCTTTGGCAGATAAATTATTTACCAATAGAATTCGCTATGTAACCTGAATTATGTTTATTGCTAAGGCTTATTTCACGTACAGATTATTAACCATTCAAAATTAAGATGAGGTGGAGTTTTATAAGGTTTGATTTATCCACAAAACTGCCCGAACTTATCAGGTTCAGGCAGTTGGCTGAATAGTGATTTGAACGTACCTGCCTGACGGCAGGCAGGCAAGTGTGCGACGCTCCGAAGGAGTCCTTTGGACAACAGCAGCGTAATAGATATTCCTAAGCTTGTAACAAAAAACTAAAATCTATAACTCAAAGTTGTCATTAACTGTCGTGGTGCAATTGGCGAAATACTGTAGTTATCATGCACTAAATAATTTAATGCATTGAAAATATTTGACAGTTTGCATTGTAATGTAAATTTTTTATAAGTATAGCCGGCAGATAAATCAACCGTTGTGAAACCTGATAAAGCTACCATTCTGCTACCTAAAACAGTTTGACCAACCGTGTTATTATAACCTCCAAAGCGGGAACCTGTATAAAAACCTGTTGCACCAAGTTTAATATTTTTTAAACTGCCTGATGAAAAGGTATAAAAGATACTCGCATTGGCTGTATTGCTTGGAGCATTTACTAATTGCTCACCTTCAATATTGGAGCCTTTACTTCCTGAAGTATGCGTGTATCGTATGAAGTTATAACTATAGCCTGTTATGAAATATAAGTTTTGTGAGAGCATTGCATTGATGCCAAGTTCAATACCATCGCTGGTGGTTTCTCCGCTTAGTGTTTTTACAGTAGCATCGGTATTAAGCGTTACTCCATCTGCTTTGTATTGAGCCTGCTGTGCCAGGTTACTGTTGAGTATTCTGTAAATACTAACCGTTGTGTTTATTCTTCCGTTTAAAAAACTATTCTTCACTCCTGCTTCATATTGATTAATGATTGATGCAGGCAATAAATTTCCATATACATCTGTGCCGCTGTTTGTTGTAAAGTTGTTGGCATAGCTTACAAATAAAGATGTGTTTTGTGATGGTTGATAAACAATGCCTGCTTTAGGTGATAAAACATTGTAAGTAGTTGTTGGTGTTGTACCTTTTACTATTGCAGCAGGGCGAGTTGAAGTTGGCATACTATCAATAGTTGTTTGAACAGTTGCCTGATAAGTGTATCGTAAGCCTACAAATAATTTGAATTGATTAGTAAGCGTAACTAAATCCTGCACATATACGCCTGCTCTGTTTGACGGAGCTGTTGTTATTGTTGCTTTTATTGCGTTGGGAATATCTGTTCTTTGAACATATTGATTGGGATTGAGTAAATTAATAGTATCATAAATTTTTAGAGTTGCACCTGTTGAAGTAAGAATAGTAAATGCATCTGTATAAGTAGTAATATTTGTAAAATCTGCACCCGCCAAAAAATGATGCGTTATTTTACCTGTATTAAATTTACCATCAATATTTGCCTGTACTGCATAATCTTTTTCTACACTATGTGCCCTTGCTAACGGCCTTGCCACAATACCTGTTGTACTTGCTGTATTTAAGTTTCCCGTACTATAAGAGTCTACATCTGTATTTTGATAAGAAGCTAATACATTAAATGAAAACTTATCGTTGATTGTATGTTTAAATTCTGCTGATGCAGAGTTTTGTATTACATTATTGTATGCCCATGCAACATTCTGAAATCTTGAGCGGGGAATAGCTTTGGTTAACACTCTGCCGCTATCTAATAAGCCAACTCCGGGGTCTGGTGTTAATTGTGCATTTAAATAATCCCCCTGAATTAATAAAGAAGAATTCTTTCCGAACTTATATAATACTGAAGGATTAATATAAACACGTTTTGTTTTCACAACATCACGAAAACTATTATCATTTTCATAACTGCCAACAAAACGGTAGGCTACATTTTTATTAATTGGTCCATATACATCAATAACAGGTTTGTATTGTTGATTGCTTCCTGTATGCATTAACACTTCGCCACCAAAATTGTATTTAGGTTTTTTTGTAACCATGTTTATTATTAAACCGCCTGATGAACTACCATATAAAAAAGCAGAACTTCCCTTTACAATTTCTACTGATTCAATTCCAACAGCTTCGGGAATGCCTGCAATGTTTACAGGTAAGCCATTTTTAAAAATGCTACCGCCACCTGCACCGCCTGTAATACCAATACTGTAGCCACGTGCAGCATAAGTTTCGTTTACACCGAAACGTGTTTGTGTTAAAGAAACGCCCGGAACATTTTTAACTATATCACCAATACGAATTGCTTGCTGGTCTGTTATAATTTTATTACTTACTGAACCTATTGTTAAAGGCATATCTTTTTCAGGAATGCTTAATCTGCCTGCTGTAAATTTTCTTTCTGTTGCTTTTACAATTACTTCTTCTAATTGTTTCTCAGATAGTTTTAATTGAAAAGAAAGAAAGTTTGACTTGTTATTATTTACTGTTATTGTTTGTGAGATGGTCTCATATCCTGTAAAAGAAATTTCAATAACATACATCCCATTGGTGATATTTTTAAAGCTGAAGTTACCTTCTCTATCTGTTAATGTAGCTTTATTGGTTCCTTTAATTGTAACAGTTACATCTGCAGCTGGTTTACCATCTGCTGTTATTACTTTTCCTGATATTGTACTTGTTAGCTCATCGTTATCAGCAAACGCTGTTATAGAAGAAATAAGGAGTAATACTAATAAAGTTGTTAATCTTTTCACTTGTATCATTTTCATAAACATTAATTTTTTCGTTTGCAAAAATGATTTTCAAAGAAGAAGAATTACTGCCGTTTTAGAAAAAGCAGTTTATACAATCGGGAAAAGTATCGTAGGTTATACTTTAATTGCTATGCTGCATAATGATAAGAATGTACAAGTGAGTGACACAACATAAGTTCAATAGTAGTACAATAGCTTAGTTAAAATTATTTACTAATCATTTTAATTACAGGTACAATCATTTCTTCTAAACTTACACCGCCATGTTGAAATGTGTTCTTGTAATAGTTTACATAATGATTATAATTATTGGGATAGCACAAAAAGCCATCTTCTTTTGCAAAAATGAAAGATGAATTTACTGTCGGCACAGGAAGACCTGCATCGTGCGGGTTACGAAATGCCAACACTTCTTTTGATTCATAGTTTAAATTTCTTCCATGTTTATAACGAAGGTTGGTTGTTGTTTGTTTATCTCCCACAACTTTATAGGGTGTTTTTACACGAACACTGCCATGGTCTGTGGCTACAATTATTTTTATTTTTTTATCAGCAATTTTCTTTAATGCCATGTGCAACGGACTATGCTCAAACCAGCTGCGGGTAACGCTTCTGTAGCTTTTCTCATCTCCTGCTAATTCTTTTAATACTTCCATTTCTGTGCGGGCATGACTAAGCATATCAACAAAGTTGTACACTATTACATTCAAATCGTTGCTTAAAAAATTATGTATATTGTTTACGAGTTGCTGCCCGTCATTATGGTTTACAATTTTTGTATAGCTCGTTTTAAGATGCTCTTTCTTTAATCGTTTTAGTTGAGCTTTAAAAAACTCTTCCTCGAATAAATTTTTGCCACCTTCATCTTCATCATTTTTCCATTGTTGGGGAAATTGTTTTTCAATATCTACAGGAAGTAACCCACTGAATATAGCATTACGGCAATACTGTGTTGCAGTTGGCAGAATAGAATAAAATGTCTCTTCTTCTAATATTCTGAAACTCTCTGCGAATATGGGTTGTATGGCTTTCCATTGGTCGAAACGAAGATTATCAATCAAAATAAAAAACACGGGAATACTGGGTTCAACATGAGGCAATACTTTAAACTGTAAAAGATTATGGCTCATAACAGGTGCTTCAACACTTTTTGGCTGCACCCATTTAGCATAATTTTTTGATATGTATTTAAAGAATTCTGTATTAGCTTCTTCTTTTTGTTGAGCAAGAATTTCCTGCATTTCAGGGCTATCGCTTTTCTCCATTTCTAATTCCCAAAAAACCAACTTCTTATAAATATCCATCCACTCATTATAATCAGGATTATTATTCAATGCCATAAACAATTCTCTGAATTGTTGCTGATAAGCAGTTGTTGTTTTTTCTGCAACCAATCTTTTATTATCAATAATTTTTTTCAGGCATAATAAAACCTGATTTGGGTTAACAGGTTTCAATAAATAATCTGTTATCTGGCTGCCGATAGCTTCTTCCATTAAAGTTTCTGTTTCATTTTTAGTAATCATTACTACCGGTAAATGATTACTAATTTCTTTAATCTTAGAAAGCGTTTGCAGGCCTGTAATACCCGGCATAGATTCATCTAACAAAACTACATCAACACTATTTTCCTTTACAAACTCAATAGCATCAAAACCGCTTGCAAAAGTGTTAATGGTATAACCTTTATTTTCTAAAAATAATTTTTGCGATTGCAGACTTTCAATTTCATCGTCAACCCAAACAATATTAGCTAAAGGCATAGAGTTATTTTTATGTAGCAAACAATAGAATTACTATGAAGCTGCTGTTGCAGTTTATCCAGAGCGTAGTCGAAGGACACACTTGTACTGCAACAATTACAGCAACTATAATGCGTACAAGATAAGAAAGAGAAAGCTTTTATTTTCTAAAAGTAAACTTAAAATACAGCAGCAATAAGCTTAATGCCAATACGATAAAATTGGCAACAATTACCGGTCCGCCATTGGCAATACCAAATCCATATATTAACCAAACAATGGTACTTGTAATTACAATTAAAAGCATTACCACACTTAAATCTCCAACACTTTTAGATTTCCAGGATTTTATTACCTGAGGAATAAATGTAACAGAAGTTAAAAAGCTACCTACGTAACCTATTAACTGTATAGCTTCTGTTGAAAGTTGAAATAATAATGTATTCATCTAATAATTTTTTAGTTTAAACAAAAACGCCGATACAATGTATCGGCGTTACTTATTATAATTTAACTGATTCCCAGTTTCTGCATCACTTCATTACTTACACCTGTATTAGAATAACCACCATCATGAAATAAATTCTGCATAGTAACCATTCTTGTTAAATCAGAAAAAAGCGTAATGCAATAGTTGGCACAATCTTCTGCAGTTGCATTGCCTAAAGGTGCAATAGCATTGGCATAATCATAAAAATCACCAAAACCTTTAATACCTGTACCGGCAGTTGTTTTTGTTGGTGATTGTGATACTGTATTAATTCTCACTTTCTTTTCTACACCGTAATGATAACCAAAGCTTCTTGCAATTGATTCAAGCATTGCTTTAATATCGGCCATATCTGTATAAAAAGGAAAAGTTCTTTGTGCTGCCATATAAGTTAATGCTACCACACTTCCCCATTCATTAATGGCATCTAACTTTTTGGCTACTGCCAACATTTTATGAAAACTCATAGCACTAACATCAATTCCTTTCATAAAATAATCATAATTACTTTCTGTATAAGGAACTTGTTTTCTGATGTTTACACTCATTCCGATTGAGTGTAATACAAAGTCAATCTTGCCTCCTAATATTTCCTGAGATTTTGTAAATAATGTTGTCAGCTCATCAACATTTGTTGCATCTGCCGGAACAATTTCTGAATTAGTAGCTTCAGCCAATTTCTTAATTTCTCCCATTCTCATAGCGATAGGTGCATTGGTTAATACAAAAGTTGCACCTTCTTCATGTGCCTTTTCTGCAACTTTCCACGCTATTGAATTTGCATCCAATGCTCCTGTTATGATACCTCTCTTACCTTTTAATAAGTTGTACGACATATTAAGTTTGTTTAATGAAGTGGTAAAAGTAAATGATAAATTGAAAAAGTAAAATGTATGAGAAAATTAGACAATCGATAGATGTGTATAAGTATAAAAAACAAAAAAGGGCCAGGATAAAAATCCAGCCCCGTTTTTAAAATCCAATATCCTATGAAAAACCGATGCTAAAGTAACGTATTGTTTGAAACAAAACAACAAATCTTTAATTTTTTTATTTTATAAATAAAAAAGGGACATAAGCCCCTGATTTACTGCGTTTTTATGCAAGAAAGTATCTTTAATATTGCCATAAATTCTGCTCAAAATTGAAGATTTTCTCTTTTATTTTTTCACCCTCAAGCAACTGAAAAAGTGGATCTTTTATATATTCTTTCAACTTTTGATCTCTATAATTGTTAAGGGTTGTTTTCACTATATAACTTGAAAACATGTGACTTTCAAATAAATCTTCCCAGCTCATTCTTGCACCCATATTCTTTGGATTATACACCTGATATTTAGCTAATGTAGCCCTCACATCAGGATAATAAATCCAGAATGCAGGATAAGCGTCTCCTGTAGCTTCACCTAATGAATTTCTCAAAACAGTCATTGGAGCAATTCCGATAATTCTTGTAATAAGTCTTGAAGCTTCTTTATCAAAAATCACGTCTTCCTTAACACGATATTTAATAATAGAATCTAATTCAAATTGTTTAAAAGTTGCCTTTCTGCAAATTGCGTTTCCATCAATATCTCTTTGAATAACTGTATCGGCAGAACCACCCAAAATAGAAAGTGCTTTATCTTTTGACAATTCAGTAGTGAATCTTTCATCATCATAAGCTTTTACATCACCAGACTTAATAGAATTTAATAAAATGCTAATAAAAAGTTGATTGCCGTTATCTTCATTAGCAGAATAGCGGAAAACCTGATTTTGTTTTTCTCTGGTATCTATTTCACGCCACAATCTTTCTTTAAAAAAAGCATCGTCTTCACGAATATAATCATATGCCATTGGTTTTTTATCTCTTACCAATTGCATTTCTACTGCTCCATCGTTAACCAATGAACGTTTAACTTCAGTAGAAGTGGCCTTCAAAGCGTTGGTATCAACAGGACACATAGGCAGTTCTTTTCCAACATTCGGTTTTGTTGTGTCCTTTTTTGTAGATACGGTAGAATTAGATGTATATGGATTAACATCCGAGGCACTTTTACTACTTCTACTTTTATCTGTTGTAGGTATATTATCTATATAAGGATTTGATGATGTTGTTTTTTTATTTGTGGTAGTTTTCTTTTTCTGTGCTATTACAGTTGTAGCTAATAAAATACTACTCACAGCAAGACACATTTTCAATTGATACTTTATCATATACAACTCATTTTAAAATTAACGCAAAAAGAATGAAATCGGCGGAATAGTAAATGTACCCCCAGGACCTCTCACCTTTATCCTATCAATCATTACTGTAGAATTAGGTGTCAATTTTTGAATATTTGCTAAAGTTGCAGCATCAAACGCAGCACCGGAAACTTCTGTAACACCGGGTCTTTCCGCAAATGCTTTACCTACACAAATTACTGTGTAGCCTAAAACATCATATTTAATTCCATCAAAAACAAAGTTTTCTAAATCTGCTCTCACACCTGCTGTTGCTTTAAACTCATTTAAAGGCATAAACCCACCCTTGCTATTACCAACTTTACCAACCGGTTCAGGAACTGATTTTACTTTAAAATCTTTATTTGTTGCTTTACCATCAACAGTTGCGGTTATTGTTACTTTACCGGAGCCAACATTATCGAATGTTGCTACATAAACACCTCCACCTTTTTTTGTTAAATTTCCACTGCTGATTTTTGCATCGATAGCTTCTGCTCCCTTACTACCTCCTGAAACGGAAATTTCGTTTTCTAAACCAACATATAATACATTTAGTTTTTCGGCACTGATATGAACACCTGTGGGAGAACCAACTGTATATTTAACAGGAACCGTTTTGCTTTCTGTCGTACCATCTAACTTTTTGTAAGTAACTACCACATTTGCTTGCCCAGGTCCTTCACTGTTAACTGTTGTTTTCCACATTAAACTTCCATCTGGTTGTTTGGTTGCAGGAGCTCCGTTTACAGTAACAGATGGTTGTGCTGCTGAGCTATAAGCTCCTACACCTGCTGTAATTCTTAATTCACTACCGGGCAATAAATACTCTGCATTTTGACCTACTAAAGGCTGATAAGTATCAAATTGAATAGCAACTTCTCCGATTTCCTTATGGCAATATTCTACAACCTGTGCCTCACTATTTTTTACGTCGTTTTGAAATTTACTTAACAAAGTAATTGCAGCAACAGTAGGACTCATATGAAAATAACCAAACGCCCACTCCTCACTACCAATCTTGCTGTCATTCGATTTAATTGGATCTGTATTGATTGGTAATGTGTTTTCTAAATCTTTTTTAATATCAGGATGTATAGCTAAAAGCTCTTCTTTGAATTTTTTTAGCCTTTCATGCAATTCTTCTCCTTTCGCTTTTCCGGGACCTTCAACAAACATTCTTGTAGCAGCATCTAAATCACTTTCATTGTATTCACCAGTTTCAGGTTTAAAACCTGACTGTTTTTTAAGTTCTGTTTTCAGTCCATCAATATATGCTAATAAATCTTCAGAAAGTTGTTTTGCTTTTTGAGCTTTAGGATACCACTCTTCGGCTTTAGCTTTATTTGCGGGGTCTTTTAGTTTTGCTTCGAAAGATTTAAATAGTTCAACATTTTTCTTTTCAATAATAGATGTGGCATTATTTAAACTATTATCTACGGTTTTAAATGCTTCTAATATTTGAGAGGATACATTCAATGCTAACAATGCTGTAAGCACTAAATACATCATATTAATCATCTTCTGCCGCGGCTCTTTAGGTAGTGACATTTGTTTATAAAGATTTTAGGTTTTTGGTTGGAATAATCATTTCAAATACAATAAATCTTCAATTATCTACCCTGCATTGCACTTAACATGTTGCCATAAACCTGATTCAACTTACCAAGGTTTGCTGCCAAAATACCAATTTGTTCTTTGGCTTTCATTGCATCATCTGCACTTGCATTCATAGCAGCAGAAGCCTGAGCTAACTTACCATAGAATTGATTTAATGATTTTAAATGATTATTACTTTCCTGTAATTCCAATTCATAAATGGTATTTAATGAACCTAAGTTTTTTGTCATAACCTGAATCTGAGAATGAAATTGTTTTACACCTTCAGATGAAGCATTTAATGTAGATAGATTGGCAGTTGTTTGATTGGCAGCATTGGCAACCGTTCCTAAAGCACCGGCAGCTTCTTTTGCTTTAACACCAAAATCGCCGGTTGATTTTACAACATCACCCAATTCTGTTATTTGACTAACAGTACCACTCAGTTTTTGGAAATTGCCACTCATTTTTGATATGTCTACTTTAAAAGTATCCCAATCAATTTCAGGGGCTTTTGGACCGGTAACTTTTGCAGGCTCAGGAGCATGTCCTGAATCCGGTGGTGGTAGTAATGCATATACCAAGAAGATTCCGGCTTCAGTTAAAAGACCGATAGGCAACAAAACATCAGAACCTTTCCAGTGTTGAATTTTAAATAATGCACCAACAATTACTATTGATGCTCCAACGCATACAATTACATTAACAAGTTTGTTAGTAGCAGGAGAAATACCAGAAGCCATAAAGTTTTAATTTTAAGTTTTTAAAAATTAGATGGTGATCAATTGAAGAAAATTATTTTTTCATTCTTGGGGCTAAATCAATTACACAACGAAAACCGATGTATGATTTTGCTGTATCCTGATATTCAAATGCACGTGTGCTGGTTTGAAGGAAATATCCGATATCCTTCCAGCTTCCGCCACGAATTACTTTACGTTTCATAAACGGAGGATCTGTGGGCTTGGCATCATATCTTACATCAGGGCTCATATCACTCATGAAGTTATAAGCACTTTCATTAAAATAAGAACCTGTCCATTCAGCTACGTTTCCGCTCATATTATATAAACCATAATCGTTTGGCCAGTAAGCATCGGCTCTTACAGTATAAAAACCTCCGTCTTCAGCATAATTACCACGACCAGGTTTAAAGTTGGCTAACAAACAACCTTTCTTATTTCTTGCATAATAGTTACCCCAAGGAAACATAGAGTTTGTTCTTCCGCCACGGGCTGCATATTCCCATTCTGCTTCACTGGGCAAGCGGTAATCACTCTCAACAGCCATTTTGTTTTTTTCTAAGAAAGAATTTTGAATATGTGTTCTCCAATGACAGAAAGCAACAGCCTGCTTCCAATTAATACCTACAACAGGATAATTCCCAAATGAAGGATGTGAGAAATATCTTTTGGTCATCGGCTCATTGTATGAATATGAGAAATCTCTCATCCAAACCAATGTATCAGGATAAATTTTTTGATTGTATCTGTCAATAAATTTTGTACGGGCAACTCCCTCATTTTCTCTTTTAGCTGCTTCGCTTAATTTAAAAACTTCGACGTGATAAACTAATTTATCAGGATCAATTTCTGCTTTACCATTTAATCTGTTATCAGGTGCAAGAATTAATTTATTTCCTAACTTTTCTAAATTACTAGCATCATATTTTATTGTTCTTGCTTTCGTCCAATCAATAGCAATAGCAGAGTCTCCGTTAGAACCACCCGCAGAAGATTTATAAAACCCTAATTCTTTTGCAGCTAAAGAGTCTCTTACCCAATTGGTAAATTGCCGATAATCATTATTGGTAATTTCTGTAGCATCCATCCAGAAACCGGGGATAGAAACCTGTCTGTTACGTGCAGTGTAGTTGTAATTGATGTCTTCATCACTTGGCCCCATATGAAAAGTACCGGGTGGTATGTAAACCATGCCACGTGGTCTGCCCATACTTTTTTTATTAGTAGGTGCTACACCATGCAATTGGCCATCACCTAAAGGGTCTTTTCCGCCTTTATTACCCTTTTTACTAAAGAAACATGAAGGCAATGTTATTGCCATACCGGCTACTACAACAAAATGAAAAAGGTTCTTCATTATATTTTCAGTTAACAATGTTGACAAATATAGGGTTTAAATCAGCACAAAAGCCAATTTTAAAGTTGTTTCTCAATTAAATCACAAAGGGTAAAAAATATACGATATTGTTGATTTTAAATACGTTGCTTGTAGAGTTTTCTTAATGGCGGGCAATGTTATTTAAGCTAAGATAAGTGATTTGGTGTTACATAAATGTAAAAATGATGAAAAATTTTGCTGCGGTAAACTGCATGCGTAGTTTTCGCACAAAAAAAACTGGGTTTTTAATTCATTAACTCTATCGACTAATAACGGGAATTCATAGATTAATTTTTTGGGTGAGGATTGTAAAATTTTATTAGGAATATAGAGTTGAAGAACTCTGGAAAGATTGGTTTCTAAATCTTTTCCTGTAATAACAATCTCATTTAAACCCATTACAAAGTTTTGATATAAAGATGCCCAAACCCCGAAAGAGGTAGGGTACCTTAAAGCACCGCTTTGGAGTTGCAGCAACATAGTTAAAGCTTTTTCTTTCCAATCTTCTTTATTAAAAATTACCGCCAAATATTGAAGATTTAAAGCCATAACTGCATTACCGCTTGGTATTGCTCCGTCATACACTTCTTTTTTTCTAACAATAATATCTTGCTGATTTTTTGGTGTATAGAAGAAAAGCGGGCCTTCATCATCTGCAAAGTTTTCTAAAACGAATGCTGTTAGTTTTTGTGCTTTTAATAAATAGTCATTATCAGATGAAATTTCCTGTAAGTTTATATAAGCCTGAATCAAATAAGCATAATCATCTAAAAAAGCTGAAATTTTTGCTGAGTTGTTTTTATAAGTATGTTTCCAGATATTATCAGAACCACATAATTTTTCTTCTAAGAACTGCATATTAGTAATGGCCAATGTTTTATATTTTTCAATACCCAAGGCAGCATAAGCTTTGCATAAAGCGGTACATAGTAAAGCATTCCACCCTAATAAAATTTTATCGTCTGTTAGCGGTCTTATCCTTTTGTTTCTATATTCCAATAAAAGGTTCTTATTTTTTTCCAATTGAGTTTTTAATTTCTCAACTGAAATATTTTTTTCATTTGCAAAATCCCGAAGACTTTGTTTTACCCACAAAATATTTGCATGCTTCTCTGAAGAAGCCCCTTCTGACCAATTACCATTTTCTGTTACCTGATAATATTCACAAAATAAATCAGCATCTGCTTGTAAAATATTGCCTATTTCGTCTTTAGTCCAGGTGTAAAATTTCCCTTCAACACCTTCACTGTCTGCATCAATGGCACTGTAAAAACCATTTTCATTACTCAGCATTTCTCTTTCAATAAAAGATATTGTTTGCTTTATAGTATCGGCATAGTTTTCATTTTTAGTTATTTGATATGCCTCGCTCAATACATTAATCAACAATGCATTATCGTATAACATTTTTTCAAAATGCGGTGCAAACCAATGTGCATCGGTACTGTAGCGGGCAAAACCACCGCCGATATGGTCATAAATTCCACCCATTATCATTTTATCCAGACTTAGTAAAGCCTGCTGTAAAGCATTCTCATTTTTAAAAAAATAATAATGTCTGAGTAAGTATTGAATGGAAAATGTTTGCGGAAATTTTGGTGCTCTGCCAAAGCCACCCCAAGTAATATCTGCCTGTTTTAAAATATTGGCGGCAATAGTTTCAAGGTCTTCTTTGTGAAGCAATGATTGATTATTATTTGTATTTGTTCCGAATAAATTAGCGTTTAATAAATGTTGTGTAAGGTTTTCTGCCTGAGCAATTATTTCATGTTTTTTTATTTTGTATGATTGATGAATAGAAGTAATCAATTCTTTCCAGCTAATTCGGTTGTAAGCATTAACAGGCGGAAAGTAAGTGCCGCCATAAAAAGGTTTTGTATCGGGTGTTAAGAAAACATTTAAAGGCCAGCCGCCGCTACCGCTAATGGCTTGTACGGCATCCATATAAATGTGGTCGAGGTCAGGGCGTTCCTCTCTGTCAATTTTTATGTTAATGAAAAACTCATTCATTAATGCTGCCGTAGCTTCATCTTCAAAACTTTCTCTTTCCATAACATGGCACCAATGGCAAGCTGCATAACCGATGCTTACCAAAATGGGTTTATCCTCTGCTTTTGCTTTCTGCAGTGCTTCATCGCACCAGGGATACCAATTTACCGGGTTATGTGCATGTTGCAGAAGGTAAGGACTTGTTTCGTTGATAAGATGATTGGTGTACATAACGGCAAGTTACTTTAAATATAAAACCCTTCTCGGCGGAAGGGTTTTATATTTTATGAAATTGAGATTGCCACGTTGAGGCACGAACCTCAATCTCGCAATGACAATAAAATTTATTTTGTTTTATTCGCTTCTGCTAAAAATTTATCTAATGCAGAAACCATGCTGGGAGCTTGTGGTACGGGTGCTTTAATATTTAAAGTCAACCCTGCTTCTTCGGCTGCCTTTGTTGTATTTGTACCAAAAGCACCTAACAATGTGCCGTTCTGTTTGTATTTAGGATAGTTATCAAACAAACTTTTTACACCACTTGGGGTAAAAAAGCAAATAACGTCAAACTCATCCTTTTCCATTACCGGTTTTATATCGTTGCTGATGCTGCGATACATAAATGCCAACTGAAACTCGCATTTATTATTTTTTAACCAATTTACAATTTCATTATCCTGCTGATTTTCGCTGCATACATACAGGAATTTCTCGTTCTCCTTATGTTTATTAATTACATCAAACATGCTTTTGTTAGAACCATCAGCTCCATAAAAAACTTTACGTTTTCTGTATAAAATAAATTTTTGAAGATATAATGCTACAGCTTCGGTAATGCAGAAATATTTGGTATCCTGATTAATAGCCAACTTCATTTCCTCACACATTCTGAAGAAATGGTCAATGGCATTTCGGCTTGTAAAAATTACTGCACTAAAAGATGCAATATCAATTTTTTGCTTACGAAATTCCTTTGCACTGATGCCTTCTAATTTAATAAAGGGAAGAAAAACCAACTCAAGATTGTACTTGCGTTGCAAATCGAAATACGGAGATTTTTCACTCTCAGGCTTAGGCTGAGAAATAAGAATCTTTTTCACCGTTTTGGGCGTGCCGGGCTGCTTACTCTCTTTTTTTACCATGCTGTTGTGCAAATAAATTCGTTAGCTTTTAATTAGCACCTATGTAATTGAACAGTAATTTATAAATCAACAACAAAGGCATTATTTCAACAGTGCAAAGGTAAAGGAAAAAATGAATGGCATTCACCTTCAAATCTTTACGCATTGTACCAACACTGGCAATGTAGCGGTATAACAATAGCAAACCAACAATTATTAACGAAACCGTAATAATAACTCTTATATAAGGCTCGTTGGCTGAAAAAGCAATTACCAAAACCACAGGCAGTAATACAATACCAATAATTTTATTTACTAAGAAAACCAGAAAAGCATAAGTGCCGGCTGCTTCTTTTACATTAAAAATCCAGCCGGAGAAAATGAGGAATAAATATTTTACGCCATAAATAACTATCAATAAAATAAAGCAGTAAAGCAACAGCCACCAGAAATTAATGCTTATTAAATGCAGTTCTTTTGCCAGCAAAGCAGCATACAACCCACCTACCATAAAAAAGAAAATATTCATACCGAGGGAAGCTACTTTATACTGCATTAATTGATCTCTGGTATGTTTTTGCCTGAATGAGGTTTGAAAGAAAATGCTGAAAATATTATTGAAATATTTTGGTGAAATAATTTTCATTAAAGCAATGAAAAGAACCACCCCTGTTAAAACATAAAACAGTTCATCCTGTTGCTCAGGTTGTCTTGCCTGTAAAATCTGATAGGTTGGCGGTTTGCCAAAAGGCAGGAAAGGATGTGTAAATAAAGAAGCATAAGTTGAAGTATCTATTTTGGTTTGTTTAGCTACTGCTGCTTTTTGCAAAGAATCTTTACGTAGAGAATCTGCAATTGCAATGGCTTTTAAAGAATCATTAATTGCCACTGAATCTACTGCAGCGGTAAGCAAGCTGTCTAACTTTTTTTTACTGCTGTCCCTTTTTTGCACAATAACTTTTATTACTGAATCAGGTTTGTTATTTGCCGGCTCTGTTTGTTTTACGGGCGTGTTATTACTGTCTGTTTGTGCCGATAAAGACAATACTATTATTTGAAAAAAAGCAAAAAATATAAAACGTTTCAACTGCATGCGTAAACAAAAATAGATGTTGGTTGAATTGCTTTTTTAGTTGGGAATATTTTTATTGAAATTTAGCTGCCATAAAAACTGAAAGTACAAGTGAGTGACACAACAGGCGATGACATGAAATGATAAAGCCCGTTACAAAAACTCCTTTTATTTTTACAGCTATGGCAGGTATTTACATACATATTCCTTTTTGCAGAAAAGCCTGCCACTATTGCAATTTTCATTTTTCTACTGTACAAGATTCAGTGCCGCAAATGTTAGCGGCCATTAACAAAGAAGCATTTTTAAGAAAAGATGAATTAACCGAAACCGTTGATACGATTTACTTTGGCGGCGGAACACCAAGTTTATGTACGGTGTATGATGTACAATGTATAGTGTATGAATTAAGAAAGCATTATACAATTAACCCTACTGCAGAAATAACCTTAGAAGCCAACCCTGATGATATTAATGAAGAAAAATTACAAGGTTGGAAATCCTGTGGCATTAACCGTTTAAGTATAGGCATACAATCTTTTAATGAAGAAGAATTGGTTTGGATGAACAGGGCACACAATGCAGCACAGGCAATAGGTAATTTAAAATTAGCCTTGCAATACTTTGATAATATTTCGGTTGATTTAATTTATGGTACTCCCTTATTAAGCCATGAACAATGGTTGCTGAATTTACAAACTGTTGCTGCATTAAATATTCCGCATATTTCCTGTTATGCTTTAACTGTTGAAAAAGGAACTGCATTAGATAAAATGATTTTACAGGGAAAGAAACAAAACACCAATGCAGATAAACAGGCTGAACATTTTGAAATGCTTTTACAATGGGCTGCCGAAAATAATTACGAGCATTATGAGATTTCTAATCTTGCCAAACAGGGTTATCGCAGTAAACACAACAGCAGTTATTGGCAGGGCAAACCGTATTTGGGGTTAGGCCCCTCGGCTCATTCTTATAATGGCAAACAACGCCAATGGAATATTGCCAATAATGCTTTGTACATGAAAAGCTTAGAGCAAAATATGATTCCGTTTGAAGCAGAAATATTAACGGCTACCCAGCGATTAAATGAATTTATAATGATTGCTCTGCGAACAAAAGAAGGTATTGATTTTGAAGATAAAAGATGGCATCTGGTAGATGACAGATGGAAAAAGAAAATTATACAAGCCGCAGAAAAATGGTACTTGAGTAATGATTTGATAATGACTGAAAACAATATTGTATTAACTGATAAAGGCAAATTTTTGGCAGATGGTATTGCTGCGGATTTGTTTCAGTTGGAGTAGAATTAATGCTGCTTACCAAATAATCTTCTGCAAATATTTACCACTATTATTACACCCAGTAAAAGGAGTAAACAAACGGGGTTTAATATGGTGAATGAAATTGGCATGACATAAAGTTACAACTTAAAACAACAGGCTTTCAATTTTTTTAAAGCCTTCTTCGGCAGATAAGTTTTCCCACAAAATTTCATAAATCGTAGTTGCAATAGGCATCGCAGCTTTTACTGTTTCATTGGTTTTATAGATGCATTTACTTGCATTATAACCTTCTGCCACCATATTTAATTCTAACTGTGCAGCTTTAACACTGTAACCTTTACCAATCATATTGCCAAAAGTTCTGTTACGGCTGTATAAAGAATAGCAGGTTACCAATAAATCTCCCAAATAAACTGAAGCTGCATAATTAATACTGCGTTGTTCTTCCTCGGTTTCATTATTCCAAACCAATTGTTTTAAAAACACAACCATTTCATCTGCAGTATTGGCAATGTAAACACTTAAAAAATTATCACCGTATTCCAATCCGTGTGCTATACCTGCTCCTAACGCATAAATATTTTTTAAAATGGCAGCATACTGCACACCAATAACATCATGATTGGTAATAGTATTTAAATATTCTGTTTTAAAGAAGCCTGCCAATTGCTTGGCTGTTGCTTCATCAACTCCTGAAAAAGTTAAATAAGAAAGTTTTTCTGATGCTACTTCTTCTGCATGACAAGGACCCAAGATGGTAAAATAATCTTCAATAGCAACATTGAATTTATCTTTCAGATAATCATTTAATAATTGATTGTTAGAAGGAAGAATACCTTTAATAGCACTCATTATTTTCTTTCCTTTCAAAGCATCTTTATCTAATTGATTGAAGGCATCTTCCGCATAAGCAGATGGCACGGCAATAACCAATACATCGCATGCTGCAACAACTTTTGCTATATCATTTTCCAACAGTAATTGAGCAGTATTAAAATAAGCAGCATGTAAATAATGCGGGTTATGCCTGCGTTGCTGAATAGTTTTTATAGTAGTTGCATTACGTACCCACCAATAAATAGTATTACCATTATCTGTAAGAATTTTAGCTAAAGCCGTTGCCCAACTTCCGCTTCCTATAATACCGAACTGCATAGCAAAATTTTAGTGAAAAACAAACATACGAAAGCTATTGCTGCAATAAGCAGAATAAAAAAGGGAAGCTGTTAACTTCCCTTTTAAAATTATTGTTTTTTATCAGATGTGTTCTTATCGTCGTACACTTTATCTTTTGTGGTTACTGTTACCTTAGAACCATCATTTAAAATTTTACTTACTGCTGCATAAGGGCCTGTTATTACTTCATCGCCATCTTTCAACCCCTCTTTAATTTGTATGTAATTCAAATCCTGAATAGCCGTTGATACTTTAACTTTCTTAATAGTACCTGCTGTTTTATTCAATATAAAAACAACTTCTTCTGTTCCGTTTGTTTTACCGTCTTTAGCTTTTGCCTCTCTTGTTGTTACAGCATTTAAAGGAACACTTAATACATCTTTTTCTGTTCTTGTTTGAATATCTGCACTGGCACTCATTTTAGGGCGGAAAGGAAATGGTTTACCCGGTGCAATTAAATCTTTATAGCTTTCTAATAATAAACGAATATGTACTGTATAATTCGTAACATCTGTACTCGTACTTACAGAAGTTGTTGTTGAGCTCGGATTGGCAATTTTATATACCAATCCTTTAAATTTTCTGTTATTATATGCATCAATTTCTACAACAGCAGTGTCGCCAATTTTTACTTTAGGAATATCATTCTCGCCAACATCAACCTGAACAACAATACTGTTCATATCTGCAATACGCATCATTTCAGTACCAACATTAAAACTGTTACCCGCCACACGTTCACCTTTCTTTACACTTAATAAACTTATTACTCCATCCATCGGTGCAACAATAACAGTTCTTGATAAATCTTTATCTGCTTTGGCCAATTGTGCCTCTGCATTTTTTATATTAGCCTTACCTGCTTTAATACCCTGTAATGCTGCGTTGTAATTAGATTGTGCTGTTAACAATGCCTGTTGTGCTGTTTCAAATTCTGATGCACTGATTACTTTATTATCTAACAATTTTTTCTGTCTGTTATAAGTAAGCTGTGCCTGATCTAACACCGCTTTTAAGCCTGTTAATGAAGCTTCTGAATTAGAAACCTGAGCTTCGGCCTGGCTCACACCTGCCTGCACCTGCTCTTTTTGTGTTTGATAAATATCAGCATAAATTCTTGCCAGTATCTGGCCTTTCTTAACGCTGTCGCCTTCATTAACATTTAACTGCGTAATTTCTCCACTAATATCAGGGCTAACCTTTACTTCAATTTCAGGATATACTTTACCGCTGGCATTTACAGTTTCAATAATCGTACGTTTGGCAGCCTTTTCAGTAATAACTTTTGTGCCTTCATCTTTACCTAAAACGCCGGCAGATTTTAATGCTACTAATCCTCCTATTAAAACCACCAACCCGATAATTATCCAAAGCAATGTTTTATTCATAACAATATATTTCTTTTTGTACTTAGCTGCAAACCTTTGTGCAGCTTAGGTTGCGTCGCACTCTTTTACGTTCTGTTCTTTATTCAGCAATTATAATTTAATTCCTTGTCCTTTATAAAACTCCAATAATTTCATCTTAAACACGTAATCATACTCATTATTCAATTGTTGCAATTTAGCAGTAGTTAAATTGTTTTGTGTTACAATTAAATCGTAGGTGCTAAGCAAACCAACTTCATATCTTTTACTTGCAAAGTCAAATGCTTTCTGTGCACTTTCAACAGCTCTGGTACTTGCATTATACTTCTGCAAAGCAGTAACCACATTGGTATAGGAAGTATAAATATTGTTTTTCAATGTAAGGTTATCCTGCTGGCTTTGCAACTGATAATTCTTCAAACTTAATTTGCTCTGTTCGTAAGTAATTCTTCTTTGTCCGTTACTGAAAATAGGAACAGATAAACTTAAACCAACACTTTGACTGAAGTTATTGCCCAATTGATTAAAATATCCTGTTTTACCATAACTGTAAATGGTAAATGGGTTTAAAGGAAAAACACTGTAATCTGTACCACTAACTTTTACAGTACCAATAGGAGATAATATCTGGGAGGAACCGGTTGCTTCTAATGCTTTATTATTAAATGCACTTGCAAATGCATAATTAGCAGAAAGGCTAGGATACAAAGCAGATTTATTAGCTGCAACGTTTTTTTCTGCTGCTTTTATTCTTAAGCTGTCTCCTTTTTGCAAAGGTTGTGTTGTTAATGCTAATTGATATACAGCATCCGGCTGTAAGTTTAATAAAGATTCTAATGGTATTTTATCTAACGATGGTGTTATTACTTCAAAAGGGGTTGAAGCATCTAAACTTAATGCCCCTTTTAAACTCAACACACTTAATGCATAGTTAGATTGTGCAGTAATTAAATTGCTGCTGTCTGTTGCTAATTGGGCTTCTAACTGTACTTGATTTAATTCCGGTAAAGCCCCTGCCTCTACTTTCTTTTTAGTAACTTCTAATTGTGCTGCTGTTTGTTGCACTTGTACCACTGCAATTTCAATTTGCTGTTTAGTAGCTAAAACATTAAGATAATAGTTAGCTACTGTTAATGAAACATCATTGGCAGTTTTTTCAACATCTGCAAAAGCCGCCTGTGTACTGAATAGAGCTGAAGCGATACTGTTTTTTAATCTACCCCAGTTAAATAGCAACATACCGCCTTGTAGAGAATAACTCTGACTTAATAATTCTGTTGTAGTAAACTGATTAGTGGTTGGGTCTATAGAACGACCAAATTGTAAATTACCTGAAGTAGCAGCCGAAGCCGTTGGATATTGAAATAATTTATTCTGCTTTAATTGTAATGCGGTAATTCTTGCCTGAACATCGGCCTGTTTAATAGATATATTATTTTTTACGGCATAATCAACACATTTACGTAAATCCCACTTGCCTGTTGTATCCTGTGCTGCCAGTTGCAAACAGGCAATACAACTTATTATGGTAATTAATTTTCTCATATCTCAACAAAAATAATGGAAAGATGGGCACCGCATAATAATTTAGATGAGTGGAAACATCTGCGGTTGCATGGTAATTTATGCTCCTGCAATTAAACCGATATTATTTCCAAACGGATCCGCAACAATAGCCACTTCTATATTTCCGCCAACATTTTGAATAGGAGAAATGATTACAGCTCCGATACTTTCTGCTTTAGCAACTGCTTCAGCAATATCATCAACACTCCAATAGGCTACATGATGATTGCCTTTTTCAATATTATTTGTATCCGGGTCTAAACCTAATTCACAGCCATTAATATCAAAACCAATATAAAAAATTTCATCAAAATATGGTTGAATGCCTGTTAGTTGTATATACCAATCTTTAGCTTTGATGATATCATCAACATGATAAATAACCGTTCTTAATTTATTCAGCATCGGGCTTGGTTTTTCTGTGCAACACAAAATAAATAATCATAAATAAAGCCAATACAGCTATGCCAATGGCTGCTGCATAATTATTTTGTTTATAATCCATAGTAATACTTATGCCTACAAATACATAAGCTGCAATAAATACCAACGGTGCTAAAGGAAACAGCTTCACTTTATAAATACCGGTATTATCTAAATGCTTTGTTTTTTTTCTGAACCAGAATATAGTGGCACTGCTTAATATCATTCCAAAACAATCCAGAAAAATTGAGAAGGTTAATATTCTTTCAAACTGTTGAGAGAAGAATAAAATAATGATACAAACTATGGCAAACACTGTTAACGAAAGTGTTAGCACACCTGTTTTTTTATTTTGATTGGAAAATATTTTAGGCAAACTTCCATCTTCGCCCATAGCAAACATTACCCTTGGGTTGCTCATTAATAAACCATTTACATAAGCCAATACACCTAAAAATAAAAACGCTGAAAATATGGTAGCACCTGTGTTTCCGAACATTTTATCAATAACCACATAAGCAATTTCTCTTTCATTTTTCATTTGATTGAAACCAACCAGATTGTAATAGCTTAAGTTAACCAACAAATACAAACCGATAATAATAGCTATACCAAAAAATATTCCTCTGGGAATTGTTTTTGAAGGATTTTTTACTTCATTACCAAAGTTGATAGTTTGCTGATAACCGCCATAAGTAAACGAAACAGCTACTAAACTGATGCCCAAACTTTTAATCCAGTCCATTGTATTTATTGATTGATTAGCAGCTTGTACAACTGTATGCTGTGCATATTTATCGGGAAAGAACAGAGCAGCTATTAACACTAAAATCATAGTGATTTTAATAATCATTAAAATGTTTTGTGCCAATGAACTCATCTTTAATCCCATTAAATTAATGATATAAAAAAGAACAATAGCACCGCAACTTAATAATGCTTTATGTGTATCATTCCATTCTCCGGGAATAATTTTTAATACATAACCACTGCCCACCAATGCAACACCACTAAGGCTTGCAGCATTACTTACCAATATTAAACAGTTAATAGCAAAGGCTATGCTTGGGTGATAGGCTTTGGCAAACACCTTATAATAACCACCTGTTACGGGGTAGCGACTGCCTATTTCAGCATAAGTTAATGCACCGCATAATGCAACAATGCCACCTATAATCCATGCACTGAAATAAACAGAAGGTGCAATGGCATCTTTAGCACTGGTAGCTGCTGTTCTGAAAATGCCCATTCCTATTACCAGCCCAACAACAATCATTGTAAAGGAAAAGAGGTTGAGCTTTTGATTGCTTTGCATAAGTGTGTTTAATGAGAGTGAAAAATAATTAATGTTGAACAACTGTGGGAAAGAAAATTTCTGTGCGTGAAACAGCCCGTTATTTTTGCATCGGATTTGGTTCCCGAAATTTCGGGATTAAAAGGGAATCACGTGTAAATCGTGAGCTATCCCCGTAGCTGTAAAGCTGAAAAGTGAATCGAGAAACGTGAATAGTGAATATTGTTTGCAATTATTTTATCGACTCACACTGATGAAACCCACGCCACTGCTCTATTTGCGGGAAGGCATTCATCAGATCAGCAAGCCAGAAGACCTGCCAATTACCAATATTAATCAACGAGCTTTCGGGTGAAAGGCCGGAGATGAAAGAGCATCTTTCTGCAGAAGTTGTTTTCTCATTTCTACAGTTTTCATTTATCTGAAGGTTCATTCTTTAACCAAAAAAATTTAAAAGAATGAGCAGAAAATTATTAGCCATTGTGGCTGCCGGTGCAACATTAACTGCTGCTGCACAAACCAAAGACACATTGAGTGGAAAATCTTTAGACCCTGTTGTAGTAACAGCCAACAAGATTGAACAAAAGCAATCTCAAACAGGAAAAGTTATTACTGTAATTACCAAAGACCAGGTTGAACACAGCCCAAGCAAAACAGTTGCCCAATTATTAAATGAGCAGGCAGGTATTGTTATTAACGGTGCTTTGAATAATGCAGGCAGTGTACAAACTATTTTTATGCGTGGAGCCAATGCAGGAAGAACATTGATATTGATTGATGGCATTCCTGTTAATGAACCATCGCAGATTAATAATGATTATGATATGAATTTATTTTCTATTAACGATGTAGAAAAAATAGAGATATGTAAAGGTGCACAAAGTACCTTATACGGAAGTGATGCTATTGCAGGTGTTATTAATATTATTACTGTGAAACCGAATGTAAACAAGGCTTTTGCAGGAAAAGCAACATTAACAGCGGGAAATTTAAATACTTACAGAGGAAGTGTTCAATTGTATGGAAAGGTTGATAAGTTTACATACTCTGCCCGCTATTCAAAATTAAAAACCAATGGTTTTTCAAGTGCATACGACAGTACGGGTATAAAGAATTTTGATAACGACCAATATGATGGCAATATGGCTAATGCTGCTGTGCAATATCAGGCAACAGATAAATTAGCATTCAGAGCATTTACCATGTTCAGTCAATACAAAGCAGATGTTGATGCAGGTGCATTTATAGATAAAACATTTTATTTTATTAATAACAGAAGCAGCAACAGCGGTGCAGGTTTTACTTTTAAAAATAATGGTGTAACTGTTACCGGTAATTATCAATACACCAAATCAAAACGTGTGTATGATGATAATTACAGTGCAGGCAATGCTTTATTTTCTTTGAATGATTATAATGCTATCAGTCAGTTTGCAGAACTCTATACGCATGTTAATTTAGGTAGTGGCTTCGATTTGTTAAGCGGTGCAGATTACCGATATGCTTCATTTAATAGTTATTTGAATCTTGTTAGTTCATTCGGTCCATACAGCAGCACTTTTAAAGATACTTCTGCGAGTCAAACTTCTATGTATGCTTCGCTTCATTTTTCAGATAAAAGAAATAAATTCAATTTTGAGGTTGGCGGAAGATTGAACACACATAGCAAGTACAATACCAATTACACTTATACTTTTAATCCTGCTTATAACATTAATGAGCATTGGAGAATTTTCGGAAGTATTGCCAGTGGTTTTAAAGCACCAAGCCTTTATCAATTATATGCAGGCGTAACTCCAACAAGTATTAATGGGCCCGGCAATCCCAATCTAAAACCTGAAGAATCTAAAACTTATGAAACAGGCATAGCTTATAGTTCAAAGAGAATAAGTTTTAGAAGTGTTTATTTTCATAGAGATACTAAAAACGGTATTGATTATTTATATGCTAATTACCCACAACCAAGTTTATATTTTAACTACTTAAAGCAAATTGTTGATGGGCTTGAATTTGAAAGCACTATCAAACCAATCGAAAAGCTAACCATTACAGCTAATTATACCTTAATAGTTGCCGATGAAACCACACAAAACAGAGCCACTAATAAAGACACTGTTACCTATAATTATTTATTACGCAGGCCAAAAAATGTGGTAAATGTTATTGTATCTGTTGAGCCGATTAAACAATTGTATGTTTCTGTAAGCAGTAAATATGTAAGTAGCAGATACGATGTTGGTGGTTATAAAACAGCAGACGTTCAGTTAAGTGATTATTTTATTTTGGGAGCTAATGCAGATTATACCATCAATAACCATTTTAAAGTATTTGCTGATGCACAGAATATAACCAATAAAAAATTCTTTGATGTAAGAGGATATAATTCCATTCCGTTTATGTTTAATGCAGGTGTAACAGTTAATTGGTAAAGCATTAAACTTTAAACTTCTAAACTTTCTTTATGCCTCAACACGAAAAAAAGCAATGCTCCAAATGCAATAATAACTTTGAGTGTAAAGTAGGCAATGTATTAGAATGCCAATGCAGTCAGATTCAATTAAGCTATGAAGAAAGAGTGTATATTGAAAACTTGTACACCGATTGTTTATGTATTGATTGTTTACATGTGCTGCGGTATCAATACCAGATACTGAAGAAGAAAGTAAGATTAGAATAAGATAAAAAATCCCCGATAAATTGTCGGGGATTTTTTTTGTTGAATTTTGATTTGAACGTACAAGTGCCTGCATGCCGGTAGACAGGTGCGACGCTCCAAAGGAATCCTTTGGACAACAACAGCTTAGTTAATAAACTAAAGTGGGTTACATAAAATTATTTCTCTAACAAACCATCTGCTTTCCATTGTTTAAAAACATTGATAGCAGAATCTGAAAGCTTAGCATTTTTTTGTGGCATAAAACCTCTTTCGCCGGGGTTTAATGAAATGCGTCTTACTATATCATCGATATCTTTTTTCACGTTCGCATAATTATCATAAGGTTCTTTTCTGCCTTGTGGCGGAATATGGCATGGCGAGCATTTTGTTGCAATTAATGGTTTTATATTGGCTTCATATGTTAATGCAGCCGGCTTTGCAGGTTCTGCTTTGCTTTGTGCCTTTTTAGCAGAGCTGCAAAACTGCATAAACACCGCTACTGCAATAACTAATAACAGGAGTAATTTTTTCATTTCTTTTCTTTTGGATTATCTAATAAATATCAAGATAAAATGTTCCTAACTTATTGTGTTTACTTTTCGGTGAGTTATTATCTTTAATCTTTAAACAACGCTTATGGATTTTAATTTTAATTATCTGCTTACAGTTACGTTTACGTTGTTTGCGGTAATAGATATTGTTGGTTCTATTCCCTTACTTATTTCATTAAAAACTAAAATGGGTGGCATTCGCAATACACAAGCCACTTTAGTTTCAGGTGCATTAATGGTATTGTTTTTATACTTCGGAAAACCTTTTTTACATGTGCTTGGTTTAGAAGTTCATTCATTTGCAGTAGGCGGGTCTATTGTAATTTTTTTATTAGGCTTAGAAATGGTATTAGGCCATGAAATTTTTAAAAGCGAAAAAGATGCACCTTCCGGAACAGTTGTCCCCATTGCATTTCCTGTAATTGCAGGTAGCGGAACATTAACTACCGTAATGAGTTTAAAAGCCGTTTATGATGATGTGTATATTTTACTCGGTATACTTATAAACCTGATTGTTATTTACATAGTTTTAAAATCTTTACAATGGATAGAAAATGCATTAGGCAAAGCAGGTTTATTGGCTGTAAGAAAATTCTTCGGAGTAATTTTATTAGCAATTGCCGTTAAAATTTTCAGCAGTAATCTGGCAGCTTTTGGAAAGTAAAAAAGAAGAAACATTTTGTTACCAACTGTATCATTTCATAGCATCGTTCCTGTAGCCTGTACTGAGCAAAGCCGAAGTATCGCACTCTTGTACTACATAACATTAGGCAGCAAAGAATAAGAACAACAAAAAGTAAATTCAACAACAAATAAACAAATGAGTAAACAAGCACTAACATACGATGACATTCAATTGGTTCCTTCCTATTCAACTGTTAGTTCAAGAAAAAATATAAACCTCTCCACTAAAGCTACCAAACGGTACAGCATACAAATTCCGTTAGTCGCTTCCTGTATGGATACTGTTTGTGAAAGTGAAATGGCAGTAGCATTAGCCGAAATTGGTGGTGTGGGTTGCATTCACAGATTTATGAGTGTGCAACATCAATCGCATGAAGTTGCTGTTGTTGCTCAAGCTGTTGCTTCCTTATTACTTAAAAATAATTATAATGAATCAATTCCTGTTATGGCAGCAGTGGGTGCTAACGGAGACTTTGCAGAACGTGCTGCTGAATTGGTAAAAGCAGGGGCCAATATTATTTTAATTGATGTAGCACATGGCCATCACGAGAATGTAAAAAATGCCATTGCAGAATTAAAAAAATCATTACCTGCACACGTTGATATTATTGCAGGCAATATTGCCAGTGCCGCAGCAGCAAAAGATTTGGAGGCCTGGGGTGCAGATGGTTTGCGTGTGGGTGTTGGCGGTGGCTCACTTTGTACAACAAGAGTTAAAACGGGTTTTGGTGTACCCAATGTAACCTGTTTAGAAAATATTTTAGCCATTACGTCTATTCCTGTTATGGCAGATGGTGGCATAAGAACAAGTGGTGATATTGCCAAAGCATTGGCATTGGGTGCCAGCAGTGTAATGTTGGGTTCTTTAATTGCAGGTACTAAAGAAGCACCCGGACAAATTATTGAAAAACCTAATGGTTTGTATAAACGTTACAGAGGTGCTGCCTCTTTAGAAACCAAAACTGTACATGGGCAAGAACAAAGAAATGTAGAAGGAGAAAGCACTGTAATACCATTTAAGGGCGGAGTAAAATTTGTAGTTGAAGGTTTATTAGATGGTGTACGTTCTGCATTATCTTATGGTGGAGCCAACAACTTAAAAGAATTTAAACCGGAATATGTTATTGTAACACATGCCGGGCAGGCAGAAGCAAGGCCGCATTTAATTTATTAGGCAGCTATTATCTTTGCTGCAATGGTCTCGTAGTACAATGGATAGTATGAGAGTTTCCGAAGCTCCAGATTCAGGTTCGATTCCTGACGAGACCACCAAACATTTAATTTTTTCTCACCAACACAACATCATCCACATAACAGAAAGCATTGGCGTTGCCTTCGGCATAAAAACCAATTTCTATTTTACCATTCTTTACAGTTATATTTTTAATAGTTATAGTTTGCCATTCAGTGTTTTCGTTTGCAATAGTATTGCTTACTATTTTACCATTGCTTGCTGCATACAATGTTAATTTATTAAAGCCTTTATTGTTCTTCACTTTAGCCGTTAATTTATATTTACCATCTTTCAATTCAACGAAAGGAGAAGAAGTGATTGTTTGAAATACTTTTCGTTTAAAGTTTACCTTATCATTAATGCATAAACTTTTTTCGCCAATTACCATCTTTCTGTCGGTCTCATTATTGTTATGATTTAATAATGGTGATGCAAGTGTATCTAAAGAAATTGCATTGCCTTCAATAATCTTGGTTGTCCAACCTAATAGTTCCTTCTGTACCGGTTTAAAATTGGTGGGGATAGTTTTTCTGTCTGCCTCAAAGCTTCCGTTCTTTACGTAGTTATTGTCAGCAGCCGTTCTCCATTCACCTGTTGCAGCATTTATATTCCATGAACTTAATGAATTAAAATAAGGTTTATCACCTTCAAATGAAAGCGGCAACCATTGATTATAGCCTAAGCCATTTCCTGCAAAGTCGGCCCATCTGTCTCCGCAATACACGACGGTTTCCTGTTTACTTCCTTTTATATTAAAGAAAAAACCGGTTTGTGTAACATGGGCATAATCATCTGTACAGCCGTTCATTATCTGCATATCATTGGTTGGTGTATAAGGCCCGCGTATATCATCTGCAACTAAGTAATAAGCGTAAGAAGCATCCCATCCGTATATGTTTGATGCACACATATAATATTTGCCTTTGTATTTAAACATGCAATTACCTTCTCTGCTTTCGCCTTTATACACTTCGGTACAATCTAATAAATTAACCATGCCATCTTTCACTCCGATTTCAGAAACATAAATTTTATTTCTACCTCGTTCCATAAGAGTAAATAAGGTATGATTTACCATTGTCTTCATCTGTAAAAACAGTTTGGTCACCTGTGTTTGAAGTGCCTATCATATTCATCATACTTATTTGTTGATGCCATATAAATGTTGCTGTAGGAGCATCTGCAACGGCTATCAATACCTGATTGCCGTGTTGCACAAACATTGCATACTTGCCTGTTTGTTTAATGTAGGCAACTCCTAATCTGCCAACCCATGTTTTGTTGCCGTACTTCATTAATTCATCGTTCGTTAAAACATCTCCTTCAAATGTCCAGTTAACTAAATCAACCGAACTGTAACAGGTAACTGATTGAAAGCTGGCATTTGACTGCGTAACAGAAGGATTGTTGCGATACAGTTCTGCTTCTTTGTAATGTACGCCATACCAATAATATTTTTTTTCATTGGTTTTCGGGTCGTTGAATTTGAATATGCCACCGCCCTGACTATAAATTGGTAATCCGTCCTTCGTATTCCAAAACACATCATTCTTAATATTCAACTGCTGGGCATTGGTATTTGCAGTTATAATAAATAAAAAACAAAAGGGAATAATGAACGGAATAAACGGGTTTAATTTTTTCATGGCTTTTATATTATGCAATTCGTTTTCTTTTAATATGCTTTAACACTTGTTCATTAAAACTAAAAACATAATAAGCACAGCCATCCTGTGCTGCATGGTTTAATGTAAAAGTCGCATTCTTTAATACAGCAGATTATTTTTTATAAAGTACTTTTCTGTATTCACGGGGCTTTAATTTTTTCTTTTTTAAGAATACCCTGTTAAAGTAAGTAAGCGATTCGAAGCCCGATTCAACTGCAATTAAGTTAATAGGCTTATCAGTCTCAATAAGTAAATAGCAAGCATGTGCAATTCGAATATCATTTACATAATCAGAAAAAGTTTTTCCGCTTGTACGTTTAAAAAATTTACAAAATGCACTTTGCGATAAATGTATCTGTTTAGCAGCTTTGCTTATTGATATATTATTTCTAAATTCATTCTGTACGTACTGAAAAACTGTATTAATGCGTATCTGGCTTTCTTTTCCTTTAATAGGTTTATATTGTATTGAAGAAATATTTCGGCAAGGTATTGTTGAAGCAAACTTTAGAACCTGAAGCAGATAAGTAAAGCATGGTAAGCCATTATTAAGGTTTATTGCTTGTAATAGTTCTACCACACTGGCATGTACCGTGCCTTGTAAGAATTGCAGCCCGCTATCAGCTTTCTCAAAAAATTTTTCGATATCTTTTAACTCCTTAAAATAAAACAAGTGTTCTATAAATTGTTTTGAAAATTGTATTACGATTGCTCTGCTTTGCATTGTAGCAGTATGCTCACTTACCCATGTATGGGGTAACATTGGGGGTAGTAATACCCAATCACCTTCCTTAAAGTTTTCATAACTATCACCTACTAATCTTTTGCCTTTACCTTCTAAAATATAAGTAAGTTCATATTCAGGATGGTAGTGCCATAAAAATTCAAATGCAGCTACTTTTACTTCATAGCACAAGAAAGATTGGTTAGTAATTTTACTGTTTAACTGTTCAAACTTAGGCCTCATTATACAACTATCGCCTTCTAAACTAATACTTTTTAATACAATAAAAGTGAAAAATAATAATAAACTGTCCATATAGTGCTGCTTTTTGATTATTGAGTATTATTTCGCTTTGAAGGTTAAAATACTTTTGTAAAAAATGTTTATGGAACCATTAATCAGTTTGCAACAGCAATTATTGCAGCCTTACACATTAACAGATGAGCAGATTGCGTTTTATGAACAGAACAAATACATTAAACTAAAGCAAGTATTTAACAAAGCAATCATTGATTTTTTTGATGAAGCTATTACGCAACAGGTAGCAAAAATGAATACTGTAAAAACAGCTTTAGAAAACAGAAATACTTATGGAAAAGCATTTTTACAGTTATTTAATTTATGGAGAGAAAATGAATCGGTTAAAGAACTTGTATTCAGTAAACGTTTAGCAAAAATTGCATCGGATTTAATGCAAATAGACGGCGTTCGCATTTATCACGATCAAGCTTTATTTAAAGAAGGCGGTGGTGGCATAACGCCTTGGCATGCAGACCAATATTACTGGCCTTTACAAACAGACAAAACTATTACGGCATGGATACCTCTGCAAGCTACGCCTTTAGAGCTTGGCCCGCTGGAATTTAGTGCCGGCAGCCATCAGATTATTGAAGGGAGAGATTTAGAAATCAGTGATGAAAGTGAAAGCTTCATTCAGCAAAAGTTGCGGATTACAGATTTTAAGCATGTAATAGAGCCTTTTGATTTGGGTGAAGTAAGTTTTCACTCTGGCTGGGTATTTCATCGTGCCGGTGCTAACCAAACTAATGAAGTACGTAAAGTAATGACCATTATATACATGGATAAAAATATGATACTAAAAAAGCCTGAAAATAATAATCAGGTAAATGATTGGCATACCTGGTGCCCCGGAGCTACAATTGGTAATATTATTGATACGCCTAACAACCCTGTACTTTATCAACATTAATTATTGAAATAGTACAAGGGCTTTGTGATTTTTTGAATTCATCTACTAACAACTATATGATAAACATCAGGTTTTCGTATGATTTTCGTCAGGTTTAAGATGATGGGTGTTTTGAACATTTGTTTGTAAACGTTTAAAACCCTGTATGTTTTTAGCTTCAATAGAAATTACACCTGCAAGTTCTGTACAGGAGATTGTTACACATAATTACAGAACTGCAGACGTTTTTAAAAAATATAATATAGCGTACTGCTGTGGCAGCAAGTGGCCATTAGAAACTGTTTGCTTAATGAAAGACATTGATTTTGAAGTTTTAAAAACCGAGTTATTAAATGCCTGTAAAACTGTAACGCTTCCCTCTATAACTCCTTTTAAGGAATGGAATGTAGATTTTTTAACTGCTTATATTATCAATATTCATCATTATTATCTAAAGCAAATATTACCATTCATTGAAAACATGCTTGCCAATTTTCTTAAAGAGCATGAAACCAAATATCCTTATTTCAAAGAAGTACAAACCATTTTTAGTAAACTTAAAAAAGAATTATTACCACATTTAGCTCACGAAGAAGATATTGTATTTCCTTACGTAAAACAGGTAGTGCATGCTCATGAAAGCAATGATAATTATGCAGTATTATTAGTTAAAACACTTCGTAAGCCTGTAGACTTTATGCTGAAACATGAGCATGATTTAATTGTAAAGCCAATATTTAAAATAAGAGCTTTAACAGATAATTATATGCCCCCGCATAAATCTTGTATAAGCCATCAGGTAATGCTTAATAAGTTAAAGGAGCTTGATGAAGATTTAATGCAGCATATTTACTTAGAAAATGAAATTTTATTTCCTAAAGTATTAGCCATAGAAAAACAACTATTGGCATAATGCAGTTTTATCTGAAAAAACACTTCATATCTTTTTATATTTGAAAGTTGAAAAACTATCTGAACCAATGCTGAATATGCATTTTGAACATCTTACCTCTTTATTTGAAAATGCTACAGAAGGCATTATATTGGCAGATACTTCAGGAAAAATAATTCTTATAAATCCGGCTGCCGAAAGAATGTTCGGTTACAACAAAGGCGAAATTATCGGTAACCCGATTGAAGTATTAATACCTGATCAGTTTAAACATCACCATAAAGAATTGCGTGAGGGTTTTTACCATCATCCTGCTAACAGGTCAATGGGGCAAAACAGAGATTTATATGGCAAAAGAAAAAATGGTATTGATTTACCCGTTGAAGTTAGTTTAAGCCATTACAGAAAAGACGGAGAATTGTTTGTTATTGCCTTTATAGTAGATATAACCAAACGTAAGGAAATTGAACATAATATGAAGTTGCAGCAAATGCAACTTGAAAAAATAAGTAATGAAATAAGAAAGCTGAATACAGAGTTGGAAGTTAAGGTTGAAGAGCGAACAATGATTTTAAAAGAAGCTTTGCAGAAATTAGAACAATCGCAGGATGAACTGAGCGATGCTTTAAATAAAGAAAAGCAATTAAATGAAATTAAAAGTCGCTTTGTATCAATGGCTTCACATGAGTTCAGAACACCGCTCAGTACTATTTTATCTTCAGCATCCTTATTATCAAAATATGCAGATACGCAAGACCAGGAAAAAAGAATCAGGCATATTGATAAAATAAAAGGCTCTGTAAGACACCTGAACGATATATTGGAAGACTTTTTATCGCTTGGAAAATTAGATGAAGGAAAAGTGGAAGTACATAAGCAGGAATTTAATTTGCAGGAATGTATTTATGATATTGTAGAAGAAATGAAAGGGTTGCAAAAGAAAGAGCAACAGGTAATTATAAACTTTAACGGTCATCCTGTTATTAACTCAGACAAAAAAATGCTACGCAATGTAATTATCAACTTACTAAGTAATGCAGTTAAATTTTCAAAAGAAGATGGTATTATAACTATTACAGCTAAAACCAATAGCGATAATATCAGCATTGCTGTAAAAGATGCAGGAATTGGTATTGGTAAAGAAGATCAGGTACATTTATTCTCAAGCTTCTTTCGTGCCGCCAATGCTTTCAATATACAAGGCACGGGGCTTGGCTTACACATTGTAAAAAGATATATCGATATGCTATGCGGAACTGTTGAATTAGATAGTGAATTAAATAAAGGAACAACGGTAACTATTTCAATACCACAAATCTGATTTAGAATGAAAACAATTTTAGTAGTTGAAGACAGTAACGATATAAGAGAAAACACAGTTGAGATTTTAGACCTTGGCGGTTATAAAACCTTAGCTGCGGAAAACGGGAAAAGAGGTGTTGAATTAGCCATTAAAGAAAAACCAGATTTAATTGTTTGCGATATTATGATGCCTGAGTTAGATGGTTACGGCGTTTTACACTTACTGAAAAGAAATGAAGACACAGCCAATATTCCTTTTATTTTTCTTACTGCAAAAATTGAAAGAGCAGATTTCAGAAAAGGAATGGAAATGGGTGCAGACGATTATATTACCAAACCTTTTGAAGATATTGAACTGCTAAACGCTATTGAAATACGTTTAAAAAAAGCTGCCGTACTTGAAAAGAAATACACAATGACAAGTACAGGCATCAATGAATTTTTAAAAGATGTAAAAAATGCCGGTTTTATAGCTCAATTGTCAGAACAATATAGCATAGAATCTTACAGCAAAAAACATAATTTATATGCTGAAGGTAAACGCCCGAAATTCCTTTACTACATTGTAAAAGGAAAAGTAAAAGTTTATAAAACACATGAAGAAGGTAAAGATTATATAACTGATATTTTAAGTACAGGAGATTTTATTGGTTATTCAGCATTAATAGAAAATAATAACTACAATGAAAATGCAGTAATACTTGAAGATGCTGAAATACTGCAAATACCGAGAGAAGATTTTCTTCAAATGATTTATGTCGATATTAATGTAGCCAACAGGTTTATACGTATCATCAGCCAGAATATGAAAGAAAAACAGGAAAGGCTGTTAAACCTTGCGTACAGTTCTCTACGCAAAAGGGTGGCAAAAGCATTAGTTGATATTCATAAAAAATACAGTGTACAAAACAGTAATCCGGCTATAGAAATTTCAAGAGAAGATATTGCACATTATGTTGGTACTGCAACAGAATCGCTTATCAGGACTTTAAGTGATTTTAAGGCAAGCAACCTGATAGAGATAAAAGAAGGAAAAATCAGAATAAGTAATGTTGAAAAATTAGACAATCTTCTTTATTAAAAATCTATCATTCCGGGAAAAGTTGATAACTCTTTACCATAATCATTTTGCTTCTTTAAGCTCCAGCTATCAGTCATGGTTGTTTGTAACCATAAATTACCTGAACGTCTTAATATCTGAGCATTAAGGTTGTATTCCTTTTTAAGGTTATCTAATAAATCAATCACTTTTGTTTCATCACTTAATGCTACTATCCCCGCTGCAGGTGCAAATTGCCAGTCTCCTATCCTTTTGTTTTTAGTTGAAGTAATATTATTTACTTTATTAAAAAATTCAAGTTTAAGATATGGGAATGCAAGATTGAACTCTCTCTGAACATCTTCAGCCAATCTTGCCGCTTCAATATGTAATTGCATATTCATAGTAAACACAAACTTCTGTTTATATTATCTGCAAGTACATGATGTATAAGCGAATAAAGTATGATTTTTATCAGTTAATTATTTTTTAATAACTCCTGATTATAATCATAGCAGCTGTTAATGGCTGTCAGAACTATCACTCTTTTCTGTTCATACTTTCACTTTATAATTCTGTTAAACATGAAAACAATTATTGTTCCGGTAGACTTTTCATCTACTTCAATCAACACTTTAAACTACGCAGTTGATTTTGCTGCTGCTTTAAAAGCAGATATTTCCATTATTCATATTTATAACTTTCCGGTAAGCTTTGGAGAAATGGCTATTTCTCCTGACATGATAAAGGGAGAGTTGGAAGTAAAATGGAAAGCATTAGAAAAAATGAAAACAAACCTATTGGCTAAAAATGAAAAAATTAATGTACATATAGCTTTAAAAGAAGGAGATTTTATTAATGAGCTTAACAGTTATTGCAATGCTTTACAACCTTATGCAGTTATAATGGGTGCCAGCAATAAAGATGGCTTAGAAAAATTTTTATTAGGTAGTGCTACTAAAGCTGCAGTAAAACATATTAAATATCCTGTTGTAATTGTTCCTCCGGGCTATTTGTATAAACATATTTTTAAAGTAGGTTTGGCTTGCGATATGGATAATGTTGAAAACAGTTTACCTGTTGATGAAATTAAAAGATTGGTAACCGGCTTTAATGCAGTATTACATATTCTGCATGTTGATAGAAAAAATTTAAAAGAAAATAATGCAGGTAATTTAGTTGACGAGATTGCTTTTTTGCAATCTGCCTTTGCAGATTTAAACCCTGAATTTCATTTTGCTAAAAACAGCAATATTGATAAAGCTGTAAAAGATTTTGTTGAAGAAAACAACTTGGCTGTATTAATTGTAGTACCTAAAAACCACTCATTTCCTGAAAATGCTTTTCACAAAAGCCAATCTAAACAATTGCTTGCAGATGCTTCAATACCTATTATTTCAATACACGAATAACACCGTTTTTTTTAGTAGTTTTTTATTACCATTATTAAAAAAGATGTTTTATGCGTAAAACATCTTTTGCTTTTTAGTTAATTATACATGCAAGCCTTTAAAGTTTTAATTGTTATCTCGCCTTTCATATCTGCTTCAACTTTACAATTGGTAAATGGTAAATGCGGAAAAAATATTTCAGTAATAGTATTTAAGCCATCATCTGCAAATATTTCAACAGATGTTTTGTCTATTAACAGTTTATAATGAATTAATGAATCCTCAGCAATTCTTTTAGTTACAGATTTACTGCTGAAATTATCTGAAAATGTAGTGTTACCTGCTTTGGTTCTATCAACATAAAATTCATTTTGCTTAAAAGTAAATCCTGTAATAATTTTTTCATGCAGTTCATTTTCTAATTGAATTGTAAAATTGCTTTTACTGTTTACGTATAAATCTAATATTGTTGCAGCGTTAAGTGTGTATGCTGTTGAAGTAAATGCTGTTGATTCTTTTTTAATAATAAGCTTATCCAATTCTTCTATGGGGTTAGAAGCAAGATAATATTCGTTAGCAATTTTTTTAAGTGAAAGGTTTCTCGGTATTGTAAAAGCACTTCTCCATTCTTTTGTAGGAACAAAATTTGCATAATCCCAATTACTCATCCACCCGACAAAAATTTTTCTATCGCCCGTTCCTGAAAAGGTAACGCCGGCATAATTATCCCTTCCATAATCAATCCATTTTGTTTTTTGTTGATTGCTTGTAAATGACTTACCGTTAAAAGAGCCAACAAAATATTGTGTTGCAGAGCCTTTATTAGGCCCGCCCGGGTTAATACTAACCGTTAATACCCATACTTTTTTATCATTATGTGTTAAAGTAAATAAGTCAGGGCATTCCCAAACACCTGCATGGCTTCCTTCGTTCTTACCAAAATCGCTTTCCCATTGCCATTGCAATAAATTTTTAGAGGAATAAATACTAACATGATCTTTAACTGCAAGAACCATTATCCATTTTTTTTCGCTTTCATACCAAATTACTTTAGGGTCTCTAAAATCAGTAATACCGGGGTTTTTTATAACAGGGTTCTTTTTGTATTTATGCCATGTTTGTCCTTCGTCTAAACTAAATGCTATACTTTGATTTTGAAATGTAATGCTGCCTTTTTTATTTTCAGTTTCATTATGCTGTGTAAAAATTGCAATTAAAGGCGGATTATTTTTTGTTCCCAACTCGCTTGTATTGGCAATATCACAAACTGCACTTCCTGAAAAAATATAGCCAAGCGAATCAGGATATAAAGCGATAGGCAATTCTTTCCAATGTAATAAGTCATTACTTATTGCATGACCCCAATGCATAGGCCCCCACTGCGTTCCGTAAGGATAATGCTGAAAAAATAAATGATAATTGCCTTTATAAAAAACCAATCCGTTAGGGTCATTCATCCAACCCGATTTTGGTGTAAAATGAATATAAGGTCTGTAATCATTTTCATTTTTTTGCACTGATTGAGAAAAGCTTTTCATTATACAACAAGAAAGAAAAAAACAAGGAATCATTTTTTTCATAAGCAATTTTTCTTTTAAAATTAATAAACTGTGTTTCAATAAAAAAGGTAGTTATTTAAAACAACTACCTTTTTTAAAAATTAAAAACAGAATAAGTTTACTATGCTACCACATCAAACCTGTCTAAATTCATAACCTTATTCCAGGCTGCTGCAAAGTCTTTTACAAATTTTTCTTTTGAATCTTCGCTGGCATATACTTCTGCAATTGCTCTTAACTCTGAGTTAGAACCGAAAATTAAATCTGCTCTGGTAGCAGTCCATTTTACTTCTCCTGTTTTACGGTCAGTACCTTCAAATGCAAGCTGAGATTGAGATGTAGCTTTCCAGGTTGTGCCGAAGTCTAATAAGTTCACAAAGAAATCGTTGGTTAATGTTTCAGGATTTTCAGTTAATACGCCTGTGTTTGAATTATCATAATTTGCATTCAATACTCTTAAGCCACCAACTAACACAGTTAATTCCGGTGCAGTTAATGTTAAGAGTTGTGCTTTATCAATCAATAACTCTTCAGGCATAGAAGCTGCTTTGTATTTATTAAAGTAATTTCTAAAGCCATCAGCAATGGGTTCTAATACTGCAAAAGATTCCACATCGGTTTGTTCTTGTGAAGCATCTGTTCTGCCTGCAATAAAAGGAACAGTAACTGCATAACCTGCTTTTTTTGCAGCTTCTTCAACAGCAGCACATCCTGCTAAAACAATTAAATCTGCCAATGAAACTTTTTTACCGTTGGTGTGAGCTGTATTAAATTCTTTCTGAATATTTTCTAATACGTCCAACACTTTTGATAATTGAGTTGGGTTATTTACTTCCCAATATTTCTGCGGTGTTAAACGAATACGTGCACCATTTGCTCCTCCACGTTTATCAGAACCTCTGAATGTTGATGCAGCAGCCCATGCTGTACTTACCAAAGCTGCAATAGTTAAACCTGATGCAAGCACTTTTGCTTTTAATGTTGCAATATCATTTTCATCAATTAAAGGATGATTTACTGCAGGAACAACATCTTGCCAGATTAATTCTTCAGCAGGCACTTCACTTCCTAAATAACGGGAACGTGGCCCCATATCACGATGTGTTAATTTAAACCAGGCTCTTGCAAACGCATCTGCAAACGCATCAGGGTTTTCTAAAAAACGACGTGATATTTTTTCGTATGCCGGATCGAAACGTAATGATAAGTCTGTTGTAAGCATAAACGGTGCATGGCGTTTGCTTGCGTCATGAGCATCAGGTATTAAACCTTCTCCTGCATTATTTTTTGGCTTCCATTGATGGGCACCGGCCGGGCTTTTAGTTAATTCCCATTCATACTTAAATAAATTTTCAAAGTATTCATTAGTCCATTGTGTAGGCTTACTTGTCCATGCACCTTCTAAACCACTTGTTATAGTATCTTCTGCATTTCCTTTTCCAAAAGAATTTTTCCAACCTAAACTTTGCTCTTCAATACTTGCAGCTTCAGGTTCTTTACCAACATGTGTGGCAGCGGCTGCACCATGTGTTTTACCGAAGGTATGTCCACCTGCAATCAAGGCTACTGTTTCTTCATCATTCATAGCCATACGTTCAAATGTTTCGCGGATATCTTTTGCAGATGCTAATGGATCAGGGTTTCCGTCCGGCCCTTCAGGATTAACATATATTAAACCCATTTGTACAGCAGCCAGCGGTTTTTCTAAATCTCTTTCACCTGAATAACGGCTATGCGGATTGTTGCTTAATGCCAGCCATTCTTTTTCTGAACCCCAATAAACATCTTCCTGCGGTTCCCAAACATCTTCTCTACCACCTGCAAAACCAAAAGTTTTAAAGCCCATAGATTCTAATGCACAATTGCCTGCAAGAATCATTAAATCTGCCCATGATAATTTTTTACCATATTTCTTTTTAACCGGCCATAATAATAAACGGGCTTTATCAAGGTTAGTATTATCGGGCCAACTGTTTAACGGAGCAAAACGTTGCTGACCAGCACCGGCACCGCCTCTTCCATCGTGAATGCGGTAAGTGCCGGCACTATGCCAGGCCATACGAATAAAGAAAGGACCATAATGGCCATAATCTGCAGGCCACCAATCCTGCGATGTTGTCATTAATTCAAAAATATCTTTCTTAACTGCTGCTAAGTCTAATTTTTTAAACTCTTCTGCATAATTAAATGATGGCTCCATCGGGTTTGATAAAGAAGAATGCTGGCGAAGCACATTTAGTTTTAATTGATTAGGCCACCAGTCACGGTTTCTTGTACCGCCCCCTGTACTTGGTTGCATTGAACCATTATGAAAAGGGCATTTACTTAAAGCATTGTTTTCCATGTTATAATCGTTATAGGTTAAAAATGATAAATTATTTTACAGAAAGCCAAAACTAAAAGGTTACAAATGATAATTCAAATTGATTATTTTTATGATTATATAGTTTCTGTCTATGACATTAATACAACTTGAATACATTATTGCGTTAGATACCCACAGGCATTTTGCATTCGCCGCTGAGAATTGTTTTGTTACGCAACCAACTTTAAGTATGCAGATTCAGAAATTAGAAGAAGAGTTGGGTGTGAAGATTTTTGACAGAACAAAACAACCGGTAATACCAACAGCAATAGGCACTGAAATTATAGCTCAGGCAAGAAAAATTCTCAGTGAAGCGGGAGTTATTAAACAGCTAATCAGCGAACAGCAACATACACTTTCCGGCGAATTACGCATTGGTTTTATTCCAACATTAGCACCTTATTTAATTCCTCAGTTGTATAAAATAATGAAGGGGAAATATCCGCAGTTAAATCTTGTTATTAAAGAATACATAACGGAAGATGTAATTACTGAATTAAAACATAACCGTTTAGATTGCGGTGTTGTTGTAACACCATTAAATGATGCTTCAATAAAAGAAGAAGTGCTTTTTTATGAAGAACTGTTTGTGTATGTATCTGCTAAAAACGCATTGTTTAACAAACAATATATTTTACCGAAAGAAATAAACCCGAATGAGCTGTGGTTATTGGAAGAAGGTCATTGCTTTCGCTCACAAATATTGAACTTATGCGAATTGAAAAAAACCAACGATTTTAATTTTAAATACGAAACAGGGAACATTGAAACATTAAAAAGAATGGTTGATAAAAGCGATGGAATAACCATTCTGCCGGAGCTGGCAATACAGGAATTTACAAAACAACAAATGAAATTAATTAAACGATTGCAGAAGCCAACACCTGCAAGAGAGGTAAGTTTGGTTACACATCGTAACCATATTAAAACAAAAATTATTCAAACTTTAAGAGCGGAAATATTAACTATTATACCAAAGCCGATGCAGCAACTGCAAAACAAAAAAGTGGTAGATATTAATTATTAAAGATTGCCTGAAAGATTTTTTTAATTGCAACAGGTAAAAATATTTTCATGGGTACACTGCTCATAATTTTTAAATCCTGCAATAACCCGGTTTCATTATCTAAAAATTGTAAAACAGTTTGAGGGTTATTTTTTTGGAAGATGCAGGTAAACAACTCAGCTCCTTTCATCTTTTTGTTTTGCAACACATCAAGCAATACATCGTCATACAATTTAAACTTCCTTTTTACAAAAGAAGCCTTCTTAAACGGATGTTGATTTTTAACTACTGATGTAACTATTTGTGCTGTTCTTTTTTGTATAAATTGGAAAGTATAGCCACTGCTTCCTTTCGTATCTCCGCCAGCAGTGCCAATGTTTACAATATTCCCGTCAGTTCGTACAAATGAGTGTGCAGTCATTGGAATAACACCAAATTCTTCATGCAATAACTCAAATTGAGTAATCTGTAATTGTTGATGAATGTAATTTTTTAACGCATTATTGTAATCATCTTCCTTCAATAATTCCTCAGTAAATAATGTGTACTCAACTAAGGCAACATTATTACCTGTTGGTAATACATACATAAATGTTGTTCCATGTTGTTGGCTAACCGTAAAATCCATAAAGGTTGCGACTGATGCATTAAATACAGGTTCTTCTGTTTTAATTAACCATCCTTTAAAATGCTGTAATAAACCTTTAGTTATTTTTTGTTTGGAGAATATGATTGAATTAAAAACATATTGTGCAGAATAAACATTTGCATTAGTAATTACAACTGCATTAGCTTGATGAGACTTTATTTCTGTAACAGTTTCATAAATAAACTTAACATTGGGAAAAGCTTGTGCAGCCTGCATTACATAATTATAAAAGTCTAAGCCCTGCAACATTTTATAGTTGTAAGGCTCAATATTCAATACTGCATTATAAGTATTGCTTCTGAAGTTTAATTGATCCCATTGATGATGAATAATACTTTGGAATATGCTATTCTCTTTTTCCCAAAAGCACCAGGTTCTGTCGTTTTTTGTTTTGGGAGCATTGTCTATTACAAGAATCTTTTTATGCTGCAATACAGGCTCCTGCAGCATTCTGTACAATAAGCTTAAACCTGCACAACCTGCTCCTGAAATAATATAATCGTAAGAAGAAGTCAAATTAATTTACAAGGAAATGAAAAGATGAATACTGTTATAAACGTACAAGCATGTCCTTTGACTAAGTTCAGGATAAACTGCAACAAAAGTTTAATACATGCACTGCTGTCGACTACCCATTATTTCTAATGCTATCGTCTTTTCGTATTTTATCCCAATACTTTTTTGCTACGATAAGCATACCAAAACTCTCACCTTCATATTTATCTAAATGCTTATGATGCATTTTGTGTGCCCAACGTATGGCTCTTATGTATTTGTTATTAGTTCTGGTAAACCATTTAAAACGTTGATGAATAATTACTTCATGCACTAAAAAATAAGCAAACCCATACAATGCAATGCCAAAGCCAATTGCAGCAGCCCAATAATTTTGATGTTGTAAACCCAGCATAATACATAACCAACTTGGTATAGCGAAGATTAAAAAGAATGCATCGTTTTTTTCAAGCAAATGTCCCTGTGGTTGGTGATGGTCTTTATGCAGGTACCAAAGAAACCCATGCATAACATATTTATGTGTAAGCCATGTAATACCTTCCATAATACAGAAGGTTAACAGTGTTATTAGTATGTACAGAATAATCATTACAAATAAATACTTAATGCAAAGAAGAAAAGTAATTGAATAATAAACAAATGGATGGCAAATTGGTTGTGCTTATTAAACTTTAATTTTCTGAAAACCAATGCTAAAGCTGCACTTATCATAAACCAGCAAACATAATTTAAACGCGGGATGTGAGTTGAATGCCACTGCCAATAACCTAATTTAACAGCAACGGGTTCTATAATATAATCGAATAAGGTGGCCAGTAAACCAACATCAATAATAAATGAAAGGGTACTTATAGCAGTAGAAATCTTAGCAGCATCGGACAGACGTTTCATTAAAAAACTTTCAACCTTATATATCATTGTACAACAACAAAAAACAGTTATTGCCCAGTTAATTCCTATTAATAAAGGAACTCCGTTTAATTGATAACCCATAACACTGCCGTAATGGTAACTGCCGAACAGGATACCCGTTTTAACACCAATAGTTTCTGTAACCATTCCCACAACAAAAGCAATTATGGTAAAGAGAATAAAATGCAGATTAACCTTTTGTGTTACTAATAACAATACAAACATGATAATAAGATTGGTTGTTGTATTGCTGATGAACCATTGTTTATAAGGAGAAAATAAAATACCTGCTGCACCGCAAACATGAAAAAGAATGGCGATAAATAAGGCAATATTATTTTTAATGATGAGCTTCAAAATGTTTCTTTGTTTTAAAGTCTTTGGCAACCAGATGGCTCATAATTTTTGCACTGTGTAAGCATAAGGGAATACCGCCGCCCGGGTGAACACTACCACCAACAAAATATAAACCTTTAATTGATTTTGAAAAGTTGGGGTGCCTTAAAAAGGCTGCTAACCTTGAGTTTGAAGATGTGCCGTATAAAGAACCTGTATAAGATGAAGTTTTATTTTCAATAGTTACAGGGTCTAAAATTTCTTCTGTTATTATTAATGGTTCAACATCAATCTTCAAAATATTGTTTAGCTTATCAATAATAGCTTTACGGTAAATATTTTTATACTCACCCCAGTTTTGCCCGATGTTAGCAGGTGCATTTACCATTACAAACCAGTTTTCTTTTTGCCCAGGTGCATGTTGTGATGGTTCTAATTTAGATGTTATGTTTATATAAACAGTAGGGTCGTTATAAACTTTTTTTGTTGTAAATAAACTATCGAACTCTGCTTTATAATTTTTACTGAAGAAAATATTATGCAGCTCTAACTCATCGAAGTTTTTGTTTATTCCCCAATAAAAAATAACGGCACTGCTGCTACGTTCCTGTTTTAAAATTTTTAAAGCTCTTTCAGTTTTACCTAATAAATTTTTATAAGTAAAATATGCATCAACATTACTTACTACTATATCTGCAAAGTAGTTTTTATCATTAACCACAACCCCTTTTACAATACCATCTGTTTCAATAATTTTTTTTACCGATGCGTTAAAATGAAATTGTACCCCTTTCTTTAAAGCTAATTGGTATAAGGCTTTTGTAATGCTAATCATACCACCTTTAGGATAAAACACTCCGTTATTAAATTCCAAATCAGGAATAAGTGTAAGCATTGCCGGAGCCTTATAAGGATTGCTACCATTGTAGGTTGCATATCTGTTAAACAATTGAACAGTTTTTTCATTCTTAAAGAAATGTTTGTTTTCACTGTTCATACTGGTAAACAAATACCTTAGTTTACTCTTCCTGATAGCTTTTATTATTGCTGATTGAAATAAAGTAGCTGTTTTGTGTAAAGAAAAGTTTAAGAATACAGTTCCTATATTTTCATAAATGTTTGAAGATTGTTGCAAATACGCTTTTACTGCATTTTCATCTTCGCCTAATTGTTCATGTAATTCTTTTGCAAGCAGGTTAGTATTTGATGGAGCATTAATAATTGTTCCATCTTCATAAAAATATTTACAAGCAATGGGAACAGGCTCGTAAGAAAAATAGTTTTCGATGTTTTCATTTGCTATTGCAAATAATTCTTCTATGTTTTGCGGTTGCACAAATAAACTCGGGCCGGCATCAAAATGGAAACCATCTTTATAAAAGTCTGACAATTTACCTCCCGGGTAATTGTTCTTTTCAAATACTATAACCTCAAAATCTTGCACAGCAAGCCTTATAGCAGATGCTAAGCCTGCAACGCCGGAACCGATAATAATAGCTTTTTTAGGTAACACTATATTGTTTTAGGGAATGTTTGTTGCTTCCACCAATCATAAATTTTTGGAAACGCTATTAAAAACCACTCTGTATAAAACTCCGGAACTAATTCTATTATTTTGGCAATAGCATCTATACTTCTGTATGCGTAATTTTCAACTTCAGCAATATTGATATCAGGTTTTTCATCTGAGTAGCCAATGAAAACATGGTCAAATTCATATTCTGTTAACCCATTGTTGAAAGATGCTTTGTAAACAAAATCGAATATTTTAATCAACGGTATTTTTAACCCCATTTCTTCATACAATCTTCTGCTTGCTGCATTTATTGTTTCTTCTTCAGGGCGTGGATGGCTGCAACAGGTATTTGTCCATAAACCACCACTGTGATACTTATTTAATGCCCTTTGCTGTAATAACAATTCCCCTTTTGTATTAAAAATAAAAACGCTGAAAGCCCTGTGAAGTAAGCCTTTTTCATGAGCTTCCATTTTTTCCATTCTTCCTAATGCCTTATCATTTTCATCTACTAAAACCACATATTCCATCGGTAATAATCTTTAGCTCAAAATAACAAACTAATATTATAAAAAAGGCTTGCTAAAAAATAATAAACTTAAAAAATATTTAATTGATTGCGAAGCCCTGCCTTTGCAAGAATTAATGTTTTTGCATAATCAGGTATTCTGATTCTTTGATGCAAAACTTTTTGAGGTTGTAGTTTTTTTATCTTTTTAAATAAAGAGTAATAATATTTATAAGCAACAAATACACCGAACCTTGCTTTTACGGGCAGTTGAATAATACCTGAATAAGCACCTGAAAAATCCTGTTCAATATCTTTTTCTATTGCAAGTTTATCAGCACAGGAAAAGTTTTTAAAATCGCAGTCAGGGAAATACATTCTGCTTAGCCCTTCATAATCTGCTTTAATATCTCTTAAAAAGTTAATCTTTTGAAATGCAGCACCTAAGCTTCTGGCAGCAGATTTTAATTTATTATAGGCTTCTTTGTTTCCGTCGCAAAAAACATACAAACACATTAAACCCACTACTTCTGCACTACCATAAATATATTCGTTATACTGTGCTTTTGAATATTCAATTTTCTGCAAATCCATTTCCATGCTATTAAAAAAAGCAACTATCAATTCATGCTCAATATTATATTTATTTACTGTTTGCTGAAAACTGTTTAATACCGGGTTTAAACTAATACCTCTTTCAATAGCAGTAAAAGTATCTTGCTTAAACTCTTGCAATAATTGTTTTTTATCAAAAGCATGAAAGGTATCTACAATTTCATCTGCCAAACGAACAAAACCATAAATATTATAAACGGGCTGCCTTAAATCTTTGTGCAGATGGTTTATGGCAGAGAAAAAACTTGTACTGTAATACAGTGTTGTATTACGACTACAGTTTTCGCTTAGTTTATTAAAAAGGTTAATGTTTGTCACACTGATAAAATTATTTAATAAAACAATCAATCATAGTTTTTGTTTAACTACTTTTCACGCAAAATCTTTCTGCACCTGTGCTGCCACTATTTCCCCGCTTATTAAGCTTGGTGGTACTCCGGGGCCCGGAACCGTTAACTGACCGGTATAAAAAAGATTACCAACCTTTTTACTTTTACAGGATGGTTTTAAGATACTTGTTTGCAGTAAAGTATTTGCCAAGCCATAAGCATTGCCTTTAAAAGAGTTGTATTCACTGATAAAATCGCTTACTGCAAATGATTTTTTATAAACAATATGTGGCTGAATACTTTGCTGCGTAAGCTTTTCCATTCTTTCTACAATCAGCTTAAAGTATTTATCTCTCAATTCATCAGTATCATTTTGTAAACCTGTTGCTACGGGAATTAAGAAAAATAAATTTTCATAACCTTCCGGTGCGATTGTATTGTCTGAAGCGGAAGCTGTACATACATAGAATAAAGGGTTACCTGGCCATTGCTTGGTTTCATAAATTTCTTTTCCATGAACTTCGAAAGAAGTATCAAAAAATAAAGAGTGATGTTGAATATTTTCAAGCTTTTTGTTTAACCCTACATAATACAATAAACAGCTTGGAGCCATAGTTCTGGTATCCCAATACTTTTTTGAGTATGATTGAAAATGAACGGGTAAGAGGTTTTCTGTATGATGATAATCTGCTCCGCTTATTACAACATCAGCTTTATATACTTTTTTATTTCCATCGCGGTTGGTTGTAACAGATTGAATTTTGTTTGCTGATAAATTGAAGGCTTCTAAACTTTCATTAAAATAAAACTCAACACCTAATTCCGTTGCCAGTTTGTACATTGCCTCAACAATTTTGTACATGCCACCTTCCGGATACCATGTACCGCCTTTTATATCTGCATAATTCATCAGGCTGTATAAAGCAGGAATTTTTTCTGCCAAAGCCCCTAAAAAAAGAACGGGAAACTCAAGTATCTGTTGTAATTTTTTATTACTGAAGTATTTAGCCACATGGCTTTTTACTGAATTAAAAACATCTAACTTAAATATACCTTTAACTAAATCAATATCTAAAAACTCTGATATAGATTGGCCCGGTTTAAAAACTAATTTGCTTATTCCTACTTCGTATTTATAAGCAGCTTCCTTTAAAAAAGCATCTAATTTTTCTGCACTACCTTCTTCAATAGAATTGAATAGTTTTTTCAATGCATTATAATCTGCCGGAATATCTGTTTTACCATCTTCCCAATAAACTGTGTAAGAAGGGTCTAATCTTTTCAAAGAATAATAATCGCTAACCTTCTTCCCGAATTGATTAAAATATCTATCAAAAACATCGGGCATCCAATACCAGCTTGGACCCATATCAAATACAAAACCATCTTCAATTAATTGTCTTGCTCTTCCGCCGGCTGTAGAATGTTTTTCAATAACGGTAACTTTCCAACCTGCTTTAGCCATAAATGCAGCTGTCGATAGACCTGAAAAACCTGCCCCTATTATAATTACTTTTTTAGGCTGCACGCTCAATTTGGTTTTGTAAAATTTTTCTGGCGAAGTGTATACGGCTTTTAATGGTACCTAAAGGTTCTTTTAATATATCTGCTATTTCATGATAGCGATAACCGTTGAAATACAACTCAAAAGGGTTTTTAAAAATTTCGGGTAACGCGTAAATAGCCTTTTTGATTTCTTTTACATTAATATCAGTGACTGCATTGTTAACAACAGCTGTACTTACCGCATTTACAAGCTGCATACTTGAAGAAGTGTCTGTAAGTGTAGTGTTTCTTCTTGCTTTACTGTTATAAGAGTTAATAAAAATGTTTCTCATAATAGTAAAAAGCCAGGCTTTCAAATTGGTTCCATTATTATACTTGTCCTTATTTGCCAAAGCCCTGTAAAATGTTTCCTGCAGTAGCTCTTTTGCTTCTTCATTATCTCTTGTAAGTGATAGTGCAAAAGGCTTTAAATGCTGTGCATTGCTCAATAACAATTCATTAAATTCAAAAGTTGACATAGTATTTTGTTTAACTTTTAGATACGTAAAATTAAACAAAATAGATTGCTGACAAAATTTTTTTGTTTAATTTATTAATATCTAAAGTTAAACAAACTAAAAATGGTGGGCAAATTCCAAAACTTGGGCTAAAGAGGTTTTGAATTTAATATTAGCAGGAGCCGCTTTTTTGTAAGATTGAGATAAAAACCCGGAAATAACAAGTTGCTGATTTGGTAGTAATTGGCTGAAATTCTGAATAAACCTTTCTAAATTAAACCCGCCTGATGCAGAAGTTAAATGAGTATACAAAGAATGCGGTTTTACTTTTTCAACCACATAAATTAAATCTTTTACAGGTACGTTAGCTCCCAAATATAAAATATTCAGCCCCTGTTTTTTAAAGAGATAGTAAACAAACAATAAACCTAATTCATGATATTCATTTTCAGGAAGAAAAAGAATGACTGTATTTTTTTGAGTTACCGGATGTTTAAATTTTTCTAAACCCAATACTAATTTCTGGCGAATGATATTAGAAACAATATGCTCTTGTGCAGGAATAATATTATTGGTTAGCCATAATAAACCAACCCTTTCTAAAAAAGGGAAGATTATTTTCATAACAGTACTTTCCACACCATTGATGCTTAAGAAATCATCTATGTTTTTTTCGAAAGATTGTACATCTAAATCAACCATAGATTGTATAAGACTGTTGACAATACGTTCTAATTGAGCTTCGGGAGATTGAAGAGAAAGGATTTTGTTTTTAATTTCATCTTCGCTCATTCTATCAATGTGCGAAATCTTAAATCCGTTTTTATTAAGCAGTGCAATATTTAAAATGGCCTTTAGCTCTTCGGCACTGTAATGGCGTATGTTGGTGTCTGTTCTGTTGGGTTTTAAGAAAGAATAACGCTGTTCCCAAATGCGTATAGTATGGGCTTTAATACCGGTTAGGTTTTCAAGGTCTTTGATTGAGAAGGATTCTTCCATATTCACATTATCTATTTGAAAACAATTGTAACCTGAAAAAGTTCAAAAAATTCAATATTTACTAAACAAAAAGCAGCCACAAATTGTTGCTGCTTTTAAATTAAATGCTACTTAAAGTTATTTTATTCTCCGTAAATATTCTCCATATCCGCTTTTCTGATATACATCTGCCAGTTTTAACAACTGTTCTTTATTGATATAACCCATTCTATAAGCTACTTCTTCTATACATCCTATTTTCTGGCTTTGCCTTTTTTCAATTACCCGTACAAATTCGCAGGCATCACTATAAGAATCAAATGTTCCTGTATCAAGCCAGGCTGTTCCTCTGTTCATAACGCCAACCTTTAATTTACCGTTTTCTAAATACACTCTGTTTACATCCGTAATTTCATATTCACCTCTTGGGGATGGCTTGATAGATTTCGCAATTTTTACAACATCGTTATCATAGAAATACAAACCGGGTACTGCATAATTAGATTTTGGCTGAAGAGGCTTTTCTTCTATTGAAATAGCTTTAAAATGCTCATCAAACTCAACCACGCCATACCTTTCCGGATCGTTTACTTCATAAGCAAATATGGCTGCACCTCCTATATTATTAAAAGATTGCAGCAGCTTGCCAAAACCTGCTCCATAAAAAATATTATCACCTAAAATCAATGCTGCTTTATCATTTCCAATAAATTCTTCGCCTATTACAAAAGCCTGAGCCAAACCATTGGGTACCGCTTGCACAGCATAAGAAAATTTACAACCCACAGCAGAGCCATCACCCAATAATCTTTTAAACTGTTCTGAATCTTCAGGTGTTGTTATAATTAAAATTTCGTTGATGCCCGCTAACATTAAAGATGAGAGTGGGTAATAAATCATCGGTTTATCGTAAACAGGCATTAGTTGTTTGCTTATACCTTTTGTGATGGGATATAAACGTGTACCGCTACCGCCTGCTAGAATAATTCCTTTCATTTTTTATAGTTGAAAGTGAAGGGTATGTCTAATTTCATTTAAAGTTGGAAGCAATTTATCTTTTTCTGAAAGGATATTCTCTGTTTCAGATGTACCCCAATTAATATTGATAGATGCATCGTTATATATAATGCCTCCTTCTGATGCTTTATTATAAAAGTTATCGCATTTGTAAAAGAAGATTGCTTCATCGCTCAAGACTTTAAAGCCATGTGCAAAACCACGAGGTATGAAGAATTGCGTAAAATTATCTTCGCTTAATTCCGTTGCAACATATTCACCAAAAGTGGAAGAATCTATTCTTATATCAACGGCAACATCTAATACTTTTCCTTTCAGCACTCTTACTAATTTTGTTTGTGCATATTCACCTAATTGAAAATGCAAGCCACGTAAAACGCCTTTGGTAGATTTAGATTGATTGTCTTGCACAAAATTCACTTTAGTGCCTGTTAAGCTTTCAAACCTTTGTTGGTTAAAGCTTTCAAAGAAATAACCTCTGTCGTCTTTAAATACAGTATCATGTATAATAAAACAGCCTTTTAATTTAGTTTCTTCTACTTTCATTCTTTATCTGTTGGCGTACATTTCATTATAATAATTTTGATAAGAGCCGCTTGTTACATGCTGCAACCATTCAGTGTTTTGCAAATACCAATCAATGGTTAAGGATAAACCTTCTTCAAAAGTTACTGATGGTTTCCAACCTAATTCCGTATTGATTTTTGTTGCATCAATAGCATATCTTCTGTCATGACCGGGTCTGTCTTTCACATAAGTAATCAGTTGTTCGCTTTCCCCCGTTTGCCTTCCTAATTTTTCATCCATTAATTTACAAAGCAGTTTTACCAAATCAATATTTTTCCATTCATTAAAACCTCCTATATTATAAGTTTCATTGATAGCTCCTTTATGAAATACAGTATCTATAGCTACAGAATGATCTTTTACAAATAACCAGTCTCTTGTATATTTTCCATCACCATAAACAGGTAAAGGTTTTTTGGCGATGATGTTATTAATGAAGAGTGGAATTAATTTTTCAGGGAAATGATTAGGGCCATAATTATTAGAGCAATTAGAAATTTTTGTTTGCAGATGATAAGTTTCTGCATAAGCTCTAACAAAATGATCTGATGATGCCTTACTTGCAGAGTAAGGCGAATTAGGCTGATAAGAAGTTGTTTCAGTAAAGAAGCCGGTATCTCCTAATGCACCATATACCTCATCTGTTGAGACATGATAAAATGTATGATTGCTTAAATTATTTGCCCATTTTGTTTTAGCAACATTTAATAAGTTGACAGTTCCGATAATATTAGTGTATACAAAATCAAGCGGAGAAAGAATAGAGCGGTCTACATGACTTTCTGCAGCTAAATGGATAACATCTGTAATGCTATGTTTATCAAAAACATTTGCTATAGCGTCTGCATCTAAAATATTTACTCTTTCAAAAAAGTAGTTATTGAACTTCTCTACATCTTTTAGATTTTCCAGATTGCCCGCATAAGTTAAAGCATCTAAATTGATGATTTGATATTCGGGATATTTTGTAACAAATAATCGAACAACATGCGAACCTATAAAACCTGCTCCGCCTGTTATTAAAATTCGTTTTATCATAAAGTTTAACTCAGATTATTTTTATACCAATCAACTGTTTGTTGTAAGCCTTGCTCTACGGTTATTTCGGGCTGATAGTTTAACAATGCTTTTGCTTTAGAAATATCAGCTAAGCTGTGTTTAACATCGCCTTTTCTTTCTTCCCGCAAAACAACATTACTATTTGATTGAGTAATATTTTTTAAATAATTAAATAATTGCAATAAAGTTGTTTGTTCTCCGCAGGCAATATTATATACCTGATTAATGGCTTCTTTGTTTTCTGTGAATAAAGCTTTCATGTTTGCCTGTACTGCATTACTTACAAAGGTAAAATCTCTACTATGGCTTCCATCTCCATTAATAAAAGGTGCTTCGTTGTTTAATAATGATTGAATAAATAATGGAATAACGGCTGCATAAGGACCGTTAGGGCTTTGCTTAGGGCCGAACACATTAAAATATCTTAACCCTATTAATTGTAACCCGTAAGTATTAGCATACACTTTGGCATACAGTTCATTCACATATTTTGTAACTGCATAAGGCGATAACGGATTACCTATTTTATCTTCTACTTTAGGGAGGCCGGGATGGTCTCCATATGTAGATGAACTTGCAGCATAAACCACTCGCTTTATTTTAGCTTCTTTAGCTGCTGTAAAAACATTTAAGGTACCAGTAATGTTAACTGCATTAGTGGTAAGCGGGTCGTTAATAGAACGAGGCACGGAACCTAACGCGGCCTGATGAGAAATTAAGTCAACTCCATTACAGACTTCTATACAAGTTTCATAATTCCTTATATCTCCTTCAACAAACTCAAATCGAGGATTTGAAAAGAAAGATTGAATATTATTTTTTGAACCTGTAGCAAGATTATCTAAAACTCTTACCAGTTCAACTCTACTATCATTTAATAAAGCTTCAACCAAATTAGAGCCTATAAAACCTGCACCACCTGTAACTAATATTTTCATCTTTATAACACGAATTTTATCGAATTACCCGAACTAATTCCAATTAGTATCTTTTATTGCTTCATACACTTTTTTAATTCCATCTTCTAGACTAATAGTAGCTTTCCATCCAAGGTTATTTAACTTGGTTACATCCATTAATTTGCGTGGAGTGCCATCAGGCTTAGTTGTATCAAAAATTAATTCACCTTCATAGCCTGCTATTTTTTTAATCAATCGGGCTAATTCCAAAATAGTTACATCATCTCCCCAACCAATATTCACCAATCCTTTCTCGTTATAATTATTCATTAAAAAAATACAGGCTTCTGCCAAATCATCTGTATGTAAGAACTCTCTTCTCGGAGAGCCGCTTCCCCAAAGAGTTACAGTAGGCTGATTATTCTTTTTTGCTGTAATGAACTTTCTTAAAAGAGCAGGTAATACATGGCTTTTTTCTAAATCATAATTATCATTCGGTCCATATAAATTAGTAGGCATTGCAGAAATGAAATTACAACCATATTGAGCTCTGTAAGCATCGCATAATTCTATACCTGCAATTTTTGCTATCGCATAAGGCTGATTGGTTTCTTCTAAATAACCGGATAATAAATATTCTTCTTTCAATGGCTGTGGTGCCAACTTAGGGTATATGCAGGATGAACCTAAGAATAACAGTTTAGTAACTTTATTGATATAAGCAGCATGAATAATATTACTTTCAATCATCAGATTTTCATAAATAAAATCTGCTCTGTAAGTATTGTTAGCAACAATACCACCCACTTTAGCAGCAGCTAAGAAAACATATTCCGGCTTTTCTTTACTAAAAAAATCATTAACCGCCTGCTGATTTCTTAAATCTAATTCTGCAGATGTTTTATAAATTAAATTGGTGTAACCTTTACCCTCTAAATGTCTTACCAATGAACTACCCACCATTCCGCGATGACCGGCAATATATATTTTGGAATCTTTTTCCATTATTCAAATTCGTTATTGATTTTAAAGCCGTTTTCTTTTAACCATTTCTCTTTTCTGAATAATTCAATATCTGCAGCTACCATTTCTGTTACCATTTCCTGTAAGCTGTATTTGGGCTGCCAGCCTAATTTTTCTTTAGCTTTAGTAGCATCGCCTATTAGTAAGTCTACTTCTGTTGGTCTGTAATATCTCTCATCTACTTTTACTACTACTGTGCCTTCTGCTATCTGATATTTTTCTTTGCTGCATTTCACTACATAACCTTCTTCCTGTTCGTCCTTTCCTCTGAAATCTATCTCAATACCAACTTCCCCAAATGCCATTTTTACAAAATCTCTTATTCGGGTGGTAATTCCGGTTGCCAAAACAAAATCTTCCGGTTTTTCCTGCTGTAATATCAACCACATGCCTTCTATATAATCTTTTGCATGGCCCCAATCTCTTTGTGAGTCTAAGTTCCCCAAGAATAATGTCTTTTGCATGCCTAAAGCAATCTTGGCTACTGCTCTGGTTATTTTTCTAGTTACAAATGTCTCTCCCCTGTTAGGTGATTCATGATTGAATAAAATCCCATTACAGGCAAACATATCATATGCTTCGCGATAATTGACTGTTATCCAATATGCATAGAGTTTTGCAACGGCATAAGGGCTTCGCGGATAAAAAGGTGTGGTTTCACTTTGCGGTACTGCCTGCACTAATCCATATAATTCACTGGTGGATGCCTGATATATTTTGGTCTTTTTTGTTAACCCTAACAACCTTACTGCTTCTAATATTCTTAATGTACCGATTCCGTCTGCATTGGCAGTGTACTCAGGTGTTTCAAAGCTTACATGCACATGGCTCATGGCTGCCAGATTATAAATTTCATCAGGCTGTACTTCCTGTATAATTCTTATTAAGTTGGTACTGTCTGTTAAATCACCAAAATGTAAAGTCATATGTGCATCAGGTACATGCGGGTCTTCATAAAAATGATCAATACGTTGTGTATTAAACAAAGAAGTTCTTCTTTTGATACCATGTATTCTATATCCTTTCTTTAAAAGAAACTCTGCCAGATAGGCCCCATCCTGACCGGTTATACCTGTTAGCAATGCTACTTTCATTTTTGTATAAACTGATTTAGTTTTCTGAACGGCTTCAAAAATAAGGTAAACCAAAATGGCTTTATGTTATTTACTTTCCAGGCGAGCCTATCATTCTTATTAGCCGCTAATCTGTTTTGAATGTTTTTATTACTCACCCCGCCGGAACGCATGTGTACCAATGTTTCCGCAATATAGGTCGTCTTTATTCCATTTTTAAAAATCATCCGTAACATTAATTCGTAATCAGCTGCACTACCAAGGTTAAGATTGAAACAACCGAATTGTTCGTAACATTTTTTTCGAATAAAAAAAGTTGGATGAGGAGGCATCCAGCCGTATAAAAAAGAGTGCTTGGTGTGAGTTCCTGAAACCCAACGTCTTTTTATTTTATTAATGTCATTTTCATCCACGTATAATAAATCTCCATACACAGCATCGCAATTATTTTGTTCAAAAGTCTTCACAACTTTTTGTACAACCTGTTTATCAGGATAAAAATCATCTGAATTTAAAATACCGATAATTTCCCCATCTGCTATTGCAATACCTTTATTCATGGCATCGTAAATGCCTTTATCTTTTTCAGTAATTATTTTTTGAATATGATGGAATGAATGAACAATGTTCATTGTTTCATCAAATGAATTACCATCAATAATTATATGCTCAATAGCAGGATAAGTTTGCTGCTGAACAGACCGCAGCGTATAAGCTACTGTTGCAGCACTGTTATAAGTAGCAGTAATAATAGAAACCTTCATTATCTTTCAACAATAATATTCTCCATAACCAACATATCCATATTGGTTCTTAAAAAACAATTCAATGCCTCTTCGGGTGAATTAACGATGGGTTCATTCTCATTGAATGAGGTATTTAACAAAATAGGAACTCCCGATTTTCTGCCGAAAGTTGCTATCAATTGATAATACCTTGGTGAAACTTCTTTATCAACCGTTTGTAATCTGCCTGTTCCGTCTGCATGAGTAACGGCAGGAATAATTGCATGCTTTTCTTTTTTTACAGGAAATACTTTTTCCATAAAAGGCACTACATCATTCACTTCAAAATATTCATCAACATATTCTTTTAAAATACTTGGAGCAAATGGCCTGAAACTTTCTCTGCGTTTAATTTTCGTATTCAACAAATCTTTAGCATCTGTTCTTCTCGGGTCAGCTAAAATACTTCTTGCACCTAATGCTCTGGGGCCAAACTCTGCTCTTCCGTTAAACCAACCAACAACACCTGCATTTATCAGTCTGTCGGCCACATAATCAAACAACAAATCATCATTCAGTTTTTTGTACTGAATATTTTTTTCCATAAGCAATTGCTCTATTGTTTCATTTGAAAATCTTGCCCCGGTATATGCACTGTAAACAGGTTTTGTTCTCGCTTTATTGAATACCTGATGATACACATACAAAGCACTACCCATACTAATACCGGCATCGTGCCCGGCAGATGGTATATACACTTCTTTAAAACTTGTGTTACGCGTTATCTTACCATTTGCAACACTGTTCTGAGCAACGCCTCCTGCAATACATACTTTTGTTAATCCTGTTCTTTTTTGCAATGCATTTAGCATATAAAAAATAGTTTCTTCTGTAACTCTTTGTACTGATGCTGCCAAATCTTTATGATATTGGGTTAATTCTTCTTCTTTAGTTCTGGCTGCTCCAAACTCAGCAATCATTTTACTACCGAATAAAGAAGGGATAACCGGTAAATTATTTTCACCATAACCAACAAACCCTTTTGATGGTGAGCGGAAATAAGAAAGGTTTAATTGAAATAAACCATTACCTGTAAGCTTAATAATTTTTTTTAATCTATCAACATATAATGGTTTACCATATGGAGCTAAGCCCATTATTTTATATTCATCTCCGTAATGCGGAAAACCCAAAAGTTGTGTAAAGGCTGTATAGAATATGCCGAGTGAATGCGGAAAATCAACAGAATCTAACACTTCTATCTTATTCCCTCTTCCTATACCAATCATAGTAGTTGAAAAATCGCCTGACCCATCAATACTTAAAATAGCAGCTTCTTCATAAGGAGAAGCATAAAATGCAGAGGCCATGTGGCTTCTGTGATGTTCTATATTATGAATTTTGGGTTTTAAAATAGCAGTGTTTATACCTGACAAAACATTTAACTCTTCTTCTATACTTGCTACCTTTTTTTGATTAAAAAACCTGTTTTTTACAAAATGAAAAGAACTGAAAGGATGCTTTGCAACAAATGCTAGCTTCTTCCACTTTTTAGCATTTACATCTCTACCTATAGCAACATAATCTACTTCCTGCAAAGTAATACCTGCTTCTTTTAAACAAAAATCAACAGCTATTGAAGGAAAGCCGGCCCAATGTTTCACTCTTCTGAAGCGTTCTTCTTCGGTAGCTGCAATCATTACACCGTCTTTAAAAATCGCAGCAGATGAATCTGCGTGATAAGCATTAATTCCTAATACAAACATTTAGTATAGTTTATGAAAATAGTTGTTGATATTGTTGTTGAAAATTCTGTTGATTGAAATATTGAGTTGCATAATTAAATGCTCCGTTGGTAAACTGCTGCCACTCGTCTGCATCTTTATCAACCAAAGATACCAATAGGTTTATAATAGAGGAAGTATCTGTTATATCTACATTCCATCCTGCAGATGCCTGATTTAATTTATTCCAATTAGTAAAATTGCTTGTTATCACAGGCCTGCCTATACTCAAGCTTTCAAATAATGCATGTCCGAAATTTTCACCTTGTGTAAGTAAAACAGAAGTATCATACTTTGCAAATGTAGCCTGAACATTGTGAGGTAAAACATCTCCTTTATATACTACAGAAGTATTAGCCGGCATTAATTTTATTTCTTTTTCACAAAGCAGCCAGTAATCATTTTCTTTAATTGGTCCGTAAATATCTAAAGCAATATTATGGGGACATTTTCTTAAAATCTGTAATAATAACAGTAAGTTTTTTTTGGGTGTGATGATTGACAAGTAAGCCAAAGACAGTTTATTTTTTATTTTAACATGTTCTAAAAAAATATTCGCGGGTTTTTTAGGAATATTCGCAGCAATACTAACCTTTGAGTTTTGTCCAAACATTTTCTTTATATCATTACTCTCTTCTTCATTAGTAGCATGCCACTTTACAGTGTTTGAAAGAGACAAACTTTTCAAAAAAGCATAATAAAGTTTTTTCTTAAACGGTTTTACCGCTAATGCACCTTGCTGCAACATTCCTCTTGGACTGATAATTAATTGAGTACCCATTGCCTTTAACTTTTTCATGTTTAGCAAAGGGGTTAAGAAAAAGTCGGAGCCATACATACCGTTTATAAAAATATATTGCGGGTTTACTCCTTTTACAATTTGTATAAAAACAGAAGACTTAACCTTTAAAGATGCATACCACACTTTTATACTTACTCCGTTTATACTTATGTCATTCCATTCGTCCGTTGTAATATTTTTATATGGATGTTTCTCGTTTAAGTCGAAAACTGAAGTAAAAACAGAAAATGAATATTCGTTGCCTAAAGCTTCAATCATATTCATTAATGATTGAACAGGCCCTCCCGCTTTATAACCGGGATAAAAATATTGATAACAGATTAATACAGATTTTTTCATCAATTATAATTAATCCAGTTTTCAGATAACCAATTAATTACTGTAGCCGGCTCAATAGCTTTCATACAAATATTGTCGGTACAGTTTTCAGATAAACAAAGGCTGCAACTGATATTGTTGCTTCTGAATACTTTGTTTACCTTATTTGCCGGTGGAAACCAACGACCCGGAAAATCTCTGCTGCTGAATATTGATAATACAGGTGTATCTACCGCATAAGCTAAATGCATAGGGCCTGTGTCATTGCTTATACAAAAATTGCAAACTGCTAATATCGCAGCACTTTGCAAGGTTGATAGCTTGCCGCAAAAATTAAATACATTATTACCTGTTAATGTTTGGGCATTGCTATAATCATCTTTTCCCCCTATTAATATTACTTTAAATGAGCTATTAACTAAAAACTGAACAACCTCTTTAAAATAATTCAGCGGCCATCTGTTTTGAACTCTTTTAGCACCAATTACAATGGCTGCTAATTTTTGATCATTTATACTAATGCCTGATTCAGCCAATAACTTTAAAACTAACACCTCATCATTTTCCTCAATTGCCAAAGGGAACCGAATTTCACCGGAATATGCAATGCCATTTTCTTTTAATATGCCTAACAAAGTTTCGGCTTCGTTTGACTGGACTATATATTGCTCCTGTACTTTTTTAAATAGCAACGTACTTGTTTTCTTCCAGCCGAAACCATACTTAACTCCTGCCAGTTTAAAGAAAAACATATCTCTTATTTGTTTGAAAATCGATGCATGCTGTTGAGGCAACTGTATCACAATGTCAAACTTTTTTTCTTTCAGTAAATACAATAATTGCTTTGTGTTTAAAGAAGAATAATCGATTGCATGATGAAAATATTTTTTTTGTAATAAAGCGGTCAACGATAGTTGGTTGGTTAAAGATCCGTTTGTTAAAATAGTTATAGAAGCATCTTTAAAATATTTATTAATTGCTGCAATGGCCGGTAAGGCACAAACACTATCACCTATTGAGCCTGTTCTGAATACTAAAACATGTTTACTTGACTGAACATCTGCCGATAGTTTCTTAAATAAAAATTTTGAAATGATTGTAAGGAGCAGGTTACAACAACTAACCCATGATTCCAATAAAAATATTTTTAATGCATCAAACCCCTTTGCCCTTAATTCAATTTCTCTTTTGTATAAGCCCATTAAAAATGCTTAGCTAATAAAAAACACCAGTATTTACTCCAATGAATTTTTCCTTGTTGTAATTGTTGCTGCATTCTTATAACAGGAGCAGAAGTATCATCTAAGTTTACTTTACACATCCATTTTTCAAACGGAAACACAAAGCCTTGTTTTTTTCTGTTCCAGATTTCTTCAGGTAGTATATCCTTAAAAGCCTTTATCAGCAAATGTTTTCCTTCATTTTTCTTAAACCTAATGGAAGGATGTATGACATGTGCTAACTGTATTATTTCTTTATCTAAAAAAGGTACCCTTACTTCAATACTGTGCCACATACTCATATAATCAGTATCTCTCAGCAATTGATTTTGCATATAAATATTAAATTCTGCAAAACTTGTCTGCTCTCCGTATGATAAGTCACAAGATGCATCTGTTACTAAACTATTCAATGCATTAATATGCTGAATAATTTCTTCTTCAGAGCAATCTAATAATGCTGCCGCCTGTTTCGGAGTAAAGAAACCTCTGTTAAATAAATAATTACCCTGCAGAGTATTTTGCAGTGATAAAAATGCTAATTTTTTATACTGTCCCGGTAAAGCGTTACCTGCAAAATGTAAAATGCTTTCAGGAAGTATTCTTGCCTTAGTAATTAATTGCTCTCTGTTAAAAGAAGGATATCCACCAAATAATTCATCTGCTCCTAAGCCACTTAATACCGCTTTTAATCCGTATGCTTTCGCATATTTGCTGATGAAGTAAGAATTAATACCATCGTTACTCGGTTGATCCATTGCAGCTAAAATATCGGGCAAGCTTTCAAAAAAATCTCTTTCAGTAACTAAAAAACTTTTGTGATTGGCTCCTGTTTTATTGATAATTAAATCCTGGTATTTTTTTTCTGAAAATTTTTCATCTTCAAATACAACAGAAAGTGTATGCAGGTTTTGCTCAACAAAAGGCTGGGCTAATAATGTTAACAAACTTGAGTCTATACCACCGCTTAAAAACAAACCGATGGGTGCATCGGAAATCAGATGCCGTTTTACGGCTGCTGATAATTTTTCTTTTAATAAGCCAACAGCTTCTTCTTCATTGTGAATGGTATAATTAAAAGATGGTTTATAGAATGCCTGTAGAGAAAACTGATTATTAGCTACATCAATTTCAGCATAATGCCCTTTAGGCAATGCATAAACATTCTCTAAAGTGGTATAGGGTTCAGGGATAAAACCATAGATGAGAAACAATTGTTTCCATAAAGGGTTTTCATTCCAGCCGCGATGAATTTGCTTAAAGGCTTTTACTTCAGATGCAAAATAAATTTCGTTAGCAATTTTGTGATAATAAAGCGGTTTAATACCGGCATAGTCTCTAACTAATACCAGTTTTCTTTCTTCAACATTATACAAGGCCATTGCAAACATGCCGTTGAACATTGTAAAGCTTGCAGTACCCCATTCTTCATAAGCAGCTAAAACAACTTCAGTATCTGAAGTGGAAGTAAAAGCATATCCTTTTTGTAGAAGTTGCTTTTTTATTTCCTGATAATTATAGATTTCTCCGTTAAAAACTATAATAGTCTTTCCGCTTTTGCTTTGCATGGGTTGATGACCCGACGGAGATAAATCAATTAATGCCAATCTTCTGTGTGCTAAGGCAATTCCTTCAGCCTCATGAACATAAATACCATCATCATCTGGTCCCCCATGTGCCATTACGTTAGCCATTGCTGTTACCAATGCTGTATTATCTGTTGGCCTGTCTAATATAATACCTGCTATTCTGCACATAAACTGTCTTCCTAATTCAAACAATTTTCAAGTGAATGAATAATTGTTTCGTATGAATATTTTTTTAAAATGCTTTTATTTAACTTAGCCACTGATTTTCTTTTTTCATCATTAAATGATAAACATTTTGAAATACAGGTTGCCAAATCTTCAATATTTCCTTCCTCAAAAACAAAACCGTTTTCATTGCTTTTAACCAGATCAAAACCGCATCCGCAAACATTCGACACAACTACAGGTGTACCGAAATTCATTGCCTCATTAACAGATAAACCCCATGTTTCTCCTAATCCCGAACACATTACAAAAACATCGGCAGCAGCATAATAAAGCGGTATTTGAGATTGATTGATAAACCCTGTTAATATTATATTGCCTGCCATACCATAATCTTCTATTTTTTTTTGCATTTGCTCTCTTAGTTCCCCTTCTCCTACCATCACTAAAACACAATTATTTCTTTTTAATAAAGCAAAAGCTTCAATTAAATCGAGCGGATTTTTCTTGGCTATGTATTTACCTGAATAAAGAATTACTTTTCTGCCATTATACCATACAAAATGCTCTGATAATTTTTGTTTGTTACTATTTAAGCCGGCATTGGTGAAGAATGCATTATCTACACTATATGGAACAAAAACCATTTTTTTTTCTGCGATATGCAACTGCTGATAAAACAATTTATTCTGGCTACCGATATAAAAGAAATAATGCACATTTAAAAAAAGCAATTTTAAATAAAACTGCTTAAGAGCTGTAAGTTTTGAAGGTTTTAATAATTCCTGATTCCATGGCGTTTCTGCCCGCAAACAAATTTTATGGCCACATAACCTCCCGACTATAATAACCAATACGTTGGTAAAACTGTTCCAGCCGTGAACCCATATATATTTTTTTTGATTGGTAAAAAGAAATCGGATAATTCCGGGATTTATTAAACCCCAGAAACTGTTTACCGAAGGCTTTCCTGAATAGTTTTTCAGAAAATGATATGGATAGCCCTGCAATAACGGAATATCCCAAGCCAGTTTTACACCAAAGCCTTTATCCATTTGTGCTTCAATACCTGTATCTGAGCAATACAGCACATTTAATTGAATATTACTATCAGCTGTAATTTGCCTGTATAAAGGAGCGAAGTATTGTATTGGGTGCGAATTAATAACCAATAACTCCATTTGCTAAATCACTATCCATTTATTAATTAAAAGAATCAACCTTTTCTGCACAATAAGCATTACCAGAAAATAAATTAAAAACCAGCCGATTACTTTATTGGTATCTGTTTCATATATCCCCCTTAGTAAAGAAAAATAAGGTACAGTAAATACCCATGCCCAAAAGATGTTTCCGGACCTATTATATAGGTAAACATAACTTTTCCCGCACAGATAACCTAATGCTGCAATAATGAAGAACATATAATAACTTAAATCAATATAGGCATCACTCATATAACCGATACCTATTGAAGTAGCATCTTCTTTACCGCTTACGTCTAACCCTGTAAATTCATTCGTATGCTTACTGTCATCCAATGCTTTTTTATCAGGGAATAGAAACCTTGGTTTTAAATAATGTTTGACGGCTTCTAAATAAATTTTTCCATCCTGATGGGGCTTCACTTCAGGAACATACTGCAATACAGCCGCCATATACTGCACATAGCCGGTTCTGTCAACTAATTTATCTATACCTGTTTTAAAAGCATCTTTATTTACATCTCTAACCAATTCAAATAACTTACCTGTTGAGCTACGTCTGTCCGTTAATACTTCTTGCACAGCCTCACCTTTACTGATGAATGCTCTATAATCCCCTTTTATGACTGTCCACACAACGGCTATATAACCTAAACCTAACGAAACTATAACGATACTGATGATAGCAGTAGTATTAAAACGAGGCTGTAAACAGGCCACCCCTATTAAAGCATATACAATTACCAAGGCAAAAGAACTGGCAAAAAAAGAACCTAACCCTAAAACAAATTCAATACCTACTGCTATCAGAAAAAATAATTTGTAAGATTTACTATTAGACTTGAAAACAGTATAAAAAGTAACTACAAAAAACCCCCATTTAATAAAAAAGAAGAAATATGCATATTGTACAATGCCCGGAAATGCCCATATAATACCTGATAGGCCCGTAACGATAATATTAACAAGTATATACAACCAGAATACTTTTTTTACAGAATATTGTTTTTGAATTGCTTCTGTAGAAAATGGATGTATTTTTTTTGTGCTATGATATAAAACATAAGAAAATACATATAACCCTGTAACTGAAAGAAAGTTTGCCTCCAGCATAAATTGCCCCGGAAATGAAGACTCTCTTACTCTTTCTGCCAAAGTAATTCCCAGAAAATTACTGTAAATTAACTGGGCTGAAATAGACAACCACTGAAACATATTCCCCCAAAACAATACACTGGGCTCGCCCTTTACCCAAAACCATCGGTAGGCCAATAAAGGATAGGCTGCTACGGGTAAGGTGATTAAAAAATTTTCAGGTTGTGCAAGCAATACATAAAAGCAGTATACTGAAACAATAATATACCCTGCTTCTGGTATGGCAGATGCTGCTTTTCTTTTATTAATAAGTAAGCTGTTAATTGTTTTGTGTTTTACTGATCAAATGAATCCAATCGTTAACAAAACGCCGGTATGTAAAAAGGTTAACCAGTTTTTTATGATGTTCTTTGCCCATGTTGATACATTCAGTGGGGTGTTCAAGCATCCATTCTATTTTTGCTGCTACAATCTCCGGGCTTTGCATCGGTACCACCCAACCGTTTATACCATCTTCTACAATTTCAGGTAATCCTCCTCTATCAGTTACAATAACGGGTATGCTATAAATTCCCGGTTCTAATGCACTGGTAGCAAAGGGTTCTTCAGACCTGCTGGGAATGCATACTAAATTTAAGATGCTGTATATTTCATCTCTGTTTTTTATATAACCCTTCCAGATAATAATATCTTCTAATCGCAATTGTGTTATTAAAGATTTAAGTGATTGTATAAAAGACTCAATACCTTTACCAAAAATATAGAGCTTTATTTTTTTTCTGATATCACTATTTAATAATGCCAACGCTTTTATCAAATCTTCATGCCCTTTCCAATCTGTTATCTGGCCGATAATACCGATATTAAACGTATTACTGTTTTGTTTTACAGTTTGATTACCTTGGTTAGTTTGTGCCGAAGGTTCATAAATACCATTTTGTATGGTTATCAACTTTTCTTCAGGCAAACCTAATAATTTCATTTTATTGGTTACATAATGTGAAACGCTTACAAACCAATCTATCTTATTATTAAACAGGTGAAATAATTTTTTGTAAAAGTTACTGTTACTGATAGACTCGTGACTATGATAGATATTCCTGTATTTTTTTGATAAAGCGGGGTATAACAAAAACAAATGATGAAAGTTAGAATGAATGATAGCAAAAGGCTTTTGGGTTATCGTTACTTTTCTAAACCTTACTAATAACAGCGGAAAATGTATTAATTGATGTAAGGTCATTCTAATGGCAGCTGCATCAAATGTTTTAGAAATAAAACCTAATCTTAATTTAACAAAGCTTATTTGATATTTATTAAGTAATATTTCAAAGTCAGAATGGCACCAAAAAGAAGTAATACAAAAAATATTATATCCATTTTCTTTGAGCCCACGCATTATCAACAACATAATCTTTTCTTTACCAGAAACCATTCCTGCACCGCAAACAACAATAATCGTTTTCTTCATATTAATGCTTTACTCCGCAATAGGTATAATGCCTGCCAAATGGTTTATATAATTGCTGCCAGAACTTAGTTTTAAAATCAGTAACGCATAATTTATCGGGGCTGATACCGGGCAACAACAAAAACTGAAAGTGATTGCTGTAAGTTTTTGATAATGTAAACCCCGCATTTCTAAAGAATTTTTTTACGCCGATGAAGGTGAAAAAATTTTCATGTGGTTGTATGCCGCTACCCGAATTAAAGGGTTTTCCCGTAATCCATGTTTTGAGCCACAATAATATATAACCGTTAAAATAGTTTTCAGTAGTAAGTATAAAGTTTCCCTCTTTTTTAAGTACCCTGTACATTTCGTTGGCCATTAATTGCGGATGAAAAACATGCTCCATTGTTTCGCAGGAAATAATAAAGTCAAAGCTCTCATTTGTAAACGATAATTGCTCTGCATTCTCTACTTTGAAACTAAGATTGGGTAATTGATAATTTATTTTTTCACCTGCAATCTTGATAGCTGCAGGTGAAAAATCAGTTCCGGTAATATGAGCTTCAGGATATTTTTTTGCTAACCAGATAGAAAAATCACCTCTGCCACAACCAATTTCCAACACTTTTTTCCCGTTTAAATCGGGCAGTAGTTGCATTACGGTTTGATACCAGGGATGTGTAAGCGTTTCAAACTGCTGTTGCTGATTACCCAAGCTTTCATGCCAGGAATTGTATAAGGCTTCTTTTTGCTGTTCATTCATAATTAAACTAATCTTTTTAAAACATTCATACTATAACAGGTTTCCAATAATTCAAACCTGTCATCCTTACTGATATGGTCATTAAAAAAATGGGTAGAGCCAAAAACACGGTATGGTTCAGGATCCGGTATGGTTGTGTCATGCAGACAAATAATAGTACCGGGAACAGATGTGTTTAATACAATATCCCAATCATTTTGTAAACCTTCATAAGAATGGTCTCCATCAATGTATATAAAATCTAATTGTTTAGGTATTTGCATTTTGATAGCAGCATCCGTACTATAGCCTAATAAAAAAGTTGTTTTGCTTAATACACCTTTTCTCTTTAATACTCTTTGTGCCATCAAATAACCCGGATTGAGTTTGCCATTTTTTTTCTCAAATGGATCTACACATATTAACTTACCGTTTTTATCAAGTTTAGTAGCAATAATTCCTGCTGAAATACCCATATAAGTGCCAACTTCTAAAGCATTTTTCCTACCACTTGCATATTTACCAAGACAGTATTGCTCTTCAGGTGTCATTTGTGAATGCGGCGATGCCAAACCAAATTGATGAAGTATATTCAGGATTCTTGGTCGGCGATATAGAAATGCATACTGTTGTTTATACATATTTTCTATTTATAGCTGATTGTTGATAATATTTTTCCATCTTTCCCCGTAAGCGTCCCAAGTGAATTGTAATGCTTTATTCCTGGAAGTTTGTGACTTTTCTTTAACAATATCAGGATTTTCACAACAAAATTTAATGGCATCGGATAGTTGCTTTTCATTGCCTGATTCAATTACCCAACCTTCCGTATTATCAATGATATCAGGTCCTGCTGTAGCATCAGTAGTAATTACAGGCAATCCTGCTGCCATTGCTTCCAGAATAACCAACCCGAAGCCTTCAAAAAAACTTGGAAAAACCATTACATCATATTCGTTTAAAGTTTTTTTAAGTTCACTAAAAGGTATCTTTCCTTTAATATATACATTAGGTACTTCTTTTTGACTAATAGCTATTGTTTCCTTTGAAATGGGTCCTATCAAATATAATTCGGCATTACTTACAGTTAATTGTTTCCATACTTTTAACAATAAAGGAATGCCTTTTCGTGCATCTACCAACCCCACAAAAACAAACTTCAATTTATCAATTGCTTTACTTTCAATGGGCTTGAATTCAGTACTGCTTACACCATAGGGATTAATAATAATTTTTGATACATCATGCCCTGCCCATACTAAAGTGCTTTTAGTGAAACTGCTTGCCACCACTACTTTATCTGCTTTATTGATTTCTTCATCTTCATCTTTTATCTGCCAATCGGGCTTTATGTTTAATGCGAAAGCCCAATGCGGGTATTGCTTAAGAATAGCATTGTATACTTTGTCTTTATAACCGGAATGTGCAATGCTAACATCTAATATAAACTGCTTATTGTATTTTTTACACCTGCTTATTAACTCTTTACTTGATGTATCAAAACCAATAACTACATCACAATACATAATATCATTATCGCTGATAGCTTGTTGAAAGTTGCTGTTACGCTCTGCTAATACCTGTTCTTCATTGCTGCCCTTACTTAATTTATATAAAGCCTTCAATTCCATCAGCCAATAGTTCTTAATAAACTTTGCAGGAACGCCTTCTATAATTCTATTACTTATTTTTCTTTTTACTTTTTTGGGGAAAAGCAAAAGACATTGATAAAAAAAGCTTTTGTCTGCAATGGCAATTCCTGTATGAAAGCAATACAATAAATTAAGCCGGTATAATTGTTTTACCAATTGATGAGAATATTGTGTTCCCGGATGTGCTACTAAAACTTTAGGCATTACTATACTCTGCATAAAACCATCTATTATGAGGCAGGGGTCTGCTTTCCTTAATTACACTTCTCCACCATGCATTTTTTATCAGGGTTATAGTATATCCTTTTTCTCGTAAAAAGTTCATACATTGCTTCTCAAGGTCGGTGGAATGTGTTTCAAATAACCAGATAATATTTTTATAATCTAAATCATCGCCGCAAGATTGTAAAAGGTCAAATTCTGCACCATCAATATCTACCAATATAAATACAGGTTTGTCTTTGTCTTTAAGCAGCTTATTAATTGAAATCCATTCTTCGGTAGCTCCATTCCCGATTAATTGCTTTACCAAAGTGTACTGTTTATTCAATTCAAATCCATTTAACGCTGCATTTTTTATTAGCTCTTCGTTAGCGTTACCCGGCTCGCATGCAATTACGCTTTTACCGGTTTTTAGCATAGCCAATACATAGTAGCCATCATTAGCTCCTACATCTATAAGTGTTTCCGCTTTATAAAAACCTTTTTGCAGATATTTATAAATTTCCCGTTCATAGAACCCTAATAAATGCTGAAATCTGTTATTAATATCATAGTTTAATTTCATGCCTTTTGATACGCCTGTCATAACAGTACTTTTAACTATTCGGGCATTAAAAAAAGTTTTTACTTTTTGTTTCAGGCTCATAAAATGGGTTTTAGAAGTTTTAGTAGAAATGTGGGTGCTTAACAAGCCAATCGCAAAATTTTATTAAACCTTCTTCAATTGATGTTGCGGGGTTAAACGCTATTAAATCAAATAGTTTTTTGTTATCTGCATAAGTAATTTCCACATCACCTTGTTGCATGGGTAAATATTCAATAGCAGCTTTAACTTGTAATGCATTTTCTAAAGCTGCAATAAATTGCCCTATTGTTACGGGTTTTGAGTTCCCGATATTATAAATCTGATATTCATGCAGGAAATCAGGAGTATTTATTTTATAGATAATTTTATGAATAGCAATAACCACATCATCAATATAAGTAAAGTCTCTCTTTAAATTACCGTTATTAAAAACTTTAATCGGTTGATTATCTAAGATTTTTTTTGCAAAGGAAAAATAAGCCATATCAGGTCTTCCAAAAGGCCCGTAAACAGTAAAAAATCGCAACCCGATGATATTCATACCATGAATTTTATGATAGGCATGAGCCATCAATTCATTAGACTTTTTGGTTGCAGCATACAAAGAGACAGGCTCATCTGCCTGTTGCATTTCCTGATAAGGATAAGCCTTACTATTGCCATAAACACTGGAACTACTTGCAAATAAAAAATGTTTCACATTGTATTTACGGGCACATTCCATTACATTAAAAAAACCATTAAGATTACTTGTAATGTATTCCTGAGGATGAGAAATACTATATCTTACACCTGCCTGAGCTGCTAAATGTATTATTATTTCAGGTTGATGGGTAGATATTATTTTTTCAACTTTAGTGAAATCACAAATATCTTCATGGTAAAAAAAGTATTGATGATATTGTTTTTGTAATAAATCAAGTCTTACTTTTTTTAGTTCCACATCGTAATAACTATTCATATTATCAATACCGATTACTTCACAGTCAGTATTGCTTAATAGATAATTACATAAATGATACCCGATAAAACCTGACGATCCTGTTATAAGTATTTTCATTAATTGTTTTTTTTAACCCAGTTGCTCCAACAAATCATTCTCCATAAGTATTGGTTATATCCATCATGAATACTTGTTGTATAATTATTCCAATCTTTATAATTATTTGGTTTACTAAGGCCTTGCAAACTGTTATTCTCAAACGCAGTAATTACCTCCTGTTTATCAGATAAAAGCTCTTTTTGAAGCCATTTATCTAATGGGGGCGAAAACCCTTGCTTTGGCCTTGTAAAGAGTTGAGGATTCATATTTTCAGCAAGTAACTTACGTGCCATTATTTTAGATAGGTGTTTTTGTATATCAACCCTTAACTCAATAGGTATTGCTAAAGAAAATTCCAGTAGTGTATGATCTAATAATGGCTCTCTCAATTCGAGACCGCAATACATACTTGCTCTATCTGCCTTAAACTGTAAATCATCAGGTAAATAAGTAAGTATATCCATTTTCATGGACCAATCTAAAGTATTTTCAGAACTGTTTAGTTGCTTATTATATGTTTCAAAATAGGCTTTCAGTAATTCATATCCATTTATATTTCCTAAAGGCAGGTTAGCAAACTCGGGTTGTAATAACCCGGTTTTTAAGAATATCCATTTATCTAACCGGTTTTTACAGGAAAGTGCTCTAAATTTATATTTTAACCCAAATGATATGTTTGATTTATCTATAAGCTTAGTTATAAAATGGGGTGTTGAGAAGGGAAAAGAGTCCATTTTATACATTGCCCAATGCCATGGATAACCGGCATTTACTTCATCGCCGCCATCTCCGCAAAGTGCTACTTTAAAAAATTTTCTTATTGATTGAGAAAGAGCTGCCATAGGCAAAGCTGAAGAATCTGCAAACGGTTCATCATAAATATTATAATAACTGTTCCAAATATCTAAAACAGACTCTTCATTTTGATATTCGTTATGCCATTGCAAACCCAGGTTTTCAGCAATTTCCCGGGCGTAAGGAGATTCATCATATCTTTCATCTGTAAATCCTTGAGTAAAACAACGAATTTTATTTTCAGTTAATGTAGCTGCCTGCATAGTTACCAATGAGGAGTCGATACCTCCTGAAAGCAAACTACCCACTTCTACATCGCTAACCAACCTGAAAGAAACAGAATCTTTTATTAAACTTTTATATGTTTCATATGCTTCTTCAAAAGTTATTTTTTTTGTTGAAGATTTTGCAGTTATTGAAGCAACATCCCAATAGTTTATTTCTTTTTCGTCTATTATTTCGTATGCATCATTTACAAGAAATTCTTTATAAGAAGCCGGCTTAATTTTTTTTACTTCTTTGTAAATAGTATGCGGTGAGGGTACATACCCAAGCATCATAAATAATGCAGTTGACTCATCACTGATAGTCAGTTTATTTTGCAAAAGCGTTTCTATGGCAAATACATCCGAAGCAAATAATAGTTGTTTATTTTGAACTGTATAACAGAGTGGCTTTACACCAACCCTGTCTTTACACAATATTATTTTCTTAGTGGCAGTATTTAACCATGCAAATGCAAACATGCCCTTCAACTTTTTTATAAAATTTACACCTTCTGTTATCAATCCTTTTAGCAACACTTCTGTATCTCCATTAGTCTCAAAAAAAATTCCCTGCTGTTCAAGCTCTTTTTTTAATTGTTGAAAATTGTAAATCTCTCCATTAAAAACTAAGAAATTTCCATTGCCATCTGTAAAAGGTTGATTGGAAAAGCTGCTTAAATCAATAATGGATAATCTTGCGTGTCCTAATATCCAATTTTTCTCACAGCAATATGATTGATTATCTGGGCCTCTTTTACTTAAACCATCTAAGGCCTTAATAAAAAGCGATTTATTGTTAGTGTATTCTGTATTACCCCCAATCCAACCAATAATTCCGCACATGCTTAAGACTAATTTATCTGTTGCAAATCAGTTATGTATTGCCTATCTAATTGTTTAAATTTTTTCCATGTTTTTACAGAAACAGGCCTTCTCAGTTTTACTGCTGTTCTTAAATTACCGATAAAACTAAAAAACACTCTAAACCAGGTAGTGGTATGTTTCCACTTTATAAACTGAAAAAAGCTTTTAAATAATTTAGAAAAAAGAGAAGGCAGTAAGTATAAACCAGGTTCTCTCATTATAACACATAATAATTGGCTACGTAAGCCGTAAAATTTCCAATCCCTATCACTTCGACCCTGTAATGCTAACTCATGATACATGACAATATTCTGAAATCTTTTAACAGTTTTTCCCATATCCCATAATCGGCTACACACATAGGTTTCTCCTGCACTTCTGAAAAAAACGTCGGGATAAAATCCAACCCATTCACTAAAAACTTTTCGGGACACCATAGTAAATCCGGTTGTAAAAACTCTTATATAACGGTCTCCTTTTGTAATAGGTGTTTCTTTAGGACCAATTAAATTACAGGTTGCAGCTCCTAATGCTGCATCTTGCTTAAAGCAATTTACTAATGCCTCAATATCATTTTCAGTTGTAAAATAAGCATCGTCATCAACTGTCATTATATATTCACCAAAAGAGTTGGCAATGGCAATATTTAATACAGGAAAAAAACCGAGGTTGGTATGCATGCTTATGCGTTTTACCTGAGGAAACTTTTGCTGCATCATTTCTACAGTATCATCGGTACTTGCATTATCAATTACAATTACTTCAAGTTCTTTATATGTTTGCGATAAACAACTTGCTAAACACTGTTGCAATAATGCTTTTCTGTTTCGAGTTACAATTACAATAGAAACCAATCCGTTTTTTATTTTTTGTACATCCAGATTCATATACTTTTTATTAGTTTGGCAGGAACACCTGCTACAAGGCTACCGGAAGGAAAACTTTTGGTAACAACAGCTCCGGCAGCTACTACACAGTAATCTCCCAATTCAACATCTTTTAGTATTACTGCTTTGGCTCCTATCCAGCAGTGATTGCCGATTGATACTTTCCCTTTTATCATTGGGTGTTCAGAGGGTGAAATATTTTTACCAAAACTGTGATTAGAATCGGTTATGTACACATCAGGCCCGAACATATTAAAGTCGCCTATACTGATACTGTTACAGGCATCAATCATCAGGTTTTTATTAAAATAATTATTATTGCCTATTGTAATTCTTATATCTGCCCCGTTATTATCAACAGGCCAAATAAAATACCCTGCGGTAAAAGCATTCCAGTTACCTATCTGTATGTTGCGGCAACGCCTCACCCTACCTTCTTCAAAACGGTTGCGTTTGCCCAACCGCATTCCGAATAACTTAAAAAAGAATATCCTTATTCTGCTTGCAAAGCCACGGGGGACACGGTAAAAAAACGGTTCTATAGAATACAGTTTCATGAATGTTTTTTTGATGCAATTACTACTACTGCTTTACACCTTCCCCAAACAGCAGCTACAAATTCTTTTCTACCTTTATTGTTAGCTAATGAAGTGATTACATTGAATAATTCAAAAAGAAATAACTTAACGTGATCAATAATTTTTTTTTTATGCATTACTGCTGTCATAACATAATACCTGTTTACTAATTGCATACAGGCTGTTTGTACAATATTATTTTTATGCTCACCCGGCTGACTATTATGAAATATGCTGGCAGTGCGGGCATTGTACAATTTCCATTGCCTGCCAACAATTAAAGATAATGTTACATCTTCCATTAAAGAATAACCTGTAAAATGGCTGCTGAATGCAGGTTGCGGTAAAGCCTGTTTACGGTATAAGGTGCAGGTGGTATTTAACCATTCCATAGCCTGGTATTCCGGTAAACTATCATCATCCTGTGGCAACAGATTCCATGCAGGGCCGATACATTTACCGGCATAGGTATTTAATTTTTTTCCATGCATTAACCGGTACATCCATTTTGTAACAGTACCCGGTGTATGATATTTCTGATTGGTAATCATAGCATTCACTGCACCAACAGTAGCATCAGACTGCACGCATTGCCATATTTTTTCTATGCAACCGGGTGCCAAATCAATATCATCATCCATAAAAAAAATATAGTCTGTTGTTGCCTCATCGATACCTTGATTCCGCTGCACCGCTGCTCCTTTTTGCGTAGCGATTACATATTTAATGTTTAATACTGTGGATGTTTTACAAATATTAGCAGTATCATTACTTACAGAAGCATCTACAATAATTATTTCTTGCGGTAACAGGTTTTGGTTGGCAATGCTTGCCAATGTTGCTGCCAATACGGCTGCCCTGTTCGCTGTTGGAATAATTACGGATACGGGAATAATAACGACGCTCAATATTGAATTTCTTTAATTATTCTCTGTGGGTTATCTGCAACAATAATTTTTAGTAGGGCTTATTTTTATAATAACTACCCCTGCTGCAATATGGACTTTTTACCAATTATAATTTCTTTGAGAATAGATAATATATCGACACCTAGCAAAACATCATCTTAATAATTAAGTCCTTTGAATTTTAAATTTCTCTTGATAGTTTTCTATGCAAAGAAATATAAATATTGTAGTTGTACTCACACATATGAACTTGAGATTCAATTAATGCCATCATTCAATAGTAATTTTATTAAGCATATAGTTATTGAGTATCATTAATATAAAAATATTTATCACCGATATCTTTACTTATTTTGTTATCACTACTATGAATTAAGGTTTTTGAACTATCTTTTAAATAAGCACTTGAGCTTATTTGCTATCCTTTCAGCTTATATATGCAAAGAAAATTTAAGTTGTTGATATTACAAATGATAATAGTAATAGTTTTTAAAAGGTCTAGTATATTATTTTGTTAATACAGAGTAAATTTTTTCGATAGTATTTTTATAGAATTCTTCATTAACAATATCAATAACAGAAATTAGTTTATCAAAATCAAAATCAATTCCTTCTTCCAAGCAATATTGTACATAATGATTTAGCCTCGTTTTATCAACAGGCTTAAAAAAATTTTCCCAAAAATTTTCTTCGTTAAACAGATAAATACCATCAATAATATTAAACTCTGGCTTTCCCCAACAAAAAGCAGGCTTGTCATATATTACTGCTTCTAATAAGGAAGTGCCGGAAAGAGTGGCAACAGCTTCAGACTGTTGAATTATTTTTAAACTTGAGAATGTAGGTTCTATAAAATAAACAGAAGGAATTCTGTTAATAGTTTTATAATAATCTGTTGGGTGTGTATCAACTCCTGTTAACATAAGTGGGTTTAGTTTTACAACAATTTTCCAGTTAACCGGTAATACTTTGGAGAGTTGATAAATACATTCTAATTCATTCAAAGTATTAGCCATTGTAGAAGTGCTACTTTCGGGTATTAAATGTAAACTGAAATAAACATAAGGACAATCAGGCAATTGCGAATTATTAAGGCTTTTGTTATTTCTATATTGCAACATCCGGTAAATACCTTTCATTTCTAATCTTGTCAAAGAGAAAAAATTAGGCTCAAAATAATCTTTCTTATACCAAACCCTGTATTTTGTAACACTTCCTTTAATTAAATTTTTAGTGTATAATTTTATTGAGTTGAAGGAAGATCTTAATCTGTTTTTTAATTGATACTGGTTATTAAAATACTTTATTACAGTAGCATGAGATTGATAAGAAGCTTCTTTTGATTTTTTAAACTCAATAAAGAAATTTACTGCAAGATTTACACTTGCATTATTTATAATTCTGCTCTCAATATTTTTAATTACTGTTGGGCTTGTTCCTACATGAAAGTTATCTGTAAATATCCATTTTGTGCTTAGCCTGCTGGCATATAGTGTTTGAAAATTAATTCTGCGTTTTTGAGCAATTGAGTAAAATAAATATTTCAGGGAATACTGATTCTGTATCGTAAAAATTAAATCAGGTTTAAAATTATCAAAAAAACTAAGTGCAAATTTTGCGATGGTTTCAGCTAATTTGTAGAAAATGATTTTGTTTTCGGGAATGTAATAATAATCCCGATGATGAAATACTCTATAAAACAGTGTATCGGTTGAAAATATTTTATTTAAAGTTTGACCTTCAGGAAGGTTATCTTCTTCAAATTTTTTCAAAAAACTAAAATCAACAATTAATTCAGTAGAATCCTCATTATAAGTATTTATTTCCTCATGAATACTTCTCAGGGTGTAGATATCTTGTTGCGGAATTGAACATTCATTTTTATAATAATCAAATAAAAATCCTTTAGTATATTTTATATTATAATGATCTACATTTAATATTTTAACGGAATGATTGTTAGATTTAAACATTTTAGCTAGCTGCCCAATAGGTACACCCTCGCTTTCAAAAGCCAATAGTAATACATTCATAGCCTGCTATTCTGAAATATTTTTTAAATTGGTAATGGAATAATTATTCAAGAAGAACTCTTTATTTCTTTTTATTTTCTCTAACGGCCAATCCCACCATTTTGCATTAATCAATTGCTCAATCTCATTATCAGAAAATCTGTATTTAACTATTTCGGCAGGGTTTCCTGAAACGATAGCATATGCAGGGATATTTTTTGTTACAATAGACCCTGCACCAATAATAACTCCATCACCAATTTGAATGCCCGGTAAGATTGAAACATTGGCACCAATCCATACGTCATTTCCAATTGTGATAGGCCCTTTTATTTCAATATCATCTTGAATTTTCCCTCCTAAAACATGTGAAGAAAAATAGTGAGAGCTAGGCCTTTTAAATTTGTGATTGTGATTTATAATGTTACAACCCCATCCTATTGAGCAAAATTTACCTATTTCAATTTTTTCAAATGAGCCTAAAATATTAGTTGGTCCTTCTATTGCTGAATAATCTCCTATACTAACATTTCCAACTATATTAACTGAATTAAACAAAACATTCTCACCAATTTTTACATTTCCTGTTAGTATTGAGCCATTGATTACAGCTGATGTGGACAAGCTTACACGCTTATCAATTATAGTATTGATAACATTTGGATATTTTTTTCTTACGCGTATTTTTTTATAAATCAGTTTTAATTCAAAAAGAATTCGTTCAAGTGAAATCATTTGTCAGTTATATTATTCATATAATCTTCGAAGTTACCATCAAAGGTTATTTTCCCTTTATTAAGTGCAATTATACGATTGCAGAATCGTAAAGATTGAAGTCTATGTGCAACCATTATTATTGTTTTCTGACCCTTTAGTTTTGAGATAGACTCTATGATTTTGCTTTCTGTTTCTATATCCAAAGAGGCAGTTGCTTCATCAAAAACTAAGATGTCCGGATTATTAAATAAAGCTCTGGCAATGCCAATTCTTTGCCTTTGCCCCCCTGATAACATTACCCCCCTTTCACCAACTCTTTCCTTTCTACTGTCAGACATAGAATTTATCAGCTCTTCAAGTTCTGATTGTTTAATCGCATTTTGTAAGAGTCTGCTAGTATCTTCAGGTTTTTCTTCCCTTCCTAAAATAATGTTTGTATTTAATGAATCATCTACCAAAAAAATATTTTGCGGAACATATCCGAAGAGCTTATTGTAGCTGATATTTGGTTGTATTAAAGTATTGTCAATATAATATTCACCATTACTTGTTTTATGTAATCCTAATAAAATTTCTACAAGGGTTGTTTTTCCTGAGCCACTCTCCCCTACAATACCAATACAATCTCCTTTTGAAATTGTAAGGCTAAAATCTTTCAAAAGATAGTTATCGTTATTATCAGAATAAGAAAAACAAATATTTTTAAGTTGTAGCTTATCAGTAAATTTTTCAACTATGTACTTACTATTAATTAAGTTATCTCTTTCATGTGCAGTAATTTCATTAACCAGGTTTTCAAGAGCTGCCTGATTTTGCTTAATACCACTAAGGCTAGACATAATTCTATTTAAGGAAGGCATCATTCTAACAGCTACTGTTCCAAACAATGCTATGTTTGGTAATGATGATGTAGCAAAACCGTTACTTCCTGCTGTAAGGATAATTACCGCTATTACGATTCCTGCTATCAAAAACAATTCAATAAATAGCCTTGGAATTTGCATTATTGTTTGAATACTACTAGAAAAAGATGCATAGTCATTTCCTGGATTTTTATATTGCCTTATAAAAAAAGATTCCGTATTTTGAATTTTAATATCTTTTATACTTCCAAAAGCATGATTAATAGCTTTGTACATTTCTGCAATTAAATCTCTGTTTTGCTCTCCTTTTTGTAAAAGTTTTCTTTTAGTAAATGAAAAAATTATAGATAGAACGATTGAAACTGTTGAAACAGTTAATATTACAACCATTGGGTTTATCCATAAAAGAATTAAAAAAAGACCAAGCAGCATAAAGCATTCAGAAAAAAATGTTAGGACTCCGATTAAAACACCGTTTGCTACTTGAGAGGTATCAACGGTTAAGTTTCTGATTAAATGTGCAGAATTATTCTTTATAAAAAAGGCATATGGTTGTCTTAAATAATGTTCTAATAACCAAGAAGCTACATTAATTTGGTTTTCATAAATAATTTGATACTGCTTTTTAGTAATTATAATAATGGTTACAAGCTTTAAACAGAAAATGAAAATTAAAGTCATTCCAAAAAATAAGACTTCATTATTATGAATGTGCAGAAAAACTAAAGCTTTATTTATAAGTGGATGAGTTTGAATAAATTCATTAAATATATTTTTATTAGTTGCGATTGCAATAAAAGGGAAAATAAGCCCAATACTTAACGCTTCAAAAATGCCACTTGAAAATAACATAATTAATAACCCTACTAACTTTAACCTTTCTTTCCCTTTGAAAAGCCTGAATATTTTTATTGCAATCTTCACGTATAAATATTGTTATAGAACAAAAAATTTATTCCAATCTTCTTTATCCAAGTGAACTTTACCATAAGAGGATGGTTCTCCATTTATGTTATTTTTCCACCATTCTCCATTGTCTATCCACCAAACCCGAGGATCTCTATAAGTATCTGCAATTGCATCAAATTTTTCTTCACTCCAACCTACATAGCTAAGCCATCTATATAAATCTTTTGATTTTATATGATCCATTTTTTTTACGATTTCAATGCCTTGCTCCCTTGTCATTAAGCCGGATCTAATGTCTTTACACACATGGTCTGTGGCCCTCCCGTAACCAAATTTTACGAATTTCATATAATCATGAATACCGTTTTCATGCATATCATCAAGATTAGACATTTTTCGATAGGTTCTCTCAAAAGGTTCTTCAGCTTCTTTAAAGCCATATTTTTCTACCATTAATGGACCATGTTCATTTGCATCCCATTCAAAAAAATTTGATATATAAACACCTCGTACCCCTACTCTCTCAATCTCATCATCTGATGGATATATCCATGGGAGTAAATCTTGTTTTTGCAAATGCTCACCAAATTTTGATGCTGCTTCAATAAAATCATACCACTCATATCCTCTTAAACAGTGCTCATGTCTATATCTGTAAGTAAATTCTACCAAATCATTATAAGAATGCATTCCCCCAAGATCCATAAAACCATGTTCTCCCCAAATCATTAATGGAATATTTTGTTGAACAGCTACTTTAATAGGGTAGGTAAAAATTCCGGCATGTGCATGCCAATTCATATCGCCCATTATTAACTGACCAAGTCTGTTCATTGACTTTAAAACACGAATACTCGGTGTAAAGAATATATGATCGACATTAAAAACCTCTCTCATATTGAGTAAGTTTTTCATGCCTGTATCTGTATAATTATTACCATGATAAGTAACCAGTAAAGGCTTTAAACCATAAGATTTAATTATATGTATTTGCCAATAACTATCTTTTCCTCCGCTTACAGGTATTATACAATCGTAATTTGAACCGTCTTTAGATTTATATTCATCAATTAATCTTTCAAAAAGCTTCTTTCTTCTTTGCCAATCAATTTCTGCCTTTTGACCAGCAGTTTTACAACCTGAACAAATACCACTTTCATCAAAAACCAATGGTGCTGCAGAACTTGCAGGATAAACGCATCTAGCACAATAACGCATTTCCGGTTTACTCTTTTTATCTGACATCTATTAAGTTTTTTTTTAGTAATTTTTTAATTCGGCTATAGCTTAATTCTGTGAAATGGAAGATATTACCGGCAGCAAAAGCAGAGGCTTTAGTTTCTTCTGCTAACTCCAAAAAATCGTAATCACTACCGGCACCACCACAAGCAATTACAGGCAACCTTGTATTTTCACAACAATTTTTAATAGTTTCAATATCAAAGCCTTTTCCCTTCCCATCTCTATCTATTGAGTTTAAAAAGATTTCTCCTGCACCTAAATCTTCACAAATCTTAACCCAATCATTAACCTTCATTTGTGTATTTTCTGTACCGTTGTTAATAAATACAATCGGCTTATTATCTATCATTCTATAGTCTATAGAAACAACAACACACTGTGCTCCGTATTTTTTTGAGATATCAGTGATCAGGGATTGATTCTGAAAAGCTGCTGTATTTATGGTTACTTTATCGGCACCGTTTTTTATTCTCTCATCAACATCTGAAAGAATTCTTATTCCTCCTCCAAATGTTAGTGGCATAAAGCACACTTCAGCTATTTTGGTTATGATTTCTCCAATTGTAGAATATGATTTAATCTTATGATCATCTCTTCTAAGGTCGTATTTTTTTTCTATGCTGATATCTATATAAACTAATTCATCAACATTCCATTCATTATATCTTTTGGCTTCATTAACTATATTACCAATGTTTTGATGATAATTAAACCCCTCACTTCTAACAATCAACCCATTCTTAATATAAAGAACAGGTATCAAACGTTTTTTTAGCATATTATAAATCACTAAAATTTTTAAGGATTTGTAATCCGTCTGATTGACTTTTCTCAGGATGAAATTGACATCCAAAAATATTATTATATTCTACTGTGCTATGAAAGTCTATACCATAATCAGTTACTCCTACCTTAGCTTCTAGATTATGGATTTTACAATAAAAGCTATGAACAAAATAATAAGCGGATAGCTCTGTAATTCCTTTAAACAAAATTGAATTTTCAGGTGGCTTTACAGTATTCCAACCAACATGAGGTATTGGAAGATGGTTGATATTTTGCGTTGTAAATCCGTCAACAGTTCCCTCTATTAAATGAAGACCTTCATAGAAACCATATTCGGTACTGCTGTTAAGTAATAGCTGCATTCCCAAACATATTCCTATTATTGGTTTATTCTTTACCAATACATCTTCCCTGATTTTGTTATAAAAACCAATCTTTTTTAAATTATCTATCGCTGTTCCGAAAGCACCAACTCCAGGCAAAATTATTTTTTTTACATTATCCATCTCATGAGGCTCAGAAACTATAACAGCTTTTACTCCTATATAATTAAGGGCATTTTGTACTGAGGCCAGGTTACCCATTCCATAATTAATAATCCCTATCATCAAATAAGCTTTTGTATTTCATTTCTGCAATTTTCCAATCTGCTTCTACATCAATATCCTGAACTGCTAATTCTGACTTCTCTAACCCATAAGTATTTTGAGTGAATAAGAGATGTGATTCTAAAAAGGGTTGAGTTTTGAAGAAATAAAATTGCCCGCAGTCATGATATGCATTGGGTAAATCTTGCGATCTGGTATTCATGAATTCCGGCCAAACAGGTTTTAACAAATTGCTGTTTTCATTTAACTTTAAAGATCGCCAAATAGGATAACTGAATTTTACTACGGGAATTACCGAATCAAAATCTGAATTTCTCAGAATTTTATAAGCATCAGATAATTCATTCATGCTTATAAACGGAGCAGTAGGATATATACAACAAACATATTCAAACCATTCTCCCTTTTCTCTGTAATTGGCAAGAACCTCAAGTAATACTTCTGCCGTTGTTGCAAAATCATCAGAACTTTTTTGTGTTCTTCTAAATGGAACATCTGCACCATACTGTACAGCAACAGCTTCAATCTCTGCACTATCTGTAGATACCATAACGTTATTAAATATCCCTGACCCAAAAGCTGTTTGAATTGAATATGCAATTATTGGTTTTCCTAAAAAAGATTTTATATTTTTTTGCGGTATTCGCTTGCTTCCACCCCTCGCAGGAATTATTGCTAAAACTTTATCTGGTATACTACTCAAAATGCTCCCATTTAATAGGTGTTCCTTTCTTTAAATCTTCTTTACATGTTTTATGTATTACCTGATCATAAAATTTTGTATGCAACCCTAAACCTGGTCTTTTTGATGAAAAGTTTTCCTCTGTAAATTTCTCACCTGCTTTTATATCAGCTACTGTGTATAAAGATCTTTTAAAGAGCAAATTCTTTTTTTCTGAATCCAGAATATCATAACTAATATGACCCAACGCCTGAAATGCTTTTTCAGACTCTTCGACAAGCAGTTTTAACTCTTGTGGCTCTAAAGAAAAAGTAGAATCAACACCACCATCTGCTCGGCTAATTGTAAAATGCTTCTCAACAACTTTAGCACCGAGTGCTATTGAAGCTACCGCAGCACCAATGCCCATTGTATGATCTGACAAACCAACCCAACAATTAAATAATTTTTCTAAATGTGGTATTGTATTTAAGTTGGTATTTAATGGTGATGCCGGATAGGTACTGGTACATTTTAATAAAACTAAATCTTTTACTCCTAAACTTTTAAGTAGTTGAACAGATTCAGTAATATCATTCAGAGATGAAGCTCCTGTAGACATAATAATCGGCTTTTTTGTTGCAGCTACTTTTTTTAATAGTGTCCAATCTGTATTTTCAAAAGAAGCAATCTTATAAGCAGGAACATTTAAAGATTCTAAAAAGTCTACTGCTGTAATATCAAAGGGAGAGCTAAAAGCTATTAACCCCCTTTTTTGGGCATAATCAAATATTTCTTTATGCCACTCCCATGGAGTATATGCTTCTGAGTATAAATCATACAATTCTCTGCCATTCCAAAGTGATTGATTATCATCAATTTGATATGCACCTTTAATTGTTATAGTATCGGGTGTATAAGTCTGTAACTTTATGGCATCTACACCACAGTCAGCTGCAGCATCTACAATTGCAAGAGCTCTTTCAAGACTTTGATTGTGATTGCCACTCATTTCTGCGATAATAAATGGCTTATTTGAATATCCGATTTTTTTGTTTCCGATTTGAATTTCACCTATCATATACTTTTATTTAGAACATAACTTGCTTTGCCTTGAATATTTATATTATCAATTTTACTAAAGCCTGCTTTAATGAAAGCTTTAAAGCTAGAAATATTACCTTCTAATACATAAGCTATTATTATATAGTGTGGGAATTTTTGTAGAAAATCTTCTGATGCCAGTTTGATAATTTGATTGGCTAAACCTTGTCCTCTGAAATTTACATCAATAGACAAACCTATCAGTGCATTACCTTTCTCAGGTTTATTCATTTCAATTCTAACCTGCCCTACAAATTCTTTGTATTCATTTTGAAATAAATAAAAGAAATTATTTTTATCAATCAGCTTGTTCAAGAACCAACTACAATGAGCTTCATAGTCTATCGGTTGACTATTGTAAGAATTTAATCTAACAGCCTGATCATTAGCCCAATTATAATACAAATCAATATGTTTCTTATCGGCAAAGACGAATTGAAGCATGCTAACTAATTAATAAAAACTCGTTAAGTATTCTTTCAGAAGCAAAACCATCAAAACATAAACGTTGATTTTCCACCATCGCTTGTCTTACTGCATAATCTGAAATTTTTTCTAAAGCTCTATTCATTTTTACTTGATCAACATCATAAAAGTTATTAATACTAATTACACATTTTTTTTTTAATAATTCCTCATGAATATTTTTCTGATTATCGGCCGTCATACCGGTTATTATAGGAGTTAATGTGCAACATGCCTCAAGAGCTATGGTACTCGATGGTACAATTGCTAAATCAGACAATTTCAATAGGTTTATTAATTGTTCTGTTTCAATATTATTATAATGCTCTAAGCAACAAGAATTTGTAGATTGTACTAAATTTTCAATTTCATTAGTGTAGGGGAAGGCACTACCTGTAACGATAATAATTTTTTTAAATGTTTCAGTAGCAAACAGAATTTTCAAAGTTCTGAATGTTAAATTATTACTATCACCACCACCCAAACAAAGAAAAACTGTATCTAACTTTGAAGCTAACAAACGGGAATAAGGTAACTCATAAAAAGCTTGCCTTAAAATCACATATTTAAACCCCAGTAAATATTTCGGTTTATCTTTCGACTCTGATTCAAATTGCTTATTATAACTATAGTTAATAATTATATCAGCCATTGTATCAGTTCTTAGCTCATCTTCAATACAAATAAGTTTATTATCATTTATTTTTACTTTTTTTTGATACTCTAAATTGAAATCATACCCATCAATTACTAGAATCTCATCCTTTTGTACTAAACTGTTTATATAGTCTATTTCTTCGTTAACAGATGAAAACGCTGAGATAATCTCAATAGATGCGATTTGGCTAAATTTATCAAGCAAAGACTTTTCATTATACTTGGTAATGAATATGCAATTAAAATAATAATTGAGAATCTGAATTAAAGAATAAACTCTATAAATATGGCCTAGTCCTATTTTCGAATTACCATCTGCCCTGAAATAAATTTTTTTACGAGTTAAATTCATATTAGAATAATTCTGCATTCTAAACCTAAGCAAAATTTAATCCTGTTCTACCTGTTATAAATAAATCAGGCTTAATCTCTGATACGAATACTTTTTTACCTTCACTCAAGTGTGATTGCACTAATCCAAATAGAATTTGTTGAGAAGCAAATATTTCATTAAGGTTAATATTATTATTATTAAGGCCTTTAATATCTAAAATCAATTCCTTAAATGCTTGCTGAGTCCCGCTTAAAGCTTCTTCCTTACCGGAAAAAACTTTATTTATTTTCATAAGATAAGAATCAGGAGTTTTTTTATATAAAAAAGCTTCAGAACCATCTGCCCTTATGATAATTTTCCCTGATTCTCCGGAAATAATTGTATCATAACCGTCAGATGATGTTATTAAGCCATTGATGCCATTTTTAAACTTTATGAACCCAAAGTTTATTATTGGATCTCCATCTAAAACATTATTAATACATTGTTTAGAATCTTCACAACTTCCCTGTATGTATTCTATTTCAACAGTATTTGCAAAAAAAACAATTAAATCGGCAGCATGCGGTTGAGACCAAAGTGTGCTTGATTTTCCATGATGAACCTGAATTTCTATTACTTTTCCAATTTCACCGTTTGATATTAATTCTTTAATTTGCTTATATAAAAAATGGTATCTTCTATAAGTACCATACGATAATTTTACCGCTTTTTCTTTTGCAAATTCGATAATAGCTTTAGTTTGCAAAATACTATTACAAATAGGCTTTTCCGTATGAATTCCCTTTACTCCATTGGCTATTGCATAATTAATTATTTCATTTCTTCCAGGTGTTCTAGTTGCTATTGAAATAATATCAGGCTTCGTTTCTTTAATAGCATCCTTATATGATGTATAAAGGATTTTTATATTAAATCTATTTGCTATTGTACTGAGCATTTCAATATTAGAATCACAAATCCCTATTAATTCAAATTCATTTTCGGATTGAATAGCTGAAAGATGATCTAATGGTAACCAACCTAAAGGAAGTTGCAACTTCAAACTTTCCGATGTATTAGACCCCATTCTACCACAACCAATTAGTAATACTTTCATACTATCAAGTCCATATTAAAGTGCTTGTATAACTCAATTCTCTTTTATTTAATTGTTGATATGCTTTTTCTAATTCCAAATAGCTTCTGGTATCATTAATCAACTTATTAGGATGTAATTTGCTGCTTTGAATTAAGTCTAATAAAAATCTGCAATTTCTTTGAATATTAAACCTGTCCTCGTGAGCTTTAGTAATAGATTCATTGCCAATACCTGCACTAATAATTTTTAATTGCTTATCATAAATGTATTGTGAATGAAGAGGATTAAAATCAGGGTTGCCTTCTTCTCTGCCGGGAAAACCTATCAAACAAATTGTACCACTAAATCTTACAATTTTTAGGGCAAACTCCCAATCTTTCCAGGCGTTTGATGTTAGAATAATTATGTCTAATCCTGTTCCTTCAGTATCTTCATCAATAACTTTAACAACATTATCGGTTTTGGGTATTGCTGCTTGTGCACCCAAATCTTTTGCTTTCTCTAATGCTTCACCCCTATCAGAAAAAGCATAAGCTTTACCCGCCAGTGTATTTGTAAGATTAACAGCAGCAAGACCTAACATACCTAACCCTACTATTCCAACATTCATACTCGGAAAAAAACCAGACCTCAATAATGCATGAAATGGCAAATGATATAAATATGTGGCTGATGCAAACTCCAACTGAGCATCATCTTTCAGTTTTACAACAATTGTATTCTCTTCAGTAATAAAATGAGAACGATGTGATTGAAAAGTTATCACCTTATCTCCTGTTTTCAAGTTTTTAACTTTTGAACCTGTAACTATAACCTCTGCTAAATTACAGTAACCTAATAACCTAGGGTAAATTTTCATAGGTCTTAAGGGAGGAGAACCAATATAAGCTGCAAGTTCTGTACCAGGAGAGATAGTAGAATACAGTGTTCTAGCAATAAATTGATTTGGTAAAATATTGCTTTCGTCTATATCAACATTTATCAAAGAGAGTTTAAACTTATCCTCAAGAGAATAAACTTTAGCTACCATTTATATACTCTGTAATTAATTGAATTACTAATGCTTGTTCATCGGATGTTAAAGTAGGAAACATTGGTAAACTGATACATGTTTCATAATACGCTTCAGCTATAGGGAAGTCATTCTTTTTATACCCCATCAATTTATAATAGGGCTGTAGATGCACAGGTATATAGTGAATTTGACAATAAATAGCTTTTGTTCTCAAAAAATCGAAAAGATTTTTTCTTTCTACTACCTGTATTACATATAGATGAAATGCATGACCATCTTCAAGAACCGATTGCTTAATTATTTTTGAATTATTCTTAAATGCATGATGGTACTTAGCAGCAATTTCTCTTCTTCTTTGCAAGCCATCATCTGCTCTTTTAAGTTGAGATTTTCCCAAAGCAGCTTGTAAATCAGTCAATCTATAATTAAACCCTAAAGTCTGCATTTCATAATACCATCCCCCATGATTTTCATACAAATCTTTACTTTGTTTAGTTATTCCATGACTTCTTAACAGAATTAATTTTTTATATAAATCATCATTATTAGTTGTTATCATACCACCTTCTCCTGATGTAATATGTTTAACAGGATGAAAAGAAAAAATTGTAAGGTCTGAGTATTTACCACTACCACAAAATACTTTTTCATTATTTGCATTTAAAAAGTAAGCTCCGGGTGCATGACAAGCATCTTCAATAATCCACATATTATGCTTTTCTGCCAATTGCTTAATTTTTTCCGTATTTACAGCATAGCCAGCAAAGTCAACGGGAATAACTCCTGAAAAGAAGTTAGGTGGTTTTGATAGAATTAATTTTTCTAACTTATCAATATCCATTACCCAAGTTTCTGGGTCAATATCAACAAAATAGACATTTCCCCCGCAATACTTAATACAATTAGCACTGGCTGCAAAAGTTATTGGAGTGGTAATTACATTAGAAGCATTATTAACATTAAGAGCCAAAGCTGACAGGTGTAAAGCTGCTGTACCATTTGAAACTGCTACAGCATGTTTAGCTCCTACATATCTGGCAAAATCATCTTCAAATTCTTTAATAACTGGACCTTGGGTTAAATATTCCGATTTTAAAACCGCTATAACAGACTCTATATCTTCTTGTGAAATACACTGCCTTCCATAAGGTATAGCTTTCATACTATTTAGCTTTGAAATTAGGATCTAGATGTTTTTGTATCAAATACTGTATATCATTTATTGATAACCATTGTGAATTAGTTCCCGAATTGTAGCTAAAGCCTTCTTGCACTTTTTTAGCGTTGAAATATTTAATAAACTCATCTAAATCCCATATAGGTCTTTGAGGTAAGATTGCATAATATTTACCTAAATCATAAGTTGAGAAAGAGTCTGAAATTGTAATCATCTCTTCATGAATTTTCTCACCCGGTCTAATTCCCACAATTCTATGCTCAATACTTGGTGCTATTGCATTAGCTAAATCCATGATTTTATAAGAAGGTATCTTAGGAACGAACAACTCACCACCCCATGCAGTTGCTAAAGCATATAAAACCATTTCAACACCTTCAATTAGAGAGATGTTAAATCTTGTCATATTAGGGTCTGTTATTGGCAAAAAATTTCCATCCCGTTGCTTTAAGAAAAAGGGTATAACAGAACCATTTGACCCCATTACATTGCCATATCGCACTACCGAGAACCTAATATTTCTGTTACCTTTTATATTATTTGCAGCTATAAAAAGTTTATCAGATGCAAGTTTTGTAGCACCATACAAATTAATAGGAGCAGCAGCTTTATCTGTAGATAAAGCCACAACGTTTTCAACATTTGATTCGAGGCTAGCTCTAATTATATTTTCAGCACCAATAATGTTTGTCTTGATGCATTCCATAGGATTGTACTCTGCTATCGGCACATGTTTCATGGCTGCAGCATGTACTATTATATCAATATCTTTCAAGGCTGTTTTTAAACGCTCAAAATCCCTAACATCACCTATAAAAAACCTAATCATAGGGAATTTAGAAATAGGGTACTCATGAGCCATTTCAAATTGTTTCTGCTCATCTCTTGAGAATATAACCAGCCTTTTGACATCTGGCCAAGTTTTCAGCAGGTACTTTACAAATTCCTTTCCAAAAGAACCTGTTCCTCCTGTTATTAAAATTGATTTGTGATTAAGATCTAATTCCATTTTAAAGTTTTTATTTCTTTTTTGGCAAATCAAAATACCCTTCCGCTCCTTTCTTAAAATATTTGCCAGCATAGTTACCATAACCATAACCATATTTATACCCAAAGCCATAACGGTAAATATAACGGTAAATATAACCGTAACCATAACCGTAACCATAACCGTAATAACCATACTTCCCGCCCAGAATTACATCATTTACCACTATAGCTGTGTTAGCTAACTTACCCTGCGTATGCAAATCATCTGCAAATTCAATTTGCTTTTTAAAGGTATAACGTTGACGCAACACATAAAGGGTAACATGGCAGTAATTGGTTAAAGCAAAAGAATCGCTCACTAAACCTACTGGTGCAGAATCTATTATAATATAATCATATTTTTCTTTTAATATTTCTAATAATTGCTTTACTCTTTCATGCATAACCAACTCTGCAGGGTTGGGTGGTATGGGGCCTGAACGGTAAATATGTAATTCCGGAAATTTATCTACGGTAGATATCATTTCATCAATATCGTTGGTTTGACCGATGAGATAGTTGGTTATGCCTTTATTATTCTGTCTTTCACCATTGTAAATTACACTACGCATTTTTCTTAAATCAAATTCTAATAATGCTACTTTTTTGCCGGACAGCGATAATATACAAGCAAGGTTGATACTGATGAAAGATTTACCCTCTCCACTGATGGAAGAAGTAACCAGAAAAATTTTCGTTTTATCAGTATTCCCTTTTAAAAGAAACTGCATATTGGTACGCAGAATTCTGAATTGTTCGGCAATCATATTTCTGGACTGGCCCACCACAATGGTATTCATACTTCGGTCTATATGGCTTATTTCGCCGACAATCGGAATAGTTGTTTTGCGAGTGATATCTTCTCGTACAACCAATTTATCGTTAAATAAATCTAATATATAAACTATAAAAATCGGTAATAAAAAGCCTAAGACAACAGAAAACATTTTAATACTTCCAACATTAGGTTCAAAAGGTTTAAGGTTTATTTCTGCTTTGTCTAATGCCTGATAATCTGAAACTGTAGAAGAAGAAGCAACTGCGGTTTCTTCTCTTTTCTGCATTAAAAATTGCAACAAGAGATTCTTAATATTTTCCTGACGAGTATAATCATTAATTTTTCTTTGTTTTTCCGGTATAACTGCCAAATAATTTCTGAATTCCCTGTTTTTACCTAAGAGATTGTTTTTCTGTGTTTGTACAGCGGCTCGTATATTTTTAATACTCTCAAGGATACTTTTGCGAATATCTGTCAACTGTACGTCCAAGCTACGCAATTGTAGATTATTTTTCGGCACCACTTCTTTAGTTAACGGAGCCTTTTCTAATTGCACCTGATTGTACTTGCTAACCAATGAAAGAAGTGTTACATCTGTAATACCTAATGCAGTAGGTACCAAACTATCTTTATTATGGCTATTGGATACGTAATTTTCAATAAGGTAAAGTGTCATTAAATTACGATCAATTTCCTGTATCTGCTTTTCATTAGCAAAAGTATTTTCGAGATAGAAGCCCGATTCTTTACTGATATCAAAAATATTTTGCTGCTTTTTATAATCTAAATCTTCATCCAGAATATTGTTAAACTCTTTGGATACAAACTCAACTCTGTCGTTAATGAAATTGATTGTTTTTTGAGCAGCTATATTTTTATCATCTATATTTTTCTGAGCATAATCTTCAATCAATGCATTTACTATATCTGCTCCCTCATTTGGATTTTCACAAATCAAAGAGAATTGCAGAATGGTTGTTTTACCGGTATAAGGGCTCACTGTTAATCTACCCTTAATATCGTTAGCCTCAGCTAATGGTGTATTGTATTGTGCAAAATAGGGGTCATCTGCCAAACCAACGGTCCTATTATTTTGCTTGGGTTCTAATACAATTCTATTGTTTTTATAAAATATGGTATCGCCCCATTTATAATTTAAAGCCTCTGCAGAAGGGTTTTTTTGAGATGAGTAAATAACGGCTGTCTGAGGAGTAACGGTTTTAACATAAAAGGCAAAACTCGAAGTTGAATCTGTTGCATTTAATACTATTAATTGAAAAGGAGCAGTATTGTAAATATCGCTCCTTTTTATTTTCCCCTCATTGTAATAGTTGATATTAAAGCCATGTTTAATAACTACATTTTTAATAAAATCTTTCGACTTTATTTTTTCTATTTCATTATCAATGTTTACTTTTTTACCCCCGAATAATGCAGAAGATATAAAATCGTTATTACCTGAATTGTTTACACCCGAATTATTCGTTACTACATCGTCACCTGTTCTGATATACATATTTGCAACAGCCTTGTATTTAGGTACCGTATAACGTATGTATAAATAGCCGCCCCCAGTAAATACAGCAATAGATAATAAAAATAAGGGCAGGTAAGCCAGATATTTAAATAACAACTCCCTTATAGAAAACTTGGTAGTTTTTTCCTGCTGCGGTGCACCAATAAACCCGGTATGCTGGTATTGATAACCGGCATTCTGATTATTAAAATTATTGTAATTGGTGTAAGGGTTGTTATTTTCTGTTATCATTTAAACGCATTGTATAATGTTAAGAAAACGCTGAATAAGGAGAGAAAACCCAATGTTAATTGCAAATCTCTGTCAATATTCGGATTTCTTTTAACTGATTTGAGTTTTACTTCATTCGGGCTTACATAGACTATATCATTCTGCTGAAGTTGATAGGCTGGTGAAGTAAAAAAATCAGCTTTCCGTAAATCAACCTGATAGGTTTTAATAGTGCCGTTTTCTTCCCGCATTACCAAGATATTATCTCTTCTTCCCTGATCACTCAAATCTCCGGAAACACTTAATGCGTCTAATATGGTAACCCTTTGATTAAGAAATGATTTGCTACCCGGACTTCTCACCTCCCCCAGAACATTGATTTTATAATTTAAAAAACGAACATTTAAAGAGGGCTCCTTTACATAATCTGATAGAAGATTTCTTAATGTATCATTTAACTGCTTTAAGGTAAAACCAGCAATATGCAGTTTACCAAATGTAGGGTAAGCAATATTGCCTTCTTCATCTACTAAAAAACCAACTGTTGCACCTGTTTGAGCAGAATTGGCATTATTTGCCTGAATACCGTTGGCAGTATTATAAATATTTGCCTGAGTTTGGTCTAATGAATTACTGAAAACCTGAATAGAAACCAAATCGTTAGGTTTTATAACCGGTTCTTTTAAAGCTAACTGCCCGATACTGTCAAGCCCCTTTTGAAAGTAAGTAAAGTTGTGATCGATTCTTCGCTGTGTACTGCAAGAAACAAGGATTACAGCCAGTAAAATTGTTTGGAAAAATATTTTCATTGTGTAAAATTTAAAGCTTCGCCAGCTCAATCACAGGTTGAGTACAGCCTATAAGAAAATAAGGCATCATCACATATTAGTGCGATATGCCTTATTGGATATTATTAAAACAGGGCGTAATTATTTTCATAACGTCTATCAGCCACATTTTCCAGCAAAAACTTTGTTACTTGACCGAAACAAATATAAGGGCTTTTATTGTTTTAACTGTTTGGCAGTTTTAAATTTTCATCATCATTATTCATTGATTATCTTTCCGAAAACATTTACCAAAATGAATAATCGTTACTATTCATTAGATGTATTCAGAGGGGCTACCGTTGCCTTAATGATTTTAGTAAATAATCCCGGCTCGTGGGAACATATTTTTACTCCTTTAGAGCATGCTGCATGGCATGGTTGTACTCCAACAGATTTAGTATTCCCCTTCTTTTTATTTGCCGTTGGTAATGCTATGAGTTTTGTAATGCCGAAATTTGAAAAAGAAGGGGATGCTTTCTTTCTTAAAAAAGTAATTAAAAGAACTGTTCTTATTGTATTGATCGGTTTATTTTTAAACTGGAGTCCTTTTGTAAGATATGATGTTGCCGGTAATCTGGTATTTAAAGGGTGGACATGGTTTAAAAAAGATGGCTCAGTTACAGGTATAAGGGTAATGGGTGTATTGCAGAGAATTGCTTTGTGTTACTTTTTTGCATCATTAATAGTTTATTACTTAAAGCAAAAAGGTGCTTATTTAATGAGTTGTATTTTACTATTGGGTTACTGGTTAATTACCTGGCTGCTTGGCAATTCAGCAGACCCATATAGTTTACAGGGTTATTTCGGAACACAGGTTGATAGTAAACTTTTTGGCGAAGCTCATGTATATCATGGTGAAGGTGTTGCCTTTGATCCTGAAGGTTTAGCCAGCACTATTGCAGCTATCGTACAGGTTGTATTCGGTTATTTTGTTGGTTCGTATGTACAGCAAAAAGGCAAAACTTATGAAATGCTGAGTAATCTTTTTGTGGCAGCAGCCGTTTTAATGACAGCAGGTTATTGTTGGGATATGGTTTTTCCTATTAATAAAAAAATATGGACGAGCAGTTATGTATTGTACACAAGCGGGCTTGCCACAGCCGTTTTAGGTATTTTTATTTACTTAATTGAGTTTAAAGAACGTAAAGGTTGGTGGAGCCGATTTTTTGATGTATTCGGCAAGAACCCTTTATTCATATTTGTACTGAGCGGTTTTTTGCCAAGATTGTTAGGATTAATAAGAATAAATAATGGCTTAGAGCATGATGGCTCACCTGCATATACTTCTCCGTTCGGCTGGTTTTATGAGCATATATGTAAAAATGTTTCTTCCGATTTACGCGTTGGTTCTTTGGTATATGCTCTTGTTATGATTGCATTTTACTGGAGCATTGTATATGTAATGGATAAGAAGAAAATTTATGTAAGAGTATAGCAGGCTAAACAAATAGGGTTGCTGCTTTTACAATATTTTCAGGCTTACCTACATCAATAAGTTTACTGCCTGAATGGTTGTATGAAAATATACTATGTGTTGAAGCTACACTTAAATACACATCAACCATTGAGAATTTTCCCTGTTGCTGTATCAGTTGAAATATAGACGCATTAATTACATGTATACCGCTAAATGCTTTAGGAGTAAACGTTTCAGTTGCACGAACAATTTTCTGCTCATTGGTTTTTACATTCTCCCATCCACATAATTCATTGTTGGCATTAAACAAAAAATAGCGTGATGAAGTTCTATTACTTACTGCTATTGTTGCTAAACATTTATTATGCTGATGTTGTCGTATCATTTCATCTAAATGCATATCCGTTAGTATGTCGGCATTCATTACTACAAAATCATTTTCACCTTCAAAATACCATGCTGCTTTTTGTAAACCGCCACCTGTTTCCAATACTTCATCAGTTTCATCGCTTATTGAAATATTACTTCCCCAACCTTTATTTTCTTCAATAGTATGAATAATCTGTTCTGCAAAATGATGCACATTTACAATTACCTCTTTAATTCCGAATTGTTGCAGGTATTCAATATTTCTTTGCAATAAAGTTTTGTTATTTACTACAGCTAAGGCTTTGGGATGCTTATCTGTAAAAGGTTTCAGCCTTGTGCCCAGCCCTGCTGCAAAAATCATTGCCTTCATGCTCATGAATTTATTTCACCCAATTTTCCTGATTGGTATGCGTTAAAATTACTTTCACTTTATACTTATTCCTTAAATGTCTGGCTGTTTGTTCGGCTGCATATACACTTCTGTGTTGACCACCGGTGCAACCGAAATTTATTTGCAGACTACTGAAATCTCTTTGCAAATAATCTTCTACAGTAATATCTATTAAATCCCAAACACTGTTTAAAAATGCATTCATTTTTGTACGTTGTTCTAAAAAATCCTGCACAGGTTTATCTTTCCCGCTAAGCTTTTTATACTCATCAAATCTTCCGGGGTTTAATATGCCACGCATATCAAAAACAAAACCGCCACCATTATCTGAGCTATCTTTCGGAATACCTTTTTTATAACTGAAACTGTTAACTGTTATTACCAAAGGTGTTTGCTCATTTGCCTGTGTTGATGTAAATCTTTCAACAATTTCTTTACTTACCATCAATTTCAGCATTCTGTCAAACTCAGGTGTAGCAATACCTATACGTTTATTCTCCATAAAGAATTGCAGGTTACGCAATGCCAATGGAATGCTTGATAAAAACTGGGCTTTTCTTTCAAATAAACCTCTGAAACCATAAGCACCCAACACCTGCAATAATCTTATTAATACATAACCGTTATACTGACTGATGAATGTTATTCTGTCAACCGGCTTATGCAACAATTTGCTTACTTCATCAATATAATATGCCAGCAAATTATCTTTCCATTCTTCACTTAATTCTGCTCTTGCCTGCCACAACAAACTGGCAACATCATATTGCAAAGCACCTTTCATTCCACCCTGATAATCTATAAAAAAACATTCATCGTTTTTGATAATAATATTCCTGCTTTGAAAATCTCTGAACATAAAATATTTATGCTCAGTAAAAGTTAAGTAGGTACTTAAAGCTTCAAAATCGTCCAACATTTGTTGCTTATCATAAGGCAACTGCAACGTATCTAAGAAGTAATACTTGAAGTACAATAAATCGCTCAATATGGCTTGCTTGCCAAATTCTTTGGCTGTTAAACACCAATTATAATTCAAACCTTTATCTCCTTCAATCTGAATGCGGGCAAGGGCTGTAAGGCTTTTCTGAAAAAGACTGTAAGCATATTCTTTATGACCGAATGTTTCTAATTTATTCAACAGGCTTTCCGTTCCTAAATCTTCCTGTATATAAATCGTTTGTTCATCATTCACACAAAAAATTTGCGGAACAGGTAATGCTTTTGATTTAAAATGATTACTGAAATTGATAAAGGTATTATTCTCCTTAATATTCAAACCGTAAGTGGCAATAAAAGTTGCTTCATTAAAATAAATACGAAAGTATATTCTGTCGCTGCCGCTTTGAGGTAATTTTTCAATTCGTGTTGGTTTTTCCTTTTTCCAACTTTCAAACAAAATGGCAATGCCTTGTACAATTGTTTCCATAGCTGTATTGCGGCGAATGTAATGTAAAAGCTATTGTTGTTTTAAAAATTCTGTTTACAATTATTACATTCGTTGTTATGAAGATAATTGAAGTTAACAACGCTGCTACTGCCAAAGATTTTTTAGCAATAAATGCTTTAATGAATAAGCATAATCCTAAATACATAAGACAATTAGATAATGAAGTGAATGCTGTTTTTGATGCAACAAAAAATAAAAATTTTAAATACGGTGAAGCGATAAGATGGATATTAAAAAATGATGACGGAAAACTGATTGGCAGAATTGCTGCTTTTACCAATAGCAAGTACGTTAATAAGGGAACTGAATTTGCAACAGGCGGTATCGGTTATTTTGATTGTATTGATAGCCAAACAGCAGCTGACTTACTATTTGATACTGCAAAAAACTGGTTGCAAAGCAAAGGAATGGAAGCAATGGATGGCCCTATAAATTTTGGTGACCGCGATAAAAACTGGGGTTTACTAGTGGAAGGCTTTGATGAGGAACCTGTATATGGCATGAGTTTTAACCCTTCTTATTACGAAAAACTGTTTGATGGTTATGGCTTTAAAAACTATTACAATCAATATTTCTATGCCATGAAAGTGGATGCACCTTTACCTGCCCGCTTTCCTGAAAGGCATGCTAAGTTTAAAGCAAAGCCCGGTTATGAAGCCAAACATATTCAGCTGAAAGATTTAGAAAAACATGCTCAGGATTTTGCCACCGTTTATAATGCAGCATGGGCACAACATGGCGAGAACAAAGAAATAACCAAAGAGCAGGTTGTAAAGTTATTTAAGACCATGAAACCTGTAATGGATGAACGTGTTATATGGTTTGCCTATTACAAAGAAGAACCCATTGCTATGTTTATTAATATTCCCGATGTAAACCAATATTTCAAACATTTTAACGGAAAGTTTGGCTTATTACAAAAGCTGCATTTATTATGGATGAAAAAAACAGGGCAGTGCAAAAGGCTTACCGGGCTTGCATTTGGCGTAGTACCAAAGTATCAGGCATTAGGAATTGATAGCTTTATGATTTATGAATGCGGGCTCTTATTACAAGGCAAAGGCTGGTATGATAATTATGAAATGGGTTGGGCAGGAGATTGGAACCCGAAGATGATTAATATTTATAAAAGCCTTGGTGCAGAACAAAGTAGAAGAATGATAACTTATCGTTATATATTCGATGAAAGCAAAAACCCGTTTGAAAGACATCCGGAGATGGAGTATAAATAATAAATTGAATTATGAATGAAGAACAAAATATAGATGACAGTTTAAAGATGACTGATGACAGTGGAGAACAGTCCACAGTCAATGTTCAATCGTCCACAAAAGATAAAGAAGTCATGGCTCGTGTCGATACGAACCAAAGCACAGAGGAACAACCTGAAACCTTAAACCTGAAACCAGCAACCGAAACCATGGAAGTACATCATCACCCGCATGTAGAAAAAAAATCTTTCAAAGAATATTTGTTAGAAGGTTTAATGATTTTTATTGCAGTAACAATGGGCTTTTTTGCTGAACAAATTAGAGAGCATATTTCAGATACAAAAAGAGAAAAAGAATACATTGCTTCTATGTTAAAGGAATTGAGAGCAGACTCTGTTCAACTCGCAAAAGTTTTTAAAGACTCTATACGTGTTCAGAAACTAGATTCGCTTGCTTTGTATTTTCTTAGCGGAGATGCTTCGCGAGAAGCAATTCAAAAAACATATTATTTGGGTAATTATATAGAAAGCTATACACCTATGATATTTAACCGTAATGTTTTAACCCAACTAAAAAAAGGTGGTAATATGCGTTTAATTCAGAGATTAAATGTGGTGGATAGTTTAAATAAATTAGACAATATCATAACTAAATGTGATGGGCAGCTTGATGTAGTTGGTAAACTATCGTTGGAAAATACCAAAGAAGAATTTTCAATATTCAATATATCGTATTACATAAAAAATAAACAATGGATTAAATCTAGTGAAGTGTATAATAATCCGGCATTAAAATATCTGACTAACGACAAGGAGAAAATCATAAAGTTTGGAGCTAATGTTGCTTTTCAGTCAAGTGTATTAGAGAATTATTTTTATATGCTGAAAGTTTATTCTAAGTACTCTAATACATTAATTAATTTTTTGGAAAAAGAATACCATTTAGAAAAAGAATAAAACGATACTCCCTTATAAGTTTTAAAATTTTTTACGCTATTGTTTACGCTTTCATCAAATTAATTTTATTACCATCCCATTCAGGAAATAATTTTTTATCATCTTTCAGATTCAGATGTTTATCTGCTACCGCACTGAACACACTTCTGAAATCTGTTGTTACAGGCAAATCTCTTCTGTCTTCTAAATCTTCGACAGCTAAGCTTTTAATATTGTTATATACTTTACCACCTGCAACATCATTACCTAAAACAAACAAACAGCTTGCACGTCCATGGTCTGTACCACCTGTTCCGTTTTGATGTGCTGTTCTTCCGAATTCAGTCATCGTCATAACAGTAACATCATCCTGATAGCTATCCATATCTTTCCAGAATGCAGCAATGCTATCACTAAAATCTTTTAAGTTTCTTGCTAAAGTACCATTGGCTGTACCTTGGTTAAAATGCGTATCCCAACCACCTGCTTCAGCAAAAGCTACTTCTAAACCAATATCCATTTTAACTAAAGTAGCAATTTGTTTTAGTGAATTGCCTAAAGGCGAACTTGGATAAACAGCACCATTGGCAGGCTGGTAATTCTTGATGTTATTAGCACTCAACATTTTCATGGCATCAAAACTTTCTTTACCTGTTTTATTTAACAGTTGAGAGGAAGTATCATCATATAACTGTTCAAATGATTTACTTGCAATGTTGGCTGCCATTGGGTTTCCACGCATCTGTATAGCAAAGTCCTGCAGATTGCTTATTGCCAATGCTTCATTATCGCCATAAAAACTTCTTGGCAATGCACTGGTTAAACTTACCGCTCTGAAAGGTGTTCCCTCATGCCCCAATAAACCAACAGCTCTGTTTAACCAACCACTTGCAGTGCCTTTATTAAAAGGTGTTCCCGCTTCCATATAATCCTGTGCATCAAAATGGCTGCGGGTGTTGTTAGGGCTGCCCACACCATGTACAATACCTAATCTTCCTTCCCTATACAAAGGTTCAAAGGCTGCTAATGCAGGATGCAAACCAAACCTTCCATCTAAATCAAACAGCTTGCCTTCGTTGGCAGAAGGGCTCATGTATAAAGTTGGACGAAGCGTTTTTAAATTAGGATCTGCATACGGACTAACTGCCATCAATCCATCCATGGCTCCGCGTTGAAATATGCAAACCAATGTTTTATTTTTTTTATACGGAGCAATTATTTTTTTATACCCTGCTGCACGAGCTACAAAGTTGGGTACACCACCAAAACCTGCTGCAAACAATGCCATGGCACCATTACGCATAAAAGCTCTTCTATTAAGCCCCCCCACCCCCCGAAAGGGGGGTTCATTATTTTGAAAATTATTTTTCATATAAAATATTTAGTAGTTTATACAATTGCTTCCATTGTCTTATAGCCCCTCTTTTGGAGGGGTTTGGGGAGGCTTTACTTTCTTTGAAATTCCGGCGAACCGATAATAATTCCTGCCACCTGCGATACCGTGCTGTTATTGCCTTGCGTATAAGCTGTTGCTATCGGCTTAGCATTCTTTTTATTTAATGCTGCTGTTTCACTTTGGCGTTGTTCTTTGCGGGTCATCATCTCGTCATCACTACTTACTGTTTCATCTTTTACAGCATTGGCATTAGCTGCATCGTTTATTCTTTTACTTACATTATCATCTTTAATTAAAGGTGTAAGCCTTTTAATATTTTCTTCCTGATTTCTTTCAGGTAATAAAATTTTACTATAGGTTACCAAAGCCGCATCTGTACTTTCAGGCTCATGATTATCATTTAATGCTGCAAGATTTATTTTAATACCCGGAATTTTTTCTGTTGCAAATGCTAACCCGAAATTCATTCTGTTTAATAATGCCCCGGTATTAATCCAATAAGAGGCTTTATCCGGAAAGCCTGTAGGGGCTTGATAATAATAAAACTTCTGTCCCATTTTAACGCACCAGTTAAATAGCTGAGCAGGTTGTTGCACATCGGCATTAGTAGCACGAACAGAACTGATAGCCAATTCAAAAGGTGATTTTACTTTTTCTCTTAATGCATCTTTACTCCAGAATTCATTGCTATTTACCATAGCAATAAGTACTACTTTTATATTGCCTTTATTTTGCAGATATACTTTAGAAAGATTATCAATTAATTCATTGGAAGGGTTATCGCTAACAAAACGTACCGCTAACTTTTTACAAATAAATTTTGCAGTTGAAGGATGCATTGCTAACATTTTTATTACTTCCATACCTTCATTATAACCACCGCCTGCAGAAAATTTTTTTCCTAAAATTATTTTTTCACTCTGGTCATGTTTATTAGCTGCAAAAAAGAAATCACCTTCTTTTACAAAGCCTTGCTGTGCCATTTTATCCCATGTTGTAAAACTCATCAGGGTTTGTGCAATTTGTTTGGCAAAAGTTAAATCAGGGTTTAAAGTCCATCCTGTTAAAGCTCTTGCCACTTCTGTAACATCTTTCTGCGTATAACCGCCATCAACACCCAATGTATGCAGCTCCATAATTTCACGGGCATAATTTTCATTCAACCCCTGCTGTTTTCTGCCTGCTAAAATTTGTTTCTGAATGGGATTGGCATTCGGGTCGTTCATCATTGCTTCCATCCTTTGTTCTGCACGTTGGCCTGCTATGCTGTTGCGTTGCTTTCTTACCAAATCATTATCCATACTTACACTGGTAGCATTATCTAAATACTCTAACATAGCCGGGTGCTTAGCAGTTGCTTCCAATATTTTTTCAAAATTGCCTAACACATTGGGGCGTATAGCATCTCTTTCGTAAGTAAGAACAAAAGGTTCGCATTGATTTTTTGTGAGTGAAACATTGAAGTGATTAAACCAGAAATCTGTTAATACTTCATTTAGTTGATTATTGCTGTAAGCCGCTCTTATAATTTTCTGATTGATTAGTTGGCGAATCAATTCCTGCGGTGGTTTATAACCGTATTTATCCATCAAAGCTTTTACCTGAGCTTTGTATTCCGGTTTATTGGTTACTGTATTTACAGAATCTTTATTTATCAAACCTTCTTTAACAGCTATTCTTATTATTTCGGCTTGTCTCGGATAAGTAGCAATAATTTTTTCATTACTTAAATTCAAGGCATCATATCCGCTAGAAAGTCGTTGGTTAACTTCATCATCATTTAACTTACCATCTAACTGCTGCTGAAACCATTTTTCAATACCCATATTACTTACTGCATCAACTTCATTAGGCTTTGCACCAAAAGTGAAGCGACTTAAAATATGTGCTGCTGCCTGCTTATCGCTCAAACCCATTTTTTTATATGGAAAATGAAGAGCGTATTTTTCCCTATTGATATTGTTATCATTATTCAACTGCACAAAAGCAGAGAGCATCAATAAGCCAGTGCCTGCTGAAAAGCAAATGAGCATTCTTTGTAGTTTCATGAACGGCAGTTTTTTGATAGATAGTTTGCGGAAAGAATAGTTTAATCAGGGTAATTCCATTTGTGAAATTGATAACTCTCGCAGAGGTTAAGAACCATCTTCGAATCATTGCAGTCTCTAATAACGACTACAATCTTTAACGGCGGTTAATTTCAGCGTTGTGAAAAACTAACACCTGCTTAATTAAGCCGCTGAAAAAGCATTTACTATATTGCAACCTGTATGGAGAAGTTTATTGTTTCGGCACGTAAGTACAGGCCTCAGAATTTTAATACGGTTGTTGGCCAAAGCCATATTACTACCACTTTAAAGAATGCCATTCAGCATAATCAATTGGCTCATGCTTTTTTGTTTTGCGGGCCCCGTGGTGTAGGTAAAACAACCTGTGCCAGAATTTTAGCCAAAACAATTAACTGCGAAAATTTACAACCCGATGGTGAAGCCTGCAATACTTGCCAGAGTTGTAAAAGTTTTAATGATGGTGCTTCTTTAAATTTTCACGAATTAGATGCTGCAAGCAATAACAGTGTTGATGATATAAGAAGTTTGGTTGAACAGGTTCGCTTTGCACCGCAGGCAGGTAAATACAAAGTGTATATTGTAGATGAGGTTCATATGTTAAGTGCAAGTGCCTTCAATGCCTTTTTAAAAACATTGGAAGAGCCACCTTCTTATGCCATTTTTATTTTAGCAACCACAGAAAAACACAAAATACTTCCAACCATTTTATCGCGTTGTCAAATCTTCGATTTCAAAAGAATAACAACCAACGATACCGTTGAGCATTTACAGGAAATAGTTGATAAGGAAGCCATAAAAGCTGATAAACAATCATTACACGTTATTGCTCAAAAGAGTGAAGGTTGCATGAGAGATGCCTTAAGTATTTTAGATAAGATTGTAAGCTTTAGTAATGGTGAAGTAACCTACAGAAATACGTTAGAGCATCTGAATATTTTAGATGAAGATTATTATTTCCAATTACTTGATCACTTACAACAGCAAGACTTAGCGGGTGCTATGTTGTTGTATGATGAAATAAACAGAAAGGGTTTTGAAGGCGATTTGGTATTGAATGGCTTTGCTGAATTTTTAAGAAATATATTGGTAAGTAAAGATGCCAAAGCCATCAGTTTATTAGATGTAGCAGAAGGTATGCATGAAAAATTTGCAAGTGTTGCTAAAGCTACCAATTCATCATACATTATAACTGCCTTAAACATTTTGAATGAAGCAGAGATTAATTTCAAAATGGCACGTAATAAAAGATTGCATGTTGAGTTAACCTTAATAAAACTTAACTTCTTACAACAGGCTATCGACTTATCCTTAAACGAAGGAAGTGTAGTTAAAAAAAAACGACTTGATGGCCCTGCTGCAATAAAATTCAAGCCTATACCATCTTTTCAGGTTAAACAACCGGCAGCAGCGAAATTGTTGATTGAAGAGAAGAAGACAGAAGACAGAAGACAGAAGACAGAATTTAGCGAACATCAATCTGCAATCATCAATCTTCAAACGAAAGTTGATAAAGCAGATGTTGAACAAATCAACGATATCACTCCAACAAAACCTGTAATAAGCAACCTGCAACCTGCAACAAACAATGGTAGCAAAAAAAGCTTATTAGACATTCTTCGCGAAAAAGCCGGCAATAACTATTCTGTTGTGGAAGTAAAAGATGCAGAGGTTTTAACAGAAGAAAAACTGATGCAATGCTGGAATGAATATATTACCAAGCTTGAAAAAGCAGGTGGTAAACCCGGTACAGTAAGTACTTTTAAAATTGCACGCATTAATATTCTGGATGAATTAAAATTTACCATTGTTGTTAATGCTATTACACAACAAAAATTTATTGAGCAGGAAAAGATGAATTTAGCTGAACATATTCAGCAAACATTTAATAACCGTGCTATTAATTTTTCTGTTGTGGTTGAAGAAGGTGAAGCAGTTATTGCACCGCAACAGGTAATGCTTAACAGCAAACAACGCTTTGAACGCATTGCAGAACAATATCCTTTGTTACGTGAATTAAAAGATAAACTAAAGTTAGAGATTGATTACTAAGCCTATCGTTTATAATAAGGCATATGTGTATCGTTAAAAGCTTTCTCTGCAGCATCCCAATTATTTAAAATGGTGCTACGCTGTGTATTAATATTCTGTACCGCCTGATTAAAACTATTAACACCGGCATTCATTTCTTTCACAGCCTTATTGTACTCATCAATATCCTGCTGCGTTTTATTTGGTTTAGCATCCATTGCCCTTTTAATCTTATTGAAGTTTTCCTGTTTCAAATAAAAGTCAATCTGCTTGGGCAAATCTGTTTCAGCCATTTTTTTATAAAAATTCAATACCTGTCTGCAGGCATTAGCCAAAGAAGCATCGCCCATAAAAGCACGTAAACTATCTGCCTGCAAAGCCTGCAAGCCTTCGTTTACATAATTTAATAATGCTACTCTTGCCTGCTCAGCATCGTTTACTTTTTTGTTATTTAATGCCTTTGTTATCTCACCATCTTCCCAATTACATTTAAAGAAAACGATGTACACATGATTGTTGTATTTGGTTAGTTTACCAGCAATTTCCATTTTATCGCCTAACTCTGATTTTTCTTCGGTGAGGGTAATATTATTTTTTGCAGCAAAAGCTTTTTCGGCTTCATTCATTTTATCAGAAGCTTGTTTTAATTTTTCGCTTGTTTTTTCCTGCAATAATAAATAAGCCTGCATCTGGTCAACTGATTGCTCTGCTATTTCTTCCATATTAACTATTCGTGCATAATCATCATTAAACACATTATAGCAAAGTTTAATATAGTCTATACTGCTTTGGCGTAAACTGTTATCGCCTTTATAAATAGGCAATTCTATTGTTTTATAACGGGCATTATTAATACTTTCTAAAGTTTGCTGACGCATCTTTTCTACCTTTCTTGCACGCCTTCCATGTGCTGCTGCACTTACATAAGCCATATAACGCTGATTCATATCTAACTGTGCATTACTTATTGCATTCATATACGCAACCGGGCTTTCAGTTTGTGCAAATGAAATTTGGTAAGATGATATGAAAAGAAGAATAACTACTATGCAGCGTACAGTTAGTTTCATAATTAAGGTTTTTGTAAATATAAAAATGAAGGCTTTAAATGGAAATAATTTTACTTATTATTTTATCATTTTCTCTACAATGCGATAGCTTAAATCTATAAATGCATCAGCAGATAATAATTTCTTCCAAATGGCATTGTTTTCTGCCAAAACCTCATCAGCTTTCATTTTCTGCATTTCATAAACGGTATTGTTTATAGAAAATGAACTATTATGAAGTTTATAGGTGAGGCTATCTTTTTTCTGCTCTCGCTGATAATTGTTAAAAGCTTCTTTCAGGTTAAGTGTAACAAAAGGTTGCAACTTTTCATTTTCATATTGCATAACCGCTTTCTTTCCATTCACAAAAAACTGTGCAGTATCAGTATATGCTTTAAAATAAGTTTTTAATTCCTGTAAAGGCAAGGGGGCATAGGGCTTATAATATTTATTAGCTGCTATTACAGAACTATGAATAACATTAGCCTCATTGGCTTCTCTTTCGGTTGGCTTTGCAAAGAATGGAGATACATCAATATCGGGTATTACACCAATTTCCTGTGCCGTTGTACCATTAATGCGGAAGAGTTTACTATCAGTAATTTTTATGTAATTGTCTGCCTTTACCTGCTCATTATTATCTTCAATATTAATAGTAGTATCTAATGCAAAAACCTGCTGTGCTGTTGCTTTACCGTAGGTAGGTGTACCGAGAATAACTGCCCTGTTATAATCCTGTAAAGTGCCTGCAACCATTTCAGATGCAGATGCACTATAAGTATTTACCATTAACAGTAATGGTCCGTCAAAAACAGTACCTCTGTTTACATCTTTTAAAGTAATTACCTTTTCTTCTTTGGTTTTTATCTGTCCCACAGGGCCTGCATCTATAAATAATCCTGAAAGGTCAATTGCTTCCTGCACAGAGCCTCCGCCATTAAAACGCAAATCGATAATCAACCCTTGTATACCTTCTTTCTTAAGCTTTAAAATTTCTTTTGCAATATCATTGGCACAGCCATTGGCATTATTGCGTTTATCTTCCCAATCGGTATAAAAAGCAGGGAAAGAGATAAACCCAATTGTTTTATCACCTTTCAGGATAAAACTTTTTACTTTATCGTCATCATCATCAACAGCTTTTTCTTTTTGTAAGGTTACCTGCCTTACACTACCATCAGCTTTTTTAACCGTAATGGTTAATTTTTCATTGATACCTGCTGAAAGAATGGATGAAATTTCGTTAGATGATGCATCACTTACATTAATTACTTCTTTCCCTTCCCACTGCAATGCTTCAATTTTATCACCTTTATTTAACTGGCCGCTTTTATAGGCAGGGCTACCCGGCAATAGCCTGCTAATAGAAGTGCCTACTTCATCGTTATTCAAGCTAAACCCAAACTGCATGGGCTTTTCACCTAATTCGGTTTCTAATCTTTCTTTAGCAACGGGAGAAAAAAATTCTGTATGCGGATCGAAATAAGTAGCTACTGCATTGCAATATTCATTGCCTATATAAGCAATTAAACCACCTGGATAATTTTGCTGCTTAGTAATATCTCTCTTTAAAATTGATTTTATTTTCTTTCTTGCAGCAGCTTCAATACTATCTAATTTTTTTGCATACTTAGGAGAGAAAAGTTCGAGAGAATCGTACTCCACTAATTCATCTAAAATTTCGAGTTTAATTTTTTTATAGAGTTTATCCCGCTTTGCTTTATCGTCTGCAGCAAAAGTGGTGTCGTCTGCAATGGCATATTTTTCATTGGTATTAAATTGAAAAGGTTTGCTGCAGATATTATCAACCATTGTATCTGCCTGTTTAATTCTTGCAGTATAAACGTTTAATAAATCTGAGAGAAAGCCTGTTTGCATTTTAAGCACCTGCACATCTAATTGAGCTTCCCATTTTTTCAGTTGATTAATATCCTGCTGAGTAAAATAAATTTTACTTTCATCCAAACCATTAATAACTGTTTTAAATAAGCCTGCAGCAAATTGTTTGTCAATCGGCTTTGGTTCTACATGAATTTTATCAACCATTCGTGTAACAACAAAAGCATTCTCAGCCGCCTTTTGCAGTGTTTGAGCAGGTGCAAAAATTATAATAGCAAACACACTTAAAACGGTAAGCAAAAATTTCATAAATCAATGCTACATTAAAAAATAATGTGTATGAAATTTTTTATGCTTTTAATGCTTTCTCTAAATCTGTAATTACTTTTTGTGTAACTTTTTTTGCGTTTTCTTCTTTTATTTTTTTAAGGATAGGAAGAGCTATTTCACCAAATTCATATAAGCCTACCGGGTTTTTATCATAATCATAGCTACCTATAACAAACCCGAGTTTAGATTGAATTTCTTCGTATGCAGGTTCATTCAATTTTTGGAAAGTTTCAAAGGCACCGAAGATGGCTGCTCTTATTTTTTCTGCGGGAGTAAGTGTTGTTTTAGCTGCAACTGTTGCTTTCACTTTTTTTTCTGGTACTGTAGTTGCTGTTACTTTTTTTACAGTTGTTTTAGCCTCTTTTGATGTTGTTGGGGCTTTAGTTTTTTTTACAGTTGTTGTTGCGGCTTTTGCCATAATGTTTGCTTTTAAAATTAAACAATTAGCAAACAATCATTAGGGTTTGAAAATGCAATGATACAATAAAAATTAAAATATAAGGTTGCTTTTGCAACTATTACACAAATACATTTCTTCATCTTTACTGCTTAATCAGTTTAATGATTTAAATTTACCTAAATTTAATTTGATGATAACAAAGGAAAATATTTTATCGTTACTTAAAAAACATAAAGAAGAACTTTTAAAGTTAGGAGTATCGGATATCGGACTTTTTGGTTCATACGTATTTGATAAACAAACAGATAAAAGTGATATAGATTTACTTATAGATTTTGAACCTGAAAGAGAAAATTTTGATAATTATATGGCTGTTTATGACATTTTTGAGAATTTATTCAAAGATGAAAAAATTGAAATTGTTACTAAAAACGGATTGAGTAAACATATTGGCCCTAAGATTTTAAACAACGTAATTTATGTTTAAAGAGCCAATTGAATTTTTAAACCATATTGCAGATGAATGTTTGTATTTACTTTCTATAAGTAATAAGCTTACAAAAGATAATTTTCTTGATGATGAAACTTTAAAAAGGGCTGTGGTAAGAAGTTTAGAAATAATTGGTGAAGCAACAAAGAAAATTCCGGCTGATTTTAAAGTTAAATGGAGTTCTGTTGAATGGAAAAGTATGGCAGGGATGAGAGACCGTTTAATTCATGATTATATTGGTGTTAATTACTCAATTGTTTGGGATGTTTTGAAGAATAAAATACCTCAACTTTATGAACAAATTATTTATGTTTTAAATGAAAGTAAATCAGTGAAGTAATTATCATTCTCTTCATCAATAACCAATCAATTTTTCAACACAATCGTGCAATCTTGCTTTTGCCAGAAAATGTTGCTCTAACTCTGTATTAAAAGGTATGGGTGTATCTAAACTTGCACAACGCAATACAGGTGCATCCAACATTTCAAAGCAATGCTCATTAATCCATGCACTTATTTCTGCACCAATGCCCAGTGTTAAAGTATCTTCATGCAAAATCAACACTTTACCTGTTTTAGCAACTGCATTTTTAATAGCGTTATAATCTAACGGAAGCAGTGTTCTTAAATCCAATATTTCAATACTTAATTCATGTTGTGCAGCATATTCTAATGCCCAATGCACAGCAGCTCCGTAGGTAATAATGGTTATATCATCTCCTTCATTTACAGTTTTTGCTTTACCGATTTCAATCTCATAATACGCATCCGGTACTAAACCACTGATACTTCTGTACAATAATTTATGTTCAAAATATAATACAGGATTGCCATCATTAATGGCAGCAATTAATAATCCTTTGGCATCTTCGGGTGTGGATGGATATACGATTTTTAAACCCGGCACATGCATAAACCATGCTTCATTGGTTTGGCTGTGAAAAGGTCCGGCACCAACACCTGCACCGGTTGGCATACGGATAACCACATTGGCGTTGGCTCCCCACCTGTAATGAATTTTTGCCAGATTATTTACTATTTGATTAAAACCTACACTTACAAAATCTGCAAACTGCATTTCAACAATGCTTTTAAATCCTTCCAAACTCAAGCCCAATGCAGCACCTATAATGGCACTTTCACAAAGCGGTGTATTGCGTATTCTATGTTTACCGAATTCATTTACAAAGCCTTCTGTTATTTTAAAAGCACCGCCATACTCTGCGATATCCTGCCCCATAATAATTAAATCATTATGCTTTTGTAATGATTGATACAAAGCCTGTTTAATAGCATCGATGAAACGGAGTTGAGATGACTGTGTTGAGATGACAGATGACAGATTATTTGTATTTACTGTTATCCGTTCTCTGTCATCTGTCATCTTGGTATAATAAACATCATTCAACTCTTCATCAATATCAACTTCAATTTTTTTTGTTTGATTGGCGTTTAATAATTCAGCTTCTATGTATTGCTTAAATTCATTTCGGATTGTTTCAACATCGTCAGCAGATAAAACATTTTCATTCAACAACCAATCTTCATAATTTTTAATAGGGTCTTTTTGTTGCCATTCTTCAAACAGTTCTTTAGGTACATATTTGGTTCCGCTGGCTTCTTCATGACCACGCATTCTGAATGTTTTGCATTCAATTAAATATGGCTTTTGATTGTTGATGCAGTATTCTCTCACACCTTTTATGGTATCATACACACATAAAATATTATTGCCATCTATCTGCACACCTTCCATGCCGTAGCCTTTGGCTTTATCAATTAAATTTTCACAACGGTATTGTTCATTAACCGGAGTTGATAAGCCATAGCCATTGTTTTCAATGATAAAGATTACGGGTAAATCCCACACAGCTGCTACATTTAATGCTTCATGAAAATCACCTTCACTGGTGCCGCCATCGCCTGTATAGGCAAGAGAAACTTTGTGCTCACTTTTTAGTTTATATGCTAAGGCAACACCATCAGCTACTGCCATTTGCGGACCGAGATGTGAAATCATTCCACAGATAAAATGTTCTTTGCTGCCAAAATGAAAACTTCTTTCACGCCCTTTACTATACCCTTCTTTATTACCCTGCCATTGCATAAACAATTTACTCAACGGCATATTGCGGGAAGTAAAAACACCCAAATTGCGGTGTAAAGGCATAATCCATTCATCGGGCTGTAAGGCAAGCGTAGAGCCTACTGCAATAGCTTCCTGACCGATACCGCTAAACCATTTACTGATTCTTCCCTGCCTTAATAAGAGTAACATTTTTTCTTCAATCATGCGGGGCAGCAGAAGGTATTTATACATATTAATCAGCTCCTTATCAGATAAATTAGAACGATGTTGTTGAAATCGCATGATTGAATTTTGCTTAACGGTACAAGATAATTCTTATTCTTTATTCAGCTTTTACAGAAAATAAAAAACCGCCAAACAATGAATGAATGACGGTTTAATAAATTTATCGTGAAGATTAATTTCTGCTGTTAGCAAAACGGCTTAACAATTTTAAAATTTCAATATATAACCAAACAATGGTTACCAGCAAGCCGAATGCACCGTACCATTCCATATATTTAGGTGCTCCCATTTCTGCTCCTTTTTCAATCATATCAAAATCTAAAATTAAATTCAACGCAGCAATGGCAACAACAAATAGACTTATACCAATTCCTAATATACCGCCGTTTGTTATACTCATAAATTCTAATTGCACACCAAATAATCTTAACAACATAGTAATTCCGTAAAACACAGCAATACCAAGCGTTGCAGCAAAAATTACACTTTTAAATTTTTCTGTTGCTTTTATTATTCTGAAATTATAGAGTACAAACATTGCAATAGCAACACCAAATGTTAAACCCACAGCCTGCATTACAATACCCGGATATTTTTTACCCACAGTTTCATTAATAACAACAGATAATGCACCCAAAGCAAAGCCTTCTAATATACCATATGCCGGTGCCAAATAGGCTGCCCAATTGGGTTTGAAGGATATTACTAATGCACAGATTAATCCGCCGAAAACACCAACTAATAATAATGTGTACATTAATGATGGATTACCTGTTTCAAATAAATGCCATGTGTAAGCTGCACCGCCGATTACCATTAACATTAAAAACCCAAACTTATTAATAGCACCTCTTACACTCATTACACCTTGTAATTCTGCATTGCGTGTTGCAGCAGTATTGAAAAACTTTTCTGATAAGGTAGGATTTCCTGATTGAAATAAAGCCATAGTTATAAATTTTACAGTTGTAAAAATATTGAGAAATTATTTTGTATCAAGTTAAAATTAAAGCGGTTTTAAGTTTGGATAATTATCAACCGTTTCAAAAACATAACCCCGTTGCCTTAATAAAGCAATAAAAGCAGTAAGTTCATCAGCATACTGCGGTAAACGAAACATTCTGTCGTGCGATAAAATAACCAGATGATTTTTGGTTCGTGTATGCTCTTTTGCAAAAGCACTATCAACCAATGCAATCATTTTTTCAGGTTTTTGTACCGGGTAAGCAGTTTTATGGTTAAAGCTCCATTCCACATCCCAACCTATTACGTTATAACCGGCACTATCTAATAATTCACAAACAGGTCTTACTAAATTACTTGCTTTAACATCACCTTTTTCTACCCATGCACTGTTGCCGGGCAAACGAATTATTTTATAGGGAACAGAGAGTGTTTGCTGTGCCTGCATAAAATCTTCAAATGCCATTTGCGGATGCTGATAAAAAAAATGGTACTTCCCGTTTGCGTGGGTAAAGCTGTGATTAGCTAATAAAAACTGAGGGTAGCTGTTTTTTATTTCACTAACCAAAGCATGGCCATTGGGGAATCTATCGGTATGTAAACCCACCATAAAAAAAGTGGCTTTTACGCCTTCTTTTCTGCATATATCAAATACAGTGGTGGTGCCGTTTTGCGGGCCATCATCAAAAGTTAAATACACATATTTTTTGGTACTGTCGTAAACAGGTGGTTTATGTTTAAACTTTAAAACAGTATCGGGTAAATTGGGTTTAACTGCTTTGGCTGTTGCTGTATCTTCAGAATTGTTTACATGGCTTTGTTGATTGCATGCTGTAAGCATAAGACTGAAAAAGGCAAACTTTACGGCGTAAAGGTTTATCATGTGTATTGCAGAATAAAATTTTCGGGATATGCAAGTTAATGCAGCTTAAGCATCTTCTGTTCATTTTTGTTCTGTTAAAAAACAGTAGCTTAATTACATTAACGATTGCGTAAAATGTTTGTTTATATTCTATAAATATCATTCTTCAATAAACTGCATATCCTTATCTTAGCAAAATTCAATTTTTTATAATGATTGCTAAAGAACAGGTTTTACAAGACGTAGTAATAAAATTTGCAGGCGATAGCGGAGACGGTATGCAGCTTACCGGTCAACAGTTTACCAACAACACTGCTTTATTAGGAATTGACCTTGCCACTTTTCCTGATTTTCCTGCTGAAATCCGTGCCCCGATAGGAACGCTTCCGGGTGTAAGCGGCTTTCAACTCAGGTTCTCAAGCGACAGAGTTTTTACGCCGGGAGATATTTGTGATGTACTGGTAGCTATGAATGCTGCTGCATTAAAAGTAAATTTAAAAGCACTAAAATTTGGCGGAAAAATTATTGCTAACATTGATGGTTTTGATGCCAAAAATCTTCGCCTTGCCAATTATGCTGAAGGTGTAAACCCTTTAGAAGACGGTAGTCTGGAAGGTTATGAAGTAATTAAAATTGATGTTACCAAACTTACCCGTGAAGCCTTAAAAGATTTTACTGAATTAGGGGTGAAAGAAAGAGACCGTGCAAAAAACATGTTTGTATTGGGCTTTATTTACTGGATGTATAACAGAACACTTGACACAACTATAGATTTCTTAAAAGAAAAATTCGGTAAGAAAGAAGTTATTCTTCAAAGCAATATTAAAGTATTACAGGCAGGTTATAATTACGGAGATACAACAGAAACTTTTACTACCCGATATAAAGTTGAAAAAGCTAAATTACCTAAGGGTACTTACAGAAGTATCATGGGTAATCAGGCATTGTCTTACGGTTTAATAGCAGCTTCTGAAAAAAGCGGGTTGCCGATGTTTTTAGGGAGTTATCCTATTACCCCTGCATCAGATATTTTGCATGAGTTAAGTAAGTACAAATCTTTTGGTATTAAAACTTTTCAGGCAGAAGATGAAATTGCAGCTATTACTTCAGCAATTGGTGCCAGTTACGGTGGAACATTAGGAGTAACTACTACCAGCGGTCCCGGCATGGCTTTAAAAGCTGAGGCAATGGGTTTGGCTGTCATGCTAGAAATTCCTCTGGTTATTATTAATATTCAACGTGGCGGGCCAAGTACAGGTTTACCAACCAAAACAGAACAGAGCGATTTAATGCAGGCATATTATGGCAGAAACGGTGAATGCCCGATGCCGATTATTGCTTCATCAACACCAAGCGATTGTTTTGAAGTTGCTTACGAAGCAGTAAGAATTGCTGTGCAACATATGACGCCGATTATTTTATTAAGTGATGGATATATTGCCAATGGTGCAGAACCATGGGCTTTTCCTAAGTCTGCCGACTTACCTAAAATTGAAGTAAAGTTCAAAACCGAATTAGGTGATGGTGAAGAAAAGTTTCTTCCTTATTTAAGAGATGAAAAATTAGCAAGACCCTGGGCTGTTCCAGGCACTCCGGGCTTAGAACACAGAATCGGTGGCTTGGAAAAACAAAACATTACCGGTAATGTAAACTATGAGCCGGAGAACCACCAGTTAATGGTAAACATCAGACAAGAAAAGGTTGATAAAATTGCGAATTATATTCCCGATCAAAAATTAGATAGCGGCCCTGAAAAAGGAAAAGTATTGGTTATCGGTTGGGGAAGTACATATGGTTCTATTAAAAGTGCCTGTATGGAATTGCAGGCAGAAGGCCATAGTATTAGCCATGCTCATTTACGTTATGTAAGGCCATTCCCTAAAAATTTAGGAGATATTATTAAAAATTTTGACACTGTTGTTGTTCCTGAAATTAATAACGGACAGTTAGTGAAAATTTTACGTGATGTGTATATGGTTGATGCCAAAGCCTACAATAAAATAATGGGTGTACCTATTACCAAAACAGAATTGGTTGATGCATTGAAAAAAATGTTGTAAAATTTTAGTCAATAAATAGAAAGAGTCACGTTGCAATTGCAACGTGACTCTTTCTTTATGTCATTTCGAGATTGTCCCGAAGTATCGGGATTGCCCAACGAGAAATCTCAGTTTAATTTATTAAAAAGATTTCTCGGCACGAACCTCGAAATGACGGAATATGTTACATGCTACTGTCCGAATCCCATCATTACTCCGTTTCGCGGGTCTGTTGATGGTGTTATTTTATATTCTTTAGGTGGCTCTGCTCCCAACAAATTCTTTACAAAATAATCCCATCTTCTACGCATCATATAATTGCTGTAAGCTCCATAACCATGTGTACTGTTAGGAAAGATTATCAGGTCATAATCTTTATTGGCTTTCTCCAATGCTTCAACAACTAATAAAGTATTATATGGCGGAACATTATCATCCATCATACCATGAGCCAACATTAATTTACCTTTTAAGTTTCCTGCATATACCTGATTGGCCTGTGCTTCGTAATTATCCTTCCCGTTGGCATCTTTGGTTAATAAGCCAATATATCTTTCACCCCAATCATCTTCATAATTTCTGTTATCATGATTACCAGATTCTGAAATACCTACTTTAAAGAAATCAGGGTATCTGAACATAGCACAGGCAGTTGCAAAACCGCCACCTGAATGTCCCCAAATACCTACTTTATTCGTATCGATATAAGTAAAGCGTTGTGCTAATTGACGAATGGCTGAAACCTGATCCGGCAAAGTATTTTCACTCATATTAGGAAAATACATATCGTGATAACTTTTTGAACGAAGCGGGTTACCTGTTCCTTCTAATTCCATTACAATAAAACCTAATTCAGCCAATGCCTGATTGTCTCTTACAGCAGCTCCGAAAGCCCACCCACCACTAATGCTTCCGCCCTGCGGACCGGGATAGATATAATCAATAATCGGATATTTTTTATTGGGGTTGAAGTTGCTTGGCAAAAATAACATGCCGTAAATATCTGTTGAGCCATCATGTGCTTTTACTGTGAAAGGTGATGGCGGTTTCCAGCCGGTAGCTTTTAAACGGCTAATGTCTCTCTTCTCTAATTCAACTATTAACTTACCTTGTAAATTACGAATAGCCACCGTTTGCGGAACGTCAGGTTTACTCCATGTATCAACAATAAAATTACCTGAAGGAGAGAATTGAATAGTGTGAATACCATCTCCCGGCGTTAATAGTTTCATGTTCTTTCCGTCAAAGCCTATGCTGTACAATTGAGTGTAGTAAGGGTTTTCAGCCTGTAAGCCATTGGCATAAAAATATAATACTCTGTTTTTTTCATCAACTTTCAACAATTGTGTTACCACAAAATTGCCTTTGGTGATTTGATTTTTTACTTTGCCGGTTGCAGCATCATATAAATACAAATGCCCCCAGTTATCTCTTTCAGAATACCAGATAATTTCATTGGTTTTTGCTAAGTAACGCCAGTTAATTCTTCCCTGACCGCTTTCAAATTGTGTGGCAACTGTTTCTTCAAATACATCTCTTACTTCGCCTGTTAAAGCATTGGCAATTCTGAATTTTTCATTTTTATGATCTCTTGAAGTGGAAAGAAAAGCCAACTGTGTACCGTCTTCACTCCAATCGTTATCATCAAAAGTGCCGCTGCTTGAAATATCATCGCTCAAAGAAGCACGATGCACATCCGGTTGTATATTTAAACGTATTATTTTTTTTTGCTCTACATCAATTATCACTCGATGTATCATGGCAATTTCTTTATCTCCCGGCAACGGGTATTTCCATGAACTTAATTTAGGATGACCAACATTGGTTGATACCAAATACATTTCGCCTACATTGCGTTGGTCTTGCTGAAACGTTGCAATTTTTTTTGAATCAGTGCTCCATCTCAAAACTGCACCATCACTATGGCTCCATCCGGCATTATCTGTTGCATAACCAAAATCTTTAATGCCATCTGTAGTTAATTGTGTTTCCGTTCCGCTCTTTACATCTTTTACCCACAAATTATAATCTTTAATAAAAGCTGCTTTACTGCCGTCGGGAGAAAGTACACTGCTTCCGCCGCCTCTTCTTCTTCCACTAAATCCACCGCCGCCATCACCGGTATTTGTGCCTGCATCTTTTGTTATGGAATATGTTTGTAAATCTGCTGCATAAGTAACACCGCCTGTGCGAAAACGAATGGTTTTCATATCATCGCTAAAAGAAAAAGCTTGGAAAGGCAAAGTGGTAGCAGTATAATTTTTACCTGTTTCTTTTGATAACGCTGCAGCAAGCTTAACATGATCGAAAGCCAGGCTGCGTGTGCCTTTGGCAGCATCTACCAAATAGAATTCTGCACCATCAGGAGTTAATGCTTTATACGTTAATTTATCTCCTTCCAGCCAGTTCATTGCCGAAACAGTGCGGTCTATTAATTTATCAGTATTAGCTGTTAACATGCTTTCTGCCTGCTGATAATCTTTTACAGTAAGCACTTGTTGTGCATGAACTATCATTGCAGAAAACAAGAAAGGGAAAACAATGTGTTTTTTTTGCATACTTGTTTGTTATTAAGAATGTTCTTGATTATTTTCTATACTCAACGCCCCGCTCGGGCATTGATTTACCTGTGTAATAATTTGTTCTGTTGTGGCACCCTGCATATTAATCCAAGGCTTTACAAACGGATCGAATACTGCTCTTAAATTAGTCCAGCATTTTTTGCTGTGTATACAAACATGGGGCTTCCATATAACTGTAATTTCTCCATTAGTGTATTTGAACGTTTCTTTTGGCATAGGTAAATTTTATTTTAAAATGATTATCATGTCATTTCGAGGTTCATGCCGAGAAATCTCATCCTAAAATAGAGATTGCCACGTTGGGCAGGAACCCAATCTCGCAATGACGTTATACTATTCCCCGGGATGATATTTTTTTTCGATATGATTCAGTACATCTTCTTTATAAAACAACACCTCTTTAAAAATTCCTTTGCTATACATTACTGCCTGATCTTTGAAATGTTTGGAATTGATATCTCCGCTCTCTCCACCTGCTAATAATGATTTTGCTTTTATCTTCTTACCAAATTCAACTGCACAAATAAAACTGTTTCCATTAACGCCGTATAGCTTTTTTGTATTTGCATACTGTTTGCTGGTATAAGAACATAACTGCCCCCAAGCAGATGATGTAAACCCAACCGGAATACTTTCCTTATTATCATCAAACTTACCCTCAATTTCATTATTGATTCTTTGAAATCGGTTAATATTGCCCCATGATGTTTTCCATGTTCCGTACCGTTGGTTCAGGTTGTGAATGGCCGAAACAAACATATTTAGTATAGCTACTGCATTAGCCTGATTTGCTATGAATTTTTTTGTTTTGGTAACCTGATCATCAAATTCATCAAAATCAACAAACTCTTTACTATTTAATTGATTAATGGTATATAACAATTGTGTTCCCCAAAAAACGCCGAGCGTAGTGGCAACCGAGTTTACACCTGAGTGATAATCCCAAGCCTGCATTATTTCTATTGGTTCTTTTAATAAGGTTTTGAAACTATCAACAGTTGTTGTGTTATATGCTTTTATTAAAGCGGGAACAGTTATTTCAAAAAAAGATAGATTGGTGTTATATCCTGCACTGATTACTTTGTCTATTGTATAATTTTTTTCTTTCGATAACACTTTTACGGCATTGATACCTCTGAAATTTTCTCCATCTGGTGCCATATATCTGGGAAAATTTTCTCTTTTCGGACTTTGATCTCCTGCCACAGTAAATGGTGTTGAGTTACAATTTTGCAACCATCCGTTTATCGGATTAATTACATGAACAATATCATCAACACTATGTAAGCCTTGCCATTCAGTTGCAGCAGTTGCTCCGTCAACCGGTTTACTCCAATCATAATTTTTATTTCTTACAGGAACATAGTTACCATGCCAGTAAGCAATATTTCCTTCAGCATCTGCATATACGGTATTATTAGAAGTGTTTGCCTTCATATCCAATACTTTTTTAAACGCTTCAAATGAATTGGCTTTTGTTCGTAACCAGCTTTGTTTTAAACTTATTACAGAGCGATTATAAGATTTTACGCTTAACCATTGATTGTTTTTATAAGCCATTACCGGACCATGATGTGTATATAATGCTTTAATATTTTTTGTTTGAAGAGCATTGTTTTGTTTGAATGAAAGTGATATATTTTTTACTGTTACAGGCTTTTGTACATGCTCATACTCATATAGGTACAGATTATTTTGTTTGGAAATTTTTTCAATGTAGGCATCTGAAACATCAACCTGACTTGATGTATGCATCCAACCGCAATGTTCATTGAAACCCTGATACACAAAGAACTGCCCCCATGTTACTGCACCATATGCATTCAAACCTTCTTCACTTACCACATGTACTTCGGGGCGGAAATAAAATGTTACATGCGGATTGATATACAATATGGCATTATGGTTTTCTGTAATGGATGGAGCAAATGCAAAACCATTGGAGCCGGTAAGTTTTTCGTCTTCGTTTATTAATTTATTATCGCGAGGTTCTTGCCGAGAAAACTCACTTTTATTAAAAGAGATTTCTCGTTGGGTAGGAACCCAATCTCGAAATGACGATTCTTTTACATTAGATTGCTTCGTACCTCGCAATGACGATATAATAGTTACATCACTTCCATATAAATTCTTCAAATCTCTTTCTGTTAACCCTGCTGTGCTTATGGCACCGATACTTCCGTCTGTCCATAATAAAGGATACCAGGGTTGAAAGTGTTGTAACAACAACGGCTTTGTTTGGGGATGTTTGTATAAATAATAATTAATGCCGTCTGCAAAAGCATTACATAATTTTTTTAACCATTGCGGTGCTTCATTATAATCTTTAATAGCATCGGTACTATCAATAATCAGCCTTACCAACAAATCATTATACAAATCTTTTTCACCGTTTACTTCAGCCAATCTTCCCAGCTTTTCAATGTAATTCATTTCCACTCTTTTAAAATCGTCTTCACACTGTGCATACAATAACCCGAAAACCGCGTCTGCATCTGTTTTGCCGTAAATATGCGGTATACCCCAATTATCTCTTATAATAGTTACCTGTTTTGCCTGTTGCTCATAACGTTGCACTTCTTGTTTATTAAACTGTGCCAATAATTGTAATGGCAATAAAGCTGCTAATAACAGTAATTTCATAAATAATTATTAATTATACTTTTTTTGATTATCCTTCATAATGGCTTGAATTAATTGTATCAGGCTATGTATATCATGAAAGTCCATTATTTCAACCGGAGAATGAGAATATCTTCCAGGCCAGGATAACGGTACGGAAGGAATTCCATAACTCAAAAATCCCTGACCGTCTGTTCCGCCAATCGTCATTCCATACTGTGTTTTGATATTATTTTTCTTAGCTAAATTTTGTAAATAAGTTAAGCTACTTTTATTAATGAAGTTGATGCTTTCTAAAACTCTTATTACGGCACCATTACCTAAAGGGCAATAACCAAACTGTTTAGATTCTGTTGGTGCATCTGATGAAACATACGTATCAATCGGGTAAGCAATAGCTGCATCTTTATAATTTTTAGCAGCAAATGTTGAACCTACTAATCCTATTTCTTCACCAACCGACCATATAAATGTTACTTTAAAAGGTAATTGATTAGGATTAATATTCTGTAATGCCATTATTAAAGCAGCACAACCAACTCTATCATCAAAACTTCTTGCAGCCGCTTTATCTTCTGATAAACGAATCATTTTTTTAAGCATCGTTACAGTGGTAATACCTTCTGTAATGCCTGCTACAGTTGCTTCCTGCTTAGAGTGATATCCTGCATTAACAGTTAAAGCAATACCATTATTAAATCTTTTAGTAGCTATCTGATAATCTGTTCTCGGCTCAAAAACAGCATTAATATTTTCATTGTTGGTATGTATAACAGCAGGATGAGCTTCCCAAACCCAGTTAAATGACCCGCCTTTATCTTTCATTACTAAAATACCATTCTCTCTGATACTATCTACTACATATCCAACTTCATCCATGTGAGCTACAAACACAATATGTTCTTTACCGTTTCCGAAAGTGCATGAAAGATTTCCTTTCTCATCAATATTATATTTTGCCCATGCAGGTAACTGACTAATTATACAATCTCTTACCTTTTTTTCCTGAGGGTTAACGCCATATTCAGCAATGAGTGATGATAAAAGATTCGCTTCTTTATTAAAAGTTTTAAAACTACTTTCTGCATTTTTTATTTGCGGTGTATTGATGTAAGAAATATTCCATTGTTTTTGCTGTACAGCCTGTAGCCAGGCCTGTATTAATAATTCAGCTTGTTTTGTATTAATTGTTTCAACCGGTGTGTAATGATAATCTGCTGATAAACCCAATGCATACAGTTTTGCATTATTCCATTCGGGTTGCCCTGTAGAGCTGTATTGCAAAGCCATTAAAGGCTTACTTACTTTTTGTTGAATAGTAATGGAAGGAATATGTTTATCAACCAAAATATTCATTTCAGTCAATGCCTCATCTTTCAAAAATCTATTAAATTGATATACTTCATCAAATGGCCCATATTCGTGTGCTATTGCTTCAATGCCTTTACCATTTAATAATTCTAACGTTGTAAAAGCTATAACAATTGTACCTTCTGCTTTTTCATTCATTAATGTTTTAGCAACAGTAGCCAAGGCTATTACTGCTGCTTTTGATGCAATAGACGGTGCAGCTATATAATTGTTTGCATAAACAACAGGCTTTTTATTTAATGTTAAAGGGTCTAATAATTGAATGCCTTTTGCAGTTATATCTTTTGATGATGCAGCTCCCACATCTATAAAAGCTTCCTGCCATTGAAACGGAGTCTTACTTCTTTCAGATATTAATCTTCCTCCTCTGTCATAATGTTGAGATGGCACTGCACAAATACCAAACTGTTTTCCTTTATCGGTATTAATACTTATTTCATTCCCTTCTATAAACTGATGAGCTAAAGTGCCATTAAAACCATAGCCAACCGGTGCAATTCTTAAATACCCATCCTCTTGAATTTGACTTATTACATAACCCGGTTCATCTAAAGCTGTGGTTAATAATTTTTTTGGTGAACCGGAGCCTATTTGAATAATGATATTTCCTAATTTATCTTTTTTGCAAATGCCTTGCTTAAACAATTGCAAAACAAATGCTGCAGCTTCATCCTCTCTGCCACTTACCGCCGATGTTTTAGCAAATGCCTGTATGGTTGCAGATAAATTATTTTGTGCAAAAATTTGCAAGGGCAATAAAAACAGTAGCCAGAATTTTCTCATATGTGTTTATTTAAAAACCGCCGATAGCGTTACAGCATTATCGGCGGTAATAGAATTATAACCTGTATAGTTACTTACAATTCTCTGTTACCCAAATACCATCAATCATTACTTTACAAATATTGGTCAGGTATTCGTAAGGGTCTCCATCATATAAAACTAAGTCCGCATCTTTTCCTTTTTCAATACTGCCTACTCTTTTATCTATGCCTAATAATTTAGCAGGGTTTAAAGTAACAGCTTTTAATCCTTCTTCATAAGGCATTCCATAAGTTACAGCCAATGCTGCTTCATACAATAATACATGTGTTTTAGGAACATATCCTTCAAAGCCTGTTTCTATACTAACAGGAATGCCGGCAGCCGTAAGTATGCCTGCACTTTCTCTTGTCATGTTTACCATATCACCGCCGTTACGTGCCAGTGTTGCATGCAAAATAACTTCTGCTTTAGCCGCTTTTATTTCATCAATTAATCTGTATGCTTCTGCTGCACCGTCAATAACTAATTTAAAATTAAATTCTTTTGCCAACCGAAGGGCATTCATTATATCATTGGTTGTATTTACCGTTATCAATGCCTTTACTTCACCTTTTAATAACTTACTTAATGCTTCATATTTTAAATCTATTGCAGGATGCTTGGAAGTGTCTTTATCGTTTTGCTTTTGCATATAGCCCTGCGTTTTTACCAACTCCGTTCTTATCATAGCAATTTGTTTTGCTTTGGTACCGGGGCTTGTAAAATTGCTTTGAACCGTTGTGCCGATAGTCATTGCCAGCATTTCCACAGGTACCAATGTTACCTCGTCTATCTTACCGGGTTTAGTTTTTACAATCATGGTTTGCCCGCTCACTAATGCACCAATACCATGACCTGTATGCATGGTTGTAACACCATAATCTCTTACATACTTTACTAATTTCTCATCGGGGTTATAAGCATCTAATGCTCTTAACTCAGGTTGTATGGGAGATGATTTTTCTAATTGATCCTGATCTGTCGGAATATTTAATGCACCCGATAAACCCACGCAGCTTCTTGCATCAACCAAGCCGGGTGTTACTACTTTGGCTTCAACAATTTTGTAATTTTTGGGGATTGAAATTTCTTTGGCAGTACCAACATTTTCAATCTTTCCATCTTTAACTAATACTACTCCGTTTTTAATAGGGCTGCCGCTTACAGTATAAATGATATCTGCTTTAATGGCTGTTTGAGCCAATGCCATACAAGGCAAGGCACATAACAAACAACTTATAATTTTATGTATCTGTTTCATGAATTAATTTTTGTGAATGCTAGATTATTGATTACCTATTTCATCATCGTGATTATGATATTCTTCTCTATCAGTTGAATACACTTTAAAGCCTCCTACTAAGAATGCTTTGTCTTCAGGGTTTTTAATATCGTATCGTTTTTTCCCTTCTACCCAGGTTTGTTCAACTTTGGTATATACACTGAAAGGATCGCCTGAAAGAATAATAAAATCTGCGTCTTTCCCTTTTTCTAAAGAACCGATACGGGAAGATAAATCCAACATTTTTGCACCATTAATAGTTAATGCTTCTAATGCTTTTTCTTTACTCATGCCAGCCTTAACACTTAATGCAGCACCACGGATTAATAAGCGGGAATCTGTAACGCCATCATCTGTATGAAAACCTGTTAACACACCTGCATTTGATAAAGCAGCACCGTTAGTAGATGAATAATCCATTGCTTCTAATTTGCCACCAGGAGATTCTATTACAATAATTGAACAAGGCACATTGGCTTTTGCAATTTGTTCGTACACTTTCCATCCTTCACTTACATGATGCAATACTACTCTGAAACCAAACTCCTGACTTAACCGAATAGCAGTTAAAATATCATTTTCTTTATGTGTATGAAAATGTACCACTCGTTTGCCCTGCAACACTTCAACCAACGGTTCTAAACGCAAATCTCTTTCAGGCAATTTGGATGAATCTTTGCCTGCCTTTTCAATTTTCTTTTTATACTCCTGTGCTTTTACAAATAAATCTCTATCCATTGCAGCACTCTTTGCTCTTGTTCCCGGAAAGCCTGTTGTACCACGCATGGGGTTAGTACCATTAGCCATTTTCATTCCACCAAAAACACCTTTTTCATTTACTATAATTAAGTCTTCCATTACTTGTGCTTCACGCATTTTAACATACACGGTTTGTCCGCTCATTAAATGGCCACTGCCGGGCATAATGTTTAAAGTAGTTAAACCGCCTGCCAATGCTTTTTTAAAACCATCGCTGGTGGGATTGATAGCATCGAATGCTCTTGTATCAGGATTTAATGCAGAAGAATTATCGCCACCTTCAGGGCCTCCTAAATGAGAATGTGTATCAACAATGCCGGGCATAATTACTTTGCCTTTAGCATCTTGCACAACAGCATCTGAAGGTATGTTTAATGAAGCATCTCCAACCGCTACAATTTTTCCGTCTTGTACAATTAAAGTGCCGTTGGTAATGGGTTTGCCCGTAACGGGATAAATGGTTGCCCCTTTAAAAGCAATGGGTTTTGTTTGTGCCGATAAAGTACAGCTTATGCTTATAAGCAATACCGGCAACAGCAAAAATTTTCTCATGTTATTTTGTTTTTTGAAGGATGGGTAAGATAGATAGAAAATGTGAATGTGCAAATTTGAAAAATGTACTGATGTATAAATTATGTAAACCAACGACAGCTCTTAAAGAGGTTGTCGGGTAAAGTATCAGCAGTTTAATTACTTTTCATTTTATGCCAAAAGAAGGCAACACCAAAACCAATGGCAACATATATTAATAAACGAATGATGATGGTGATTGATTTTTTATTCATGTTGTAAATGATATTCTTTTTGTAAAAAAATAATTAAAGCGTTTGAGTATGTTGAATATTGTTTAAGCATTCTGAAATAAACTGCTAATGCACCTCGTTGACTAAGAATATGGCCACCAAACTCAATTACTTTCTTTTTATCATTGGTTAAATAAGTGAATACTGTAGCACTATTTAAAACTTCATCACTCTTAAATCGTCTGCCATCTTTTACAAAGAGAGAAAAATCTAAAACTGAATACCTTTCTCGTACATTTTCAGATAGATATTTTAAATAATCCGCTAATTGTGTATTCAATTCTGTAATTAGATTATCTAATTTATTTAAACTATCTACCACATTTTGTTTTCTTATCAATCGCATATTACCGGCACTTTTCAGTTGTGTTAACGTATTTCGGTTAAACGTAATAGCATTGAAAGAAACAGCAAATGAACTTAAACGATACACATTTTTAATAGTTTGTTGCGATTCATCTTTACTAAGCAGAAATGTTGAAAGCGAATCTAATTTTTCTATTCTTATTGTATCCTTAAAAACTTCAGCTAACTGAATAGAATCAGATTTTAATTCTTTTAACATTGAAACGATGTATTCTTTTTCTTTTGTATTATCGGTGATGTGTTCACGAATATTTTCTGCAATAAAACCCATAGTTACAGCTATAAAAATCATGAGACCTTCTAATAAATATTCTTTGAAAGATTTTTTTTCTACGTGTGGGTGATGATGTACTTCCATAATTGAAGTTGCTGGTTTCAAGTTTAAGGTTTCAGGTTGTTGTTCTATGGGCAGCGGACTATTGACTGTGGGCTGTTCTCCACTGTCATCTGCCATCTGTGAACTATCATCTATGTTTTGTTCTTCATTCATGCTATTTATACAATTTTAAAATTATCTGCATCATTCAAAAAAGGAAATTTACTTCTGATATTTAGTAAATCCTCTCTGTTTAATATTATGGTAAAAATATCTTCTTCATGTGCTTTACTGTACATCACTTCACCTAAAGGATTTATTACCATACTATCTCCGCTGTGGTAAATATTATTACCATCATTACCTACCCTGTTTACCCCGATAACATAACATTGGTTTTCTATAGCCCTTGCAGTAAGCAATGTTTTCCATGCAGTGTTTCTTCTTTCGGGCCAGTTGGCAACATATAGTAAAACATCATACTCGGCCTCATTATCAGCATCGGCTTTTTGTTGCCTTGCCCAAACAGGAAAGCGTAAATCATAACAAATCTGCAGGTTTATTTTCCAGCCTTTAACCTGAGCAATTAATCTTTTATTACCCGGCGTATAGTGTTTGTCTTCTTCTGCATAAGCAAAGCAATGCCGTTTGTTGTAATAACCGTATTGCCCATTTGGTAACATCCAGATTAAACGATTATAAAAAGCATCGTTTTCTTTTATTATTAAACTTCCTGTAACAATAACTTTTTTATTGGCAGCAACTTTCTTCATCCAGTTAATAGTATCTCCGTCCATTGTTTCTGCAAACTTTTCAGGCTGCATACTAAAGCCGGTACTGAACATTTCAGGCAATACAACTACTTCTGTTTTTTCTTTTATAGCATTAATTTTTTCTTCCAGCATTTGCAGATTGGCTTGCTTGTTTTCCCAAAAAAGATTGGTTTGTATTAATGAAAAAGTAAGTGTTGACATTAAAATTGATTATGCAATAAAAATAATCAATCATTATTTCAATCGGTAAGTAAATTGAATACTTACATATTGATCAGTAAGAAACTGTGTGGTACATTCTCTTGAAACATTATGTAGTTCAAGTTTTAAAAGAACTCGTTTTGCAGCTATTGCAAAGCCAAATATTCCCTCCCACATAAAAGTTGAAGCTTGCGTAGTAAAACCGTTTTTGTTATTGGCAGATAAACTGCCTTGTACGGTTGCATTATAAGCCTGTGCTGTAATTTGTGGCTGAAAGTACAAATAGCATTCGGTTTTATCTGTTGCTGTATTACTTATTAAAGAGCTTTTATCAATAGTGTTCATAAAACCTGTTGCCAATAAAATACCTGCCTGAGCATTGGTATAAACATTGCCAACATTAACCGTGAGTAATGGTAATGCTTTAATTGAAAAATTATCTTTTGTGTTAAACAATACCGGCATATAAGTTATACCGGCATTTATACAAATATTTTGTTTCAGCTGATATTCCCAACCACTTACTTCATATAAGCCAACAGCTTTATGTAATGATTCCTGGAAATCTTTTCCGAAAGATGCATTACCGATAGTACCTAAAGAAATATTCCATTTAATACTATTGTTCTTTATGAAAAAATTTTGGCCGTATTCTGCAAATAAATATCCGCAAAAAGGCCTGTCCATTAGTTGCGTAGTAGTTAGGTCTAAAAATAAAGGAGTATAAATTTTCTGAGCCAATGTAAAGTACTGCTCATAAGTTTTATTGTTATGATTTATTGTATTGCTGTAAGTAAAGAAAAGCCCGTTGGTATAGTATCTGTCTTGACCGTTTAATAAATAAGCATCGTTATCTGACTGAATTGTAACAGCAGCATTGTTTTGTGAAAAAGAACAGATAGATAAAAAACAAAATGATATGGCAACAAGAAATTTCATTCAGCATATTATTATTCTTTACACATAACCACCGTAAATCTATTATAACTATTTACGGAGTTATTTATTTCGCAGTTCTTTTATAGCATTACTTATTAATCCTTGTTCAAAACCTTTTTGCAATAAATAATGGGTTGTTTTAGCTATTCTGTTTAAATATTGCTCTGCTTTTAAACTGTTCCATTTTTTTTCTGCAAGGCTTTTCAGCACAGCAAGGTATTCATCTTCTTCAATTTCCTTTATTGCTTTTTTAATATTATAGACACTTACTTTTTTTTGTTTCAGTTCATATTCAATTTTAACTCTTCCCCAATGTTTTAATCGGAATCTGCCACCGGCAAATTGTTTGGCAAATCGTTCCTCATTCAAATAATCTTCTTCAATTAAATTGCTCAATAACTGTTCTACCTCAGTTTTATATAAACCAAAGCCATATAATTTTTCCTTCACCTCAAAATGGCTTCTTTCCTGATAGGCACAGTAATGCCTGGCTTTTTGCAATGCCTGTTCGGGCGTTAATTTCTGCTTGAACATGAGTATAAAAGTACGTGAAAGGTGAACGGCGAAAACTGAATGGCTGGTAATATGCCTTTTACGTTGCACACCTGTTATAAACATTGGTAAATTATGTGTGGAATATTCAAATTTTAGATTAGGTTTGCCCGTACCGTTTATTGCGGTAAAAGCCATTAAAAAACATAATTGGTTATGAAGTTTATAGTATCGTCTTCTTCTTTATTAAAACACCTGCAACAAATAAGCGGTGTTATTAATGCCAACACTGTACTGCCTATTTTAGAAGATTTTTTGTTTGAAATAAGTGATAAAAAATTAAGTGTTACCGCTACGGATTTAGAAACTGTAATGCGTGTACAAATGGATATCGAAAGTAAAGCAAGCGGTAAGGTTTGTATTCCTGCAAAAATTTTATTAGACTCTTTGAAAAACATTGCAGACCAACCTTTGACTTTTAATATTGATAAAAGTTTTGCTGTTGAAATTACCAGCGATAACGGTAAGTACAAAGTAATGGGCGAAAACCCTGATAATTTTCCGAAAGAGCCTGCAAGCGATGATGCTACTTCTTTTACCATGACAAGCAGTGCATTGGTTACAGCCATTAACAAAGCATTATTTGCCGTAAGTAACGATGACCTTCGCCCGGCAATGACAGGTGTATTTTTTGAATTAAGTAAAGATGGCGTTCAGTTTGTAGCAACAGATGCACACCGTTTGGTGCGTTATAAAAGAACAGATGCCAAAGCTGCCAAAGCAGATTCGTTCATTGTTCCTAAAAAACCTTTGAATTTATTAAAGAATGCATTGCCTGATAATGATGATGAATTAAGCATCAGTTATAACAGTAATCATTTATTTGTTAGTCATGGAGATGTGCAAATGATTTGCAGATTGATTGATGCACGTTTCCCTGATTATAAAGTGGTTATTCCTTCCGATAATCCATACAAATTAGTTGTAAATAAAAATGATTTTCAAAATGCTTTACGCCGTGTAAGCGTGTTCAGTAATAAAAGTACCAACCAGGTAGCTTTAAGCATTACAGGTAGCGAATTACAAATGGCTGCACAGGATGTTGATTTTAGTTTTGAAGGAAATGAACGCATGAGTTGCCAATATGATGGCAGCGATATGCAGATTGCATTTAATGCTAAGTTTTTAATTGAAATGTTGAATGCTGCTGATACAACTGAAATTAAAGTTGAATTATCTACACCAACAAAAGCAGGTATTATTAAACCGACTGAGCAGGCAGAAAATGAAGAACTGTTAATGTTGGTAATGCCTTTAATGCTGAATAACTAAGCTTATTAACCGTTTCCTATAAAAGAAATCCTTTTGCTTTTTGTGAAAGGATTTTTTATTTTTAGAAAATGGAATTTCTACCTGTAAAATCTTTCGACTCTTACATAATCGCCCACATCTGGATGGGTAAATTAGAAGATTATGATATTGAATGTTATTTGAAAGATGAATACACCGTAACTATTGACCCGTTATTATCAAATGCAATTGGTGGAATTAAATTATGTGTTAATAGTGAAAAGCTCGAAATTGCTCAAAAACTTGTCATTCAATTTGAAGATGAAAGAAGAAAAAATGCGAAGTGCCCTAAGTGCCAATCGAATAATGTTGAATATATAACTGTTAGTAAACCTAAAAATTGGCTGGCTGCTATATTATCATTTTCATTTGCAAATTATACTTTAAGTGTAGATCAGGCTTATCATTGTTTCAATTGCGGTTATGAGTTTAAAGAAATAGAAGATATTCCTGTTGATATAAACTAACCTTTACAATAATCCCTTGCCATGTTTCAAAATATCATTCAATACTTTCAAACACTCGATCATCATCCTGCTCAACGTTTGACATTTTTAGTTGGCGGTCTTTTATTTTTCTGGATTCTGGAGGGTTCTATTCCTTTAATTCAACCTAATTATAAAAAGAATAAACTAAAACATGCAACGGTAAATTTTGGCTTTACAGTTATTCATTTAATCATCCATACCTTCTTAGCAATTATCATTATTAAAATAAGCGATTGGTGTAAAGCATTGCAATTCGGTTTAGTGTATTGGTTAAATGCAAATGTTATTGCAACCATCATTATTTCATTTTTAGTATTAGATTTTTTTGGCGGATGGTTGGTACATATAACAGAACATAAAATAAAATTTTTGTGGCGGTTTCATGTAGTACATCATGCAGATAATAATGTTGATGTTACAACAGGCTTAAGGCATCACCCTGTAGAAAGTGTATTACGTGGTGTATTCTTTTTTGCAGGCATTTTTATTTCCGGTTCACCCATGTATGCCGTAATGATTTTTCAAACCATATTGGTTTTATTTACTGCATTTGAACATGCCAACATCAGCTTATCAAAATCAATTGACAATATATTAAGCTACATTTTCGTTTCGCCCAATATGCATAAAGTACATCATCATTGGCAGCAACCTTATACCGATAGTAACTACGGTGCAGTATTGGCTGTTTGGGATAGATTATTTGGTACTTTTATGCAATTGGATGCAGACAAAATAAAGTATGGTTTAGACCGATATTATCCCAATGAACAAGATGAAAATTTCGGAATGCTGATGACAAAGCCTTTTAAAAAGATGAGTTGAATTTCAAACTGAGCAATTGAATAAACATTAAGCTTCATTTGCGTCGCATCCCGAAGTTTCGGGATACTGCAACAATTTTCTCAACTATTTACTTTCATTCCATGTTCTATAATTACTAACCTGCTCTTCATAATTTTCCGGAACATTTCTTAACGGTTCAACTACTTTTAATGTATCAAATAAATGCCTTGGCAATTGCTGATATAATTTGGTTCCCTCTGTTTTCCATGCTATCATTTCATCGCTTACTTCTTTAATCCGTTTTGCGGGATTACCAACAATTAAACTTCGCTTTTCAAAGCGTTCATCTGCTTTAATAAAACTCAAGGCACCAACAATACATTCTTCTTCCAACACAACATTATCCATTATTACTGCATTCATGCCCACCAAACAATTCCTACCAATTGTTGCTCCATGAATAACAGCACCATGACCGATATGTGCACCTTCTTTCAATATAACCGTAACACCCGGAAACATATGTATAGTGCAGTTCTCCTGCACATTGCAGCCATCTCCAATAATTATTTTACCCCAATCTCCTCTAACGGCTGCACCCGGACCAACATACACATCTTTACCAATTATTACATTGCCTGTAACAGTTGCTTGTGGATGAATAAAAGATGACTCATGTATAATTGGGGTGTAATTGTTGAAGGAGTAAATCATTATGAAGTATATAAAGTATATTAAGTAGTATAAAGTATGTTAAGATTTTTCTTCATCTCTCTTTTTACGTAAATAACTTAAATAACCATTAAGCAACCTTTCTATTTCTTTTCCTGAAGTTTTGAAAGTTTCTAATTGCTCATTTGTAATATATGCTTCATCAAAAGCATCAATTAAATGATTAATAGTTTCTGCTAACGACCCTCTTGCCTGAATACAAAAATGAATTTGGTCTGGATACGAAAATCTGCCATGACCTTCTGCTATCAGTGAATTTATTGAACGAGAACTTCTTATAATCTGGTCTATAAGTTTAAATTTCTCCTCAGGAGGAAAATATTTTGTAAGTAATCTAATTTCATTCTTAAAAATTCTTGATTTCTTCCACACCTCTAATTCCTCAAAACCAAAATTACTATTCATAATTCACTATTTACTTTAGATACCCTATAAACTCTATTTACTCATTACCGTCTTATTTGTACGAAAACATGTTCCTTTAAACAACGCAACTATATTATTATGTTGATTGGTTACAGTTATATGATACAAACCTGTACTTCTTCCATTATGCATTTCTTTGGCTTCTGCAATTAGTGTATCGCCAATGCTAACAGGCTTTGTAAAGTTGATGCTTGTATCTAATGCTACACTTAACACATTTCTGTTATTACATGCAAAAGCAAAAGCACTGTCTGCTAAACTAAATGCAATACCGCCATGAACAATACCAAGCCCATTCATCATTTCATCTCTTACAATCATTGAAATTTTACTGTACCCTTCTTTTATTTCAATAACAGTAATGCCCAGCCATTGAGAAAATTTATCATCCCTCATCATTTGCTCAACAACCTGTTTGGCAAGCTCATTTGCTGTATCCATAATAATTTTTTTGTACTTAGCTTTTGTAATACTATTAAGCTGTTGTTGCGTCGCACACTTTTACGGCAACAATTCTATTCACCAATAAAATTCGGCAAACGCTTTTCTAAAAAAGCAGCAACCCCTTCTTTAAAATCTTTGGTAGCAGCAGCTTTTTGTTGATATTCATCTTCCAACAATAGTTGCTCTTCCATACTATTTTTCACTGAACAATTCAATGCATGTTTTATATATGCCAATGCTTTGGTTGGCATATCAGCCAATGTTGTAGCAATCTTCCAACTTTCAGTTATAAAATTTTCTTCATTAAAAACTTTATACAACATACCCCATTGCAAAGCTTCTGTTGCAGTAATTTTATCGCCCAACACCATTAATGCACTTGCTTTTTGAAAACCTATTAATCTTGGTAATATAAATGTTCCGCCACTATCAGGTATTAAACCAATTTTACTAAACGCCTGAATAAAAGAGGCATTTTCATGTGCAACTACAATATCGCAGGCTAAAGCCAAATTAGCACCGGCACCCGCAGCAACGCCATTAACTGCACAAACAATCGGCTTAGCAATATTTCTTATTCTATTAATAATCGGGTTATAATGTTCACTCAAAATTTTATTCATGCCGGGGCCGTTGGGGTCAACCACTTCTGCTAAATCCTGTCCGGCACAAAAGCCTTTACCAGCACCGGTTATATAAATACATCTTACTGCTTTGTTATTAGCTGCTTCATCTAATTGTTGCTGTAACAGCAAAGCCATTTCTCTGTTAAATGAGTTTAATTTATCAGGCCTGTTTAATGTTATAACAGCTACTGCATTTTTTATCTCGAATAAAATTGATGACATAATTAATGGCATTTAAAATAATCGAATGGTTCTTTACAATCGTTACATTGATACAATGCTTTACAAGCCGTACTTCCGAATCTTGAAACTAACTGAGTATTGAATGAACTGCATTGAGGGCATTGCACAGTTTCTTCTTCCTGAAAAGAATCCGGTGTGCAAACAGCTTGCTTAGTATTAGGAGGAGCAATACCGTAAGCTTTTAGTTTTTGTTTGCCTTCTTCACTCATCCAATCAGTAGTCCATGCAGGTGATAAAATATTTTTTACTGTAACGTTTTTGTATCCATGCTCTGCTAATGCCAATTTTATATTGATACTTATCATATCCATTGCAGGGCAACCGGAATATGTTGGCGTAATAATAACTTCAATTTTTTCGTCATTTACAATTACATCTCTTATAATTCCTAAATCTGCAATGGTAAGTACAGGAACTTCGGGGTCTGTAACCTTTGAAAGAATTGAACGGATTTTATTTATCTCACTCATATAGCCTATAACTTAATAAAGATAGCACACTCAACTAAAAAATACACAAGCTTACTATGTTACTTGAAAATAATTGCTAATATTGTTATAAATAAACTTATATGAAGCTTAGAATTGTTTTGCTTTCAGCAGCATTTATTTTGAGTAATGCGTTATTGGCTCAGGGAATAAAATCATTAACCAAAGGACAGAAAATTGTTCAGTTACAAAACAATACTATGAATATGAAGATGGAGGTCATGGGGCAGGAAATGGAACAAAAAATGAGTATGAATACAACAGGCGAACTAAGTATTGCTGAACTAAAAGAGGATGGAGTTAAAATTGAAATGAAGCAAACTAAAATGAAGATGCATACATCTGTAATGGGACAAGAAATTGATTTAGACACAGACAACCCCGATGATGAAAAATCCAAACAATTGGCAAGTAGTTTAAACAAAATAATTACTGTACTAACTGATAAAAATTCTTTGATAACAGACATGCAATTAGATGAGCAAACTAAAGCTTTAATGAATAGTAACCTGGTTGCAGGAATGGCAGTAGGACAGCCACTTTCGTTTTTATTGATGCTTCCGGAAAAGCTTGCTTTAAATTCAGCCTGGAAAATATCTTACGGTACAGATAGCACTATTAAAGCAGTCTATAACTATACAGTAACGTCTATTGATAACGGCTTAGTAAATTTAGCTTTTACGGGTTCAATGAATATGAGTACTACTACGCAAACCAATGGAATGAGTGTAGTGATGAAGATGAATGGCCCTATTAATGGTACAGCAACTGTGAATACCAAAACATTTTTTGTTGTAAAAAGAACAACTACTATGGATATGAAGGGTAATACTGAAGTTGCAGGTCAAACCATTCCTTTTGGAATGAAAGCCACAACAGAAGAAAAATATAATTACTAATAGAACCTTTTTACTGTTACCATTCTGCATTAGGATAGGCTCTCTGTAAATGCTGCATTTCAGCTAAAATATAGCCTAAGTGTTCTGTGTGTATACCTCTTTTACCACCGGTTTGATTGAATACTTTTTCTGGTAATGATAATGTTGCTTCTTCAAAAACAGTTTTTACTTTTTCAGTCCATTGTTGCTGAATCAGCTTTAAATCAATAGCCATTTCAACTTCATAATCTGCAGCTATAAACATTTCGTTTGTATAGTCTTTTAATGCTTCAACAGCATTCGTCATACGTTCATTACTTTCTTCAGTTCCATCTCCCAAACGTATTACCCATTCACTGCTCCAGCGAATATGATACATTACTTCTTTAATGGCTTTAGCTGCAATTGCCGCCAATTGTTGATTGCTATGATTTTGTAATTGCTGAAACAAATACAATTGATAAGTAGAAAAATAAAACTGCTTTAAAATGGTTTGTCCCCAATCTCCGTTAGGCAATTCAACCAATAACAGATTTTTAAAATCTCTTTCATTTCTTAAATAAGCTAAACTATCTTCTGAAGCCTCCCTAAATCCCTCCGAAGGAGGGACTTTTACATCTTGTAAGTTTTGCTGTTCATTAATTAATTCAGCAGCATATTGATAAAAATTTCTCGATTGCCCTAATAGGTCTAACGCTATATTAGTGAGTGCAATATCCTGTTCTAATATTGGCCCATGCCCGCACCATTCACTGTTACGATGAGAAAGAATGAGTGTACTATCTGCAAGGAAAAGTATATAAGGAATTAGGCATTGGGAATTAGGGCTTTGCTTCATTGTTTTTATTTGAAGAGGTATTTTTTGATTTGTCTAAATAAGCAATGTAACCATTAATCAATTTGAAGATTAACTCACATTTTTCTTCATGGGCTTTTAATATTTCTTCAGTAATATATTTTTCATCAAACGCTGTTTGAAGATGTTCCATTGTTTCTGTAACAGAACCTCTTGAAATAATAAAAAAGTTTCTTGTGTCTCTATAAGTATACCTGCCATAGCCTTCAGCTATATTAGCAGTAATTGCTCTTGATGACCGAATAATTTGGCTGACAAGTTGAAATTTTTCATGGGTTGGAAAACTTAAAACCAAACTGGATATTTGCATTCTTAATTCTCTCGCTTTAATGTAAGATTCAAGTTCTTTATAACCCTTATAATTCATGTGAAGGCATTTTACTAATTCCAAATTACCAATTACTTTTTACATATGCCCTACTTCATCAGGTAAATTGTAAAAGGTTGGATGACGATAAATTTTATCTTTTGCCGGCTCATATAATTCTCCTGCTTCATCAGGGTTTGATGCTGTGATGTATTTACTTTCAACTACCCAAATGCTTACGCCTTCCATTCTTCTGGTATAAACATCTCTGGCATTTTCAATGGCCATTTGTGCATCGGCTGCATGTAGGCTGCCAACATGTTTATGATCTAAGCCTTGTTTGCTTCTTATAAAAATTTCCCATAAAGGCCAGGATGATTCTGTTGAAGTTGATGAAACTCCTGTTTCAATTTCTCCATAGTCGCCATAAAAAAATTTATTAATGTATGTTTTCATTTTTGTTTGTTGAATATTGACTTGAACGTTGAAGTGTGCGACGCAAGAACTGCTTAATAGTAGTACCAAAGTTTAGTTCAAAAAAACTATGCAGCATTTTGCTTTACGTTTTCAGCTTTCTTTTTTGCATGTGCCATTGCCGCAGCTCTAACCCATGCTCCCTCTTCATGTGCTTTTTTTCTGGCGTTTAAACGTTGTTTATTGCAAGGGCCATTGCCTTTAACCACATTCCGGAATTCATTCCAGTTTATTTCACCAAAATCATAATGACCTCTTTGTTCATTCCATTGCAAATCTTTATCGGGCAATGTCATTCCTAATACTTTTACCTGTTCAACACACATATCTACAAATTGCTGGCGAAGCTCATCATTTGTTTTACGTTTTATTTTCCATTGCATGCTTTGATCGCTGTTCGTACTTTCACTATCTCTCGGGCCAAACATCATTAAACTCGGCCACCACCAACGATTGATGGCATCCTGGCACATTGCTTTTTGTTCAGGTGTTCCTTTGCTTAACACTAATAATATTTCAAAACCCTGACGTTGATGAAAACTTTCTTCCTTGCAAATACGCACCATTGCACGTGCATAAGGCCCGTAGCTTGTTCTGCATAACATTACCTGATTTAATATAGCAGCACCATCAACCAACCAACCGATAGCACCCATATCGGCCCATGTTAATGTTGGGTAATTGAAGATAGAAGAATATTTAGCTTTGCCTGTTAACAGTTGTTCAATCATTTCATCTCTGCTGATGCCTAATGTTTCTGCAGCACTGTACAGATATAAGCCATGCCCGGCTTCATCCTGAACCTTTGCCAATAAAATAGCTTTACGTTTTAATGATGGTGCTCTTGTTATCCAATTACCTTCAGGTAACATGCCAACTACTTCGCTGTGAGCGTGTTGACTTATTTGACGAATATTCGTTTTTCTGTATGCATCGGGCATCCAATCTTTCGGTTCTATTTTAGTTTCAGTATCAATTTTCTGCTGAAACAATTTTTCTCCCAAGGAGTTCTTTTGAACAAAATCCTGCACTTCCATTTTTTAAAATTTGCGGGGTAAAAATAACTTTTTTACTATAAAAGCTAACAATTGTTAGCATTAAATAGTTTTACTTTTCAGAAATTTTTATAAGTGAAACAGCTTGTTGCTTTAATAATTACTTTGTTAGTTGCCGCCGGCAGCCTTCAATCTCAAACAAATGCTCCGTTTGCAGCAGATATTGCTGCATTTAAAAAGCAGGACAGTATTCAGTTTCCCGCTAAACATCAGATTTTATTTATCGGCAGTTCCTCTTTTACCAAATGGAAAACAGTGCAACAGGATTTTCCTGATTATAAAATTTTAAACAGGGCTTTTGGCGGTTCTACATTAGTTGATGTGATAAGATATGTGGGCGATGTTGTTTATCCTTATAAACCCAAACAGATTATTATTTATTGTGGTGAAAATGATATTGCGGCTTCTGATACTGTAACGGCAGCAATGGTTTTACAACGCTTTCAAACATTATACAAACTGATAAGAAATAAGTATAAAAAAATTGAAATTGATTATGTTTCAATCAAACCAAGCCCTGTAAGAATTAAATTCAGACCGGTTGTTGAACAAGCCAATATGCTATTGAAAAGCTTTATTGCTACTCAAAAACACGCAAAGTTTATAAATGTATTTAATGATATGCTGAATGCAGACGGAACAATAAAACAGGAATTATTTATTTCAGATAACTTACACATGAATGAAAAAGGCTATGCCATCTGGCAAAGAATTATTCAGCCGTATTTATTCAAGTAATTATTTAATATCGTAATCAACAACAACTTTATTTGTAGTGGGATGAGATTGACAGGTAAGGATAAAGCCTTGCTTTACTTCGTCTTCTTCTAAACCATAATTTACATCCATACTCACATTGCCTTCTACCAGTTTAGCTTTACAGGTACAACACATACCGCCTTTACAGGCATAAGGTAAGTCTGCACCTTGTTGCAAAGCTGCATCTAAAATAGTATTGGTATTAAAAGGCAAATCAAAATCAAAACTTCTTCCATCTACTTTAATAGTTACATTACAGCTTGCAGCATTGTCAGTAACAATAGCTTGTTTTATTAAAGCAGAAGCATTGGTGTTAACAGTATTAAATAACTCGAAATGAATTTTCTTTTTATCAACACCTTTAGTCTCCAAAAAATCTTTGATTGAAAAAATCATTTCCTGCGGACCGCAAATAAAAAACTCATCAGCATTTACTGAAATAATTTTATCAAACAATATTTCGCATTTAGGTGTATCAATTCTTCCGAAATTCAGTTCACTGTCTGTTCTTTCTTTACTTAAAATATACACAACCTGAAAGCGGTTAATGTATTTATTTTTCAATGCTTCTATTGCTTCTTTGAAAATTACGGAAGCCACATTTTTATTACCATACACTAAAGTAAAACTGCTTGCAGGCTCTGTTTGTAAGGTTGTTTTTATAATGGAAAGAATAGGCGTAATACCGCTTCCTGCTGCAAAAGCAACATAATTTTTTTTATTGTCTGGCTGTAATTGAGTGAAGAATTTTCCCGCAGCAGGCATTACTTCCAGAACATCTCCTGCTTTTAATTGTGTATTGGCAAAAGTTGAAAAAATACCGTTATCAACTTTTTTTATGGCAATTCTGAAATCATTTTCTAAAGGGGAAGAGCATAAAGAATAAGAGCGTCTTACTTCTTCATTATTAATAAAAGTTTTTACAGTAATATTCTGGCCCTGCGTATAACTGAACTTTTCTTTTAAATGAGCCGGAATATCAAAAGCAACAGAAACACAATCAGCGGTTTCATTTCTTACTTCTTTAACAAGCAATTTTTCAAAATGCAAAGACATGAACAAATAGTTATTTTCTCAATCCACTTACTAAAATACTTACCATATTTTCTTCTAATTCTTTGCCGTTAATTTTTTCTTTGCTTCTATGCCAGCTTTCTATACCGCTAACAGCATGAAGCATAATTAAAACAGCAGTAGGGGCATCAATTTTTTTAATTTCTTTTTTCTTAATGCCATCCTCAATAATGGCTGCAATACGCCTGCGGTATGTTCTGCGTTGTGTTTGAAGATTGGCCAGATATGGTTCTTCTAAATGTTTCCATTCTCTATCGCTCACATATACTTCATCAAAATGCTTAACCATTCCCGTTATATGAAAGCGTAACAATTTTTCAATTTTTTCTAAAGAAGAAATTTTCTCAGCTTCTATATCACTTATCATCTGCATGTAGCGGTTGGCAACATCAAAGCAAATAATGTTCAGCAATTCATTTTTACTTTTAATATGGTTGTATAAGCTGGCAGCTTCAACACCCACTATATCTGCCAATTCCCTCATGCTGGTGGCTTTAAATCCTTTTTCTTTAAAAAGTGCGGCGGCTTTTTCTATAATAACTTCACGACGGCTGGTTGTATCGTTAGTTTTAATTCTTCCCATAATTCAAAAATACACTAACAAACGTTAGCAGCAAATGTTTCTTTGTTTCTGTTAGTTTAAAATAAAAACCCCGCTTAATGCGGGGCTGGCTTTACAAAATTTATACAAATTATTTTGCAGGTGTGGCTGCCAAACTAATTGGTAATGTGGCTTTCACATCATCCCAAAGCATGATAAGATTAGCACCTGTTTTAGTTTCTTCAAAATAAATAGTGAAGTTTTCAACTACATCAGGGTTCTTTTCAACTTTAGCATCAGCACGGGTAACATCTTTTTTAATATCATAAGAATAATTACCCCAACTGTAATTATCGTTGCTTACTACTATCGTCCATTTATCTGCTGCGGGCAGGCAATACAATGTATATCTGCCTTTCTCAATAGCCTTGTTGCCAATTTTTACATTCTTGAAAAATTCAATTTCTGTTGCTTCATTAGCACCTAAACGCCACATTTCATTATACTTTACAATACCATCAAAAATGGTACGGTTGTTTTTTTGCGGGCGACTGTAAATAATTCTGGCAGTTGGTGCATCTTTAACCTTACCATTCAGTTTTAAAATAGGGTAATTGGCAGGCCAATAGCTCATGTCCATAGGACTTTTATCTAAATCCGTTGGCTTTTGCTGGGCATTAACACCCAGTACAATACATACAAATGCAATAAGTAAAAGCGTTTTTTTCATGACTTGTTATTTAGATTGAAAAACAAATATAAAGTGCTAATTGTTTACCAACTGTTCTAATTGACGGGCAGCAAAGTTTTTAACTTCGGGAAAGAAAATATTATAGCAAGTATGTAAGCTTTTATAATGTTTATTGAAAGCCTCAAAAGCTTCGTGCCAGGAAGATAAATACTTTGCCCTTCTTACCAAACCTTCAAAGCTTCTTTCAATTCCCCATGTAAACTGATAGTTGTATAACCAGTTTTGTTTTTGCATGTAAGGAAACAGGTTTTGAAATTTTAAGGGGAGCACTTCAATATGTTGTTGCAAAATAGTGTAGGTGTAAAGAGAAAATTTTTCTAAAGCAACACTATCATAAAACTCTTTGGTATCAATTGCCAGAAAATGATCGTATACAACATCTACAAATGCACCTGCATATAAACCAACAGCAGGTTTAAAAAATTGCTTTGCTTCCGCTGTTGTAGCATGAGCATCGGTAAAAGTATCTATTGCTCTATGCAATGCAATTCCTTTCTGAATGTCGATAGCATAATCAAATTTTTTCTTCCCTTTAATAAAATCGCTGCACATATTTCCTAATAATATCTGCTCATTATTAAAAGAAAGGTAAGCATGTGCCAGATAATTCATGTGAGAGCTTATTTCATAATGTTTGAATGAAGCCAGCTATTCATTATTGCCAACACTTCCGATGAAAAGGTTTCATCAATTTTTGCATACTCTGCAACAGAAACAGAACATTCGGTACAATGTTGAAATAAATGATTTAATCCCGGTAATATTTTAACTGTTACATTTTTATTATGTGCTGCCTGCAATGCTTTTTGAATAGCAGGCACATTATCCTCAGGGTAAACCTGCTTATCTTTTTCTCCGTTTAAAACCAAAACAGGGCAGGTAACTTTACTCCAGAAAACAGAAGGTTCTGTTGCAATAAAATATCTTAACCAGGGTATCAGTTCTTTCTTAACCTGCATATTGGCATAAATATCTGCACTTACATTTTTTGCGTTTAAAGGAAGTAAAATACTATCAGCATAAGCTGACTGCCATGTTGTGAAAATTTTTTTTACTCTATCAAGAATTAATGAATCGGATTCGTTAGCGTAATCATGTATAGTATATAATGTTTGTTTGGTTAAGTTGAAGTAAGCATCAAACACAGTTTGAGAAACTTTACCTTTTAAGGGGTCTGTCTGTTGCTTTAATAAAATTGCTGCACCTGATACACCTGTTCCTGCCAAAGAAATAATAAATGCCAGTTTAGGATACTTTGTAAAAACAATCGGTGCAATAAAACCACCTTCGCTGTGACCTATAACACCTATTTTATTTTTATCAATTTCATTTCTGGTTTGTAAATAGTTTATGCTTGTTAAAACATCATTCGAATAATCTAAGCTGGTAGCATTCGCAACATCGCCTTTGCTTTTACCCTTAGTTCTGTCGTCTACCCGTAAAACAGCCATGCCGTTGTTGGTTAAGTAATCTGCTATTACGGCAAATGGTTTATGATTAATAATGGTTTCGTCTCTATCCTGTAAACCACTACCTGTAATAAGCACAGCAACAGCAAAAGGCCCTTTTGTTTTAGGATAAGTTAATGTACCCGCTAAATGAACAGATTTATCAGCATTATTATACTCAACACTATCAACAGTATAATTAAAAGGCGGTTGCGGCGTTTGTGGTTTTATTGTTTGCTGTGCTGCTGCACTAAAAGGCATTATTAGTAACAGCCATTTTAAAAGTTTAGTCTGCATTATTTGTTTGTTTTTTGAAAAATAGATATGAGAATATTATTGGTATGATAGTAACAACAAGTATTATAAACAGAAATATGAACACTGCTATTTTAAAGGGTATAATAAAAGTTAGCGGCGTTAAAACAATTCCTCCCCAAAACCAAAGTTTACCGCCTAATCGATGTGTGGCTTTCCAGTTGGCTTCGCTTTCCAATGTCCATGGTGTTCTGATACCAATAAAGTAATTAGGTTTTATGTTAATCATGGCATTTCCTAATAAACAAAAGAACAGGCTTAGTAAAGGCAGCATTCCTTTTTGTATAAGAATATCATTACCTAACGATGCATTAATTATTATCAGTTGCAATAAGCTGAAAAAAGTAATAACAATAAACAGAATTTTATCTACCAATTTAATGGAAACTGCTGCATACTTTTTAGGGTCTATAGCAGAAAGATTTTTAAGAATGAAGTATATGAATACTGATATAGGTGTGATGATAAAAACCGTAGTCCAGCTTTCAGACTTATTGCCAAATTTATCAGGCCCATTTAATCCATAATGAGTAGGAATAGTTGATGGCAGGTCTTTATAAATGATTGATAAATAAACAGCGGGTAATATTATCAATACAAACAAAAACAAATCAACTATTGATATCTTTTTCATTTATTTCTTTTTTTATTGTTTGAAAGCTGCATTAACCATTGAATAATTTCGTCTGTAACTGTTGTATTAATAGAGTAAAAAATAAATTGACCTTTTTTTACGGCTACCACTAAGCCTGCTTGTTTTAATAAATCCAAATGATGAGAAATACTTGGTTTTGAAATATGGAATTCATCAGCAATTTCTCCCGCTGTTAAATCCTGTTTTTTCAATAAATCAAGTATATCTCTTCGTGTAGCATCATTTAAAGCTTTAAAAAGAATATTCACTCGGTTTCTGTTTAAATATTTAGACAAATATCTAAATATTATTCGAAAACCAACAAAAAAATTTATTACGCATCAACCGTTCATACCTGTTAAAAAAACTTAACAGTATGTCATCACAATTTTAAACATAGTTAAGAATTTCTTCCAAACCCTTAACAGATAAAGGTTTCAAAAGAAAATTAACATTCATTAACCAATGCAATAACACCGCTCATCACAAACCAAATAATATGGCTGTAACTAATCACAATGTACTTCGTCAAGCGTATGTGTGATTCTACTTTTGACTTGTCAATGCAAAAAATGACAACAAAAAAATCAAACAATAATATTCTTAAACTTAAAAAACAAACAAAATGAAAAAATTAATCATCGCAGCTTTTATAGCTGTAGCAATTACAGGCAGTGCCTTTGCAAAACCAACAGAAACAACTACAGAAACAGTTTCTTACAGAGTATTAAACAGTTTTAAAGCAGATTTTGCTGATGCAGAAAATGTATCATGGAAAATTGACAAAGACTTTGTGAAAGCATCTTTTATTTTAGAGAATGAAAAAATGGAAGCTTTTTATAACAATGATGGAGAATTAATAGCAACAAGTAAAGCAATTGCTTTTGATAAACTACCAAAAAAAGCTTTAAAAACAATTACCACTAAATACCCTTTCCCTCCGTATTCATTAGAAGAATGCATTGAGTTAACGAATGCAGATGGTGTAACAAATTATTATGTAAATCTTAAAAAAGGTTCAGAAAAATTACCGTTAGAAATTACTAAAACAGGAGATGTATCTGAATTTAAAAAAGGTTCTAAATAAACTATATCCTATCATAAATAAAAGTTGCAGTTGAGTTTAGTAAATAAGCCTCGCCTAAAGCGGGGCTTTTTGCTTTATAAAAGAATTGATTGTTATAAATTCTCCTTCCTTACTTAAATCAGTAATTAACCTGTTGAGTTTGTTAAGTAAAATTTCTTTGCAGTCTTTTCTTGTATAAGCAGGTAAGCCATATTGCTCAATATCAGTAAACTCCCACGGATGAAAATATAAACACACGTAACCATCTTTCTTTAATGTTTGTTGAGTTAACATTTTAAAGACGGCATAAGGAAAATTTTTGAATGATAGCCAAAATAAAGAAATGCGTTGCGGACTAACAGAAGCAGGCAATCTTACTATGCCTTCTTCTTTATACAAGGTTCTTGGCAAATGCAAATTATTATACCTGCCGGGTAAATAAGTTGGGTTTATGGAAGAATCATATTCATAGCCTGCTTTCTTTACTTCACTCATATCAACTTTTCTCATTCTCGGCATACGCAAACCGGTAACAGGTTTACCGGAAATTTCTTCCAGCTTTAATTTAGATTGCAGCAAATGTTCATTACTAAAATCTGAATGATAATAAGTATGCGATGCGATTTCATGATTAATTGCCAAAGCTTTTATCTGTTCCGGGAAATGAATAGCATAAGTAGCAGTTGTAAACAAAGTACAAGGTGTTTTCCCGGTATTGATTACAGGTAATATTTTTTGCATGCCGGCATCTCCTACTTTCAACTGTTCGGCTAAATCTATGTGGTGATTGTACTCTAATGGCATATCAAACTCTTCCACATCAAAACTCAATAATATAAAACGCTCTTTTGCCATTATACTTTTACCGTTGAGAATTTCAACTTCGTTTCAGTAATTGATAAAAATTGTTGCTTCCACATTTGAATAATTATTATTAACCAGAGCACAAAACAAGGTAATGCTTTTAATGAGTATGGCCTTATTATATGGTCTCGTACATACGGAGTAAAAATATCTGAGTAAGAAAAACTGGTTAGCAATAAAGCAAAAATGAAAACTGAGTTAACCCATTTCTTATGCTCTTGTAAAACATACCAGATACAAACAGCAGGAAATGCAATAATGTATGTTGGAGATTCTGCACTGGTTGTAAAAATTACTGTCATAATTAAAACAAGGCAAAGCAGATACAGCCTGAAACGCACATCCACAAAGAATTTCCATTGCATGTATTGCGTAAGAAAAAGTATAACAGCCGGAACGGTAATTAAATAATTTTTAAAATTGGCAATACCAAAAATTCTGCGAACCATACCCATTACAGAAATATCCTGATAATCATTATTAATATCTAACCTTACATTTTTAGCTGCTTTAAAAACCAATTCCTCATACCAATCAACATAAGATTGAATTACAAAATGAGGAGATGAAATAATCATGGGTAATACAAACAAAACAACACTCCATACAATTCCCCAAACAATAAATTTTATTTTATTATTACTAAAGAAGAAAAAGGCTAACCCTACAATACCATACAGTTTAATGAATGTTGCCAAGGCTATAAATAACAAAGCCCACACTTCTTTTCCTTTATTAATAAAAGTAAAACCGAGTATTAAGCAGGCACAAATCAGGGCATTACTTTGTTGCCATTCAGAAGTAATCATTAATTCGTGTGCACAAAAAATTAAAATAGCATTTTGTAATTTTTGTTGAACAGGTAATTGTCTTATTGCAACAAATAATATCAACGCATTAAACAGTACCCATACAATACAGCCGGCATAATTTCCTAACAAAGCAAAAGGTGCAAATAAAATACTGAAGGTTGGCCCGTAATGGTTTACATCTAAGTACTCATTCGGGTATTCGTCAAATAAGTTGGTTTGATGTAAAGTATGTTCAAAAACACCTTTAAAAATGAGAAAATTATTGGGCGGGTAATGATGCCAAAGCTCTTGTACAACCCCAATAAATGCAAAACCAAACCACAATGCAATAGCAATATTTTTATTGTAGAAGAAATTTTTAAAACTCAGTTTTTCTGTCTGCAAATCATTCATTATTTATTTCAGATTAGTTTCCTTTACAATATAATGCGGTCTTTGTTTACTCTGCATAAACAGTTTGCCTAAATACATTCCTATAATTCCCAGAATCATTAACTGTAATCCACCAAAGAAAACAATAGTAACAATTAACGATGCCCATCCGGAAATAGTATGACCAAAATACATACTGTATAAAACATAGGGAACGTATAACAAAGAGAGTATGGCAAATAAAAAGCCAAGATAAATTGCAATACCCAAAGGTTTTACACTGAAAGAAGTTATACCTCTTAAAGCAAACTGAACCATTTTTTTAAACGTGTACTTGCTTTTTCCTTTAGTTCTTTCAGCAGGTTCATATTCAATACCGATTTGTGAGAAGCCCATCCACTTAATTAAACCACGCCAAAATAAATCATCTTCCTGAAAATTCTTTGCAACGCTTATCGCACTCTTATCCATCAATCTGAAATCTGCTGTTCCGCTTTCTAATTCAATATCACTCAACCTGTTCATTACGTTATAAAACATTTCAGAAGTACGGCGTTTCAACATCGGCATTTCTAAATGATCTTTACGAATGGTATAAACTATATCGTAGCCTTCTTCCCATTTTTCCAATAGCTTAGGAATTAAGCTTGGCGGGTGTTGCATATCACCATCCATACTAATTACACAATCACCGGTAATCATATCAAAGCCAGCCTTTATGGCGTTTTGATGACCGAAATTTTTAGAGAAGGAAATAAAAAACACATGAGCATTTTCAGCAGCAACTGCTTTTATTTCCGCAAGTGTTTTGTCTTCACTTCCATCATCAACAAAAATCACTTCATATAAATAAGGCAAAGAAGATAATACCTCATGTAAAGCATTTACAATTGTTGTAATATTACCTTCTTCGTTATTTACAGGTATTAATATGCTAACCTTTTTACTCATGGGGTTTTGCAAAATAAGTTTATTAAACAACAATAAAATTCAAAAAGATGAAAAAGTTGTTATCAGCTGAAATACTTTGCTCATCATAGTTGCGTCGCATCCCGAGCCTTTCGGGATACGCTTTGTACTTTATTCAGCATTTAATATTCGGTTTCACTAAAAAAATTACTTTTGCCGCCACTATAAAACAATTCAAAATGAACAAAGGACCTATTTCCAATTTCATACAACATCATTATCGCCATTTTAATGCAGCAGCTTTAATGGATGCAGCCAAAGGTTATGAAACACATTTATCAGAAGGCGGTAAAATGATGGTAACATTAGCCGGTGCAATGAGCACAGCAGAATTGGGAATTTCTTTTGCAGAAATGATTCGCCAGGGTAAAGTAGATATCATCAGTTGTACAGGTGCTAACTTAGAAGAAGATGTAATGAACTTAGTTGCTCATTCACATTATAAAAGAGTTCCTAATTACAGAGATTTAACACCTCAGGATGAGTGGGATTTATTAGAGAACCATTACAACCGTGTTACAGATACCTGCATTCCTGAAGAAGAAGCTTTTCGCCGTTTACAAAAACATTTGGTTAAACAATGGAAAGAAGCTGAAGAAAAAGGTGAAAGATATTTTCCTCATGAATTTTTATACAAAACGGTTTTAAGCGGAGAATTAGAACAGTATTATGAAATTGATAAAAAAGACAGCTGGATTGTAGCTGCGGCAGAAAAAAATATTCCGATTGTTGTACCGGGTTGGGAAGACAGCACCACAGGAAACATTTTTGCTTCATACGTTATTAAAGGAGAATTGAAAGCAAGCACTGTTAAAAGTGGTATTGAATACATGGTATTTTTAACGGAGTGGTACAGAGCCAACAGCAGTGGTAAAGGTGTTGGTTTCTTTCAGATTGGCGGTGGTATTGCAGGAGATTTTCCCATTTGTGTGGTACCGATGATGTATCAGGATTTAGAATGGCATGATGTACCTTTCTGGAGTTATTTCTGCCAAATAAGCGACAGTACTACTTCTTATGGTTCTTACAGCGGTGCAGTACCCAACGAAAAAATTACATGGGGTAAATTAGACATTCATACACCAAAGTTTATTGTAGAAAGTGATGCAACAATTGTGGCCCCCTTAATTTTTGCATGGATTTTAGGTTGGTAAAAAATCAGTCTTACTAAAATTTTATAATGCCTCGTTTTATACGGGGCTTTTTTATGCCCTTTGGCGGGAAAAATCCCAGCCGTTCACGGGGTTTTTCCCATTGTATGGCATACTACAGCCATATACTTTTACAATCGCTAAGCAATTTGTTTCTCGGTGTTAATGCTCAGCGTTTTGGGGGTAAAAAATATAAGTGTAAACGGCGGTTTTCTAATCGCCGTTTCTTTAAAAACAAAGAAAAACCTGTTACTATATTTTTCACTGATGGGGGTTTTGCTTTCTCGAGAAAGCAAAAAGCGGCAGCCGAAAGGCTGCCGTTGTTGTTATTATTATAAGTAGCAACTATTAAAAATCAATACCAATCCATTTACGTTTGTTTTTCTCGTACTTCTCAAAATTAAATTTGTACAGTTTACCTGGGCGGTGTGGTACATCTAATTCCATTTCACCGGTATCAATCAGCAAATCCATTGAAGCAAATTTTTTACGAAAGTTCCTTCTGTCTAAACTTACTCCCAAAATAGCTTCATATAAATTCTGTAACTCACGCAGTGAAAATTTATCGGGCAATAAATTAAACCCTAACGGATGTTCCTGAATTCTCTTCTGTAACCATTTATAACAAACATCTAAAATTTCTTTATGGTCAAATGCCATTTCTTTTAAAGAAGAAACATTGTGCCAATGCAGTTCATGTGCATGAATTTTTAACTCATGGTGTTGAATATTTAACAAAGAGCAATAAGCCACAGTTAAAACACGACCGCCGGGGTGCCTGCTTGGTTTTCCGAATGTTTTTACCTGTTCAAGGTACACATCATTCATTCCAGTTCTTTCTTTTAAAATGCGGTAAGCGGCTTCATCTAAATCTTCATCATTATCAATAGCAAAATCTCCCAGCAAACTCCACATGCCTTTATACATGGCAATATCACTTCTTATCAAAAGCACTTTTAATTCATTTTCATCAAACCCGAAAATTACACAGTCAACAGTAATAGGAACACGCGGGTAAGCAGCAACTAACTTTTCAACATTGGTAATTAATTCTCCGCTATCTTTTCTTAAATTACTGATTACACCGGGTTCAATCTTCATGATGGTACTTTAAGTTTGGAAAGGTAAAAAAATTATTTTACGTGTACTTTTTACATACTGCATAATTGCAAGTTATTTTACAGCTACATTTATTATTTGAATAAAGCTTATGGAGCAGAACAACATTTTAGCAGAAGAAACTTTGTATTGGTTGAAAGTATTAACATCAACTGATGCTGAAACTAAAGCTACAGAAAACATTCAGCAACTAAAAGCCGTTTTACGTTTTAATGAATACAGGTATTATGTTTTGAATAATGCATTAATAAGCGATAATGAATATGATGCATTGTATAAACTATTAGAGAAAGTTGAAAAAAATCATCCTGAATTAATTACTAAAGATTCTCCAACACAACGCGTAGGAAGCAGCCTGAATGAGGGTTTTGCAACTGTTCAACATTTAGTACCAATGCTGAGTTTAGATAACAGCTACAACGCTGATGATTTGAAAGATTTTGACAGAAAGGCAAGAGAAGCAAGTGGATTAGCTATTATAGAATATTGTGTTGAACCTAAATTTGATGGTGCAAGTATTAGTTTAATTTATGAAAATGATATGCTTGTTCGCGGTACAACCAGAGGTGATGGTGTTGCTGGAGATGATATAACAACCAATACCAAACAAATCCGTTCTATTCCTTTATCGGCTCCATTCAGTAAGTATGGTATTGAACAGATTGAAATTCGTGGTGAAGTAATTTTAACCAAACAGAATTTTGATAAATACAATGCATGGTTAGAAGAACAAGGCTTACCAACTGTTGCCAACCCACGTAATACCGCCGCCGGAAGTTTACGCATTAAAGACCCGAAAGAAGTTGCAAGAAGAAATTTAGATGCATTCCTGTATCACATCAGTTATATCGTGAATCGTGAATCGTTAAAAGTGAATGACACGCAGCAATCTCTACTCACTACCCATTCCAATCAGTTAAAACTCTTGTGGGAATGCGGTTTCCGTTCGCCTGAAAAAGAAAAAAAAGTAGTTAAAGGTATTGATGCTGTTATTGATTATGTATTAGAGTTTGAACAAAAACGTGATAACCTGCCATATGAAATTGATGGCATGGTAGTTAAAGTAAACAGCATTGAATTGCAGGATACGTTAGGAATGACATCTCACCATCCCCGTTGGGCTATTGCATTTAAGTTTAAAGCAAGGCAAGCCACCACTAAATTATTACATGTAGAATATCAGGTTGGCAGAACAGGGGCAGTTACACCCGTTGCTAAGTTGCAGCCTGTTGCAATAGGTGGTGTAACGGTATCAAGCATTTCCATTCATAATGAAGAATACATTAAAGAGAAAGATTTAAAAATTGGTGATATCGTTTTAATTGAACGTGCAGGTGATGTTATTCCGCAGATTGTAAAATCGTTAGCAGAATTAAGAAAGGGCGATGAACAGGAAATTATTTTCCCAAAAGAATGCCCTGTTTGTAAAAGTGAATTATTTAAAGAAGAAGGCGAGGCTGTGTGGCGTTGCATTAATATTGAATGCGAAGCTCAGGTAGTTGAAAAAATAATTCATTTTGTGAGCAAAGATGCCATGGATATTAAAAGCTTTGGTGAAGCCAATGTCCGCAAGTTTTATGAGTTGAAATTATTAAAAGATATTCCCGGAATTTATCAATTGAATTTTGATGAATTCGGAAAAATGGAAGGCTTCGGAAAAAAATCTATTGACAATTTAAAAGCAGCCATTGAAGCAAGTAAACAACAACCATTGAACAGATTAATTTATGGTTTAGGTATTCGCTTTGTTGGCGAAACAACTGCCAAAACATTAGCTAATAGCGTGGAGCATTTATTAGACTTTAAAAATAAAACTGAAGAAGAATTGCAACAATTAGAAGATATTGGTGTTAAAGTGGCTAAAAGTATTCATCATTTTTTTAGTAATGAGCAAAATATTGAAATGCTGAAACAGTTGGAAACATTGGGCCTTCAATTGAAAAATGAAAAGAAAGCAACTGTTGTAAGCGGTGGTTTATCGGGACAAACATTTTTATTTACAGGAACTTTAAACAAGCTGAAACGCAGTGATGCTGAGGCTTTAGCAGAGCAGCATGGTGGTATAATTGTAAGTGGTGTGAGTGCTAAATTAAACTATTTGGTAGTGGGTGAAGATGCAGGAAGTAAATTAGAAAAAGCTAAAAAAATTAATACCATTAAAATTATCAGTGAAGATGAATTTTTAAAATTGGTTGAATAGTATTGTTGCAGTAAAAGTGTGCGACGCAACAGAAGCTTAATAGTATTACTATTGTTTGTAACAAAAAATTTACTTAATGAATAACAACTTATCATCTTACTTTTTATTAAACCCTGACATTACTTTTCTCAACTTCGGTTCATTTGGTGCTGCTGTAAAACCGGTTTTTGAAAAATATCAGCAATTGCAGTTGGAATTAGAGCAAGACCCTGTACAATTCATAACCGTAAAGGGTTTACAATATTTAAAACAATCCAGAGAAGCATTGGCTGCTTATTTTAATTGCAGTGCAGATGATGTAGTGTATGTAACCAATCCATCATATGCTGTGAACATTATTGCCAAGAGTTTTGACTTAAAGCAAGGAGATGAAATACTTACTACAGATCTGGAATATGGTGCCTGCGATAAAACATGGAATTATTATTGTGAAAAAGCAGGAGCAAAATATGTTCGTCAACCTATTCATTTTCCGCTCACTACCAAAGAAGAGTTTGTTGAGCAGTTTTTTAAAGGCTTAACACCAAAAACAAAAATGGTTTTTATAAGCCATATTACCAGTACCACAGGCTTGCGTTTACCGGTTGAAGAAATTTGTGCCAAAGCAAAAGAACATGGTTTACTAACTTTTGTTGATGGTGCACATGCTCCGGGCCAAATACCCGTAAACCTGCAAACATTACAGGCAGATATTTATACAGGTGCCTGCCATAAATGGATGATGACTGCTAAAGGAAGTTCATTCCTTTATGTAAAAAAAGAATTACAAGATTTGTTTCATCCGTTAATTGTTAGCTGGGGTTATAAAGCTGCATTTCCATCTCATTCTCAATTTTTAGATTGGCATCAAACGCAGGGTACGAGAGACTTTTCAGCGTTTCTAACTATCCCTACAGCTATTGAATTTATGCAACAACATAACTGGGAAACTATTTCAGCAGCATGCAGAACATTGGTTTTACAAAACGCCCCAACATTATGTAACATATTAAATGCAGAACCTCTTTGTAATTTCAATAATGATTTTTTAGTGCAGTTATACAGTGCAGGCATTAAAACAAAAGAACCTGAAAAATTAAAAGTTCTGTTATACGATAAATATAAAATTGAAATACCGGTAATGAGGCATGACGCTAATGTTTTTCTCCGTTATTCTATTCAGGCATTTAACACTCAAAAAGATTTAGATACTTTATTTGATGCATTGAAAGATATAATGGCAACAACTAATTTAATAGAGCGTTAATTTCATATACTAAGCATATTACTACTATTAAGCTTTCGTTGCGTCGCACTCTTGTACGTTCTGTTCATTACTCAAAAAATATAACTATGTTTCAACCAACAACAATTAAATTTTTACAAGATTTAAAGAAAAATAATAACAAAGAATGGTTTGAAAAAAATCGTAAAGTTTATGAAGCAGCAAAAGCAGATTTCTTAGACTTTGTTACAATTATCATCAATCAATTACAAAAGAAAGATGCTACACTTACAGGGCTTGATGCAAAGCAATGCGTATTCAGAATAAACAGAGATGTACGTTTCAGCAAAGACAAATCTCCCTATAAAACCAATATGGGTACCTTCATTAATAAAGGTGGAAAGAAAGAAATGAGTGCCGGTTATTATTTTCATTTAGAACCGGGGCAATGCTTTATTGGCGGCGGTTTATGGATGCCCATGCCACCTGAATTAAAAAAAGTGAGACAGGAAATTGATTATAATTTTTCAGATTTTAAAAGCATTATTAACAACAAGAAATTCAAAACAATTTTTACAGACTTAGATAAAAGCAAAGAGTATACATTATCACGTCCGCCTAAAGATTATGATGAAAACAATCCGGCTATTGAATATTTAAAGCTTAAGAGTTTTGTTGTTTCAGTAAAAATTGATGATAAAGATTTAACAGACAAAGGCTTCATTAAAAAAGCGGTAACCATATTTGAAACAATGCAGTCTTTTGTTCAGTTTTTAAATAAGGCTATTGAAGGGTAAATAATATTCACGTCATTCCGAGATTTCTCGGCACAGCTTGCCCCGACTTTTTCGGGGAACCTTCGAAATGACATTTAATCTTTCTCAGCTTGTCTTCTTTTCCTTTCCTTAGCTCTGTATAGTTTATACTTACGGCTTTGTATATCATTAAATCTATCGAGGAAAGCTTCTTTTTCATTGCTGCCTGCAATCAAAGAAGGGTTACGTATTCTTCCGAAGGTAAAATTCATACCAAACCTTATATTACTGTTTTTAGCATGTGTAGCATCAAATAAAGGCAGTATATTATCACTTACTGCATACAACTGTAATTTACCGGGGTTTAATGCAATACCTACTCCTACATTATTGGTTGAGTAACTATTAAAACTATAACTTAAAGATGTACTTACTGTTTTACCAAGCCTTGTATTAACTGAAAATGCAGTACTCATTTGCCAATCACGCTCTGTTTGTTTGGCATAAACTACAACGCCCGCATTTATGTTTCTGGTAAGTTGATACACAATACTTCCATATAATTTTACAGGAATAGCAGTTGTATAAGCTTTACGTGTTTTTATTAAGTCAAGTAAATGGTGTGCACTGTCAGATAAACTGTCAATTGATTTTTGCAATGAGCCGTTATTGTTGAAAATGGTTTTAATATCAAAGCCATTAAAATTAAAAGTATTACCGCCCGGCTTTGTATTATAATTCACCACTCTTTCATTCCATTGAATAGTGCTTGCTATATCTAATGCACTTGCAGATACACTTAATCTTTTAGTTACCCTGTACTTGAAGCCAACATCAAAACCCAAGCCCTGATTGCTTCCCAGAAGATTTTGTTCAGGTTTAAATATTTTCGATATATCGCCAGTATCTAAAGATGCTGCATTAATACTAATATTTGAGGTAGCATTAATAGCATAAGTTTTATCATCTGTAAACAAAGAAAATTCTGCTCTGTTGGTTTGCATATTGGCTATGCCTGAAAGGAATTTCACCTTACCGCCATAACTTAATCTTGCATTATTTGTTTGATGCACAAAACCCAAAGCATATTCAATATATGCGGTTGATTCATGCATTACATTAAAGTTTGCAGTAGAACCTATAAAAGCTGCGTTGCCCTTCAACAATAAGGTCATGAAATCTTTTGGATAATTGATGTAGTTATCATTCTTACCGATAATGCTAAAAGAGAAATAATTTTTTCTGCTTCTGAATCCGAATGATAAAATATCTGTTCTTACAGATACATTGAAGTAGTTGGAAGCAGAAAGTTTACTCAACATATTATCTACCGTAAATACTAAAGAATCATCTGCTCTTTTTTTAACTAAGTCTGCATAGGCAAAACCTGAGTTACTAAAACTGAAATAATTGGAAGAAAGTACAGGCAAACTTAAATGCCCTTTAAACAAAGGCATAGTGCCCGGGTTTTCTTGCATTGATTGCGGAATAGTATTCATATTATACAATGTCAAGCTCTCCTGACTATCAGCCGAAAAGCTTAACAGCATTGCAATTGAGAAGATAATATATTGAAACAGCAGCTTCACTTGTAATAATTATAATTTAGGTTTAGCACGTATACCCATTATCACATTCATTTCATCGCCGGCAAAAACTTTTACATTCTGTTGCCCGTTAGCAACACTTGCAACCGTCATTTGCATAATAATTTTTTTTACTTTATTTAAGTTGGGAACAACAGAACCGCCGATAATAAATTCAGAAGTGGTGGCAGTTTTAGCAATAACTTTTCCGGTTGCTGCATCTACAGTACCGCTATTAATAACGGGGTTGGTAGCTCCATCTAAAGTGTAGATAACATTGTAAGCAGCATCTGTAAAAATTAATTTGCTGGCAAGGCTAACAGGAAACCCATTATTAATTAATGTTCTTAATGTAAACGATTCAATATTATCAACTGAACCAAAACTAAAATCGAAAGTATCTTTAAGATTAAAGCCCTTTATTTTTCCATCTAACGGAATAGTGATGATGCTTGATATTCCTGTACTGCTGGTATCGGCAATAAAATTTTTATATGATGGTAAGCTTACTGTTGAAGGATTGGTTTGCGTATTAGCTTTCGGAGCAATATTATAAGGCGTATTGCTTAAGAAGCCACTTAAGCTTAAGTAACTTCCCGATGCTGCAGGATTGGTTTGATTTAGTGTTAATGATGTAATAGCAGTTTGCCCCTGCAATGCATAATTAACAATAAAGTTGGAAGGATTAATACCCGCTGTATTCAAATAAAAATTACCTATCTGCGGGTTATACCCTTTTATGGAAGTAAAGCTTAAGGCAAAAGGAATACCGAATGAATTAGTAAAATTTAATTTAATACTTGCATTATTCAACACAATGCCTCCTGTAGATTTAATATCTTTAAAAACCGGTACGTCAATACTGTCTAAGCCTTTATTTAACAATGTTTGCCTATGTACATCGCCATATAAGATTTTAAATGCAGCGTTATTTACGCTGCCTGAATAAGTAATACTTCCCGAAGAGTTATTATTAGCTTTAGTAATAGTAGTGGTATAAAATATTTCAATTTTATTTTGAGTAGTACCATTTTTAGTTAAGTCAACTCTTGCATTTGTTAAATCTATACTTAAGGGTATAGTTGTATTTGCATGTAATGCCATTGTATTTGTAAAACCAACTCCTGCTTTTTTAATTGCAGGAATTGAAATAGTAACAACAGCATTATGGCTAAAGGTGTTTTGTATCTGTAATTTTAATTCTCCGCTTTTTAAAACGGTAGAATCCAAATCCATAGCAGCACCGTTAGTTGTTTGTGCAGATAAATCAATTACCTGAGAGGAAGAATTAGTATAAGTAGCACCAACAGGAGCTAAATTAAAAGCTAATATATCTGTTGCACTTAAACTATAGGAAGTATTTACCGGAATTGAATTTAACTGCGTTATAAAATCACTTGCTTTAACTGAAATTAAATTTCCTGTATAAACAATGCTTTGAGAGTTGTCTGCTTCAACCTGTAAATAACAATTGGCTGGCAGGTTAATATCTTTTAAACCAACAGTTGAATTTACTAAGGGAACAGCAAACTCAGCATCCCATTGGTTGGCAGCTAATTTATTAAAATCAAAATCTCCTTTAGTGCAGGCTGAAATAAAACAACAGATTATGCCAATAATATAGCTGTATAAAGCTGTTAAGCTGATTTTTTTTAAGGGTTTACACATACTGCTGTTTTTCTAAAGGATAATCCGAATTATAGTGTTAAATACAAAAATAGAATTTTAGATGTGCAGCTCTTGTAGCAATTCCGCACAAACTTCATTAAATAATACTTAAACAAAAACCCCTTGTGTAAGGGGTTGTGTTGTAAAAGTGTTATTGTACAAGCTTTAGCATTTCATTGCAACAATTGTGTAGCCTGTACTGAGCGAAGTCGAAGTATCGCACTCTTGTACTGCATATTTTCAATTAAACAGGCATCATACTAAAACGCATCCCATTCACAACCGATAGGTGCACCGGGGGCAATGTCTTTGTGTTGAGGTACTGTAATATCCTTCGGCTTATCAATTCTTTCTATGGCATAACTGTAATGTGCTTTTAAAGAAGGATTTATTTTCATTTGTTCTGCACAATATTTTTTTAAAGTTTGCAACCTTTCAAAACAAATTGATTTTACAGCATAGTTGGCATTATCATTCATGCTTAAACTTAATAACCAGCTTAGTACCATTTGCTGTGTTTGCAGTTGTACTTCTTTCTTTAAACCGGTTTGTAAAGTTGCTTTCCATGTTTTATTAATTATGGCATCAACCACATCATCCCAACCTAAGGTATTGGCTGTTGCTTTAAACTGCACCAACCTGTTAGCTCTTTCAGCATTAAATAAAAATTCCAGTTCATAATCTGTTAATGCTTCTGCGGCAGCCAATGCATCAAAGTTTAAACCTGTTCTTTTTTGAAACAACTCACCCACATTATAATACAAAGGCGGGCGTGGCGGAATTAACTGTACAATTCTATCAGGCAGTGTTAAAACATCTGCACTTAAACAATTTAATGCTGCCTGCAAAGCCTTATCCTGAATGGCTTTGGAGAGTATAGTAGGCTTAACCTGATTAATATCTCCCCTCACTGCATAGCTGTAATTCATTCCGCCGATTAATTTACAAACAGCTTCTAATTGGTAACGATGATAGTTATAAACCGGCACCAATGCATCTTCTAATTTGGTTAATGGTGTATTGGTTGTAACATTATTTTCTGAAAAATGTTGCAATGCTTTTTCACGTACAGCCAATACACTTTTCAGTTCATCGCTGGCATCTTTACCGTTATCCCACAAATGAGCATAAGGGTGCAAACCATTAGCTGCACGGGCATCTAAGTCTGCAATAAATAATAATCCGTTTTTAGAATTTTCTTCTAATAATTTATTTAATAATATGTTTTCATCGCCTGCAGTTGAGAAGTCTGAGTAGCCATACATAATGGCACGTTTATCCCACTCTCCTATTTCATTCGTATAAACCTGAGAGAAATCTATCTCGCCTTTTGCGTTTACAAATACATTCGGGTGAGGATAGTCCATTACAGAAGCTCTGTTATTAAAGCTGGATGCATAATTATGCTGCAAGCCCAAAGTATGGCCAACTTCATGTGCAGCTAATTGCCTTAAACGCTGTATGGCAGCCTGTTTCATGGTTTCAGGAACAGGTTTGCCTGTTTCAAACGGAGACAATAATCCTGTGAAGATTAAATAATCCTGCCTTACTCTTAATGAACCTAATGTAACCTGACCTTTAATAATTTCTCCGGTTCTGGGGTCTGTAATACTTGCACCATAACTCCATCCTCTTGTGGAGCGATGTACCCAGTTAATCATGTTATACCGTATGTCCATCGGGTCTGCATCATCGGGTAATACTTTTACAATAAAAGCATCTTTATAACCTGCTGCTGTAAATGCCTGATTCCACCATCTGGCACCATCTAATAATGCAGAACGTATAGGTTCAGGTGTTCCGTTATCTAAATAATAAATAATGGGTTTAACAGGCTCACTTACTGCATCATTAGGATTTTTCTTTTCTAAACGATGTCTGGCAATAAACATTTGCTGAATCTGTTCAGTAAAAGGAGAACTGTAATCATAATAAGAAATACCAAAGTACCCGCTGCGTACATCGTATCTGCGGGGTTTATAATTATTATCGGGCAATTGTACAAATGAATGGTGCATTCTTACCGTAATGGCTTCTGCACTGGGTGTTACAGTTGTAACATAGCGGCCTGCATCGCTTCCGCCGGTAAATGTTATGGTAGCTTCAAACTCACTGTTTAAAGGAAAATTTTTTGTGTTGGGAAGATAGATAGCACTGCGTTGTTCATTAAAAACATAATTACCCTGACGCATACTTCTTATTTTATCTGCTACACCATGAGCATCTCTTAAAAAGAAATTAGTAGCATCAACCAATACTTTATCTCCTTCATCTTCATCAATAACAAAGCTTGCAATAATTGATTGAGCGAAAGATTCTTTCACTGCTTTCTGTTCATTCAAATCATTACTTGTTGCTCTGTATGCATAATTGGGTTGAACCAATAATAACTTCTTTCCCACTTTATTAAAGTAAACAATGCGTGTATTGCCTATCTGTCCACGGTCTAACCCGATATCATTAGAGCCCAGACCTGCCGGCAAGGAATTAACGTATAAAAATTCTTTATCTAACTTATCTGCCTGCAACCATATTTTACCATTGGTTGCATCCCACCAGAAAGTAAAATAGCCTTCGTACTTTTTAAAGTTTTTTGTTTTGTCTGCAATTTTTGAAGTGTTTTGTGCAGATACAGCAATGCCTGAGCATAGTAGTAATAAAAAAAGCCAACTTTTCATAACAGTTAATTAAGTTGGCTAAATGTACAAATTGAATTGATTATTATTTACAATTGATAGCTATCTGCATTATTAATTTTTACAAAAACCGATGTACCTTTTTCGGGGACAGAAGTAATTTTAAAAATACCTTTCAAAGCCGCAACTCTTTCTTTCATTCCATTGATACCATGGCTGTGCAATGAATTTATTTTTGAGGTATCGAAGCCTACACCATTATCATTAATTTCTAAGGTTACTTCTTTTATATCGGGGTAATATATTAATACTGCATTTACTTTACTCGCATTAGCATAACGCAGCACATTGGTTAAGCTTTCCTGAAAAATGCGATATAAACAAAGATTTATTTTAGGATTAAAGTTTATTTCCGCAGGAATAATATCTAATAAAACAGGTATGCTTGTTGAATTAATAAATGTTCTGGCATGCCATTGCATTGTAGCCGTTAAACCCATGTCCTGTAACATACCCGGGTTTAATGTGTTCATTAATTTTCGGCTGGTATCGATGGTATATTGCGTATTTGCGGCAAGATTTTTTAATCGTTGTTCAAACAACTTATCAACTGTATTTAAGTGTTCTAACAACCATAAAGAATCAATTTTAAGCATGGTTAAATACTGCCCCAATTCATCATGTACTTCTTTAGCAATCTCGCTTCGTTCATCTTCTCTTATACTTTGTAGTCTGTTATAAAGTTCTAATAATTCTGCGTTGGTTTTTAATAACTCATTCTCAGTTTTTTTCTTTTCAGTTAAATCTACTGCTGTTATTGAAATGTATTTATTCCCTAAGCTATCTGTATGCATAATCATAGTTTGCAAAACAGGTATCTCTTTGCCTGATGGAGTTTTGTAATAATTTTCACCCGCCCATTCTCCTTTTTCGATAACAGATTTTCTGGCAACTTCTATAATCGCCTTCCCCTCATCTGTTCTAAATGCTTCAAAATTGATATTATCAATCGGTGCATTATTTAAAGGCAACTCCAGAATTTTCTTGGCAGCATTATTTAAGAAAAGAATATTTCCCTGTAAATCTGACATGGCAAAGAATGCCTGAGAACGATTAATGATTTCTGTAAGCCTTAATGTTTCGTCAAGCTGATTTTTTAAGTGGGTAATGTCAATAGCAGTTACGGCAACATATTTATCAATTCCATCAATCGCAAGTATCGTTGCAACCTGATACACATTTAAAAGTTTGCCAGAATTGGACTTCCAAACATTCTCGCCACTCCATTTTTTATTAGTAAATAACTCCTGATTTTTATTAGCAATTATTTTTTTACTTTGATTGGAGCCAAATTGCTTAACTGATAGCGTTTTTACATCAACATTATCATCAACTTCAAAAGCAGCTTTCATTGCGGGGTTGAGATAAATATAATTACCCTCTAAATCGCAAATACCTACATAAGCATTGGCATTTTCAATAGTTGCATTTAATAAAGCTACCTGTTGCTTCTCCTGTTTTAATTCTGAAATATTTAAACCGTATCCAATAACTAATTCAACTTCTCCATTTGCATTCAGATAAGGATGCATATATCGCATTATATATTCCTTACTGCCATCAGGCTTAATTATTTCTTCTTCATAGCTAGCTAATTTTTTTGTATTAATTGTTTCGTTAAATACTCTTCTTCTGTCTTTTATAACGTCTTCAGATTTGTTTCTGAGTTTTACATAATCTTCATCCCTTTTACCAATAATCCATTTTCTTATTTCTTCATCTTTAATTCCTTTGGGGTTTACAAATAAATAACGGTGTTCATTATCAAAAACTGCAATATCTGAAGGAATATTATTCAGAATCGTTTCATAAAACTGCTTTTGAGTTATTAGAGTATTTTCGGCTTTTTTAAGATCTGTAACATCTAGTAAAGCCAATAGAACAGAATTAACTTCATATTTATCAATAACGGGGGTATAAAAACCCTTATAATATCTGATTTCTTTACTATTGATTGTAAATACCGATGCCTCACGTTGTATTTTATTAGTAAAGACTTCGTATAAAATATTGTCAATGTCTTCCCCTGTTTCTAATTGAATAAGTTCACTAATATCTTTACTGATGAACTCTGAGGGGTGTCGATTAGAATCTCTTACTCTGTTTAAAGAAATTATTTTCCCTTCTTTATTTAACTCAATCAAATAAATAGGACTCGAAGCGTATATAGCATTCAGCTTTGCATTCTGCTTAAGTATAGCACTTGTTTGTGTTTGAATTCTTTTTTCTAATGTTTGGTTAAGTTGTTTTAATTGTTCTCTTAATACAGCTTGCTCAGTAATGTTTTTATGAATACCAAAATATCCTGTTACTTCATTCTTTTCATTTTTAATAGCATTTATAGTGAGCAGGTCTTTTCTAATATTATTATCAGCATCAATTACCTCAATTTCACCTTGCCAGCTTTTATTTACTATTAATTCCTTTCTTATATCAAATCTTATTTTGTTATAAGTTTCTGAGCGTATAAACTTTTCAATAGGTTGATTAATTACCTCTTCTTTATTAAAACCATATGCTTTTACAGCAGCATTATTCCAATTGGTAACCTTAAAATTTATATCAGTAACTATAATAGGGTTATATGAGTTTTCAGAAAGAATTTCCAATTGGTTCTTAAGTTGAAAATTATTTTTAAGTAGAGCATAATCCATAATAGTTGCTGAAAAACCAACTTTTTTGCCATCTTCATTCTTTACTAAATTTAATGAAAGATATATTTCCTTTACACCATCATCGCCAAGCTTTACCGTGCTATAAGATTTGAAAGTTCCTTGCTCAAACACCTTGTTGCATAGATCATTTACTTCTTCTTCTGTTTTTAACGAGCCAATAGCTTCTTCAAACTTAATCCCTATTACATCTGCTTTATTTCTTTTAAAAAGCTTTTCTGCTGCTGCATTCCAGTAAATAACTTCTCTGTTAATATTAGACATTAACACTGCTTCATCTGTACTGTTTACAACATTAGCCAAAAAACTATTTTTATCTGCAAGCAAACTATTAAGCCCTGTTTGTATATATAACTTAAAGAGAAAGAAGGTAATTATTACAAGTGCAAGTATTATAAGGAATAATAAAAAATTCTTTGTTGTCTTTACCTCTTTTACTTCTAAGTTATTGTCAACTATATGAGATTGTGTGAAATAGTTCTGGATATTATTGATAATTTTTGCAATAAGTATTCTATATTCATCGCTAAAGCCTTGTTTTTTAATTTCAAAAGCAGGCTTTTCTTTATTTTGCAAAACCAAATTATATTGTGCATTAATTATAGCAATTCTTTTTTTTGCATAGTCTGTAATTGCTAAAATCTGTTCATGAATATTCTTATTATTTTCAGTTAAAGTATCTAATTGTTTTAGTAGCATCAAAGAAGAATCTCTGCAAAGGGGGTAATTTGCTAAATGCTTTTTTGCAGCAACTGTATAAAAACCATTTTCAATAAGTCCCGTCTCTGTCAGTAACCTGTTTACATAATTAATTTTTGTTTGCACTAAATATTCATTATTCTGCCTGCTATTTGAATCAATAATTTTATTAAAACTGCTGAGTGTAAGAGCATAAAAAAATATCAGGGTTATAGTTATGGATATAAAAATGGCTACGACAGTTCCTTTAGTTTTAAAATAGGGCAAAGTACCGGACGATGGATTTTTTAGAAAGGGCATAAAGGAAGGGTTATAGTTTAGTCTACAGTTTCACTTAACAAACATTTATAAAGTTAATTTGTTTACCCTTTTAAATACATAATGATTTAGCATTCAAAGAATAATTTAAACTATTCTTACATTCTCATTTTCTTTAATTGGTATTCAATTTTTTGTAAAGGAGTATGAAAATATAGCAAAATAAAAGCCCGTTATATTTATGTATATAACGGGCTTTTAAATAAATCTAATTTATCTTATTCAGCAGCAGCAGGAGTTTCGGGTAATTCTGTTGGTACTTCAACCAATACAGGTTCTGTAATTACTATTACTTCTTCTACTAAAATTGCCGGTTGTACTTCTACAGGTTTTGCTATCGGTTTAGCTGTTTTTTTAGCAGCAACTTTTTTAGTTATTACCTTTTTTACAGTTTTCTTTACAGCTTTTTTGGGTGTTTTTACTACAACTTTCTTAGCAGCTTTTTTTACAATTTTTTTAGTTACTGCTTTCTTAGCAGCTTTTTTGGGAGTTGATTTTTTTACTGCTTTTTTAGCCACCTTTTTTGGAGCTGCTTTCTTTGCTTTTTTAGGAGCTACTTTTTTAGCAACTTTTTTAGGGGCTGTTTTTTTGGCAGCCTTTTTCACAGTTTTCTTTACCGCTTTTTTCGGTGCAGCTTTTGCTGATTTTTTTTTTGCTTTTGCCATAACTTTTTATTGAGTAGGTGTAATTAGTTTGAGATGGTTAAGTTATACATTAAATTTTACTTTGTACATTAATTTGAAAAAAAATTAAAGAGTTTTACTGAGAAATTTTAAAAGGCATTTTATGGGAAAGAAAACATTGGTTTTAGGAGCATCTGAAAACCGAGCGAGATATAGTTATCTGGCAGTTGAGAAACTGAAAAGATTTAATCATCCTGTTATTGCAATGGGCAGGAAAGAAGGCCATATTGATGATACCCCGATAATTACTGAAAAAGAACCTTTAAGTGATATTGACACAGTAACGCTTTACCTGAATGCTGATAACCAAAAGCAGTATTACGATTATATTCTTTCATTAAAACCGAAGCGACTAATTTTTAACCCGGGTGCTGAAAATGAAGAATTGGAAAATATTGCCAAGGCCAATGGTATTGAGCCTTTAGAAGCATGCACCTTGGTATTATTGAGTATCGGCAAATATTAGTTGAAGGTTTTAAAGTTGATAAATTATACACATATTAAATGCTCTCGCAGAAAACGCTGATAACGCAGAATAAAAATGTCGTGAGGACACGACATTAAAGCCTTAGCGTAATAATATAATATTTGATTCTTAGCCAAGCTTCGCGTTCTCTGCGGCTTTGCGGTAAAATACGCTCGCAGAAATGCTTATAACGCAGAATAAAATGTTGTGAGGGCAAGACATTAAAGCTTATAAAAGTTGCATGGAGAACAAGGCGTATAAGTGTGCGACGCAACGGATGCTTAATTGAAATACTACAGCCGGTAACAACAATTAAAATGTAAGCCTGAAACTGCCGAATACGCCGAATTTATTTACCGGTTGTTTGGTTGGTGTTGTAGGTGCAACACGCCAAACAAAATCTATTCTGAATAATTTGAAAATATTATCTACACCTGTTCCTAGTTCCATATACATTTTTCCATCGAGTGACTGGAAGGGATAATTGCCGACAAAATTGAGTTGTGCATTGGCATGAGACAGATTGCCGACAACACCTTTTGCTTCCCAAAACTGGCGAAACTTCCACTTGCGTGTTAAGGGTATAAACTTAAACAAACCATTACCGATATTGTGTTCTATATTAAAACCTGCAAATTCATCTGTAATGAACTCAAAACGTTTCATAAGGTTAAATGCATAAGAATTGTAGTAATACATTTCATTACCGGGCTGAATGTCTAAGAAAGGATAAGGAACGGTGCCATATATTTTTCCTGCAAATAAATTAAGATAGAGTTTGCCGTAAGGGGCAATTTTTAAATAATCGCTTATACTGAAATCTAACTTATCGTAAGTGTAACTGCTTTTTAAAACATTCGGAAATGCATGTGTGTATTTAACATCAACAATAGGATAATCACTTCCCAGACTTACACGTAAAAAATTATCTTCTATATTTCTTTCTAAATAAGCAAAGCGTAAACGAACAAAAGTTTCAAAACTGTTTAAAGGATTACCCGTTGTTGTGGTGAAATAAGATTTATCTGGAAGGTTTTCTAACGGTTCAAATTGTCTGCTATTGGCACCAATGCCGAAATGAAAGCCTGATGTAGTTTCCTGATAATATTCTATTTTCTTTTCTTCTGCTCTTTGAAATTTAAATGGAATATTGGGGCGGCGGAATAAATAAGCAAAAATATTATCTGTACTTAATTGATCGTAATAAACCTGTCCGTTATCCAAATCGTTTCTGTAGCTTATTTTAAGGTAAGTCCAGGGGTCGTGTTTAAATAAATACTTGGCTTCTGCAAAACCTTTCCATGTTGCATCTTTAAAGCCGTAAGCTGCATAGCCATGTAAATATAAATGCTTATTAAAACCATAGTTGGTAGCAACATCAAAACGCAAACGGGTACCTTCCCAATTATTGCCTGTGTACCAATAATACCAGGGGCCAATGCGAATGTTACCAATATCTTTTGTGCCTGTTGTAATAAAGTTGGTAAGATTGCGATAGTAAATAAAGGTTGGGTTTTTTTCTAATGTGTCTAATACTCTATAAACTGTTTGTTCGTTTTTATTCAGTTCTTCATGCCTGCTTTTTTGCCAGAAAGAATCCGGTTTGTTGTCTGTGTTGGGTAATAAATCAACTTGCTCCTGCAAACGGTTTTTAGCCAATACATTTACCGTTGTATCTGCATTTAAAACAACATTTTTATAGGTTGTTGTTTTTCTTCCTTTCAGTGCAATTTTTTCTCCGCCTAATGGTGTTATGTTGGCAACAAATTTATCCTTGTATAAAAACCATGTGGTATCGTTAACTAATCTGAATTCCTGAATTAACGATAAGCCTCCTATGAAATTGATATTAGCATCTTCGGCTGGACGAAGAGTAATTTTCTGAATAGCGAAAGTTGTATCATGTACCCAGCAATCTCCTTCAAATACATCACCCCCTTTATGTTTCGGCGTAAAGCGAAAGTGGACTAATCTTTTTTTGCTGAGATATTGTGTATCTAATAATTTGAAGTTGTAATAGTTATCTCCGTTGCTGTTAAAGGGGCTGATGAATTGTTTATTAAAAACAGGAATGAAATTATCGTACACATTAACATTCTGATACATGCCGCCTAAATTCTTAATTACACTTTCATTATCAATTCCGTTTGTTTTGGTTGCTTTTATAACTTCTTTAATTTTTCTCGGATTTTTTTGATAGAAATAATCACTCAATGTTTCTGTTATATAAACAGGCAAGAATGGTTTTTCTTCAGAAGTAGAATCAACAAACTCCAACACAAAGTTTAATGGCTTTAATAATTTATTTTGAGAGAGTTTACTCTTGTTTACATTATCTAAATCAACTTCTAATTTATTATAAATTTCATAAGCATAATTATCCCATTTGGTTTTATCGTTATTAGGTTTATGCTGCATTATTTTTTTCCAAAACCAAAGTGCCCTGTTGTATTTTACTTTTACAACAGTTTCATATGCAGGTGGTTTAACTTCTAACTTAATTATAATAGCCCCGCTATCTTTTATAAATGAAACAGGTACGAAGGCATCTTTGTAACCGACACTACTTATAATTAAAGTATCATTACTATAAACCTTATTACTTATAATGGTAAATTTTCCTGAGCTATCACTTAAAGCACCTTCCTGAGCATATTTTAATAATGCTGCTGCAAAAGGAATAGGCTCATCACTTTGCTTATCACGAATAATGCCTTTATAAACCTTTGTTTGTGCTAAGGCAGTTAAGGGTAAAAAAGAAATGAGTATAATAAAAAAGGTGTTTGTCAGATTTCGGTTCATGCTCATTATGATTCAAAAATAACTCTCATTGCTGTTTTAAAGTTCAACAAGGTTGTTAAATAGGTAATGACGAAAAATATTTGGATGATATTGTATTTTGTATTTACTTTGTTTTTCAAAGTGCTTTTATGAACACTCCAAACGAACAACTTTCTGCTCTTAAAGACATTAAGCAAATGATGGAACGGAGCAGCCGTTTTATAAGCTTAAGCGGATTAAGCGGTATTGCTGCCGGAACCTGTGCATTAATTGGTGCTTACTTTGCCCACAATGTTATTGAGCAACTTATTTTAAATGCAACAAACCTTAGAAATCACGATGTTATTTTATACGAAAGAAAGTTTTTAATACGTGATATGATTGGTTATGAGTTAATGCAAATTGCAGTATTAACTTTTGCCGCAGCCTTATTATCATCTTTTCTGTTTACTTATTTAAGAAGTAAAAAAACAAACACACCACTTTGGGGTACAACAGCAATAAGGCTTACGATTAATGTTTGTATTCCATTATTAACAGGCGGTATTTTTTTGTTGTATTTAATGCAATACGGTATTTATGGTTTTATTGCTCCCGGTTGTTTAATATTTTATGGATTAGCCTTATTAAATGCAGGTAAATACACTTTAAAAGAGATTAGGTATTTAGGTATTTGCGAAATAATTCTTGGTATTATCAATCTTGGTCATTTAGGTAACGGTTTGTATTATTGGGCAATTGGTTTTGGCGTATTGCATATTTTATATGGGGCATATATGTGGTGGGTATATGAAAGAAAGAGTGAATAATGTGGTAAGTGATTATACAATTTAATTAAGCAAAGTGGCAGCAAAGAACCCGATAGAAAATTTAAATAAAACTTTTGATAATCGAATTCGCTTAGGCATAATGAGTGCTTTAATGGTGAATGAGGAAGTAAATTTTAATCAATTGAAAGAACTGATGCAGATAACAGATGGCAATTTAGCCAGCCATATTAAAGGTTTGGAAGAAAGTGGCTATGTAAAAGTACAGAAGGGTTTTATAGGGCGTAAAACCAATACCACATATGCTGCAACCAAAGCAGGAGAAAAAGCCTTTAAACAACATTTGGAGGCTTTAGAACAAATGATAAAAAATATAGGTTAATTTTTTTTGTATTTATACTTTGATTTTCAAAGTACTTTTAAAATGGAAAATAAAAAAACATTTTTACCGCTACGGTTATGGATGCTTACAAGTCTTTGCTTAGGGCTTGGTGTTGCATTTTATTACTTGTTTGATAGCAATACAAATGTATTTACGGTTTTTATTTTAGTTTTTCTTTTTGCTGCGGTAGGAAGTTTACCTGCTCTGCTTTTTTTACATATTGCCATTTATAAGTTAGAAGAGAGTAACTATTCAAAGTCAAAAAAAATACGACTACTATTTACAATTGGTCAAACCATTACTTCTATTTATGGTTGCATTGCAGGGTTATTTAGTGTTACTGAAAATGATAATCATTGGTTTTATGAATTTGGCAAATCATCTACGCTTTACGGTTTGCCATTATCAGGTGCATTTACCGTGGCAATGTTACTTTCTCTAAAAAAACTCAATAATTTTTTTACAAATAGTTATTCATCTCTAAAAACAATTAAAATGGAAACTAATGAAATCAGAGTTCAAACAAATGAACCTTCTCATGCTAATAAAATACTCTTTAAAGGCATCATTACTGCGGGATTGATCCTGGGAATGCTTATTCCAATGATGTTTGTGTCAAACCTTGTACTGGAAAGAGAAAATCGAAACAAAGAAGTAGTTGAAGAAGTAAATAACAAATGGTCTTCGGCTCAAACTATTACTGGTCCTTATTTATACTTAGCTTATGATGTTACTGATAAAAGCAAGGATGATAAGCCGACAAGTATTCAAAAACATTTATTCATTCTTCCTGAAAATATGAATGTATCAGGTTCAATTATTCCTGAAACAAGAGCAAGATCTATTTATAAAGTATTACTCTATAAAAGCGATTTAAAAAGCCAAGGTAACTTTAATATAAAAATTCCTAAAGAAATAGATTTACAGGCAACAAATCTTAAAGAAGCTAAAATTTGTTTTGGTTTAAGTGATTATAAAGGAATTGAGGAAAAACTCGTTATAAATTTTAACGGAACTGATTATGAACTTTCTCCGGGATTACCAAATAATTCAATTGATAGTATTGGCTTATCTGCACCTGTAATTTTAAATACAGAAGATTTTAAAAAAACAATTGCTTATAATTTCAGCTTAAAACTGAAAGGAAGTGAGCAATTACACTTTGTTCCATTGAGCGGTACGAGTTCATTTAATTTACAATCAAACTGGCGAAACCCTTCTTTTGATGGTAATGTATTGCCTGATACACACGACATATCTATACAAGGGTTTACTGCCAAATGGAGTTTTAATAAAGCTAATCTTCCTTTTTCAACAATACTTACAGATGCCAACATTAAAAAAGAAAGTTATGCATTTGGTGTTACTATGGTGCAACCTGCAGATCAATATGCTAAAACAAACAGGTGTGTAAAATATGCTCTACTTTTTCTTGGCTTAACGTTTGGCTTATTTTTTATTATTGAATTAATACAAAATAAGCCCGTTCATCCTGTACAATATTTGTTAGTTGGCATAGCATTAATTGTGTTCTATACATTGTTGCTTTCCGTAAGTGAATTTATATTATTTGACTATGCATATTTAATAGCTTCTCTGGCTACTATACTTCTAATAACATTTTATGCTAACAGTCATTTTAAAAAATGGAAAACTGCTTTGGTATTTGCTGCCGTCTTAAGCATTTTATATAGCTTTATTTTTATATTGATAAGGTTAGAAGATACTGCTCTTTTGGTAGGAAGTATCGGTCTATTTATTGTACTGGCATTAATAATGTATGCAAGCAGAAAAATTAATTGGTATCAACCTCATCTATCACTTCAAACTGATAATTTATAAAACTTTAGATATGCAACAACAAACACTTCTTAAAGCTGTAGCTAACGCAGTAAACGGTATACTATTCTTTTTTAAAAAAGAAAGAAATGCCAAGATTCAAATGGCTATTGCAATTACTACTGTTTTAATAAGTGTTTGTTTGGGGGTTAACAAGGGTGAATGGATGGTTATATTGCTATGTATTGCTTTAGTTATAGGTTTAGAGATGTTGAATAGTGCCATTGAAAAACTATGCGATGCGGTACATCCTGAAGTTCACCCTTTCATTAAACAAACAAAAGATATAGCAGCAGGTGCTGTATTATTTGCCTGTTTAATAAGTGCTATTATAGGCATCATTATTTTCTTACCGAAACTTTTTTAACAAATGAAAAATAAAATTTCTTCTCTTGAAAAAATGCTGTTACTCTCTGTTGCATTCAGCATGTTACTATTAACCGTACGAATTATTATTACTCATGAACTCTCATATATTTTCTACGCATGGAATACTTTTTTAGCAATTGTTCCGCTTTTATTCAGCAGAAGATTATCTAAACAATTATCATTCAATTTTAAAGCAATTGTTTTAATAGTTTGCTGGTTGTTGTTCTTACCTAACGCCCCATATATAGTTACAGATATTTTTCATTACATGAAAAGACCACCGGTACCTATGTGGTATGATTTGTTAATTGTAATGATAGCAACCTGGAATGGTTTATTACTGGGCTTTATTTCTTTATTACAGGTTGAGCAATTCTTAACAAGCTACTTAAAACCTTTTTGGGTAAAGGCTTCTGTTATTGTAAGTTTAATACTTTGCGGTTATGGTGTTTATTTGGGAAGGTTTTTAAGATTTAACAGTTGGGATATACTTACCAACCCTGATGATTTATTTTTTGCTTCAGCCCGAACAATAATTCATCCGCATCAATCTATTAAAGCATGGGCTTTCACTTTTTTGTTTGCAAGTATGTTAAGCATAATTTACTTCACCATAAAACAATTGCCCCGCTTATATGAGCGAGGCAAGTAGAATTATTACTAAAATCACCGACAAGATTTTAAACCTTTGTCCGGGTTTTAAAAATCAAATCCTAAAGCAAAATAGAATTGTGGCTGCCCTCTGAATATTCCCTTCATCGGCCATGCTAAATCTGCTCTCATAAAATAGCCTAACAAAGTACTGCGTGCCCCAAAACCATAACCACCCGCAAAAGGCCCTAACCCACCTGCATCTATTCTTACTATCACAGGACCATTAGTGTAAACCTCACTCGGCCGTTGTATACCGTTGTACTTTCCATTCCAGGCAGTACCTAAATCTATAAATTGAACCAATTGAAAGTTTCTGATAAATGCATTATTAATCGGCTTGTTTAATAAAGTGGTAAACACCGGTAAACGCAATTCACTGTTTATTACAAAAGCGTTATTGCCATTAGCTACATTTTGCGGATAGCCCCGCATATTAATTGCTAATGATTGAAATGCATAGGTTTGATCTTGTGCAGGCGTATTAATACTGTTGAAACGTGGGCCTATCCAACCATCTACACCGCCTAAGTAATAAATAATTTTTTGTGTACCCCAACTGAAATCCGCAGCAGCTCTTGTTGCCCAAATAAAGTTGCGGTAAATTTTTACATAGTTTCTCGCATCGAAACCTAAATTATAAGTATTGTTATTACCTGGGCCTGTTGGGCGGTTAAAGTCTAAATACACTTTCCATCTTAAACCATTCCAAATATTTTGCGTAGGGTTCACTGTATTGTCGTAAACGTATTCTATTCTTCCAACTAAATATTTATTTAATGTATCAGGAGTTATAAGAGAAGAAGGGTCAACAGATTTAAGTACACCTCTATCTGCACGATAACCTAATGTTAAACTTACTCTTCTTGTTTCATCAAAAGTATACGATATTGTTCCCTGATAGAGATTAGTGTACAACATATTATCATAACCACCTGCAGGATAAAAGTTAGAAACATTACTTCGGTAATAAGTTAATTGCCAATCAAGTCTTCTTCTGAAATTTTTTACAGAAAAGAATACATCTTTATCTTTTATGTTTCCGCCTAACCGATATCCCCCAATAAATTTTATATCTTCCAATAAGTCTGATGCACCAAATCTTGTTGTAAAGTTGAAATCATTACCATTACCAAGTTGAATAGGACCATTTCCCCCACCATAAGGCTGATAACGGTTTACTAAAATATTATTTGTTATACCTGCCAACACATAATCGGCACTAAACTTCATACGATAGTTAAACAGTTTTGAATTTTGTAACCATGTTTTCTTAAGTGGCTGATTATTTGTAACTGTTGTTATAGCAGTTGCTGAACTTGTATCAGGCTTTTCATTATCAAACTCTGTTTGAAAAACTTTTTTAGGTTTTTTATTAGAAGTAGTATCTGTTGTATTTGGCTGTGTTGAAGGTTTGTAAACTGTTGCTTTTCCTTCAGCAATTTTATTATCGCTTATTAACTTCTTCATATATTCTGTTGGCCTTGCATTTACATTACGCTTTGTTAACGCTTCTTCATTCACCTTCAGCTTATACAAATATTTATAATCGCCTTCTCTTCTTGTTTCACTTACCTGACCGTTATTTCCTGCAATTCTTGATTCTAATAGTGAGCTTTGATAGTTTGTAATAGGGAATGTATACGTTGAATCTTTATACACCTGAAAATAACTGATGCTATCTGCTTCTTGTTTACGCCATGCAGTTAAAGTTGAGTCTAATTCTTTTGGTGATGGATTACGCAACAATTCTTCCCCTACATAATACAAAGTATCTAAGCCTGTTCTTTGTGTTGAGAAAAAACCTGCCCAACGATTGCCAATACCGTTTTCATCTGATATATAAGTGAAGTGATTGGTATTGTATTGCATTGGATAAGATGCATTACCGAATTTTAAATTGGTAAGCTGTGTAATTTGTTTTGTTTTTGAGTTGTTTAATAAATCGATTAGAAAAATATTATACCTGTTTTTGCTTGGTAAAGTTGTATCTGTACCAACGGCATCAGGGGTAGGACGGTTAGATGCAAAAATGATTCCCGTTCTGTTAGGGAATGAAACAAATGTGGGGTTTAAATCTGCATACACATCATTGGTTAATTGTGTAGTTTTTTGTTCTTCAATTTTATAAGTAAAGATATCAGGGTGACCATTCTTTACAGCACTCATTACCAAAGTATTCGCATCTAACATAAATGATGCATCTAAAATTTGTTCAAAGCCATCTATTTCCTGCTTAAAGCGTTTGTATTTGGCAATAACATCGTACACAAACATTTTGGTTTTACCTGCTTCAAAATAAATAACCAATAATCTTGTTCCTTTTACATCCCATGCAAGAATGGGATAGTTGGGATTGATATCTCCTTCGTTAGTTTTTACTCCTTTATCCAATAATACTTTTGTATCCCAAAAATTTTCTACGTATTTAACTCTGTAAACACCTTTCTTAAATTCAACAACTGCATAGTTATTATTTCTCGGATTGGGGTTTGCCTGAAAGCGATAATAATCTGCCTTACTCACATCTTCACTTACACTTAAAACACCTTTGGGTGCATTGCGGCGTTGGCGGATATCTTTATAATAAATATCCTGCTCATAAGTCATAAACTCCTGTAATACCAATTTAAATTTCTTCTTGGTAATTTTTAAAGAAGCATTGTTCAAGTTTTTATAAATGCGGGCCAAGTATAAGAAGTAAGTGACATTTTCTTTCTTGTATTTCTCTGCTATATAATGCCAGAAAGCATGGCCAGCCAATGTTGGTTTTGCAAATGCAAATTGATAAAACGTGCTGTAATCTCCGCTTAACATAGCACTCTTTAATTCATCATCTTTTACAGTACTCCAATCTTCTGCTGCATATTCAATATAACCATCGGTTAACCATTTTGGTAAATCTAATAAAGCTGCATTGCTGGCTACTTCACCAATATCATCTCCGAATAATAAATTTTCAACCAATACTCTTGCAATACCTTCACGTATCTGGCGGCGAAGATTGGCATGGTTTCCATCAAAATAAACAACCAATTTATTATTCACTAATTTGGTTAATCCACCTGCATTTTGCCAATCTATTCCTAAACCGATATTGCTTTGTTTATACTCATCATAACTATTGTAAACAACAAGGTTTGTTCTGCGTTGTAATGAATATTCAATGAAAGCTTCTAATTGCGGCAATTCTTCTTCTGCAACCTGCGATGCAAATTTTCCCAGCTCTGTTCCGTTTTGAGAAGTGTATGTATTAAAGTTGGGAGATTGATAAAATTTCCATTTAAACTTCTTAAACTGTAATCTGTTCTTTCCGTATTCAACAGTATTAACCTGTGCCTGCACTGCAAAGGGTAATACCATAGCAAGCAGAAGAAAACTTTTATAAATCAATCGTTTCATTTGCATATCCTTGCTGTTTAAAAAAGGGAGAACAAAATCAATAAAAAGTGAAGATACTTTCAGTTAAAATGCCATCCCTACTATACTTGTTAAAATTAGGTAATTAGTTTTGTAAAAGATGAATTCATTATGATTAACGTTGCCTCGTTTGTTTTTAGTCCCGTTCAGGAAAATACTTATGTGCTTTTCAACGAAAACGGAAACGCTGTTATTATAGACCCCGGTTGTTATTTTACTGCTGAAGAAGAAAAGTTAAAAAATTTTATTCTTCAGAAAAAATTAACCCCTGTAATGCTTTTAAATACGCATTGCCATTTAGATCATGTGTTTGGTAATAACTGGGTTTACAAAGAATTCGGATTGGAATTGCATATTCATCCAAACGAAGAAAAAATGTTAGCGGTTGCCCCTGAAAGCGGTATTAAATGGGGGTTACCATTTACAAATTATAAAGGGCCATTACATTTTTTAAAAGAAGGCAATAGTATTTTTTTAGATGAAGATGAATTGAAAATTTTGTTAGCACCCGGTCATAGCCCCGGAAGTATTTGCTTTTACAATGCCAGGCAACATTTCTTAATCGGAGGCGATGTTTTGTTTCGCGAAAGTGTAGGAAGAACGGATTTGCTTTTCGGTGATTATAATACATTAATGAAAAGCATAAAAGAGCAATTATTTATTTTACCAGATGAAACTGTTGTGTACAGTGGTCACGGAAGAAGCACAACCTTAGGGCATGAAAAAAAGTTTAACCCTTTTGTGAAAGAATAATTAGTAACATAAACATAATAATTATACAATAACCAGCTTAAACTGATTTATAACCTTTATAAAAATAATTATTATGGCAAATTATGCAACTTTAAAAATCAATCACTTTTATTTAGTAATTGAGAATGAAGGTGAAGATATCGTATTAATTCAGCCTTTAATGGAAACTGAAAACTGTATTCTTATTGAACATCACGATGATTATGAATCTACTTTCTGGAGAAAGAAAACAAATGATGTATTTGAAGTAATAGAAGAACTTACGGAAGAGCAGGTTGTTATATACCAAAATTTATTTGAAGAAGAGGAGGAAGACGAAGAGTGGTACGAGGAGCTAAATAGTGAAACTTTTATTGAAGAAGATGAGGATTTTACTGAAGAAATTAAAGAAAAATAATGCTGCTTTTTAAAACAGGTATTGCATGTGTAATGCACTACCTGTTATTTATTACTCATAGCATTGTTATAAGCAATAATAAAAACAGCTCCTAAGTTTTTATGAGGCGGTACATAATCGTCGAACTTTTCTTTCATATCTGTTTTTAAACCTGCTTCTAAATTCTTCCACAATACAGGCCAGTTAAGGTCTTTACCCTGCCTTAATGTTTCTGTTATGGAATTAATTAAACGAATATTTACCGCACCTGTACCAACTTGTTTGGATGCAATAATATGAGCACCAGGACAGGTTGCCAATACATCATTCAAACTGTGATAGCCCCCGCAACTTCCCAATAAAACAACTTTTGCAGAAGATGGTAATTGTTGAATGGTTTGTTTTACGTAATAACTATGTCCACGATGTATTACAACTGTGGGATGAACATCTAAAGAGTCTAAATAATCCTGCAAATCTTCCTGAGCTTTGGTATCTAAATCCTGTTTTTCATCTAAAGGTTTATTGGCATAAATAGTAATAGGTGTGCCTTTAATGGATGATACTTCTATCCATTCTTTTTTATCAATTTTTTTCCAATTACCGTTGGAGAAATTACTGATAAAAGCATTGAAGACATTGGCTCCGTCTTTATCTCCATAAAAGAACTGTAATACATCAATTTTTTTACGCGTTGTATCAATCAATAATTTTAAAGGCATTAAAGTAATGGGTGTTAATAATTGCAATGCTTCCGCACTTGAACTGTTATCTGTACTGTTAAAAATAGTATTCAGCAAACTGTAAATAATAATACCTCTTTTATTTTTAGCAGTTGTGTTTTGCTGTAGATTATAATTAATTCTTTTAACCATAATTTTTTTAATGGTACTGTCGCTTATACTTGCATAGGAATCCGCTACATCAACTGCATCTTCTAAGGTTGAAGTTTTTTCTAAACCGTCAACAAAACTCTGCATCAGTTTTTCAGCAACAGGTTTATCCATTCGTTTAAAAAAATCATCTAATGTATTATAAGCAGCAGCCATACGAATGAACTTTTTATAATAATCAAACGCTACAGCATTTAATAAACTGTCTGCTCTGGCAGGTTTCATTCGTTCAAAAATTCTTTTATAAACACCTAAATAACTACTGGTATAAATTTCTTCTTCCCCTAAAACACACAAATAATACAATTCAGCGGGAGTAAGGCTTTCAATCTTTTTAAATCTTACAATATCACTCTTTTCATCATGCAACGCATTTATTTCATTCACATAAGTTTCAATGCCCTTAGTTTTTAATTTCTCTGTTAATACTTTCATTACCATTGGCGTATCTGCACGTTTAGCTCTTGCTGCATATTTTATTTGTGTTGCAACAAGCAGTTTATAATAATGCTCATCATCAGCCATTGCATTGGTAATAGAGTCTATGCTTATTTGATTGTGGTATAACTCATCTAAAAAAGGAAAATAAAAACGGCCTGAAGGAATAGTTGCCAATTGCGAAATTGTTTTTACCAAAGGAAGTTTTACAGTTCGAATTTTATTACCTAAGGGGTTATTCACTGCTGCATAATTATAAAAACGTTCAGGGTCTTTAAACGCCTCAACATTTAATAAACTATCTGCAAAGGGAACGTCAGGATGTTCATTTAAAATAGTAAAAATTTTATCAGGGTTACGTTGGCATCTTTTATAAACCAAGATATTCTTACAATCTTTTACTCCTGCATTTTGCTGAAACACAAAATTCTGCAACAATATATTTCCTATTTCCAATTCGTTTTGCTGTACAACACTTGTTACAGGCAAATTTTTTATTTGCAGTTGCATGGCTTGTTTATAGGCATTAATGTAATCAACCACCATAATACCTTTTACTACTTTATACTTACAGGCGTTGGTAAAATCTGTAAGCATATCATTAATGCTGCGAAGCCATATGTATTTATCGTTTTCAGTAAAACTGCTGTCTTTTTCTACCTGTTGTTGCAGTTTATCAACCTTAGAAATAATGTTTTGTGTGAGTTGAAGATTTAAGCCTTCGTCGTTAGTTGCTAAAAAAACTTTGCCATCGCCGCCATAAACCTTAATTAACTGCAATTGGCTTTTATCAATATTATCATGATGTAATCTACGCATCGGCGGAATATCATCCTGCGAAAATGCAGACTGGGCAAGGCTTGTAAGTACAATTACTGAATATAAAAGCGATAGGTAAAATTTCTTCATTCGTATCATCTCAAAACAAAAATACTGCCATAAACAATGAAAAACTGTTATCAACTTAACAATTACATAATAATGCAACAGTTGCTTTTATCCGCCTGCTATTAATTTTGTGTAAACATATTGTTACCATGCAAACAAGGCCAAAGAGAATTTTAATTGCAGATGATGAACCCGATATCCTTGAAATAATTGAATATAACCTAACCAGAGAAGGGTATGATGTTTATACAGCCAAAGACGGCAATGAGGCTATTGAAAGAGCCAAACAACTAAACCCGGATTTAATTATTCTGGATATTATGATGCCGAAAAAAACAGGCATAGAAGTTTGCCAGGTTTTACGCTCTCAAACACTGTTTCAGGATACATTGATAATTTTTTTAACTGCGTTGAACGATGAAATGTCGCAGATAAAAGGTTTAGAAACAGGTGCTGACGATTATGTAAGCAAACCAATAAGCCCGAAAGTTTTAATAAGCAGGGTAACCGCTTTATTCAGAAGAATTAATAAAGAAGAAGGAAAATCTTTAAGTATTGGTAACATAGGCATAGATCCTGCAAGATTTATGGTTACTGTTGATAATAAAGATGTAGTGTTGGCTAAAAAAGAATTTGAACTGCTATACTTACTTGCATCAAAACCGGGAAGGGTTTTTTTAAGAAATGAAATTTTATCTCAGGTTTGGGGAACAGATATAATTGTTGGCGATAGAACCATTGATGTTCATATTCGTAAAATACGCCAGAAGCTTGGCTTAGATTGCATTACAACAGTAAAAGGAGTGGGTTATAAGTTTGAATTGTAGTTGCAGGAATATGTAAATTGCAGTAATGTTTAAAACTAAAAATCTTTCACCCAAACAACTTTCTTTACTTACTGCACTTTTTCTTTCAGTACCAATTGCAGCCGGTTTTTATGTAGTTGAATCTTCGTTTCTATTTGCTACAATAACCTTTATTGTAATTTTTATAGGCAGTTATTTTTTAATACAGTTTGTGTTAGAATGGTTTATTTACAGAAAAATTAAACTCATTTACAAATTCATTTACCAAACCAAGGCCAATAAAAGAGAAGAAACATATTACAAATACATTTTGCCTCAAAAAGGAATTGATGAAGTAAGAGCTGATGTTGAAAAATGGGCTGAACAAAGAAGTGCAGAAATTGAAATTCTTAAAAACAACGAAGCTTACAGAAAAGAGTTTTTGCAAAATCTTGCTCACGAATTTAAAACACCCATTTTCGCAATACAAGGTTATATAGACACATTGTTAGATGGTGCAATGGAAAACCCGCAAACCTGTAAAAAGTTTTTAGAAAACTCTGCCCGCAATGTTGACAGAATGGTAAATCTTTTGAAAGATTTAGATGAGATTTCTAAGTTAGAAAGCGGTGAGCAACCCTTATACAAAGAGAACTTTATTATTCAGGATTTAATTCGCGAAGTTTTTGAAACACTTTCCATAAAAACAGCAAAGCAGGAAATTAAGTGTTCCATTAAAAAAGGTTGTGAAGCCCCGCCGATAAGCGTTTTTGCAGATAAAGAAAAAATAAGACAGGTTTTAAACAACCTTATTGTAAACGCCACTAAATATGGCAAATTCGGCGGTTCCATTGTTGCCAGTATTTATCAGACAGATGGCGAGCATGTTTTGATTGAAATCAGTGATGACGGCATTGGTATTGCGGAAGAGCATTTATCCAGAATTTTTGAGCGTTTTTACCGAACTGATCGTGGCAGAAGTCGAAATGTAGGTGGAACCGGCTTAGGCTTAGCTATTTGCAAGCATATTATTGAAGCTCACCATCAAACCATACATGTTCGCAGTAAGTTAGATGTTGGCACCACTATTGGTTTTACTTTAGATAGGAAAAAAGAGTAAAATAAGAAAGGCTACTTGATTAAGTAGCCTTTCTTAAAGATTAAGATTTTAATACTAATAATTTGCATTTTGTACTGCCACACTGCCTGAAGCAGGTGGGTTTTTTACAGTTTCATCTGCAGGAACATCCCAATAATCCATAAAGTTATAATTTATAGTTGCGTTCGTATAAACTGTTTTATTATAGATAATTGTTGCACCATATCTTCCACCGCCATTCGAAGTGTGGTAAGTCCATCCCCATCTTCTTGCATCATAGAAAGAAAGACCACGGAAAGCCAAAGCAGCACCACGTTCCTGTGTTAATTCGTTTAAAGCACCAGCCAAACTTGTAACTACCCCAGATACTGCAGGAATACCCGCACCTTGAGCAGTTCTTACCTGATCAACAAACAGTAACCCTGCTGCAATATTTCCTGAACGTATGTTTGCTTCTGCCAACATTAAAGCGTTTTCTTCCCATGTAGGTCCAATATAGATTTCCAATTTTCCTACTTGTCTGGAGCCTAAAATTGGAATGCCTGTTAGACCGGCTGTAGCCCCATCTACTAAACTCCAACGAGTGCTATTGGTATTGGCATCACCATAAAACGTACCGCTAGATGTAGAGAAGTTTGCTAAGCGTGCATCAGTTGATTTAAAATTTTGTACCAAGCGTTCACTTACTTTATAAGTTGTAGTTTGATTACTTTGTGCACAAATACCGGCTACAGAACCGCCTGCATTGCTAAAGAATGAGTTACTTGCCGAAGTTCTTCCGGTAAATACATAATCACCTTTTTGAATACCGGCATTGCATAACGTAATCACATTTTGCCAATCAGCAGCAGCCATCGGCGTAATAGTAGATTTACTGATAGTTGCTGCAGGATTACCGTTAACAAACGGAGCTAAATGGTTTAATAAAATATTACGTGCCAACATAGTGTTAATGCTTCTTTGCCATTGTACATTGCTTAGGGGTTTACCCAAACCAACCTGACATTGTTGAGGTATTAATTCTGCAACCACAGTTGCATAGTCTGTTTGATTTGAAATTGCTTTCAGCGTTGTTAATGCAAGATTTAATTGCTTGTTAGACTCTGTTATAACAGTAGCTTGATTTACAAAAGTATTAACTGTAGAAGGATAGTTATCTACAATTAAACCTGCATAATAAAGTGTTCCTATTTGTGCATAGGCATAACCTTTCCACCAATAACACCAGGCTTTAATGGTATTTGCCTTATCAGTACTTAACCCGCTGACATTAGGCAATTGTTGTAAAGCTTGATTACAACCGTTGATTAAGGCATACATATTCAGCCATTCATAAAACAACGCGTTGTTTGAATTAGCAGTAGCAGCTGTAGTATTAAAGCTTCTGATGATACCAACTTGTGGAGAAGGATTTGTAAAAGTTGTACTTCCCGGATTTAAAGGATCTGCTATAAATTTATCAGGTACACCCATAGTAGTAGTTTGGTTGTTAGAACCCTGCCCGCCACCAATAACATCTCCCATTAATTCATGATAGCCCCAGGGAAGAGAAAAATAACTATCACCCAACCAACCGTCACCATAATTAAATCCATCCCAATATACAGTACCCATAGCATATTGTGTAATCCCCGTTTCGTTTACAACACTACCCGCCAAGGTAGGATTGTTAGGGTTTATCTGATCTAATTGCTTTTTACAAGAACTTACTATTAAAACAGAAGTAAGTACGGCAGCGTAAGAAAGCTTAGACACAACTTTTTCTTTAAAAAATTTGAAATTTATATTTTTCATAATTAGATTATTTAGAAGTTAGAAACCAAAGTTGAATGTTGCTTGATAAGCTTTTAAATTAGGAATTGTGCTATGGTCTATAGCTCTATCATATGAAGAGTTAGAAGCACCGGAACTGATTTCAGGATCAACACCATGATAATTTGTGAAAGTCAACAAGTTTCTTCCGCTAAGCACCAACTGGCATTTCTTCAACCATTTTTGTTTGGCAAATTTTGCAAAATCAACACCTACAGAAATGTTTCTCAGCCTAACAAAAGAAGCATCACTCCAGAAATAATCTTTAGTAACGTTATTACCAACACCTCTTGCAGTGCTTCCCAATGCGTAGTAAGCACTTGCATAGTAAGCCGTCCATGCACCTGTTTGTCCACCAATGGTAACAGGGTTTTGGAAATCATTGCTAATACCATCACGATACATCCACTCGTTTGTTTGGTTATAAAGATGAGAACCACTTATCCAATCGAATTGGAAACCGAATGATAAAAACCCTTTATAAGTCAAACTGTTAATGAATGATGAAGTTAAAGTAGGATTTGGGTCACCAAATGAAGATGCTTCATCAGAGAAGAATATGGCTTTAGTTGTAGAATTTACTACCCTGCCGTTAACAATTTCATAGCCGCTTTGGTTGGCGGTTGGAATAAATGGAGTTTTTCCATCAGCTCTCAACTGACTAACAGAAGTCAAAGCTTTATAACCATATACCTGACCAACTTTTGCACTTCCTTTTAAAATTAAACTTGAGCTACCTGCAGCACTCGTAAGAGGAATATCACCACCAACAATGTAATCAATTGTAGATGCTTGATGCCCAAAATTAGCTGTTAAATCCCAAGTAAGATTTTTACTCGCATAAACCGGGATATTTAATCCCAATTGCCATCCTTTAGAAGATAAGGTAATGGTATTGGTAGTAATACTTGTTGCACCTGTTGATGGGGGCACATTCTGAGGAAAAATTGCATTATCAGTATGCTTCATCCAATAAGTAAAAGCAGCATTAATATTTTTAAACCAATTACCTTTAAATAGATTAATACTTAATTCAGTACCATACTCTGTTTCTGTAGAAATTTCTATCCCCAAATTAGGATCATTCACAGCAAGCGGATTAGCGAAGCTTGTCTGATTACCAGTTGGCTGACTGTTTATAACTGTTTGTTTTTGATAAGGAGCCGGCTGGATACCTGCTTGACCGTAAGCTGCTCTTAATTTAAAATTAGGCAATACTTTGCTTAACGGATCCCAGAAATTGAACGCAGTAAGGTTCAAATATGCATTTAAATGCGGGAAGGTAGCAAGTTTATGGGCGGCAGAAGTATAATCTGATCTGAAACCTCCTACAACACCACCATAATTACCATAATCTAATTTTTCATCCACAACGTAACCATAACTAACAAATGTTTCTTGGTAGTCATTAGCAAAATATTGCTGTTGTGTATTCGCAAAATTGAAAGGAGGGGTTAGTGGAAGCGATTGACCTACAAAATCTAATTCTTTATAAGTATTTTTTCTGTAATCGTAACCAACCAATGTGCTTGATTGAATAGGTAATTTTAAATGAAAATCTTTTTCAAGATCTAATTTAATATTAGCAGTTGTAAAAAGATTTTGTTTGGTTTGATTGTATTGGAAATTGTTGATTTCACCGGTATTATCTGAACCATTGTACTCAGAAGTCCAGGTTCCATAATAGTTAGAGTTACCGTTTAAAGACTGGTTATAGAAAGTCCAGATATCGTTTTCGTTTTTATAAGTAATACCGTAACGACCATTCAATGTTACATATTTATTGATTTTGTAATTCGCTTCAAAGCTTTGAATAATATCGTATCTCTTACTATCTCCACTTGAATATTCCAATCTATAAAAAGGATTGAAAGCGTTTACACTTAAAAAACTTGCTCTTTGATACACCGGCAAAACACCACCAGCAATGGTATCAGTTAAACTAAAGAAAGGAGAAGTGTTTAAGAACCCGTAAACGCCGCCCACATCTGCATTAGACGTACCGTATCCATAACCCGGACCACCCGGTGCACCAATATGCGGGTGCATAGTGTTATTGGTGTATACCACATTAGTAATAGAGCGAATGGTAAAGTTTTTAAATACTTCAAATCCTAAATTAGAAACAAAATTTGTTCTGTCTAAATAACCGTTATCTTTTAATAGAGCAGAATATGTTCTGTTATTTGATAAAGAAAAATTATAGTCTGATTTTTCACCGCCGCCATTGATATTCAATGAATTGTTAAAAGACGGTGCATTTTGAAATACCTGTGCAAAGTGATCGTAATAATGTAAGTTTCCTTTGTAAGGTTGGTCATTCTTATTTCTTGGATCTAAAATACCGTAACGGGTATAACTGGCTGTTTGGCCGGGGCTGTACCGCCATTATCAGTACCATATCTGTAAGCAATAGAACCGGAACCCATGATATTTCCAACGGCCGGATCTATTGACAATGCCTGACCTGCAGCAAAGCCACCACTGTTTGTAGCTGAAATAATATTACCGTTTGCATCTGTTAAATAAGGATGCAAGCTGGCTTTACCGAAATTGCCTGCGTTAATATAACTGCTGTAAGCATAACTGGATGATACATTAATACTCGCCGGGCCTTTAGAACCTTTTTTGCTGAAAATTTGAATAACACCATTGGCACCTTGGGCACCATATAAAGCAGAAGAAGCAGCACCTTGTACTACCTCAACTTTTTCAACCTGTGTAAGATCGAGATAATTTAAACTGGCAAAAGGAATTTCAACACCATCTAATAAAATCATTGGTCTTGTACCACCTTGAACGGTATTAATACCTCTTAATACAATGTTTACCTGATCGCCCGGGTTACCGGAAACAGATGAAATTTGTGCACCTGCAACTTTACCAACTAAAGCTTGGTCAATAGAAGCTATGGGAGTTTGTGCTAATTTATCTCCCCTGACAGATTCAACGGCAAAACCTATTTTCTTCCTACTTGTTGCAGTACCCGTTCCCGTAACAATAACTTCACTTAATGATCTTGTGTCAGTAGCAAGGCTTATTGACACTGTACCTCCTGCTACTACAGCTTCTTTTGTTTCAAATCCTAATGCTGAAATAATTAATCTGCTACTAGAACTTTTTACTTTCAAAGTAAATTTTCCTTCCGAATCGGCACTAACACCATTTCGGGTACCTTTTTCTAAAACTGTGGCTCCGGCTACCCCGGCTCCTTTGTCGTCTGTAACCTTTCCTGTTACAGTTACCTGGGCATAGCTATTTAAAATAAAAAATAGCATGGCCCCAAAAACTAATAGTTTTTTTCTCATGTTGCATTGTTTAAGTTAAAAAATACCGTTCGTCTATTTTAAAGACCGTTCAAAATATAAAATGATGCAACACAATTAACAAAAACTTAGCATTTTAATAACAATTTAATCTTTGAATCAAGTTCTGAGGGGGCAAACAGCTACTTAAACCGGTTAACAAAAGGCAGTTTTTTAGAAAATATATTTTGCCGTCTGCCCTAAAATTGTAATTTAGTGTTGGAATTTAATGGGTTAGTAAGTAAAGGGGTCAACATAAAAGTTGGCCCTTTTGCATTTATATACATTGCTTTTCTTTCTTCTTCTATCTTTATTAAATGAGTAAAATTAAAACTGCTTTTTTCTGCAGCAATTGCGGTTATGAAAGTGCAAAATGGTTAGGTAAATGTCCAAGCTGTAATCATTGGAACACATTTGTAGAAGAAGTAATTGATAAGGGAAATAAAAACAACAATGAATGGAAAAATTTTATTGATGATAAAAGAACATCAAAAACAATTTCATTAAATGAGGTTACTTCAATAGAAGAAAAAAGAATTGTAACAACTGATGCTGAATTAAACAGAGTGTTAGGTGGTGGTATTGTAGCAGGCAGTATTGTATTAATTGCCGGAGAGCCCGGCATTGGCAAAAGCACATTGTTTTTACAGGCAGGTTTATTATTAAATGTGTTAACTGTTTTATACATAAGCGGTGAAGAAAGTGAACAGCAAATAAAAATGCGTGCCGATAGATTAGGTATTCAAAATGAAAATTTTTACTTACTTACCGAAACATTAACAGCAACTGTTTTTAAAGAAATAAAAAAACTAAAACCGCAGGTTGTTATTGTAGATTCTATTCAAACGCTGCAATCAAATTTTATAGAATCGAGTGCAGGAAGTGTTTCTCAAATAAAAGAATGTGCAGCCGAATTTCAACGCTTTGCAAAAGAAACCAACACACCCGTTTTTTTAATTGGTCATATAACAAAAGACGGAACTATTGCCGGCCCTAAAATTTTAGAACATATGGTTGATACAGTTTTACAATTTGAAGGCGACAGACATTATGCTTACAGAATTTTAAGAACACTCAAAAACCGTTTTGGCAGTACGGCAGAATTAGGTATTTATGAAATGACGAATGGCGGAATGAAAGCAGTAACTAACCCCAGTGAAATTTTAATTACACAACGCGAAGAACAATTAAGCGGAAGTACTATTGCTGCTACTTTAGAAGGCATGCGGCCTTTATTAATTGAAGTACAAGCTTTGGTAACACAAAGTGTATACGGCACACCGCAACGCACTGTTAGTGGTTTTGATTTAAGAAGGTTACAATTGTTATTAGCAGTATTGGAAAAACGTGGTGGCTTTCAGTTTGGAGTGAAGGATGTATTTGTAAATATTGCAGGCGGTATAAAGGTTGAAGACCCGAGCATAGATTTAGCGGTTATCTGTGCATTGTTATCAAGCTATGAAGATATACCATTGCCGCAACAGATTTGTTTTGCAGGAGAGGTAGGATTGAATGGTGAAATACGTGCTGTAAACAGAATTGAGCAACGTATTGCCGAAGCAGAGAAATTAGGCTTTGAAAAAATTATCGTATCCCGCTATAACAAAAAAGGAATTGATACCAATAAATTAAAAATTGAAGTGGTTGCATTAAGTCAGGTGCATGAAGTGTATCAATATTTGTTTTAAGAATTCAAATTAATTTTTATCTTCAAGTATGCTTTCAACATTGCAATCATACATTAAAGATTTTACACACTTAATTTTTCCGCATCATTGCGAAGGTTGCGGTACAGATGTATTGAATGATGAAGATTTACTCTGTGCAAAATGTTTGCATGAATTACCTGTTACCAATTATTTTTCTTCCCACGGTAATCCGGTAGAAAAAATATTTTACGGGCGATGCAAAATAGAATCTGCTGCAAGTGCTTTTTACTTTACAAAAGATTCTTTGCTTCAACATTTACTTGTTCAATTAAAATATAAAAGCAATAAAGAAGTAGGTTATTTTTTAGGAAAGCTAGCAGGCTTGCAAATGCAGCAATCTAACAGGTTTAAAAATATTGATGCATTGGTTCCGCTTCCGCTCAATCCAAAAAAAGAAAGTAAAAGAGGTTATAACCAGGCTGCAATTATTTGTGATGGTATGGCTGAGGTTTTACAAATTCCTGTTTTAAATAATGCTGTTGAAAGAGTATTATTTACAGAAACACAAACTAAACAAGACCGTATTCATCGCTGGCAGAATATGGAAAATGTTTTTGCAATAAAAGATTTAACAGGCATGCAAGGCAACCATATTTTATTGGTTGACGATGTAGTAACCACAGGTGCTACGTTAGAAGCATGTGCCAATGCCATCCTTAAAAACAAAAATGTAAAAGTCAGCATTGCCACGGTAGCTTATACTATTTAACATTCGTCGAAAATTTTAAACAATTCAACACAAAATTTGTTACTTGCATAAAAAACACAACTATGAAATATGTATTAACGCTTATTGCAGTAATAGCTATTGCAGCAGTAATTACCGCATTTAAACTTCCTTCAACCAATTCAATTCATTCCTTTAAAATAAAATCTATTGATGGAAAAGAGATAGATTTTTCTAAGTACAAAGGCAAAAAAATATTAGTAGTTAATACTGCTTCTAAATGCGGTTATACACCACAATATGAAGCTTTGGAAAAAGTGTATGAGCAATACAAAGACAAATTGGTTATTGTTGGTTTTCCTTGTAATCAATTCGGCGGACAAGAACCCGGCACTGCAGAAGAAATTGTAACATTTTGCAAAAAGAATTACGGTGTAACTTTTCCTTTAACTGAAAAAATTGATGTGAAAGGCGATAACGTAAATCCGATTTACAAATGGCTTTGTACCAAAACTGAAAATGGAGTTTTAGATGCAACTATAACATGGAACTTCAATAAATTTTTATTAGACGAAAACGGAAAATTATTGGCATATTTTCCAAGTAAAGTAACACCGGACAGTGAAGAGATTTTAAAATTCTTGAAATAGTATTTTGAATTTAGCAACAAAAAAGGGATTGATAATTCAATCCCTTTTTTGTTTAGTACTATGAAATTATTTTTTAATTCCTACAGTATCTTTTGCAAGCTTAGGAATTACTTCATCTCTTATTTCTTTTACGCTCCAGAAACGATACACTTCAGGTGCTTTATCGCCAACCTGCTCAATACTTGTCATTCTGTGATACGGCGAAACTATTGTTGCATCTACATTTCCTGTTATTTTAACTGCACTTAAAGGTGTTATATAATAATTGCGGTTAGCAGCACTTACATTTTTATTTTGAATTAATAAGTTTAATGAATCTATGCTATGTTTAATCATGACTTGCTTAATGGTATCAAACTTGGTTTTTGCTTCACCATATTTTTGATAACTGCCAACAATTGTATCGTTCTTGGCATTTAAAATATACAAACCGTTTTCAGCAATTTCAATTGTTGATTCTTTACCATCAACCGATAATTTCAAACTTACGGGGCTGCCTGAATTAAAATCGGCAGTCTGTTCCACTGTACCTGCACCTTCTTTTACGGTAACTGTTTTCGCATTCACATCAATATCAATTTTTCCTTTTCCTAAAACAGTAACTCTTTTTGTGTTAGATGAACATGCTGATAAAATAATTGCTGCACTTAATAAACAGCCTGTAGTTAGTTTCATTTCTTTGGTTTTGAAGTGTAGTTAAATAAAAAATCCTCTTTGTTTTATAAAGAGGATTTAAAAGTATTGCTTTTTACTGAAGCTTATTTGGCTTCTGCATAACGTTGGTCAACTTTTTCCCAGTCAACAACGTTCCAGAAAGCAGCTAAATAATCTGCACGTTTGTTTTGATATTTTAAATAATAAGCATGCTCCCAAACATCAACACCTAATAACGGTGTACCTTTATATTCTGCAACATCCATTAAAGGGTTATCCTGGTTTGGTGTAGAAGTTACTTCCAATTTACCATCGCTTGTTGCTACTAACCAAGCCCAACCGCTTCCGAATCTTGTCATTCCGGCATTATTAAATTTTTCTTTAAATGCTTCGAATGAACCGAAGTTTAAGTTAATGCCACCTGCAATATGACCCGGAAGTCTGTCTAATTTTTTGTTAGTTAAACTTTCCCAAAAGAAAGTATGGTTCCAATGGCCGCCGCCATTATTTCGAACAGCGGGAGAAATGCTTCCTGCTGCTTTTACCAATTCTTCTAAAGACTTACCTTCATTAGCTGTGCCCGCAATAGCTTTGTTTAAATTATCAACGTATGCCTGATGGTGTTTGCCATGATGTATTTGCATAGTTGTTGCATCAATATAAGGCTCCAACGCGTCGTATGCATAAGGTAGTACCGGTAATGTAAATGCCATAATTAATATTTTTTGTAAAGGTAAATATAAGATGTTTTCAAAATGTAAGAATTACTGAAATTTATTAATGTCGAAAAAATATATCAGGTTTTTATCTCTTGCTTTTGAAGAATGATTTTATAAGGAACGAGCATTCATTTTCTAATACTCCTTTAGTTATTGTTGCTTTTTGATGAAAAGGATTAACAGTTGTAAATTTTCCGAAGCCGTTTTTTTCATCACTTGTTCCGTAAACAATTCTCCCCACTTTACCCCAGTATAAAGCACCACAACACATTAAACAAGGTTCAACAGTTACATACAATGTTGCTTCAGGTAAATATTTAGTGCCTAACGAATTAAAGGCAGCAGTTAACGCCAACATTTCTGCATGTGCGGTAGCATCATTTAATAACTCTACCTGATTATGACCTTTAGCTATTATTTTATTGTTAATAACTACTACAGCACCTATCGGCACTTCATCATTTTCATAAGCTTCTTCTGCTTCACGCAAAGCATGCCTCATAAAATATTCGTCATTAAACATACAGCTAAGTTATTTTGATTTAATTTTAAAAGGAATTATTAATAATGAAAAAAATAGTCATACTGTTTTGCTGCATCACTCAAACATTACTATTAACAGCACAATCAAACATACCTACTGCTCAAAGTATTATTGATAATGCCTGTAAAGAAGCCGGTGAACAAAATAAAAAAGCATTCATCATTTTTCATGCTTCATGGTGTGGCTGGTGCCATAAAATGGATAGCAGCATGAACGATGCTTCCTGCAAAAATTATTTTCAAAAGAATTTTATTATTACGCATATTACCGTTTATGAAGCGGGAGAGAAACAAAAACTCAATAATGCCGGAGCCGAAGTAATTTTAAAAAAATACCATGCAGATAAACAAGGAATACCTGCATGGTTTATATTGAATAAAAGCGGAGAACTGTTAGCCGATTCTCAAATGCGACAAGAAGGAAAATTTGTAGACTCCGAAGGAATAAACGTAGGCTGCCCTGCCAACAAACCTGAAGTGGAACACTTTATTAAAGTATTAAAACAAACTACTTCTCTTTCTGCCACCGATGAAAACGCAATACGAGTAAGGTTTTTAAAGAATGAAAGCAATTAACTAATTATAACTTCTTTATCATAATATTTCTGTACCACACTTCATTGCCATGATCCTGTAAAGCAATTTTTCCTTTGGTAAATATTCCGAAGCCCGGCATATTCTTAAACTTACTTCCTGCAATTAATTGTTTCCAGCTATCATTCCATAAGGTTGTAGTAACAACGTTTGTTCCGTTTAAATATAATTTCAATTCACCTTTATTACTTGTAATTTCTACCTGATTCCATTCACCAACTGCTTTTACAGTTTCTGTACTGCAGGCAATTAAATCGTATAAATCTCCTGCACGGTGCTTATGAATTTTTCCATCGGGGTGCCCGTTATTATCCAAAACCTGCATTTCAGGCCCTGTGTGAAAAGTATATTTATACTTAACTGTATCTTCATTTACATAAAACAAAATACCGCTGTTACCTCCTTTAGAAATTTTCCATTCTAATTTCAAGTCAAAATTTTCAAAATCATTATCCGTAACTAAATCTCCTCTTCCATCTTTTGCACTTGCATCTAATGTTAAAGAGCCATCAACTACTTTCCAGGCTGTTGGTGTGTTTGGCTTGCCGTAACTATGCCAACCCTTTGTTGTTTTTCCATCAAATAATTTTACCCAACCTTTTTGTGCATTGGAATTGAAAGCCAAAAGCATAAGGCTGCATGCAAGCAATATTTTTTTCATTCTGATTATTTTTTAAGTAATAAAATGTATTTAACCATTTGTTCTGCATCCGCCTGAGAAACTGCAGGGTGAGGTGTCATTAGTAAATTTCCCCAAACACCTGTTCCGCCTTTAATAATTTTTGATGCCAACATAGGAATATCTTTTTCAGAATATTTATTGGCAACATCTCTGTATGACGGACCGGTAACTTTTTCATCAATTTTATGGCAGGTTAAACAATCGCTTTTTGCCACTAATTCCAATCCTTTCTGGTAATCAGGATTTGCTGAGTTATCTGCCACAACAGGTTTCGCAGCTTCTTCTTTTTTTGTTTCTGTTGAATTGCTGCCGCAAGCATACATTGCAACCGCAGCAAACAAAATAAAAATTTTCTTCATTTGTTTTTGATAGTTTATTAAGTAAAAGAACATTATTTATTGCAATCCTAAAACTTGTTTATTAAAATTTTCATCGGCACCCGTTCCTGCAAAATCATCAAAAGCCTTTTCTGTAACTTTTATAATATGGTTTTGAATGAACGCTGCTCCTTCTCTTGCACCGTCTTCACTGTTTTTTATACAACATTCCCATTCCAATACAGCCCAGCCTTTATAATTATATTGAGCTAATTTGCTGAAGATACTTTTAAAATCTACCTGACCATCTCCCAACGAACGAAACCTTCCTGCCCTGTTAATCCAGCTTTGATAACCACCATACACGCCTTGCTTACCTGTGGCATTAAATTCCGCATCTTTTACGTGAAACATTTTTATACGTTCATGATAAAAATCGATGTATTGCAAATAATCTAAACATTGCAAAACAAAGTGAGACGGGTCGTACAACAAACAGGCACGTTGATGATTGTTTACTTTTTCTAAAAACATTTCATAACTAATGCCATCGTGCAAATCTTCTCCCGGATGAATTTCATAACAAACATCAACACCATATTCATCAAACACATTTAATATCGGCAACCACCTGTTGGCTAATTCTGTAAAACCTTTTTCTACCAAACCGACAGGGCGTTGTGGCCAGGGGTAAACTGTATGCCATAACAATGCTCCGCTGAAAGTGGCGTGGGCATTCAATCCTAAATTTTGCGATGCTTTGGCTGCATATTTTAATTGGTTAACAGCCCACTCTGTTCTTGCTTGATAATTACCACGAATATTTTCGGGTGCAAAACCATCGAACAATGTATCGTAAGCAGGATTAACAGCTACCAACTGCCCTTGTAAATGCGTTGATAACTCTGTTATTGCCAATCCATAACTGTTTACCAAACCTTTCAGTTCATCTGCATATGTTTTACTTTCTGCCGCTTTTTGTAAATCAATACAACGGTTATCCCATGTAGGAATCTGAATACCTTTGTAACCTAAATCTGCCGCCCATTTACAAATTGTTTCCAACTTATTAAAAGGAGCAGCATCTCCCATAAACTGTGCTAAAAAAATAGCGGGACCTTTTATTGTTGTCATATTGCTCGCAAAGACGCTACGACGCCACGTTTTATTATTTAAAGATTATTTACTATACGTTTTATACCATTCTTTAATAAGGCTTCATTAAAGTTTATTAATAACCCAAGCTTTATGTTTGTTAGTTTTAAATAAGTTAATAACTGTTTGTAATGCACATCTGCCAAGCTTTCTACAGACTTTAATTCAATTATTAATTTATTTTCTACGATTAAATCAATTCTAAATCCTGATTCTAATTTTTTGTCCTTCCATATAACAGGTAAGACTACTTGCTTTTTGACTGATAAATTAAATGTGTTTACTAATTCATATTCCATTACAGACTCGTAAACAGATTCAAATAACCCGGGACCAAGCGTTTTATGCATATCGAATGCCACATCTAACACAATTTTTGATAACTCATTTTCTGTCATAAATCTGCTTTGTGCTTTAGCGTCTCTGCGAGCAAATTACACTGTAAACTTCATCCATTTTTCATTCAACTTAGCAGATGCCACCACATTCTCTATAAATGCCATTCCTCTTACACCCTCTTCAATCCCCGGAAAGTCTAACCATTCTTTTTCGGGTACAATACCATTTGCTTTTGCACGAACAGTTAATGTAAAGTTTCTGTATAAATTAGCAAAAGCTTCTAAATAACCTTCAGGATGCCCCGCAGGTGTTCTGCTGTTATGTGCAGTGTAAGTTGATACATAACCTGTTCCTGCACGTAAAATTTCTTTAGGTTTATCTAACCATTTTAATTGCAGGGTATTGCTATCACTCTGCTGCCATTCAATTCCTCCCTTTTCTCCGTAAACTCTGATTTTAATATTGTTTTCTTCACCTGCAGCAATTTGAGTTGCAAATAAAATTCCGCTTGCTCCATTATTAAATTTCAGCAGTACATCACCATCATCATCTAATAATCTGCCTTCAACATAAGTATTCAGGTTTGCACAAATTTCTGTAACCTGTAATCCGCTTACATATTCTGCCATATTAAAAGCATGTGTGCCTATATCTCCCATACAACCTGCTATACCGCTACGTTTAGGGTCTGTACGCCAGGCTGCCTGTTTTTGGTTACTACCTTCTAAAAAAGTACTTAACCAACCTTGCGGATACTCAACATAAACTTTTCTTATTTTACCCAAAGTGCCGTTAGCTATTAATTGTTTAGCTTCTTTAACCATCGGGTAACCGGTGTAGGTATGCGTTAAGCAAAAGGTTCTGCCTGTTTGTTCAACAACAGTTTTTAAATCTTTTGCTTCCTGTAAACTCAATGTCATCGGTTTATCTAACACCACATCAAACCCGTTTTCCATAGCCATTTTTGCAGGATGAAAATGTATATGGTTAGGCGTAACAATGCTTACAAAATCCATTCTTATATTTTTGGGTAATGCTTTTTCTTTCGCAATCATTTCTTCATAATTAGCATATACTCTTTCTTCAGAAAGAAACAACACTTCGCCACTTTGTTTAGATTTTACGGCATCGCTGCTAAATGCACCGCATACCAATTCAATTTGCCCATCCATTAAAGCTGCAATGCGATGTACGGCTCCTATAAAAGCACCGCTGCCACCCCCAATCATTCCCATTCTTAGTCTTCTTTGCATACCAATCGTTATTATTTAAGTTTTAAAATTCGTAATTATATCGTTAGCTGCAGATGAAATTTTTCTGCAAACGTTTGCTATTTCTGTTGTAAGTATTTTTTACAAAAAAAACATTTCCTTCATTCACCGTATAAAAATAAAAATCTACATTTAGCAACATTTATAATTCTACCAGAATAAACTAACGAGAAATGCCAAACTCCAACATTCAACGCAATAAACTTTTTGTGGCAAGTTGTCTAGCATTATTAGTTACATCATTATCATTTGGTATAAGAGCCGGGGTATTAAATCAGCAGGGTATAGATTTTCATTTAAATGCCTCTCAGTTAGGAACTATTGCTGCTACTGCTTTCTGGGGCTTCCCATTAGCTGTAATTATTGGCGGAATAGTAGTTGATATTATAGGCATGAAAAAATTATTGGTAATGGCTTTTGTTTTTCATTTAGCGGGTATACTATTAACCGTTTTTGCCAACGGTTACTGGACTTTATTCATTTCAACTTTATTAATAGGTATTGCCAACGGTACTGTTGAAGCAGCCTGTAACCCATTAGTAACAAGCCTTTATACAGATAATAAAACAACTAAACTTAACCATTTTCATTTATGGTTTCCAGGTGGTATTGTAATAGGTACATTGATTGTTTTTCTTTTTAATAAAATCGGATTAAATACACAAATACAGGTTGGTGTAATGCTTATACCGGCACTTATTTATGGTTATCTTTTTTCTAAATTAGAATTTCCTGAAACTGAAAGGGTAGCAAGTGGTGTTTCTACATCGCAGATGTATCAATCATTAATTAATCCGCTTTTCTTTTTTATGATTATCTGTATGTTCGGTACCGCTATTACCGAATTATTTACAGGGCAATGGATTGATGTATTATTAAAAAATGTAAGTGATAATGCTATTCTTCTTTTAACCATAGAAACAGGCATCATGGTTTTAGGGCGTGCATTTGCAGAACCTGTTGTACATAAATTTTCACCGCAGGGTGTATTATTAATTTCAGCAGTATTGGCTGCAGCAGGTTTATATTTATTAGGGCATTCAACAGGCAATATGTTATTTGTTGGTGCTATTATTTTCGGAATGGGCGTTTGTTATTTCTGGCCAACTATGTTGGGCTTTGTTTCAGAAAATTTACCCAATACTGGTGCTGTTGGTATCAATCTTATGGGCGGTGCAGGGATGTTTGCCGTTTCGTTATACATGATGATTATGGGTAAGTATTATGATGGGTTAATTCAAACTAAACTACCTGCCAATGCTTCGTTAGCAGATTATGCAAATGCAACTGACCCCGCTATGATTAGTACCTATAATGCTGCTAAAACAGCAGCAGGACCTGCTATTATTAATGTTACACTTATTATACCCATTGTTCTTGCAGTAGCTTTTGCGGGATTAAATGTATACATGAAAACAAAAAAGAAAACAGCTTAAAAAACTTACACATGTCATCAAGAAGAGAAGCTATTAAAAATATGGCTGTTGGTGCAGTGGGAATGACAGGTTTATCCTCTTTTGCATTCTCAGAAAAAATATCCTCATTAACAAAAGAAAAAGTTTTGAAAGGGAATATCAATCATTCAGTTTCGCGGTGGACATACAACTATTTAACCTTAGATGAATTGTGTAAAGCGGTTAAAGAAATTGGCTTTAGTGCAATAGATCTTACCAAACCTTCTGATTGGCCAACAATGCAAAAGCATGGTATTTATGCTTCTATGTGTTATACCAATGGAGATAATAATTTAAATAAAGGATTGAATAATCCTGTTTATCACGAGCAGTTAATTAAGGAATACTTAGAAGTTATTCCTGTAATGGCTAATTCAGGCTATAAAAATTTAATATGTTTTACAGGGCAAAGGCAGGGAATGGATGATGAAACAGGAATGAAAAATTGCATGAAAGCTTTAGAAAAAATTTTGCCGGTAGCAGAAAAAAACAATGTTACGATGGTTATGGAATTACTGAATAGTAAAATTGACCATAAAGATTATATGTGTAACCACGTTGAGTGGGGTGCTGAATTATGTAAACGCATTAACTCAAACAACTTTAAGCTGCTGTACGATATTTATCATATGCAAATTCAGGAAGGTGATATTATAAGAAATATCAAAACTTATCATCAATACATTGCACATTATCATACAGGCGGGGTTCCCGGCAGGCACGAAATAAACAGCACACAGGAATTAAATTACACTGCTGTTATGAAAGCAATTGTAGAAACAGGTTATAAAGGTTACGTAGCACAAGAGTTTATGCCAACTTATCCTGATAAATTGGATTCGTTAAAAGAAGCAATCAACATTTGCGATGTGTGAAATAGAAGTCAGAAAGTTGGTAAGAAAACATGCAGATTTTCAGGCTCATTAAAAATTAAAAATATTTCTAACGACAAACAATAACATTTATGGCTGAAAACACTTACGATGCAATTGTCATCGGTTCAGGTATCAGTGGCGGTTGGGCTGCTAAAGAGCTTACAGAAAAAGGTTTAAAGGTTTTAATGCTGGAGCGTGGTCGGGATGTAGAGCACATTAAAGACTATGTAAATGCTACTAAAGACCCATGGGAGTTTCCTCATCGCGGTGGCCGCACACAACAGATGATTCATGATTATCCTGCATTGAAAAGAGACTATCCTTTAAATGAAACCAATTTAAATTTTTGGGCAAGCGATAAAGATTGCCCTTACACCGAAATCAAACGTTTTGATTGGTTCAGAGGTTATCAGGTTGGTGGTCGTTCTTTATTATGGGGCAGACAAAGCTATCGTTGGAGCGATTTAGATTTTGAAGCCAATGCAAAAGATGGTATTGCTGTTGATTGGCCTGTACGTTATGCAGACATTGCACCGTGGTATGCGTATGCCGAAAAATTTGCCGGCATTAGTGGCAGCAAAGAAAATCTTCCGCAATTACCCGATGGCGAGTTTATGCCAGCAATGGACATGACCTGTGTTGAAAAAGATGTTGCAGAACGCATTAAAAAACATTACAATAATAAAAGAACAATGATTATCGGGCGTACTGCCAATATCACCGTACCGCATGAAGGCAGAACCAATTGCCAGTTTAGAAATAAATGCTGGTTGGGTTGCCCGTTTGGTGGCTATTTCAGCACACAATCTGCTACTTTACCTGCAGCAAAAAAAACAGGTAATTTAACATTGAGGCCGTTCAGCATTGTTACAAAAATTTTATACGATAAAGACAAGAAAAAAGCAACGGGTGTTGAAGTGTTAGATGCAGAAACCAATAAAACTTACACGTATAACAGTAAAATTGTTTTTCTGAATGCATCAACCTTAAACAGTGCCTGGATATTAATGAATAGTGCTACCGATATATGGCCTGATGGTTTAGGCAGTAGCAGCGGGCAATTAGGTAAAAACTTAATGGATCATCACCTTGGTGTGGGTGCCAGCGGTAGTGTAGAAGGCTATGAAGATAAATATTATTATGGCCGAAGACCTAACGGTATTTACATTCCACGTTACAGAAATTTATTCGGCGATAAAAGAGATTATTTAAGAGGCTTTGGCTATCAGGGTAGTGGCAGTAGACAAGGTTGGGGAAGAGAAATTGCAGAATTAAGTATTGGTGCAGAATTAAAAGATGCATTGAGTGAACCCGGAGGTTGGACAATGGGTATTATGGGCTTTGGTGAAATTTTACCGAACGAAAAAAATAAAGTAACCCTCGATAAAAACAAAAAAGATAAGTGGGGTTTAAATGTATTAGCTATTGATTGTGAATTACAAGAGAATGAATTAAAAATGCGTAAGGATATGATGAATGATGCTGCAGAAATGTTAGAAGCTGCAGGTGTTAAAAACATCGGCACTTATAATAATGATGCCACACCGGGAAGAGGCATTCATGAAATGGGTACGGCCCGTATGGGTAAAGATGCCAAAACATCTGTACTGAATAAATGGAATCAGGTTTGGGATGCACCGAATGTTTTTGTAACTGATGGTTCATTTATGACAAGTGCATCTTGCGTAAATCCATCATTAAGTTATATGGCATTTACAGCCCGTGCTGCGGATTACGCCGTAAGCGAATTAAAAAAAGGAAATCTTTAAAAATTTTGAATGACAAATTATAAATGATGAATTAAACAGTTTTTTATCTCTCATTTATAACTCAATAATTTATAACTCTTAATTAATTGAATCATGGAAAGAAGAGAACTCTTAAAAATGATAGCTCTGGCAACAGGTGGTGTAATGATTGGTGGAGAATTATTATTAACCGGTTGCAAAACCAATAAACCTGCCGGCGTTTTATTTAGCGATGATGATATTTTGTTTTTAGATGAAGTTGGCGAAACCATTATTCCGGCTACTTCTACACCGGGTGCAAAAGCTGCAGAAATAGGTAAGTTTATGAAAGTAATGGTTACAGATTGTTATACCGAAGCAGATCAAAAAGCTTTTGTTGAAGGTATTACCCAATTAGATGAAGCAAGCAAAAAAATGCACAACGTTGGCTTTATAAAAGCAACACCCGAGCAAAGAAAAACTTTGTTAACTGCATTAGATAAGGAAGCAAAAGCATTTCAAAAAGAAAAAGGAGAAAAAGAAAAAGACCTTCGTGCTAAAGCCAATAAAGAGCATGATAAAACTTTCACGTTTGCACCCAATCATTACTTTACAATGATGAAGCAATTAACCTTATTGGGTTTCTTCACCTCTAAAACAGGTGCTACGCAAACGCTTCGCTATACGGCTGTTCCCGGTAAATGGGAAGCCTGTATTCCTTATAAAAAAGGTGATAAAGTTTGGGCAACTTCATAACTAATGAATAATGTATAACGAACAATGAAAAATGTTTGTTATACAATTATCCATTTTTAATTATTCATTCTTAATTGTTACTTATGCAAAACTCAAGAAGAAACTTTATAAAACTCAGCGGTCTTTCTGCTTTAGCATTATCATCCCCCATAAAAAAATTATCATTATTACATGATGAATTTTCTTACAAAAATTTAGATGCATTCGGAATTCAGTTATGGACGGTGAAAGAAGATATGGCTGCCAATGCAAAAGATACTTTAAAACAATTAGCAGGCTTTGGTTTTAAACAAATTGAAAGTTTTGAAGGGAAAGACGGTATTTTTTGGGGAATGAAAAATACCGAGTTTAAAAAATATTTAGATGATATAGGAACAAAGATTGTTGCAAGCCATTGCGATATCAGCAAAGACTTTGAAAGGAAAGCAGCAGAAGCAGCAGCTATTGGAATGAGTTATTTAATATGCCCATACAAAGGCCCGCAAAAAAATATTGACGAGTTTAAAAAGTTTGCAGAAGAGTTTAACAAGTGCGGGGAAATATGCAGGAAAAACGGAATTCGTTTTGCGTATCATAACCACGATTATTCTTTTAAACCGGTTGATGGTCAATTACCGCAAAAAGTAATGATTGATAATACCGATGCATCGTTAGTAGATTTTGAAATGGATATTTACTGGGTTGTTGTTGCAGGAGAAAACCCTGAAGAATGGTTTAAGAAATATAAAAACCGTTTCAGAAGTTGCCATGTAAAAGACCGTTTAAAAAATCCGCCTGCAAAAGCGGGCGATGGTTCTTGCGTTGTTGGTACAGGAAGTATAAACTTTCCTCAAATACTCAAAACTGCTAAAGCAAATGGTGTTAAGTATTTTATTGTAGAACAAGAAGCTTTTGCAGGAACAACACCACTAAAAAGTTCGGAAGCTAACGCAGCTTATATGAAAAATTTGAGTATTTAATTCATTTCAATTCATTAATAAAAAGTCAACTGCACAAAAGGTAGTTGACTTTTTTTATTTTCCGTCATTTCGAAGGCTCCTGCAAGGAAATCCCGGAACGAAACAACATAATTGCCATTCAATTACAACAAAGCTTTACAAACTATATTTGCCGAAAATTGATTGTATATGTTACAGGTGCAAGTGTTAAGAAATAATCCTCAGGCTGCAAAAGATAAATTAGCTATAAGAAATTTTGCTCAATTGAATTTAATTGATGAAGTAATTGCTTTAGATGATGAAAGAAAAAAAATTCAATTAGCTTTTGATACTATTCAATCAAAAATAAATGCTGCTTCAAAAGAAATAGGTAACTTAATGAAGCAAGGCAAAAAAGAAGAAGCAGAACAATTAAAGCAAGAAGTTTTTTCTTTAAAAGAGAACTTAGCTGAGATAAATGGTAAGCTTATTTTTATAGAAATTGAATTGCAGGATAAATTAGTATTGCTACCCAATCTTCCGGCAGAAATCGTTCCTCATGGTAAATCTGCTGAAGATAATATTACTGTTAAGAAAGGAGGCATTAAACCAAACTTACCTGTTAACGCCAAACCTCATTGGGATTTAATTACACAATACAACTTAGTAGATTTTGAAATAGGCTCAAAGCTTACAGGGCGTGGGTTTCCTTTATATAAAGGCAAAGGTGCCAAACTGCAAAGAGCATTGGTTCAATTCTTTTTAGACTATAATACTGAAGCAGGTTATACAGAATATTTACCGCCTTTTATGGTTAATAAAGACAGTGCTTTTGCAACCGGACAATTACCCGATAAAGAAGGCCAGATGTATCATGTAACAGCAGATGAATTTTATTTGATACCCACTGCCGAAGTACCGGTAACCAATGTGTACAGAGATGTTATTTTAAAAGAAAATGATTTGCCGATAAAGATGACTGCTTATTCTCCATGTTTCAGAAGAGAGGCAGGCAGTTTTGGTGCAGATGTTCGCGGATTAAACAGAGTGCATCAATTTGAGAAAGTAGAAATCATTCAACTAACACAACCTGAAAACAGTTATACTGCTTTAGATGAAATGGTTGCTCATGTTGAGGGCTTATTAAACAAGTTGCAATTGCCTTACCGCATTTTACGTTTATGCGGCGGTGATATGGGTTTTACCTCTGCTCTTACTTACGACTTCGAAGTGTATAGTGCAGCACAACAAAAATGGTTAGAAGTTAGTAGTGTGAGCAATTTTGAAAGCTATCAGGCAAATCGTTTAAAAGCACGTTATAAAAATGCAGAAGGCAAAACACAATTGGTACATACATTAAACGGAAGTTCATTGGCATTGCCTCGTATCTATGCAGCCTTGTTAGAAAACAATCAAACAGAAAATGGCATTGCTATTCCTGAAGCATTGCAACCATATTTCGGAAGTAAAGTAATTGCGTAGTTTTATGTACTAAGCTGTTGTAATGCTATTAAGCTGTTGTTGCGTCGCACACTTGTACGTTATTATCACTATTCAACATTTTAAGAAAGTAATTTATCTATGGCGGTATGTACTTCATCAAACCCAAACTCAGCAAGGTTTTGCTGCATCATGGCTTCTATTTTATCATTACATAAATTACCGATTGTTCCTTCGTGAGTATGATTAATTTGTGTGGAGTAGTCAAACTTGCCTGCTTCAATTTCCAAGCCTACTTTTTTATACGCATCTCTGAAAGGCATTCCCTGTAATACCAACTTGTTTACTTCTTCAACACTAAAAGCGTATTTATATTTTTCATCTGTCATAATGTTTTCTTTCACAGCAATATTACTCAGCATTAACGTTGCCATTTCAATACAAGTATTCAATGTTTCAAAAGCAGGAAATAAATGTTCTTTCAGCAATTGCAAATCTCTGTGATAACCACTTGGCAAGTTCGTAGTCATCATTGTTATTTCATTTGGCAATGCTTTTATCCTGTTACAATGGCTTCTTATTAATTCAAAAACATCAGGGTTTTTTTTGTGTGGCATAATGCTGCTGCCTGTTGTAAGTTCTGCAGGAAAAGCAACAAAATCAAAATTCTGATTAAGGTATAAACACATGTCCATACTCAGCTTCGCCAAAGTATCTGCCACATTTGCCAAAGCCTGTGCAGTAATGCGTTCCGCTTTACCTCTGCCCATTTGAGCATACACTACATTATAATTCAAATCTGCAAAGCCTAATAATTTTGTTGTTAAAGTACGATTGATGGGAAATGAAGAACCATAACCGGCAGCACTGCCCAAAGGATTTTTATTCACCACTTTATATGCAGCCTGCAAAGTAGTTACATCGTCCACCAAGCTTTCTGCATAAGCACCAAACCATAAACCGAACGATGATGGCATGGCTAATTGCAAATGCGTATAACCCGGTAATAAATGTTGTTTGTATTTTTCACTTTGCTGAATAAGCAGTTGAAAGAAAGGCTGAATATTGTTTACCAATTTTTCCAATTCACTTCTTAAAAACAATTTGATATCTACTAACACCTGATCATTCCTGCTTCTGGCACTGTGAATTTTCTTTCCGGTATCTCCTAATTTTTCAGTTAATAAAAATTCTATTTGTGAATGAACATCTTCTATTGAGTCTCGAATTTCGAATTTCGAATTTCGAATTTGCTCATAAATATTTTTTAACTCATTTAATAAAGCATCTTTTTCTTTATTCGCCAATAGCCCAATAGTAGCAAGCATTTCAGCATGTGCCATATTACCTAATACATCAAACGGGGCAAGCAATAAATCCATTTCTCTGTCCTTACCGACAGTAAATTTTTCTACTTCTTTTAATGATGCTTTATCTTTTTGCCACAACTTCATAACACGAAATTTTTCAAATTACACGAATTATAAAACCAATTCCTTCAATAACTGAATATACAAATCAATCCCTTCCCTTATCTCATCCACATAAATAAACTCATCTGCTGTATGGCTTCTGGCACTATCGCCCGGACCCATTTTTAACGTAGGAAAATTCATTAAAGCTTTATCGCTTGTTGTTGGTGACCCGTAATAGCTTCTTCCTAATTTAATACCCGCTTGAATTAACGGATGCTCAATAGCAATAGATGTTGAACGCAATCTGCAACTTCTTGGTATTACATCAGAACTTACATTTGATTTGATGATGTCTAACACTTCTTCAAAACTGTATAATTCATTCACTCTTACATCAACTACAAAAGTGCATTGTGATGGTACTACATTATGCTGTTTATTTTCAGTATTAATAACAGTAACACTCATTTTCATCGGCCCTAATAAATCACTCACTTTATCAAACCTGTAATTCATAAACCAATTAATATCTTTTACTGCCTTGTATAAAGCATTCTCACCTTCTTCTCTTGCAGCGTGACCGGGAATACCATGTGCCGTACAATCCAATACCAGCAAGCCTTTTTCAGCCAAAGCCATATTCATTAATGTGGGTTCTCCAACAATACCAAAATCAATTTTAGGTAAGCGTGGCAATAAAATTTCAACACCATTCTTTCCACTGATTTCTTCTTCTGCTGTTGCAGCAATAATGAAATTGTATTTTAAATTCTGCTGATGATAGAAATGAAGAAACACATTAATCAATGAAACCAAACATCCGCCTGCATCATTACTTCCTAAGCCATATAGCTTCCCGTCTTTTTCAATCGGTTCAAATGGGTTTAATGTATATGCTTTATTAGGCTTTACCGTATCGTGATGAGAGTTTAATAAAATAGTTGGCTTGCTTTCATCATAATACTTATTCTTAGCCCAGATATTGTTTAAGTATTGATGTGTAACCACACCTTTAGATTCTAAAAAAAACTGAATAATTTCTGCTGTTTCTTCTTCCTCTTTTGAAAGCGAAGGAGTAGCAATTAATTTTTTTAAAAGATAAACTGCATCTGCATGTAAACTATGTACGTCTGCGTTACTCATGAACAATGCTTGTACCGGCTGAGCCGTTGATTAGAGAATGTAATTCTTCAGCCTTACCGATGATTACTTTGCTAACGCCGCTCTGCAGTGCAGCAAAGGCATTATCTAACTTAGGAATCATTCCGGCAAAGATGATGTTCTTTTCTCTCAGTTGTGTGTATGAAACAGGATTAATGCTTGAGATAACACTGGTGTCATCTTCAGCGTTCATTAATACACCGCTTTTTTCAAACGAATAAATTAATTCAACACAATATAGACTGCTCAAGGCTTTTGCTGTTTCCTGTGCAATGGTATCTGCATTGGTATTTAATAATTGCCCATTTGCATTGTGTGTTATGGGTGCTACAACAACAGCAATATTTTGTTCTATTAAGCTTTGTAAAACAGTTGTATTAACCGCATCTACATCGCCAACAAAGCCATAATCAATCCCGTTTTTTAAAGGACGTTTATGTGCTTTAATAACATTACCATCTGCACCGCATAAACCGATAGCATTACAATTGTTTGCCTGCAATTGTGCTACAATATTTTTATTAATGTAACCGGCATAAACCATTGTTACAATTTTCAATGTTTCTGCATCTGTAATTCTTCTGCCTTCAACCATCTGCTGCTCTACACCTAATGTGGCTGCTAATTTGGTAGCTAATTTTCCGCCACCATGTATTAAAATTTTTTTGCCTTGAATAGACGCAAAAGATTGTAAGAATGATGATAGTTTTTGTTCATCATCAATAATATTTCCGCCAATCTTTATAACATACAATTTTTCCATTACTATTTTTATCTGAGATATCTATTTTATCTGTGAGACTTTACCGGCTTCTCACAGATAGCACGGATAACACAGATTTTATTTTGACTTTAGTATTTCAGAAAGAACTGCCTGTGCAGCCCATACTCTGTTGCCTGCCTGTTGAGTAACCAAACTATTCGGCCCATCTAAAATTTCATCGCTTAATTCTACATTTCTTCTTACCGGTAAGCAATGCATTACTTTAGCATTATTAGTTATATGTAATTTTTCATTAGTTAGCATCCACTTGGGGTCATTTTCATAAATCTTACCATAATCATTAAACGTACTCCAGTTTTTTACATACACATAGTCTGCGTTTTTTAATGCTTCATCCTGGTTATGTATAATGATTGCTCCTTTTGTAAACGCTTCACTTAGTTCATAATCCTGCGGATGTGCAATAACAAAATCGGCTTCGCCCCATGCATTTATCCATTGAGCAAAACTATTGGCAACGCATTGTGGCAAAGGTTTTACATGTGGTGCCCAGGTTAACACAATTTTTAATTTCGAATTTCGAATTTGTGACTTCGAATTTTCCTGTATCGTTATAACATCTGTTAAACTTTGTAACGGATGTAACGTTGCACTTTCCAAACTTACTACCGGAACACCTGCATATTTAATAAATTGATTGATGTATAACTCACTATAATCATCTTCTTTATTAGCCAGTGAAGGAAAAGTTCTTATTGCCAATACATCAAAATATTTTCCCAGAATAGGTGCAGCATCTTTTATGTGTTCAACTGTTGTGCCACTCATTATAGCACCTTCTTCAAACTCTAAAGCCCAACCTTCTTTATCAACATTAAAAACAATGGCTTCCATACCCAAATTACCGGCAGCAACCTGAGTACTTAAACGTGTACGCAAACTGGGGTTTAAAAATAATAAGCCAATTCTTTTGTTGGCACCCAAATGCTTATCTGCAAAAGGGTTTGCTTTATACATTAACGCTTTTTCAACTAGTGCATTAATATTTGTTACATCGTTTACAGAAATAAATTGTTTCATACCCCTATCCCCTGAAGGGGAATTTTAATTTTTATAAAAGTTGTTAAAATCTTTGTACTTCTATGAACATTTGTTGTGTCACTCACTTGTACGTTCCATTCTTTATTGAGCAATTTTCTCCAACTCCCCTTTAGGGGTTGGGGGTTTCAATTCAACAATAGCTTCGTTTAATGCTTCTAAAAATTCATCAACCTGTTTTCTGCTAACAGCTAATGATGGTAATAAACGAATAACATTCGGCTTTGATTCTCCCGTAAATACATTAAAATCGTTCAGCAATTTTTTCTTTAAATCTTTAATTTCTTCAGGCACATCAAAGCCAATCATCAATCCTTTACCACGCACATTTTTAATGCTATCAAAATTTTTTAATTTATTGATTAAATACATACCACGTTGCTTAGCCATTTCAATCAAATTCTCTTCTTCAATTACTTCCAAAACGGCTAATGCAGCTGCACATGCTAAATGATTACCGCCGAATGTTGTGCCCAACATGCCATGTTTAGGTTGAATATGCGGAGCAATTAAAATACCGCCGATAGGAAACCCATTGCCCATACCTTTTGCCATAGTATATATGTCGGCATTAACTTCTGCATAATCATGCGAAAAGAATTTACCGCTTCTGCCATAACCACATTGTACACTATCCGCAATGTAAACAGCATTGTATTCATCGCATAAAGTTCTTATTAATTGCAGGAAAGTAGTTGATGCAATATTTATTCCGCCAACACCTTGAATACCTTCAATAATTACGGCAGCAATTTCATTTCCGTTTTTATTAAAGCAATCCAACAAGGCTTTCTCATCATTGAACGGAAGAAAAATAATATTGTTTGTTTCATTAACAGGAGCAACAATATTTTTATTATCAGTTGCTGCAACAGCTAATGATGTTCTTCCATGAAATGATTTACTGAAAGCAACAATTTTCTTTTTATTAGTATGGAATGAAGCCAATTTCAATGCATTCTCATTGGCTTCTGCTCCGCTGTTACATAAGAATAACTGATAATTTTCTTTACCGCTTAACTTACCCAACTTCTCTGCTAATTGTTGCTGAACAGGAATTACCACGGAGTTAGAATAGAAAGCAATTTTTTCTAATTGCTCTTCAATTCGTTTAACCCAATGCGGATGTGTATGACCAATACTGATTACTGCATGACCTCCATACATATCTAAATACTGTACACCGTTTTCATCCCACACATAAGAACCTAAAGCTTTTGTAATGGTGATGTTGTTTAAAGGATAAACGTCGAAGAGTTTCATAATTGTTGCTTAAGGCTGAAGGCTTTCTGCATTCAGCATGTATTAAAAATAATTTGCTTTTAATTTTAGTCCAATTGTTTCATCTAAACCAAACATCAAATTCATATTTTGTAAAGCCTGTCCTGATGCACCTTTCAGCAGATTATCTATTGCTGAATGCACTACCATTTTATTGCCTTGCTTTTCTATATTAATCAAACACTTATTGGTGTTAACTACTTGCTTTAAATCAATTGTCGTATCACTGTAATGAGTGAATACGGCATCAGTATAAAAATTTTTATACAATGCTTTTAGTTCATCTAACGATAAATCTGTATCAGTGATTGACGAAGCAAAAATGCCTCTTGTAAAATCTCCTCTCCATGGAACGAAGTTTACGCCCCCAACCCCTGAAGGGGAGTCTGGAAAACTATTTTGAAGTTGATTTAGTGACTGATGTATCTCTCCCAGATGCTGATGCGATAAAGTTTTGTATGCTGAAACATTATTGGCTCTCCAGCTAAAATGAGAAGTGCTACTTAAGCTTTGTCCGGCTCCTGTGCTTCCTGTAATAGCAGTTGTATAAACATCTTTCAGTAATCCTGCTTTTGCCAAAGGCAATAAGCCCAATTGAATGGCTGTTGCAAAACATCCGGGATTAGCTATGTTCTGTGCAGATTGAATGTGTGTTTTGTTTAATTCAACCAATCCATAAACAAAATGTCTTCCTTTAATATCAGTATCTTTTGAAAGTCTGAAATCATTACCAATGTCAATTAATTTAATTGAAGAATGGATTTCATTAGCTTCTATAAATTTCTTGGCTTCTCCATGTCCTGCACATAAAAAAATAACATCCACATTTTCTTCATTCAAGACCGATTCGCTTGAAAATTTTAAATCAGTATCACCCAATAAATCCTTATGTACCTCATGTAAAAACTTGCCTGCATTACTTGAACTGTTGGCAAATACAAGCTCAACATCCGGATGATTGATTAATAAACGAATCAACTCTCCTCCTGTATAACCCGCACCGCCAACTATGCCTGCTTTTATCATTTTAATTTTGCTTAAAGCGAAAAGCTTAATGCTTAACGCAATGAAAAAATAGCTCTAAGCTTTCTGCATTTAGCTTTCTGCTTCTTTCACCTTCGTATAAATAACAGTTTGATTGCCGAAAATTTTGCTGAAGCCTCTTACATCTTCACCGCTAAAGCCTGTATTCATTTCACCGTATTTTCCAAACTTGCTGCTCATTAAATCGTGCTTGCTTTCTATACCGATAATTTGAAAATGATATGGTTTCAATAACACAAATGCATCGCCGGTAACCTGTTGCTGTGAGCTGGTTAAATAGGCTTCAATATCTCTCATTACAGGATCTAAAATTTGTCCTTCATGTAACCAATTGCCATAGAATTGAGACAAAGTATCTTTCCATTGCAACTGCCATTTGGTTAACACATGTTTTTCTAATGCATGATGTGCTTTTAAAATAACCATTGGTGCCGCTGCTTCAAAACCAACACGACCTTTAATGCCGATGATAGTATCACCCACATGAATATCTCTTCCAATTCCATAAGGACCAGCCAATGTTTGTAAATATTGAATAGCTTCCGAAGGATGATTGAAAGTTTTATCATTCACCGCATTTAATTCACCTTTTACAAAAGAAAGTTTTACTTCTTCACTTTCTGTTTTTGTTACTTGTGTAGGCCATGCTTCTTCAGGCAATAAGCCTTTACTGTTTAAAGTTTCTTTACCACCAACACTTGTTCCCCACAAACCTTTATTGATTGAATAAACAGCTTTCTCAAAATTCATATCAACGCCTTTGCTTTTCAAGAAAGTAATTTCTTCTTCTCTGCTTAATTTCAAATCTCTTATTGGCGTAATGATTTCTATTCCCGGAATTAAAATATGGAAAATCATATCGAAACGAACCTGATCATTTCCTGCACCCGTACTTCCATGAGCCACTGCATCAGCATTTAATTTCTTGGCATGTTCTGCAATATGCAGTGCTTGGCTTAATCTTTCTGCACTAACGCTTAAAGGATACGTATTGTTCTTTAACACATTTCCAAAAATCAAATATTTAATAATGCTGTCGTAATAGCCTTTTACAGCATTTACAGTTGTATGTGTTGTAACACCCAATTTGTACGCATGTGCTTCAATCTTCTTTAATTCATCTTCGCTAAAACCGCCTGTATTAACAATTATGCTGTGTATTTCGTAACCTTTATCTTCAAAGTGTTTAACACAAAAAGTGGTATCTAAACCACCGCTGAAACCTAATACTACTTTCTTGCTCATTGCTTGCTGTTTAATAAGAGATATTAATGAAAGAAAACTGAAAACAAAGCACTCAGCTTTCCGTTGCCGTTTTTATTTTTTCCAAATAATTGTTTAAAACGAAGCAACCTTTCGTACAACTTAGATTTTTTTTCGAAGTCTTCTTTTGTTTCTTTTGGCGTATAATGATCTTTCGGGTCGAATAACATTGCAGTACACATGCAGTTCTTTCTTTCCTTACTCATTAAAATATCATAATTAATGCAACTTTTACAACCTGCCCAAAAATCTTCATCATCAGTTAATTCGCTGTAAGTAACCGGCTCGTAACCTAACTCACTGTTTATTTTCATTACAGCTAAGCCGGTTGTTAATCCGAAAATTTTTGCATCAGGATATTTCTCTCTCGATAAATTAAAAATTCTTTGTTTAATCTGTTTGGCTACACCACTTTTTCTAAATTCCGGAGCTACAATTAAACCGCTGTTGGCCACAAATTTCCCATGGCTCCATTCTTCAATATAGCAAAAGCCAACCCACTCGCCCGTATGTGTTAATGCAATAACAGCTTTGCCTTCCAGCATTTTTTGGGCTACGTATTCGGGGCTGCGTTTGGCAATACCGGTACCTCTTGCTTTAGCACTGGCTTCCATTTCATCTGTAATACGCTTGGCATAATGCGTATCTATATGGTCGGCTACACGAATAATAATTTGTTGTTGATTGTACACTATTGTTGCGACTTTGAAAATTTAAAATCTGTTGTTGAATAAACCTATAAGGTTGATAATAACGACACTATTATCGGCATGTAATACGTATTAGATACGTGGTCGTCGCAATAAAAAAGAAAAACAGTTGTTACCCACTGTACATGCAGCACATAATCGTGCAGTATGTAAATAAGATGTTGTATGGGTGTTATATCTTTTCAATTTCAGTTCAAATAAAGGTGAACAGAATATTTTTTTTGAGGGCGTAAAATTATAACAGTTTACAATAACGAGGCTATTTTTTTTGTAAAACTTTCGTGAACTGTTTTAAAACAAAAACCGCCCCAAAATGAGACGGTCTTTTCTTATATCAAATCTACCAACGAACAATTGTTATCCTCTTCTTCCGCCACCGCCAAAACCACCGCCTCCAAAGCCACCCATTCCACCGCCTTCTCCCGGTCTTCCACCAAAGAAACCCGGCATACGGTTTTGCCCTTTGCCTGCAAAATTTCTAAGGTTATAAGTGAATGTAAACATTATATAACGGGTTAATACATTAGTACGTGTATCTGTTACATAGTTTGATGATACAGTGCGGGAAACGCTTTGATTTTGATTTAATAAATCGAAGCAGGTAATTCTGAATTCTCCGGCTTTATTTTTCAAGAATTGTTTAGCAATAGAAGGTGAAAGCAATGGTACGCTTGCATTATATGCTGCAGAACCATTATTATAGTAGGTATAATCTAAATCAAAAGCTACAATCCAACCACTTTTGGTATAATAAGTTGCATCTGTAGAAACCCCGTAAGAGAAAGAGTTAATATCTGCATTTGTTTTGTTAGCATCGTTATGGTTCATGGTATAATTAACCTTACCGCTGAAATTCATATCAAAATTATCTTTCAAATTGGTAGTCCACTTTATAGTTTCTCCGAAAGATGTATTACGTGTGTAGTTGCTTACGAAAGGAGAAACAACTCCGGATGCATCAGTTATTGCATTTAATGTTTGTGCCTGACCATAATTAATATTTGTTTGGAAGTTTAAATTCGATTTTGGTCTTTTTAAAGGAAAACCATAATTGAAATAACCACTCAAATTATAAGTACCGTTCAGGTTTACATACGTTGTTGTTTTACCACCATTATTATTTTGAATTATTTTTGATTGAATGTCATTTGAAATCATTGATGCATTAATAGTTACAAAAATTACTCTTTGCGTTAATGGGTCGAATGAATTATACAATGCTCTGAGAGAGTGTGTAAACTGAGGTTTTAAATCGGGGTTGCCAATTTGAAAATTTATAGAATCATTCGTTGTTTTTATTGGCTGTAACTGCGAAACACTTGGCTGGCCGGTATTTCCGTTATAGAAAAATCTTAATGCTTTTGTACGGGAAAAATTATAAACAAAATTTGCATTGGGTGTAAAGTTTACATAGTTTCTGGCAACAGTAACATTTTTGGTTACATTATCACTTTCATAAGTAGTAAATCTTACACCTGTTCCAACATTAAAATTGTATTTCTGCTGCTGTAAACGATAGCTAAGTGTAAGACTATTGGTAGTAGAGTTAAAGTTGTATGAATTACTGTATAAGCTATCAAATTTTGTATAACCTTTTGCTGAATTATCGTATCGGTAAGTATTGTTTATAGATTTATTTTCATTATAAGAGAAATTATAACGTAATTCTAAAATCTGGTTTTTACCTAAAGGCTCTGTGTAAGAAACCGTAGGGCTGATAGTGTATGAACGTGAAGTATCATTATAATATTGATTAATTGTATCAATTTTTGAAAGTGGTTTATAAAAAGTGTTCACAGAATAATTATGCCCTTCCCCTTGATTTAAACTGTTTGAAAAATTTAAATCAAAAGAAAGCGTTCTGTACCTTTTTGGAAACTTATATCTGTATTGAAGATTAGCTCCACTAATATTATAACCACTGTTTACACTTGAACTGTTTCTTGTTGAAGTATAAATAGGAACACCAAAGCCATTACTAACAGTACTTGTAGAAGAGCCGCCGTTAGGCGTGCTGTTTTGAATAGTAATGTTAGGGCGAAAAACTAAAGAGTTATTACCTGCACTATCCAACTTAGATTCTATATTAAAATTTAACCTGTGATTGTTAACAGCAGACAAGGAAAATGAACCGCTGTTTGTTAAGTTTGAAGAATCTGTGTTTGGTATAAATGTTTGCGTTAAGCTTGTATTGGAAGTATTGGTTTTTTGATTATTGTAAAAATAGCTGCCGCTTACTTCTGTTCTTTTACCCCATGTATCACGATAGTTTAAACCACCTGCCCAGGTAGTTGTTATACCTGAAGCATTTGAACCGCCACCACCACCGCCACCAAAATTACCACGACCACCACCGATATTTTGCGAGTTGAAGTTTTGTTTGTTTACATTATTGCCTTCGCCGATAATTGAAATTTGCTGATTACCGTTAAAGCGGTGAATGTTTGCATTACCATCATAAGTTTCTGCTGTGCCTGCACCAACAACGGCTTTACCGAAGTAACCTTTACTTTTATCTTTTTTAGTTGTGATATTGATTGTTTTTACTCTGTTACCATCATCAAAACCTGTAAATTTAGATTGATCGCTCTGGTCATCAAATACCTGAATTTTATCAATCATATCAGGAGGTAAATTTCTTGTTGCGGTGCGGGGATCATCTCCAAAGAATCTTTTACCATTTACTAATACACGGCTTACGGTTTCGCCTTGTGCTTTTACCGTTCCGTTTTTATCAACCTCCATACCCGGTAACTTCTTAATTAAATCTTCTGCTACAGCGTTGGGTTTTGTTTTAAAGCTGCTGGCATTAAATTCTAATGTATCACCCTTCATTCTAATAGGGGCTTCTTTTACAACAACAGTAGGCAAATCATCTGCCTGTGTTTTCATATATATATTACCTAAAGCTATATTAGGGTTTGCTGCTGAAAAACTTACTGTTTTAAAATAAGGAGCATAACCTTGAAATGAAACACGCAATAAATAAGTTTTATAAACAATACCATGTAATTCAAAACTACCGTCTTCTTTTGCCAAAGTGTATTGTTCTAAAGTTGAATCTTTAGGGTCTAATATTACAACAGAAGCATCTTTTAAAGATTGCTTACTTGTTGTATCAACTAACTTTCCTTTTAATGTTCCGTTTGCCTGACCGAAAGCAAAACCTGCCGAGACCAATAACAAGGTTGCCAATAAAATCTTTTTCATTCCAATTAGTTTTAGCGTTTAAAAAAACAGCCTTTTACAGAAGCATAATTTGTAATACCCGCAAGCTACATTGATATATTGTTGATGAATTTAAAAATCGGTAATATACAATGTGCAATAGGTAAGACTTTTAACGATTTACATTAACCGACACATTCATTCTATTCCCCGAAGGAAAAAATATTTTGTACAACAAAACTGCCTTTTCAATCATCTTTGATAAAACCACTTTACCCTGCTGATGAAACAATTTTTATTACTGATACTTTTTGTTGTTGGTATAAATTTTATTTATGCAAGGCATATTAAGGGTGGGTGGATTCAATATGAATATCAGGGTGCAGGTGCTGCAGCCAATATTTCTGTTTATAAAATAACCGTTTACGTTTTCAGAGATTGCAGCCAAACCGGACCAATGCCAAGCTCTCTTGGCATTTACGATGCAGTAACATACGCAGCAGTAAAAACAATTACAGGTACTACTAACAGCTACACTTTGTTAAGCAATGCAACTAAAGGAACTTTCGACCCCTGTTTAAGTACTCCTTATCCAACCATCTGTTATTTAATTTATACTTATACAACAACGGTAACTTTAGATGATAATACCAATGGTTATATTATTGCTGCATCCGATGCTAACAGAGTTTCAGGAATAATAAATATCAGTAACTCATCAAGCACCGGTATCAGCTTTACTGCAACCATTCCCGGCACCATTAATAGCGTAGATTATCATAAAAACACAAGCCCTTTTTTTGCTTTTAAGGATACTGCTGTTATTTGTTACAGTTCGTCTTTTACTTATCAGTTTGCAGCAACTGATGTAGACGGCGATTCTTTATCTTATGCTTTGGGAGATGGTATAAACGGTACACAAACATTAAGTGCACCGCCTTATTCATCTTTAACTTACAGCAGCGGCTACAATGGTACTAACCCTTTTGGAACGAATGCTACCATAGACCCTGTAACAGGTTTAATTTCCGGCAAAGCATCTGCCACCACAGGTGAGTATGTAATTGCAGTGTATGTAACAGAATGGAGAAATGGTATTAAAATAAATTCAACCAAAAAGGAGTTACAAATTACTGTTGCCAATTGTTCATTATCGGCAGCATCATTAAAAACATCGTACATTAATTGCGGCAATTATACTTTTACTTTTCAGAATGAATCTACAGCATCAAGCATAACATCTTACTTATGGGATTTCGGCACAACACCTGTTACAACATCTACCAATCCATCTCCCACTTATGCTTATCCAGATACAGGAACCTTTACTTTAAAGTTAACAGTGGCTAACAGCGGTGGTTGTAAAGACTCTGCAACATCTACCGTAAAAGTATATCCGGGTTTTACCCCATCCTTTGTTGCATCAGGCAGTTGTTATCAATCTCCTTTTCAGTTTACAGATAATAGCTATGTGAAATACGGCAGCATCAGCAGTTGGATTTGGAATTTTGGTGATGTAAGTGTAACAACAGATACCTCTTCATTACAAAATCCATCTTATCAATATTCAAATCCCGGTACGTATACCGCTTCTTTAAATATAACCAGTACCAAAGGATGTACAGGCACTTATAATGTAACTGTTACAGCTAATAATAAACCTGCCATTACACTTCCTTTTAAAGACACATTAATATGCAGTATTGATAGTTTACCGTTAATTGCACAAACCAGCGGAACTGTTGTTTGGACGCCCAACTATAACATAATCAACCCTACCTCGAATATACCGATTGTTTTTCCGAAAGATACCACCACTTATACAGTAACCGTTAGTGATAAAGGCTGTATTGACAGTGCAAAAATTAAAGTGAATGTTTTGCAATTTATTTCAGTAAAGTTTTTAAGCGATACGAATATGTGTAAAACAGATTCTATAACATTAAATCCGGTTAGTTATGCATTAAGTTATGTTTGGAAAGAAGTGCCGAACAATAATTCATTAAACAATTATAGTACAAAAAATCCATTGGCTTCTCCACCCGTTACAACAACATATTATGTAAAAGCAAACCTGGGTTATTGTCAGGACAGTGCACATGTAACTGTTTATGTTGCACCTTATCCGCAAACTACTGTTAGTGCAGATACCAGTATTTGCTTTGGTACAAGAGCAACATTAAATGCAAGCATTGTTGCTACAAGTTTTTCATGGAGTCCGACAAGCACTTTAATAAATACTAATACATTGCATCCAACAGCGGGACCAACAAAAACAACCAATTATATTTTAACTGTAAAAGATACTTCTTATTGCCCCAAATCTGTTAGTGATACAGTAACAGTTACCGTAATTCCTATTGTTACTATTAATGCAGGTAACGATACTTCTGTTGTTGCCAATCAACCACTACAATTAACTGCAACCGGCGATACAACTTTAAATTACTCGTGGCAGCCATTTAATTATTTTAATAATTCGTTTATCTATAATCCTGTTGCAACATTCAGTTCTGCTGACCCTGATTCTGTTAAACTGATTGTTACTGCTACTACTAAAGAAGGTTGCAGTAATAGCGATTATTTATGGGTGAAGGTTTTTAAAATGAACCCTGACATATTAGTGCCCAGTGGGTTTACACCAAATGGTGATGGAAGAAATGATATACTGAAGCCAATATTAATCGGCATAAAACAATTGACTTATTTTAACCTCTATAACCGCTGGGGGCAAATGATTTACTCAACTACAACACCTGACAAAGGTTGGGATGGAAACATTAATGGAAAAGAACAACCAAGCGGAGCTTACGTTTATATGGCCCAGGGAATTGACTATTTAGGCAATACCATTTTCAGAAAAGGAAATTTTGTTTTAATAAGATAAGCTAAAATATAGTTTGTTGAAATGAATTAGCTTGAAAATATTCATTCAATAATTTGGGAAAGGCTAAAGTTTTCAGCTTAGTTTTTTTTATCCATTCATGTTTCTGTAAAACAGCAGGAATTTTATTCAGTTTAATTTTTATTATCTGCCCCTTTATCTGTTGATGCGTTAATTGTTGCGTTATAACAGATGATATATGTTCAACCAAGGCTTTATTAATGTTTAATTGCTCTTTCAGCCATTGCTCTATGCTTTCATTATTCCATAACTGTTGCTCGCTGCTTTCAAATAAATAAAACTCATAAAGGTTTTGCCAAATATCATTTGCTGTTCTTTTATGAATTAATATTTCATCATTACACTCAAACAAAAAATAATAAAAACACCTATGTTTTTTTGTAATAGTTTTTTCTTTTACAGGCAAGGCATTTACTCTTCCGCTATTAAAAGCAATACAGTTTTGCCGCATAACACAATAGCTGCATAATGGCTTTAACGGCTTACAAACAGTTGCACCAAAATCCATTATTGCCTGATTATATAAACCGGCATTTTGCTTATCTAAAGCTTTATTGGCAAGCTCTGTAAATTCTTTTTTACCATTATTACTATCAATGGCTGTATCAATTCCAAAAAATCTTGATAATACCCTGAACACATTACCATCAATTACTGCATAAGGTAAGTTAAATGCGAAAGATGCAATGGCAGCAGCGGTGTAAGGCCCAATTCCCTTCAAAGCAACAATTGTATCATAATCTTCAGGAAATTTTCCTTTATAATCCTGCACAATTTTTCTTGCAGTAAACAATAAATTTTTACAACGGTTATAATAACCTAATCCTTCCCACAGTTTAAAAGCTTCTTCATCTTTTGTTTTTGCCAAATCAAATACAGTAGGATATTTTGCAATAAACCTTTCGTAATAAGCCCACCCTTGCTCTACTCTTGTTTGTTGCAGTATAATTTCACTCAACCAAATCTTATAGGGGTCTTTCTCTTCTTTCCATGGCATGGTACGTTTATTATCCTGCTTATGCCATTGCATTAGAAGTTTGGTAAAAACTGATTTCATTTACACAAAAATGCATAGTAATAACAAACACTGAAAAAATTATAGCACCATTATTTTTTGTTTAACTTTACCCTTCATACCTATCCAATAAACAAATTGCCATGCGAAAAATTGACCTTGTAAACATTATCTCAGACAAAACCGGCATACCTAAAATAGATGTGTTGGTTACCATTGAATCTCTTGTTACAGAAATTAAAGAGAATATGATTAAGGGAGAGAATATTTACATCAGGGGCTTTGGCAGCTTTATTAACAAGAAAAAAGCAGCCAAAATCGGGCGTAACATACGTACCAATACAGCCGTACAGATTCCTGAGCATTATGTGCCTGCATTTAAACCCTCTCCTGAATTTGTTGATGAAATAAAAAAAACTGTAAAGCCTAAGGAATAACTTTGCTGAAATTTTTTGAGTGAAAAAACAGCAATTCATTATTACAGTAATTGGTTTTCTGTTAGTAATTTCTCTTTTCTTTTTTGCTAAAACAGTTCCTTCTGTTGCTGCAAAAAAAGAAGTATCGTCTACTGCCCAAAATACAGGCGTTCAATTCAGCGATATTTTAGTTGCGGCGAAAAAGAAGATAACAATTGAGCAGAACGACAGGCTTACTGCCTTAGAAAATGCCGTTACCAGAGGCAATGTAAAAGAAGATAAAATTCATGTGTATCATCAGTTAGCAAGGTTTTGGGGAGATAGTGCCGGAATGTTCATTCCCTACATTTATTATACTGCCGAAGCAGCTAAATTGGAAAATTCAGAAAAATCCCTCACATTTGCCGCCCAACAAATGGTAGACAGGTTGTTGGTTGTAGGCGATGCCGGTATGCAAAACTGGTTGGCTAGCAACGCAAAAGCTCTTTTAGATAAAGCAATAGAAATCAACCCCGGTAACGATTCTGCAAAAATCAGTTTAGGAGCCTGTTATATTTTTGGCAACATTTCTAACAGCCCTATGCAGGGTATTTCTCCTATCAGAGAAATTGTTCAGAAAAATCCAAACAACTTATATGCTCATTTGATTTTGGGTTTAGGGGGGAAAAAAAGCGGTCAATACGGTAAAGCTGTTGAACATTTTTTAACCATCTTAAAAACTGATACCAAAAATGTAGATGTTATGTTGAATACTGCCGAATGTTATGAATTAATGAATAACAAAACTGAAGCAATAAAATGGTATAACGCAGCAAAGAAGTTGATTGATAATGCTGAAATTATAAAAGAAATAGACAAACGTATTAACGAATTAAAATAATTTTTTAACTATTTAAAATCAGACAGAGATGCCTTGTGGTAAGAAAAGAAAACGTCATAAAATTGCTACACACAAACGCAAAAAACGTTTAAGAAAAAACCGTCATAAGAAAAAGAAATAGTTCTGTGACATTAATATAATAAAGTTCCGTTACTCCTTTTAACGGAACTTTATTAACGCTTAAAAATGTTTGCCGCCCATCCTATTCTTGCAACTTTACCTTTCTTAACTTTCTTTCGGCAAATATTCTGAGGTGTATTGAAAAGCCCGCCGCTATTGGTTGGGTGTGATTGTGTATTTTAAAGTTGCAAATTTTGTGAACAAAGAATTAATAATAAATGCAGCCCCTTCCGGTGTTGAAATTGCTTTGCTGGAAGATAAAAAATTAGTTGAGCTGCACAATGAAAAAGCCGACGCAAGTTTTGCGGTTGGCGATTTATATTTAGGAAAAGTAAAAAAACTGATTCCCGGTTTAAATGCTGCTTTTGTAGATGTTGGTTTTGAGAAAGATGCCTTTTTGCATTATACAGATTTATCTCCTTTTGCACGTTCTATTTTAAAATTTACACAAACTGCCATGACAGAAGGTGATGCTTTTGACTTTGGCAAATTTGAAATTGAACCTGAGATAGTTAAAACAGGAAAAATTAATGAAGTACTAAACGGCAAACCGAATGTGTTAGTACAGATTTTAAAAGAACCTATTGCTGCAAAAGGTCCTCGTTTAAGTTGCGAATTAAGTTTACCCGGAAGGTTTGTAGTGCTTACCCCTTTCAACGAAATTGTTGCCGTATCTAAAAAAATTCATTCTTCTGATGAAAGAAAAAGATTGCAGAAAATAGTGGAAGCTATTCGCCCGAAAGGCTTTGGCGTAATTGTACGTACGGCTGCGGAAGGAAAGAGTACATCAGAATTACATCAGGATTTATTAGACCTGCAAGCTACCTGGAAGAACATTCAACATAATTTAAAAGACGCTGTTGCCCCTGCTAAAATTTTAAGTGAGCAGGATAAAACAACAAGTATTCTCCGTGATTTGTTGAGTGCAGACTTTAACAACATTATTGTTAACGATAAAAATATTTATAACGATACCAAGAGTTATTTGCAACGCATTGCTCCCGATAAAGAAGATATTGTTTCGTATTACAACAATGGCTCTCCTGTTTTTGACCATTACGGCATAACCAAACAGGTAAAAAGTTCTTTCGGTAAAACTGTAAACCTGCCAAGCGGTGCTTATTTAATTATTGAACATACTGAGGCATTACATGTTATTGATGTAAACAGCGGTTATAAAAGTGTTGGCAATAATCAGGAAGAGAATGCATTGCAAACCAATTTAGAAGCTGCTGCAGAAATAGCAAGGCAATTACGTTTGCGTGATATTGGTGGTATTATAGTGATTGATTTTATTGATATGAAACTTCCTGATAACAAAAAGAAATTGCAGGAAGCGATGGAAGAATTTATGAATGCAGACAGAGCTAAACATGCTGTGTTGCCCATTTCTAAATTCGGGTTGATGCAGATAACAAGGCAACGTATGCGGCCTGAAGTAAATATTAATACTTCAGAAGTTTGCCCAAGTTGTGGTGGCACAGGCAAAGTAAGTTCTACTTTATTGTTAGAAGATGAAATTGAAAAACGTTTGCATTATCTATCAACACATTCTCATAATAATTTATTGTTGATGGTTCACCCGATTGTATATTCTCATTTAACGAAAGGTATTTTCAGTTCTATTTATAAAAAATGGAAACGCAAATACAAAGTGAAGTTGACATTAGAAAAGAACAATAACTATCAATTAATAGAATACCGTTTCTTTAATGAACATGATGATGAGATAAAATTTTAAAAAATAGCTAAAATTAAAAAACGATTAAAAAATAATCCGAATCTCTTTAATTACTATAAAGGGTTATTTTGCACTAAACGGTTCACATGCTGCTTAAGAAATTAAACTTAATAACCCTTTTATTATTATTCTCCATATGCTCGTTCACACAAACAAACACTAATCAATCAGATAGTATTAATAAAACAATAAACTACAGAGAAGACAAGGATTTAAATGATGTATTGAGTAAAAAAAAGCGACTAAAACAAAACGATACTACCATTACTTCTTTAAAGAAAAGAAGCTATTATTTAACTTTTCTTCCCGCTGCAGGTTATACTTTACAAACCGGTTTTGCAGGTTTACTTAGTGCTAACATTGGCTACTATAATGATAAAGGAAAAGACGCAAAAATTTCAACAATTACTACCAGCTTAACCTATTCTCAATACAATCAAATAATACTGCCTTTATATGCTGATATATGGTCGAAAGGTGAGAAATATAATATTATTTCAGATAACAGGTATATTTCTTACCCTTCAGATATTTTTGGTTTGGGGGGAACAACTGATCCTAATCAAGACCATACGATAGATTTCAATCAAATTAAACTTCACGAAACAATTCTGAAAAGATTTTATAAGAATCTTTATGCAGGAGTTGGATATTACTATGATTATTTCTGGAAAATTAAAGTAATTGACCCGCAAACAAGATTAGTAAACGTATTTATACAAAAACAAATAGGAACAACTGCAACCGCCAGCGGACCTGTTTTTAAATTATTATATGACTCAAGAGCAAATCAAATAAATCCTGAAAAAGGTGTGTTTTTAAACGTAGTATTAAGACAAAATTTACAAGAATTAGGAAGTGATGATGAGTGGGCGTCTTTATTAATTGATATTAGAAAGTATATTAATTTCCCCAGAAACTCTAAAAATACATTGGCTTTTTGGAGTTATAATTGGCTGACACTTGCCGGCGATCTTAACTATTTAATGTTGCCGAGTACAGGTTGGGATGACCAATATAATACAGGAAGAGGTTATGTGCAGAGCAGGTTTAGAGGAAGACAAATGAAATATTTTGAAACAGAATACAGGTATAGAATTACCCGTAATGGATTAATTGGTGGAGTAGTATTTTTTAATGTTGAAAATTTTTCAGGAAACCCTCGTCCATACGATACATTCTTACCGGGTTATGGTGCAGGTGTAAGAATAAAGCTTAATAAAAAATCTAATGCAAATCTTTGTTTAGATTATGGAATTGGAAAAGGTAGCAGTGGTTTTTACGTAAATTTAGGAGAGGTATTTTAATTTATTTACAGATAATAAAACATTATGAAAAAGTATTTAGCATATGGTTTAATATTTTACATTGTATTAGCAGGTTGTGGAAAAACTAACGATACTAATGTAAGCTCTCCATACTACTTAAATGCATTTATACAGAATGTAAAGTATTCAACAAGCTCAGTATCAACATTTGTATTAGCTAACCAACAAGGTTGCATAGCAACTAAAAGTTATAATGTAACTAATATCGGTCAGATAAATGTTGATGCCTATTATTTAGATTGTTACATCAAACACTATACAAATAATGCAGATTTTGTTTCAACTAAACCAGGTGCACATAAAATTTTCGATGGAGGTTTATTACTTTCAGCAGTAAACTGTAATTGCGATTTGGTAATTGGTTTGGTAGATAACAGTATTCCCAGTTTATTCAATAATACTGCTTTAGAACCTACTAATATTGTAAACAATATTACAAGTATTACAAAAAAAGATTCAACAGCAGCTTATGTAACTTATGTTATAGCCGGAAATTTTTCATGCTCTTTTAAAAATACAAATAATGTTAGCATACCTGTAGTAGGCAATTATACCATTCCTTTAAAAGAAGCTAAATAATATTCGCCACGATGAAATTGAAAGAAAACCAACTATCAATTAACAGCATATAATTTTTTGATAAACATAATGATGAAATAAAGTTTTAAAATATTAATGCCCCGCTTTGCTGGGCATTAATATTTTATTTTGATGCTTATTGTTGTACAGTACAAGTGTGCGACGCAAGAAACGATGCCATGAAAAACCAAAAGCTTGTTACATAACTAATTTACTGCTCTTCTGTATCTGAGGTTTCTTCTAACTTACCATCTCCACCACGTTTCAATTTTACTACAGGGTTGCTTTGCGTACCTGTAACAGAAAACGGAATACCGAAAATGCCTAAGGGTGGCAAGCCTATTCTTCCTTTTAAATTCAACTTGCCATCAAAACTTACCTGCCCTTCAAAACGAGGTCTGAAGCCGAATACACGCATTTTTATTTTTTCAATAGTAATAATATTATTAGCAATAGTTGTTTTAATATCAACCTTAGATAAATCAGGGTTGTTAAGGCTATCTCTGTTGGTGGCTTTGCTTACTGCTGAAAAAAGTTTAAAGCCTTTTACTTTTATTTTTTGTAATGATAAGGTTCCACCGCCTTGCAAAGAAGGATAAACAGGAAACATATCTGCACCCAATCTTCCTTTTAAATGATAATCTATAGAAACAATGCCTTTGCAATAAGCAGCAGCAGTTGCCATATCGTGAAAGATTTTTATTTCTTTATAAGCACGTTGAATATCAAAATCTGTGGCTTTAATGTTATACTCAAACAGGGCTTTAGTTGGCGTAACACTTTTGTAAACTGCGTTCATATTGGCTTTGGTGCCAATAACATCAAAACCAGTTTCATTTAATTTTACAGTGCCTGTATCAATTACTAATTGCCCTTTAAAGTTGTTTAAAAAAATATCATTATACTTTATTTTATTGGCTGAAGCATTTATAGTAACAGATAAATTGCCTGGTACCATAATAACACCCGTTGAAGTTGTTGTTGCTTTAGAAGTATCGGCTGCAAAAGCCATAAACTCATTTACGTCAATTATTTTAGAAGCTAATACAATTTCTCCATGTAATGTTTCTTTATCTTTCATTACATAGTTTATAGTGTTATTGAGATAGCCGTTAACCGTTAAGTCTGAATTACCGTAGTTACTATTTACATTTTGCAACCAGATTTTATCTTGCTCAAAACGAAGTGTTCCGTTGTTAATTAAAAACGGTTTAGGAAAATAATCTGTTGTTACTGCAAAGTTTTTTAATTCTAATGTTCCTGAGTTGTGCAATCTTTCAAAATTTTTAGCAACAGCATCTGCTTGTGTTCCCTGTAAAGAAAGATTTGCTTTAATCAGTCCTTTAACATCAATCCCTTTTTGAGAGAATACTTTATAAATTTTACCTACATCTACCGTGCCGTTACTTTTTATGTTATAATTAATATTGGTAAAGTTTTTAATATCGGCTTGTAACAAAAAGGGTTGGCCTTCAAACTGAAAGCTTACGGGCTTTACAATAACCTGTAAATCTTTTAATGAGCCTTGTGTACTTATTATATTGGCTTCAATATTAATTTGCTCAATAGGATTAGGATAATATTTTGTTTGAATAATGCCATCTTTCAAATTCAAATCAACAGTTGTTACAGGAAATATTTTTTTAGCGGTATTATAATTGCCTTTGGCAATAAGGTTGGCTACCAGCTTACCTTTTAAAGTAATTCCATCTAATGGATAAAACTCTTTAATACTGGTAAGATTAATGTTTGATTGAATGTTGGCATCTATTGGTATATCTGCATTACCGCCTGCTTTTATAAAGCCTTTAATAAAATTACCTGCCGCTGTTGCATTAATATTTTCAATGGAAAAAACAGCATGGTTATAATTGCTATCAGCACATGAAGCATTTATGTTAAAGCTGATATTCTCAATAGGTTTATTTACAGATTTATATTTAATAAACCCGTTAGTGAAAGATGATTGTAATTTGAAAGAAGGAATACTTGCAACAACTGTATCAACTTTTCTTATTCCACTTCGTACAACTTTTGCGTAATAATTTCCATTGGCTATAAGTTTACATTTATAATTTCCTTTTATATCTAATCCCTGAATGCCTGTTGCATCAAATAATTTTTCTGCATCTAAGTCAGCATCTGCAAAGGCTTTCAGGTTAACATGATTTACGCCAACTATGTGCATGTTTGCATTCAAATAACTTTTATCAAGGGTAAAATGCAAAGTATCAATATCAACTTTTAAACTATCCGTATTTAATTGAGGCAGCTTTGCAGAAAATTTAAACAGTAAATTTTTTACTGATGCCGGTGCTTTTTCGTAATCTAAATAACCATCATTAATATTCATTGCAAAACTTAAATCAGGCATTTTATTCTGCGAAGCAACATACTGCCCGGCGAGGGATGCATTAATTTCTGTTTTTCCTTTTGCATCCATTTTCGTAAACCAAGGCGTGTATTCAGGTGGTACTGCACTCAGCACATCATACAAATCAGCATCAATAGAAGTGAGTTTAAAATCCATATTATAACCATCTTTCATAAACTCAAACTTTCCATTAAAACTAAACGGTAGTTTATTCAACACTAAATCATTCTTTTCAAAAATGAATGCTAATGAATGGGTATTAATTTTAGTTATGAGTTTAGCTTTTAATTTTTTTGAACCGATATAATGTTTACCTCCATAATCCAGGTCGAAAGAATCTGTTTTAATAGAAGATGCTAAATCGAAAATAGCTTTGCTTAAATCTCCCTTACCTAAATAGTTTAAGTTTTTTGCATTAATTAAAATGGGGATTGACTTATCGTTATAAGTAAGGTTACTGTATTCAATTTGTATACGTTCAATTTTTAAAGAAGCACTGCCTGTATCGCTTGCCTGCTTTGGTTTTGTTGTATCAACTTTATAAATATTATAATTTGCTAAACCGCTTTCATTTACCTGAACATTAATATTACTATGCGTTAAATAAATTTCATCAATAGTAATTTTAGAAGAGAAAATGCTCGCCAGATTAATACCTAATGCAATTTCTTTAGCATTAATTAATGTATCACGCTCAAATGGTTTGGAGCCTTTTAAACTGCAATCGTATAAGGTTAATGTTAATGAAGGAAAGTGGTTGAAGAAAGATAATCTTGCTTTAGAAAAATTCAATTCTGTTGTTATAGCATCATTTGCCCAAGATTTAATTTTTTTTGAAACAAAGTCAGGAAATAGAACAGGCAATAAGAACATCAATAACAAAATACTGCCGATTGTAATGCCGGAAATTTTAAAAATTCTATTTAACAGTTTAGGTATCGTAAATTTCTTCATTGTATCAGCAATTTAAGCAACAGGTAATTATTACTGTATTAAGTTTTTTATTCAAACCACCACCATCTCTTTTTCTGAATTCTGTAATTATCGGCAACATATTTCTGAATATGTGTAATAGCTTCATCAATATCATCTGTAAACAAAACCAATTTTAAATCTTCAGGTGAAATTGTTCCTGCCTTACTCATTGCCTGAATACCTTGCCACAAATCAGCATAAAATTCTTTTCCAAACAACACCACCGGAAAATTTTTAATGGTTTTGGTTTGCACCAATGTTAGCGTTTCAAAAAATTCATCCATTGTTCCGAAGCCACCCGGCATAATTATAAAAGCATAAGAATATTTTATCATAATAGTTTTACGAACAAAAAAATGTTCAAACGTTATGCTGGTATGTACATAAGGGTTAGGTTTTTGTTCAAACGGTAATCTAATATTGCATCCAACACTTTTTCCACCATTTTCAAATGCACCTCTGTTGGCAGCTTCCATTATGCCGGGTCCACCGCCGCTCATTGTGGTAAAACCTATATCTGCTATGCGTTTACCAAACTCTCTAGTAGCAATATAATATTCATTGTTTTCATCAAACCTTGCACTGCCGAATACAGTAATACAAGGGCCGGCAAAATGCAGTTTTCTAAATCCCTTTATAAATTCTGTAAATACTTTAAAAGCAAATCGTAATTCAAACATTCTGGGGCGTGGCCCATCCAAATAAATATGCTCTTTTGATGGAACAACTTTTTCTATGTTACTCATGTTTTATAATTAAAACAAAGTACTGCATAAACAATTTGTTTTCCAACTTCATGCAATCATTTAACTTAATACTTTTGCGGCAAACAATTATTACCGCAAATGACGAAAAGATTATGTGTGCTGATAGTTTTAATAACAACTCTTTCAGGCATTACCACAGCTCAGGAAACAAAAAAGAAAAAAGAACGTAAAGGCGAAATTTATTTTTCATGGGGTTATAACAAAGAATGGTACACACATAGTACAGTTAGGGTAATGCAACCATCTTTAGGTAACGATTATAAATTAAAAAATATTTCGGGACACGATCATATCGGTTGGGACCAAGGAATATTCAGCATTCCGCTTTCTATTCCACAATACAATTACCGCTTAGGTTTTTTAATTAACAGAAAAAAGAATTTGTTTTTTGAAATAAATTTCGACCATACTAAGTTTATTATTTCAGACCAAAATGCACATTTAGTTGGCACACTAAACAATAAACAAGTTGATACAACTATTGCATTCAACGAAGCCAACGGCTTTTTTTATTACTTAAACAATGGTGCCAATTTTTTATTATTCAATCTGGTAAAGCGTTATAAAATGTATGAATCGAATAATAAAAATTTTAAAGTAGATGGTTTCGTAAAAGCGGGTATTGGGCCTTTAGTTCCGCATGTAGAAAACATGTTTTTTAATCTAAAGAACGATCCTCATTTTCAAATAGGCGGTTGGAATATTGGCACAGAAGCCGCTATCAGAGCTACTTTCCTTAAATCGGTTTATTTGGAGTTTGCCAATAAATTAGATTTTGCAAGCTATAGTAGCTTAGGAATTTATCAGGGTACAGCGAGGCAAATGTTCGGCAGTTATCAATTGATTTTAAGTTTAGGTGTTACTATTCATACAGGTAAAAAAGTAGAATAAATTTTGTAATCAACAGTAACAAATAATTCAACTTCCGTTGCGTCGCACACTTGTACTGTATCATTTCAATCAGCTAACTTTAACTACTTAAACGCTTCTCATGAAAATTATTTCCTACAATACCAACGGCATTCGTGCTGCCATGAAAAAAGGTTTTATAGATTGGTTGCAAACGCATCCTGCCGATATAATTTGTGTACAGGAAACCAAAGCCAATAAAGATGATGTTGAGTATAAACTAATAGAAGATTTAGGATATAACAGTTATTGGTTTTCTGCACAAAAAAAAGGTTATAGCGGTGTTGCCGTGTTTACTAAACTACAACCCGATTATATTGAGTTTGGCAATAAAATAGAACAAAGTGATTTTGAGGGAAGGGTTATCAGGCTTGACTTTGGTAAGCGTACCTTAATTAATGCCTACTTCCCCAGCGGTACCAGCGGAGATGAAAGACAGACATATAAATATCAATGGTTAGATGAGTTTTTAGACTATATAAACACCCTTAAAAAAACAAGGCCTCAATTAATTATTACGGGCGATTATAATATTGCACACACTGCAATAGATATTCACGACCCTAAAGGCAATAAAAACTCTTCAGGCTTTTTACCGGAAGAAAGAGCGTGGATGGATAAATTTTTAAGCAGTGGTTTTGTTGATACTTTTCGCTATATGCATCCTGAAGCAACAGGTGCATATAGTTGGTGGAGCCAACGTTTCCCCAGTGTTCGCTTACAAAATAAAGGCTGGAGAATAGATTATATAAGCGTTACAGAAAATTTAAAAAATAAAATAGTGGACGCAAGAATTTATCCTGATGTAAAACACAGCGACCACTGCCCTATTTATGTAGAATTAAAAGATTAGTAAAATGTTTATTTATAACGTAACAACATTGGTTCAATACAACATTCATCATCAATGGGTAGAATGGATGCAACAACAACATATACCCGATGTAATGGCAACCGAATGTTTTTCAAAATTTCAGTTTGTACGTGTTTTAGAAACAGATGAAACTGAAGGGGTAACTTATGCTGTACAATATTTTGCAGAAAGTAAAGCATTGTACAACCGTTATATAGAGCATCATGCTGCTACATTAAGAAAAGAAGTAGTAGATAAATGGGGCAATCAAATTGTTGGTTTTCGCTCGCTGATGCAGGTTGTGAATTGAATGTGGATAGATTAAAAGCTTTTGTTTGTTAGTAATTCAACTTCCCTATATTTCTTTCAAACCCTTACAGGCAAAGGGTTTCAGCATATAATCTTCTGAAATACTTTGCAGTATTGAGTTTCAGCGATTTTTACTTGTAATATCATCTTTCACTTAAAAAATAAATTCTTTTAAAACCCTTTATCTATAAGGGTTTTGGCAAATACAGTGAATTAAAATTTCAGGAAAATAAATTTTACTGCAAATCAAAAGCCGCTACATTTGTTAAAGTTAAATAACTCATTAAAAAAACATCTATGAACAAAGCTGAATTGATTGCAAAACTTGCCGATGATGCAGGTATTACTAAAACACAAGCTAACGCAACTTTAGATTCTTTTGTAGAAGCTGTTACTAAAACTTTAAAAGGTGGCGGTAAAGTTACTTTAGTAGGTTTTGGTACTTTTTCTGTTTCTAAACGTGCTGCACGTACAGGACGTAATCCTCAAACAGGTGCTACCATTAAAATTAAAGCTAAAAAAGTTGCCCGCTTTAAAGCAGGTAAAGAGTTAAGCAGCAAATTATAATTCGTACCTGGCAAAAAATTAAAATCCTGCTATATGGCAGGATTTTTTATTTTCGCCGCATTAAATTATTAAATTAAAAAAGTAAACAATGGGCAGAGGCGATAAAAAAACTGCAAAAGGAAAGCGTTTTAAAGGCTCTTTCGGTAAAAGCAGACCACACTCAACAAAGAAAGCTGCAGCTAAAAAAACAGCATAATATTATTGCAGTATAACTTATTAAGCTTTGCTATTTATTGGCAAGGCTTTTTTGTTGGTTACAAGTTGCATCATTCCAATTAAGCTAATGTTGCAGTTTATCCTGAGCGTAGCCGAAGGACAATCTTGTACTTTCGGTTAGTATAGCATCTTTTTTACATTGAGTATTATACATAACTTTCATTATGCTGTTACATATTCATCCGGATAATCCTAATGCACGCCACATAAAAACAGTTGTTGAATGTTTATTAGATGGTGGTATTATAATTTATCCAACCGATACCATTTACGGTTTGGGCTGCGATATATTTCAGCATAAAGCCATAGAAAAAATAGCACGTATAAAAAATATTGAGCCTGCAAAAGCACAGTTAAGTTTTGTTTGTCACGATTTAAGTAATCTGAGTAATTACACTAAAAGTATTTCAACGCCGTTATATCGTTTATTAAAAAATTATTTACCCGGTCCTTATACTTTTATACTCCCAGCAAGTAAAGAAGTACCTAAAATTTTACAGAGTAAAAAAAATACTATCGGTTTAAGAATACCTGATAATAATATTGCCAGAACTATTGTAAGTGAATTAGAGCATCCGCTTTTATCAGCATCATTACCCGGAGAAATGGTTGAAGAATATACAGACCCGGAATTGATATATGAAAATTTTAAAAATACCGTTGATATTGTTATTGATGGAGGTATTGGAGGAATGGTTCCCTCAACTGTGATTGATTGTATCAATGAGCCTTATGAAGTTATCAGACAGGGAGCAGGTGAGTGGAATGAATAAATGCAAAAGAATTGTAAACATTCACTTTTCATGCAACAGATTTGTTTTCAGAATAATCATAAGTTTTATGAAAACCAACTTACTGCTAATTACAATAATCTCATTTATTTCATGTAACACTCCGAGATATATCTATTCGCCTGCACCACCTAACATTACTTATTTCCAAAAAAAAGGAGATGGTAAAGTGACTGTTTATTATTCCGGCGGAGATAACTATACAGGAGTAAATGCTTCCAATCAATTAAATAATGGATTAGATATTCAATCTGCTTATGCTTTAAGTAATCATTTTTTTGTTGAAGCCAATTTATATAAACGAAGTGAAAGAGAATGTTTTAATAATGAAAATAATATTTTTGATACTTCAACTGTAAACTATTTACGGCATATTACTGATTTTGGAGGTGGTTATTATGTTTCACTAAATAAAAAGAAAACAATTACTTATAGTACAATTTTACTTTTAGGTTTTGGAAAGTTTGCAATTGATGATTATGGTTTAAAAAATGGAGTTACTTACAAAAGGTATTTTAATAATAATGTATCGAAAATTTCTTGGCTGGGAGGTTTTAATTTTATAACAACACCCAATTTTAAATTATCGTTTATGGGGCGATTTTCATGGTTAAATTATGGGAATACAACAACTAATTATTCTACATCGGAATTAAGCAGTTTGCATTTAGATAATATTTCGAATACTACTTTATGTTTTTATGAACCAACCTTTAACCTTCAATTTGGGTTTAAAAAATTACCCGGAATTCTAATAGATATAAGCACTACGTCATGCTCAAATCAAGAAAAAATAGGTGCATCAAGAGAATGGAATTCTTCTATTGGTTTAACTTTTGAACTCCAAAGAATATTTCCGAAGAAATAAACTAATGTGTAGGGCAACGATAAGATTGCAAGTTAAAAGAAATACCTACCTGAAAGCTTGCATAGGAGTCTTTCTGCGAACTGGTGCCACGCTGTCTTCCTTTTACACCAATGGGCGTGCTGGTTGTTTCATAACTTCTATCCTGTAATAAATACCATGTAGAAGGGTTACCGTTTCCATCAACGGGAGAAAATGCATCCGGTGCATACAAACCGCTTACATCATCTAAATAATCTGTACTGGTAAATCTGTAAGACACTTCAGCAAAAATATTCATGCGTTCATTCAATGCCTTTTTGATGCCAACAGTTAAAGGTATACACATCGCCACACTGCTGTAAGGCTTTAAATTAGGATATAAGGAACTTCCCTGCCCTTCTGTTCCTAATGGTCTTAAATACACCTTTTCGCCATTTAAGTAGGCATAAGGATCGAACGTAAATGCACCAATACCTAAACCTACATAAGGTGTAAAGCTGTATTCAGGAAAGCCGGGAATAAATCTGAAGAAATTAAAAACGCCGCTGGCACTTATTTCCCAAACATTGGTATTAAAACTAAGGTTGCGTAATTTTTGTACCGGGTTCTTACTATAAGCATCAGAATAACCTAACATACAATAATTACCGTTAATGCGAAGAGATATGTAATTATTAAACTGTTTGTTATAAAAAACACCTGCAGCAAGTTTGGGTCTGTTTATAGCGGCCGTTGTATTTAAATCGCCGAAATAATGTGCTGCACCAATACTTAAACCAAACTCACCCGAATGCTCATAAGCATCGTACATCTGTGCTTTTGAAATGAAAGAAGTGAGTATTAATGTTGCTATTAAAAATAATTTCCTCATCAGTTCAATTATAACATTGTAAATATAAAAGATAGCCGCTTATTAAACTAAATTACTGCGTTAAAGTTTTAATGAGATTTCTAAGGCAGGAATCTTAGAAATGATATTATTGTTATTTGTTGCATAAAAAACAGCATGTATCCCGAAACTTCGGGATGCGACGCCAACATACGATGACATTATATTCCCAAGCTGATAACAAAAAGAATTTATACAACCACCGTCAAGGTTTGTAACCGTTGACGGTGGTTGTTTATACATTATAAATTAATCCAGTTAAAACCATCTCTTGCAATTAATGCTTCTGCATCTTCGGGGCCCCAGCTATCGGGTGCATAATTAGGAAAATCAACCGGTGGTCTTGCATCCCATGCTTCAATTATCGGCATAATAATTTTCCATGCAGCTTCTACCTGGTCATCTCTCATAAACAAAGTGGCATTACCCTGCATGGCATCTAACAATAAAGTTTCATACGCTTCGGGTTCGTGGCTGTTGCCGTATGCGTCTTTATAACTGAACACCATGTTTACCGGGTTTAAGAAAATGCCTTGCCCGGGTTTTTTTGCCTGAAAGCGGATACGGATATCCATATCTGGCTGAATGCTTATGGTTAAACGGTTATGCCTCCATGTTTCTGATGCTTCCGGCGGAAATGCATAATCGGGTGCTAATTTGAATTGAATAGTAATATGTGTTGTTTTATCGTGCAAATGCTTTCCTGTTCTTACATAAAATGGTACACCTTGCCAACGCCAGTTATCTACAAAAAACTTAACTGCTGCAAATGTTTCAATGTTTGATTGAGGATTTACATTGTCTTCTTCTCTGTAGGCTTTTGTTTGTTCTCCTTTCATCCAGCCTGCTGCATATTGCCCGCGTACTGCATGAGAATGAACATCTTCTTTTGAATATTTTCTTATAGCATTTAATACATCTACTTTTTTATTACGAATTTCATTGGCATCAAAACTTACCGGAGCTTCCATTGCAATCATACAAATTAATTGCAATATGTGATTTTGAACCATATCTCTTAATGCTCCGCTTTTTTCGTAATAACCGCCACGTTCTTCAACACCAACAGTTTCGGCATTGGTTATTTGTACATGGTCTATATAGTTTCTGTTCCAAATCGGTTCAAACATAGCATTGGCAAAGCGTAATGCTAAAATGTTTTGTACTGTGCCTTTGCCCAAGTAATGGTCTATACGATAAATCTGTTCTTCTTTAAAAGTATTCTTCAGCAACATATTTAATTCGTGTGCACTTTTTAAATCGTGGCCGAATGGCTTTTCAATAACAATTCTTGTATAAGTTGAATTGCTGCACAAATCAAGCTTGCCGAGGTTAGTTGCGATACCAGGTACCAATTGCGGAGCAACTGCTAAATAGAATAACACATTAACCCTTGTATTCCATTCGGTTTTTTTAGCATCTACAAATGCAGCTAATTTTTTATATGACTCTGCATTTTCTCCATCCATTGAAATGTAAAATAATTTCTCGCTGAAGTGCTTCCACTCTCCATTACCGCCATCTTGCCTTCTGCTGAATTGCTTAATGCCTTCATGTAGTTTTTCTCTGAATTCTTCATCACTAAACTTTGTTCTTCCTAAACCAACAACAGCAAATTGCTCAGGCAAGTATTTATCTATGAATAAATTGTAAAGAGCAGGTGTTAGTTTTCTGTTGTTTAAATCTCCGCTTCCGCCAAAAATAAAAACTATGGTTGGGGTGATATTATTCTGTACTTCCATAAAATAAGTTATTAAAAAAATTAGTCATTCCATTTTGTATGGAACGAACCTTCTTTGTCTGTGCGTTGATAAGTATGTGCTCCAAAATAATCGCGTTGTGCCTGAATTAAATTGGTTGGCATATTGGCTGTTGAGTAAGCATCTAAATAACCTAATGTGCTCATAATACCTGTAACAGCAATATTATTTTCAACTGCCGCAATAATTACTTTTCGTAAACTGGTTGCTTTAGATTGAATTAGTGCAGCAATATTTTTATCTAACAAAATGTTAGGTAAATTGTTATTGCTTTGATATGCTTCGTAGAATTTTTCTAATAATGTTGAACGGATAATGCAGCCACCTCTCCAGATTTTTACAACATTGCTTAAGGGAATTTCTGTTTTGTATTCTTCAGATGCTTTGTATAACATTGATAAGCCCTGAGCGTAACACAACAATGTTGCAACGAACAATGCATCACCGCATTGATTGATAAATGTTTGTTTATCTGTTGTAATATTAGTGGTTGAACCATCATATAATTCAGATGCAGCAACACGCTCTTCTTTATAAGCAGAAATACTTCTTAAGCTCACAGCAATGTCAATGGTTGGTATGCTGATACCTAAATTCATTGCTTCCTGTGAAGTCCATTTACCGGTACCTTTTGAACCTGCTTTATCTAAAATCATATCTACCAAATCATTGCCTGTAATATCATCTTTCTGTTTAAAAATATCGGCAGTTATCTCAATCAAAAAGCTTTGCAATTCACCTTCATTCCATGTTTTAAAAATGGTATGTAATTCTTCATTTGCTAATTGCAATCCGTTTTTTAATAAACCGTACACTTCGCTTATTAATTGCATAATGGCGTATTCAATTCCATTATGTACCATTTTTACAAAATGCCCTGCTGCACCTTTACCCATGTAAGCGACGCAAGGCTCATTATTAACTTTGGCAGATACCGCTTCTAAAATGGGTTGTAAATGTTTCCAGGCTTCAACATCACCACCGGGCATTATGCTGGGGCCAAATCTTGCACCTTTTTCACCACCGCTAACACCCATTCCAACAAAATGAATTTTCTTTTCTTCTAAGTATTTAATACGGCGTAAAGTATCTTCAAAAAAAGAATTACCGCCATCTATAATTACATCGCCTTCATTAATTAAAGGCAATAAACTTTCAATAACATCATCAACAGGCTTACCGGCGGGAACGAGCATCATTATTCTGCGTGGTGTTTTTAATTGCTGCACCATTTCATTTAACGTTACTACGCCTTTTACATTTTGATTATTGCCAGATTCCTGTTCTAAAGAAGCGGCTTTGTTTTCATCTTTATCAAAACCAATAACAGAGAATTGATGGTCTGCCATGTTAAGTAATAAGTTACGGCCCATAACTCCCAAGCCAATCATTCCGAAATCAAATTTGCTGCTCATGTTTTTTATTTGAAGGTTGCAAGTTAGCAATAACCTTTTGAATGAATTATTAAGAAAAGAAGTATTACTTATTTCGATACGCAACCGTTTTCAATAAAACTATGTTACAGAAAATACTTAATACACAGAATTTTTCAATTTATTACACTATACTTTTGAAGCACTTTTAAAATTAAAATTATGAGCCAGTTAATACAGGAGTTTAATGATTACCGCACCAAAATGAACGAAGTTATTTTAAGCAAGAATAATTTGGTGATGAAACGTTTATGGAATTTAGATACGAATACTTATGAAGATGGAGCTTTGGATAAGAAGACCAAAGAAATGCTAGGATTGGTTGCCAGTATGGTTTTGCGTTGCGATGATTGTATTAAATATCATTTAGGCAAAGTGCATGAATTGGGTGTTACAACCGATGAGGTTTACGAAATTTTTGCAGTAGCCAATATTGTTGGGGGTACTATTGTTATTCCACATACCAGAAGAGCAGCAGAATACTGGGAGGAGTTGAGTAACAGTTAAATATTTTATTGAATGTTGAATATTATTTTCAATTACATTTATGTTTTAAACTACAGTAGATAATTTATGAGTACACAAACAGTTGCTGCCCCCGTTTTAACAGCAAAAGATTTTGCGACAGACCAGGAAGTTCGTTGGTGCCCGGGTTGTGGAGATTATTCTATTCTGGCACAGGTACAAAAAGTAATGCCCTCATTAGGTATTCCTAAAGAAAATATAGTTATTGTTTCAGGTATTGGATGTTCATCGCGTTTTCCTTATTATATGAACACCTATGGCATGCATAGCATTCACGGTCGTGCAACTGCTATTGCAAGTGGTTTAAAGGCAGCAAGGCCGGAACTAAGTGTTTGGATTGTTAGCGGTGATGGCGACAGCATGAGCATTGGTGGTAACCATACCATTCATTTGCTTCGCAGAAATTTTGATGTGAATTTGTTAGTGTTTAATAATCAGATTTATGGTTTAACAAAAGGTCAGTATTCACCCACATCAGAAGAACATAAAATAACCAAATCTACTCCGTTTGGAAGTATCGATCATCCTTTCAATCCATTGGCATTGGCAATGGGTGCTGATGCTACATTTATTGCCCGGAGTATGGATAGAGATCCTAAACATTTACAAAGTGTATTAATAAGGGCACAGCAACATAAAGGAGCCTCTTTTGTAGAAATATACCAAAACTGTAACATATTTAATGATGGTGCTTTTGAAATTTTTACGGAGAAAGGAACCAAACAAGATACAGGCTTATATTTAGAGCAAGGTCAACCATTGGTTTTTGGTGCTAACAAAAACAAGGGTATTAAATTAGACGGATTAAAACCGGTTGTTGTTGAATTAGGCAACGGTGTTAGTGCAGATGATTTATGGGTACATGATGAAAAAGATTTCTTTAAAGCACAAATGCTGATAAGAATGTTTGATGACCCGAATAAAGGCGGAGAGTTTTATCCGAGACCATTCGGTATTTTCTATCAAACAGAAAGAGCCTGTTATGAAGACGTAATGGCTATGCAGATTGAAGAAATTATATCAACAAAAGGCAAAGGCGATTTAGATAAGTTATTACGCGGAAAAGAAGTTTGGGAGATTGCGTAAATAAATATTCGTCATCAACATAAAATAAATACAAACGCCCCGCTTTGCGGGGCGTTTGTATTTTCAGCATAATCCTATTACAATTATCTTGTAGCAGGCATATTTAAAGGTGTATCGCGTTTTAACATCGCATCTCTGTTAACCATTTCCCATGCTGTGTAGAAAATCATCTTCACTCTTTTTTCCATCAAGTCAAAATTTATTTTCTCAACAGTATCAGTTGGCTTATGGTAATCTGCCAATAACATTCCGTCATAGAAAAATAAAATAGGTACTCCTTTACGGGCAAAATTGTAATGGTCGCTTCTGAAATAAATTCTGTTTACATCTTTAGGGTCATCATACTTATAATCTAAAGTAAGCTTAGTGTATTTGTTGTTTACACCTTCATTAATTACAGGTAAGTCGCTGCTTAATTTATCATGACCGATAACATATACATAATTATTGGTATCAGCTGTTTTACGTTCTGTATCAATTCTTCCTACCATATCAGTATTTAAATCAACAGAAGTTTTATCTAAAGGAAATATCGGATGTTCAGAATAATATTGAGAACCCCATAAACCTTTTTCTTCTCCGCTAACCGTCATAAACACAATTGTTCTTCTTGGCTTATGCCCTTTTTTGGCAGCCGCAGTAAATGCTTCAGCCATTTGTAATACAGATGTAGTACCGCTTCCGTCATCATCTGCACCGTACCAAATAACATCACCTCTTTTACCTAAGTGATCGTAGTGGCCTGTTAAGAAAACGTATTCATCTTTTTTATCAGTTCCTTCCAACACACCTAATACATTACTGCTTTGTAATTCTTCAGTATTTTTTTCTGCATTAATTTTTAATTCAGCAATATAATTTCCTTTATTAGTTTCTTTTAATTGAGCTGAAGACATTTTAAATGTTCTTCCCAATAAAGCAGATGCAACTTCTTCTGAAATAGTTCCTGAAACAAAAGCTGGGTTGGTATTTTTTTGCAAATACATATTACCTTTTGTAGCAGTTGGCATTGCTTTAGGAAAATCTTTTGTTACTACTAAAATACCTGCAGCACCTTTACTACGTGCAGTTAAAGCTTTTGCATTAACAGAACCAGGGCCTCCAAATCCACGCCCACCTTGTATTGCAGGAGTAGTGGGTTTATAACCATCGGGTAAACCGTCTAATGCAATTACAATTTTTCCCTTAACGTCTAAACCATCGTAGTCTGCCATTTTATTAGCAGCATCATCTAAACCATAGCCAACAAAAACAGTATTGTTATAATTATATTTTCCGGATAAAATTGTACTTAATGATAAATTGAAGTCTTTATCCCACTCAAATTGTTTTCCGTTTACAGATAAACTTTTGCCAACCAACTCATCCTGGTAAACAGGATAGTATTGCTGATAGCTATCGCCATTGCCGGGTTTTAAACCCATACGTTTAAACTGCTCTTCAATATAAGCAGCAGCTTTCTTTTGGCCGGGTGTTGCAGTTTCTCTTCCTTCCATTTCTGCACTGGCAATTACAGTTAGTTTTTCTTTTAAAGCCTGTGCAGTAATAAGATTGCCAAACCTAACATTCGGCTCTTCTTTTTGTGCTATTGCAACAGTTGCTGCAAAAGGTAAAATAGCTAATAGAATTTTTCTCATGTGTAGTTAAAAATTGGGGTGAATGGATATATTAACAAGCGATTTTATTTACTCTGTTGGCATGTCTTCCACCTTCAAATGCAGTAGTCATAAAGGTTTCAATTAATTCTTGTGCCAAAGTCAAAGCAATAAACCTTGCCGGCAAACAAATTATATTGGCATCGTTATGCATGCGTATCAATTTAGCCACATCATTATCCCAACATAATCCTGCACGCACATGTTGATGTTTATTAGCGGTTATAGCAACACCGTTTCCGCTGCCGCATAATAAAATTCCGAATGCGGCTTCACCGCTTTCTACAAAAGCAGCTACAGGATGTGCAAAGTCTGGATAATCTACAGAAGTTGTTGAATGTGTACCGAAATCTTTTATGGTAAAACCTTTTTGTTGTAACCACGTTTTAATGGCTTGCTTATACTCAAAACCGGCATGGTCTGCACCTATGGCAATAGGTTTTGAAACATCAAAAGCATTCATCAGTTAAAATTTTGCCGAATGTAGTGAATTGAGGTTTAACAATGTTATTAAATATACCGATGGTTGAAGCGGCTTTATGCCACTTCTAAAATTGGTAATGAAACCGTAACCTTAGTTCCTTCATTAATGTTTGATTGAATTGTAAAATCTCCTCTGTTAAAACCTACCAACTGTTTTACAAGGTATAAACCTAAACCAAGCCCCTGCTGCTCAAAATGTTTTTTACCGAATTGCTTAAAAGGTTGTATTTCTTCTGTTGAATTAATGATGAAACCATTGCCACTATCTGTTATTGCAAAAACATAATCATCATCAATTTTATTTCCTGTGATAATTACTTTTTGCCCTGCTGAAGAAAATTTAAAAGCATTGCTAGTTACTTCAACCAACATTCTTAATAAATAATCGAAGTTGATACCTAAATCTGTAACATCATTAAACTGAATATCTAAATCGTTTGCCCTTTTATAAATTTCTCTGGCAATGGTTTGTAGTTCATTTTTAATTTTTTGCGACCACATGCCACCTGTTTGCCCGTTAGAAAACATAGTGCTTAATTCAGGGTGTACTTCTGCTCTTTTTATTTCTTCAAACAACATTAAGTTAGATAAAGAATGGTTTAAACGCAGAGCAGATTTTAATATGGCAATATGCATATCCTGTACCTGCTTTTCACTAAAAGATTTTCCGGCACCTAATAATAAATTGGCTCCGTTTATAATTGCCTGTAAGGGTGTATTAAACTCGTAATAATAAGTTGCAAAAGCAGAGGTTTCTAAGTCGTGTTTTACTTTGGCGTATTGGTTACTCATTTTATCCTGTCTTTTTAAGCGGGATTCAATGGCACCAATTAATTCTTTGGTAGAAAACGGTTTGGTTATATAATCATCTGCACCTAATTCCATTCCCTGCCTTATATCTAATTTATCAACCTTAGCAGTTAAGAAAATGAAAGGGGTATTTTGAATAGAAGATGTTTTACGAATTTGTTCCAATACTTTAAAGCCATCCATTTTTGGCATCATAACATCGCAAACAATTAATGAAGGCCGAAAATCTACTGCTTCTAAAACACCTTGTTTGCCGTTAATGGCAGTTCTTACCTGATAGCCTTTGGCTTCGAGTAGTTCCTGCATGTTTTCTCGGATGAATTGTTCGTCTTCAATAATCAGCACTTTTGCTTTGTTTTCCATGGTACGGAATATTAGTTAGATTTTAAAGGTAAAGAAATTGTTACAGTAGTGCCTTTACCTAATTCACTTATTACAAAAATTTGTCCTTTATGAAGGTCTATAAAATCTTTTACAATTGCAAGCCCTAAGCCGGTACCTTGTATTTCATCGGTATTAGCTGCCCTGTAAAACGGCTGAAATAAATGCACCAAATCTGTTTCGGGTATACCTATACCATGGTCTGTAATCTCAACCGTTACTTTATCATACTCAAAATTTACATACATATCAATATGCCCTTCTGTAGAATATTTGTAAGCATTACTTAATATGTTTTCAAATGCATGGTCTAACAATTTTATATCAAAAGAAAATGGTACCGCTTTACCTTTTACAGTTAATAATACACTTCTTTCTTCGGGGTATCGGTTGTTATATTTTTGAATAATATGTTCAAGAAATGAAATGAAATTTTCCTCTTTGAGGTGAAAAGGTGTTCGACTTACATCTGCTCTTCCTAATACCAACACATCATTCATTAATGTTTGTAATCTTTCCAGCTCGCCTTGTATTCTGGTAAACTGTTTTTTAAACTTTTTCTGAATTTCAGCAGACATGTCTTCCAGATACATATCCATTATTTCAATTCCGCTTTGAATAATAGTTAATGGTGTACGGAATTGATGCGATGCCATTGATACAAAACTTGAACGCAGTTCGTTCAACTCTCTTTCTTTCTGTAATGCCAATTCTAAATCTGCCAATAGCTTTTCATTCTCGGTAATATCGCGTAAAACGCAGAGCAGGTAATCTTTTCCATCGAAACTGTAAAACACAGTTGAAAATTCATAAGGTACAATTTTGTCTGTACCTTTTACCGGAATTAAAACTTTTGTACTGCTGGCTTCTGTAGTGCTTTTAATGCCATGCCTTACCAAGGGCAGAAATATTTTTTTAGTTTCTAAAGGCCAGTCTTTAAAATTTTTCTTTTCCCAATCTTCTTTATCATAGCCAATTTTATTAATAGAATCGTTGATGTCTTCTATAAAACCTGTTGCTAAATCAACCGTAAAAATAATTTCTCTTACGCTGTTAAAAATAGTATTAAGCTTATCATATTGATGAATAAGCCCTTTGCTGTTTAGTAAGTTTTGAAGTAATATTTGTTCCTGAATCATTGCCACTGTTTTTTCGGCAATACAACCTGAAGAACGTTACTTTAATTTTTTCAATTTAACTAAGTTCACTGTTGTTTCACTAACATTTAAAATATCGAACTGATAGTTGCCTACAATAATTTTTTCCTTTGTTTTAGGGAAGGTGCCGTGGCCGTTAATAATGTATCCGCTAAGTGTTTCAGATTCATTTTCAGGAAAACCCAAGCCGTATTTTTCGTTCAGTAAATCCAATTCAACTCTTCCGCTGAAAATGTATTCATTCTCTGCAATCTGTTTATCTACCAATTCTTCTGTATCGTATTCATCTTTTATTTCTCCAAAAATTTCTTCTAATACATCTTCCATTGTTACAATTCCTGCAGTGCCGCCAAACTCATCAACTACCCATGCAACGCTTTTTCTTTCTTTGGTGAATTTATTAATCAAATCAGAAGCACTCATACTTTCGGGCACTGTTGGTATGGCCAGCAATATTTCTTTTATGCTTGATGGATTTTTAAATAAGTCTAATTGATGAATATAGCCTACAACATTATCAATGGTGTTATCAAACACAACTAATTTACTTAGTTGTGTTTGAATAAATTTTGCTTTTAAATCTTCAATAGAATCATTTATTTCAACAGCTTCTACTTCAGTTCTCGGAATTAAAAATTGCCTGATTTTTACTGTTGGTAAGCTTAAAGCATTTTCAAATAATTCTTTGTTTAATTCAGGATTAATTTCTTCCTGTTCTTTTGTTTGCTGAAAGAAATGTTCTAAATCAACTTTGGTAAATGCTTCTTTTTTGTTTTTAATACGAACGTTGAAAATGTATTTTAAAATCCATTGTGCGATGCCTACAAAAAAACCTGCTATCGGTTTAAAAATCTGATAAAAGAAATTGGCAAATGCAGAAAAAGAAGTTAATAATAAATCGCTCTTGGCTCTGAATAATGCTTTGGGAATAAACTCGCCGATAACTAAAACTACTATGGCTGATAAAGCAGTATCAATAATCAACTTTAAGTACTCATTTTTTACGCCCCATCTTGTCCACGCTAAAGAATCTAAAAATTCATCAAACAATAAACCATAGGTAACTAAAAAAACATTTACACCTATTAAACAGGTACCTATAAATGTTGCTTTATTTTCTAAAAAGCCTGATAAAATAATACCACTGCTTCTGCCCTGCTTTTTCTTTAGCTCTATACTTAATCTGTTGGCACTGATAAAAGCTATTTCATATCCTGAAAAAAAGCCTATAAAAAGCAGTGTAACAAATATCCAGAGTAAATTAATTAATTCGCTCATAACACGAATGTAATGAATGCTGCTGATTCTATAAAAATCAAGTACCCCGTATAAACGGGGTACGTGCCGATAAAGCAACATGAGAAAAATAACTACCGGCTGTTTATTTTTTAATTGACGGTTATTTCTTTGTCTCCGTGTGTTTTTGCAATTATTATACGAACATAAATTGCAATTGTTACACAAGCATAAAAATTACATGAACGGATGAATAATTATTTAAAATCTACCGTACAGTTCTGGCATTTAATATCAACTTTTGTTCCTTTACCATCTCCACCTGTTGCAGTAAAATGTGTATCTAAATTATCATCTCCGTAACCAACAGATTTCAATGCTTTTCTTACAGTTTCTCCCACTTCATCTTTTTCTTTTTTAGCATCTTCTTTTTCTTTGGTAATCGGCTTTTTATCAAAATTGCCATAAATGCTGCTGTAAGAACCGTTGAATGTTAAATTGAAGTTTTTAATTGATGTGAAAGGAATACGTAAATCTGCATACTTGTTATTAAATTTTATTAAAGAAACAGATGGTTCAATTTTACGTAGTCTAACATCCGCATTAGTACCGTCTAATTCAATAGAGCCGGTAAGTTTAGTAATGCGTAGGTTGCCGTAGTTTTTTCTTCCCTGCAAAACACCTGCTTCTTCAATTTCATACTCATCATTTACACTGCGAATGTTTGCTTTTTTTACCAGGCCTGCTTCTACAGTTGAGTATTTGGTATCAATATCTAAATCGTCAATATCTTTTGCACTGAATCTTCCATTCATAAATTCTACTTCTGCACTGCCGATATTGCCGGCATTAACATTACCATATTTTGAACGCAACACTAAACTTTTTGTATCCCCTATTTCAAGGTTTCCGTTAGTAATATCAATATTTACTTTACCAACTGAGCCTGTAACAGAAACATCGGCATATTTACTCTCAACATCTAATTTGTTTTCTTTGGGTACATAAATGGTTAAGATTCTTTTACCTGTTCTATTGCCAATATTTTGCCCTTTACCATTAAATATAGCAACACTACCACCACTGCTCCAGCTATAAGTTGAAAAATTATTACTGCCGCTATTTATTGTATAACTGCCACCGCCACTTACAGGGCCTGATTTTACACGAACCGTATTAGCTGTAGATTTAATGGCAATATTTAATTTATCTAACCATTCTTCATCAGAAATTTTACCGCCTTCACCCTCGTAATAAACAGTAGTTACTACTTTTACTTTTGGTTGATCCCATATTTTTATTTCAACAGCACGGTTTGAGTTTTCAATAAAAATATCTGCTCCTTTACTTACAGTTACTTCCTGAGAAATTTCTTTCTTGTTAAGGTTGGTATCTGCTTCATTAAAAGTGGCAGGCTCACCTACTACAAAAACTTCGTTACCCATTCCTTTAGCATAACCTGTAACAACTTTTGGTGCTACATTTATTGAATGTAAAGCATTGGTATTAACTTTTATTGGCTTTCGCAAAGCATAGCCTGTAACAACTTTTACAGTTGTATCAGATGGAGAAGCGGGGGCTGCGGGTTTGGCAGCTGTTTGTGCTGTTGCTTCTGCAAAAATGCATAAGCTTAGAATGCCTGCTGCAAGGGTAGATTTACTATACATGTTTTATTGTTTTAGATATTATTGAAGTGAATAAATGTTGTTTGATTAGTACTGTCTGAAGGTTGACGGTTTTGCATGTAACGGCTATTGGTTTTATTAATTTCAGTTTGCAATGCTTTTAATACATTGAGTTTTTGCTGATAGATATTAATTAGCCTGCTTAATAAATTATCTGTTAAACCTTGTTTGGCAATTGCTTTTTTTACAATCTGCTCATCGTTATCCATGTCTTTAAAACGGGCAACAAAGTCATTATAATAACCCGGACCTTCTGTATACAAAGGCGTTGCACTGATTTTTGCTTTTTGAAGATTAATAATGTTTATAAAACTGCTTTCTAAAGACTGCAAAGTGGTTTCTGTTTCATTATTAGTTAGAGTTTGAGGTTGTTTATCAGTAGAACGACGATTGTTTTTTTGTGTTGAAATATTATCTGTTGAAGCATTATTTTCTGCTAATTGTTGCGGGTTATTATTCTCATTATCTTGTTGCGTAGTAGTTTCTTTTTGTGCATCGGATGGCTGAGTAATTGATTGATTTTGCTTTACAGCAACATCATTTTTAGGTTTGCCATTGCTTAACAAATATAAAACGCCAAAACCGCATAATACAACTACACAAGCTGCAGCCGCCCATTTAAAAATGGTAATTACTGTAGCCATTTTTTTAGCAGGCAGTTGTTGCTGAATGTTTAACCACAAATCAGCAGCAGGCTCTTTGCTGTCAAGCTCTGTTCTGTTTTGTTGAAGATGTTGTTTAAACTTATCCATTTAGCTGTAATTGAATTATTAGTTTTTCTTTCAGCAGTTTTTTGGCTCTGTGATACTGGCTTTTACTGGTACTTTCTGTTATGCCTAAATTATCTGCCACTTCTCTGTGGCTGTAATTTTCAACTGCATACAGTGTAAAAATTTGCCGGCATCCATCGGGCAATTGTTTAATGGCACTGTTTATATGGCTCATTTCTACGTTTGCCCACCATTCTGTTTCATCATCTGTTAAGTGTTCCGTTTTTTCTTCGCTCCAATCATCCCAATAAAAAACTTTCTTACAATGCTTTATACAATTGTTTACTACTATAGTTTTTAACCAACCGCCAAAAAGATTATCATCTTTCAGTTGATGAATGTTTTTGAAAGCGGTTATAAAACTTTCCTGCAACAAATCTTCAGCATCGGTAATATTTCCTGCCATACGAACGCATATGTTATACATTGCCTTACTGTACTGGTTATACAGTTGTGCAAATGCCTGTGTGTTGCCTTTTCGGGCGTTGTACACTAAAGCCGTTGTTATGGTTGTTGCCTTTTCCAAAAGTCAGTTGCCGTTGATAAGAGTATGGTTTTACTAAAAGGTTGGAATGAGGTTAAAAAAATTTTCTACCGTTCTTTTAACCGCCGTTAAGGTTTAAAACCGTTAACAGGGTTATTTAAAACAAATCCATTTGTGCCGGAATAATATTAAAACTTTTTCGGTGATAAGGACTTAAACCGAATTTTTCAATTGCATTTCTGTGTTCTAATGTGCCGTATCCTTTATTTTTTTGCCAGTTGTATTCAGGAAACTCTTTATGCAATTGCTTCATAAAGTCGTCTCTGTAAGTTTTTGCCAGAATACTTGCTGCTGCAATACTTGCATATTTTCCATCGCCTTTAATAATAGAATAATGTTTTATTTTTTTATAAGGAATGAATCTGTTTCCATCAATCAGTAATAATTCCGGTTGAACAGTAAGAGCATTTATTGCCAGATGCATGGCTTTAAAAGAGGCTTTTAAAATATTAATGGTATCAATTTCATTATTATCAACCATGGCTACGGAGTAACTTACTGCATTGGTTTCAATAAAAGTCCGTAATTCATTTCTGTGCGTTTCTTTTACCTGCTTACTGTCGTTTAATAAAGGATGAAAAAAATCTTTCGGTAAGATAACTGCCGCTGCAAATACAGGACCTGCATAACAACCTCTGCCGGCTTCATCGCAGCCGGCTTCTGTTAGTTCTGTTTGATAAAAATTTTGCAGCATCAATATGCAATTTCAGCTATTCAATTAATAATTTAAAAAACATTTACACTCTTGCGTTGTTATACATTTGCTTCATTTTACAATATGAATAACAATCGCTCCAACCGTATAGTTGCCAATTGGGTTTTTATAGGTGTTGCTATGCTTATTATTCAGGTTTTATTAGGAGGTATTACCAGATTAACAGGCTCAGGGTTATCAATTACAGAATGGAAACCAATTATGGGAGCTTTACCACCATTAAATAAAACTGAATGGCAGCAGGCATTTGAGCAATATCAAAAAATTGCTCAATTCAAATACATTAACAGCCATTTTACTTTGGGCGATTTTAAATTTATTTTTTTCTGGGAATGGTTTCATCGTTTATGGGCCAGATTAATAAGTGTGGTTTTCTTAATTCCTTTCATTTACTTTCTGATAAAAAAATATTTTCAACAGTGGATGATAAAACCGCTTATCATTCTATTTGTAATGGGTGGTTTACAAGGTGCCATTGGCTGGATAATGGTAAAAAGCGGTTTAAATGATGAGAATGTTTATGTAAACCATATTCGCTTAGCTATACATTTTGTTGCCGCAATGGTTTTAATATGTTATGCTTTAGTTTTCGGGTTGATGATTGTAGTACCAAATGAACAAAGAGTAACAAACAGTTCTTTCAAAAAATTTACTGTTGCGGTTATTGCTTTACTAACTGTACAACTATTTTACGGAGCTTTTATGGCGGGTTTAAAAGCTGCGAAAATTGCACCAACATGGCCCGATATTAACGGAAGTTTTTTTCCTTCAAATACTAACAGTTCCGGTTTAGTTGATGCCTTATTTTTTAACCCCTTAACCATTCATTTTATTCATCGTTCATTGGCTTATGTTTTAGCAGTTGTAATTTTTATCTGGTGGCTTAAAGCAAAAAAAATTACAACATCTTCTTTATTCAATTCATTAAAAACTATTCCCTTGTTATTAGTTGCTGTGCAGGTTTTATTGGGTATTTTTTCTTTGTTGAGCAGTTCAAAAATTGTGATTGGAAGCTTTGGTTTATTTGAATGGCTGGCACAATTGCATCAACTTACAGGCATGTTATTATTGCTGTCGTTAGTAGCAAACGTGTATGTAATCCGTTCAAGAAACTAATTTGTTAATTTATTTTCTGCAAGCTTATTGAATAGAGAATTTTATTGGTATCTTTTGAAAAATTTAATGTGTGATAACTTTTACAAGTTCTGCTTTCAATAAATCATATCCTACATCAGAAAGAGTTTCAGGCAGATGCCTGCAAAAATGTATTGCCAATGAAATTAAAAAAAAACATCCTGATTTTTCAGAGGATAGTTTAATTCTTAACCAACAAAACCTATGCTTGAAATACAACAAATACAGATTGATATGATGAATGATATTACGCAGCATATAGATAAAAATAATTAACGATTTTGCAGCTTCATGAAAAAATATTTAACCGGATTTTGGTTTTCATTACCTGTACAATTAACGCTTTTACACTTCAGGCGTTATCAGGTATTGTTGCTGTTTTGGTATATTTTATTTTCTACCATTGCCGGGCATTTTATGAAAACTTATGCTGCAGATTCTTTATTTCTTGCTCCTGAATATTTTAATGAAACAAATTTCTTCAGCACATTAATTGTAGGCATTGCCATTGGTGTTTTTATTATGAGTTGGAATATTACCACATTTATTCTGCACACCAAACAGATAAAGTTTTTAGCTACAACCGCTCAGCCTTTTTTAAAGTATTGTATTAATAATGCTGTAATTCCGCTTATATTTTTATTCTTTTATGCCTGTAAAGGTTTCAGTTATTCTTACTACAGCGAATTACTTTCGTTTTCGCAGGTGGCCTGGCGTGCAGCAGGTTTTGCAGCAGGCTTATTCATTGCTATATTAATTGCTTTTGTTTATTTTTTTGGTGCAGATAAAACCATTTATTACACACTATCCAACAATATTGTTTTTGCCAATTCTGAATATAACAAAGCCGTTACTGAAAAAGTATTACCGAAAGAAAAAAGCGAAATGCATATTGATTGGTTTTTAAGTGCAAGGCTACATTTACGCAAACCCAGAGATGTTAGGCATTACAGCGAAGATTTTTTAGACAGCATTTTTAACCGCCACCATGTAGCAGCATTGCTGGCTATTTTATTGGCTTTTATTTTTTTATTGGTTGCAGGTTATTCATCAGACTCTAAATTGTTTCAATTACCTGCGGCTGCAAGCATTGCTATTTTCTTTTCTGTAATGATTGGTGTAAGTGGAGCTGTAACTGCATTATTCAGAAGCTGGAGTATTCCGTTAATTGTTGTGTTATATTTTTTTATTAACTATGGTTATGAAAAAGAAATTATAGACCCTCGCAATAAAGCATACGGTTTAAATTATCAAAACAAAAATGAAAGACCTACTTACACAAGAGAGTCTATTATGCAACTAACAAATAGTAAAGACGTTGATGCAGATAAAGAAAAATTTCTTACCATTTTAAACAACTGGAAAGCCAAACAAAAAGAAGATAAACCCGTTTTATACATTATTAATACCAGCGGCGGAGGCTTACGCAGTGCAGCTTTTACCATGAATGCCCTGCAAAGAATTGATAGTTTAATGAATGGTGAATTGATGAAAAAAACATTGTTCATTAATGGTTCATCCGGTGGTATGTTAGGTGCTGCTTATTACAGAGCCTTGTATTATGAAAAGCTGAAAAACAAAAACATAAACCTTTACAGTAAACAATATGTAAATGATATTTCAACAGATTTACTAAACCCTTTATTCTCTTCATTTGTAACAAGAGATATCATGGGCCCTGTACAAAAATTTTCTTACAATGGTTATAAATATGCTAAAGACAGGGGCTTTGCTTTTGAAGAAAAGTTAAACGAAAACACGCATGGCTTATTAAACAAAAGCATTAACGATTATGCTGTTGATGAACAAAAAGCGACTATTCCTTTTATGTTTTTTAATTCTGTTATAAGCAGAGATGGGCGAAAAATGATTGTCAGTGCAAACCCTGCACGGTTTTTAATGTTGCCTCACTTAGATTCTGCACGCATTACTCCTGTTGATGCTGATGCTGTTGATTTTGTTTCTTTCTTTCAAAAGCAGGATGCAGGCAATTTGCGTTTACTATCGGCATTAAGAATGAATGCAACTTTTCCTTATGCTTTACCGAATGTATGGTTGCCAACACAACCTATTATTGATGTTATGGATGCAGGCTTACGTGACAATTTCGGAATGGAAACGACACTGCGTTTTTTAAATGTTTTTAAAGATTGGTTTGAAAAGAATACAAGCAAAATTGTTTTAATACAATTACGTGACAGAAGTATTAATGATTGGGATGCTCCGTACGAAAGCAACAGTTTTATTGGTGCTTTTACCAAGCCAATGTTTTTATTACAGAACAACTGGTATAGACTTCAGGATTATTATCAACACGACCAATTAAGCTATTTTGCCAACAGTTACGGTAATAATTTCTACCGTTTATGCTTTCAATATATTCCCTTGCCTAAAGATGCAGATGCGGGCTTAAGTTTTCATTTAACACCCGCAGAAAAAATAAGTATAGAACATGCAGTAAATAATCCCCTGAACCAAAATGTGTTTGATAGTTTAATTAAGATTTCAAAAGAAAAATAAAAAATTAAGATACCGGCTTAAGTATTTCATGGCATCAACTGTTGCGTCGCACTCTTGTGCGTTCTTATCATTATTCATCTTTTTATAAAAGCAATTTTCAACCAGAAAGGCATATAGTAATACAATGTTGTGGTTTTATTTGCTGCATAAAGAACATAATGCACAAGAGTGCGACGCAACAAAAGCGTTATAGTGATACAAAAGCTTGGTACAAAAAACTGAAATAACGGTAATTATTATGGCTGTAATAAATGAAAACAACTTTTTACTATTTCCACTTTTAATTCATCATGTGTTTCTCTCGGTTCGCCGTCAATATGCAGTGGAGCAAGTTTTAAATTACGTATAGTTAATGAAGACGTTTGAAAGTAAATAATGTTTTTATTCGTAATATCTTCAACCAATTGCTGCAATTTATTATTGCCACGCAACTGTTTTAATAATGCAAAGGGCAATTTTGCTTTGTTCATTTTTTGAACAATTACAATATCTAACAATCCATCATTTAAACTTGCCTGCGGTGCAATGGTTACATTATTTCCGAATTGATTACTGTTGGCAATGCTTATAGCAAATGCATCTGTAAAAAAAGAAAATCCATCTAATAAAATTTCAAACTGATATGGCTGTGCTTTAAAAAAATTAATAAGACTTTGTTGTGTGTATGTAAATAAACCTCTTGTTTCTTTCGCTGCAAAATTATGTGCCACCTGTGCATCGAACCCAACGCCACTTAACATGCAGGAATAATGATTATTGATATAAAATGCATCAACAGGTTTGGCTTTTCCTGAAAAAACAACTGCTAAAGCTGCTTCCGGTTTTTTTGGAATACCTGCTGCAAACGCAAGCCCGTTGCCACTTCCAAAGGGAATGATACCGAAATTTACTTTTACATTTTTTAGTGATTGTGTAACCTGGTTTACAGTGCCATCTCCACCAACCATAACAACATCCGTAATATTTTCTTTTTCAATCTTCTCTTTTAATACATCATAATTTCCTTTGGCATTAGTTGGTAAAATTTCAAATTCAATGTCTTGAGCTTTAGATTCTCTTTCTATTAATTTTTTTACTGTATCTTTTTTTGATGTACCCGAAATAGGATTAATCAGGTAAATTATTTTGCCCCTATCCCCTGAAGGGGAATTTGTGTTATTTATAATGTCCATTTTTAAATTCTGTTTTTCTACTCCCTTTAGGGTTGGGGTTACCACTTCAATAATGCACTTGCCCATGTAAAACCACTACCAAATGCTGCCAGGCAAACTAAATTTCCTTCTTTAATTTTTCCTTGCTCCCATGCTTCGCATAATGCAATGGGAACGCTTGCAGCTGTTGTGTTTCCGTAGTGCTGAATATTATTATACACCTGTTCATCTTTCAAGCCTAATCTCTGTTGTACATATTGTGCAATACGCAAATTGGCCTGATGCGGAATTAGCATATGAATATCCTTAGGCAAATAACCATTCTTTTCTAATGCCTCCATTATTACTTCTGGAAATTTAACAACTGCTTTTTTAAATACACTGGGTCCATCCATAAACGGAAAATTCTGAGCATTATCAATCATTGCATGGCTCATAAACATATCTGCAATCGGTGCATCATTAAAGCTTGCATAATTTTTAGTGCCCCAATAATTGGCATGTGTACCGGGATTGTACATAGCTAATATTTCTGCACTTTCACCATCGCTGTGTAAATGTGTACTTAGTATTCCTCTGTTATTATCTTCTGTTGGTTGCAATAAAACTGCACCTGCACCATCACCAAAAATAACACTCACATTTCTGCCCCTTGTACTAAAATCTAAACCGAATGAATGTTTCTCTGCACCCACAACCAATATGTTTTTATACATACCTGTTTTAATAAATTGATCGGCTACACTTAGTGCATATACAAAGCCGCTGCATTGATTACGAACATCTAATGCTCCTATTTCTTTCATTTGCATGGCACGTTGTAATAACACACCACAACCCGGAAAATAATAATCGGGTGATAATGTTGCAAACACAATAAAATCAATATCCTGTGCTGTTATACCTGCTCTTTCAATGGCAATTTTTGAAGCTTCAATTGCCATTGTTGTTGTAGTTTCTTCTGTTCTGTGAGCATAGCGACGTTCTTTAATACCTGTTCTTTCCTTTATCCATTCATCACTGGTATCCATATACTGCAATAAATCGTTATTAGTAACAATGTTTTCGGGAACATACATACCAATACCTGCTATTATACTTTTTGGCATAATTAATCGTTAGAAAAATGAAGGTAAGGGAATTTATTTTTCAGGATATTATTGAACAGGCTGCAACTTCATTACCTGCTTTAAAAACAAAGCTGTTTCTTTTTGCGGAGTTTCAATGTCTTTTGATTGAATAGGTGAACCTATAACATGATTACCGGCATCAGGCACCGCAATCATTCTTTTATTATTTGATGGCGTTGCTAATGCTGCAAACATTTTTTTCATGGCACTTACACGAACTACATTATCCTGATGTTGTTCATCTTTATAATAATATAATACCAATGTTGGTTGTGTTACTTTATTAAAAGTGTTTCTCGTCATAGCAGTTTCTAATAACTCTTCTAAAGCAACAGCACTTTCTAACCGGTAATGTGTATTCCAGTATTGATTGTATTGAGCTGATCTGCCTGTTATATCTCTGTATTTTGAACCGACAACCAATCTTGCAATCTGCAAGCCCCAATGATTATTTAAAATCCATGCATTGGGGTCGTTAATTTCTATATTAGGACTCATCAAAATTAAACCGGCAATATCAGGATAAGTGGCTGCTAACTGCAATGCTAAACTTGAACCTGTTGATGTACCCATTAAAATAACTTTTTTACCTAACTGTTTGCCGATAGCATAAGCTTCTTTGGCACTTTCCCAATAATTATCGGCTGTTAGGTTTTGTAATGCATCTGTTGTATCTATACCATGTTGTGAAAGCCTTGACAGATAAAGGTTACAGCCAAACTGTTTAGCAATATTTCTGTGAACCGGATTACCTTCTTCCTGCGAAGCAGAATATCCATGCAGGTAAACAATAGCATATTCTGTTTGGTTTTTTGCAGAATCGTTTGCCCAAACAATTCTTGCTTCATTATCAGGTTTTATTTTATGCAATGCCTCTTTTGCAGCCACATATTTTATTAGTGCTGTTGTATCATCAGGAATGATAGGTAAATCTGTTTTATATACAGGGGTTTGCGGTTTAGGGCCAAGTATATAAATAATACAAAGCACTAATATAACGGCAAGAATTTTTTTCAGTAATCGCATATTAATTTTAATTATTGCTCCTGTTCAAAACCGGAGCCTTTTTTCTTTTTATCTTTTTTAGGTTGCTCTTTATTTTCAGGAGCATCTGGCTTTTCATGTTTTTCTTTCTTTTCTTTCTTAAAAGCATCTTTTTGCTGCTTGGCAGAAAATGAATTATCAACTAAACAAACACACCTAAAGCCTAAGTACCTGTTTGGAAATTTATAAGATGATTGTTCTTTTATTTTACAAAATTCTAATGGCAAATCGTAAAAGCCGCCTTTAGCCAACCCTTTCTCACTAACCATTTCTCCCACATTACCAATCATATTATAAATACCATATTGATTAGGCCTTCCTGAATTTACAGGCATTACAATATTTTGCCTATCGCTCAAAGAATCAAAATCCAGATAAACACAATTAAACATCCTTACTGTATCACCTCCTTTAATACGTTCTTTAGTATGTTCATAGCCGTACGGAAACTTTGCTGTATCTAATTTTCCTGCTGCAGCCAATTCCCATTCAGCTTCGGTTGGCAATCTGTATTCAACACGTTTAAAAGCTGAGCCTGGTGTTTTTTGTAATAATTCATTTACCCGTTCTGTCCTCCATTCACAAAATTCTTTTGCCTGCTCGTAACTGATACCAACGATAGGATAACTATAAAAAGAAGGTGAGATAAAGTATGCGTTAATATATCTGTCTGCATCGTACTTTAAAGAATACCAAACGGTTGTGTCTGCTTCTAATTTTTTATACTTCAAAGTATCTTCATCGTATTTCTGCACCCACGCAATAAACTCCTTCCAAGCCATATTACTTACTTCATAATTATCCATGTATAAACTATCTTTTATTTGAGAAGTACCTGGTGGTATAGTAATTTTAAAAGTGTTATCTTCTTTTAAATTAATGAAAGAAAGTGAAATAATGATAACTATTAAAAGCAGCAATTTTTGCATTGTAAATAAAGATTGTTACAGTAAAACTAATTTATACAATCACAGGTTGTACTTTATTTTCTAACCTGCTTTTTTCTGCCATAAAACCCATTATATGACTTTCAATTGATTGATCTATTGTTGAAGTTAATAGCGATGCATCGTTTTTGCTTACTGCCTCAATCCAGTTCTCTACTAAATGCCAATCTCCTCCACCATGCGTATCTGTTGTTTCTTTCCATGTTTCAGCTTTTCCTGTTCTGAAATCTGTCATAGTGAAAGAAGTCATATCTCCTTCAATATACCCCATGCTCCCCATAACTCTTGTTCTTCTTCCTTCAACAGGTGTAAATGCTTCCATGCTAAAACTTGCAGTAACACTATCTGCAAATTGAATATTGGTAACGTAATGATCCGGCTGATCATTATCCATTCTGTAAACACATTTTCCGTAATTGGTATTTTTTAAATAATTCATAATCGCCTCACCTTGCTTTTCCTTATCCTCTGGCAAATCGAAATGATGCAACCAGGTTCTGTTTCTATAATAAATTTTTAATGCAGAATATGGACAGGTTGCTTCGATAGCACAACCATTGGTACACCTGTCTGTACTGCCTTGTGGTGCGTTAGTTTGTTTAAACCATTTTAAATCTCCGAATGCCTGAATATGTTCACATTTTTTTTCAACCATCCATCTTAAAATATCTAAATCGTGGCAGGATTTAGCAAGAATAATAGGTGTTGTTTCTTTACTGTTATGCCAATTACCTCTAACATAAGAATGACTCATATGTACATTCATAATCGGCTCCATATGTTGAATGCTTACTACTTCTCCAATAGCACCGTTATGCATTAATTCTTTTAGTTTTATAAAATAAGGTGCATAACGTAATACATGGCAAACCCCGACAACTTTACCTGATTGCTTTGCCATACTTAAAATGTTTCTGCATTCCTGCTCGCTTGGAGATATGGGTTTTTCTAACAATATATGATACCCCATTTTTAATGCAGCCATGCATGGGCCATAATGTAAATTATCAGGCGTAGTAATAATTATGGCATCTGCAAACTTGGGTACTTTAAAAACATCTTCCCATGTTTTAAATCTGTTTTTATCTTCTATTTTATGTTTAGTTGCATAACGTTCATTTCTAATAGCAATCGGTTCTGCTACGCCAACTATATCTAATTTATCGGGGAATTTCAAGGCATAATTTCCATACACATTACCCCTGTTGCCTGCCCCTAATGTTATTGCAGTTAAAGGTTTATCTAAATGTTTTAACCTGTTGTTATCAGGTAAAATAATTTCATTACCGTTTTCATCAGCAAAAGAGAATGATGGTAATAAAGCGGCACTTGCAGAAATACCTATAGTTTTTAAAATATCTCTACGGGAAAAAGATTTAGGCATAACAGAAGGTTTATCGTTAGAAAGAATGTTTTAAAGTTAGCAGAAATAAACTATTATTACCTAATTGAAAAATGATTATTTTGTTGAAATGAATGTTTGCTTATGAACTTACCCCAAACCAACCGATTTACAGCTTTAGATATTTTTAGAGGAATAACCGTATGCTTTATGATAATTGTAAACACTTCCGGCAATTATCAAACAACATGGTCGCCGTTATTACATGCTAAATGGCATGGGTTTACACCAACAGATTTAGTATTTCCATCTTTCTTATTTGCAGTGGGCAATGCAATGAGTTTTGTATTGAAGAAATGGAATACGCTATCGCAACAGCAAGTTGTATTTAAAATATTGAAAAGAACGTTCATTATTTTTTTGTTAGGTTATCTAATGTATTGGTTTCCTTTTTTTAAGTTGAATGATGCAGGTAAAATATTTTCGTTTCCAATTACTGAAACCCGCATCATGGGCGTATTACAACGTATTGCTTTATGTTATGGAATTGCGGGGTTACTAATTTATTTTTTGAAAGAAAGGATGGCAATTATTATCAGTATTTTATTTTTACTTGCTTACTGGGTTTTATTATTGGTATTTGGCGATAGCGGAAATGAACTTGGTTTAACAGGCAATGCAGGAATAAAATTAGACTTGTGGTTAATGGGCGATAAACACATGTATCATGGCGAACATATTGCTTTTGACCCCGAAGGTTGGTTAAGTACTTTACCGGCAATTGCCAATGTTGTTGCGGGCTTTGCTATCGGCAATTACATTCAACAAAAAGGAAAAACTTATGAAGGGTTAACTAAAATAATGTTGATTGGTTTTGCATTATTAGTTATCAGTTATTTCTGGAATTTAGTATTGCCTGTAAATAAAAAATTATGGACAAGTTCGTTTGTTACATTAACAGTTGGTTTAGACTGTATAATTCTTGCAGCTGTTATTTATTGGATTGAATTTAATAATAAGCAGTATTATTTTTTTGAAGTACTGGGCAGAAACCCTCTTGTTATTTATTTATTGTCAGAATTATTAGCAACTGTATTTGATATGATTAAAGTTGGCAATACAAGTTTACACGGATGGTTATTTACAAATGTGTTCAGTTTAGTTGGTAACTATTTGGGTTCGTTTTTATATGCGGTATGCTATATGTTGTTGTGTTGGAGCCTTGGTTACTGGATGGATAAAAAGAAAATTTATGTGCGTGTGTAAAAATGTTGCGAATAAAACAGAACGTTGAAGTGTGCGACGCAACTAAAGCCTAATTAAAATATCTACAGTTCATAACAAAACCATCACTTTATTTAATTGGCTAAGAACCTTAATTGGCTTACTTTCGCGGCTTCAAAAATTTTTGATGGAAATAAGAAATATTGCAATTATCGCCCACGTAGACCATGGTAAAACAACTTTGGTTGACAGAATTTTACATGCTACCAAAGTGTTTCGTGAAAATCAGCAAACAGGCGAATTAATTATGGATAGTAATGACCTTGAAAAAGAAAGAGGCATTACCATTTTTTCTAAAAATGCTGCAGTAACATACAACGGTATAAAAATTAATGTTATTGATACACCGGGCCACAGTGATTTTGGTGGCGAAGTGGAACGTGTTTTAAAAATGGCCGATGGTGTTATTTTATTGGTTGATGCTTTTGAAGGCCCAATGCCTCAAACACGTTTTGTGTTGCAAAAAGCATTGCAATTAAACCTTAAACCGATTGTGGTTATTAATAAAGTTGATAAACCCAATTGTCGTCCTGATGAAGTACATGATGCAGTTTTTGAATTGTTCTTCAATTTAGATGCAACTGAAGAGCAGCTTGACTTTCCTACATTTTACGGCAGTGGTAAAAACGGTTGGTTTAACATTAAAAACGAACAATGTGAAGATATTACCCCGTTAATGGATGGTATTATTAAGTATGTACCTGAGCCAAAAGTTTCAGAAGGTACACTTCAATTACAAATCACTTCTTTAGATTATTCTTCTTTCTTAGGAAGAATTGCAATTGGTAAAGTAACGCGAGGTTCAATAAAAGAAAATCAAAACATTGCTTTAGTACAAGCCGATGGCAGCATTAAGAAAAGTAAAGTAAAAGAATTATATGTGTTTGAAGGAATGGGTAAACGCAAAGTATCAGAAGTTTTAAGCGGAGACCTTTGTGCCGTTGTTGGTTTAGAAGATTTCGGAATTGGCGATACTATTGCAGATGCCGAAAATCCTGAAGCTTTACCTGTTATTAGTGTTGATGAGCCTACTATGAGTATGATGTTCAGTATTAATAACTCTCCTTTCTTTGGTAAAGATGGAAAGTTTGTAACATCCCGCCATTTGCGTGACAGATTAATGAAAGAAACAGAAAAGAATTTAGCACTAAGGGTAGAAGATACAGATAGTGCTGATAGCTTTTTGGTTTATGGTCGTGGTATTTTGCATTTAGGTGTTTTGGTTGAAACAATGAGAAGAGAAGGTTATGAATTAACTGTTGGTAATCCACAGGTTTTAATTAAATACATTGATGGTAAAAAACATGAGCCTTATGAAAATTTAGTGGTTGATGTTCCGCAGGAGTTTAGTGGCAAAGTAATTGACCTTGTTACACAAAAGAAAGGGGAAATGTTAGTAATGGAAAGCAAAGGGGAAATGCAGCATTTAGAGTTTGATATTCCTTCAAGGGGTTTGATAGGGCTTCGTTCTCAAATGCTTACCAATACTGCAGGAGAAGCTGTAATGGCTCATCGCTTTTCTGAATACAAACCTTGGAAAGGAAATATCCCTGGAAGAAATAACGGTGTTTTGGTAAACAAATTTGCCGGTACAACTACTGCTTATTCAATTGATAAACTACAGGATAGAGGTAGCTTTTTTATTGAACCCGGAGAAGAAGTTTATGTCGGGCAAATTATTGCTGAAAATATTAAACCCGGAGATTTGAATGTAAATGCAGTGGAAGCAAAAAAATTAACTAACCACCGTGCCAGCGGAAGTGATGACAGTGTTCGTATTACACCTAAAATTCAAATGACATTGGAAGAATGTATGGAATATATTCAGCAGGATGAGTGTATTGAAGTAACGCCTAAAAACATAAGAATGCGTAAAACCATTCTTGATGAAAACGAAAGAACTAAGGCTGCTAAAAGCATGAAGGCAGAAGCTTAATAATAAAAAAATTCATTTCAATAAACTCCGGTTGTTAAAAAACAATCGGAGTTTTTATTTAATCCTGTAAATAAAAACAGGGCTTTTAGGCCCTGTTCTCTTTTTGCAGTTTCACCCACAAATAAACAAAACTGCCACTGCCGCTTTAGAGCAACAGTGGTAGTTTTTTAAAGAAGAATAGGTTTTTTTGAAATTAATTTTTGCTTACAACTACGTCCTGAATAACTTTTGATACAATGTCAACATTGTAGCTTTGTTCAACGTTAATCTGAGAACCTTTAACAATAAAAGTTAATTTACTTAAACCAGACTCTTTTGACAATTGGAAAACTTTGTTAATCTGCTTGTCTTTGCTGGTAATACGGCTGATAGTTTCTCCTGATTCATCTAAAATCAAGATAGATACAAACTCCGCATTCGGGTTGTTAAGTTTAACACGAAAGAAGAAATTCTCTTCTGTGTTTCCTAAATACTCAACAACACCATTGTTGTTTTTATCTGCAACATTGGTAACCTGAATTTTGCCTCCAACAGTTGCATTTGAAGTATATGGCGTTGCAAGGAAGAAGAATGCTGCTGCAAGGCTTCCTGCGAATAATCGTTTTGCGATAGTGTTTACTGATTGCTTTTTCATCGTTTCTAATTTTAATTGTCTAATAATTGTGTTTTAATCTTTCATATACAAGCAACCATATAGTTACACCTTAGTGCTAAGTTTAAAAGAGCTTATTCAAAATGTGCGAGCAAAATGTCAGTAAGGTTTTTTCATCGGGCCAGCTAATCGTGAAAGTGTGTTTAAACGTTTATTGGATAATCCAATTGCCCGGGTAATTCAATTATTAATACCGTAAAGGTAAAAAAAGTAACCCTACCGGCAACTTATTTTTTATGCAAACGCTTCCGTAACAATTAGTTAACACTTTGTTTGTCAATCATTTACAGGTTTATTGAGTATTTTCCAAAGGGCATCCTTTAATTCTGTTAACCCTTTATTGGTAAAGGAAGAAATAAAATAATGAGGAATATTCTGGGGCAGTTCTTTGCTTATTTCTTTTTTCAATTCATCATCCAACATATCGCTTTTACTTACCGCAATAATGAAATCTTTCTGCAACATTTCTTCATTATATTCTTTCAATTCATTTAATAAAACCTCAAATTCTTTTTTGTGGTTTTCGCTATCCGCAGGAATTAGAAATAATAAGCAACTGTTTCTTTCAATATGACGTAAAAATCTATGCCCCAGCCCTTTACCTTCTGCAGCCCCTTCAATAATACCGGGTAAATCTGCAATACAAAAACTTTTACCATCTCTATATTCAACCATACCCAATTGCGGAGTTAAAGTAGTAAAAGCATAATTGGCAATTTTAGGTTTTGCAGCGGTTATAACACTTAATAAGGTTGATTTTCCGGCATTGGGAAAACCTACCAAACCCACGTCTGCCAATACTTTCAGCTCTAATTGTTTCCAGCCTTCAATACCGGGTTCGCCAGGTTGTGCATGGTCGGGCACCTGATTGGTGGGTGTTGCAAAGTGTTGATTTCCTAAACCGCCTCTGCCGCCTTTCATCCAGATAATTTCCTGACCATTCTCTAAAATTTCTGCTTCTACCTTGCCTGTTTCTTCATCTTTGGCAATGGTTCCCAAAGGCACTTCAATAATAATATCTACACCGTCTTTACCGGTTTTATTTTGCTTCATGCCACGCTCACCGTTTTGTGCCAATACATTTTTAAAATAACGGAGGTGGAGTAAAGTCCACAACTGAGCATTGCCTCTTAAAATAATATGACCGCCTCTGCCGCCGTCACCGCCGTCAGGACCTCCTTTTGATGTTAATTTATCTTGTCTGAAATGCCTCACACCAGCACCACCGTGGCCGCTTCTGCAAAAAATTCTGATGTAATCAATAAAATTATTCTTTTCCATTGCTTGGCAGCAAAGATAAGTGTAATGCCCTGCGGCGAAACCATAATTGACTTCCTACAGTTCTTTTATCTGAATCGTAATATCATGTGGAGCATATTCTTGTCCGCCAAAATACGGAAACAATTTATAACCACTGCCAACTGCTGTTCCTGCTGAACGAACCATAATGGTTTCTTTCCCGTTTACTGAGAAAATATATTGATTAGTGGTAACCTTAATGCTGCAATTAATTTCTTTACCTATGCTTACCAAACCTAAATCTTTATAATCCCGGTTGCCATAATTATAATCGTAAGCCCATAAATGCAAACCATCATTTAACCAATTCCAACCAAATCTTGCACTGAATTGGTGATGATCGCTGTTATTATCTGAAAATCCATACAATTTATTGATATCAGCCTGATTATTCGGGTCAATCGTTTTATAAACAGCAGAACTATCAAACAAAGCCACAAACTTCATTTCAGTAGTATTAACAACAGAAATTGTGGTTGAATCGCTAAACTGCCTTCCTTTTAAAATGGTATATGTTACAAATTGAGGAGTTGTAGTTGTAACAGCCGTATTATCAGCCTGTTTGCTGCATGCAGCAAGCATTGTAATTAATAATAAAATCAATAAGTTTCTCATACAAGGTATCCGCATTTGCATTGTGGTGAAATTTGAAAATATATCACTGAAATAGAGTTACAAAAGTTGATGAAAGAACAAGAGATGAGTTTTGCTAACTCATCCATCGACAAGACACAAATGCTTCGTTGTAAGCTGTTTAGTCATTAGATGAATCACCAATCCTAAATTGTCTTTTCAATTTCTTAATCAGTCTGTGTCGATTAAAGAATTCATCAAATGTATATGCAACCAAAAAACTTAATATCCAAAAAGCAAATATTATTATGTCGCTAAAGTCAAATACGAAACTAATTAATGCCGAAACAATAAGAAATATAAAACCAAGAAGTGAATAATATTTTGCTTGGTTTAACTTTAAAATAAAACCGTCGTCCTCAAAGTTTCTTTTTAATGCAAAATTTATTATTGGAATAAAAATGAAAAAGAAAAAATTTTTCTGAAATAATGTTAAATCGTCATCTACATTCTTTTTTATTTCTTGTCCAATTTTGTCAACAATTTCTTTTTTGTAGGCTTGAATGTCAGTTTCTGTCACATTTCGTTTTGAAAGCTCTTCCATTGCAACAATTACTGCAATTTCTGTGTAAGAGAATTTCCTGTCAACAATTTCCATTAATTCTGATGTTGAAAGTTTTGAATAAGTTTCTTGTAATTCTTCTTTTGTCATATTAATAACTTACAACACTAAAATTACTAAATAATAAACGAAATGTAGTTTATTAGGGTTGCTATAACACTTATTTTTACAGCTTCAATTTTAAAGAATTTCTTTTGGCAGATATCATACAATTATTACCGGATAATATAGCAAACCAGATAGCAGCAGGTGAAGTTATTCAACGCCCTGCAAGTGCAGTAAAAGAGTTATTGGAGAATGCAGTTGATGCAGGTGCAACCGAAATAAAATTAATTATTGCAGATGCGGGTAAAAGTTTAATTCAGGTTATTGATAACGGTAAAGGCATGAGTGAAACCGATGCCCGTATGGCTTTTGAAAGGCATGCTACCAGTAAAATTAAACAGATTGACGATTTATTTCACATAAAAACAATGGGGTTTCGCGGTGAGGCATTGGCAAGTATTGCCGCCGTTGCACAGGTTGAATTAAAAACCCGCAAACCGGAAAATGAAACAGGTTCTTTTATTGAAATTGAAAACAGCCATGTTATAAAACAGGAAGTTTGTGCATGTGCTGTAGGCACCAGCATCAGCATGAAAAATTTGTTTTTTAATGTGCCTGCAAGAAGAAATTTTTTAAAAAGCAATGCTGCTGAAATGAGGCATATTATTGATGAGTTTATTCGTGTGGCAATGGCTTTTCCGCAAATATTTTTTTCATTAACAAGTAATGGGCAGGAGGTTTTTCATTTAGAAGCAGGTAACGTAAAACAACGCATTATTCAGATAATGGGTAGCAGTTACAATGCTAAAATGGTTAATGTAAAAGAAGAAACAGATTACATGAATATTCATGGTTTTATCGGCAAACCTGAAACTGCTAAGAAAACACGTGGCGACCAGTATTTCTTTGTAAACAATCGGTTTATAAAAAGTGCTTACCTCAATCATGCTGTAAATACTGCTTTTGAAAACATGATTGCAAAAGATAGTTTTCCCAGCTATGTTTTATTTATTGATATAGACCCGAGCCAGGTTGATATTAATGTACACCCTACCAAACAGGAAATTAAGTTTGAAGATGAAAAAATAATTTATGCATTTGTACAGGCTGCTGTAAAACATGCATTGGCACAATTCAGCGTTGCACCAAGCTTAGATTTTACCCTGAATGCGGATATTCAAAGTTTAGAAGCGGTAAGCAAACCTTTTACAGAAGAAAAAAAAGAAGCAGTATCTAATTCTTCCAATTTGTATAAAACATTTACGCAAAAAAATCAGGCACACTTTATTGAGCAAAATGATAGTGGAGAACTAAAGCACTGGAAAAGTTTTTTTGCAGAAAGCAAAATGCAAAATGCAGAAGGCGGAACGCAATTAAATTATGAAAATGAACAGCATTCAGCTTTTAGCGTTCAGTATTCTGCCTATTTCCAACTCAACAATACTTACATCATTGCAACAACTGATAACGGTTTTAAGTTAGTGCATCAGCAATTGGCACATGAACGTATTTTGTATGAACGTTATATTACTGCAGCACATAACAAACAAATGCCTACACAAAAAACTTTATTTCCTGCAACAGTAGAATTAACGCCGGTAGATGCAGCATTAATGAATGATTTATTGAATGATTTGAATTTTATCGGCTATCATATAGAACCCTTTGGCAGCAATACTTTCGTAATACAAGGAACACCGGCAGATGTTTTACAGGGAAATGAAAAACATGCTCTCGAGTTATTATTAGAGCAGTTTAAACATTTCAGCAGCGATATAAAATTCAGTAAAAGAGAAAAACTAATTCGTTGTATGAGCAGGCAGCAGGCCATTAAAGAAGGTCAGTCTTTATCACAGCAGGAAATGCAACAATTGGTAACAGATTTATTTAACTGTCAAACACCGAACATTACACCAACAGGCAACCCGACTTATATAGATTTTAAGGAAGATTATTTATTGAGATTGTTTGGTAAGTGATGATATTTTTGCAGCATGTTTATAACAGATGATTTACAGCAACGTTGGTGGAATTTAGAAGCAAAATTGGTTGAGCGTTTTGGCAAAAAGCCTGATGTTGAAGCTGTTTTGTTTTTAATAGGCATGCAGGAAACAGGTTTTGTAACAGATAAAATAAGCAAAGAACAAAAGCAGGATTTAATGCATGTAGCTGTTTGCACTGTTTTACAGCCCGGCGGTTTTTATTTATCAGAAGGAAATGATGCAGATGGCTGGCCACATTTTAAACAAGTGAAAGAATTACCTGTTATGAATTTAACCGAGCAGGAAAATTTTTTAAAAGACCATATTCTGCTTTACTTTGAGCAGCAAGGTTTTTAAACTTCAATCAACTGATTTTAAGATGAAAAAAATAGTTTTAGTTTTCTTTAGTTTATTCATTGTATCATTAAGCAATGCTCAGGTAAAAAAACCGGCAACGGCTGTAAAGAAGCCTGTTACAACCGCCAAACCAGCAGTTAAACCAACCGGTTCTGAACAAAAAGAAACATTGGTTGAAATAACAACAGATTATGGTGTAATGGTTGCTAAATTGTATAACAGCACACCACTGCACAGAGATAATTTTATAAAACTTGTTAAACAGGGCTTTTACGATAGCTTATTGTTTCATAGAATCATCAGAGATTTTATGATTCAGGGTGGAGACCCTGTAAGTAAATATGCCGATAGCACTGCAATGCTTGGTGCAGGTTCTGCACCGGGAGTTGAAAGAATTCCCGCTGAATTCAGAAATAATTTCATTCATAAAAAAGGAGCATTGGCTGCTGCCAGAGACGGCAACCCCGAAAAAGCGAGCAGCAATTGCCAGTTTTATATTGTAGAAGGAAAAAAATACGATACGGCTCAACTTAATCAAATTTATACGCAGGGTGTTAAGCCGAATAATCCTTCTTTCAAATATTCCCCTGCACAAAAAGAAATTTATGAACGCATTGGCGGCACTCCTTTTTTAGACCAGAATTATACGGTGTTTGGCGAAGTGATAAGCGGTTTGGACGTGATTGATAAAATTGCAACTGCCCCAACAGCTATAGCAGACAGACCTGTAAAAGACATAAGAATGAAAATAAAATTGCTTAACTGAGTTTTCTTTCAATATTTGTAAATAAAATATTTTATCATGAATTTTCCAGAAGACCTACGCTACACTAAAGACCATGAGTGGATTAAATTAGAAGGCAATATTGCCACCATTGGTATTACAGATTTTGCCCAGCATGAATTAGGCGATATTGTATACGTTGATATTAATACTGTTGGTGAAGAAGTAGGTGCAGCCGAAGTATTCGGTACCGTTGAAGCAGTAAAAACAGTAAGCGATTTATTTATGCCTGTTGCCGGAAAAGTGTTAGAAGTAAATTCATTATTAGAAAAACAACCGGAATTAGTAAATAATGAGCCTTACGAAAACGGCTGGATGGTAAAAGTTGAAGTAAGCAATATTGCCGATGTTGATAGCCTATTAGATGCAGTTGCGTATAAAGCTTTGGTAGCTTAAAACCATGCTCCTTAATTTTTCGTAAATGAACCAAACGTCTGAAAAAATAGCCACTTGCAGGTAGTAAAAAAATATACAGAGCCTGAATTGGTGCAACTCTTAAAGCAGAGAAGCCAAAATGCATATAGTTATTTATATGATAATTATTCAGGTGCTTTATATGCTGTTATTGTAAATGTTGTAGCCGATAATGAACTGGCCAATGATGTATTGCAGGAAGTATTTATAAAAATCTGGAAACAGATAGAAACATATGATGAAAGCAAAGGGAAATTGTTTACATGGATGTTGAATATAGCTCGTAATGCATCTATAGATACATTGAGAAGTAAAAGTTTTAATAACAACAGGCAGAACAAAGAATTAACAGAAAATGATTATTCAGCGGCAGGAGTTGAACAAACAGTTGTAGATAAAATTGGTTTAAGAAAAATTGTACACCAGTTAAAAGAAGAATACAGAGTGTTGATTGAACTCTCGTATTTTCAGGGATTTACACAAGATGAAATTTCAAGAATGATTGATGTACCCTTAGGAACAGTAAAAACAAGAATGAGAACAGCCTTAATACAATTGAGGCAAATTATAAGTTAATGGATGTAAAAGAATACATAGAAAGTGGCGTAATTGAAAGTTACGTATTGGGCTTAGCCAATATTCAGGAAGCTGCCGAGTTGCAACAACTTTGCAAACAATATCCTGAAATACAGCAGGCTGTTACTGCTTTTGAAAATTCTTTAGAAAAGACTTCTGTTAATAATTCCCTTACTCCTCCGTCTTTTGTAAAAGAAAATATTTTTGCTGCATTAAAAGATGAATTTACAGAAGAAAAACAGGCTACTGTTATTCCATTCACCCCAAAAAGAAATTGGTTACAATATACTGTTGCTGCCTCGGTTATTTTATTAGTAATAAGTGCAGGTTTGAATGTTTACTATTTTAACAAATTCAACGAAGCCAATAATAATTATCTCGCCATTTTAAATGAGAAAATAAGTTTAAATGCAAAGGTTGAGGGTACACAGGCTAAAATGCTTGATTTGTATAATAGCATGCAGTTAATGAGCGACCCTTCTGTAGTTAAAGTGGCAATGCCGGGTGTTAAAGGAAGAGAAAATAACTATACTACTGTTTTTTGGGATAGTAAAACAAAAGACGTTTATCTCTTAGCTAATAAATTATCTGCTGCACCTGCCGGTAAACAATACCAATTGTGGGCGTTGGTTGATGGAAAACCTGTTGATGCAGGCTTAATTGCAGATTGCAATGGTTTATGCCATTTAAAAAATATTCCCAAAGCTCAGGCTTTTGCTATAACCCTTGAAAATGAAGGCGGTAGCCCCTCTCCGCACATCGACCAGATGTTTGTTTTGGGTGCTGTAAAACTTGGATAGTTATTTTATTTCTGCTGATTTTTTCTTCTGAAGTCTAAACTGCATGTCTATTCAAATGCATTTGTAATCCTTGTATACTTTATTTATAAACCGGTAAATCCAATACCTGTGTTATTCCGTATATGCTGCTGTAGCTAAAAAGCTATTAATAACGGGGTTTTTTCAGATGGAGGGAGCTGCATTACTGTAGCTCCCTTATATTTGGTATAACAATTAACTCTCTTATGTTTTTCGCAAAAGATCTACGCTTAGGGCAAATCTGGTTTATTATAACCTTAATTCTATTTTTTTTACCGGGCAACGCATTACCCGAAATAACTTGGTTTGAAAAATATTACTGCGATAAAATTGTTCATGCAGGTTTCTTTGCACTGCTTGCTTTTCTTTTTATTTATCCGCGTCGTAAAGATGAAGAAGAAATGAAAAATATGTGGGTAACAATTATACTGATGGCCTGCTTTGTTTATGCTATTGCTACAGAAATTATTCAGCATTTATTGATCCCATACAGAACAGGAGATGTTTTAGATGCATTGGCAGATGCAGTTGGAAGCCTTATTGTTTATTTATGGTTTCGTTTTCATAATTATGAAGAAGAACTTTGGTACATTGACGGAGATACTATTAAAACAAAACCGCAGTTTGTAAAAAAGGTTTAAAATAAAAAAGCCTCTGTAGAAACAGAGGCCGTTAACCAAAACTAACTGCTTATGAGAAAATTGACTATTTTAAAATTCTATAATAAATGTACGCAAACTGTTTGCCAAAAGTTTCATTTTTTCTGTTAAAAAATCCTTAGCCTTTTTAACTTCCTTACTTTTTACAATTATCAGAGCCTTTAAGAACTTTTTGTGCTGCCCGCGTTTCAATTACAATGCAAATTTCATAATTAAAGACTGAAAGAAATCACAACGGTTTAAAAAGAAAATGTTAATAGACATTGGCATGACAAACAGTTTTGGGAAAAATTTTCCCGAATCTGGAATATTATTTCAGCAATATATTCCTCAATGCTGCGGTATCACCATTAAACACATTCATATCTACAGGTGTAATTATACCGTTAATGTTAGCTGCATCTGTATGTTGCCAGAACAGCCAATTACCAGCAATTTCAGGCCTATCTTTTACTAAGTAATTTGCCACCCATAAAGGATAATTATCAAACTCTTTACTCAAATTCGTTTGATAAAAATTAGCATACGTATAAATTATAGGTTTTACTTTATAATAGGCCTCTAAGGTTTGCAAACATTCTTTCAATCTTTGTTTCATTAATCCAACAGGTTGGCTGTATAAATCTTCTACATCAACAACAGGCGGTAAATCTCCTTTTTTAAGTTGTACATTCTTAATAAAATTTTCTGCCTGTGCTTTACCATTTTTAGTTGCTAAAAAATAATGATAAGCTCCTTTGGTAATATTATTCTCCACAGCACTCTTCCAATTATATTTAAAAGATTTATCCGCATCATTCAACCCTTCTGTTGCTTTAATAAATACAAACCCGATTTTTATATTTTGAATACTCATTTGCTTAACAGCAGGCCAATGAATATATTGTTGATGATTGCTTACATCTATACCATATATTAGATAATTGGTTGGAATATTTACGCCGAAAGCTTTATATAATGCCTTTTCAGCCTTTGCTTTCTTTGTTTTAAATTGCCAATACTCATATAAAAAGTAACCTCCGGCTATATTCAGTAAAAAGAATGCAACAATAAATAAAAGCAATAAACCTCGTCTTTTTCTTGAAGGCATTATAAAAGGTTTGATACAAATTTGAAGATTGAAATGAAAAGAAATACATAATCTTTTGTCGCTTTACGAAACTTGTTGAAGCATTAATATTTGCTGCTGTATTTTTACAACACTAATGGCTTATTTCAATTTAAACGATAGTATTAATTTTCTTTCTAAACTTACAGCACGAAGAATATCGAACGGTGCTAAAGTTTGGAGCAGTTATCAATTAAGTAAATTGTTGAAAAAGCCTGTTCAATGGGGTTACCCTGTTTCTGTTTCATTCGAGCCTACAACTTCCTGCAATCTTCGTTGCCCTGAATGCCCGAGTGGTTTAAGAGAGTTTACAAGACCAACAGGTATGTTAGAACAATCTTTCTTTAAACAAACCATTGATGATATTTATAAAGAGTTGTTGTATTTAATTTTTTATTTTCAGGGAGAACCGTTTCTAAACCCTCATTTTTTAGAAATGGTTAAATATGCTCATAGTAAAGGTATTTACACAGCCACTTCTACCAATGCTCATTACTTAACTGATGAAAAAGCAAAAGCAACTGTTGAAAGCGGTTTAGACAGATTAATTATTTCTATTGACGGTACAACGCAGGATGTATATCAATCTTATCGTGTTGGTGGCAAATTGGATAAAGTAATTGAAGGAGCGAAAAATATTGTGAAATGGAAAAAAGCACTCAACAGTAAAACGCCGTTTGTATTCTTTCAGTTTTTAGTAGTAAAACCCAATGAACATCAAATAGAAGAAATAAAAAAGTTGGGTAAAGAAATAGGTGTAGATCAGGTGCGTTTTAAAACGGCACAGGTGTACGATTTTGAGAACGACCCCAATCAACTTATTCCAATCAATAATAAATACAGTCGCTACAAAAAAGATAAAAACGGAAATACTGTTTCAAAAAGCGGTTTACAAAATCATTGCTGGAAGTTGTGGCAAGGCAATGTTATTACCTGGGATGGCTTAGTTGTTCCCTGCTGTTTTGATAAAGATGCCATGCACAGGTTGGGTAATTTGAAAACACAATCTTTTAAAGCAATCTGGAATAACGATAACTATAAACAATTCAGAAAAGAATTAATGACCAGCAGAAAAAATATTGACATCTGTTCCAATTGCAGCGAGGGTTTAAGTGTTTGGGAAGATTAATGTTAATTATCAATAAAGCTTTTTCATTTCTTCCACAATAATCGTTTCACTATAGCTTAAAAGTATCTTTACCCGATGAAAAAAATCGCATTCATACTTTTCACTTTTATTATTTCAATATTCACTTTCGCTCAAGTACCTCCCAAATTTGAGTTCAGAGCAGTATGGGTGGCAACTGTTGAAAATATTGATTGGCCCAGTAAAAAAGGGTTAAGTGTTGAAGAGCAAAAAGCAGAGTTTATTCACTTGGCAGATATGCATCAGCAAAACGGTATGAATGCTTTAATTGTTCAGATACGCCCTACCGCCGATGCTTTCTATCCTTCGCAATACGAACCGTGGAGTGAATATTTAAATGGTACGCAGGGTTTACCGCCAACACCTTATTATGACCCGCTTCAGTTTATGATTGAAGAAACACATAAAAGAGGTATGGAATTTCATGCATGGTTAAATCCTTACAGAGCAGTTTTCAAAATCGGTAAGTCAACTGTATCTCCATCTCATATTACAAAAATTCATCCTGAATGGTTTTTCACTTACAATAATCAGAAAATTTTTAATCCCGGTTTGCCCGAAGTAAGACAGTTTGTTGTAAGGGTAGTAAAAGATATTGTTAGCCGTTATGATGTTGACGGCATTCATATGGATGATTATTTTTATCCATACAAAGACAGTAAAGGTTCAGACTTTCCCGATAGTCAAGCTTATGTTAAATACGGTAATGGTTTGAGTAAAGATGATTGGAGAAGAAGTAATTGCGACAGTATCATCAGAATGTTGAATGAAACTATTAAAAGCACGAATCCACGCGTAAAATTTGGTGTTAGTCCTTTTGGTGTTTGGCGTAATAAAACCAAAGACGAAGATGGCAGCGATACCAAAGCAGGCATCAGCAATTATGATGATTTGTATGCAGATATTTTATTGTGGCTAAAAAAAGGTTGGATTGATTATGCAGCACCGCAATTATATTGGGAAATCGGTCATAAGCTTTGCGATTATACCGTATTAATTGATTGGTGGAATAAACATACTTATGGCAGGCAAATGTTTATCGGGCATGGCATTTATCGGGCATTAGGAACAAGCGATAGAAATGCAGCCTGGAAAAAACCAAATGAATTACCCAATCAGCTAAAGCTTTTAAGAAACAGTACAAACATTAACGGCAGTATTTATTTCAACAGTAAGAATTTTGATTTAAACCCCAATGGATGGAATGATAGCTTACGTTTGAATTATTATGCATTACCTGCTATTGTTCCGCCAATGGCCTGGATTGACAGTATTGCCCCTAATAAACCGGTTATTCAAAAAACAAAAGACCAACTCTATAAAATAACTTACACAGGCAAAGAAAAAATTAAAGGTTTTGCAGTATTTGTTTTACCTGCACAGGTAGATGCTAAATTAGAGTATGCAACACTCACTAAAATTATCGTAGCCAATAAGGATGGAGAGTTTGATAAAAGCAAATCTTTAGCAGGAACAACAGATAAAATTTTTATTGCATCTATTGATGTTAATAACAACATCAGCGAATGGGTTGAGTTGAAGTAATAATTATTAGACTAATATTCTAATTTTCATTTTGCACAGCTTATAGTCTATGCAACTTACAATTTGGTAACCTTTTATTTACAATAAGGTAATTATTTAGTAGCAATTTGTTTACAGACACATAGGCCTAAGCAAATACTTTTGAGCTTCACTCCTAACAAACAATGAAAGTATCAACCCTAAGTTTTCCAAGTGTTTTTGAACCATCATATGGTAATACTGAAAACACAGCTAACGATTTAATCAGTGGTATTAAAGTTCGCAACAATAATTTATGGTATGTAATTGGCGAATTAGCCAAGAAAGATGGTCTTAATCCACAACGTATCATCAACTCATCTCCCGATGAAAGAGACTACGAGTTATTGTTTAAAGCAGCACTGCTTAATTTAATGGATAAAGTTGAGCAACCCTTAACACTAACAATGGGTTTGCCTTTCTCTACTTTTAATATTTATAAACAGCCTTTATCTAAATTTTTAGAAAAGAAGTTTTTTTCTGTTGAATACAATACTGAAACATTTACACTAAACGGTACTTCCCGCCGTTCAAATTTTGAAATAGGTCAATTTGATATTATTCCTGAATTGGTAGGCGGTGTAATTGGTGTTAAGAAAATGTACTCTAGCCAACAGCCTAAAAATTTTATTGTTATAAGTTTAGGCTACGGAACAGCAGAAGGCGGTATGGCTACAGAAGACGGACTTGTGCAAAGAACCTGCTTTAGTGTGCATGGTATAAGATATGTTGTAAATAATCTGCAAAGAGAATTAAACAAGCTGCACTACTTAGAATTAAAAAATGAGTTTCAGATTAACGACTCATTAATGAAAGGTGTAATGATTGCAAACAGAAAAAAAATAGAATTAAGAGAGTTAAGAAAAGATATTTTAGGCCAATACTACAGGCAGGTAATTTCTCCTTCTATAAAAAACCATATTACAGACCGTGATTTTGAAAGATGTGAATGTATTTATTTAATTGGCGGAGGTGTTTATTACGATGATTTAAGAGATGCGTTTTATGAAGAGTTTAAAGATTTTATGAAAGTAGAAGCAGTTATAGATTCGCAGAATGTTGCAAGCATAGGTTATTTATACAATTCTTATTCACTTTCATCTACACATTCAAGAGGTTGTGTAGGAATAGATTTAGGCAATTCATCAACTATAATTTCTTACTTCAGTGCTTAATAAAGAGAGATTTCAGTTTTTAAAACATTATAAGCACCTGCATTTTGGTAAACAAACGCCGGAAGTAGAAAGTTTTTTATTGCCCGCCGGCATGAAAGTTACCGGAGATATTACCGGAGAATGTAAAGGCAGGTTAGATGGTTTTTTCAATGGAAAAATAAATATTTCAGATAAACTTATCATAGGCAAAAAAGCTGTTGTAAGTGGTTATTTTTTTGCCTCAGAAATAATGATTTTCGGACAGGTAGAAGGTGAAATATTCAGTAAAGGGAAAGTAAGTATTATGAATGGTGCTCTTGTAAGCGGAGATGTTTTTGCCAATAATTTTATTGTTGAAGAAAACGCAACAGTTGAAGGAAATTTAAAAAAACAAAGTATTGAAGATTTACTTAAAATATTTGCTGCTAAACATAAACATTTAGGTTTGGGTTCAGATTATGATCAGGAAATTACCCAGGATGGAGAATTAATTTTATCGCTACCAGAGAAGATAAAAATTACTTCAGAAAAAAATGCAGATACTACTGCATCCAACAACTACAGTACAATGCAACGCACTACTAATAGGTGGTTTTAAAACAAAGCTCAGTAATTAAATTCTTTTGGGGATACCAACTTTTAGTTCATTATTCAACTACTGTTGCGTCGCACACTTCTACTGCATAGCTTTGTGCATAAAAAAACACACTCATTGAGCACTATTCTCATAATTGACGATGAAGAAAAGTTACGCAGTCTTATGGCTCGTATCATAGCTTTAGAAAACTTTACAGTTATAGAAGCCGCATCATTACAGGCAGGTTTAAAAAAATTAACATCACAAAATATAGATGTTGTTCTTTGCGATGTAAAATTACCCGATGGTAATGGGGTTGACTTTGTAAAGCAAGCCAAGCAACAGTTTCAGCTGATAGAATTTATTTTATTAACTGCTTACGGCAATATTACAGATGGTGTGCAAGCCATTAAAAACGGTGCTTTTGATTATATTACCAAAGGAGATGATAATAATAAAATTATTCCGCTCTTACATCAGGCAACAGAAAAAGTAAAAGCAGCTAAAGCAAAAGCTGTTACAATAGGTAGTAAAAGCAAATATCATTTTGATAATATCATCGGCCAATCATCATCAATTAAAAACGCTATTCAGTTAGCACAAAAAATTGCAGCTACCGATATTAATGTATTGCTACTTGGAGAAACGGGTACGGGCAAAGAAGTATTTGCCAATGCCATTCATGCCAACAGTAAAAAAAATAATCAGGCTTTTATTGCTATTAATTGCAGTGCCTTTTCAAAAGATTTATTAGAAGGAGAATTGTTTGGTCATAAAGCCGGAGCTTACACCGGTGCAGCAAAAGATAAAAAGGGCTTAATAGAATTAGCCAATAACGGCACTTTATTTTTAGATGAAATTGGCGAAATGAATATTGATTTGCAGGCAAAACTGCTAAGGGTTTTAGAGAATGGTGAGTTTATAAAATTAGGCGATGAAAAAACAACTAAAGTAAACATTCGCATTATTGCAGCTACTAACAGAAAACTTACTGAAGAAATTACAAAGGGGCGTTTCAGAGAAGATTTGTTTTATCGTTTAAACGGCTTTACCATTCATTTACCTGCCTTAAAAGAAAGAAAAGAAGATATAGGTTTACTGGCTCATTATTTCTTAACCATGTATGCATCTAAACATCAATCTGCTTTGTTACACATCAGCAGCAATGCGTTACAGGCATTGCAACAACACGAGTGGAAAGGAAATATTCGCGAGCTGAAGAATGTAATAGAAAGGGCTGCTATATTAACCGATGGTAAAGAAATTTTGAAAGAACATTTGCCTTACGAGTTACAACATACCGGCAACAACACAACAGACAGCTTATTATTAGCAGCTATAGAAAAGCAACATATTCAGAAAGTACTGCAGCACACCAAAGGCAATAAAACAGAAACAGCCCGGTTATTGGGTATAGGCTTAACCACTTTATACAGAAAAATAGAAGAATATCAAATTAATTAGCACCCTTTCAAAACGGTATACCACCCTTTCAAAATGGAAGGGTTGTTTATTATTGTAATAAATAAGTCTTACTTTCAACTGCTGAAATGCTTACCGGCAAAGAGTTATAAAGGCATTTGATTTTATGTAGTGCAGTGGCATATTGCTTGAGGCTTTTAAGCAAGCAACCAAACTGAATGCAAAAAGAGCCCCTCACAAAAAAAGAAATCAGCTTTATTATCTTTTGCTGGTTAGCAGCTGCTTCTTTGTTGTATTTAGTGTATTTAAAATTTGCCATGAAATTTCATCATGGCTAAATCAACCTCAACATATTATGCAAAGCAACCTGAAAAAAGTTACCGGCGTAGGATTGCTGGTAACACTCGGTATCATTTTCGGCGATATTGGTACATCGCCTTTGTATGTTTTCAAATCCATCATTGGTGAAAGAGAAATTACAGACCAATTAGTGTACGGTGCTATTTCCTGCGTGTTCTGGACACTCACCCTGCAAACAACATTCAAATACATTCTGCTTACACTGCAGGCAGATAATAAAGGTGAAGGCGGCATCTTCTCTTTATATGCTTTGGTTTGGCGTTACAGGCATTGGCTTTATTTCCCCGCAATTGTTGGTGCAGCAACGCTTTTAGCCGATGGCATTATTACACCGCCAATATCAGTAGCATCTGCTATTGAAGGCTTAAATGGTGTAAAAGGCCTGGAAAATATTATTGTACCGGGCAATGCATTAACCATTGGTATTGTAATAGCCATCATATCATTATTATTTTTCTTTCAGCAATTCGGTACCAAAATAGTGGGTAGCTCATTCGGCCCCATAATGTTTATATGGTTTACCATGATTATGGTTTTAGGCATTCTTCAGATAACACATTATACAGCTATTGTAAAGGCATTTAATCCTTATTATGCTTACGATTTATTAAGTCATTACCCCAAAGGCTTTTGGTTGTTAGGTGCAGTATTCTTATGTACCACCGGTGCTGAAGCTTTATACTCTGATTTAGGGCATTGCGGTAAAAAAAATATACAGGTAAGCTGGATGTTTGTAAAAGTGGCTTTGTTGGCTAACTACTTCGGGCAGGCTGCCTGGTTATTACATAGCGGTAAAAAAACATTAGATAACTTAAATCCGTTTTATGAAATTATTCCTGAATGGTTTTTAATTCCATCCATCATCATAGCAACATTAGCAACCATTATTGCAAGTCAGGCATTAATAAGTGGTTCTTTTACTTTAATAAGTGAAGCAGTAAGCTTAAACTTCTGGCCACGTATTACCATTAAATATCCCACAGACATCAGAGGGCAAATTTATATTCCAAGCATTAACTGGATACTCTGGTTAGGTTGTGTAGGTATGATGTTATACTTTAAAGATTCTGCTAAAATGGAAGCTGCTTATGGCTTTTCAATTACAGTTGCCATGCTTATGACAACCACTTTAATGTTTTATTATATGAAGTTTGTAAAAAAGTGGGCATCTGCAATTGTGTTTATTGTACTGTTTATTTTTCTGGCTGTAGAAGTATCTTTCTTTATTGCCAATGTTGCCAAGATTAAACAAAGGTGGATGTTCTTGGTATTTGAATTTGCTTTGGTATTCATCATGTTTATCTGGTACAAGGCAAGAAAAATTACCAATCGTTTTTTACAGTTTCAGAGTCTTATTCCTTTTATTCCGTTAATTGAAAAGCTTAGCACCAATGAGTACGAACCTAAATACGCAACCCATTTGGTGTTTTTAACCAAAGCAAATAATAAAAGAAGTATTGAAAAAAGGATACTGGAATCTATTCTTACCAAACGCCCTAAAAAAGCTGATGTGTATTGGTTTATACATATTGACAGAACCGATGAACCATATACGATGGAATATACTGTAGATGAAATTGTGAAAGATAAAATTATACGTATAGATTTTAAATTAGGATTCAGAGTACAGCCACGCATTAATTTATTCTTTAAAAAAATATTGAATGAATTAACAGCCAATAAACAGGTTACTGTTAATGTTGATGTGGCAGAAAGTATGTTGCATCCTAATGAAGTAAGTAATGATATCCGTTATGTATTGATAGAAAAATTCTTATCCATTGAAAACGAATTTTCATTCCGTGAAGGTTTTATATTGAATGCTTATTTCGGTATAACTAAAATGGCTCAGAGCGATAAGAAAGCTTTCGGCTTAGATTTAGCAGATTGTACAATAGAAAAAATTCCTATGGTAGTAGCACCATTGGAAAAGGTATCGTTACGGTATGTTCATTCTTAAAAGGTCTATTCATTTTGGTAAAACCCTTTCATAATGAAAGGGTTTTTTATTGGTATCGATATGTAAAAAATCATCATGCCCGCTAGAACCCTTTACTGCAAAGCATCTTATTGCTTTATGCATTTTTAAATATGCAGGGCATGGCATTGGCAAGAGCCATAATTAAATAAACTGTAATGAAAAACAACTCATCAAAAAATCCGCTTTACTATGCTTTGGTAATTGCGTTAAGTACAATTTTTTGTTCAGGCATTATTTATCATTTAATCATTCAATTATAAAACCATGTTAACTGCATTACTCATACTTGCTGTATTGGTGGGCTTTGTACTCTTCTTTCAATTTATTAAGTGGTTTGAAAAAATGTAAAAACTATTATTATGTTATACTTATTCATCGCAGCAATCATCGTTTTTATTTACCTGTGCTATGTACTGGTAAAACCTGAAAAATTTTAACGCTAAAATCTTTACAATGAACTCAGAAATTACAGGGGTTATAATCATGTTTGTTGCCAGTGTTGCATTAGCCATTCCATTAGGAAAATACATTGGCAAAATTTACAGTGGCGATAAAACCCCGTTAGATAAAATCTTTAACCCGATAGATAAATTATTCTTTAAAGCAACAGGTATTAACCCGTTGCAACCTATGAACTGGAAAGAACACTTGGTGGCTTTATTAACCGTTAATCTCATTTGGTTTTTACTAAGCATGTTTGTTTTAATGAACATGGGTTGGTTACCGTTAAACCCTGATGGTAACCCCGGTATGAGTGCAGACCTTGCTTTTAATACTTCCATCAGTTTTATATCAAACACTAATCTGCAACACTATAGTGGAGAAAGTAGTGTTTCTTATTTAGGTCAGTTAGTATTAATGTTATTTCAATTTATAAGTGCCGGTACCGGTATGGCAATATGTGCTACAGTGTTTACCGCCATGAAAGAAAAAACAACAAGTGAATTAGGCAACTTTTATAACTTTTTTATTAAAAGTTGTACAAGGGTTTTATTGCCTATATCAATTGTTATTGCAGTTATATTATTGTTTAACGGAACACCGATGACGTTTAAAGGAAAAGACCAGTTTATTTCTTTACAAGGCGATACCGTAAATGTTTCCAGAGGGCCTGCTGCTGCTATGGTTGCTATTAAACAATTAGGTACCAATGGCGGTGGTTTTTTTGGTGCCAATTCTGCACAACCTTTTGAAAACCCTAATTACTTCACTAATAGCATAGAAAATATTGCCATTATAATAATTCCGATTGCACTTGTTTTTGCATTAGGATATATTTTAAAAAGAAAACGTTTGGCATGGATGGTTTTTGCTGTAATGACCATTGGCTTTTTACTGTTATTACTACCTTCTGTTTATTATGAAATGAAAGGTAATACAGCCATTACTAAAATGGGTATTGTACAACCATTGGGCAGTATGGAAGGTAAAGAAGTACGCTTTGGCAGTGCAGCTTCCGCATATTGGGGCATTACAACTACCTGTACTTCTAATGGCTCTGTAAATGCTATGCATGATAGCTTTACTCCGCTTACAGGCATGTTTACTATGTTGGGTATGATGATTAATTCTTTTTACGGCGGTGTTGGTGTAGGCTTTTTAAACTTTTACATATTCATCATTATTGCAGTATTCATCAGCGGGTTAATGGTAGGAAGAACACCGGAATTTTTAGGAAAGAAAATTGAAGCAAAAGAAATGAAAATAGCAGCCATTATTGCATTGCTGCATCCGTTTTTAATTCTTACAGGAACAGCCATCGCTTCTTATATCTATGCTCATAATCCAACTGCTTATGCTGCATGGTTAAGCAATCCGGGCAATCATGGTTTTAGTGAAATGTTGTACGAATACACTTCTGCTTCCGCTAATAATGGATCAGAGTTTTCAGGGTTAGGTGGTAATACCCCTTTCTGGAATATCAGTGGAGGAATAGTGATGTTGCTGTCAAGATTTCTTCCCATTATTGGCCCTGTTGCCATTGCAGGAATTCTTGCTAAGAAAAAATATGTTCCTGAAAGTGCAGGTACATTAAAAACAGATACAGGCACATTCGGCATTATGGTGTTTGCAGTAATATTCATTATTGCTGCATTAAGTTTCTTCCCTGCATTATCGTTAGGGCCTATTGCAGAGTTTTTCGGAATGAAGCACTAAATCTCTGAAGGGACTTATAAAACATTAAAAATAATTATCATAAAATATCTTATTCCCCTTTAGGGGATAGGGGCATAAAATAAAATGGTTATGTCAAAGTCAAATAAATTATTCGAAAGCAGTTTAATGAAAGAGGCACTCGCTCAATCTTTCGTAAAATTGAATCCTGCTATCATGTTCCGCAATCCTGTAATGTTTACCGTAGAAATAGGTACTGCCATTATGCTATTAGTTTGTATATGGATTGCAACAGGCGAAAAAAGTCAGGGTAGTTTAGCATATAACATCATCGTAACAGCTATTTTATTCATCACTGTATTATTTGCCAATTTTGCTGAAGCCATTGCAGAAGCAAGAGGTAAAGCACAGGCAGATTCATTAAGAAAAACAAGAGAAGAAACGCCTGCAAAACAATTAATCGTAGGCGAAATTTTTGTAGAAGAAATTAAAATTGTTCCATCATCCTTATTAAGAAAAGGTGATATATTTATTTGTGAAACAGGCGATATTATTCCAATAGATGGAGAAATTATTGAAGGTCTTGCCACCATTGATGAATCTGCCATAACAGGAGAATCTGCACCCGTTATTCGCGAAGCCGGTGGCGATAAAAGTTCAGTTACGGGCGGTACAAAAGTTTTAAGTGATAAAATAAGAGTACGTGTAACAACAGAACCCGGCGAAAGTTTTTTAGACAAAATGATTGCTTTGGTTGAAGGTGCCAGCAGACAAAAAACACCCAACGAAATTGCATTAACCATTTTATTAGCAGGCTTTACTTTAGTATTCATTATTGTTTGTGTTACATTAAAACCTTTTGGCGATTATGCCAACACACCCATTACCATTGCAGCGTTCATTTCATTATTTGTTTGTTTAATACCTACCACCATCGGTGGTTTGTTAAGTGCTATTGGTATTGCAGGAATGGATAGAGCCTTACGTGCCAACGTTATAACCAAAAGTGGTAAGGCCGTTGAAACAGCAGGAGATATTGATACTTTATTATTAGATAAAACAGGTACAATTACTATCGGCAACAGAAAAGCCACCAGCTTCTGGCCTGCCAATGGTATTAATGAAAAGCAATTTGTACAAGCCTGTGTGTTAGCATCATTAGCCGACCAAACACCCGAAGGAAAATCTATTATAGAACTTGCAGAGCAACAAGGTTTCAAAGCTCCCTTTCCTTCGGAGAGGGCGGGGGATGAGGCTGCAACATTTATAGAATTTACTGCAGAAACAAGAAGCAGCGGTATTGATTTGTCTAACGGAACTAAAATTCGTAAAGGTGCTTTTGATGCTATTAAAAATATGATTGTCAAAGCAGGCAATATTTTTCCCGAAGAAATTTCAGAACGTGTAAAAATAATTTCCTCTAACGGTGGTACACCTTTAGTAGTTAGCAAAAATGATTATGTATTAGGTGTTATTGAATTGCAGGATATCATCAAACCCAATATTCATGAGCGTTTTGAACGATTGAGAAAAATGGGTGTGAAGACGGTAATGGTAACAGGTGATAACCCTCTAACAGCCAAATTCATTGCCAACAAAGCAGGTGTGGACGATTTTATTGCCGAAGCAAAACCTGAGGATAAAATGAATTATATAAAACAGGAACAGCAGGGCGGTAAGTTAGTAGCAATGATGGGAGACGGTACCAACGATGCACCTGCATTGGCTCAGGCAGATGTGGGAGTTGCCATGAACAGCGGAACACAGGCTGCTAAAGAAGCAGGTAACATGGTTGATTTGGATAATGACCCTACTAAACTGATTGAAATTGTAGAGATAGGCAAACAATTATTAATGACAAGGGGTACTTTAACCACTTTCAGCATTGCCAACGATGTTGCTAAATACTTTGCTATTGTTCCTGCATTGTTTATCGCATCTATACCTGCCTTACAAGGTATGAACATTATGAAATTGCATAGTCCTGAAAGTGCAATACTTTCTGCAGTAATATTTAACGCCATCATCATTCCACTATTAATTCCACTGGCTTTAAGAGGGGTTGCTTATAAGCCGATAGGTGCTTCTTCGTTGCTGAGGAGAAACCTGTTAATATATGGTTTGGGTGGCGTTATCATTCCTTTTATCGGCATTAAATTAATTGATTTATTAGTAAGCATTTGGTTTTAAAGAACATTAAACCTTTAAACTTCAAACACCAAACTTTTTCAAAATGAAACATCATATTTTTCCTGCTATACGCTTAACCCTTATTTGTATAGTAGTATTTATGGGGCTGTATCCCTTGTTAATATTGGCTATTGCCAAACTTGCACCTGCAAAAGGTGAAGGAGAAACCGTAACGCTGAATAATAAAACAGTAGGTTATAAATTAGAAGGGCAAAGCTTTACAAAAGATAATTATTTCTGGGGCAGACCATCTGCTGTTGGTTATAATGCAGCAGGCAGCGGCGGAAGTAATAAAGGTCCGAGTAACCCAGATTATTTAAAAGATGTACAAAACAAAATTGATACATTCTTAGTGCATAACCCTTCTGTAAAAAAAGAACAGATACCATCTGAATTAGTTACTGCCAGCGGCAGTGGCTTAGACCCTGATATTTCTTTACAGGCTGCATTAATACAAACTGAACGAATTGCTAAAACAAGAAATATTAAGAAAGAAAAAGTTGAAGAATTAATTCAAACACAAAAAAAACAATCTATTAACGGTATTGCAATGGTTAATGTATTGCAATTAAATATGGCTTTAGATAATTTAAAATAAGATGACAATAAACACTGCAACAAAAGGTAAATTGAAAATTTATATCGGCATGAGTGCCGGTGTAGGTAAAACTTATCGTATGCTGCAGGAGGCACACAGCCTGCAACGCAATCATATAAATATTAAGATAGGTTATGTAGAAACACATAACAGAAAAGAAACTGTTGACCTGTTAGATGGATTAGATATACTTCCCCGTAGGCAGGTTTTTTACAAAGGCAAACTATTGGATGAATTGGATGTGCAAAGTATTTTACTGCTTAATCCGCAGGTTGTAATTATAGATGAATTAGCCCACACCAATATACCTGGCAGTAAAAATGAAAAACGTTGGCAGGATGTGTTAGATATTATTAATGCCGGTATTGATGTAATTACTGCTGTAAATATTCAACACATTGAAAGCATTAATGAAGAAGTAAAAAAAATTACCGGTGTTGAAGTAAAAGAAAGAGTGCCTGATAAAATGTTGCAGCTTGCAGATGAAGTGGTGAATATTGATTTAACAGCCGATGAATTAATTGTACGATTAAAGGAAGGAAAAATTTATGATAAGAATAAAGTAGAACAGGCTTTACAAAACTTCTTTAAACCGGAAAAGATTCTTCAGTTACGAGAGTTGGCATTAAAAGAAGTAGCGGGGCAGGTTGAAAGAAAAGTAGATTATGAAGTAGTAAGAGATAAAAGTTTAAGGCATGAAAAATTTTTAGCATGTATTTCAAGCAATCATGAAACAGCACAACGTGTTATTCGTAAAACAGCAAGGTTAGCATCTTATTATAACAGTAAGTGGTTTGTGCTATATGTACAAACCAATAAAGAAAGTGTAGACAATATACCTTTAGCTGCACAGAGACATTTATTGAATAACTTTAAAACAGCAGCCGAAAGCGGAGGCGAAGTAATACAGATTAAAAATGATAATGTTGCTGAAACTATTATACAGCTTTGCGTTGAAAAAGAAATAACTACTGTTTGCATAGGCAAGCCACACTTAAATCTTTTACAGGTAATTTTACAAACCAATGTTTTTAACAGACTATTAAAAACATTATCTCAAAACGATATTGATTTAATTATTTTAAGCTGATGGTATTAAAACTAAAACAGAAAATTGCATTGGGTGCAGCATTTTTGTTTACACTGCTTATGCTGGTTGGTGCCGTTAGTTTTATTTATTTTAATAAAAGTATTGCCAACCAGAATGATATTTTAAGAGATAATTACGAAAGCATTGATTATACCCAAAATATGCTGCATGCCTTAGATATATGGAATACTGACAGCATAGCAGCTAAGAAAATTTTTGAAGATAATCTGCAAAAGCAGGAAGCTAATATTACAGAAAAAGGAGAAGATACGCTTACCCAAAATTTGCATAGTTATTATTATCTCTCAAAGGCACAATACGAAACACAAATAAGGTATTATATTAATAAAATAATGCAGCTTAACCTGGCTGCTATTATTCATAAAAATGAAAATGCAGAAAAAAATACAGACGATGCCAAGTTTTATATTACCATACTTATAACCATTTGTGCATTGGTTGGTTTTACATTCATTTTTAATTTTCCCGGCATAATAGCAAACCCCATTGCTAAACTTACTGATGGTATAAAAGCCATAGCAGCAAAGAATTACAGCCAACGCATTCATTTAAACAGAAAAGATGAATTTGCAGATTTGGCCAATGCTTTTAACTACATGGCCGAAGAATTAGATAAATATGAACACAGCAACCTTGCAAAAATTTTATTCGAAAAACAACGTGCCGAAACAGTTATTAACGCTTTGAAAGATGCCAGTATCGGAATTGATAATAACGGTATTATTTTATTTGCCAACCAGCAGGCATTACAATTATTAAATGTAAAAGAAGGAGATATTGTGGGCAGAAGCAAAGAAGTATTTGCTAAACAAAACGATTTATTCAATTACTTATTGAAAGAAGAAAGCAATCAACCTTTTAAAATTGTGGTTGATAATAAGGAACAGTTTTTTTCTAAAGAAACAGTTGATATTAACAACAGCAACGGCGTTGCAGGAATTGTTATCGTATTAAAAAATATTACACCATTTAAAGAATTAGATGTTGCTAAAACAAATTTTATTGCAACAGTTTCGCACGAATTAAAAACACCATTGGCATCATCAGACTTCAGTTTAAAATTATTAGAAGATGAACGTATAGGCACTTTAAATAAAGAGCAAAAAGAATTGGTACAAAGTTTAAGAGGAGATAACCAACGTTTATTAAAAATATTAAGTGAGCTATTAGATTTAACACAAGTTGAAAGCGGAAAAATTCACCTGCACCTACAATCTGTTGAGCCGTTTTTAATTTTAGAAAGAGCTTTGAAAGCCATTACCACAGCAGCTACTGAAAAAAATATAAGCTTCAGCATCACACAAAATGTTACTGATAACATTCAGGCAGATGAAGAAAAAACTTCCTGGGTATTGATTAATTTATTAACCAATGCCATAAAATATTCAGCAGAAAATTCAACCATACAAATCAATATTCAGCAAACAGAAAATAAGGTTGAGTTTAGTGTAAAAGATACAGGCAAAGGCATTCCTGAAGAGTTTTTACCAAAAGTTTTTGATAGATTTTTTAAAGTACCGGGCACAGAAAAAACAGGTACAGGTTTAGGCTTGGCTATTTCAAAAGAATTTATAGAAGCCATGGGTGGAACAATAAGTGCAGAAAGTAAACTGAAAGAAGGTAGCCGATTCTGGTTTCAGCTAAATACAGTTTAGTTTATTAATCGTCATTCCGAGGGTTCCCCGAATTAAGTCGGGTCAAGCTGTGCCGGGAAATCTTTTCAGTTCGTTAATATTAAATTACTTGCTGAACAAGAACTCAATTTTGCATTGACATTTACTTCCATTGACCAAATTTTGCTTCACAGGCTTTAAAGCGAAAATCAAAAATCTGTTGCAGTTGTTGCTTCACAAATAAAGTATTGGCAATATCTCCCAATATCCAAAAAGGAATTTTATAATGTACAATATCCGTCATCTCCACACCACCATCAATTAATTTAAAGTGATGTTGATGATGCCACATACTGTAAGGGCCGTAACGTTGTTCATCAACAAAAAACTGTTTTGGCTGTACATGTGTAATCTCCGTCATCCAATACAAAGGAATACCCAACAATGGAGATACTTTATATTCAATAATCTGTCCGGGGTACATTACAGTTCCATGATGTTTGGAAATAATATTAAACCCAAGCGATGAAGGTGTTATATCTTTTAAATTAGCAGGGTTACTGAAGAATTCCCACACTGCATCTATATCTGCAGGAATTTGCTGAACAGTTTTAATGGAATACACTTTACTCATACCATAACAACAATGGTGCATTAAAAAGGTTTACAATCTATCTTTGAAACATGCCAAAAGATTTCAGGGAAAAATTTAATGCTGTTTATAATAATCTTAATGAGCAGCAACGCAGAGCTGTTGATACCATTGAAGGACCGGTTATGGTTATTGCAGGGCCAGGTACAGGCAAAACGCAAATTCTTTCTGCACGCATTGGAAAAATTTTGTTAGATACAGATACACTTCCTGAAAATATTTTATGCTTAACTTATACTGATGCCGGCACTGTTGCCATGCGTAAACGTTTGTTAAGTTTTATCGGCAGCGATGCATACAAAGTACACATTCATACATTTCATTCTTTTTGTAATGATGTTATTCAGGATAATTTGAGTTTGTTTGAAAAGACTTCGCTTGACCCGATTAGTGATTTAGAAAGAACGGAACTCTTTAAAAAATTAATTGATGCCTTCCCTAAAAATCATCCTTTAAAAAGATACAGAGGCGATGTGTATTTTGAAATAAACAATCTTCAGCAATTGTTCAGCAACATGAAACGTGAAGGTTGGTCTCCGGAATTTATCAATCAGAAGATTGATGAATACATTAACGATTTGCCGAACAGAGATGAATACATTGCTAAACGTGCAGTAAAAGAATTTAAGAAAGGTGATGTAAGAACGGATAAGATTGCCGAAGAAAAAGAGAAGATGGAAAAACTGCGTGCAGCAGTCAACGAGTTTGATAAATTTCAGCAATTGATGCGGAGAAACAACCGTTATGATTTTGATGATATGATTATCTGGGTGTTGAAAGCATTTGCTGAAAATGAAAACCAGCATGCCGGACAAGCAGGTTTATTACGCCGCTATCAGGAACAATATTTATACATTTTGGTGGATGAATATCAGGATACCAGTGGAACACAAAACAAATTGGTTGAGCTATTAATTAATTATTGGGATAAACCGAATGTGTTTGTGGTAGGTGATGATGACCAGAGTATTTACCGCTTTCAGGGTGCCAATATTGAAAACATGGAGCTCTTTGCAGAAAGCTATGCCAAAGATTTATTAACTGTTGTATTAACCAACAACTATCGTTCTACACAACCCATTTTAAATGCTTCAAAAATTATTATAGATAAAAACGAAGAACGCTTAGTTAAAAAAATTAAAGGCTTAAGTAAAGAATTAGTTGCTGCCAATACAAAAATTAATTCCATCAGCAAGCATCCTGTTATTAAAGAATATGAAACACAAAAGCAGGAAATGGCAGGCATTGTATTAGAAGCTGAAAAGCTTATACAGCAAGGCATTCCCGCAGGCAGTATCGGTATAATTTATAAAGAGAATAAATATGGTGAAGAGTTATCGCAATTTTTTAAACTGAAAAATATTCCTGTTTACAGTAAAAGAAGCATCAATATTTTTGATATTCCTTTAGCACAGAAAATTATTCTGCTCTTTAAATATATAGCAGCAGAGCATGATATTCCGTATGGCGGTGATGAAATGTTGTTCGAAATATTACACTTCAACTGGTTCAATATTCCACCAATAGAAATTGCAAAGTTGAGTGTTGAAGTTGCTGAAAGGCAATTTGGTGAAAACAAAACTTCACTCAGAAAATTATTGTTCGATAAAGCCAATGCACCTGCTAAAGATTTATTCAGTTTACCCTTCAACGAACAACTAAAAAAAGCATCTGCTGTTATAGAACAATTAATTGCCGATGCAGTCAACGTAACTGTTCAAACATTATTAGAACATATTTTAAAAAACACAGGTTTACTAACGCACACTATTAACAGCAGCGATAAACATTATCAATTGCAAATTATAACTGCCGTGTTTGATTTTGTAAAAGAAGAAACAAGGCGTAACCCATCATTGCAATTACAAGCGTTGGTTAATACCATTGAGCTAATGCAGAAAGAAGGTATTGCATTACCTTTTGTTCAAATAAGCGGAAGCGATAAAGGTGTGAATTTATTAACTGCTCATGGCAGTAAAGGTTTAGAGTTTAAGTATGTATTTTTTGCCGGATGTAATAGTAATAATTGGGAGAAGAAACGTAAGCCGGGCGGCGGTTACAGCTTTCCTGATACCATGTTTGTTTCTCAACCAAAACAAAAAGATGAAGAAGAATTAAGAAGGCTTTTTTATGTAGCAATAACAAGAGCAGAAACAGATTTAGCAATATCATACTGCAGGTTTAAAGACGATGGAAAGGAATTAGAGCCCAGTATGTTTATTGCAGAATTAATACAGGAACAGGATTTAAAAACAGAAAAAGTGTTCTTTGATATTGAAGCCTTAACAGATTTTCAACTATTAATCTTAAATAACAATACCAATCCAGAAATTGAAAAAACGGAAGAAGATTTAATAAGCAGGTTATTAGAGAAGTTTACAATGAATGTAACAGCCCTCAACAATTATTTAAAATGCCCGTTACAGTTTTATTATCAGAATTTAATACATGTTCCTTCCGGTAAAAATGAAGCTACTGTTTTTGGAAGTGCCGTGCATTATGCATTACAATGTTTATTTGAAAAAATGCAAAAAAATGCAGACAATCAATTTCCTTCCCAACAACAATTCATTCAGGATTTTAATTGGTACATGCAACGCAACAGAGAACATTTTACCAAAGAACAATTTGCAAGAAGAATAGAATACGGTGAAGAAGTATTAAGCAATTACTACGATACACATATCAACTCGTTCAATAAAATTGTTGCCATAGAAAGAAGCATAAAAAATGTGGTGGTAAAAGGTGTTCCGCTAAAAGGCAAATTAGATAAGCTTGAGTTTGACGGCAAAGCAGTAAATGTGGTTGACTATAAAACAGGTGATTTTGAAAAAGCATTAGCCAAATTAAAAGCACCGAATGAGAAAGAACCCAATGGCGGCGATTACTGGAGGCAGGCTGTATTTTATAAAATATTAGTTGATAATTACGAACAGAAAGATTGGAAAGTTATCAGTACAGAATTTGATTTTATTGAACCTGATAAAAAGAAAGCTTATAAAAAAGAGAAACTAATTATTACGCCACCCGATATTGAAACAGTTACGCAGCAAATAACAAGTGTTTGGCAAAAAATTCAGGATAGAGATTTTTATACCGGCTGCGGTAAAGAAGATTGCCATTGGTGCAATTTTGTTAAGAACAATCAATTAACTGTTGAGTTAAATGATTTGAATGAAGAAGAAATTTGATTAACAAGTTCTAAAGATTAATACAAGTATGTTTGTAATCATTTTAATATAATGAGCAAAGTTTTACTAAACAGTCTATTCATTTTACTCTTAGCTACAATTATATCCATCTGCGATACAGGTTGTGCTAATATTATTCCGCCGGGTGGTGGTGCAAGAGATACTATACCGCCTGTTTTAATAGCATCATTACCAAAAGATTCTGCAACCAATGTAAACACCAACAGAATTATATTAACGTTTAATGAGTACGTTGAAGTAAAAGATGCCCAACAACAATTAATTGTTTCTCCTAACCCCAAGCAATCTCCAATCGTAGATTATAAATTAAAAAATGTAACAATTAAACTGCGGGATTCTTTAGAGCCTAATACTACCTATTCTTTAAACTTTGGTAATGCTGTTAAAGATGTTAATGAAGGCAATGTAGCCAAAAATTTTACTTATGTTTTTTCAACCGGTAATACTATTGATAACAATAGTTTCAGCGGAAAAGTAATATTAGCAGAAACAGGAAAAACAGACAGCACCTTAATTGTAACGCTGTATAATATTTTAAATGATACTGCTGTTGTTAAAACCAATCCGCGTTATTATGCAAGGCTTGATAATAAAGGAAGATTTGTTTTTAAACATTTACCCAAAGGCACATTTAATGCTTTTGTTATTGAGAACGGTTATGAAAAAAAATATAATGACAGTTTAAAAATGTTCGGCTTCTTAGATCATACAGTTGAAGTTTCAGATTCAACCAAGGCAGAAACTTTTTATGCTTATCAGGAAGCGAAGAAAAAAGAAAAGCAAGGCTCTGCTTCATCAAACATCGGTCAGCCAAGAAATAATAAATCAGGCGATAACAGATTGCGTTTTACAACTTCGTTAGATAACGGTCAGCAGGATTTAATTAAAAGTTTTCAGTTAGAGTTCAACAGGCAATTAAAAAAAATTGACAGTGCAAGAATTATATTAACAGATACTTTTTATAAACCCATCAGTGGTTATGTTTTTACGGTTGATTCAACTAAAACAAAAATTACTTTCAGTTATAACTGGAAAGAAGAAAAACAGTTTCGTGTAATTATTCCGAAAGATGCAGTGGCAGATACCAACAATGTTGGTTTATTAAAATCTGATACGCTTAAATTCATTACAAAAAAAGAAACCGATTATGGTTCTTTACGTTTGCGTTTTGTAAATATTGATATAAGCAAAAAGCCTGTATTGCAGTTTATGCAGCAGGATAAAATTATTGAAGCGGTTCCGCTTACAAGAAATGAGTTTAACAGAAAACTCATAAAGCCGGGCGATTATGAAATAAGTATTCTGTTTGATACTAACGGCAATGGCATTTGGGATGCAGGCAGCTATAAATTAAAACGCCAACCCGAAATTGTGCAGCAGGTGCCTAAAAAAGTAGTTGTTAAAGCCAATTGGGAAAATGAAGTAACGATTAATTTGTAGTCAGATTAATTAATGAATAAGTAGTTTTTTTGATACCAACTTTAGTTTTTCATAGCATCAACTGTTGCGTCGCACACTTGTACTTTTGAAAGTAGTAGGAACATTTAATTGTTGTTAGTCAGCGACCAACAATGGCAAGACGACTTAACTTCATCTTTTGTACTTTATTATTTTAAATTGAACTTCGCCAAATGTTTCATTATTCTAAAAATAAATAAAAATGGCTAAGCAAATTCTAAAAAAATATTTTTGGTTTTTTGTTCTAATTGGATTCATTTGTGTAGTTATCTGGAACATAAAATATTTTGATAATGATTTAAAAAATAATGGCATTTTGTTGACTGGCGAAATTATTAGTATTAGTACAGGTTACAGAAGTTCTCCCCAATATGAATATCAATACATTTACAAAGGCAAAAAATATACTGACAATGCCTCAACTAATGTAAAAAAGCTAAACTTATTTATAGGAAAAACTTTCCCAGTTTTATTTTCACCTAAAACAAAAAATAGTGAACTTTTAATTTCACCTGAAGACTTTGAAAAATTTCGAATTATTTTCCCTGATAGCTTGCAGTGGATTTTAAAGTACAAAAAATAACTCCTAAAGTCTTTGTTGGTCGCTGACCAACAAGATATAATCATCAATTACAAATTCTCAATAATTCCTGCAATACCTTGTCCGCCGCCAACACAGGCTGTAACCATTCCGTATTTTTTATTCAGGCGTTTCATATCATTTAAAATTTGTACAGTCAACTTAGCACCTGTACAACCTAAAGGATGGCCCAATGCAATAGCACCGCCATTAATATTTACAATATCATTATTCAAACCCAATTCACGAATAACAGCTAATGACTGTGATGCAAATGCTTCATTCAATTCAATTAAATCAATATCATTTAAACTCATATTGGCTTGCTTTAACACTTTTGGTATCGCAGCAACAGGGCCAATACCCATAATGCGTGGATGCACACCTGCACTGGCACAGTTCACCAATCTGCCAATAGGTTTCAACCCTAATTCATTCACCATTCTTTCACTCATTACTATTACAAATGCAGCACCATCGCTTGTTTGAGAGCTATTGCCAGCCGTAACACAACCACCTTGTGCAAATGCCGGTTTTAGTTTTGCCAAACCCTCAACAGTAGTATCTGCACGTAAACCTTCATCTGTATCTACTACATAACTGCGTGTTGCTTTTTTACCCTTTTCATTCAAATAAGTTTCTTCAACTGTTATAGGTAAAATACCGCTTTTAAAATAGCCTTCTTTAATAGCAATCGCTGCTTTTCTGTGTGAGTGATAAGCAAACTCATCCTGATCTTCTCTGTTAACATTAAACTCTTTTGCAACAGCTTCTGCAGTTAAACCCATGCTTAAATAATAATCAGGTTCGTCTTTGGCTATTTCATAAGAGGGAACGGTTTTCCAACCTGCTGTAGGTACCAGGCTCATGCTTTCTGTTCCGCCGGCAATAATACATTCAGCCATACCTGTTCTTATTTTGGCAGTAGCCATTGCAATACTTTCCAAACCACTGGCACAATAACGGTTAATGGTTATTCCCGGTACTTCAATACTCAATGCTTTGGCAGCAATAATTCTTCCGAACTGTAAACCCTGCTCAGCTTCGGGTACAGCATTACCCACAATAACATCATCAATTCTTTTAATATCTAATTGCGGAATAGTAGCTGCTAAATTTTTTATGACTTCAACAGCCAAATCATCGGGGCGATAAAAACGAAAACCACCTTTTTTACTTTTAGCAACCGCAGTTCTGTAACCTGCAACAATGTATGCTTCCTGCATAACAAACGTATTTAGAAATCAAATGTAATAAAAAGTTGTTTATGCAACTATTTTAAGTGAAAAGTCAATTGTCAAAAGCCAAAAATTAATTTTCATCTTTTTCACGTTTCACCATTCACCTTTCACGTTCTCTATCTTTACAGCATGATTTACCCCCTTGTACGTAAGTTACTTTTTAATCTGGAACCCGAAGCAGCTCATCATTTCTCAATGAACAGTTTACAGAAAGCCTGTGCTGTTCCCTTTCTTAAAAAAATCGTTCAATCAAATTATACATTCAACCATCCTTCATTAGAAAAAGAGGTTTTTGGTTTGCATTTTAAAAACCCTGTTGGTTTAGGTGCCGGTTTTGATAAAAATGCATTGTATTTGAATGAACTGGAAGCATTAGGTTTTGGTTTTGTTGAAATAGGAACCGTTACCCCTAAACCGCAAGCAGGAAATGATAAACCAAGATTATTTCGTTTGCCTGAAGACAAAGCCTTAATTAACCGAATGGGTTTTAATAATGATGGAGTGGACGTTGTGAAAGAAAGATTAGCAAAGTGGCAAAATTCGAAATTTGAAATTCGAAATTCGAAATTCATTATTGGTGGCAACATTGGTAAAAACAAAATAACTACCAACGAAGATGCATGGAAAGATTATGTAATTTGTTTTAAGGAGTTGTTTGATGTAGTTGATTATTTTGTAGTGAATGTAAGCAGCCCCAATACACCAGGCTTACGTGCCTTACAGGAAAAGGATGCTTTACAAAAAATTATTGGAGAGTTACAGCATATTAATAACGCTACAACCAAACGCAAACCGCTGTTGTTAAAAATTGCACCAGACTTAACCAATGAACAATTAGATGATATTGTTGCCTTAGCTTATGAAACTAAGTTAGATGGATTAGTGGCAACGAATACAACGATAGAACGCTCAATGCTGAAAGCGGAAAGCCAAAAGATTGAAAAAATAGGAATGGGTGGTTTGAGTGGAAAGCCTGTACGGCAGCGGAGTACAGCCGTTTTAGAATACTTACATCATCAATTACAAAACAATATTCCCATTATTGCCAGCGGCGGTATTTTTACGGGAGTAGATGCCAAAGAAAAACTCAATGCCGGTGCTTCTTTAGTACAGGTTTGGACAGGTTTTATTTATGAGGGCCCTGCAATTGTGAAAAATATTTGTAAGGAATTAGCTAACTTTAATTTTGAATAAACATTATGCAAACTGCAATTCATAATATTAATGAAATGAAAAATGCAATTGGTACACTTTCATTAGAAGAAAGAAAACAATTGTTCATTTGGTTGCAAGAGCAGTTAAAAGAAAAAAGTTTGTCAACATTTTCTTTTGTTACCTCCCAATCAGTTTTAGAAAAAGAATGGTTAAATAAAGAAGAAGATAAAGCATGGGAAAATTTATAGCGGGAGATATTGTAATTATTCCATTTCCTTATACAGATTTATCGAACTTTAAAAAAAGACCTGCATTGGTAATTAAGGCTTTAAATAATGAAGATTATTTATTGGCAATGATTACATCAAAAAATTATGAGCAGCTTTATTCATTTAAAATTGATCAAAGCGATTTTATTGCAGGTAATTTACCTGTTGAAAGTTGGGTAAGATGTAATAGACTTTTTGAAGCAAATGAAACTATCATAATAAATAAAACTGCTACACTCAATAATAATTTTGTAAAAAAGATAATTGAAGAATTAATTGCTTTTCTAAGAACTTAATTTACTCCTGTTATCTTCGCCACTCAAAAATTTCATTATGCAGTTGAGTGCCGATATTCAAAAATTACCCCGTCATTTTTTACCGCAAGATTTTACAATAACCACATGGGAAGCTTTGGAACCTTATTTTAAAAATTTGGTTGACAGAGCAATTAACTCAGTTGATGATTTACAAGCTTGGTTAAAAGATATGAGCGAACTGGAAGCTGTTGTTAGTGAAGACGCCTGTTGGCGACAAATTAAAATGACCTGCGATACCACAGATAAATCTTTAGAAGAAGCTTTCACATTTTTTATGATGGAAATTCAACCTAAAGTGCAGCCTTACGCTGATGTGTTGAATAAAAAACTCATCAATTCACCTTTCACTAAAGAATTGCCGCAGGATAAATTTTTTACTTATTTACGTTCTGTAAAAAAGAGTATTGATTTATTCCGCGAAGCCAATATTCCTTTACAGGCAGAGCTTGCTGTTATGCAGCAACAGTACGGGGTTATTGCAGGAAAAATGACTGTTGAAGTAAACGGTCAGGAATATACTTTACAACAGGCCAGCAAGTTTTTACAGAATCATGATAGAAGTTTACGTGAAGAAGTATATCATAAAATTCAAACAAGAAGACAACAGGATAAAGATGCAATGCACGATTTATACAGCAAGCTGATTGAAAAAAGACATCAGGTTGCCGTTAATGCAGGTTTTACTAATTATCGCGATTATAAGTTTGTTGAGATGGGCAGGTTTGATTATACCAAAGAAGATTGCTTCAACTTTCATGAAGCAGTTAAGTTGCATGTATTGCCTTTGGTTGAAAAAATCTATCAACAGAAAAAAGAAAAATTAGGTTTAGATACTTTAAAGCCCTGGGATACGGAAGCCGAACCGTTAGCCATTGAACCATTAAAACCTTTTACAACCGGCAAAGACTTATTAGAAAAATCTGAAAAATGTTTTAATGAATTGAATCCTTTTTTTGCTGCCTGTTTAAGAAAGATGGATGAGTTAAAGCATTTTGATTTGGAAAGCAGAAAAGGCAAAGCTCCGGGTGGCTATAATTGTCCGTTAGCGGAAAGCGGAGCCCCGTTTATTTTTATGAATGCAGCAGGGCAAATGGATGATGTTACAACTATGGTTCATGAAGGTGGCCATGCTATTCATTCTTTCTTGGCACACCCATTAGAGTTGAGTGCATTTAAAGAATACCCGATGGAGATTGCAGAAGTAGCAAGCATGACGATGGAATTATTCAGCATGGATTACTGGCAAAGTTTTTTTGATAATGAAGCAGAATTAAAACGTGCCAAAGAACATCAGTTAGAAAGAGTAATTACTATTTTCCCGTGGATTGCAACGATTGACAAATTTCAACATTGGGTATATGAAAACCCTACACATACAGTTGAAGAAAGAACAGCTAAATGGATGGAAATTTTAAATGAATTTTCAACCAACGCTATTGACTTCAGTGGATTAGATGAATTCAGAAAAATAAATTGGCAGCGTCAATTACATTTATTTGAAGTGCCATTTTATTATATTGAGTACGGCATTGCACAATTAGGAGCCATTGGTTTATGGATGCAGTTTAAAAAAGATAAACAAGCTGCCATTACTAATTACATCAATGCATTAAGTTTAGGCGGAACGAAAACATTACCTGAATTATACGCTGCAGCCGGCTTGAAGTTTGATTTATCTCCCAATCATATTAAAACACTAATGGAGTTTGTAAAAGATGAAATGGAGAAGTTATAAATTAACTGCAAATAAAGAAGCCTCAAAATTTTGAGGCTTCTTTATTATTTCAACTTCAGCACGGCATGTTCCGGATGCTCGGGGTTTACAATTAACTCTTGCCTTAAAGGATGTAATAAAACATCCATTTCTTCCATAGGTATAGCTCCTAATAAAGGCTCAGCGTCACCTTGTAATACATAAGCATTACAAGTAGCTGTTCTGTTCTTAAACTTTATCATTAACGGACCAACGGTATCATATTCTGCAATAGAACCATCTGCCAATACAGCTTTGCGTTTTTCTATAAAAGGTAATTGTAAAACAGCTTGTATATTTTCGTTAATGCACATCATATAAGCACCACTATCGGCAAGTATATTTACATGCAAACGCTTCACTTCATCTTCACCAATTATATGTCGTTTAACCAATTCAAGGTCAATTACATTAATCAACTCAATATCTGCATAAATCATTCCCATACAATTCATTTATTGCGTTGAAGATATGCAATTATTTTTTATTATCATCCGGCTTTTGCGTTGGCTTATTAATTGTTGGTCTTTGTTGGTTCTGCGTTGGCTTCTGTTGAAACCTTTGCTGTTGCTGGTTTCTATCTTGCTGAGGACGATTTCTATTATCGATATTTCTTTGAGGCGGCTGATTCCTTGAATCTTGTTGTCTTTCCCTGTTATCCTGATTTCTTCTTCTATCATTCTTTTCTAAACTTCTTAAACTGATTTGACCAACCACATCAACAAATTGCGGTTCTACTTCTTTTGGTTTACTGCTGGTTACTTCAACTGCTTCTAAATCTTCAGGTCTTACACCCTGAGCATTTAAACGTTTAATTTCTTTTACACGTTGAATGGTTAGCGGATAATGTTTGCTTCCGCCTTCCATCATATACCACATTAAATTCTTGAAAATATCTTTCTTAATTAAAAACGCTCTGCCTTTAGCAGTTTCAATATTTTCTGCATTATCAGGGAAATGCTGCAACGCATCCAAATAAGTATCTAATTCATAATTCAAACAGCATTTCAATCTACCGCATTGCCCGCTCAGTTTTGTTTGATTGATGGAAAGGTTTTGATAACGGGCAGCAGTTGTATTTACACTTTTAAAATCATTCAACCAGGTACTACAACACAATTCTCTTCCGCAACTGCCAATGCCACCCACTTTAGCAGCTTCCTGCCTTATACCAATCTGCTTCATTTCAACTTTCAGTTTAAACTCGGCAGCAAAATGCTTAATCAATTCTCTGAAATCTACACGGTCATCAGCTGTATAAAAGAAAGTTGCTTTTTTACCATCTGCCTGAATTTCCACTTCACTCAACTTCATTTTTAAATTTAGTTGAATGGCCAGTTCACGGCTTCTTGCCTGTACGCCGGGTTCACGGTCTTTGCTTATTTTAAAGCTTTCAATATCTCTGTCTGTACTGCGGCGTATAATTTTTTTCATTTCAGGGTTAAACTCGTCAACCCCTTTTTTCTTCATTTGTAAACGCACCAATTCGCCAGTTACACATACTTCACCTACATCAAAACCATTCACACCTTCTACTGTAACATACTCCCCTTTCTCAAAATATTGTAAGGTGGTATTTCTGTAAAATTCTTTTCGGCTACCTTGCTTAAAACTCACTTCAATAACCTTACAATCACTTTCAGGGTCGGCAAACGGCAAGTTCATCAGCAAGTCGTGCACATTTAATCTGTTGCAAGCACCTGTACTGCATCCGCCATTACTTTTACAGCCACCCGGTTTTGTACCACAAGAGCCACAGCCCATGCTATTCTTAATTTAAATAGTAGTAAAATTTGTTTGAGAAAATAATGAAGCAAGCTTGCAGAATAACTATTAAACTCCTGTTGCGTCGCACTCTTGTGCGTTCTTAGCTATACTCAACAATACAGAATATATTAATCCAATAGTTTTACCAGTTTTTTCATAACACTTCACAATGCATTCATACACAGCTAACATCATCATTTCCGTAAAAGTCAAAAATAAGGATTTATGGCTGTACTGCTGATAGTGGCTTATAAGTTTTCAGCAACGAAGTTTCGGCAGTAGGTTTTTATCAATTCTCTTACTGCCCTGAATTGCTGCAGAATTTCTTCTTCTGTACCGATTGCTTTAGCCGGGTCAGGAAAATTGTAATGAAATTTCTTTGCTGAGGAAGGAAAGAACGGGCAACGCTCTTTGGCATTATCGCAAACCGTAATTACAAAATCAAAATCAATATCTCTATACTCATTCATATTATTAGAAGTATGGTGTGAAATATCAATGCCATCTTCTTTCATTATGGCAATGGCTTTGGGGTTTACGCCATGTGTTTCTACGCCGGCACTATATATTTCAGCTTTATCTTTCGCAAAATATTCTAAATAACCATGAGCCATTTGGCTGCGGCAACTATTGCCTGTGCAAAGCACTAAAATTTTTGATTTACTCATTTTAAAATAATAACCAGATTAAATTGATAATAAAAAATTTGGCATCAAACCCGAATAAAAGTTGTAATACAATTACAGAGCTTGTTATAACAATTGGCTTATGGTACTTTTTAATAAATGGTTTAATTGCAACAATCTGTTCCACAGCATGTTTTTGATTTTTCTGCATAAACTGTAATACTAAAAATGCCTGTATGGCCTTTTTTAAAATTGTTAAGTTCGTTTTCGTTTAAGTAATTACTCAATATATCATCGGGAATAACAATTGGTTTTTCTTTCTGAATAGTAATATTACTAAAGCCGTTTACTTTAATCAGTTCCATGTACACATCTTTCTGAATGGCCCCTGCAACACAACCGGCATACATTTCTGCATCTTTTCTTAAAGCCTCGGGTAAATTACCTACCAATACAACATCAGAAATACTGAAATGGCCGCCCGGTTTTAAAACTCTGTAAATTTCTTTAAACACACCATCTTTATTGGGTACCAAATTCAATACGCAATTACTTACAATAACATCTGCCATATTCGCTGAAACAGGCATATGTTCAATATCACCCTGTCTGAATTCTACATTGGTATATCCTAATTTCTGTGCATTGGCTTTTGCTTTTTCAATCATAGCAGGTGTAAAATCAATACCTATTACTCTGCCATCTTCGCCTGTTTCATTTCTGGCAATAAAACAGTCGTTCCCTGCTCCGCTTCCTAAATCAATAACCACATCACCTTTCTTAATTCTTGCAAACTGTGTTGGTAAACCGCAACCCAAACCTAAATCTGCATCTGCATTATAGCCTGCTAATGATGTATAATCATCAGACATTATATTGTACACTTCTGTTGAACAGCCACCTGCACCGCAACAAGATGATTGATTGACTTCTTTCTCCTGCAAAGCAATTTCACTGTATTTCTGCTTTACCAATTCTTTTAGTTGTGCTTCGTTTGGCATAAATAGTTTTTAGATTAACAACATTTGTTTTTCATTTTAGTAAGCTTTCCTGAAATGTTGGCAAAGTATACCTGCATTTTTTCAATGGCTTTTTCATCAATGCAATAGCAAATACTGTTGCCTTCTACCGTTCCTTTTATCAGCCCTGCATTTTTTAATTCTTTTAAGTGCTGTGAAACGGTTGGCTGAGCTAATGGTAATTCGTTTACAATATCTCCGCAAATACATTCGTTTACTTTCATCAAATATTCAACAATGGCAACTCTTGCCGGATGCCCCAAAGCCTTTGCCATGGCTGCTATTGTATTTTGTTTATCAGTAAAATGTTCGGTTTTAGTAGCTCCCATTAATTGAATTTAATATTGCAATATTACGATAAAGAGTTTTCCACCCAAAAAACTTTTTTTGATTTCCTTCAAACAAAATTTGTTGAAACAGAAATTATAATATCTTGTAAGCACAAACTAAACGCTATGAGAAAAAGCATTACACTACTGCTATTAATTTTTAGTTCATTTTACCTTTCAGCACAAACAGTTCCATCGCCCAAAGAGCATTTTGGTTTTACTATCGGCGATGATTATATGTTGGCCAATTACACACAAACAGAAGCTTACTTTAAAAAATTAGCTACATCGCCAAGAGTTAAATTGGTTGACATAGGTAAAACCGAAGAAGGCAGAACACAATGGCAACTGATTATTTCTTCTCCTGAAAATTTAAAAAAGTTAGACCATTATAAAACTATTTCACAGCAATTATCTCATGCAGAAGGCTTGACAGATGAACAGGCACAAGCATTAGCCAATGAAGGCAAAGCTGTTGTATGGATTGATGGCGGATTACATGCAACAGAAGTAGTTGGTGCCCATCAATTAATTGAAACTGCTTATCAATTAATAAGCAGAACAGATGCTGAAACAATGAAAATTTTAGATAATGTTATTGTATTAATAACTCATGCAAACCCTGATGGACAGGAGTTAGTGAGCAATTGGTATATGCGGGAAGAAGTGAAAGAAAAAAGAACAACACAATACTTACCACGTTTGTACGAGAAGTATGCAGGGCATGATAACAACAGAGATTTTTACATGTTTAATTTGAAAGAATCGCAAAACATGGGCAGGCAGTTATTTGTTGAATGGTTGCCGCAAATAATGTATAACCATCACCAAACAGGCCCTCCGGGTTCTGTGGTTGCAGGCCCACCTTTCAGAGACCCTTTCAATTATACATTCGATCCTTTAGTAATGACAGAATTAGATGCAGTTGGTGCAGCAATGGTAAACCGTTTAAATGCAGAAGGCAAACCCGGTTATACAGAACGTGCGGGTTCAGTGTATTCAACATGGTATAACGGTGGTTTAAGAACTTCTACTTACTTCCATAATATGGTGGGTTTATTAACTGAAATCATCGGTAGCCCAACACCAATGGATGTGCCCGTTGTACCTGATAGATTAATACCAAGCAGTGCCACATCATTTCCTGTATTACCTCAGAAGTGGCATTTCAGACAATCAATTGATTATTCTGTTTCATTAAACTATGCAGTATTAATGTATGCAGTAAGACATAGAGATGAGCTATTGTATAACAGTTACCGAATGGGAAAAAATTCTATTCAAAGAGGTGAAAAAGATACCTGGACATTATCACCTAAACGCTCGGCAGAAATAACAAAATTATATCAAGCAAGTGTACCGGCTAACAGAAGAACAGACAGTGCAAGAACTGAAGAAACTGCAGGTGGCGGAAGAACTGGTAATACTATTCCATTAAAATTATATGATTCCGTTTTAAAAAATCCAAATAACAGAGACCCGCGTGGTTATATTATTCCTGCTAATCAAACTGATTTTGGAAGTGCAGTAAGATTCATCAATACATTGATTACAAGTGGTATGCAGGTACAAAAAGCAACTGCTGATTTTTCTGTTAATGGAAAACAATATCCCGCAGGTTCTTATATTGTAAAAACCAATCAGGCATACAGACCGCATATTTTAGACATGTTTGAACCGCAAGACCATCCGAATGATTTTCAATATCCCGGTGGTCCGCCGATTGCACCTTATGATGCAGCGGGTTGGACATTGGCTTATCAAATGGGTGTTGAGTTTGACAGGGTTTTGAATGCTTTCGATGGACCTTTTGAAAAGATTGCTTACGGCGAATTACAATCAATCAAAAGCAATATTGTTGTTGCAAGTAAAACTGCAGGTTATTTATTAAATGCCTCTGCCAATAATTCTTTCAAAGCTGTGAATGATTTATTGAAAGCAGGCGTTGAGGTGTACAGAACCAATGATTCAACGTATACTAATTTCAGTAAAGGTTCTTTTTACATTCCATCTTCAGCTAAAACAAAATCAACCATTGAAAAAGTAATTAATGAAAGCGGAGTTACAGCAGTAACACTTGAAAAGAAGCCATTAAATATTACAAAAATTTCAACTGCGAAAATTGCTTTGTGGGATAATTATGGTGGTTCTATGCCGAGTGGTTGGGTAAGGTATTTGTTTGAGCAATTTCATTTTGTTGCAGATATTATTTATGCAAAAGATATTGATACGGGCAGTTTAAAACAGAAGTATGATGTTATTATTTTTGTAGGTGGTGCCATACCATCTATAACAACTACAGGAAGAGGCTTTGGTGGTTTCGGTGAGCCGAAAGCAGATTCTATTCCTGCTGAATACAGAAACAGATTGGGCAGAATTACAGTTGATAAATCTATACCTCAACTAAAGAAATTCTTAGAAGAAGGCGGCAATATTATAACCATCGGCAGCAGTACTTCTTTAGCGTATCATTTAAAATTACCGGTGCATAATGCATTAACAGAAATGGTAAACGGGCAAGAGAAAACTTTACCCGGCGAAAAGTTTTACATACCGGGAAGTATTTTGAAGGTAAGTGTTGATTCAACATTACAATCTGCTTATGGCATGAACACCAAAGCAGACGTTTATTTTGATGCAAGCCCTGTATTTAATATTCTGCCCGAAGCACAGGCTAAAGGCAATATAAAACCTGTTGCATGGTTTGCAGATGTCCAAAGTTTAAGAAGCGGTTGGGCCTGGGGGCAATCTTACCTAAGTGGCGGCGTAGCTGCATTTGAAGCTACTGTAGGTAAAGGAAAATTATTTGCCTTCGGACCTGAAATAACATTCAGGGCACAACCTTATGGCACATTTAAGTTTTTGTTTAACGGACTTTATAAATAAAAAGATTGATAATTAAAAAAGGCTCAGCATATTGCTGAGCCTTTTTTAATTACACCTCAACCACTACTTTATTTTGAATAATATGATATAGTTTAATACTTAATGCCTGAAACAAAATTTTACCGTTGGCATTTCTTTCAATGTAATAAGCTGCTTTATCTAATTGTTCTATAATAGCTTCCTGCTGACTAACTCCGGCAATTTTATTTAAACGCTGAGCAAAATCTTTTTCTTTATCAATCAGCATTACATTATCTGCACCTAAAATTCTTATGCGAATACTTTGTTCTAATAAGTGATTAAAATATCGCAGGAATTGTTTTTGTTTTTCTCTTCCCAACTTATTTATTTCTTCAGCAAATTTTACCTGTGCTATCGGCCCGCCTTTAATAATAGCATTCAACCATTCACGCAAAAGGCTTTGCCAGTCTTCTTCTGCGTGTTGCAGTAATTGTAAAGCTTCTCTGTAATTGCCTTCACATATGCCTGCAATTTGTGTAGCTGCTTCTGCAGATGCATTAGCTCTTGTTAGCAATGCCTGTTCAATTTCTTTAGCTGTAGGCTTGGGAATTTTTATTAATTGGCATCTGCTTAAAATAGTTGGCAGAATCTGTTCATCATTCTCGGCAACTAAAATAAAAATGGTATTGGCAGGTGGCTCTTCAATCAGCTTTAATAGTTTATTGCCTTCTTTACCCAAATATTCGGGCATCCATAATAACAGCACTTTGTATTCACTTTCAAAACTTTTTAAACTAAGCTTACGCAGAATATCGTTGCATTCTTCAGCAGTAATATTGCCTTGTTTGTTTTCAGCACCAATCATTTGCAACCAATCATACACGTTACCGTAAGGATAATTTTTCACAAACTCTCTCCATTCAGTAATAAAATCTTTACTGGTGGGTTTATCGCCGCTTTTCTTTGGAATAACAGGATAAGAAAAATGAAGGTCAGGATGAATTAATTGTTCAGCTCTTTGAAATGCAGGCTGTTGCTCTATTTCATCGGGACGGATAAAAGCGGGTGCAGGCTCTAATGCAGTCATTCCCCCAAATAAATCTTCTACTACAGGTACAGCTTGCGGTTGACTAACTATTAATTGAGCAAATGCCAATGCTAACGGTAATGCACCGCTTCCCTCACTTCCTAAAAACAACAAAGCATGCGAAAGCCTGTTTTGTTGAAGCATTTCTACCAACTGTTGCTTTGTTTCAGTTAAGCCAATTACATCTTTAAACTGCATAAAGCGAAGATAAAAGAACCGAAAATGGAAAGTAGAAAACAGGAAATAATTAATCTCACAAAAATTACGGTACCGGGTCATGACCGTGCCCGCCCCATGGATGGCAACTTGCAATTCTTTTTAATGCCAACCAACCGCCTTTAAACAAACCATATTTTTTTAAAGCTTCTACGGCATATTGAGAGCATGTTGGTATGTATCTGCATTTAGGCCCCAATGCAGGTGATATTACATATTGATAAAATTTTATCAGTAATATGAAAGGGTAACTAAATATTTGCAGCAATGTTTTCATGCAAAGCATTCACTAATTTATCAATCACTAAAGGCATTTTTGTTTGTAACTCGTGTGTGTGAGGCAACTCCTTCCCGACATATAAAATAAAAAAAGCCACTTGTGTGTTATGCTCTTTTACAAAATCGTGTAAAGGCATTTTGTTTAATCGGTATGCTTCTCTTAGTAATCTTTTAATACGGTTTCTGTCTACAGCCTTTTTAAAAACTTTACCACTTGCACCAACACCTGCTTTTACAGGAAAGTCGATTGTTTCTTGAGGAAAAAAATAAAAAACTTTAAGCGGAAAAACAGAAAACGATTTTTTACCTGCAAATACCTGTTCAAGCATTTTACGGCTTTTTAATTTTTCCCGTTTGTTGTATGAAAATAATGCAGGCATTACTGAATGAAACTAAAAAAGTTCCGCCAATAAAAGCGGAACTTCAAATATACTAACACCCAAAGGTGATGATGGATTATTTTAATCCTTTCTCGCTCGAAACAGTTAGTTTCTTACGACCTTTCGCTCTGCGGCTGGCTAATACTTTACGGCCGTTGGCAGTTTGCATACGCTTACGGAAACCGTGAACAGTTTTACGACGACGTTTATGCGGTTGAAATGTACGTTTCATGTTTAAAAAATTTTACTAACTCCAACAATATTGTTTCAACTTCAACAGAGGCCACCATGCCACCATTTTGTGAAAGGACGGCAAAAGTAAGGGTTTATAACAAAAATGCAGCAAATAAAGAGAAAGATTTTTGGAGCCCGGCTTTTGTAATTCTTTAAACATCCGTTGCGTCGCACACTTATACGCTTTGTTCATTATTCAACTCATAAATCTACATGCATAGATTGTACAGTTTGTCCGTAAAAAATTGCAGCATGCTTATCAAAATCCTCTGTGGAATCTGTGGTATAAAATGAAACTTTATTTTCCTTCAGGCATTTTGCTGCTATTTCAGGGTGGCGTTGCAAATAATCAACTAAACTGCTAGCAACAATTTCACCCTGACTTATAATTTTTGTATCAGCAGGTAAATATTCTTTTATTTTTTTTAATAATAAAGGGTAATGCGTACAGGCTAATAATACAGTATCTATCATTTCGCTTTGCTTCATTAAAGCATTCGTGTATTCTTTCACAAAAAAATCTGCTCCTTTATTTTTATGTTCATTGTTTTCAATTAAAGGCACCCACATAGGACAGGCTTGCTGAAACACTTTTACTTCAGGGTAAAATTTTTCTATTTCAATTACATAAGAACCTGATTGAACAGTTCCGTTAGTTGCCAATACACCAATATGTTTTGTTTCAGAATAATTGCCAATAATTTCTGATGTTGGGCGAATAACACCTAACACTCTCTTGCTTTCATCAATTAATGGCAAATCTTTCTGCTGAATATTTCGCAAAGCCTTTGCAGATGCAGTGTTGCAGGCAAGAATTACTAAATGGCAACCCTGATTAAAAAACCAGTTTACGCATTGCAATGTATAATGATACACTGTTTCAAAGCTGCGTGTGCCGTAAGGGCTGCGGGCATTATCGCCCAAATACATGTAGGTATATTCAGGAAGTTGATGCACTATTTCTTTTAAAACAGTTAAGCCTCCGTAACCGCTATCAAAAACACCTATCGCACCTTTATTTGTATTCATAAAAAAACCTCAGCAAATTTGCTGAGGTTTAAAATTATAATTATTTATGTTAAACAAAACGTCATTTCGAGATTGGTTCCTGCCCAACGAGAAATCGCATTATAATAAACCGAAAAAGATTTCTCAGCACGAACCTCGAAATGACGAAATGCATTTCGACTAATTTTTAGGAACTGGTTTTGGTTGTGTTTTAGGAGCAGTTGACGGGGCTGTTAAAGCCTTTACTCTGTCTTCCAAATCTTTTGGTAAAGGAATTTTTAATTTACCCAATACTCTTAACGCCAACTCATCTGTTTGATTGCCCCAGAAAATAGCATCAGGTTTTAAGATGTAGGTATATTTCTGCTCATTAATTACAACTTGTAAAGCCTCATAAATTTTTGAAAGATAAGGGGCTAAATATTCACGTTGTTTTGCCTGATATTTTTCGTTCTGGTATTGTTGCCAGTTAATCAACTTAGATTTTAAGTTGTTTACATCTTCAACTCTTCTTTGTTTTACAGCAGGCGTTAAATTATTAGGCGTAGCAGTATCTTTTTTTAGTAAACTGTCTTTTAGTTTATAGTCTGCCAATAAAACATCATATTCTGCACCGATTGAGTCTGCAGCAAAAATTTTCATCAGTGAATCAACTTTTTGAATGCCCGGCATTAAAGGCAAAATTTGTTGTTCATCAAATACACCAATTTTTACTTGCTGTGCATTAACAGTGTTTGCCAAAAGAAGACCAATTGTTAAAAAAAACGACAGGGTTAAAATTTTTTTCATTATAAAATATGTAACAGATTAATAAAAAAACCTTGAAGCATCTTCTTCAAGGTTTGTGATGAAAATATGATTTAATTAATTCTTTACAGGTGCTTTAACCGGAGTTTTAGCTCCACCGCCAACAGGGCTTGCAGGTTTAATTCCACCTTTTAAAGCTTTAATCTGGTCTTCAATTTCTTTTGGTAAAGGAATTTTCATTTTATCCAACACTCTTAAATTGAATTCATTTGCTTTTTCAATTTCAAAATATTCAAACACATCGGGTTTAAATATCTGAGTGTATTTCTGCTCTGCAATTACTTCCTGCATGGCACCGTACATTTTTTCTAAGAAAGGTTGCAAGTATTCACCTTGCTTTCTTTGATATTCCTGTTGTTGATATTGTTGCCAACCTACCAATTTAGCCTTCAATTTATTTACTTCATCAATTCTTACTTTTTTAATAGCTCCGCTTAAAGACTTAGGGGGAGTTGTATCGTTTTTCAATAAGCTATCTTTATATTGAAAATCTGCGTAAGTAATTTCATATTCAGATTGTAAAGAATCTTTTACAAATTTTTGCATTAAAGAATCTACTCTTTGAATACCGGGCATCAAACTTAAAACAGCTTCACGATCGAACATGCCGATTTTTGCTTGTGCATTGGAGCTACTTGTAAATACAAAGCTGCTTGCTAAAACTGCCAATGCTAATACAACTTTTTTCATCTTTTTTGTTTTGTTATTTATATGTTTTTTAGTTTTTGTTTTAAAGTTTGATGCCTAATTCTCTCAGTACATCATCACTTTTATCTAATTTAGGGTCGGCAAATATAACGGTAATTCCCTCACTTTTATCCAGCACAAAATCATATGCTTTTGCCACAGCAATTTTTTGAATGGCGTTGTAAACCTTATCCTGTATAGGTTTAACTAATTTCTGTCTTTCTTTAAATAAATCTCCTTCGTAGCCGAAACGCTTTTTCTGTAAATCTCTAACCTCTTTTTCTTTATTAAACAATTCAGCTTCGCGTTTCTTTTTTAATTCATCGCTAAGCATAAATTGTTCTGCATCATAATTCTTGTACATTTTATCTAATTCAGCCTGCTTATCATCAATTTCTTTTTGCCATTGGCTGCTTATCTGCTGAATTTGCTTATCAGCATTTTTATACTCAGGCAGTTTGTCTAAAATGTACTTAGTATCTATTACTGCATAGCGTTGTGCATTAGCAGTAAAAGCAACAAATAAGAAACAGAAGGCTATAAAAAAAATCTTTTTCATACAGCATATTTTAATGAATTATTATTCCGGCTCATACCCTAACATAAATGTAAACCTGCTCATATCTTTTAAGCTTCCACCTTGTGTGTATCTATCTAAACCAATTCCATAATCAAAGCCTAACAATCCGAACATTGGTAAATAGAAACGCATACCAATACCAACTGAACGTCTTAACTCAAATGGGTTATAGGTTTTCATATTATACCAGCCATTTGCTGCTTCAAAGAAAGTAAGAGCATAAATGGTACTGCTTGGGTTTAAACTTAGCGGATAACGAACTTCTAAAGTGTATTTATTAAATATAGTAAAGTATTGGTTAGTTCCTGATTGATCGGGGTTAACTTTTACATTAGATGAGTTGTAAACAGGATAACCTCTGTGTGCAATAATATCGTAACCGATTAATGCATATTGATTACTTAAACCTGCATCGCCTACCTGAAAACGCTCGAATGGAGAAATCTGCAAGCCTGGATTATATCTTCCCAAGAAGCCATATTTAGCAGCCAACTTCATTACAAACATTTTGTTATGGTCTTCTCCTCTTGGTTTGCTTAAAGGAATGTACCATTCACCGTTAAAACGCCATTTGTGGTATTCAATCCATTTATAAGGGTTGCTCTGTTCAATAAAATTCTTATCAATTAAAGAGTAAGGCGGAGTTAACTGTAAACTCAATAAGAAATTAGAACCACTGCTCGGGAATAAAGGTTGGTTAACAGATGAACGCTGTAACGCTACCTTAAAATTAAAATTGTTTGAGAAACCATTATTAAAGCCAGGCAATGTTACGGGACTGATGTAATAATTTACTAAGTGATATTGGGTAAAACCTAATGAGGTTGATAATGAGAAATAATCATCCGGCCATTTTAATTGCTTAGATAAACCAACAGAAAAACCTGTTGTTTTTAAATAAGATTTATTAGCTGCTGCCGATGTGTAAGTACCTGTTGTGGGGTCGTAGGCATTGGCAAACTTGGTATCATAAACTGATACGGATAATGCATTCCTTTTTTTACCGCCCAGCCATGGTTCGGTAAATGAGAAGTTGTATGACCGGAATGCACGACCATTACTTTGTACACGTAAACTTAATTTCTGCCCATCACCCATCGGAATCTGGAAAGGATGATAAGATGAGCGGCTGAATAAATTACGTAATGAGAAGTTATTGAAACTGATACCCACTGTACCTGTTAAACCGATAGAACCTCCCCAACCTGCACTTAATTCTAACTGGTCGCTGGATTTTTCTTCAACCTGCCAAGTAACATCCACCGTTCCGTCATCAGGATTAGGAACAACATTTGGGTTTATTTTTTCTGCATTAAAGAAGTTTAACTGAGAAAGTTCGCGTTGAGAACGGATTAAATCCTGACGGCTGAATTTTTCACCCGGCAATGTTCTTAACTCGCGGCGAATTACATAGTCTTTCGTTTTTTCATTTCCGGTAATACGAATGTTTTTCCATGTAGCCTGCGGGCCCTCTATAATACGTATTTCATAATCGATAGTATCGTTATAAACAGCAGTTTCTACAGGGTCTGTTCTAAAGAATAAATATCCGTCATCCATATAATAACTACCCACATCGCCACCTTCTGGAGAGCCTTTTCCTAAGCGTTTACTAAGTGTTTCAAGGTTATAAGTATCTCCTTTTTTAATACCAAGAATTACTGTAAGGATAGAATCTGAGAACTTGGTGTTACCTCTCCACGTAATATTTCCGAAATAATATTTATGCCCTTCTTTTAATTTAATATCTATGTTTAAATTTTTCTTCGAATTAGGATACACTAAATCTTTAACAATATTGGCATCTCTATAACCGATAGAGTTATAATATTCAATTAATTTTTCTTTATCTTCTTCGTATTTTTTCTGATTGAATTTAGCTGAAGTAAACAGTTTAAAACGAACGTAAGGATCTAATAATTTTCTTGTTTTACTTGGCGTTAAATAACCTTTATCAGCCATATAATCCATAAAAGTATAAGGCTTTACTTTTATGATTCCGCCGGTATCCTGTGCCGGAAATAATGTTAAACGGGATTGCTCTTTTGTATTCTTTAATTGTTTCTTTAAAGTATTTGTTTCAACAGTATTGCCTTCAAAACGAATATCACTTATGCGAACTTTTGTTCCCTTACTTACAATAAAGTTTAAACTGATAGAATTATTGCCTATATTATTAGTACTCTTAATCTCATCAATTACTACGTTTACATTTTGAAACCCTTTCTCGAAGTAATATTTTTTAATAGCTTCAACAGCAGAGCGTTTCATGTTTTCTGTAATAACCCTGCCTTTTACCAAACCTGTTTTGCCCGATAAATCATCAACCTCTCCTTTTTTTGCATTTATGAAACGAAAATCTGAAAGCCTTGGCCTTTCTGTAACTTCAATTTCAATATCTAATTTATTTCCGTTTAAGCCTGTGAAATAAATTTTTACATCGTTAAAATAGTTTTGATTCATCAACTTTCTGATGCTTTTGCTGAACGCATCCGTACCCGGAATAGAAACCTCATCTCCCGTATTTATACCTGCAATTGAAAGCAAAAGGTTTTCATCAAAGTACTTATTGCCGGTAATTTTAATCGAGTTGATTTTATATTTTTTCGGCGTTTTTTGACTGAAAATATTAATCAAATCCGCATCAATAGAGGTAATAGTAGTATCAGTTTTTTCCTGTGAATAGCTTACAAAAGCAGTTAAGGTTAAAATGAAACTCAGCGTAAAAATTTTGTACACTTGGTGCATCCGGTTTGTTTATTTAAAATCGGGCTTGGTTAAAGCCCGGAAATAGTCAAATTTATAAGGTGGGCAAATTAAAGGGAATATTTAAAAGTGTTTGTTAAATCAGCCATATTATTTCTGTGTTTGCAGGTAATTTAAGGTTAAAGCGGGCTTGTTTTTACCTGTTTGCCTGTTTTTCCGAATCTTCTTTCCCTGTTTTGAAAGTCTAAGATGGCTTCATATAAATGTACTTTTCTAAACTCAGGCCAGCGTGTATTGGTAAAATACAACTCTGCGTAAGCTAATTGATATAATAAGAAATTACTAATTCTGTATTCTCCGCTGGTTCTTATCATTAATTCAGGATCGGGAAAAGCACTGGTAGCAAGGTATTGCTGCAATGTATCCTGATTAATTTCTGAAGGGTTTATTTTTCCTGATTGAACATCTAAGCCGATATTTTTTACGGCATTTACCAATTCCCAACGGCTGCTGTAGCTTAATGCCATTATTAAATTCAACCCTGTATTTTGAGCCGTCATTTCCAGGGCTTCCTGCAATTCATTGTCTACATTTTGCGGAAGCATAGTTCTGTTGCCTATTACATGCAGGCGGATATTATTTTTATTAAGTGTAGGAACTTCTTTGTGAATAGTATCAACCAATAAGCTCATTAAGCCGGTTACTTCGGGCTCGGGCCTATCCCAATTTTCTGTGCTGAAAGCATAGAGTGTAAGGTATTGAACGCCTAATTCTGCACAACCTTCTACAATATTGCGTACACTTTCTACACCGTGAAAGTGGCCGTATAATCTTTCCTGACCTTGCTCTTCTGCCCAACGGCCATTACCATCCATTATAATGGCAATATGTTTTGGCAAGCGGTTTTTATCAATTTGTTCTGCCGAAGGCTGCATAATTTCTTACTGCTTTAGCGACAAAAGTAATGAAAGGAATTTTGTGATGAGAAACTATAAAATCAGCAAACGATTAATATGTGCTATCGGGTACAATAATTACACTTTCTTTTCCGGTGAATTTTTTACCTACGTTAAACATTTTTACGTCTTTAAAATCCTGTGTGCTTTCAAAACCAATAGCTGTTACTTTCTGGCGGCCGGGCTGGCTTAGGGTTATTAATTTATCTGTGTAGTATTTCCCTGTGTTTTGATCCCAGTATAATTCGTTTGTCCAAAGTGTGTCTTTTTTTACAGTAAAGGCAATAACACTATCTCTTAATAACACTTTATTCTCTCCTTCTAAATAACGACCATATTTTGCAAATAACTGGCTTTCTACCTGTGCTGCACTATCAAAAAAATCTACATGCAAGGTGTTAGGGAAAACAACGCGTGGTACATCGAACTGATAACGCTGCATATATGGTGCAGTTAATTTGGCTTTTATTTTTCCTGCATTACTTAAATAGTTTTCAATTTTATAGCCTTCTTCTACACCTATTTTTTTTGCATCTACTGCTTTGGCAAAATCAATATCGCCTTGTTTGTTTTCGCAGGCTGCGAAACAAATGATTAGCAGTAATGTAATGAGTTTGATATTAAATGAAGATATTTTCAATACAGTTTATAAAGTGATGACAAATATCTTATAAAGCTCTTTAATAAAATGCAAAGTTTATGTTGAATATTGAACCGAACGTACAAGTGCCTGCCTGCCGGTAGGCAGGAGTGACACAACGATGCTTAATAGCAGTAATACAGCTTAGTACATTATCTTTTTAACTCAAGATTAGTTTACTTTACTTAGTGCCAATAAACCTTTGTATAGCAAATACGGATCTGCAATTAATTTATTGCGAAGATGTGGTGTAAAAAATTCCATATCTCCGCCGGTAAGTAATACCTGTAAATCATTATACTGTTCATTATATAATTCTATAATACCATCTATTTCTTTGCTCATTCCTAAAATAACACCGCTTTGCAAATTGGTTGCTGTATCGTAACCTACCAATGGAAAATTATGAGTTGGTTTTACCAAAGGCAATAAAGCTGTTTGCTCGTGCATGGCTTTGAAACGCATGTACATACCGGGAGAAATGCTGCCACCAAGAAACTGATGAAACTTGCTTATATAATTATAGGTTATGCAACTACCTAATGCAATGGCTAATACATGTTGATTGGGAAATAAATCTACCGCTGCTGCACAAATGGCTAATCTATCTGCACCAATAGTTTCAGGTTTACCAACGGGTGTTGTAAAATTAATTTTACTGTCGGCATTAAGTTTATGAAAGTCGGTGGTTTTTTGAAGTACTGTTTCTATTTGCGGATTATGATTAATAACAGAAGAAAGAATGGCTTTCTGTGGTTTGTATTGATGAATAATATCTTCTATAGTGGTTACATTATCATCGCTTAAAACAATAGCTTCTTTCAATTCATTATCATGAAATACTGCACACTTTAAACGGGTATTGCCAAAATCGAAACACAATGCGGTTTGCATAAGGTATGGTTTTATCAGGTGCCGAAGTTAAAGCCTTTCAACTCTTTAAAATGACCGTTTAATTGAATTCTTTGTTTTAAGCTTTCTATGCTGCCTGCAACATTAATAATTTTTTTCAAGTGTCTTCGTAAATATTCTAAGCGTTGTTCTTCATTAAACAACCCCAACAATTCATATTCTTCCTGAATGTTTAAACCTGCATGATGTGCCACATCATAACTTAACAGCTCGTCATCAGCCTTTTTAAAAACTTTCTGCACATTAAGCATTGAATGAAATTGCCTGATGCTTGATAAAACATTCGGCATTAATTTTTTATTGGTTACTGCATTATTTGCAGGATAGCTAACAATAGCACCTGCGTACAGTTTATCTGGAATGGATTGAATGGTTTCTAACACTTTAAAAATTTTAATGCCTTCTGTTTTAACATCCATTCTGCCATCTTCATACACTTTTACAATTTCTTTTATCGCTATTAAAGTGCCTAAATCAGTTAAGTTGTTTTCTATAACAACAGGAATACCGAAAAGCTTTTTTTCTACAAAACATTCATTAATCAATTGTTTATAACGTGGCTCAAATATGTGCAGGTTAAGGCTTTCGCCGGGATATACAACTAAGTTTAGCGGAAAAACGGGAATAAAATTCGTCATAGATAAACAAAATAAAATAATACAATCAGAAAGCAACAAAGTTATCTTCGCAGCATGAAAATATCCGGATTTTCATTTGTAAGAAATGGTTTTGATTATGGTGTTCCTTTTTTAGAATCCATTCAATCTGTATTGCCTGCCTGCGATGAATTTATTATAGTTGTAGGTAATTCTGATGATGGTACACGTGAAGCCATAGAACAATTACATTCACCCAAAATAAAAATTATTGATACTGTTTGGGATATGAGTTTGAAAACAGGCGGTAAAATTTTTGCTCAACAAACTAATATCGGTTTAGATGCTTTAACAGGTGATTGGTGTTTTCATATTCAGGCAGATGAAGTAATTCATGAAAATGATTCATCAAAAATTATGAATGCTATTAAAACCGAAAATGCTAATAAAAAAGTAGAGGGTTTTATTTTACCATACTATCATTTCTGGGGTGGCTATAATTATATAAGAAACACCAGAAGAATTCATAAACATGAAGTAAGAATATTCAGAAATGGTTTGGGAGTAAGATCTTACAGAGACTCGCAAGGTTTCAGAAAATTCAAATCGATTGAAGGTTATAATAACGGAATTGATACAGGAGAGAAACTAACTGTAAAAAAAATTGATGCACCCATTTTTCATTATAATGGCATAAGGCCACCATCAAGCTTTAGAAAAAAAGCTGAATTAATGGGTTCATTTTATAAGTCTGAAGCTGAGGTTGCCAAAGAGTTAGATGAAAGAAAATATGATTGGGATAATGTTGATAGAGTTATTGAATTTAAAGGCTCTCACCCCGCATTAATGCAACCTTTGGTTAACGCACAGGATTGGGAATATGTTTATAACCCTGCAAAAGCTGTTTGGAAAACAAAAGATAAACTTATTCAACCCATTGAAGATGTATTAGGTTTTAAATTTGGTGAATATAAAAACTACAAACTCATAAAATAAAGCCCTTGCTTTCTGCTGTTATCATATCATTTAACGAAGAAAAAAACATTGCACGTTGTTTGAAAAGTTTACAAGCTGTGGCAGATGAAATTGTAGTGGTAGATTCTCTTTCAACAGATGCTACTAAACAAATTTGTGAAAGCTTCGGTGTACAGTTTATTGAGCAAAAATTTTTGGGTTATATAGAACAAAAAAACTTTGCCATTACTCAAACAAAACATGATTTTATTTTAAGTTTAGATGCAGATGAAGCATTAAGTGATGATTTAAAAAAATCTATTCTTCAGCAAAAACAAAATAGTTTTCAATACGATGCTTACAGCATGAATCGTTGTACAAACTTTTGTGGAAAGTGGATTAAACACGGCACATGGTACCCTGATAAAAAGATACGGTTAATTAATAAACATAAAGGAAAATGGGGAGGTGTTAATCCACATGACAAGCTTGAAATGCAGTCAGGAAGTAGTATTCAGCATTTAAAGGGAGATTTATTGCATTACAGTTATTACTCTTTAGAAGAAGTAATAACTCAGAATAATAAGTTTACTTCTATTCAGGCTAAAGCTATGCTGCAACAAGGAAAGAAGGCTTCACTAATTAAATTATTCGCCAATCCATTAGTTGCTTTTATTAACGGCTATATTTTTAAATTAGGTTTTTTAGATGGCGTTGATGGCTTCTTCATCGCATCATCTGTAGCCTATCAAACAATGGCTAAGTATGCTAAGTTGATGAAGTTGCAGCAAAAGAAGAATGCATAATTTTATTCAAGTGATAAACCATTGCAATTACAAAAGAAAAAATGGTTATGCCATACTGCCCTTCTAAACTATCATCAGTTATTAATGGAATTAAAAGAACAATTGCTGTTACAAAAGAAAAAATATTTTGTTTAAAAAGATAGTGGTACAATAACCAAATACCAATTGAAAAAGCAATCATTCCCACCAAACCACTACCGGCAAAATAAACCAACCATTCATTGTGAGGAATAAAACGTTCATCAGGTAAAGTTTTCGGATAGTGTACATCATACCACTTTACTGCTTCCTTTCGTATATCCCCAAAACCAATGCCTGTAAAGGGTTTCAGCATACCAACATCATAACCTGCCTTTAACGAAAGCCATCTTCCGCCATCGGCAGAGCCTTGTAAATAATTATTATTACTGAATTGTTTAAAATCCCAAACAACATATTGCAATCTGTTTTTTAAAGTTGGTAACGCATAAAAACAAATTGCTGATAGGGCAATCATCACAGCAAAAAAAGCAGCAGCATATTTTCTTGTTTGCTGTTTCACTAAAAAATAAAACAGCATTATTAACATGGCAGCATACAAACAAATTAAGCCTGTTCTTGCAGCCATAAAATGTAAAAAAGTAAATAATAAAGCAACGGCTGTATAACCAATAATTTTTCCCGTCATTTCGAAGGTTCTTGCCTGAGAAATCTCATCATTATATTTAACAGATTTCTCGTTGGGCGGGAACCCAATCTCGAAATGACGTTTACTTTTTGGAGAAATATTCAACTGCCAACACATTAATAGCATGGTTAATACAATCAACCAACTGAACCGTATGTGGTCATCATCCAACCAAACAGGCATTACTTTAGCAACTAAATAAGACTTTTCAATCGCATCTTTATCAGCAATGTATTGCCAAATACTCCAACCACTTGCCAATAAAACCAAAGCTGTTAATGCCCAGATAATAATTTTTATTTGTTTGAATGAAGGTTGAAGTGATAATAAACCAGAGCCTATTGTAATTAACAATAATTTATTAATAAACAATTGCCACCACTCATTGGTATCACTGCTCCATAAACCTGAAAAAGCAACAGGAGCGACTATAAATAAAGAAGCAATAAAAAATTGTTTAATAATTTGCTTATCAAAATTTCTCTTCAATAACAATAAAATCATTGCTGCAGCAATAACTGATAACGCTGCTCTGCTTATAAAAAAAGCAAGCAGTAGCAGAATAACTGTCCAGCAATAATTTTTAAAAATCAGTTTCATTGTATTGCACGAATTTCAATGAAATACTGCTTAATTAACATGTTCTGATAAAAAATAATTCCTGCAATAAATCTATTTTGTAACATTTGTACGTTATGTGGCAGCAGTTATTAAAAGATATTCAGCAAAGCAATATTAAATCATTAGCCAGAGCTATTTCGCTGGTTGAAAATGAATTTGAAGGCTATACTGAATTATTAAAAATATTACCTGCTTCTTCAACAAAAATTATTGGTATTACAGGTCCGCCGGGTGCAGGTAAGAGCACTTTGGTTGATGCATTAATTGGCGAAATTATTCAGCAAAATAAAACTGTTGCTGTATTATGTGTTGACCCATCATCTCCCTTTAATCTGGGTGCATTATTAGGAGACAGAATAAGAATGAATGAATGGTACAACAACCCGAATGTATTCATCCGTTCATTGGCAACAAGAGGAAGTTTGGGTGGATTACATCCAAAAATTATTGAAATAACAGATGTATTAAAAGCTGCACCATTTCATCATATTATCATAGAAACAGTTGGTGTAGGGCAAAGTGAAATTGAAATTGCAGGGCTTGCAGATACAACAATAGTAACGGTTGTACCCGAAGCAGGCGATGAAATACAAACTATGAAAGCAGGCTTAATGGAAATTGCAGATGTGTTTGTAGTAAACAAAGCAGACAGGCCGGATGCTGATTTGTTTATTAAAAATCTGCGACAAATGTTAGCTCCATCTTTTCATACCAAACAACATGAAATTGCCATTGTAAAAACCATTGCCAATGAAAAGAAAGGTATTAATGAGTTGTATGAAAAAATTATTACGCATCAACAATTAACAAACACTAACGAGAGAAAAAATTATTTACTTACCGAGAAAGCGTTCCATTTAATTCAACAAAGAAGAATGAAAGATGTAAGTAAAGCAACATTGCAAAAAGAGATTGCAGCCATTGGGCATTTCAACCTCTATCAATTTATTGAAACATTTTAATCTCTGCGAAAACTCAGTATTCACTGTGTCTCTGCGGTGAAAAACTACCCGTTAATCCGCTTTTCATTCTTCCACCATTTGTAACCAATAAAGGCACCGATTGCCAAAGGTGTAGCCATTAAATAAAGTATACCGCTGTTTAAGCCCTGTGCAGGGCCTTCACCTAATTGCTCAGCAGTTTTAGTACAAATAGAACATTGTGCAAATGAAGAATGAATAGTGGATAATGAAAAAATAATAACTGCGAATACTTTATAACACAACTGCTTCATCACAAAAAAATTTTCTCTGCAAAGATAAAACCCTTCAACAGATAAATTGATTATCTTTCTTGTTCAACTTTTTATCATGCAAAACAGAAGAAAGTTTATACAACAAGTTAGTGTTTTAGCAGGTGCGTTTTCAGCTAACAGCTTATTCAATCAATTACATGCAGAAAGTTTTGAAAAAGCAAACAAAAGCAAACAACATGTATCTGCAGAAACATTGGCAAGTGATGAAGATTATTGGAGTACTATTCAACAATCATTTACAGTTAATCCTAATATTATCATTTTAAACAATGGCGGTGTAAGTCCTGCTCCACGTGTTGTGCAGGAGGCTTTAGACAGGTATAATAAGTTATGCAATGAAGGGCCATCTTATTATATGTGGCGGATTTTAGACCAGGGGCGAGAACCACTCCGACAAAAATTAGCCGATTTAGCAGGATGCAATGCAGAAGAAATAGCCATCAACAGAAATGCCACCGAAGCATTGAATACCGTTATTTATGGTTTGAATTTAAAAGCAGGCGATGAAGTTATCGGTACTAAGCAGGATTACCCCAATATCATTCAGGCTTATAAACAAAGAGCAGCAAGAGAGGGAATTGTATACAAACAAATCAACTTTAATTTTCCTATTGAAGATGATGACACTATTGTTGCAGCGTTTGAAAAAAATATTACGCCGAAAACAAAAATTATTCATGTTACCCATGTTATTAATTGGGTGGGACAAATTATGCCTGTAAAAAAAATTGCAGACATGGCACATAAGCACGACATTGAAGTTATTTGCGATGGTGCACACAGTTTTGGTTTGTTAGATTTTAAAATACCTGATTTAGGTTGCGATTATTTCGGTACATCCTTACACAAATTTTTAAGTGCCCCAATCGGCAGCGGTTTACTATGGATTCAAAAAGATAAGATTGAAAAAATATGGCCTTTAACGTGTAACGGAGAACCGCAAAGCAGCAATATAAGAAAGTTTGAAACCCTTGGTACACGAAGCTTTGCAATTGAACAGGCCATTGGCGAAGCAGTTAATTTTCAAAATGCAATCGGTAATAAACGTAAAGAAGAACGCATCCGTTATTTAAAAAATTATTGGGCAGAACGGGTACAAAATATTCCTAAAGTAAAATTGCATACTTCTTTAAAAGCAGCTTATTCATGTGCCATTTGCGGTGTAAGTGTTGATGGCATTACGCCCGGAGAATTAGATGCTGCTTTAATGAATGATTATAAAATTCATACCGTTGGTATTGTTTGGGAAAACATCAGTTGTGTGCGGATAACACCGCATGTGTACACTTCAATAAAAGATGTAGAAAAGTTAGCAAAAGCCATTGAAGAAATTGCAGGAAGAAAGAAGTGAGTTTAGGTAACGGGCTTTTAGCTTTCATGGCATCGTTCCTTGCGTCGCATCCTGATACTTCGGGATACGTTCTGTTCGTTATTCAATTTTATTAAGTGAAGTTTTAAACCACTAAGAAACAAAGTATGACTGGGTTATGGTTTTATTTGTTGCATAATGTTATAAACGTACAAGTGTGCGACGCAACGAAAGCATCATAGCAGTACCAATGCTTGTTTCAAAATAACTTTTCGTTTAATCAATCAACTTATTTTTGCAGCTAAACTTTCCTTATTATGAATTTGAAGGCAGTAGATGTAGTTGAACATATTAATGGCAGCGATTTTAAAAATAAATACTACAATACTTCCACGCCTGTTATTATAAAAGGTTTGGCTAAACAATGGCCTGCTTATAATAAATGGAACTGGTCTTTTTTTAAAGAACTGGTTGGCGATAAAAAAGTGGCTTTATACAATAATGTAAAAAGCGATGCTTATACGCCCATTAATACGGCTGATGATTATAAAACCTTTGGTGAATACATTGATATGATTAGTGCAGGGCCTGCGGGATGGAGAATATTTTTATTCAACATTTTTGATCATGCACCGCAACTGATTAATGATTTTACCTGGCCTGATGAATTAATGACCGGCTTTGTAAAACGTTATCCTATGTTGTTTACAGGCGGGCAAGGTGCTATTACCCATATGCATTTTGATATTGATGTAAGCCATATTCTGCATACACAGTTTGTTGGCAGAAAAAGAGTGTTATTGTTTCCGTATAAAGAGCAACATAAACTATACAGAAAGCCTTTTGAAGTATTGAGTTTAGTTGACTTCAGTAATTATTACGATGCTGAAAAAAGTAAAGTGGATTATGAAAAATTTCCTGCATTGAAAAATGCAGAGGGTTATGATTTTATTTTAGAACATGGCGATACTTTATTCATGCCTGCCGGTTACTGGCACCATATGGAATATTTAGACAGTGGCTTTGCCATGAGTCTTCGTGCTATGCAAAACTCTTTAGGTGGTAAGCTGAATGGTGTATGGAATTTATTCGGCATGCGTAGTATTGATACAGTAATGAAAAAAACATTACCGCACCCTTGGTATAACTGGAAGCAACAGAAAATTTTTGAATTGGCTGAGAAAGAGTTGGTATAGTAATCAGCTAAATATTTGCATTACATAATTATACGGAAACGGCAGCTAAAAATTGCTCATACATTTTCCTCCATTCAATCCATTCAGGTTGTTCAGTTAAAAAATGATTATGGAATAAACTGATAAATGTGCCGTTAACAGATTGTATTATCTCATAATGTTGCATCATTTCTGCGTACGCTTGCTGTACCGTATTTTTTTGATGGAAAATTGAATTGGCTTCCATAAAACTGAAAGGGTGAATTAACAATTCAGTGGATTCATTCTTTTCTACATCAAACCAGTAAAAGGCTTTACTTGTTGAAGCTCTGAAGCCATTAATACTTCCGTAAGCCATTGAATAATCATCTGTAAACCCTTGCTGTATCAATGTTCTGTAAGTTTGCGGTACAATAAACCGTAAGTAATGGTTGCGTGAAATAGTAATTGGATGCTGGATAATATTTGATAAAGTATTTCTTTCTTTCAGTAATAACTCATTGCTTACATCTTCACTACTTTTATAAGATGGATGCAAGCCTGTAACATATTGCTCTGCTAACCGTTGATATAGGTTTTTAATTGCTTTTTTAGTTGCTAAAACATTTCTATCGAATTTTCCTTTTCTTAATAAAGTGAGCAAAAAGTAAACAGGCTGTAGTTTGTGTTTTTTATGTAATGCATCTAACCAATTAAAAGTATCAAACGGGTCTTGCTTCCATCCGCTATAAACATTGCCTTGCTCAACAACAGCAGTAAAGTTTCCTTTCAGCAGCTCTTTATAAAATATAAAAACATTTTTTATAACTGAATGATGTAAGTATTGATAAGCAATATCTATATCATAAGTTGGTATAAACGTAAATTGTGAATTGTGAATTGCAAGTGAACGAATTACTTCTTTTATTTTCTTTAACCATAAATCAACTAAAGGTAAATACAGAAAATTATTTTTATAAGCAGTACTGTTGGTATGACTATATCTCGCATGTTCATCTTTTTCATGCGGTAAATATTCTTCATACCTGCTTATTAAATAAAAAGATGCTGCTAACACATCAAAAGCAATAGTTCCTTCAGTTTTAAAAAATGCAGTTAACCCGTTCCATTCAAAACAATCAATTGTTTGTACTTCAATTTTTGTTTGAAATAATAGTGAGTGTGGTTTAATCCATACTTCATCATCATGAATTGTTGTTGATGAATAATTTAATTTGAATAATGATGAGGCTTTGTATTCGTTAACATTATCAGTTAAAATAACATCGGCTTCAAACAATGTATCTACAATGTATTGAAGCCGATTGGTAATATGTGCTGAATAAATTATCAATCAACAGTTATTAATTTTTATTTCTCTCTTTCCACATTTCATTAAATGTTTTCTGGCTGAAATCTAAGTTGGCCCTATGTGTTGTCCATCCTTTAAAAACGTTATTTACCACAAAATTTTTCATTTTACCATTAGCAAGGTTCATCATCTTTCTGTTAAGGCTTGCTGTTTTCCAAACTTTCCATGCCAAACGTTCGGCTAATGTACTATCACCTTTAACAACGGCTTCGTGCCTGTTTTCTAATAATAATTCATGCAGATTAATTCTTACAGGACAAACTTCTGTACAGTTACCGCAAAGCGATGATGCATAACTTAAATGTTTGTATTCATTCAAACCACGTAAATGAGGCGTAATTACTTTACCAATCGGGCCACTATAAGTTGTTTCGTAGCTATGACCGCCGATATTTTTATAAACGGGGCAAGCATTTAAACAAGCTCCGCAACGTATGCAATACAATGCTTCTCGTGTAGTAGGATTGGCTAATAAATTAGTTCTTCCGTTGTCTAATAATATCACATACATTTCTTCGGGGCCATCTGTTTCTCCTGCCTGTTTAGGGCCTAATATAATTGTGTTGTAAGAAGTAACCTGTTGCCCTGTTCCATAAGTTGCCAGCAAAGGCCAGAACAAAGCCAAATCATTAATTGATGGAATTACTTTTTCTATACCAACAATAGCAATATGTGTTTTAGGCCAGGCACAACTTAATCTGGCATTGCCTTCATTTTCTGTAACAGCAATACCGCCAACATCTGCTAAAATAAAATTGGCACCGGTAACTCCCACTTCTGCCTGTACATATTTTTCGCGTAATTTTTTTCTTGCAACCAATGTAAGTTCTTCAGGAGATAAACCACCGGGAACGCCTAATTTATCTGCAAACAAACGGGCAATATCTTCTTTACTTTTATGCATAGCAGGCGTAACAATATGATAAGGTGGTTCATTATCTAACTGCTGTATGTATTCGCCCAAATCTGTTTCTATACTTTCAATTCCTTTTTCTTCTAAGTAATGGTTTAAATGAATTTCTTCTGTAACCATACTTTTACTTTTTACAACCGTTTTACAGTTTTTAGCTTCGCATATTTTACCAATTTCTGCTAAAGCCTGTTCGGTTGTTTCTGCCCAGATAACTTTAGCACCGCGAGCCGTAATTTGTTTTTCAAACAGTTCTAAATTTTTATCTAAGTTTTCAATAGCACGCCATTTTATATTCTTAGCACGTTCTCTTGCCAGCATAACATTGTTAAACTGCTGTTTGCCCAAAGGCACGGTAGCATTGTATTTGCCAATGTTAAAGTTTATTTTTCTGCGATGGTCTAAGTCCGCAGCTTTAATGGTACTCTTTGCAATAAATGATGATGCGTTACTCATGTAAAATGTATTGTAGGTACTTGGCGTTTTGAACATTAATGAATTACTTATTGCAGTTTATCCTGAGCGTAGCCGAAGGACACACTTTTACTGCAACAACAAATTCAGCTATTTTTTCATACTCTTAAAATGCTTTGCTGTAGCATCTAAAGTTTCATAAAATTCCTCTCCGTACTTTCTTATCAATGCTTCTTTTAAAAAAACATAAGCCGGTACTTTTAACTTTTTACCAAGACTGCATGCTGCTTTACACAAATCTTCTCTCGGCTCGTAGTTCACAAATTCTAAATCTTTCGTTTGCTTACTTTTTGAAATTTTTATAGGAAACAAATGGCAGCTTATGGGTTTCTTCCATTTTATTTTTCCTTCATTATAAGCTTGCTCAAAAGCACAGAGAATAGTTCCCTTTTTATCTTTAAAACCGTATGCACAAATACCGCCGTTAACAGTTGGTGTAACCCAACCGAATTCTTTATCGTAAACATATTTGCCTTGCCTTTCTGTTTCTTTAATGCCTTCTTCTGTCATATAAGTTTTGGCAGCTTCATAAGATTTTAAAATAAAATCAAGCTCTTCATTTGAAAGCGGAGCACCGGCATCTCCATCTTCGCAGCAGGCACCTTTACATTTGTTTAAATCGCAAACAAATTGTTCTTCAATTACTTCTGTACTTATTAAAGCATTGTCTATAGAAATCATGCTGTAAAGCTATTAGCAATTTTTAATTCTTCCACTTAAAAGTATTGATTAAATGTTTCATGTCTTCCTTCAAAAAATCATTAACAGGTTTTAATGAATCTTCGTTGGGTGCTGCATCAAAATATAAAGCACCACGTAAAAAATGTTTAACAGAATCAGTTAATAAAAACTGATTGGCTGTAGCTGCATTACCGCCAATTTTAAAAGCTGCACCATGAATGTTATTAGCTGTTGCAAAAACACTATCATCTATAGAAGTGGCATTACTGCTGTGTTTGTAAGTAAGTTGATACGAGCCGTTTAATAAATGTTCAAAAGTGTTTGCTGCTAAACTATCTACATATTTTCCTTCTGTATTTTTTACTTTAAAAGTGGCTTTGCCACCAATAAGATTATAGCTAATGTAAATTCTGCCGTTAAACTGTGGAAAGTCTATATTAACCCACCATGGGTTTTCGGGGCTTTCGCCGAAAAAGCTGGAATCTTTTACCACATTGGCATACGCCGGATACTCGAATGTATAAGGATAGCCTTCTTTATTAAATAGCTGATATTTTTTTTGCGGAAAAGCTATATTAAAATAACCTTTGGGTTTTGCAGTAAAAGGGCTGTTGCATGAAAGGAAGACAAAAGCCAGAAGACAGAAGATAGAAGATAGAAAATAGATAGATTTGCTTATTTGGAATTGAAATTTAACCGCATTATTCGACACCTGTTTTTTATTTACTAACTCCTTATTTCTGACTTCTGGCTTTTGTCTTCTCTTCATTATCATTCTTCAACTTGCGGTTTAATAGTTACTTTAATTTTATTAATGCGGGTTTTTTCAACATCTAAAACAATAAAATCGAAATCTTTTATAGTAACCAATTCATTCAACTCCGGAATTTTTCCGGCAATTTCTAAAACCAATCCTGCTAAAGAATCGCTTTCTCCTTTTACATTTTCAAAAGTGTCCGTGTTCAGTCCCATTACTTTACAAACATCATTAATCATGGTTCTGCCTTCAAATACATAATTGTAATCATCTAATTTTTTATACCCTAATTCTTCTTCATCAAATTCATCTTTAATATCGCCGATAACTTCTTCTAAAATATCTTCTAATGTTATAATGCCGCTGGTACCGCCAAACTCATCAACAACTACAGCAAAATGTATTCTTTTGCTTTGAAATTCGCGAAGCAAATCTTCAATCATTTTTTGTTCATGAACAAAATAAGTAGTACGAATTAATTTATGCCAGTCGAAAGATGCAGTTTCATTTAAATAAGGAATTAAATCTTTAGTATGCAATAAACCTACTATTTCATCTAAATCTTCTTTATACACCGGAATACGGCTATAGTGTAATTCTCTAACCTGTGTTAAAACCTCATCAAATGTTGAGTTATAATCTATTCCATGCACATCTAACCTTGTTTTCATTACTTGTTTTACAGTAATATCTCCAAAAGTTAAAATGCCTTTTAAGATGTTTTTTTCGTTTTCGTTAGAGCCGTTATCTGCTATGTCAATAGCGTGATACAATTCTTCGTTGGTAATAGCAGCACTTGAACGGTTTGATAGTTTCTTTTCAATAACATCGCTGTATTTTACCAGCCACTTACTCATACGGCGAAACAGATATTGTATAAACTCAATAAGCGGGCCCATATCTTTTGCAAAGCGAATATTGTTTTGTGTAGCCAGAATTTTGGGCATTACTTCAGCAAATAATATTAATAAAGAAGTTACAGCAATTACTTTTATTACAAATTCAACCCATTGAAAACCTGCAGTAAAGTTGAAGAGGCTATCTATTAAAATATTAGATATAATAATGATAGCAATATTGAGAAAGCTATTAGCTATTAATAAAGAACCTAAAAGAATTTTTGGCTCTTCCAGCAAATGCAGAATTCTTTTATAAGGATGTTGCTGCTTGGTTTTAAGTAAATTAATGTCTTTATAAGTAAGCGAAAAAAATGCAACCTCAGAACCACTTACTACGAACGATAAAAACAACAAACAAAGCAGTAACACAAACAATATAGAAGTGCCTTGTGTGTTTATAGAAGCTGTAAAAGCGTTTAACAAAACCGAGTGATAATCCAAACTGAAAAAATTTAGTTAACAATAGCAAGACGTATCCTGATTAATGCAAATGTATTGATTGAAAATTAAAAGGGCAGGCTTTCTCCGCCATCGCTTAATGGTGGAATATCTCCCGTAAAACCTTCTATGTTATCATGATTGCCATGCTCACCGCCACGTTTATCAAGCATAATTAAATTATCTCCAACAACTTCGGTGGCAAACTTTTTATTCCCTTCTTTATCTTCCCAACTTCTCGTACGTAAACGACCCTCAATATATACCAAGCTGCCTTTATGCAAATACTTCTGAGCCAATTCAGCTAAACCACGCCATAATACCAATGTATGCCATTCTGTTTGAGAAACTAACTTGCCATTACGGTCTTTATAAGTTTCGGTAGTTGCCAACGGAAACTTAGCAACAGCAATATTGCCTTCTAAATATTGTATATCCGGGTCTTTACCCAAATTGCCAATAAGCATAACCCTGTTAACTCCTCTCATAAGCTCATGATTTTAGTTAATTGAATTACAGACGTTTTAAAGTTAACCTTTTTAAGTAAAAAATAAAACAATAAAAAATGGGTAACCGGCAGCAGTAATACTTTTCAGCTTTCGTTGCGTCGCACACTTGTACGTTTTATTAACTATTCAGCATTTATTTTCTAACATTTAAAATATTATTCTTACAGCAAACCCGTAATAAAATGCTCTCCAAAAGCAAGAATTTTTTGCTGAAACCTCCCATTTTCATCCCGCTATTTTACCATTTATCCAAATTTAAAAAATAATTCTCAAAACCTTAAATTCGCTAAAATGCTTATCTGTGTTGAATTTCAGCCACTCTTAAACTATTTTATTCCGCCTATTACTAAAATAAACTTGGTACTATGTGTTGCATAGTACCAAATAAAATCACATCTTTGTGTTGTCAATGTACAAATTGAACAAAAAAATGTAAGCTTATGGATATTCAAAATACACAAAGCCAAATGCGAAAAGGGGTACTCGAATTTTGCATTTTGAGCGTAATAAAAAAAGGGGAAGTGTACCCCAGCGATATTGTTGAGCAAATGAAAAAAGCCAACCTGCATATTTTAGAAGGTACTTTATACCCTTTGCTTACCAGATTAAAAAATGCAGGATTGTTAACCTACCGTTGGGTGGAAAGTAACAGCGGGCCACCACGCAAGTATTTTGTAATGACAGAAACAGGTCTTGAGTTTTATAATGAATTAGAAAGAACCTGGAACGAGCTGGCAGATGCAGTAAAAGCCATTACACAAGAAGACAACAACACAAACTCCTCTGAAAACCCAACCCAACTTTAACCGAATAAACACAATGTTATGAAAAAAGTTATTAATATAAATTTCCAGGGCAGGGTGGTACCTATTGAAGAAAGTGCCTACGACATACTTAAAAAATATGTTGAAAGCCTTAGAAACTTTTTTGCAAACGAAGAAGGCAGAGATGAAATTATTAATGATATTGAAGGGCGTATTGCAGAATTGTTTAGCGAAACATTAAAAAAAGGATCAACCTGTATTACAGATGATGATGTTAATACCATTATTGCAAGTATTGGCCGCCCTGAAGATTTTGATGGAGAAGAAGCCAATGTAAAATCTCAATTAGGCGGAGAGCAAAAGCAAACATATACTAACGCAAATGCTAATACATCTCAACAAACATATACATCCGAAACTAACAGACGTTTATACAGAGATGAAAACAACAAAGTATTAGGCGGTGTATGCAGTGGTTTGGCCAATTATTTCGGTATAGACCCTACAGTTGTAAGAATATTAGCAGTAATATTTTTCGGACCGTTCTTTTTACCGTATTTAATACTTTGGGTGGTTATACCAAGCACCGCAACTAAAGTAATAGGCTCTCAACGTAAAAGATTATACAGAGATACAGATGATAAAGTTATTGCAGGCGTATGTAGTGGTTTAGCACAATACTTTCATGTAAGTGTTTGGCTACCCAGAATAATATTTCTAATTCCTTTCTTTTCGTTTGTATTCAACTTCGGAAGGTTTCATATATGGAATTTTCCTGATTTTATGAGAATATCATTCAGTCCTGGCTCTGCATTTATTTATATCATTTTATGGTTACTGCTGCCCGAAGCAAAAACAGCAGCGGAAAAATTAGAAATGAAAGGAGAGAAAGTAGATTTGAACTCAATTAAAAATACTATTCAGAGCGATTTGGAAGGCTTTGGTACCAGAGCAAAAAAATGGGGTGAAGAAGTTGGGGCAGAATTCTCTCAAAAAGCAAAACAATTCAGTGCAGAAGCTACTGAAAAGAGCAAACAGTTTTCAGCAGAAGCTACAACAGTAGCCCGCAAACACAGCCGTGGTTTAGGTGATATTATAGTAGTAATTTTTAAAATATTTGCATACTTTATTTTAGGCAGCATCTTGTTTGCAATTGTTTGTGCATTGTTTGCAGTTGGTGTGGTAATAACAGGATTAATACCTGCGTGGAGCTTTGTAATAAGCGATGGATGGCAAACCATTTTAGCATGGGGAACATTGGTATTGTTTGTTTGGGTACCGGTAATTGGTATTGTAACATGGATTATTAGAAGACTTACCGGTAAAAAAGGAAACAGTAGTGCTGTAAGAATTGCCTTTGGTGGTTTGTGGACGATTGGTTGGTTTTGTGTAATATTCTTAATGGCTTCATTAAGTAAAGAATTTCGTTATCATAACAATCCGGTTGAAGAAAATATAAGTCTTCCAAAGTCAAACATTAATCAGTTAGAAGTAAAAATGAATATTGATAAGTATGAAGATGAAGACTGGTATCGTTTACAACCGTTCATTTCTTTAGACGAAGACACTGCTTATGTAAGAAATGTAAAAGTGCAGATTGCAAAATCAAAAAGTGACAGCTTTTCTGTACAGGTGGTAAAATTAGCAAGCGGCAGAAACAGAACTGTTGCTAATGACAATGCATCAAAAATTGAGTTTAGTATTACACAAACCGATAGCGTTTTAAACCTTGGTAAAGGTATTGCCTTAAACAGAAGAGATAAATTTCATAATCAACACATTATAGTTACGGTATATGTTCCTGTTGGAAAAAAGATTAAGCTGAATCATAATTTAGGATGGGATGACCACGTATATGTAAGCTTTGGCAGAAACGAATGGAATTGGTGGAACTGGGAAAATGAAGAAGGCGTTATAAGAAACTGGAGCCATGATGTTTGGTATGTAATGAATGCAGATGGAAAAATAAAACGTACAGATAAAGTAGAAGAAAACGAAAACAAGAGTACTGATGATGAACAGAATGATGCAATAGAAAACTTCAAAAAATCTAAAGAAGAAATTAAAAAACAAAGAGAACAAAAGTTGAAAGAGTTGAATGAAATTGATAAGCAATTAAATCAACAGGAAAAAGCAGACAGTAATAAATATCGTTATCAACCTGAGAAACCTAAAAAAGCAGAACCTAAACAAACAGCTATGCTCACCGTAAAAAAGGCTAATATGGACTTTTCGTTCGGAATGCAAAGCCTGTTAATGGCAAGGTTTCTATAAATAGTTGAAGTTGGGAATTAAGTACCTTTTGTTGTTCTCAATAGAAGGTACTCCCTTTTAAAAATTTCAATCATGAAAAAAATCATCAAGCTTGTTGTTGTAATAATCATGGTGCTTTCAGTAGCATCCTGTCATCATCACAGAACACATAGAGTTGTAATTAATGATAATAATACCTACTTGTCTTTAAACTATTCAGGCAACATTATTTTTAATGAAAGTCAAACAAGCATAGAAAGTGTTTCAAATTATGGAAGGCTAAACTTGAAGTATAAAAAAGATGATAATGAACTGATTGTAAAATCAACTAAAAACTGTGATATTATTTACCGGTTTTATGAAGATGGAGACGAGCATGAATTTGATAATACCGGTAAAGCTTTATTAAAAGAAGCTGTTCAAAAATTAGTTGCCTGCAACTGTACACATTAATAATATTTATGAAAATAGTTTATCTGCTAACTGCATTTTTGTTCTTTACTGCATCAGCAATTGCACAGCAGAAAACATTAACAGCAGAAAAAGAATTGTATAAAGAAATTGTAAAGATGGACAGCATTTTTTTTACTGCATACAATACCTGCGATATAGATAAGCAAACCGCTATTTATGCAGACAGTATAGAGTTTTATCATGATAAAGGCGGTTTGTCAACTTCCAAGAAAGATATTTTGGAAGGAACCAGAAAAAATATCTGCGGTAAAGTAACACGTACGCTAATCAAAGGCAGTATTGAAGTTTATCCGATAAATAATTATGGTGCTGTTGAAATAGGCTTACATCAATTTCATAATAATCAGGAGCCTGAATCAAGCCAACCGAAAGAAGGTACTAAGTTTATTATTATCTGGCATAAAGTAAACAGTGATTGGAAAATAACCAGAGTAGTAAGCTTACATTAATATATAGTAGTTTTATTTTTAAAAGCATTCAATAAACATGTTGAATGCTTTTTTCATTTTATAGAACCTGTATCGCTTATTTTTGTGGAGTTGCGATAAGAACGTACCCCGAAGTTTCAGGATGCGACGCTCCAAAGGAGTCCTTTGGACAACAGCAGCTTAATTTTTAGTCAACAGCCCAGTACAAAAAAACATATGAAGAATACTCCGTTTACACAAAAACACATTGCCTTAGGTGCTAAAATGGCTCCCTTTGCAGGATACAATATGCCTATAAGTTATACAGGTATTAACGATGAACACAGCACTGTAAGAAACAATGCAGGTGTGTTTGATGTAAGCCATATGGGTGAATTTATTTTAAAAGGTGAGCATGCATTGGATTTAATACAGTGTGTTACCAGTAACGATGCTTCTAAACTTAGCAATGGTAAAGCTCAATACAGTTGTTTGCCGAATAATGAAGGTGGTATTGTTGATGATTTATTGGTGTATTGCATTGAAGAAAATAAAGTGTACATGTTGGTAGTTAATGCCAGCAATATTGAAAAAGACTGGAATTGGATTACGCAATTCAATACCAATAATGTTGAGATGCATAATGTGAGTGATAAAACCTGTTTGCTGGCAATTCAGGGCCCTAATGCTACTAAACTGCTACAGCCATTAACTGAGATGGATATTATGAACCTGAAGTATTACACTTTTGTGAAAGGGAAATTTGCAGAAGTTGATAATGTTTTAATTAGTGCAACAGGTTATACCGGTGCAGGTGGTGTTGAAATTTATTTTGAGGATGCAAATGGTAATGCTGATAAAATTTGGGATGCAATTGCACAGCTTGGTATTAAACCTATTGGCTTAGCTGCAAGAGATACTTTGCGTTTGGAAATGGGTTATTGCTTATACGGAAATGATATTGATGATACTACCAACCCTTTAGAAGCAGGGTTGGGATGGATTACAAAATTTTCTAAAGAGTTTACAGCCAAAGCAATTATTGAAAAAGTAAAAGCAGATGGTGTTAAAAGAAAATTGGTTGGTTTTGAAATGATTGAACGTGGTATTCCCCGCCATGATTATATAATTAAAGATGCTGCCGGAAATACCATTGGTAAAGTAACCAGCGGAACGCAAGCCCCATCATTAAATAAAGCCATTGGTATGGGTTATGTTACTGTTGAAAATGCAGCTATTGATTCTGAAATTTTTATTGATATACGCAACACACTTGTAAAAGCAAAAGTGGCTAAAATACCTTTTGTGTAAGCATTTCAGCTATGCCTGTTATTCATTTAACTACTATTATTAATGCACCTATTGATGTAGTTTTTAATTTAAGCAGAGATATTGATTTACATCAAACATCTATGCAGCATACTTCTGAAAAAGCAATCGCTGGTGTAACGTCAGGGTTAATTAATGAAGGAGAAATTGTTACATGGAAAGCAAAACATTTATTTGCTGTAAGAATAATGACAGTAAAAATTACTTCATTGATTCCTTATACATTTTTTAAAGATGAAATGGTTAAAGGAGATTTTAAACTGATGAAGCATAATCATCATTTTAAATCGATTGAAGCGAATATTACAGAAATGAAAGACGAGTTTTACTTCGAAAGCCCTTTTGGCTTATTTGGTAAAATATTCAACACTTTATTTCTTACCAACTATATGAAGAATTTATTGCAAAAAAGAAATGAGGTTATTAAACGTATTGCTGAGGGAATTAAGTAGTGTGTATAATCTTTTCAATATTCATAGTAAAGCAGTTTTAGTTTTGAACACATGAAAAAGATTGTATTAGCAATAATAATTTTTTCTTTAGTGCTTGCTTCCTGTCATCATAAATCAGTACCATCAAATGTTTCAGGCGAAGGTAAATTGATTACCGAAACAGGTTATGCATCTTATTACGGCGATAAATTTGATGGAGGCAAAACAGCCAGTGGCGAAACTTTTCATCAAAATAAATTAACGGCTGCTCATAAAAAATTACCATTCGGTACCATAGTTAAAGTAACCAACTTATCCAATAATAAATCTGTAACGGTACGAATAAATGATAGAGGCCCTTTCGTTAGCGGAAGAATAATTGATTTAAGCAAAGCTGCTGCACAACAAATTGATTTGGTTGCAGCCGGTGTTACTAAAGTAAAGATTGAGTATCGCAAAAAAAGTTAACACACTTATCTTCGCCGCATGGCAGGTAAACCTTTTTTATACACCATTGTTTCACCACGTTTATTAGATATTTATGATGTAACCAACAGTATTGTTGTGGTAATAGATGTGTTTCGTGCAACATCAACCATAGCAACGGCTTTATACAATGGTACCGATAAAATTATACCTGTTGATGCAGTTGATAAATGTATAGCCATCGGTAAAGCAACACCCAATAGCATTACAGCCGGAGAGCGTGATGGTAAAGTAATTGAAGGTTTACAACATGGCAATTCTCCCGCAGAATATCCCAGAAATTTTATTGAAGGAAAAACATTAGTACTCACTACAACCAACGGAACAAAACTGTTGCACATGGCTTTGAACAACGGAGCAAGTACCGTTATTACAGGTTCCTTTCCTAATTTATCTGCTGTTTGTAATTATTTAATGCAGCAACAAAAAAATGTTTTTTTAGGATGCTCTGCCTGGAAAGACAGGGTAAATATTGAAGACACTTTATTTGCAGGTGCAGTTGTTGAAACAGTAAAAGAACATTTTACTATTCATTGCGATAGCTCTTTAATGGCAGCGGAAATGTACGCCGCTCATAAAAACGATATGTATTCATTTATCCGTAAAACAACACATTGGCACAGGTTGGCACAATATGGTTTAGAAAAAGATTTGGAATACTGTGTTACTAAAGATGTTGCCAATGTTTTACCGATTTATAAAGAAGGTGCATTGGTTATCTGAAAACCATGATTTATGTTATTAAATGGATTATATGATAATAAAAACTATCCGCAATTCCGTTAATCCAAAAAATCGCTTTCAATTCGGGTTTAGCTATTTTTATTAACAAACATTTCATTCAGAAACCTTCAAAACATTTTCTATTCTCATTATCATTCCTTTACTTTTGCAAATTGCACTTTTCGCAATAAGCAACCGTAAATTTTTAATCGTTTGGCATTACCATATTTAATTAAATACGTTTACAATAACGGCGTTGAAGAAGTAATAAGGCGTGGCAAAAAAATTCATGTAACAGGCAATGTAGAGTTGATTGAGCATGATGTTTTAATGGGAAGTATTGTGTTTCGTGTGAAAGATGATAGTTACTCAACTTACTATAAAGTTTATATTACCAATTTTAAAGACGAGAAGAAAATTTCTCTTCGTTGCACTTGCCCCTACAACCTTAGCGAAATATGCAGACATAAAGCTGCTGCCATGTTTCAGTTACAGGAAATGCTAGATAGAAATTTATTGGGCGAAAAAGATATGGCTTACAACCAAAAGCATACGGTTGTAAAAATGAAATTGTTAGAGTTGAAGATGTTGCGTTTGCTTTCTTCAACAGAAGCATTTAATGAAGCAGAAGAATATTTACGCAGTAACAAAGCCAATATTATTGAAGCGAAAGATGAACGCGTACTTGCAGAAGTTGATTATAAAGGAAAGGTTTGGAAAGTTATCATCAGTAAAAATGAAGAAAGAAATTTTGATACGAGTTGTGATGATGAAACTGAAACTGAACATCCGCTCTGTGTACAAAAGATTATTGTTTTCTTACAACTGTTAAACAGTTACGGGCCCAATTATTTTGACAGCATACGCAATTGGGATGCAGTTAAAAACAAACTTTTAGCCATGTATGGTTATAGTTTGAATGATGATTTAACAGGCAAGTTTGAATTTACTTATCAGGATGGAAGACCCTTCTTACGAGTGTTAGATAACTCTATAAAAAGAGTAGTAGCCTCAACTACTTCTAATGAGTTGAGGCTGAAACCGGTAATGGCTGAAACCGTTGCTGCTGCTGAGCTTCAACCAACAGAAACAGTAATTGAAGTTCCTAAAAAATCATTATTAAAGTTAGGCATTGTTATTCTCACCAATAATAATCAATATCCTTATATACAATTTGAATCAGTGCAGGGAGAAGCCAATGATGCTTTTGAGAAATATATCGGTAAGGTTGAAAAATTAGACCTGAATAAATTCATTAATACAGAACCATACAGTGAAGACGATAAAATTTTATTGCAGCAATTAAGAAAATTATTGCCTAATGAAATAACAAAGTATTTAAACCGTAATTCTCCGTTCAGTGGTTTTTGGGAAAACATTATTCAACAGCATGATGATGAGCTACCTGAAGAAACCAGAAAGCTGATTAACGAATACCTTCACCCCAAAATAAAAAAAATATTAGCAGAATTAAGTGAAAGCAATTTTGCATTTTATCTGCCGGATAAAAAATCTTTTACAACTGCTAACTTACAAAAAGCTGAATTTATTGCAGAGCCTGCTGTGCCTGAGTTTTACGTTAATTATGCTAATGCTAAGTATGAGATTGAATGTAAGGTAAAGGCATCGTTTAATACATTCAATATTGCTGATAACGAATGTGCAAGTCCGTTATTATTTCAACATGGTAACAGGTTTTATACATGGGACAGAACTGAAGATATTTTTTTAATTGAACAGTTTTTACCAACCGGTAAAAAAGAAGTTGCCGCAGAGGAATGGACAAACAGGCTGCATGATTTTATTCTTCCGTTAACCAAAGAATACAATGTAAACTTTGGTAACCTCAGAAAAGAAGAAGTAAAAGATATAGTGCCTGAAATGAAAGTGTTGTTAAGAGAGAAAGGCGAGTATTTAATTTTTCAACCTGTTTTTAATTATAAAGGTTATGATGTAAAGCTTGCTGATAAAGAAAAAATAATTGTTCCGTTAGCTGATAAATTATTGGTTATTCAAAGAAATATTGACGCGGAAAAAGAGTTGGTTAAAAAGATTGAAAACCTGCACTCAAGTTTTATTCGCCCGGTTGATAGTGATACTTTAGCATTGAAAGGAGCAGATGTTTTAAGGAACAATTGGTTCTTTTTATTTGTAGATGCTGTGAAAGATATGAATGTGAATGTGTATGGTTATGATGCATTAAAAAATTTCCGTTTCAATACAGCAAAACCATCAACCAAAATATTCATCAGCTCACATACAGATTGGTTCGATGCAAAAATTGAAATACAATTCGGTGAGCAGAAAGTAACCATTGCCGATGTTAAAAAAGCATTGGCCAATAAGCAACAGTTTGTTCAATTGCAGGATGGCACATTAGGAATTTTACCTGAAGAGTGGATACGCAAATATTCTTTATTGTTTAAAGTTGGTGAAGGAAAAGCCAATAACATGAAGCTGAGTAAATTTCAGTTTAGTGTTATTGAAGATTTGTATAATCAACGCGATGAAGAAGAATTATTTATTAAGCTGGAAGAAAAATATGAACGCTTAAAAGGTTTTGAAGGAATTAAAAAAGTTGAGTTACCGCAACATTTACAACCAATACTTCGTCCTTATCAGGAAAGCGGTTTTCAATGGTTGAATTATTTACGTGAAGTGCAGTGGGGTGGCATTTTAGCAGATGATATGGGTTTAGGTAAAACCGTGCAGGCATTGGCTTTTTTAAATCATTTAAAAGAAGAAAACAAGCAATTAAAAGCATTGGTTGTTTGCCCTACCACGTTAATGTTCAACTGGCAGAATGAAGTAAAAAAATTCACGCCCACATTAAATGTATATGTACATCATGGCGGAACAAGAGATCATGAAAACATTATTAAAAAAGAAAATGAAATCATCATTACAACATATGGCACACTAAGAAGTGATATTAAAGAATTTGTTGATGTAGAATTTGATTATGTTGTGTTAGATGAAAGTCAGGCAATAAAAAACCCTAACAGTAAAGTAACCAAAGCAGCTTGTGTATTAAATGCTAAAAACCGTTTATGTTTAAGCGGTACACCTTTGCAGAATAATACGTTTGATGTGTTTGCTCAAATGAATTTTCTAAACCCGGGTATGTTGGGCAGTGTTGAATTTTTTAAAAATGAATTTGCAGTACCTATTGATAAGTTTGGCGAAAAAGAACAGAAAGAACATTTACGCAAATTGTTATTTCCGTTTATTTTAAGAAGAACCAAAGAACAGGTTGCCAAAGATTTGCCTGATAAGCAAGAAATGGTTTTATTCTGCGAAATGGCAGAAGACCAACGAAAAATTTATGATGCCTACCGTAATGATTATCGTGATAGAATAATGGGCGTAGTGCAGGAACAAGGCATACAAAAATCTCAATTAACCATTTTACAGGGCTTAATGAAACTAAGGCAAATATGCGATAGTCCTGCTATTATGAAAGAACAGGATGGTGAAAAATATCCGAATGTTTCTGTTAAGTTAGAAGAAATCGGAAGAGAAATAACTGAAAACATAAGCAATCATAAAGCATTGGTATTCTCTCAGTTTTTAGGAATGCTGGCATTAATAAAAGCAAAGTTGAAAGAGTTGGGAGTTGACTATGAATATTTTGACGGAAGCACCACTGCACCCGACAGAGAGAAAGCTATTAATCGTTTTCAAAACGATGATAATTGTCGTGTGTTTTTAATTTCTTTAAAAGCCGGTGGTGTGGGTTTAAACTTAACAGCTGCAGATTATGTGTATATAGTTGACCCTTGGTGGAACCCCGCAGTAGAACAGCAAGCCATTGACCGTACACACCGTATCGGGCAAACTAAAAATATCTTTGCTTACAGAATGATTTGTACAGATACGGTAGAAGATAAAATTTTAAAACTGCAGGAACGTAAACGTGCTTTAGCTAAAGATTTAATTACTGATGATGAAGGCTTTGTAAAAAGCCTTACAAAAGAAGACGTGGAGTATTTGTTTAGTTAGTTTTTTTCCTTATTATTCTTAATTAAATTCTGAATAATTGAGCTTACAAAAGAAACAATAAAACTAAACAATAATGCTGCTAACCAACCATGTACTTTAAAGCCCGGTACTATTTCTGATGCCAGTTTAATAATGATGATATTAATAACCAAAAGAAACAACCCTAAGGTTACTATAGAAATAGGAATGGTTAATACGATTAAAATGGGTTTTACAAAACTGTTTAATAAACCTAATACAACTGCAACCAAAACCGCAGTTGTGGTACCATCTATATAAACACCATAGTCTTTCAATAAAAAATAAGCAATTAAAACTGCTACAGAAGTTATTAATGTTTTACTTAAGAATTGTATCATGTTTTTTACAATGTTTTAAATCCTCGTCATTTCGAAATTGGGTTCTTGCCCAATGAGAAATCTTTTATTATTAGAATGAGATTTCTCGACACAAACCTTCGAAATGACATTATACTCTTTTCTAAACAACGGTTAATTCATAAAACTCATCTTCATTAAAATACTTTATTGCTAACGCCTGTAACTCTTCTGCACTAACAGTTTTAATAGTATCAATGCTTTTATAAAAATACGCTTCTGTTAAATTATTCAATACATAAGTTTTCCATCTAGCAATAATCTGAAATGGGCCATCTAAATCTCCCAATAAACCTCCAATCATATAATTTCTTACTAAATCCAATTCTTCTGCATCAACTAATTCATCCTTTAATAACTGCATTTCTTTATACACTTCATCAATAGTGGCTTTGCAAACATCACGCCCTGCTTCTGTGCTAATCATCCATGCACTTTGCTGAACATGATTTTGTAAATAAGAATGTATGCCGTAAGTGTAACCTTTATCTTCTCTTATGTTTGCCATTAATCTGCTACCAAAAAAGCCTCCGAAAATATTATTCAGTACCTGTGCTTTCATAAAATCCGGATGATGCCTGTTGGGGAAAGGCCTTGCCATTCTTATAGCACCCTGCACACCATTTTCATCGTTAATAATGTTATACTTCTTTTCAAATGCGGGAGCAGCAATATGTTCGGGCTGTATAATTTGTTTTTTATTGAAAGGAAGTGAGCCGAAAACACTGTTTAACTGTTGTTGAATATCTGCAGGTAATTTTCCTGCAACAAACAAAATACAATTACCTTCTTTATAAAATTTTTCATAGTAAGCAATCAGTTCTTCCCGCTGAATGTTATCATAATCAACAATTGAAGTATACTTACCGTAAGGATGTTGAATACCGTATAAATATTCATCAATTAAACGGTTAGCAACAAAATCGCATTTCTTTAAATTAACCTGTAATCTCTGTTTTTGGTTTTGTTTATAAATAGATAATTCTTCTTCGGGAAAAACACTTTCCATCAATAGTTCAGCCACAACAGGCAGTACATTTTGCAGATGCTTAATTAATGTATGTAATGTAATGGTTGCAGTTTCATTGTAGCAGTTGCGGTTTAAATAAGAGCCATATAATTCAAAATGTTCGTTAATGGCAAATGCAGTTTTATTGGTAGTGCCATTCTTCAACATAAAATTGGTAGTGGCAGCCACAATATTTTTTGTTTCATAACTGTTGCCTGCAAAGAACACCAATTCAACCATTATTACTTCCTGTGCACCTGCATTTACTGTATAAACTTCAACGCCATTATCTAAAGCAAATTTTGCTGCTTGTTTTAATTGTAAGTCTAATGCTACTGTATCAACTATTGCCGGGGCTTCTTGTCTGTTAAGCATGTAATAAAAATTTTATTCAGTATAATTTCTTACAACGCTGATATTTGTTAATAATCTTGACTGGTGATGTATAGTAATGATAAAAATGCTGTTTTTATCTACGGAAAAAGAGTAAACAATTCTGTATGATTTGTATAGTAATTGACGGAGATGTTTAAATTTCCCCGGAAATACCAGATGTCCGATTTCCGGATAAGATTTTAAAATACTACTCTTATCAATAAGTTGACCGATGAATCTTGTAGCATTGAAATGAGAATCTTTTGCAATAAACGCATGAATTCCTTTTAAGTCTTTTTTAGCTTGTTCAGTAAAGATTAAACTTACCATTCAGCAATTATTTTTCTCATTTCTTCTTCGGTATAAACATTTCCATCCTCAATATCTTTTAATCCCTGCTCAATTTTTTCTAGCAAAACAATTTCTTCCAACACCTCATCAATACTGGCAAATTCTGTTTGAGGCATTGCCTGAATTGTTTCTATAATTTGAGTTTTAGTAATTGGCATAACTATAAGTTTCTAAACGAATTTACAACTAATTATTACTGTAATAGTGAATAGTATTGCTGTTGGCAGGGTTAAATATTGTTTTACTGTATTCTTTTACATCTTCCAACGTTATTGCATTATATCTGCTCAACTCTGTATTTATTAAATCTGCATCGCCTAATATTTCATACAAAGCCAAACTTCCTGCCCTGCTCATAACACTCATATCTTCAAAAGCAATAACACTTTCTGTTTTATTTTTTGCTTTGGTTAATTCAATTTCTGTTGCAGGTTCATCAATAAATTTTTGCAATTCTTCATTCACCGCTTTTTCTGCATCTTCCATTTTAACACCTTTCACTAATTTTCCTTCAACTGCTAAAAGACCTGCTTCAATTGTACCGAAATGATAGCAATCTAAATTGGAAAATATTTTTTGCTCTTTTACTAAAGATTGATATAAACGTGATGAACCACCACCGCCTAAAATTTCTGTAATAATATCTGCCACATAATACCCTTTCTGTAACCTTGCATCCATATGCCATGTTTTAATATAAGCATCTAACGGAACATCCGCTTTTATTGCTAAGAATCTTGCTTCCGTTTGTTGCGGTTCTTTAGGTGTATTACGATTATATTTGATTCCGGAAGGAATTGGCCCGAACCATTTCTCAGCCAACTTTTTTACATCATCTGTCTTCACTTTTCCTGCAACAACCAACACTGCATTAGCGGGGCAATAATGTTTAAAAAAGAAGGCTTTTACATCTTCTATTGTAGCATTTTCAATATGGCTTAAATCTTTACCAATCGTCATCCATTGATAAGGATGTACTTTGTAAGCAAGCTCTCTCATTTTATGCCAAACATCTCCGTAAGGTTTATTAATGTAATGCTCTTTAAATTCTTCGCATACTACCTTGCGTTGTACATCTAAACTTTTTTCGCTGAAAGCAAGGCTTAACATTCTATCGCTTTCTAACCAAAAAGCCGTTTCAATATTTTCTGCCGGAAGTGAGCAGTAATAATTGGTTATATCATTTGTTGTATAGGCATTATTATCTCCACCGGCACGTTGCAGCGGTTCATCATAATCGGGTATATTAATACTTCCACCAAACATTAAATGTTCAAATAAATGAGCAAAGCCAGTTTTATCAGGCGTTTCATCCCGAGATCCAACATCATACATAATATTTACAACAGCCATTGGTGTGCTGCTGTCTTCGTGTACTAAAACTCTTAAGCCATTATCTAAAACAAAACGATTGTATTCTATCATAAATAATAAAAATGAATGCCGCAAAATAGCAACAAAATGGTTAGGTGATTTATTGTTTTAGAAGAAGAAATATTTTCGTCATTTTCAGGCTTGTGCAAAAACTCTCTTTTACAAAATGAGATTTCTCGTTGGGCAGGAACCCAATCTCGAAATGACGTATTATTTGAGGATATTCTGTATTTGCAATGTAAGTACCATGGGTTGTCCATTTCTTAATACCACCACTTTTGTTTTACGTCCGGCACTTTGCAGAGCTGTTTTGAACACCTGAATATTTTTACTTACCTTATTATCAATCGAAAAAATAATATCGTCTTTTTTAAACCCCGCTTTATCACCCGGAGAGCCTGGTATAATATCAATAACAGTTATCAAACCATCTACCAAATAAATACCCAAACCGGTATAAGAATAATCGAACGGATCAAAAAAATGGCTATTAGGCTTTAAATGAATCTTCTGTTCAGGATAATTTAAAATAACATTAAACCTTCTTAGCAAATCATTGCCTATTAAACCACCTAAAACAGGATAGTTGGTTACATTAAACTCATCGCTGAAAATGCAAATGGGTATTTTTTTAAACTTATATGGACCGATAGCCAGTTCTTTCAAAACTGTTGTATTCATCAGTTTTTTGCCACCTAAGCCTTCTGCCTGAGTGGGAAACATTTTTCTTTTTTTGCTGATGAAGGTGCTGTCATCAACAAAATCCTGCGATAACAAGGCACACATGCCTGCACCTGTATCAAAAATAAGTTTGGTTATTACACTTCCATCATCTTTTATTACAGCATTCTGCATGGGTAATGTTGAAAATTGCGGAGATAAAAGATAGCCACCTCTGGGATATTTGATTAACCCCGGTTTGTACACTTCAATTTTTAAATTATCATAATCAATACATATCACATACCTTCTTAAAAAAGAAAAACCAATAATGCCATCAATCTTTACACCATACACACTGGTTAATAAATCATAATCGTTAATATGAAAATCAAGGCTGTCAGCAGTTAAGCCGGGTAATTTTAAAGTGTGATGATACGCAAAATCAACCTGTTTCATTCCTGCAATACCACGAATGGTTCTATCGCTATGCGTAGTGCTGATTTTAAATTCTGCTGCAGTTGTAGAATCTAAAGAAATGCCTCCGCTGCCGGTGTCTAAAACAAAATTCAGTGAGTCGGCTATATTATCAACTTTAGCCTTTAGTATAATAATTCCACCACTAAGCAATACAAAAGGAAATTTAGTAACCAGTTTAGCCTGTGGCAATACAAACTCTTCCTGTGCAAAAACACATTGAAAAGCAGTACAAAAAAATAAAATAACTATCAGTTTTTTTTTCATCTGCATGCAGTTTTACAGATGAAATTCGGCATGCAAAAAATGCCTCATCTCATACAGCGTATTTTGTAGTTGAATATACATTAATACTTTCAGCATATGAACAATCTTTTCTTCTTTATTGTTTATTTTATATGAATGGCAAGGTTGTTTACTTCTTTTTGCAAAAGCTTACATCCTTACCTTTGCTTTTCTTTTTAATTAATGATTATGCAGTTGACTGATTTATACCAGAAGGCTTTAAATTTTGAATTTTTAAGTATTGAAGAAGGCATGTTTTTATATGAGCATGCACCACTTACAGAATTAATGTATGTAGCAGATGAGTTAAGAAAAATTCAGGTACCTCACGGAAAAGTAACCTGGCAAATTGATAGAAATGTAAACACCACCAATGTTTGTATTGCTAATTGTAAGTTCTGCAATTTTTACAGAATACCCGGCCATGCAGAAGCTTATATAACAGACATGGATACGTACAGGAAAAAAATTGCTGAAACAATAAAATATGGTGGCGACCAATTATTGTTGCAAGGCGGTCATCATCCGGAATTGGGATTAGATTTTTATACCAATATTTTCCGCCAGATTAAACAGGAATTTCCAACCATCAAATTGCATGCTCTCGGGCCACCTGAAGTAGCACATATTACCAAACTTGAAAAAAGTACACATAAAGAAGTCTTAACTGCATTAAAAGAAGCTGGCTTAGATTCATTACCCGGTGCCGGTGCAGAAATTTTAGTTGACAGAGTAAGAAGATTAATAAGCAAAGGCAAATGCGGTGCAGACGAATGGTTGGCCATAATGCATGAAGCTCATAAATTAAATATTACCACTTCTGCTACTATGATGTTCGGCCATGTGGAAACTATTGAAGAACGCTTTATTCACTTAACAAGAATAAGAGAAGTGCAAGCCATGAAACCTGCAGAGGCAAAGGGTTTTCTTGCATTTATATCATGGACGTTTCAGGACGTTGATACATTATTGGCTAAAATTCGCGGGGTACATAATTTAACAACATCCGAAGAATATATTCGTATGGTTGCCATCAGTAGAATTATGTTACCTAATGTAAAAAATATACAGGCAAGCTGGTTAACAGTTGGCAAACAAACAGCACAATTGTGTTTGCAAGCGGGTGCTAATGATTTTGGTAGTATTATGATTGAAGAAAACGTGGTAAGTGCAGCAGGTGCACCGCATAGATTCACTTATAAATCAATGCAGCAAGCTATTAAAGAAGCTGGCTTCGAACCGCAATTACGTAATCAGCAATATGAATGGAGAGAAATTCCTGCAAGCATACAAGAGCAGGTTATTGATTATTAAGAGGTTTTCTTCTGTTGTAGTAAAATAAAATTACATTTTCAGGCCATTCTGTAATATGGTATCTGAAACCCCATCTTAAACTGGTAATATTATAATTCACCTGGCCGGCCATAATTATTTTCGGTCCGCTGTTACTTAATGCTGTATCAGCAACGGCTTCCGGCATAACTAAAGCAATATGTCCGGGCTTTTTGGGGTCTGCATTACCATAAACTGCTGTAACAACAAAACCCTCATTAGCTAATTTCTGAGCAACAGTAAAAGTTTTGGCATCATTATTAATTTTTATCCATCCGCTGTCAGCTCCGGCTTTAGAAGCAAACCATTGATATTGAGCATTAGATAATAATTCCTGAGCATGTTGCGGTGGTCTTAACATATAAATACCCAATTTAAAACCCGCAGCTGCTGCAAATGCACTGCAATGTGTTTTTATTTCTGTCGTTGCATTCGGCTTATCAGGTTCGCCGGTTACCCAATCAACATGATGACCTGAAAGCCATAGTTTTTCTACATTAAGGCTTAAATAAAATTTTCTTAACTGCAATCCGTTTGCATTGGGTGGTAATACAGATTGAGCATTTACTAAAAAACTAAATAAAATAAACGGTAGAAGAAATAACTTTTTCATAGTTTAAAAATAAGCATATTTTATAATAAGTCTTGTTCTGTTTAATACTATTTCCTAAACTTATCTTTGTAAAAACACACTGCCACATGAACCAAAAATTTGTTAGCCGAATAAAAGATGAGTTAGCTGAAATTGAATCAGCAGGTCTATTTAAAAAAGAAAGAATCATTACCAGTGAACAAGGTCCGGAGATTGTTGTAAACCTGCCTACCGGACAGGCAGGCGGCAAAACAGTTTTAAACTTTTGTGCCAATAATTATCTCGGTTTATCATCTCATCCTAAAGTTATTGAAGCTGCTCACAAAGCCATTGATACACATGGTTATGGTATGAGCAGTGTTCGTTTCATCTGCGGTACGCAGGATATTCATAAAGAACTGGAACAAAAAATTGCTCAATTTCTCGGAACAGAAGATACCATTTTATATGCAGCAGCTTTTGATGCCAATGGAGGTGTTTTTGAACCTTTATTTGGTGAGCAGGATGCAATAATTTCTGATGCACTGAATCATGCGAGTATTATTGATGGGGTACGTTTATGTAAAGCTCAACGTTACCGTTATGAGCATAACAATATGGATGATTTAGAAAACAAGTTGAAAGAAACACAACATTTACGCAGCAGAATTATTGTAACAGACGGAAGTTTCAGCATGGATGGAACTATCGCACAGTTAGACAAAATCTGCGATCTGGCAGATACATACGATGCTATTGTGATGATTGATGAATGTCATTCTTCAGGCTTTTTAGGCAAAACAGGAAGAGGTACACACGAGTACAGAAATGTAATGGGAAGGATTGATATTATTACCGGAACATTAGGCAAAGCATTGGGCGGAGCAAGTGGCGGTTTTACCAGCGGCAGAAAAGAAATTATTGAAATGTTGCGTCAGCGTTCAAGGCCTTATCTCTTCTCAAACACCGTGGCACCAAGCATTGTAGGGGCAAGCATTGCCGTGTTGGATATGTTATCATCAACAACTGAATTAAGAGATAAGTTAGAATACAATACCAAATATTTCCGTACAAAAATGACTGAAGCAGGCTTTGATATTAAGCCCGGCGACCACCCTATTGTACCCATTATGTTATACGATGCAGTAGTGGCACAAACATTTGCAGCCAAGTTGCTGGAAGAAGGTGTGTATGTTATTGGTTTCTTTTACCCTGTGGTGGCAAAAGGTTTGGCACGTATTCGTGTACAGTTAAGTGCAGCACACGAGCAACACCATTTAGATACAGCCATTGCAGCATTTACAAAAGTGGGTAAGGAGTTAGGTGTGTTGAAATAAATTTTTGTACTAAGCTTTAGAATTTCTATTAAGCTTTTGTTGCGTCGCACACTTGTACTATACAATATAAAGCAGCTATTTAAGCCATCATACATTATGAATGGCTTTTTACTTGCTTCACTTTTTCTTAGATATATTGAAGTAGTAGTTTACAACTTACTTTTGCTAAAATTTTAGATTATGAAGTTGAGGTATGTTGGTTACTTATTACTTATTACTTACTATTTATCACTTAACGCCTGTTCTCCCAATAATGTTACTATAGATGCATCGCTAAAAAAATATTTCGACAGCAGTAAGGTTACCGGCACATTTGCTTTGTTTGATAACGGTTCAGGCAATTTTATTATTCATAATCTTTCACGTTATAAAGATTCTGCTTATTTACCTGCATCTACCTTTAAAATTGTAAACTCATTAATCGGTTTGCAAACAGGTAAAATTGTTAATGAAAAAATGATTATTAAATGGGATGGTGTTAAACGCTGGAATGAAGCATGGAATAAAGATTTAACTATGGAAGAAGCGTTTAAACTATCTGCTGTTCCCTATTATCAGGAAGTAGCCAGAAGAATAGGAAAAGATACTATGCAACGTTGGTTAGACAGTTTGCATTATGGTAATAAAAAAATTGGTGGGCCGATAGATAGTTTCTGGTTAAACAACTCACTTAAAATAACTGCTGATGAACAATTGGGCTTAGTAAAAAGATTATACTTTGATCAATTGCCTTTTGATAAAAGAAGCCAGGCTATTGTAAAAAAAGTAATGCTGCAGGAAAATAATGCTAATTATGCCTTAAGCTATAAAACAGGTTTTGGTTATAAAGAGAATGGAAAATCGCTTGCATGGGTTGTTGGATGGATTGAAGAAAATAAACACCCGTATTTTTTTGTTTTAAACATAGAAGGTAATGAATCAATGACAGACATAGCTAATGCCCGCATGAATATTTTAAAAGGTATTTTAAAACAATTAGGTTTTTTTGAAGGAAAGAGATAAGTTTAGTTTCACCAAAATAAAAGGGCTATAAATTAAAAAATTTATAGCCCTTGCTAAAACAATTATAAGTTAGTGCTTAAAGTGGCGTAAGCCTGTTATAACCATTGCCAATTTATTTTCAACACAATAATCAATACTGTCTTTATCTCTTATAGAACCACCGGGCTGTATAAAAGCTTCAATACCTGCAGCATGAGCAATTTGCACGCAATCATTAAATGGAAAGAAAGCATCGCTGGCCAATACCGCTTTATTTAAATTGAAGTTGAATTGCTTTGCTTTATCAATAGCCTGACGAAGTGAATCGATACGCGAAGTTTGTCCGCAACCCTTACCAACCAATTGTTTATGCTTTACCAAAGCAATAGCATTACTTTTTAAATGCTTGCAAACTAAATTGGCAAAACTCAAATCATCTTTTTCTCCTTGAGATGTTTCTCTTCCGCCAACTTCTTTCCATTCAGTAAAGTTACCGTTATCAAAGTCTTGTGTTAGTGTTCCGTTTAATAAGCTCTTAGTTTGACTATGAACTATAGACTGTGAACTGTGGGCTTGTAATAAGATTCTATTCTTTTTACTTTTTAAAATTTGCAAAGCATCTTCATCAAAAGCAGGAGCAATTAATACTTCAAAAAATATTTCATTAATAGCTTCTGCAGTTGCTTTGTCAATTGTTCCGTTAGTAACTAATACACCGCCAAATGCACTTTCTGGGTCTCCTGCCAAAGCAGCATCCCATGCAGTTTTAACGGTATCTCTTTGTGCAATGCCACAAACATTGGTATGTTTTATAATGGCAAATGTAGCCTCCTGAAACTCTTGCGAAGAAGGGGCTTTAAATTCATTAATTAATTGAAGAGCAGCATCAACATCTACTAAATTATTGTAGGATAATTCTTTGCCGTTCAATTGTGTAAACAGTTCTTTTAAATCTCCATAAAATGTTGCTTTCTGGTGTGGGTTTTCTCCATAACGCAACACTTGTTTTATGCTTGAAGTCTGAACGGCTGCTATGTCAGGATTAAAGTAGTTATTAATGGCAATATCATAGTTCATTACCACCTGAAAAGCTTTGGCAGCAAAGTTTTTACGTTGCTCTAAATTGGTTTCGCCGTTTTGTTCTGTTAAAATATTTTCCAATACAGCATAATCATCTTTAGCTGCTATAACCGTAACATCTTTAAAATTTTTTGCAGCAGCACGAATCATGCTTGGCCCACCAATATCAATTTTTTCTATAATTTGTTTTTCATCTGAAGTTGATTTTACTGTTTCTTCAAACGGGTATAAATCAACAATTACTAAATCAATTTCGGGAATTTTATAATCATTCATTTCCTGTACATGCTGTGCATCATCCCGCTTTCCTAAAATACCACCAAATATAACGGGGTGAAGGGTTTTAACTCTTCCACCTAAAATAGAAGGATAAGTTGTTAAACTTTCAACAGGTGCGCAGGTAATATTATTGTCTTCTAAAAATTTTTGTGTTCCGCCGGTTGAATAAATAGTGACATTTAATGCTTGCAATTTTTTAGCTAAACTGTCTAAACCATCTTTATAAAAAACGGAAATAAGTGCTGACTGAATTTTTTTTTGCATGATAAGATTGGGGCTTTACAAATTCATTTCAAATGCACCATCATCGGGTACAGAATGAAGTGACAAATGTAATTGCTCGGCGTCTTTCTTCCATTTGTTGATTTTCCACAAAGGGTTGGTAGCATCTGCAATAATTATTTCGCAATCAAAATATTTTATCATATCATTCAGATACAATTTCGGGTTGCCTGAAATAATAACTGCATTTACTTTTATTTTTTGCTGAAGCTTCTTAAAGAAGCGGTTATTATCAATAATTAAAAAACTTTTATCGTTTACTTGAATAAGTTGTTGCTGAATGGAAGCGGATTGAACTGAATTAACGGGTTTAATTCTGTGTTTTATACGGGATGGTTGCAGGTGAAAATTTCTTAAAAAACCATCTTCCTGCAAAATACTATCACCAATAAACTGATAATTTCTTCCTTCAATAATATCAATGGCTTTATGTTGAGGTACATTGTACACAATAATTTTTTGTTGCTTTTCTCTTTTAATAAAATCAATACACCTTACACATAAAAACAAAGAAGCCGCAACTAAACTGCTTATTAACGCTGATGATTTTTTATTTAACAACCATCTTCCCGCAAAAGCCAGTAATAAAAACAATAATACAGCTTGCAGCATATTAATTTGTAAGTTTTGCCAAACCGCGAAAGGCAAATTGTTTATGTGCTGAATAAAATTGTTTAACACCGTAATTAACCATCCGGTAATGCTTCCGAAGAAATGAGCAGCAGCAGGCCACCATGCAAACAAAAGCATTATTAATTCTCCATACAAAACAAAGCCTGATAATGGCACCGCAACTAAATTGGTTACTAAAAACAAAACAGGAAACTAGTGAAAATGATAGAGTACGAATGGCAGTGTAAGAATTTGTGCCGATAATGTTACTGCATTTAAACTCCAGAAAGCTTTCAGTAATTTATTCTTAAAGTAAAACCAGTTATTAATATGTTTTGAAAAAAGTACAATGCTTAATACAGCAGCATAACTTAATTGAAAGCCAACATCCCACAAACTGAAGGGGTTAAATAAAAGAATGGTAAATGCAGATGCTGCAAGGTTGTTATAAATATTGCTACGTTTACCTAAGCTTTCTCCTACTGCAATAAAACTAAACATTACAGCACTGCGTAAAATAGAGGGTGCTGCCCCTGCAATAAAACTAAAGCCCCATAAAACTAACAGTATTGTTACAGGCTTTACAATTTTTGTAAAGTGATACTTTCTTAAAGGCTTGAATAGTATAATAAGCAAGCCATAAATCATTCCCAAATGCATACCGCTTATGGCAATAATATGAACAACGCCTGTGTTGCTGTATGCTTTTACCAAATCGCGGTCTAAATCATCTCTGTAGCCTATCAATAATGCTTCTGCCAAACTTAATTCATTGTTGCCCTTTATATTATTCCTTAAAACCGAAAGCATTTTATCTCTTGCAGTAAAAATCCATTCATTTAAAAATGAGGTTTTCTTTTCATTAAGAATGATATAATCCTTTTTACTTAAAAAAGTTTGCTTAACAATACCTTGAAATAAGCAATACTGCCTGTAATTAAAAGTTCCCGGATTACCGGAGTTACCAATATTCTGTAATACAGCAGTAACAAATATTTGAGAGCCATATTGTAATGAAGGAAGGCTATCCTGCTTTTTAAAATACACCAATACTTTACCTGAAACGGGTTGCCATTTATCATCAATAAAAACAGCTTCTGCTCTCGCAACGGTTTTATACGATTTCTCCTTTACTGTAACAGGTTCTTCTAAAGTAAGTAATACATTTTGGGGAGGAACAGTGAGTTTGTTTAATGATGTAGGATTATTGTTTTCATTTTTAAGCAGTACTAAAAAGCAACCGATAATTAAAAACAGCGAATAAAAACCAAAACCCCTTAACCAATCGTATTTAAAACGAGCGTAGGTAGGCAAGAATTGAAAAAGTATGAGTAAAGCTATACTGACTATACCTGCATATAACAGGGGTTTAACCGGAAATTGAAGATGATAGCAAAGAATAATACCGATGCTTAAAGCAAGCAAAGACCTAAGCAAAGGTATCTTTCGAATTATGTGTAATTTAAATGTCGCCACAAAAAATAATTACGCTTCCGCACAATGCATATACTCATTGTGCGTTTTAAGGGTGTACTATTTTTCACTAACGGGGCAGGTATAAAAAAATTTCCTCATAGGCTTTTAGATAAAGGCTTTTGAGGAAATTGGAAGGGTGGGCTTCTCGGGATATTGGATACTTAAAAACGGCCCTTTTTGCTAACCCGCTACTAATATCATGTGTAAAATTGAGAATAGTAAATTTTACGCTTTAAAATAACTACGGGATTTTTTCCCGTGCTAAAGTAGCTTTTTATCGGCTTAAACAACGGGTTTTTTACCCCGTATTTTTACGGTTTTTTCAAGATACAATTACGGTTTTTTTTAACCTGCCTTATTTGTACAATAAGGCTAATCAGCTTTTTATAAATACTTAATAGTTGTAACTACTTAAGAATCAACACTTTTTACTCAAAGCTTCGCTTTGTGCAGAAATAATTTTATCCCGTAATCAATAACTCTAAACTATTATTCATCTGAAAAAATTCAATGCTATGTTAACAATTGAAAAAAAATCCCTAAAGGTTGGAAAACGTGTAAATGCGGCTCATGTTGAAAAAGTAACAAAAAACTACAAACAGGAAAGATGGGCTTATAACAGCGAAAGATTAGGTAAAGAAGATTCTTTAAGTGCCTGGTGGAGTATTGAAGAACTAGAGCAATTTATTGCTGAAGCAAAAGTTAGCGGAGCAGATGGTATGAAATTTTATTTTGCAGCTTATGATGAAAACACTGCACCACGTAAAGAATATGTTGGCTTACAAACTTTAGTGATGGTAGGTACTAAGAAAAAAGAAATTGGCAACGGTATGAGCAAAAATAAAGACCTATACATACAAACAGCTAATGGCAATGAGATAGTAGCTTATAATGGTGCGAATTTATGTCCTCCATTTTGCCAAACAGGAAACGATGTAGAGCCAGGTATTAATTTTGACATAATTTAATTAAGACTATTATATATCGTAAAATGCCCTTAATTTTAGAGGGCATTTTTATGAATCCACAAATAGCATTATATACTTATTTAGGTGTTTTGTTCCTAGCATTTATTATTTCTGCTAAATTCAGAAGTAAAGTACAAGTTGCGTATTTAAAAACAACTACATTCTTTTTATTACTTACTGTTTTAGTAGAAATTGTGGGATATGTATTTTCAAGCAAGGGAATGAAAATTTACAATCATCTACTCTTTAACAATTTCTTTTGCATTGAATTTTGTTTTTATCTATGGATTATAAGTAGAATCGTTAGTAATACAAGGCTAAAGAAACTGATTTTAATTATTAATGTTTTATTCACTATAAGTTTTATTATCAATAATATTTGGGGGCAAGGTAAAGGTTTAGGTTTTCCTTCCATTAGTTATGCAGTGGGTTCAATCTTAATTATTTTCGGAGGCTTAGTTTATTTTTATGAGTTATTTCAAAAAGTAAATGATATACCTTTATTTCAGCAACCTGCGTTCTGGGTTTGTTCGGCTATTATATTTTATTACACAGCAACATTCCCGGTTTTTGGATTAGTGAATTTCTTAGGTGCCTATCCAAGAATCATTAGAAATAACATTGCTATTTTTATTGACGTTTTAAACATTTTCTTATATTCATTGCTTAGTATTGCATTTGTATGTCAATCAATAATCAGGAAATCCTCGCAATCATTATCCTTGGCGGTTTCTTAGGAGTTGCGTTTGTGTCTTTTCTTGTTTTTATTTCTTACAGATATGCTAAAAAACAGGCGTGGTTTCAAAAAGAGATTGCCAATTTAAAAACGGGGTTTGAACAAAGTATTGCAAAAGCTCAATTAGATATGCAGGAAGAAACCCTTTCTGCTATTGCCGATAAATTGCATGATGATGTTAAGAATAATCTGAATGCCATAAAACTGATATTAATGACTGCCGCAAGAACTGCAGATGAAAATACCAAAGCAACCTTGCAGGAAGTATCTACTGAATTAGGAAAAGTAATTGATGAAATACGTTTAACCTCTCATAGTTTAAAAACAGACAGAATTACCGATATCGGTCTTGCAGAAGCCATAGAATACGAAACTTATTTATTGAAGAAACAAAGAGGTATTGAAATTCAATTAGAAAAAGAATCAGCTCCTGACAATACAAAGATTGACGAAAAAAATACTGTGTATTTATTCAGAATGTTTCAGGAAACAATGGGTAATGTATTAACTCACTCCAAAGCAAGTAATGTAAAAGTGAGGTTATTGTACCCTGCAAAAAATAAACTTGAGTTATGCGTAATTGATAACGGCGTTGGATTTAATGTTAATGAAGGCAGAAAGAAAACCAGCGGTTCAGATGGTATAGGATTATCGGGGCTTTATAAACGTGCTTATCAGATTGGTGCCGAATTAAATATTCAAAGTAAAATTGGCCAAGGCACAACTGTAAAAATTGAATTACCTTTAGCTTCGTAATTCAAGCAATATCCAATGGCATCACCAACAAAAAGAAAACTTTACCAACTCGCTCTTGTAGATGATCATGCTTTATTCAGAAAAGCTCTGGCAAGTTTTATTGCAGGCTACGAAGATTATGGTGTGCTATATGAAACAGGTAGTGGTAAGGATTTGATTAGCTTTTTAAAAGACTCAAGAAATCAGCATCCGGATATTGTTTTGTTAGACATAAAAATGCCTGAGATGGATGGATATGCAGTTGCAGAATGGCTTAAAAATAATTATCCGTTAATAAAAGTATTGGCCATTTCAAGTGAAGATGATGGCAAAAGCATTTCCCGCATAATACGCAACGGTGCAAGAGGTTTTATCAGTAAAAATTTAGGGCCTGATGAATTATTGGTTGCATTAAATGTATTAATACAAGGCAACTACTATTTACCGCAAAGCCATTTAAACGATATGGTAGTGGCAATGCACAATAATGAAGATGTACCCCCTGCCAACCAACAACTTTCAGAAAAAGAAAAAGAATTTTTAAGTTGGGTTTGTACAGAACTTTCTTACAAAGAAATTGCAGAGAAAATGTTCATCAGCAGCCGTACTGTAGAAGATTACAGAGATGCCGTTTATAAAAAATTAAATGTACATACCAGGCAGGAATTGGTTTTATATGCTGTAAGAAACGGGCTTGCAACAAGATCTTAAAACACATACGCATAATAAGAAAGTCAGCCACTGTACAGTGGCTGACTTTCTTATTATAAGAGCATATATTATTTACTTAAGTGCATACTTCTTTCCTTGTATAAATTTCTAAAGTAAGGGTCGCGTAAATCTTTTATAAAACGGATAGCTTCTCCCGTACTTTTCATTTCAGGGCCTAACTCTTTATTAACGCCCGGAAATTTATTAAAGCTGAACACGGGTTCTTTAATTGCATAACCATCTAACTTCTTCTCTAAATTAAAATCTGTTAGTTTGTTTGCGTTTAACATTACTTTGGTTGCAATGTTCAAGTAAGGTATTTGGTATGCTTTGGCAATGAAAGGTGTTGTACGGCTTGCACGCGGGTTAGCTTCAATTACATACACTTTACCATCTTTAATAGCGAACTGGATATTTATTAAACCTTTAATGTTTAAAGCTCGGGCAATTTTTTCAGAATAAAATTCCATTGTTTCTACAACCAATGGTGTTAAGTTAAAAGCCGGTAAAACTGCGTTGCTGTCTCCACTGTGAATACCTGCTGGTTCAATATGCTCCATCACACCCATTACGTGAAAATTTTCACCATCAAAAATGGCATCTACTTCTGCTTCCTGGCATCTGTCTAAGAAATGATCAATTAAGATTTTATTATCAGGAATATGTTTTAAAATGCTGATGCAGGCTTTTTCAACTTCATCATCATTAATTACAATACGCATTCTTTGTCCGCCTAACACATAACTTGGTCTTACTAAAACAGGATAACCAACTTTATTGGCCACTTCAATCGCTTCATCGGCAGTATAAGCGGTACCATATTCGGGGTAAGGAATGTTTAGCTCTTTTAATAAATCGCTGAAACGACCACGGTCTTCAGCAATATCCATATCGTTAAAACTTGTTCCGATAATTTTTATGCCTTTAGCATGTAAACGCTTGGCTAACTTTAAAGCAGTTTGCCCACCTAATTGCACAATAACACCTTCAGGTTTTTCTAATTCAATAATTTCCCACAAATGCTCCCAATAAACAGGTTCGAAATACAGTTTGTCGGCCATATCAAAATCGGTAGAAACCGTTTCAGGGTTACAGTTTACCATAATGGCTTCATAACCGCATTCTTTAATAGCCAACAGACCATGCACACAGCAATAATCGAATTCAATGCCCTGCCCGATTCGGTTAGGACCACTGCCTAAAACAATTATTTTTTTCTTGGAAGAAGGAATGGACTCGTTGGATGAAAGTGTCTTGCTCATTTTTAAGAAATTGTGCAAATGTAAGACTGTGAATGTTTTTTTGAGGTTATTTTTTAAAAGCTGATTGGCTGAATAATGAACAAGCCGTACAAGTGAGTGACACAACGAAGTTTAATAGTAGTACAAAAGCTAAGTACAAAACTAATGCGGTAATTTTTCTCTTAGTAAGCCATAGCACCAGGTACCGAAAATGGCACTTAATAAAGTAACTATTACTACGGTTACACCTGTGCCGATTTGTGCAAACAAAGGGCCAGGGCAAGCACCGGTTATTGCCCAACCTAAACCAAATAATAAGCCTCCATACACTTGCCCTTTATTAAAAGGTTTGGGGTGAAATTTTATTTCCTCTCCGTAAATAGTTTTTATATTAAATTTTTTTATTAAGAAAACAGATATCATACCAACCATAACTGCACTACCTATAACGCCATACATGTGAAACGATTGCAGGCGAAACATTTCCTGTATTCTGTACCAGCTTATAATTTCTGCTTTTACAAATACAATTCCGAATAAAATACCTACTGCTGCATACTTTAAGTTATGATACCATTTATGCTGCAACCCGCTTTCATTAATACAAACGCTATCTAAAGAGCGTACTTCAAAATCTGTGTTATTATTCATTGGTGAGTGTATTATAGTTTAAGAATAAAAGGAAGTATTAAGTTAGCCATTATAAAACCGCCTGCCATAAAACAACAGGTTGCAATTAATGATGGTAATTGTAAAGTTGATAAACCCATTATTGAATGACCGCTTGTGCAGCCACCGGCATAACGTGTACCAAAGCCTATTAAAAAACCACCAACAATAATTATTAAAAAACCTTTGATACTTAATAATGTTTGCCAGTTAAATAATTGCTCGGGCATTAAACCATTTACCTGTGTTATACCATACGCAGCAAGTTCATTGGCTAATTTGGGATGAACATTTATAGGGTTTGGGTTAGCCAAAAAATGTGCTGCTATAAATGCACCTATAAAAATGCCGGTAACAAAAAATAAATTCCAGACTTCTTTCTTCCAATCGTATTGAAAGAAAGGAATTTTTGCAGGAAAGCAGGCTGCACAAATATGCCTTAACGAAGAACTGATGCCGAATGATTTATTGCCTAATATTAACAATGCAGGAACTGTTAGCCCTATTAAAGGGCCTGCAATATACCAGGGCCAGGGTTTTTGTATGATTTCTAACATATTTTTATTATTTTACCTTCCGCTTACAATAACAATTTTAGTAACTAATTTTTCAGTGTTGGTATCATCGGTAATTAAAACCAAATACACACCGCTGGCTGCTTTTTCGCCTTTATAATTTTTACCATCCCATACAGCCTGACCACCCAATGCTCTTGTTTGAAAAACCAATCTGCCATTGGGTTCTGCAATTTTTACCAGTGCATTATTTACTACACCACGTACAGCAATGGTACCATTATAATTCGGTGGAACAGGATTAGGAAACACTAACACATTACTATTACTTGTTGTACCTTCTGTTGAGGTACCCATATAACTGCAAATGCCTTTGAAGGTTGAAAAGAAAACTTCTCCCGTGTTTGTATTGATGGCGATACGATTTACATCGTTATCTAACAATGGTGAATTATCAACCGTAAAATGTTCTATTGTTTTATCGCCTTCGGCTGAAATAAGCCATACGCCGTTTTTTGTTCCTACCCATTTTCTGTTAGCACCATCCACAGCAATAGTTTGCACCTGTTCGCCGTGAAATAAATAGCCTGCAAAAGCACCCTCTTGTACAACAGGTAATACTGCATCGCAACTTTGATTAATGGCATCAACAGCACACTGAACAACTGCAATACCGTTATCCGTTCCCACCCAAATAAAACTGTTTTTATCTTTTGCTAAACAGTAAACATTATTGCTTGGTAAGTTGCCTTTACCAATACCTGTTTGATACAATTTCCATTGGTCATCATTGGTTGCATCTGCATACTTTCCGTAATTATAACAATACAAGCCATTACCGCGTGGAGCTACAATCCATAACTGATCGGCATCATCAACAACAATCTGACTGATAGCATTTTCTATTGTTGTAACAGGTAATGATAATGCAGTCCATTTACCATTCGGTTGTAATACACTTAAATTTTTTGGTGCAGCATAATTAGCTACCCATAAATTATTGTTCTGATCGAAGGCCAAGCCACTTACCCTGCAACTGGTCGGGTCTCCTAAAGCTGTTTGCAGGCTGCTGTTGTACTGCTTATAAATTTTTGTTGTTGTGTTGAAGTTTACCAAACCACCGCCATAACTACCTGCCCACAGAGTATTATCTACTGGGTTAACAGCTAAGGCAATAAAATCTAATACACTATCTAAAATCGGTTTGTTATAATAACCAACATAATCCCAATAACTGTTACTGTAATTATAAATCCCGTTTCTGTTGTATTGATAATTCCATGCATTGTTTACACTGCCTGCTGCTGCATATAAAACATCATTATTAAAAATTAAATCGCCGCTTGCTGTACCTAACGGACCGTTTGGAATATAACGTTGTGTTGATGAACCATTAAAAGAAGCTAATCCACCAAAATAATCTGCCACCCAAACAACATTATTTGTTGTTAAGGCATTTTTAGGAAATGATATAACGCCCGATTGTGTTATATTTTTTTCAACTATGCCGTTTGTGTTTAATTGAATAACCCTTGCATTGCCACTTGCAGTACGTTGGCATACCATCAACTTATTATCTGATGTTGCAACGTTTACAATCGGCCAGTTAACATCAGCATATAATAAACTCCATACAGTTCCGTTCAATACAAATAAAGAATCATTTTTATGTATTATTAATTTTTGATTAGCATACAACACATTATTTATTGCTCCGTTACTTAAACCATTGCTGCCACTGATATTTTGCCAATTACTGTAGTTATTTAAGTTATTGGTATTAACTGCTGCCCTCTTTAAACCTTCATCGCTTGCAGCATAATAATAAGTACCGTCTGTTGTAAAGCCATTTATTTTAACTGCATTACCTGTACTGCCGATAATCCATGTGTCTTTAATTTCATACTTGTTTAAATCTGCAACAATAACACCCAAACCGCTGCACAAATAAGCAAAGCCATTTTTACAATAAGCATTGTAAATAATTTTATTGTTAGTGGTATTACTTCTTTTTATATCACCAATATTTTTTACAATACTTCCTTTCAGTATATCAACATTACTGTTTGCGTAAGCAATAACCAATTGCTGTGTGGCATCATCCCAGGCAATGCAATTAACGCCTACATCATTCAGGCCGTTTACTTTACTATACCTGTCAATTTCATTATTTGCATCTACACTAAATATGTTATTTGAAGTGGCACAATACATTTTATCTCCCAAAGCAACTTGTATAGCTGCCTGATAATTCAAGTGTTCCCGCCAATTACCAATGGGAACCTGAGCAGAAGATGACAGATTGAAAAAAAATAAAAAGTGAAAAGTGAAAAGTGAAAATAAAAGGTGAAAAGATTTGTTTCTTTTTATTTCGTATTTCGTATTTCGTGTTTCGTACTTCAAACTTGCTGCATTTTCATTCACTCAAAAATAGTGAACTATCTACTGCTTTACAGCAATGTATTTTTTTATAGTGAAGTAATTGGTTAAGAATAATATTAACGCCATAGCAACAGCCACAGCAATAGTGGTAATAGAAATAAACCAGCTGACGAAAATATTTTGCTGTTGCAGAAAACCATGTGCAACAAACTGCAATACACTCATAATAATTAAAGCGATAACTATAATGATAATGTTGGAAGGATAAAACTGTTTTATTAAAAAGCGTTGCAATTGTTTGGGAGATGCACCTAATGTTATTAATAATTCAATTTCACTTTTGCAGGATGCAATGGTTAACTGAATAAATAAAGTAAAAATCAACAAAGCAAAAACCAACATTATAATACCTGTTCCGCCGCTGATGTTTACGACTACATTTACAATTTGCCGGTATTTACTGAAACGTGTTTTATCTGCATCGGTAGTTAACCCATTGTCTTTTAAATACTGCACCAGTAAAGGGTTTCCGGGGTCTTTGGTTTTTATAATTACTCTCGATGGCTGTTGTGTTGCCTGAGTATTTCCTGAATATTGATTAGCCCAATCCATAAAAGATTGAGGCACTAATAAAGAAGTAATTCTATCGCTGAAACCAACAATTCTTCCGTTAAAACTTATTTTGCCGTTAGCAGTTTGAATATTTACTTTAAACACTATCATTTTTACAACATCCTGCGTTAACTGTGGTAAGTTTTGTGAAAATGAAAACTGAAAATTGTAAAAATCTAAAAACATATTCGGAGCAATCATCGGAATAAAATTGCTGTTCTCATTCCAATTCCACTCTTTACTGTTTACATCAATAAATTCAGAAGGCACTGCTTCAAAAGAAATTTCAGTACTGAAAGGAAATTTATTGCTATAACTTTCAACGGAAGCTTTATACCTGCTTGGCGTCAATATGCCGACTTCATCAACAAAACTTTGCTGCTTCAATTTTGTAATATCATCATTACTTATAGAAGCATGGCCATAAGTATCTTTATTCAGCACTTTATTCAACACTAAAAAATTAGCAACACTATCCTGATTGGTTTTGCTGTGCAATAATTCATCGTAGTTAGATTGTACCTGTACGGCTGCAAAAATTAAAATTAATGCAACAGACAAACCGATAACAGCCATCACAAATCTTGTTCTGCCACTTGCTGCTTTAATTAATTTTTTTAAAAGTTTATTCATTATAATTACATGAATTAATTCGAATTACGCCAATTAGATAATTTATATTTTGTTACAAGCTTTTAGTTTTCATGGCATCAACTGTTGTCCAAAGGACTCCTTCGGAGCGTCGCACCTGCCTATCGGCAGGCAGGCTCTTGTACTTTCTGTTTTTACAGCAACAGTTTTCTGCTGTAATTAAAATGTGCATCTTCATCTAAATCAGTTAATATAAATCCAGCATTTCTTTTAGTACATTCTGCTGCAATTAAAGCAGCCGCTTTAGCAATATTATCTTTATCTAAATGGCTGAAAGGTTCATCCATTAATAGCCAATCAAAAGGTTGTATTAATGCACGAATGATGGCAATACGTTGTTGTTCGCCGTAACTGCATAAGCCTGCTCTTTGTTGTAAAATACCTGCTACACCTACTATTTCAGCCATTTCATCAATTTTATTTTCCTCATACAACGGCGTTTGCATTACTCTGTTCAGTTCAATATTTTCTCTGGCAGTAATGTTGGGAAATAATCTTAAATCCTGAAATACAATGCTTATTTTTTGTTGCCTGTAAACTGCTAAATCATTGGCATTTATTTGCCTAATGTCTTTTTCATCATATTGAACAGTTCCTTCATAATCGTTCCGCAGTTTATATAAAGTATGAATAAAAGTTGTTTTACCGCTTCCGCTGGGTGCATTAATTTTTATCCATTCACCTTTTTTAAATAACAGTTGTTTGTTCCAGATTGATGAGGAACGTTGTAATAATTTTTCTTTTAACGGAACAGGTATAATATTTTGTAATACCAACTGCATGTTTAATTGAATATACAATAAAGGCTGCATAATGCAGCCTTATTAATTGGTTTTAAAAACGGTTATAGAAATTTAAGAAAAGAAAGACTTTTTACATCTTCTGCTGTTACATTTTTTTTACGTGCAACATCAGCAAACTCAGGAATCATTTTTAATAAAGTAGCTAAACTGTTTTGTTTTTCATCTTTCAATCTGATAATAGCTTCTGAGTGCAGTTTACTTCCATCAAAATTATCTCCGGTTATAATGGCATCTTTAAAAGGGTTTTTAAAGTCTTTACTATTGGCAGCAGCTAAAAGGCTTTCAATATTTACATACATGCCTGTACTCTTTCCTTTTATTTTACTTACCACATCGCTGCTGATGTTTGATTTACCTGACTGAGCTAAATATTTTGCATATAATAAAGAATCTGTTGCAACAACAAAATGTTTATCATCTATCTGTACAAACATGCCTAAAGTTTTTATGAATTCCCCTCCTTTATAAACATTGCCTTCTTTAACTACAAAGCCGCTTTCAACAACTTTACTCATTATTTTATCAAGGCTTGGTTTATCGCCGATTGTTGCATCAAATAAAAATTGTGCAGCAGGTTGTTTCTTTCCGTTTACCAAACTGTCTTTAGCAAAATTTGCATCTGAAACTGTTACAGCAATATCTCCTTTAAAACATTTAAAAACATCTGAAGTGGTAAAACCCATTTTATCTAAATAGGAATCTGCAATCGGCTCAACACCCATTTCTTTTAATAAACCGGTAAATATTTGTGGGTTGAAAGCAAACAACATAAAGCCATTTACATGCTGCGATGGATAGTTTTCAATTAAAGAAGTATTAATTGTTGGTCCTGCATATTTTTTTAATAATGCACTAACAGTTGCATTCAAATAAGAATCTCCTTTCATTTCAATCTGGCCATCTGCAAAATTGATGGTTGATGTTGAATAGTTATCAGCCAATAGCTCCTGCACCTTTGGTACTTGCAGATAAGGCAAACTGTTTAATGAGCTCAAATAACCGTTGCTGCTACCGAACATGTACGCATCTGCTTTTTCTTTAAACATGTTTGAGAATTGTTTTACAGAAGCAATGCTTTCACTTTCTTTTTGTGTGTAGTAAGTTGTTACCTGTTGTAATAAATCTGCATCTGTAACATCATCTGTTGGAGTAAACTGAACTTTCTTTACTGAATCAAGTCCACTTAATGGTGGATATACAGTATATCCATTTTTATGCGAAGCTGTGACTAATAGATATTTATCATTCCATGAAAGAATGCAATCATTGCCCATTTTAATATAGCTGAACTCTTTAGCAGTTTTAAAAACAAGCGTATGCTGCTTATCCTGCTTTTTTACAAATGCAACAACTTTTGAAGAGTCTTTAATATTTGCTAAAAAATTTACATACAAAACAGAGCTGTTATTAACACCGGTTTTTGTATGCATATATATATAGATATTTCCCAACCAGTCAATACCGCAATCTTTCAGTTCTTCAAATTTAAGATTGAAGGAAGAATCTTTACTTGCCAGTTCTTTATATAAAGTATCTAATTTAATATTGGCTTTATCTAACTTTTCGTTAAGTGATGCAGGCTGAGCAGCCAATACAAATGTTGCATCTTTAGGAATAAACTTAGCTTCTTTAATTGAGTTTGAGCAGGAAGCAAAAAATGTTACCGTAATAAGCAACACTATACAGGTTTGCAGAAATTTTCTCATTAGTTGATTTTTATCGGATGTGAAGATACATGATAGAACAAAACTTACGCAACCGCTAATCAAAACTATTAAGCTGCAAGTAGCGTTATTATTACCGCTTAGCTTTCTTCTTCAGCAATAATACCATATGCCTTCATTTTATTGTATAAAGTTTTACGGTCTATATTCAACATTTTAGCAGCTTTAGATTTATTAAACTTTACTTTTTGCAGCATATCTACTATCATTTCATACTCTGCATTTAAAGCTACTTTTTTAATATTACTTGTATCGAAAGATTTTGCGGTAAAAGTTTTTAACTGTAATTCATTGGTTTCTTCTGCAGCAGCATAGAATTTTTTATAATGCACTATTTCCTGCGGTAATGCACTCAGCTCAACTTTATTTCCCGATGATAATAATGCAGAACGTTTTACCACATTACTTAATTCACGCAAGTTGCCGGGCCAGTTATATTGTACAAATGCTTCTCTTACATCTTCATTAAAACCATCCATTTCTTTGCCTAATTCTACAGATGCTTTCTGTAAAAAGAATTCTGCAAACTGCATTATATCTTCTTTTCTTTCTCTTAACGGTTGAATGGTAATACCAAACTCATTAAAACGGTAAAACAAATCTTCTCTGAATTTTCCTTTCGCAACAGCATCATCCAATCTTTCATTACTTGCTACAATAATGCGAACATCAACAGGTATCTCTCTTTCACTTCCCAATTTTTTTATTTTTCTTTCCTGCACAACCCTTAGTAAAGCCACCTGAATATCGTAACTGAGGTTAGCTATTTCATCTAAGAAAATAGTTCCGCCGTTGGCTAATTCAAAGCAGCCCGTTTTACTTCCGGCAGCACCGGTATAAGCACCTTTTTCGTGGCCGAATAATTCACTTCCTGCTAATTCTTTTGAAAGGGCTCCGCAATCAACAGCAATAAAGGGTGCATCTGCTCTTTTACTTTTATAATGAATACGTGCAGCTACAGATTCTTTACCCGTTCCGCTTTCGCCATAAATAATAACACTGTAATTTGTTTGTGCAACCAAGTCTATCTGCCTGTACATTTCAGCAGCAATTTTACTTTTAGCTTCTATGTATTTTAAATGGTATGCTGAAGTATTGCCTGCAGCTTTTTTTACTTTTTCTGCTGATTGTGCTGCGATACCAGAAAGTGTTGGATTATTTTTTTCAGCAATCGCCTTTTTAATTGTCAATAAAATTTCTTCGGGAAGTAATGGCTTGGTAACATAATCAAATGCCCCGTTTTTCATTACTTCTACTGCTACTTTAATATCGCTGTAACCTGTAATAAAAATAAGTTTAGCAGCATTGCCGGTTTGATTGATATGCTCTAATATTTTTTTACCATCCATATCACCTAAACGGTAATCGCACATTACCACATCAAAGTTTTCTGATGATAAGAAGTTAATGCCTTTATTGCCGGTATTGGCAATGGCTACCTCGTAACCGTTTTTTTTTAAAAATCTGCTTAGCAATGCAGATGTATCCATATCATCTTCTATAATCAGCAATTTCGCCATAGAGCAACTTTATTGTTTAATGTACAGCAACCTTATCAACTATTTCTAAGATTTGCTTTCTTGTAAAAGGTTTACTCAAAAAAATATCTGCACCTTGTTCAAGAGCTTTTTTTCTGTCTTCCGCCGTATCATACGCACTCATCATAATAATATTTGTGTGCGGCGATTTGTTTTTGAATGTTTCTATTCTTTGAATACCATTACCATCGGGTAAATTCATATCCAAAAATAAAATACAGGGTTTGGTTTCTTCAAATTTTACTTCGGCTTCGTTCAATGTTTGAACAAAAGAACTGTTTAATTCTTTTGTTTTTAATAGTGATTTTAGCAGCAAGCAAATATCCATTTCATCATCTACAATTAAAACTTCGCTTTTCATATTTTACGTTTTAATCTCATTTTTTATCTCAATTTAAAAACAATTTTCTCTAAAGTCTTAATCTCTTCCTCCCCTTATTATCCTTAACAGTATTGCTATAATAGCTAAAACCAATAAGGCATGAATGATACCTCCTACACTGTAAGCAAAAAAACCTATTGCCCAACCTATAATTAAAATCACCGCTATCAGGTACAATAAATTATTCATGGTGCTATTTTAAAATAGATGTAGTAAAAAAAGTATGCCTGAAAAAAAAGTATCGGTAAATGATTAGTTTTAACCACTATAGTTTATAATATAGAGATAATAGGTTTATTCAGTTTGTTTTTGCAAAGTTTAAGTTCCCCGAAATGTGGAATTAATTTCCCAACAACAACTTTATTTTAAATGCTCTATGAAAAAATATTTTGGAATTGTATTTGCTAAGTATAAAGACTTTTAAGTGTATCTTAATTTTAACTGCAACTGCTTAAATTAACTAAATGAAACTTGCTCCCAAAATTGGTTTTCTATTAAATCCATCCATGCCGGGAAAATTGAAAACAGGTGTTATAATGGCTCTTATAATTTTAGTTGTTACCTGTTTTGTTGGATATTATTCTTTTCAAAAAACAATAGATAATGTACAATTAGTAAAGCATACCTATCAGGTAAAATTAAAAGTTGAAGAATTAAATTCTGCCATGAAAGATGTAAACCGTGCTTTAAGCGGTATTCTTTTAAGAACAGATTTAGTTAAGCATAACGACTTTTCGTTTTATACCATGTACAGAGAAGCCAAGCAAAATGTACTTAGTAAGTATAATGATGTTAAAGCTGTAACATTAGATAATACACGCCAACAAAAATTATTGGTAACACTTTTTTCAATTATAGATACAAGATTTAAATGCACTGATTCTATTACTGTTTTAAGTGAATCAAAGATTAAGGATAGTTCTTATATTGCTACATTGGACAGAGGTAAGATACTGATGAATGAATTTGATACTGTAATAACTGCTGTTCGCAACAATGAAAATGACCTGCTTTATACCCGAAACGAAATTTCTGATGATTCAATAAAACAATCTAAAGCAGTCATTGTAATTTTTATGGTGGTTGCTTTAACTATTATTATCGTTTGCTTTTATCTTCTCTTCCGTTCATTAAACATTATTCAGGAAAATGAAAGATTGTACAGAGCCATTTTTGAAAACAGCCACGATTTAAAATGCCTTTGTAATAACGACCTTTCTATTATTGAAGTAAACCCGCAGTTTGTTCATATTCTTCAAAGTAAAAAAACAGAAGAGCAGCTTTATCTGTACAATTTCTTTGAAAATAAAGAAGATGCTGAATGGGTTAAAAGCGTTATGCTTAAAGGAAAAAACATTAAGCAAAAGCAATTAACATTTATATCTGATAATGGCAGAAAATACAGATGTATTACCAACTTTATAATAATAGACGATAAGAAAAAAATTTACAGTGTAATACTTACAGATATTACAGAACAATTGCGTTTACAGGAAGAAAAAGAAGCAATGGAAAATTTTGCTAACATAGGCAGGGTAAGCCGTATGCTGGCACATGAAGTACGTAACCCTTTAACCAATATTAACCTTGCATTAGAAGGGTTGGAGGAAGAAAACGGAAATGAAAATCTGAAACCTTATTTTGATATAATTGACAGGAATTCTACCCGCATAAGCAAGTTAATTACAGAATTATTAAACTCAACCAGGCCGAATGTCTTAGAATATGATGACATTAACTTTAATGATTTAATTGAAGAAATATTTGTATTGGCTAAAGACAGAATTAATTTAAAAAACATAAGCATACCCAAACACATTGCAGGGGATTTACCTCCCTTAAAAGGAGATAAAGAAAAATTAATCATCGCATTTTTAAATATTATTATCAATGCTATTGAAGCAATGCCGAAAGAAGATGGAAGGCTTTTTATTGAAGCTTTTGTTATTGGCGATAAATTAATTCATGTAAATATTGGTGATAACGGTATTGGTATGGATGCTGAAACTGTAGCAAACATTTTTAAAACCTTCTTTACTAAAAAGCAGGCCGGTACAGGGTTAGGCTTAACTACAACACAAAATATTATTCTAACCCATAAAGGAAAAATAGGTGTAAACAGCACATTGGGTAAAGGAACAGTATTTACTATTCAGTTGCCTTTGCAGTAACTAATAGATTATTGCAATACTTTAATAATAAAACTTGGCACAACTTTTTCAATAACACTGAAAAATGTTTTATGAAAAAAATAGTCTTTGTTTTATTGTTTATTAGCAGTGTAACAATTGTAAATGCTCAAGATGCACCAACGCCTAAAGCAGAAAAAACTAATGGAGTTCATTTAGGAATCAGAGCAGGCTTAAACTTAGCCAATATTATCCGCAGCGATAATAATGCTGCATCTACGCAATTAAAACCGGGTTTAAACGCAGCAGCATTTCTGGAAATTCCTATAGTAAATGGCTTTAGTATTCAACCTGAAGTTCAATACTCAGAAAAGGGTTATAAAACCAGCGGAAGTTATTTAGGCAACCCTTATGAATACACAGCTTCAAGCAATTTTATTGAAGTTCCTATATTGGCAAAAATCAGTCCTGCAAAGGGTTTCGGCATATTAGTAGGTCCGCAGTATTCTTTCTTAACCAATACAAAATATAAGTTCACTTCAAATACAGCAACCTATCAAAATCAGGTAAATAATGATAACAGCAACTTAAGAAATAATATTTTAGGTGGTGTATTAGGATTGGAATTTAGTGGTGAATCTGTTGTACTTGATTTACGCTACAGTTTAGATTTTCAAAAGAATAATGAAGACGGAACAAGCAATAGTTTGAAATATAAAAATCAGGTTTTAGGAATAAGTATCGGCTTTAGATTTTAGTAACATAAAATCTTTGCTAACCCCAACCGCTTTAATTAAAGCGGTTTTTTATTTTATTAAAGTTGCTGCTGCTTCATCAACAAACCAATGCAATTCACCTTTTACAGGTTGAATAATTTGTGAAGGAAATTCATCAACATTCCTATCGCCCTGTAATACCTCTTTTAATACGGTAGCTTTCTTTTCACCGGTTGCTAAAAAAGCAACACATGCAGATTGATTAACAAGAGTTGCTGTTAATGTAACACGATACATGTTTTGAGATGCTAACCATAAACTCGTTACCCATTTTTTATTGTCATGAATTACAGGTTGATAAGGAAATAAAGAAAGTGTATGTCCATCATCTCCCATTCCTAATAAAACTAAATCGAACGTATGTGTTGTATACTGAAAGTATTGCTGCAAAAGAGTTTCATATTGTTGTGCTGAGGCTTCAGGCGTAATATTTTCTGTTGGCATTACATGAATATTCTCTTTTACAACAGGCACATGTTTTAATAAAGTATCAAAAGCCATTTTTGCATTATTGCGTTCATCATTAAATGGAACAAATCTTTCATCTCCCCAAAAAAAATGAAGTTTAGCCCAATCAATTTTATTACTGTACGCTTCAGTAGCTAATAGCTCATGCAGTTTTTTTGGTGTGCTTCCGCCGGATAAAGCAATGGTAAATCTTTCCTGCTGTTGTAATGTAGTTTGAATGTATGCAACTAACCAATCTGCAAAAGCAGTATTTAATTCATCGGCGTTTTTATAAATGTGTAACTGCATAAAAAACTATTTTAAAAGAAAAGTGCTGCTTACCTAATAAACAGCACCTTAAGAATTATTTATTAGCTTAAAATTAAACTTCTATTCTTTTCATTTTAGGAACCAAAAAATGCATTATCAGCCAACCTAATAAATAGGCTCCGGCACAAACGGCGAACATTATGTAGTATGCTGTTTCTATTTGGTTAATGCTTCTGTAATAAACAAACATTTTCTTTTGAACAAACAGAGATAAAGCAATACCTCCAAAGCCGCCAAACATACCTCCAATACCTGTTACAGAACCCGTAGCACTTTTAGGGAACATATCACTAACAGTAGTAAAAATATTGGCACTCCATGCCTGATGTGCAGACGCTGCAATACCAATAATAATTACAGAATACCACATGTTTACTTTTCCTAAAACCAAAGCAAAAACAATTGGCAAAACTAAAAATGCGTAAATAAGCATTGAAGTTTTTCTTGCTTTAAAAGCCGGCATTCCATTATTAATAAAACGCATTGGCAACCATCCGCCCCAAACACTACCTATTGTAGAAATAAGATAAATTGTAGCAATGGGAATACTTGTGCCTGTAAGTTTTACATGGTAGGTACTTTCAAAAAAATCGGGTAACCAAAACAAATAAAACCACCATATAGGGTCAGTTAAAAACTTTCCAATTGCAAATGCCCATGTTTGTTTGTAAGTAAGTAATTTTCCCCATGAAATCTTAGGGGCATTTTCTTCAACTACAACTTCATCTTTATCGCTTTCAATATATGCTAACTCTGCAGGAGAGAGTTTTTTATGTTTTCTTGGCACTTCATATATAAAAAACCAAAAAATAACCCATATAAAACCAAGCAACCCTGTTATAACAAATGCAGCTTGCCAGCCCCAATGCCCGATAATAAAAGGAATGGAAAGTGGTGTAATTATGGCTCCGATATTTGCTCCGGAATTAAAAATGCCTGTTGCTAATGCTCTTTCTTTTTTAGGAAACCACTCTGCCATTGTTTTAATAGCACTTGGAAAGTTTCCTGATTCTGTAACACCTAATGCACCTCTTACAACAGCAAACCCTGTTACAGTATTTACAAACGCTGTACAAATGCCCGCAATACTCCAAAGAAGCGTTGCTAATAAGTATCCTATTTTAGTTCCTAACTTATCAATTACCCTACCTGCACCAAACATGCCGAACGCATAAAACACCTTGAATATAATTTCTATGTTGGCATAATCGCCATCGGTCCAATGCAATTGCTCAGTAAATGTTGACTTTAAAAAACTAATTACATTTCTATCAATGTAATTAATAGTAGTGGCAAAGAAAACCAGCCCGCAGATTGTCCATCTGTATTTGCCTATCGTTGCTTGGTTCATGGAAGTGTTTCGTTAAGAATGATATAGTTAATTTATTTTCCTCTTACTTCTTTAATAGTTGCCAAAACTTCTTTAGTAAGGCTTTCAATTTTAGCATAGTCTTTTGCTTCCAGCAATGCTTTGCTTACCAATTTACTTCCCATACCTACTGCACATACACCGCTTTTAAACCAGCCTGCAATATTTTCTTTAGAAGTATCTACACCACCTGTTGGCATAAATAATACATTAGGAAATAATTCTTTAATGGCACTCATAAAATCGGGCCCCAATAAATTGCCCGGAAACAGTTTTACAAACTTAGCACCCAAACTTTCTGCTTTAATAATTTCAGTAGGCGTCATACAACCGGGTACCCAAAGCATATCATTTTTATCTGCCACTTCCGCTGCATCTTCTACCAAACCCGGACTGATTAAATAATCGGCACCTGCATCAATAAAAGCTTGTGCAGCCTCTCTGTTTTTAATTGTTCCTATTCCTAAATACATTCCTTTTAATTCTGTATCAACTAATTTACGCATTTCTTTAAAGTTGGCTAAAGCTGCTTCTCCGCGGTTAGTATATTCTACCGTTTTAACACCCGCTCTGTATAAGGCTTTTAAAGTTTCTAATGTTACGGTAGTGTCTTTGTAAAAATACAAAGGCAAAATACCCTGTTCAGGTATTAAGGCTAAAATTTCCTGCTTTTTGCTCATAGTTTTAAAATTAAAATATGCTGTTGGTTAAAAAATATTTTTAATGAGAAGTCTTTGCCTGAACGCAATAAAGATAGGTTGATTGAAAATGATTGCAAGCAAACACGGCATTAGTTTTTAAGATGGCTAAGATACGCCTGCTACAAACATTAATTGTATGATTTTAAACAAATACCAATGCTTTTAACGTAAACGTTTTCGTAATTTATTTAAACTTGTAAGTGGTTAAAAAACTACTTTTGTAATCTTTTTAAAAGTCAGTCAATCCATCATTTTTTAAATCAATTTATTAAAAACCACAACTAACGATTATGTCTAAAAAAGTTGTTACACTTGGAGAAATTATGCTCCGTTTATCTACTCCCGATTTTAAAAGATTTGTTCAGGCAGATACTTTTGATATTACTTATGGCGGCGGCGAAGCCAATGTAGCTGCTGCTTTATGCAATTATGGTTTACAAGGAACATTCGTTACTAAAGTTCCCAACAACCCTATCGGCCAAAGTGCTATTAATCATTTACGCCGTTATGGTGTAGATACTCAGTTTATTGCCCGCGGCGGAGACAGATTGGGTATTTACTTTTTAGAAACAGGTGCTTCTATGCGTGCATCTCAGGTTGTGTACGATAGAGCCGGTGCTTCTATTGCAGAAGTAGATGCAAGCGAATTTGATTGGGATAAAATTTTAGATGGTGCAGCATGGTTTCATACTACAGGCATTACACCTGCATTAAGCGATAAAGCTGCTGCGTTTGCTTTAGCTGCCTTAAAAGCTGCCAAAGCAAAAGGCATTACCACTTCAATAGATTTAAACTATCGTAAAAAATTATGGAGTGTTGAAAAAGCAAGAAAAGTAATGACTGAGCTTTGCCAATATGTAGATGTTTGTATTGGCAATGAAGAAGATGCTGATACCACTTTAGGTTTTAAAGCTGCACATACCGATGTTACTAAAGGCGAATTAAACTTAGACGGTTTTAAAGATGTGTTTAAACAAATGAAAGAAAAATTCGGCTTTAAATTCATCGCATCCTCTTTACGCGAAAGCCATAGTGCCAGTGATAATGGCTGGAGTGCTTTAGTATATGATGGTACTGAGTTTTACCATACTAAAAAATACAATGTAAGAATTGTAGACAGAGTAGGTAGCGGCGACAGTTTTGCAAGTGGTTTAATTTATGGGTTAGTTACAGGCATGCCAATGGCTGATGCTGCTGAGTTTGGTGTTGCTGCCAGTGCTTTAAAACATACGATTCCGGGAGATTTAAATCATGCTACTTTAAGCGAAGTGAAAGAGTTAGTTAAAGGTGATGGCAGCGGACGTGTACAGCGTTAATACCCCCAACCCCTAAAGGGGAGTTGGTATTTGTTACGAATATTAAATTATTTGAAATTTAAAATCCCCTTTAGGGTTAGGGCTTATGATATTAGATTCACTTTCCAACATCAATCAATATGCTTCTTTGCATCCTTTATTTGTAAAAGCAATTGAATACATCAACAATACAGATTTACATGCTGCAGAGGTTGGCAAATACGATATTGCAGAAGGTTTAAAAGCTATTTACTCTGACAAAAAAGGAGTAACAGCTGAAGAAAGTAATGCCAAATTTGAGTGCCACGATAAAAACATTGATATTCAGATTTGCATAAGAGGCAAAGAAACAATCGGTTATAAACCCCGTAGTACCTGCAAACAATTGAAAGGAGAATACAACGCAGAAAAAGATGTAAGCTATTATGCAGATGCACCCGATACTTATTTTCAGTTAACAGATAATCAATTTACCATCTTTTATCCGAATGATGTGCACAGCCCAATGATTGCTGTTAATGAGGAGCCGATTAAGAAATTAGTGATTAAGGTGAAGATTTAATTACGTGAATAGTGAATGGTGAAACGTGAGATAATTCAGCAGCTTTCGGGCTGCTTTTTTATTTCTCTCCCAACCGCTTCACAGTTAAAACATCCTGTACGGTACTATCACCCATTTCCTGCAGTTTGCCAAAAGCCGCTGCGGTAGCATAATCCAGCGTTTCCTGGGGAGTATTTTTATTGTATAATCCGTAAATCAATCCTGCCATAAAACAATCGCCGCTGCCGCTTCTGTCTATCACTCCTTTACAACTTAATTCCTGCGACACATATTCTTTTCCATCAGTAAATAAAGTAGTAAAATATTTTATGTTATTGGCTTCACTATCAAACCTGAAGGTATTAGCAACGGTTGTACATTTCGGAAAGCGTTGCATAATTTCTTTAGCTGTTGCGGTGGCATGGTCTATATATGCCTGCCTGCTTTTCTTATCATGAATATTTTCATCAATAGCAGTGTCTAATAAACTGTTGGCACTCCAGATATTACCCATAATCACATCGCAATATTCAACGATTGCAGGCATTACTTCGGTTGGTTGTTTACCATACTTCCATAAACGGCTGCGGTAATTCAAATCAATAGAAATAGTAATATTTTTTTTGCTCGCTGCTTCTACTGCTTCTAAACAAACAGCAGCAACGTTTTCATTTAATGCCGGACTGATAGCTGTTAAGTTCAGCCAATCAACATCTCTCAAAATTTTATCCCAATCTATCATTCCTCTTTTTAATTGAGAGAAAGAAGAATGTTCTCTATCATAAACAACACCACTCTTTAAATCTGCTCCGCGTTCTAAATAATAAATACCTATTCTGTTGCCTGTATAAATAATAGATGAAGTATAAATGCCTTTGTATTCTAAATAATCTACTACGTGGGTACTCATGAAATTATCAGGCAAAGCAGTACAGTATTTTACAGGTGTACCCCATGCAGCCAAAGCTGTTGCTGTATTGGCTTCTGCACCACCCATGTATAACAGCATCGGATGTTTATCCATTGCATGATTATCGGGCGATGGAGAAATACGCAATAATAATTCACCAAAGCAAAGTACTTTTTGCATGATGTGATTTTGTTGTTGAAGTTAAAAGCTCTTACTGTGTTATGTTATATTATTTCTCGCCGAATACACAGAAAACGCTGAATAGCTTTCCGTGCATTCAGCGTCTTCTGCGAGCATTGATAATTATTACTTATTTTGAATCATTACTTCAATGTTGCAATGGGTGCAGGATCCATATCTGTAAATGCCTGATTTTCTCCTGCCATAGCCCATATGAATGAATAGTTAGATGTACCGCATCCGAAATGCATACCCCAAGGTGGTGATATAACTGCTTCTAAGTTTTGCATAATTAAATGCCTTGTTTCCTGCGGTTGTCCCATCATGTGGAATAAACGTTGCTCTGCTGCTAAGTCAAAATAAAAATATACTTCCATTCTTCTGGTATGGGTATGTGGCGGAACTGAGTTCCATACACTACCTGCTTTTAAAACAGTTAAACCCATTACTAACTGGCAGCTTTTTATACCATCTAAATGAATGTATTTATAAATAGTTCTTTCGTTAGATGTTGCAGAACTGCCTAACTCAACTGGCGATGCTGCTTCTTTATGCATTAAAGTATTTGGGTAACTGTGGTGTGCGGGTGTTGAGATAATGAAAAAGATAGCTGGGTTGTCGGCATCTGCACTTGCGAACGAAACATCTTTTGTACCCTTACCTAAATAAACACAACTTAATTTTTCGAAGCTGTAAGTTGTGCCATCGGCTATAACAGTTCCGCTGCCACCCACATTGATGATGCCCATTTCTCTACGCTCTAAAAAATAATCACTTCTTAATTCTGCTTCGTTATGCAGGGCAACAGTTTCATTAACCGGTTTAACACCACCTGTAATTACACGGTCGTAATGAGAATAAACCAAGCTTAGTTTATTTTCCTGCATCAGATTTTCTATCAAAAAATTACTACGTAGCTCAGCAGTATTCATTGCTGCAGTTTCTTTAGGGCTTTGTTGAAAACGCATTTCCATATAACAATATTTAAAATTTGAATTTTTATTACACTAATTGAATCGAATTACAAGAATTACTTTATTTACGTTATATACTTTATAAACTATCTTCCCATCCAACCACCATCAACAGTTAATATTGTTCCGTGAACATAGTCTGCTGCTTTCGATGCAAGAAATACGGTGGCTCCTTTAAAGTCTTCAGGTTCGCCCCATCTTCCTGCAGGTATTCTTCCTAAAATTGATTTGCTTCTTTCTTCATCATTACGCAAGGCTTCTGTATTATCTGTGGCAATATAACCGGGTGCAATGCCGTTTACATTTACGCCTTTACTTGCCCATTCATTGGCTAATGCTTTTACTAAACTGTTTAATGCCCCTTTGCTTGCTGCATAACCGGGTACAGTTATACCGCCCTGAAAACTTAATAAACTGCACGTGAATATTATTTTACCGCTGCCATGTTGTAGCATGTGTTTGCCTATTTCTCTCGCCGTGATAAACTGTGTATTGAGATTGATATCTATTACTTTATCCCAATATTCATCTGGGTGTTCTGCTGCAGGTTTACGCATAATAGTTCCTGCATTGTTTATTAAAATATCTATACGTTCATTTTCACTCAATACTTTTTCAATAAAAGCATATACACTCTTTCTGTCTGAAAAGTCTGCCTGATATGCTTTAAAGGTTTTACCCAAAGCAAGAATTTCTTTTTCTACTTCACTGCCGCTTAAAGCTAATGTGGCTGATACACCGATAATATTGGCTCCTGCTTCTGCTAAACCTACTGCCATTGCTTTGCCGATTCCTCTGTTACAACCTGTAACTAATGCAGTTTTACCTTCTAACGAAAAGAGATTGTTTGACATAATTTTATTTTAATGTTATCAGCTGTTACTTTTCATGGCATCAACTGTTGCGTCGCACTCTTGTACTTTTAGTTTTTATAGCAACAATTAGTGTTCGTAATTGTATTCAGATTTTTTACTAATCATCGTTCTCAAAACCATTTTATTAAGTTTTAAAAAATATACTTCGTACTTAAAAAATTTGAATGTTGTGAATTTACTATATCATTAACCAGGTGTTTATTCTTTTCATTCATTTTAGTTGCCACTAAAGAACGGATAGAAAAAGAACGTAATGCATCAACAACTGATAATGTTCCTTCAGCACTGTCTTTCCTTCCCGTGAACGGGAACACATCTGGTCCGCGTTGACATTGACAATTAATATTTACCCTGCTTACCTGATTTACCAAAGGGTCAATCAATGCAGCCGTTTCTTCAGTATCATTACTGAAAATACTTACCTGCTGTCCATGTGTGCTGGCAATTAAATACTGAATAGGTTCTTCTAAATCTGTAAACGGCACAATCGGAATTACAGGACCGAATTGTTCTTCACGATAAATTTTCATTTTGTCATTTACAGGATATAAAATTGCAGGATACACAAATGTTTCAGCAATGGTGCCGCCATTTTCATTCATTACCTTAGCTCCATGTGCTTTAGCATCTTCAATGCAATCATGTAAATACTCAGGTTTGCCGGGTTCCGGCAACGGTGTTAATGCAACGCCTTTTTCCCAAGGCATACCATATTTTAATTTAGCAACAGCCTCTTTTAATTGCGTAATAAATTCTGTTGCTATTGACTGATGCACAAAAATTATTTTTAATGCAGTACAACGTTGCCCGTTGAATGATAATGAACCTAATACTGTTTCATCAACCGCTAATTGAATATCTGCGTGAGCAGTAATGATAGCAGCATTCTTTGCATCTAATCCAAGAATAGCTCTCAATCTGTTTACCTTAGGATGCAGTTTTTTTAATTGATTGGCTACTTTACTTGAACCTATTAAAGTAAGTACATCTATTTTACCGGATTGCATTAAGCCCGGAACAATAGTATTGCCTCTTCCGTAAATAGTATTTACAACACCTTTAGGAAAAGATTCTTTGAATGCTTTTAGTAAAGGATAATGCAACAAAGTGCCATGCTTAGGAGGTTTGAACAATAAAGTATTACCCATTATGATAGCAGGAATTAATGTAGTAAAGGTTTCATTCAACGGATAATTAAAAGGCCCCATACATAATACAACTCCTAATGGTGAGCGACGGATTTGTGCAATAATTCCCTGCTCAATATCAAAGCGTGAAGAATCTCTGTCTATATCTTTTAATGCATCAATGGTAGCATAAATATATTCAACAGTTCTGTCGAATTCTTTTACTGAATCAGCATAAGATTTGCCGATTTCCCACATTATTAATTTTACTACTATATCTTTCTGCTCAATCATTTTTTTGGTGAAAGCTTCAACGCATTTAATACGTTTATCTACACTCATGGTAGGCCATTCACCTCGACCGTTATTGTAAGCAGCAACAGCAGCATCTAATGCTTCCATTGCTTCTTTCTCTGTACAAACAGGATAAGAACCGATTACCTTTCTTTCGAAACCATTGTCAGTCGGAAAACAAACAGGCGACACAACAGTATGCGTTGCACCGTTCCATTGCTTCATTTCCCCATTGCTTAAGTATTCACGTTGATTGATTTCATGGGGTAATTGATACTCCGCCGGTACATCTTTTTCCGGTACAAAAATTTGTAATAGTTCTTCCTGAAAACTCATGGTAGTGCTTCTGTTTTAATTATTTAAAAGTGGCGGTAAAGTTAAGTTTATAAAATAGTATACAGTTTTAATAGACATTTATTTAATGATAAAATACGTTATCGATTGCGTTTACCAATAGTTCCTAATTACCGCATCCACTTAGGGCCAACTTCCTGTGCTGACAAATAAGTGTACTTGCTTTTTGTAATTGCGTTCAAAATATTCGGTTCAACCCAATCTGCTCCAACTCCTTTATTATAAGTATTGTCAACACTATCTTCAACCGAAGCAATGTAATTGCCGTTACCATCTTTTATCCGGTTAAAGCCTTCACGTTGACTGTTTTTATAATTCAACTTTTCAATTCCACTGATATTATTGTTTAATGAAGCAGAGCACATTTTATTGTTCATGATTGTTTCTTGGTGAGTGTTTGCTTCATTTCTCATAATCAATCTTGAATTAGCCTTATGAATTGTTGTCTATGAAAAATAAGTACCGCCGTTAATATCAATATTGGCACCCGTAATAAAACTACTTTCATCACTTGCCAGATAAGCAACTAAATCAGCTACTTCTTTGGCTTCTCCCTGTCTACGCAAAGGCGTTGAGTTAGCAACCGCCGTTCTTACTTCGGGTTTAGTAAATGTATCATGAAAGCTTGTTGCAATCATACCCGGGTCAACTGCATTAACGCGTATTCCTTTCGGTCCTAATTCTTTTGCCATTGCTCTTGTAAATGTTGCTACTGCACCTTTAGCTGTTGCATAAGCACTTGCACCAAACCCGCCACCATCGCGGCCTGCCTGCGATGAGAAATTAATTATTGAGCTTCCGTTCGGCATTAAAGGGGCAACATGCTTAGTTAATAAAAAAGCAGAACGTACATTCAATGCCATTACATAGTCCCAAAAATCAGCATCCATATCTTCTATTAATTTTCTTGCAACCAATCCTCCGGTTACATTAACTAAAACATGTATTTCATTACCAAAAGCTTTTTTAGTTTCATTTATAATAGTAGCTACAGCATTGTTATCAGTTGCATCGCCTTTTACAATAATAGCTTCGCCGCCGGCATCTTTAATTTCTTTTAATGTTGTATGGGCAACATCATCATTACTTAAATAATTAATAACCACTTTAGCTCCTTCTGCTGCTAACTTTAAAGAAACAGCTTTACCTATATCTCTTGCACCGCCTGTTACAATTGCTACTTTATCTTTCAGTTTCATGATGGTTACATTTTAATATTATTACTTGAAAAAATAAACACACTGATAATTGATAATGGTATTAATAAAGTACCCATTACAAAAAAAGGAAACCAGTTATTGCCTGCTGTTATATAAGGAACCAAGAACATGGTTGCGATTGTTCCTGTAACTGCTGCTGCACCACCTAAACCTGCTAACGAACCAACTGTTTTGCCTGAATGAAAATCGCTTGGTAAGGTTTGAATATTTACAATGGTGAACTGAAAGCCACCTAATATAAAAGACATAATAATGACTGCACTTAAAGCTGTATTTGCATAAGCAGTGGCAATCATTGCGGGAAGTGTTATACAGGCTCCTGTAAGTATAGCTGTTTTCCTTGCAGCATTTATTGTTTTGCCTTTACGCATTAAAAAACCTGAAAACCAACCGCCGATAATTGCTCCGATAGCAGCACCAACATAAGGTACCCACGCAGAAAATGCAACCTGCTTAATATCTAACTTAAATTTATTACTTAAATAAATGGGTAGCCATGCTACAAACATCCACCAGATGGGGTCTAAGAAAAATCTTCCGAGAATTACTGCATAACTTTTTTTATCAGCAAATAATTCATACCATGTTTTAGCAACATCATGTACATTTTTATTTTCCAGCTGTCCGGATAAAATATAACTTTTTTCTTTATCTGTTATCCAGGGATGTTCAACAGGTTTTTTTTTGTTGATGATTAACCAAGGAATAATCCATATAATTCCCAATGAACCTACAATGATAAATGTTTGCTGCCAGCCGAAGCGAATGAATAACATTGAAATAATAATGGGTGCAAATATGTTTCCTATAGAACCGCCGGCACCGAATAAACCTTGTGCCAATGCACGTTCTTTTACAGGAAACCATTCTGCGTTTGATTTTACCGTTCCGGGCCATGGACCCGCTTCACCCAAACCTAACAATATGCGGAAGAAACTTAATGATGCAACGCCTCTTGCTAACGATGTTAACATATCTGCTGTTCCCCAAATAATTGCCGAAATAACAAAGCCTTTTCGTGTACCGACTTTATCATATATTTTTCCTGATACTAATTGACTGATACCATAAGCCACCATAAAAAACATATAGATGTATGAATATAATTTTTTCAGCTTGTCATCAATAACAGATTGCGAATCATTTATGTTAATTAAGCCCAATTCGTATGCAATACCTCCTCTTTTTATATATTGAACAGTTGCATCCTTTACAGTGATTTCCTTTTCGTCAACAATTTTATTTGTTCCATCTTCATTAAACAATTGATATTGTTTTACTGAAGATTGATATACTGCATAAGGCAATTTTTTATCTGTATTACTTTCATTAACAATTGTATAAACTTGTTTTGTATTGGCAACCCACATATAGTTTAGTGTACCCCTATCGAGATAATTAATAATGGTTATTAAAACCACTAAACCCAATATCCACCAACGCAAGTTTTTTATTTTCATTAATAATTTTTATGCGGTTATTACTGATATAAAATATCAAGTAACACGTTGCTGCTTTTAATTTTTTCTGCTGCTTTTTTATAACTATTGTCTTTATATTTTTCTGCCGCCTGTATTAATAATGCATAGTATAAACTTGTTTTGTACTCACTGATTTGCTGATGAGGCCAAGGCTTTTCATTTAAAGCATAGGGTAATAAATAATCAAATGCTTTGCGAAGGCTTCTGTTATCTGCTGTTTGATAGTTCCATAAATCAACACCTTTTTGTTCTGCAATACCGGCTAATGAAAACCATGCTTGCAGATTAAAAGTTGAATACCACAATGATAATGTTCTGCTTAATTCTTCAGGCTGTTTACCATCTGCTTCAATCTGATGTTCTATAAGTTTTTTAGCATTTTCAAATACTTTCATAGCAATATCATCTTTACCCACAAACAATGCGATAGATGCGATTTGATTTTCATAAAATGTTTTATGATTATTTGTAACCTGAGATTCTTTAATTCCGTTTTTGCTTGTCATCATCCAGTTTAAATATTCTGCAAACCATTGTTTTATTCCTGTTTCATCTGTTACCATCCATGATTTTGATAACCTAAGAAAACCAATAGCATCTAGCAGTTTAGGTAATTCATGTGTATCAATTATTCCGGTTCCTCTTCCTGTATCAATTCCTTTTATCATTTGAGCATGATTCAAATTAGGAAGCATTCTTGTTGCAGTATCTAAAAACCAAAAACGCAATAAGCCGATTGCTTTAGCTGCGTACTTTTCATCATCAGTAAAATAATAAGCCCATGAAAGTGATGTTGCAGCATTAATTATATCATTAAAATTTCTATCATCACTTACTAAATCAATTTCAGGATTTTTTTGTCCGTCTTTTCGTATATATGGTAAACCATCGGGTTTAGAAGGGTCTGGCCAATAGTATCTTGCCCAACTCATATACTCATGCATATTACCACAAGGCGGAACAAATTTTTTATCCATTACAGAGCCAAAGTTTTGAGATAAAAGTTTATCTGCCTCTTTTGCTAATCTGTTCACATTTTTTGCAAGCTCTTTATTGTTTTTAATATCTTTTTTTATGGCTACTACTTTATCTGTATTGATAAGATATAAAACAGGCTTTTGGGCATGTGCAATATTTATTAACTGCAATAAAGTAATTGCAATAAAAAACAGATAAGTAGTTTTACTTTTTTTCATTAGTTAAATTTTTACTGAATAGCTTTTATCTTCTTTAAAAAAGCCTTCACAGTTTTACATACATTGATTACTTCTTGCTTTACTGAATGTTTTATGCTGCAAGAAATCAGGTTGCTATTTTAAAAAGTCTTCCCGCATGGGGCTAAACACATCAATCAATATACCCGGCTCAATACAAGTAATACCATGTGTTACATGCGGAAGTACATAATAGCCATCTCCTTTTTTTATGCGTTTTGTTTCATTTCCAATAGTCATATTAAAAACACCTTCTTCAACATAAGTAACCTGTGAGTGGTGGTGTGAATGCATGGCACCAATGGCTCCTGCTTCAAATTTTACTTTTACCAACATTACTTTATCATCATAACCAAACATCTGGCGTTGTATACCGCTGCCTACATCCTGCCATGCTATCTCATCATTAAACTGAAAAGCTGCACTGTTCATTGTTAATTATTTAATAGTTATAAATTGTTGTTTGTTGTTGTATTGCAATTGAATAGTGTATGTTTTATTATTATAGTCGAATGAAATAGTTGAACTATTATCATCATCACTAATCAACTTTACATTTTTTGTTACAGGCATAAACCCTACTGTAAATTCTGCGACAGGGTTATTTTTTCCATGAGGCTCTGTAATGTTTACAAACGTGTGGTTGGTTGCATTGGGTTGAGTAATGATAAAAGCCTTTTCACTTCTTAAATTAAATTCAGGGTCATTAGCACCTAATGTTACAAACTCAACTTTGGTATTGTCATCTGCAAGGAAAGTAGTGGTATAAAACTTTCTGTTATTTAAGAAAGTAATAGCTCCGTTTGCTTTACCGACTTTTGTTTCAGCATTTAGCCAAATATGTTGATAGCCATCTTTTGTTCCCAGTGTGTTTAATTGATTAGTGTTGCTTTTGTATTTGAAGTTGATATTGGTTAAATGACCCTGATACCAAAACGGTAAATCGTATTGATGTTCTGTATTACTTCTTACTTTAAAAACATCAATTAATAACGGACTTTCAGCACCTTCAGGTTTAAACAGAATTGCAGTCCGCAACATTTTTATATTACTGTATGCATTATTTTCTTCAGAGGAAACAGCCTGATAATTTTTACCTGTCTGTCCGGTAGGAAGGTTGGCATCAAAGTAAATTAATGACGGTGTTGCTTTCTCTGCTTCTTCCCAATTTCCTTTATAATGGCTTGTTTTATCTGCAACCAACGTATTATGTGCAACAGTTGCCTTAGCCCATGTATCGTTTTCCTTTGTATAGCCACCACCGGTTTTTGTTTCAACATTTAAAAAACGTACGGCTCCATAATCACTCAATACCTCTACATTATTATCAAAGAAAATTAAATTCAATCTGTCGAAATGCCCATGTCCCATGCCTTGTGTACCTGCTTTCATTAGTGCACAAGTTTGGTTATCATTAGTACCGCTTCTTAAAATTCCAACACCGCCGCCTTTACCATCAGGCCCATCTGTAATGAATTGAGGTTTATAAATAAACGGTTTTGTTTTCCCCTCAGCAATCGCTTTTGCCACTTTTAATCCTGCATCACTTACAATTACTCTTTTCTGTTGCTGAGCAATATCTAGTAAATCATCGCCACTACCTATATCTCCATAAGCAATATCAACAGCATACACGAGTTCTTCTGTTTCATAAGTCTTATCTTTCAAAGCATCATTTATAGGAAAGAAAACTTTGTTTGTGTAAGTGCATTGCAAATCGCAATCAACTGCTTTCTTTAATAAATGATTTCTGTATTCATAAATTTTTAACTCAGGTTGATATTGCTGAATAGCTCTTGCAAAAATGATAAATGGCTGTATGGCATAACGCAAATAATACGGACCTTCTTCATAATAACCATCGGGAGAAAATAAATCATCAATCTGCTTTAAGAATCCTGTTTTCCCATCTTTATTGCTTCCTCTTAAAGCAATATCTACCCATTCTTTTTTACCGCATACATAACCTGCCATACCAACGCCTGCTGTACTCCATGTTGCATGATTATGAATAAGATTGAAAATTTTTGAATTAACAACAGATTGTTCATTTACAACCGGCGTCCATAAACTATCTAATAAATATTTTCTGTCTTTTGCATTGATGTAATCATATACACAATCATATCCTTGAATCATATACACTAACCAAACATCATCATTCAAATTTTGCCAGAATATTTTTCCGCCTGGCTCTTGTTTTCTTTTAGGATGCCTGCCCCAAGTATTATACACTTTAGCATAAGCAAACAGCATGTCTTTTATATATCTGGCATAATGTTCATTATTCGTTAATTGATAAGCAATACCACAAGCAATTACTGCTTTGTAATTATTTTTATGTTGCTCATGTGTTATACCGCCGCCGGCATCTGCAGGTGTTGGAACACTAATTGGTGCAGCTAATGCTTTATCAGCGTCTGCTTTTACTTCCTTAAAAGATGATTTTAACAAAGGATATTTTGCTATGCCTTCTTTAACTGCCGGAATGTTTTTCTTAGTAAGCATTATAGATGGATGCGTTTGACTAATTGCAAACAAACCCAAGCCTAATGCCGTTATCGTAAAAAATTTCTTCATTTTATTATGCTTGTATTCTTATTGAAGCCCGATATTTTTCCCATCACTTGCTTTTGTCTTTAATAGAGATGAAGCATGTAATGAGAAATTATTTTTGTTTTCATCTGTAAACATTGGCTTTACTTTTAAATTATGTATGCCGAATAATTTACCATGAAAAGTTTGTACTCTTCCTGCATTATAAAAATCGCAGTTATCAACTTTTACATCATCCCAACTCAACTCTTCAAACCAAACTGTTCTTCCACCCTTACCGCTATTATTAAATATTGAGTTTATAACTCTTGCATATTGTACTCCTAATAATTTTATCACGCATCCCTGTTCTCTGTTGTCAACATCGTTAAAAACGCAATGGTCAATAGTTACATAGGGGCCTGTTGTGCTTTCATCATTACCGCCTCTGTAAACATTGATTGCTCCCGCCAGCATATTGGTGAACACGCAGTTTCTAACAATTACATATTCTGCATTATATATACCCTTATCATCTTTTTCGCTTGATAAATTAATAGCAGAACCACTCATATTTCTGAATAAACAGTTTTCAAAAACAATACTATCAGCAAACGTGCTTTTATTAGCTAAATAACATGAGTAATTACTTTCGTTGAAGTTGAAGAACTCGCAATCAACCATTTTTAAAGTATAATGCTGCACCATGTTTTTCTTTGAAGATGCAACTGCACTTTGCACATCTCCATAACTTTCGTAAGCACTGTTAAATATTATACCTTTTATGTAAAGGCTTCCGCCGTTTTCAATAGAGATAAAACTACTTAAGCTTTTTTCTGCAACGTTTACCAACTCAACTTTCGAGTCAGCAATAATAGAAACAGGTTTTGATACATTAATGATATTATCAATTTCATATCTGCCTTTATCTGTCAAAAGAAGGGTATCATTACTATTTGCTTTTGCAATAAGTGAAGGCAATTGTTTGCTTTCTGAAATACTTACTTTAATTACTTTTCCTTTAACTGTAGTTTTTGTTTCAGGTTTATACCAATAAGCTCCTGTTTTATTTTTTTCTATAAATCCTACTTTACTTAAATCTGCTCCTGTATTGTTTGTTACGGGATATTCAAAACTCAATCCGTTCCATTGAATTGTTTTTGTTTTGATTGTTGTAAAACCTTTTTGATTGGGAATAATATTGGTTGTGTTTGATTGAATAATCATACCACCATCATTATTCAAATCTTCATACAGTTTATTTTGTTTTGTATAAACGAAATTGTTGGCAAACAAAACATTCTTAGGTGCTGCTGTTCTTTCATTATCCTTTCCGGCACCGAATGTTATGTTAGAACAATTAATAAAACTGTTGTTAGTAATTTTAGAATCTGTTACCTGAAAATATCTGTTGAGTTGCGAATTAGGTACACCATTTAAAACACCCAATGCGGAACGAAAGCGAACACCAACACAATTCAACAATAAATTATTGGTAACTGTTTGATTGGGATTGATAACTCTTACACCACCTGTATATATTTTATTATTGCCAATAAATAAATTGCCTTCTACTGTATTATGATTGCCGTGTCTTAACACCAAACCACCTTCACATTCATAAAAAACATTTTGTGAAATAGCATTGTAACAACTTTTTACAGAAATAATCTCTACTTCTCCACTGCATTTTTCAAAATAATTATGAACAATATTTGTGTTGGAGGAAGTGAGAGAATAACGTGATATACCAACACGAATAGTTTCGCCCCCATTACTACCTAAAGGAGAATGCAGATAAAAATGATTACTATCTATTGAATGATAATTCTGTTGGCTTCTTTCATCGTTTAAGTTTACAATTAAGGTTGTACCTCCGTTTAATTTATCGCCGATGGTGCAATGATCAATTCTATTATTCTTTCCCCATAAAATAATCCAGCTATCAACTTCAAATCTATCGGGCTTGCTGTAATTTTCTATTACACAATTAGTAAGTCTGCAACCGTTAGCTAAAATTTTATCGTCCTTCCTAAATTCAACAACAGCATCTTTTGCAAAACCATCAGTAATAAATAAACCATCAATTACTAAAAAATTACCGGCAAATTTTATAGATGAATTGCCTGTTAGTTTAGTTTGTCCTGCAACTTCTGCATTAATAATAACAGGTTTATCTTTTATGCCATTAGCTTCAAAAACAAGATTTAAATTTTTCCAATTGCCTTTAGCCATTGTAATAATATCGCCGGGCTTTGCATTGGCAATAGCTTGATTTAACTCTGTTTCACTATATACAATTGTTACTTTTGTATTTAACATAGGTGCCTCATCTGGAATTACTTTTGCGGCGTTAGTAATTTGTATATCAGAAAAATTGTGATTTTTATGGGCATTCACAACTAATTGAGATTGGCTTTTAAGCGAAACCATTTCAATTAAAATGATTGTAAAAAACAATTTTAAAATACTAAGTCTGGTTATTTTCATACAACTATAAGTGTTATACAGTTTAAGTTATGTGCTACAATAAAGTAACACAATCAATAAAATGATATACGTTATTAATCGTGTTACTTATACTATTAATCAGTAGCCGGGGTTTTGAGGTATTGTCAATTGAGAATTAGTATCTATTTCGTGTTGCGGAATCGGCAACAATAATTTATCATGTGTTACATATGATTGTAATGTTGCTAATGGCACAACAGGACTGTATTGTGAATAATGGTTTGCAAATTCTTTTGCAAAATGATTTTTTATTGTTTGTTCTGCTGTAATAGTTGTCATTGTTGTATTGTAGCGAACTAAATCAAACCATCGCTGATTTTCAAAAGCAAACTCTAATCTTCTTTCATTAGCTAAAGCCTGTTCAAAAGCAGCTGTATTATTTACAGTTGCAGGCAAAGCTGTTAAGCCTGCTCTTGTTCTTACCTGATTTATTAATGCTATGCTTGAAGGGCTATAACCTTGTGCTTCTGCCAACATTAATAAAATATCTGCATAACGTAATACTGGCCAATCACTCTCCCCATCATTTATTGAAACGACCGGGCTTAAATATTTTTTTACATATAATTGTTTACTTACTCCGTAAACTGACATACAAGTTGCTTTTCTGGGATCAAGTGGTATGACTGTTCCGCCAGAAGTATAACCACCCATTGTTGTATCAATATCATTAGTTGGATAATTCAAACCTAAACCGGAACCGTTAATAACCGCGGTTCCGCTATTTAAAGGGGCAAAATCATTTCCGAAGCTGGAACCCAAACCAAGGTTACCGGCTTTATAACGAACAGTAAATAATATTTCACTATTCATTTCATTGCTGATAGAAAAAACATTTGCGTATGTACTTTGTAAGGAATAACCGCTATTACTGATGATATCCTGTAACAATGCAGCGGCAGCTGTTTTATTATTCAGTGTTAGCTGAACTTTTGCCAATAAACCTTTGGCTACCCAGGCATTTACCCTACCGATTGTTGCTGTTGGTATTTGACTGAATTTTAATGCACTGCAATAAGTTGTAGCTGCTGTTAAATCTGCAACAATCAGTTTATAAATATCTGCAACACTTGAACGGTTAATTTGCTTGGCTGCCTCTGCTGTAACGGGTTGATACAATAAAAACACACCGCCGTATAAACGCACTAAATTGAAATAAGCATTGGCACGTAATACCATTGCCTCGCCTGCATATTGCTTACGAAGCGAATCAGACATTTTAATGGTAATGGTATTTAATGTAAATGTTCCTGCAGATGGGTCATACGCTACCCCAAGATTTTTTAAAATGGTATTGGCATTACGGATAACATTATATGTATTCAACCAATAATTATATACAGCAGAATGCCCTGGTGATGGAATAAATTCATCTAAATCGCTTAAATCTCTGTTAGTTGTTGATGAACTTGTTGGCACACCCATTTTGGTGTTATCACTTCGTAATTCTGTTAACTGCCACTCGTAATACATTGGCTTTTGCAAAAGACTATAACAGCCTATTAAAGCGGTTTGAACTTCATCGGAAGTGGTGTAATATGTATCTGTTGTAGGGTTTGATTCAGGATATAAATCAATTATCTTTTTACAAGAACAGAGTGAAATAAGACAAGCTAATATTATATAATTACTTAATTTTTTCATGGCAAATAAATTGAGATTTAAAAGTTTACATCAATACCAAACAATAGTGATTTATTAATAGGAAATGCACCTCTTTGATAACCATCTAATAATGGTGATGCATAAACTCCGGTGTTAGTTCTTGCTTCCGGATTAATACCTATATAACTTTTATTGAAGAAATAATATGGATTTTGAGCAGATATGTAAAAGCGTAAAGTATTCAATTTCATTTTCCGAATAATGCTTGATGGCATCGTATAACCAATTAACACTTCGCGTAACGCAAAATAGGTTGCATCATAAATTACATAATCGCTTTGTGTCCATGCATTGGTATAGCCATTTGTAAAGTAGGGTGTTTTACCATCACCGGGGTTGGCGGGGCTTATCCACCTGTTTGTACTGTAAGCTCTGTTATATTTTCTTGTTTCATTATAAAAACCATCTCCATTAATTAACTTTCCACCCTGCACTCCCTGAAATGTAAAACTTACATCAAAACCTTTGTAGTTAAAGGTATTAGTTATGCCCCAGGTAAAATCAGGATAAGGGTTTCCTAAAACAGTTCTATCATTTAAATCAATAATATTATTACCATCAATATCTTTAAATTTCAAAGCTCCCGGAGTAAAATAACCGGATAAGTTTGGAGCTGTTAGGCCTTTTGCTATAGCTTGATTTACTTCATTTTGAGAAAGCCAAATACCATCTGTTTTAAAATTGTAATATTGAATTAACGGACCACCGACTTTACTTAAATAAACATCTTGTCTTTCTCCTGTATTTAACAGTTGCGATTCAGATCCTAACTCTAAAACTTTATTTTGTACATGAGCAAAATTGGCACTTGTAGTCCATTTGAAATTTTTCCTGTTAATGTTAACAGTAGATAATTCAATTTCTACTCCGTTATTTTGAATACTTCCTTTATTATTAATAACTCTTGAAACACCGGTAATACCCATTGCTTCCTGCTCTAATAATAATTTTTCTGTTCTTGATTGATATACTTCAACAGTTACATTAACCTTGCCTTTAAATAAACTTGCATCTACACCGCCATTAAAAGAAAATGTTCTTTCCCAGGTAATATTTGGATTGGATTGAACCGATGATGATGGTGCTAAACCTTGCGTTAAAGCTCCTGTTCCTGCACCAGTTATATAATTAGATGAAAAAAGTTGTTCTGTAAATAAATAATCTTTAATACCATTATTTCCTAAACCACCATAACTACCTCTTAATTTTAAATTATCAAGCCATTTAACATTGTTCAAAAATTTTTCTTTGCTTATAACCCAACCAACAGATAATGAAGGAAAGTATCCCCATTTTTGAGAAGGCCCGAATTTAGCACTACCATCTGCTCTTACACTTGCAGCAAACAAATATTTATTTGCGTAACTATAGTTAATACGACCGAGATATGATAACAATCCTTGTCGTGTTATAAAATTATAAGTCTGCTTAGGGTCTTGAGTTATTGATAATGCGGTATTTAAAGTTGTTATGTTATCACTTATAAAATTGGTAGCAGTAATTTGTTGACTATCTATTCTTACTTTTTCAGCAGTAAAACCTGCTAAAACAGTAAATGAATGTTCTTTAATTTTTTTAGTATAATTAAGTGTGTTTTCGTTCAACAAATCAAAAAACATATGATTTATATAAACGCCTTTATTAACATCGCCCGGCGTATTAGAGCCTGTTTTTGCAAAATCTAATCCTGTATTATAATTCATATAAACACTTACCATAGATTTTGCTACAAGACCCGGAATTATGGTATAAGATAAATCTGCAGAAGATAAGATTCTATAGTTAGTTGTTGTAATTTTTCTTGTTTCTAATATTGAATACGGAGAATTATTAGCACTGCTACTAATAGCAACAGCTCCTGTTGATGAAAATGTACTACCATCCGGCATGGTACCCGTGTAAGGTAAATCGTTAAACATTTTCGGCTGACCGAAATCGCCTGCTTTTACTGTAGCATAAGTTGGATTTTGTCTTATCCATGCAGCTTGTGTTTCATTTAATGTAACAGGTAAATATGATTGTACCCTTGCAAAGTCTGTAAAGTTGGTTGAGGGCCTTTCTCTTGTTATGTAAGACGGATTGATATTGATTGTAAGTTTTAATTTTTTTGCTAACTGAATATCTAACTTACTACGCAGATTAAATCTTTCATATTCGCTGTGCTTTATCATACCTTGGTCGTTTTGATATGAACCGGAGATAAAATATTTGGTAGTTGCATTACCTCCTGAAACACTTAAATCAACATTTTTTAATTGACCTGTTCTTAACCCTGCTTGTTGCCAATCTGTTGGAATGCCACCGTTAATTTGTTGTTCTACCAAGTATGCTGCTTTTTCTGCTGCTGTAGCCAAATTTGCTTTTGCGTTTATTTGTGCAGGAGTTGCATAATTTGTCCATGCTGTATCTGCAAATCTTAAAGCAGCTTCTGAGTAAAGCATTCTTAAATAGTCAGAAGTTGTCATTATCGGATAAACTTTGTAAGGATTTTTTACTCCGTAAGAAACTTTCAAATTATATCTTACTTTATCTGCTCTTCCGCTTTTTGTTGTAATTAATATTACACCACTTGCACCGCGAGAGCCATAAATAGCGGCAGAAGCAGCATCTTTCAAAACTTCAACAGATTCTACATCAGTCATGTTTACAAAAGCCAATCCATCAGGTACAATTTGACCATCAACCACAACCAAAGGGTTTTGCCCGGCATTAACTGAAGTAACACCTCTTACCTGAACTTTCGGGTCTGAGCCTGCTTCAGAACTGATATTACTTACCTGAACGCCTGCAATTTTTCCCTGCAAGGCCTGGTCTAATCTTGAAACAGGGGATTCATCTAATCTTTCATTTTTAAATTTTGATACCGCACCTGTAACGCTTGAACGCTTTTGTGTGCCGTAACCAATTACCACTACTTCATCGCCAACAGTGGTAATTGTTTTTAATTCAATTAATACAGTTTGAGATTTTGAATAAACAAACTCTCTGTTTTCAAAACCCACATAGCTGAATATGAGTGTTTGCCCTTTAGGAATTTTTATAGAGAAAGCTCCGGAAGTATCGGTACTTACTCCTTTTGATTGACCCTTTAATAAGATGTTTGCCTGAGCTAAAGGTTGCCCGTTTTCTGCATTTACAATTTTTCCTTTAACCGTTATTTGTTCGTTCTGAGCAAAAAGAGAGGAAAGCAGCAGCACGAGAAACACACTAAGTGTTACAATTTTTTTCATAATGGCAGTAGTTTTAAATAGCAATCGTTGTTTTATAATAAAACCGTTTTATAATCACGGCTTACTTTCATAATTTCTTCCAAATGCAAGTGCATAGCGGCTTCTGCAGTAGCAACATCTTGCAATGCAATAGCATCTAAAATATTTTTGTGTTCTGCAATAGCCCTTGTGCTTCTGTCTGTTCCGCAGATTTTTCTTTCTACAATTGTTCTGATTAAATCTGGAACAACAATCAGCATCATACCTTCTATAACCTGATTTTTTGCAGCAGAAGCAATTTTCATGTGAAAAATCATATCTTCTTCAAAAGCATTTAAGCCTTTAGTAGCTCTCTTTTCATGGTCTTTTAAAGCAGTTTCAATTTCAGCAAGGTCTGTATCAGTTCTTCTCTGGCAGGCTAATTTGATAGCATTCAATTCCATGTAATAACGAGCTTCTATTAAAGCTCCGAAATCATCTTTGTTTAAATTGATAACATCTCCCAATAAACTGTCTAATACTTTAATGCCTAAGCCGGCAACATAAGTTCCACTTTGTGGGGAGGTTTTAAGCAACCCGTAAAACTCTAATTTCATAATGGCTTCTCTAACGTAGCCGCGGCCAACGCCGAAGCGTTCTGCCAAAACTCTTTCGGCAGGAAGACGGTCTCCCGGTTTTAGCTGACCGGAGGATATTAACTGTTTTAATTGTCGAATGATTTTATCAACGGGACTTTCAAACTTAATGGCAGTAATAGTTTCAATAATATTTGGTGATTCCATATGTGATCATTTTGGCAAACCAATCATTGGTAAACCAATTTTTGGTTCACCAATATTAGAGTAATTTTTCAAGTCACCAAATTTTTTATAAAGAATTTTTAAGGAAAATCGGTAAAAGAAAAAACCGGATGAAAATCATCCGGCTTTAAAAAAGATTAATTAACATCAATTTTATGCAATAACCGAAGGGCTGCCTTTCTTTATTTTCCAACCAAAATAATTGTTGGCATTATTGAAACAGATGTCCTGAATAATTTTTCCAATCCAGGCTATATCATTCGGTAATTCGCCGTTTTCAATTTCTTCTCCGAATAAATTACAAACTATTCTGCGGAAATATTCATGGCGGGGGAATGACAAGAAGCTTCTTGAATCTGTAAGCATACCAACAAATCTGCTTATTAAACCCATATTACTTAAAGCATTCATTTGACTGATCATTCCATTTTTCTGGTCTAAAAACCACCAACCGCTACCGAATTGAATTTTACCTGCACTGCTTCCATCATTAAAGTTACCAATCATGGTGGCCATTAATTCGTTATCGGCAGGATTTAAATTATATAGTATTGTTTTTGCTAATTTGTTATCAGTATCTAATTTATTTAAGAATCTTGCTAATGATTTTGCCTGAGAAAAATCGCCGATACTGTCCCAACCTGTATCTGGGCCTAACAGTTTCAACATTCTTGAATTGTTATTTCTCAATGCACCTAAATGATATTGCTGAATCCATCCTTTCTCACAATCCCACTCTGCAAATATGATAAGCATAGCAGATTTGAATTTTTTTCTTTCGCTTAATTCCAATTCTTTACCTGACCGTATTTTATTAAAAATTTCATTCAACTCCTGCTCTGTATAATCATCAGCATAAATTTCTTCCAAACCATGATCACTTACATTACAACCATTGGCTGCAAAAAAATCATGGCGATTTTTTAAGGCATCTAAATAATCATTGAATGAAGTAACAGTTGTATTACTTGCTTTTTCAATGCGGGCAACATAGTTATTAAAGTTTACTGCATTATCTACATTCATAGCAGTATCTGGGCGAAATGCAGGCAGAATAGGTATTTCAAAGCCTTCCTGTTTTAGTTGCTGGTGGTAAGCCAAATCATCTGCGGGATCATCAGTAGTACAAACAGTAACCACATTCATTTTACGCAATAAATTTCTTACTGTATAATTTTCTGTTTGTAGCCTGGCAGAACATTCTTCATATATAGCATCTGCACTTTGCTCATTTAACACATCATGCACATCAAAATAACGTTGCAGTTCTAAATGTGTCCAATGATATAATGGGTTACGCATTGTGTATGGTACAGTAGCAGCCCACATTTTAAATTTATCATAATCACTTGCATTACCGGTGCAGTATTTTTCATCAACGCCATTGGTTCGCATAGCTCTCCATTTATAATGGTCGCCATACAACCAAGGCTGGGTAAGGTTTTCGAACTGATGATTTTCTGCAATTAACTTTTGCGGTAAGTGACAATGATAATCTATAATGGGCATGTCTTTCGCATACTCATGATATAGTTTTTGTGCAGTTTTATTGTGCAATAAAAAGTTTTCAGTTAAGAAGCCCCCAGACCCTGAAGGGGAGTATTGAAACTTACTCATAAAATTCAAATTCATAATACTTATTCTTTAGTCAATTTATAATATCCCCTTTAGGGATTAGGTGCTTACAAACTCACCCCTCTCTTCCATGGTATAAAATCATCTTGATTTAATAAAACAGCTTTCGGTATTACTTCACCGCTGGCTGCTTTAATACAAAACTCTAAAATATCTTCCCCCATTTGTTCTATTGTCTTTTCTCCGTCAATAACAGGGCCTGTGTTTATATCAATAATATCTGCCATACGTTTTGCCAATGCATTATTGGTGGCTACTTTAATTGTAGGGCAAACAGGGTTACCTGTTGGTGTACCCAAACCTGTAGTAAATAAAATAAGTGTTGCACCGCTGGCTGCCTTACCTGTTGTTGCTTCCACATCATTACCCGGTGTACAAACTAAATTCAACCCCGGTTTTGTGGCAGGCTCTGTATAATCCAACACATCCTCAACTGGGGATGCACCACCTTTTCTTGCTGCACCTGTGCTTTTAATGGCATCGGTAATTAATCCGTCTTTGATATTACCCGGAGAAGGATTCATATGAAAACCGGAACCTACTCTATGTGCAGCATCATTGTATGCAGTCATTAAATGAATGAATTTTTTGGCTGCTGCTTCATCTTTGGTTCTGTCAATTAAATTTTGTTCGGCTCCGCATAATTCAGGAAACTCTGCCAATAAAACTGTTCCGCCTAAAGCCACTAATAGGTCACTTGTATAACCAACAGCAGGGTTGGCAGATATACCGCTGAAACCATCGCTACCGCCGCATTTTACGCCCAACACCAATTTGCTTAATGGTGCAGGTTTACGTTCAATTTTATTTATTTCAACTAAGCCTTCAAATGTTTTTTTTATAGCTTCACTTATTAATTGTTCTTCACTCTGGCTTTGTTGTTGCTCAAAAACAAATAATGGTTTATTAAAGTTGGGGTTGCGTTCTTTCAAATCATTTAAAAAATCCTGTGTTTGTAAATTCTGGCAACCTAAACTTAATACCGTAACACCGGCAACATTGGCGTGGTCTGCATAAGCAGCCAATAACTTACTTAATACAGCTGCATCCTGACGGATACCACCGCATCCACCCTGATGATTTAAAAATTTTATGCCATCTACGTTTTTAAAAACACGATGAGCATTATTTGCAGTTGAAGGAGACAGGCTTATACTGTGAATGTCTTCTCCTTTTTTATAAGCTTCTAATAGTTGATGTGTAAAGCTTTTGTATTTAGGTGTTACGGCATAACCCAATTCATTATGCAATGCTTCTTTAATAACATCTAAGTTTCTGTTTTCGCAGAATACAGTGGGAATGAATAACCAATAATTAGCTGTACCTACTTTACCATCTGCTCTGTGATAACCATTGAATGTTCTTCCTTTAAATTTTGAAACATCGGGTGCATGCCATTCATAATGATATGGTCTATACTCAAAAGGGTCGGCGGCATGTTTTAAGTTATCAGTTGTCATTCGCATACCACGCATTACATAATGCTGAATTTTTCCAACCAATACACCATACATAATTACTTCATCGCCTGTATTCATATCGTTTATATAAAACTTATGTTTTGCGGGGATATCTTCCTGCAATACATAGTCCTCTCCGCCATAACTAATGGTTTCACCCTTTGTTAAATCCTGCAAAGCCACAATTACATTGTCTTTCTGGTGAACTTTTAAAACTTTATTTGCCATGATTACTATTATTCGTCATTTCGAAGTTCTTGCTGAGAAATCTCATCATTAAACTTATTGAGATTTCTCGTTGGGCAAGAACCCAATCTCGAAATGACACTTTATTATTTTAATATTAATTGTTCAATAGTTGCTGTTGGATTAACTGCCAGGCTTTGCAAATAATGATTGACTGCTTCTTCAAAACCATTCAATTTGGTTATATCACTTCCCCATAAATCTGTATTGCTCAACACTGCATTTACAATAGTTGATTGATTGTTGGCTTGCCATATTGCATGCAATAGAGCAGCACTATCATCTTCAATTGTATAATTACCATTTATATTGCTACCCACAAATTTTCCGTCAACATTTTCAGTTTGCATGAATAAAATATAAGCAGCAAAGCCTAATGCCATGTATTGCGGAACACTTGTATTTTCTTCATAATGTTTTAACAACACAGGCAAGTTACGCATCTTCATTTTAGATGTGTACTGAACAGTTATGCTTAACCATTTATGCTCTATATATGGATTACGGAAACGGTCAATTACTTTATTGGCAAAATCATTTGCCATTTCTTTAGTAATGGCTCCTTTAGCAATAACCGGAACAATTTCGTTTAACATGATGTTGCTTATAAAAGCACTCATCATTTTATTTTCCATGGCTTCTTTAACTGTTAAAAAGCCTGCCAGTACTGCCACTCCGCAACTGTAAGTATGTGTACCGTTTAATAAACGCAGTTTCAACTCACGAAACACATTAATATCCGGTGCAATAATTACTCCGCTATCTGCTTTTGCAAATGATAACGCATTATTTACTTTTTCTGATGATGCTTCTATTGCCCATAAACGATAGGGTTCTGAACTGATTAATAAAGCATCTTCATAACCTAATTTTTCTTCAACTGTTTTTTGTTGTTCTGCCGGTAGCTTACCGGGAACAATTCTATCAACCAAAGAACTGCAGAAATAATTGGCTGAAGTAAGCCATGTAATAAAGTCTTCGCTTAAATTATTATTCTTAGCTAACTGAAGAACAATAGCTTCTAATTTTTTTCCGTTATCAACCAATAATTCTGTAGGCACAATAACCATCCCTTTATCAGCAGCACCGTTAAATACTTCATAACGTTTATGCAGGAATGCCAATAGTTTACCTGGAAAGGAAACAGGTGGTGCAGCGGTTATTTTATCCTCTGCCAACAAACTAATGCCCACTTCTGTTGTGTTGGAAATAATAACTTCCATTGCGGGGTTTGCTGCACAATTTAAAACTTCATTCCATTCTGATTGTGCACTTAATACCCTGCTTACTGATGCATTGATTAAGGTTTCTTCAACCCGCTTACCATCTTCAATACCCTGAATAACATGGGTATATAAGCCATCCTGCGTTGCAAAAGCATCTGCTCCGCCGCTCGCTGTTGATTTTACAATAACTACTCTGCCGTTAAAAATATTTTGCTTATTGGCTTTGTCAATAAAATAATCGGGTAAGCCACGTAATAAAACACCAGTACCAAATTGCAATACTTTTTCTGGTAATAACAAAATATTTTCTGCAGGTACATTTACATTGCTATTGTTTACACTCGTTAAATTGTTCTTACTAAGTATCATTTCTTTTAATAATCATTTACATATTTACATTCCATCTGTTACCAAAAACCCATGATGGATTTATATTCTTTGCTTCAGGTTTATTTTTTGCCGTTTGTAAATTATCAGCAAACCATTTATAATCTCCCGCTTTTCTATGGCAGTTATAAAAATAAATTCTTTCGCCCCAATTTATAGTATTGCCTTGCACAGGTACTAAATAAATCGGTTTATCTGCCATGTTGTTTGCAAACGAGCAATTGATTAAATAGAACTGTGCATCTTTATGATAACGACCTAACATAAAGCCATCGTAACCTTTAAAAGTACAATTTACTAAAACCGTTTTTTCATCTTCATATTTACTGCCATCGTGCCAAATACTTGCAGGGCCTGTGTTTGCCATGAATGTGCAATTTTCTGCATAAGCCCAGCCACGCGGACAATAAAAATCTACGCCGCCTTCCATTGCACAATCTTTAAAATAAAACATGCCATCTTCTAAATTCCATGGACTAACCGTATCGCCTGCAAAAGCCTTTAAATTACAATTGATGACTTTTAATCTTGTTGTTTGAAAAGAACGTAATGCCATTTGATGACCATCTTTTCTGATTGTTTTTTTATGAGTAATGGTATCTGCTGCACATGGAATTTCTTTTGAGGTATTATTATCAAAACCATAAGTGTTTTGAATAGTAAGGTTTTGTAATGTAATATCGCTGCCGCGAAGATTTAAAGTTGCAACGCCCCAATCATCAATATGGTCGCAACGCCATTCATCTCTTGCAATGGCTTGCGTTAAAATGGTTGTATTTTTATCATCGCCTTCTAACACAATATTATTCTTGGTAATAAAAATCTTTTCTTTATAAATACCTTTTTTTATGTGAATGATGCATGGTGCAACAGCATTATCACTTAAGCTGTTAATGGCTTCCTGAATGCTAGTAAAGTTCCCATTACCATTAATATCAACAACAATAGTTTGTGCCTGCAGCAAGCATGAAGCCAAAAGCATAAAGCTGAAGGCTAAAGACTTTATAAGACGATATGAAGCTTTTTTATTAAACATTATTTTTTAGACTGTGCTATCAACCATTTAACTAAACTGTTGGCAGCTTTAAAGTTTTCAAATTCTAATGGCAATCTTCTTCCGTCTAAGTATTCGTTATATAACCACGGGTCTCCGGTTGCAAATACAGTTCCCTTGCCCACTTTAGCAACTGCAAAAACATTGATACTGTCTTTTTGAAGTTTAACCTCAGCAGGGCTTTTAACGGTTATAGATGCAATTTCTTTCTGATAAATTTTATTGATGCCTTTTAAAATTTCATTGTCTTTGGAAACATACACTGCACCAAATTCATAGCCCGTTCCGCTTAACCTGTTATAACTATCTTCATTAAAATGTATACCGAATTTTTCAGGTAGTTGATTAAAGTGTTCAAACTCTGCATTGCCTTTATCATTATGAAGTATTACTAAAGTGCCGCCTGCTTTCACCCAATTATAAATTACTTCTGCATCTTTAGGCTGCATATAATTAGGGGTTGGGTTATCTGCTGTATTATCAGCATCAACAATAATATAAATATCTGCTCCTTTTAAATTTTCTGCTGTGGGTGCTGTGTATAAAGTTTTAGTTGCTACACCATAGCTATTGAATACATTACCTAATAAAGAAAAGCCGCCATCATTTTTTTGTTCCCATACATAATGAAATGGTTTTAAAGTTCCTGTTACATCTTTCTTCATTTCAGCATTAAACCAATGGTCTAACAAAACAGTTTTGCCTTTGCCTATAGGTAAGGTTGGCAATAATTCCATTTCATTGGCTGCTAATAAAAATGCACCAACACCTTTAGGGTCGTTTACAATAACGGGCTCACTCATGTAATAGCTGAAAGTTCCATCTCTGTAAGGGTTTCCGCCCAAGCCACTTACTTTAACTGTACCGTATAAGTTGGTTTGACTGCCTGCCTGTCCGTTAGGCAGGTTTTCTTCTTTAATGAATTTTGAAAGAATACCATTATATCCTTTTTTAGCAATGGCTAATTTGGTTTCAGGTAAATAACCTTTGCGAACACCTTTTGCAACAGCATACACATATTGGCAAGAGGCAGACGCTTCAAAATAATTTTTCTCTTTTCCTTCGCCTGTATAATTCAACACATCGTACCATAAGCCTGTTTGTTTGTCCTGCACTTTTTCTATTGCATTTACCAATCTGTTTAAAATATCAATTAATGCTTTTCTTTTCGGATGATTGGCAGGAAAGTTATCTAATACATCAACCAATGCATCTGCATACCAACCCATTGCTCTTGCCCAAAAATGTGGTGATGTACCTGTTTGTTTATTTGCCCATTTTTGTCCTTTGCTTTCATCCCAAGCATGATATAACAAACCAGTTTTTTCATCTCTTGCATGTTTTTCCATCCATATAAACTGATTGGCAATGTCATTAAAAGCACTGTCTTCATTAGCTAACATCGCATACTCTGCATAAAACGGTTCTCCCATATACAAACCATCTAACCACATTTGATTGGGATAAATTTTCTTATGCCAGAAGCCTCCTTCTTTTGTACGGGGTTGATGTTTTAATTGTTCACGCAGAGCAACAGATGCTTTCCAATATTTTTCCAAGCCGGTAACACGATATAACAATAAAGCCAGCTTACCATCGTTCACCATATCAATATTGTATTCATCCTGTTTATACCCTTTAATGCTGCCATCATTTTGTATAAACAAATCCATTTGTTGTTGAATGTATTTAAAGTATAAAGGGTTACCCGTTTTATACCAAAGCCCTTCCATGCCTTTTAAAATAACACCCATATCATAGCTCCACTTTGTTTGTTTGGCTGTAACGCTATCAGGCCAAAGTTGCATAGCTGTTGCAGCCATTTTTTCTGCATTTGATTGAGCACTCATTTGTAATGATGCCAACAACAAAACAGGTATTACTATTTTTTTCATTGTGTAATCAGCTTTTGTTTTTCAATACGGCTTTCGTTGCGTCGCACACTTTTACAGTTTGTTCGTTATTCATCTTTCCTTCTCGTCATTTCGAGGTTCGTGCCGAGAAATCTCATCGTTAATACTAATGAGATTTCTCGTTGGGCAATCCCGAAACTTCGGGACAATCTCGAAATGACGAATTAATTATTTAATTAATACTTACTTTCTTTTCATCTGCACCAAAACCTACTTTCATTTTTTCTTTCGCTTTAGCTGTATCTGTATTTTTTACTTGTACAGTACCGCTTCTTTCTCCCTGCACCTGTAACAGCAAAGCTGCACCATCGTTGTATTTCAGCTTATCTATAATAACGTTATCACTATTCAGCACATAAGCCATAGGGTTGGTATCTTTTGTAAGTATGGTTGCATTTTTAATAGTAATGTTATTGGCTTCCTGAATATCAATTCCTTTTTTTGCCTGTAATACTAAGTTTTCCAAGTTAATGTTTTGTATATGCATTTCAGGAATGCCACGAATAAAAATGGCTTTATCGGCACCATCGCAAACAATATTCTTTACATAAAAATTTCTGAATTGCGGTGTGGTTTCATCAACGGGTTTTGTTTCCACTTTTGGTGGTTCTCTTTTTTCGCCTGCCAACGGAACCGGATCTTTAGCCATATAATACATATCAAACAATATGGCTTCGCCGGGTATATCTTTCATTCTTATATTGTTCACATAAATATTCTCTACAATACCACCCCTACCTCTTGCAGTTTTAAAACGCAAGCCTATATCTGTACCAATGAACGTACAGTTTTCAACAAATAGATTTCTTGCTCCGCCACTCATTTCACTGCCAATAACAAAACCACCGTGAGCATGATACACAATACAATCTTTTATTAACCCGTTTTCGGTTGGCATATTTCTTTTACGGCCTTCAGCATCTCTTCCGCTTTTAATGCAAATACCATCATCACCAACATCAAAAGTTGAGTTTTGTATAATAAAGTTTTTACAGCTTTCAATATCAATACCATCGCCGTTTTGAGCATACCAAGGGTTTTTAGCATATACATCCTGCACAATCATGTCTTCACACATTAACGGATGTAAATTCCATGCAGGTGAGTTTTGAAAAGTTATCCCTTCCAACAGAACACGTTTGCATTTAGTTAATACAACCAAATTGGGGCGAAGAAAATCTTTATAGGCTTCCACATCTTTTAAAGTAACTCCTGGTTTAATAACGCCTGGGTCTGTTGTTTTTGCTCCTAAAAAATTTTTTTCTGATGGATACCATGTTTTCTTATCATCACTTAAAATACCGCCGCTTTCTACTTTATTTTTCCATTGAGATTCTGTTAGTTTATCTTTTTTTACTGCCCTCCAGTAATCTCCGTTACCATCAATAATGCCACTTCCTGTAATAGCAATATTTTCTGCATTGATTGCAGAAACAGGAGATTGATTTCTGTAAGCAGGTAAACCTTCCCAATTGCCTTCAATTAAAGGATATTGATTAAAATCTGAAGTGAATTGTAACACCGCACTTCTTTCCAAATGCAGATTGACATTGCTTTTCAACACAACGGGACCTGTTAACCAATAACCACCCGGAATTAAAACTACACCGCCACCTTTTTTACTGCAATCATCAATAGCTGTATTAATTACTTTGGTGTTTAGCGTTACACCATCTGCAACGGCTCCGTATTTGATAATGTTGATAGTATCTTTTCTGAATGATGTTTTTTTAACTTCAGGAAGGCTTGCGGCTGTTTTTATTTGTGCAAAAGATGATACACCAATTAAAAAACAAATTACTGATAGCTTTAATTTTTTCATTTGGCAAAAGTTCTGTTTTCAAATGCTTAAACCTGTACAAGTTTACAGCTATAAGGTTGTAAATTATCCTGTTGCATACTGTTTATTTACGCAAACGTTTTCCGTAAAATTTTGCCTTCACTTATTTATTTCAGGCATCCACTTGTCGTTCTTACTGAAAATGTTTTCTAAAGTGTACTGCTTTGCTTCTTTGTCTGTAAGTTGTTTACTCCATAGAGCACGTTTACCTATAGCTGCTCCTTCACCGGTATTGTGATACTCGGCATAAAAAGCAGTTTGCTCATTTTCCTTTTTACTCCAGTTATTCCAGCCTTCCGGTACAATATGTTTGCCCAATTCGCAATCAATAAAAACTGTTTTGGCATAAGCCCGCCAAGGTCTGCCGAGAAAAACTTTTTGAGCTTCATTTGCTGCAATCAGTTTACAATTCAAAAACACATACCCGAATTGCTGATGCTCGGTTGTTGATGCAGCAGTTATAAAAGAGTTCAGTAAACTTTTAATGGTACAATTTTGAAATACTGCTGTTGCTGCCCCGAAAATAAAATCGGTTGTGCCTTCTATGTAACAATTGTAGTAATACTGTCTGCTTTCGCCGTTAGCAGTTAACAATGTGTCCTGATTACCTAACAGATTGCAGTTTTGAATAACAAATCTGTCGCCATCAACATGTAAAGCAACAGCCTGGCCAACTCTTCCCGCTGTATTTCTGATGGTTATATTTTTTATATCAACATCATTGCCTTGTACCCACATCGTGTAAGATGTAAATGTTGAATGTTTTGCTTTGTTGGTTAACGTATCTGCACATTTTGCAAAATATTTTCCTGAATAATCTGCATAACTGATAATGGTATTTTCTCTGCTTTCACCAACAAAAGAAATATTTGTTACCCATGCCGGCACTGTAACCTTCTCAATATAAATTCCGTTTTTAATAGTGATAGTTACATGCTCGGGTGAATAGGCTCTTACTGCATTAATTGCTTCCTGAATGGTTGTATAATCTCCGCTTCCATCTTGTGCAACAGTTAATTGTTGTTTGTATTGCGGTGTTTGTGCATTTGTATTAAAGCAAAACAATACGGTTACTAACAACAGCAAGTTTTTACAGAAAAGCATAGTAACAATTTTAATTGATTAAGTATTTTACTAAATCTAATTTCAATTCTTTAATTCCTTCAACCGCTAACGCTGCTATTTTTTTGGCACCAAGCGGGCTGAAATGTGTATCATCTTTTTTCCCTTCGGGATAATTTTTATGCCCAGCTTCTAAATAGTTATACAATGCTTTAGATGGCTCATCGCCCATTGAAGTAATTAACGCAATACTTTTTTTATGCATATCTATTAAAGGCACATGTAAGCTATCAGCAACTGTTCTTACAGCATCAGGATATAAGCCATGTGTTTCTGTAAATACTCCGTTTTTAAAACTTCTTCTGGTGATGGGTGTAAGCAAAACCGGAATAGCTTTTTTACTTCTTGCTTCATTAACAAAGCGTGATAAATTTTTCTTGTATTCATCAATTGAAACACCAACGCCGGGCTTATCAATCTTTTCATCATTATGTCCGAATTCAATAAACACATAATCACCTTCTTTTAAATTATTATACACCTCATCCCATCTTTTTTCATTAATGAATGATAATGTACTTCTTCCGTTTTGTGCCCTGTTATCAATGGTAACATCTTTATTAAAAAATTGTCCAAATGCCATCCCCCAGCCAGTTTCAGGAAAAGCTTTCTCTTGTTTGTTAGCCATCGTACTATCGCCAATCATCCAGATAGTTATTTTTTTATCAGGCTTTATAAATGCTGCACAAACAGCTAATGCAATTGATAATACAAGATGTTTTTTCATAAGTTGTTTTAAAAAAACTATCCCCGCTATAAGCGGGGATAAATGTTTGAGGGTATGTTTAATTTAGTAGCCGGGGTTTTGTGATAAATTAGGATTAGCATCTCTTGCTGCCTGAGGTATTGGTAACAATTCAGATTTATTGGTGGTAAAACCAGTGGCAAATCTTCCTAACGGCGATGATGTACCTGTTGCAGTTATAGTGCTGCCAATCCATGTAATTTTTGTAGTACCGCTTGGTGTGCTTGATGGTGCTGCTTTATAAAAAGAATTAGCCCATGCACCTCCGGTAATAGTATTATCATCAGATGTGCTGTTTGTTTTAAAGTACATTGATGCAGGCAAACCTGTGTAAGGAGCTGCTCCTGTAGCCAATACCGTTAAAGCAGTTTTAGTATCATTTATTTTTTGTGTCAGTAAATTCCATCTTATTAAATCGTACTTTCTTATACCTTCTCCGCCTAACTCAAAAGAGCGTTCATTTACTATTGCTGTAAAAAATTGTGATTTGCTTAAACCCGCAGGCAAATCTACTGTTGAGGTTGCTGTCAAGCTTTTACCAAAGCCCCTTCTTCTTACCATATTTACAGCATTATAAGCTGCTGCTGTAGGGCCATTATTAATTTCATTATCTGCTTCTGCGAACATTAATAATACATCTGAGTATCTTATAATCTGCCATTTTAAACTAAAGTATTGTACAGCGTTGGTTGGAGAAACAACGGGATTGGTAATCCAGTCTCTTCTGTATTTTCCATCATTAATAGCAGTAATGGCGGTTCCTGCTTTGGTGCTGCCATCGGCATTTACATTATAAACACAGCATGTAACATCTCTTCTTAAATCTGCTGAATCAAATGCATAAAAATAAGTAGGCATAATATTAATACTCTTGTTACCGAAGCTTCCAACTGTTGGGCCGTTATAGAAACCCAACTTGGTATCTTCTGTTCCTGTAGCACCAACTGCACTTGCCTGAAACATTAATTCGCCATAAGAATCTGCAATTGCATGGGCACAAACATTATTCTTCCATAAGTTTTTATAATCTGGGTTTAGTGCATGTTGACCCGAGTTAATGATATCATTACATTCATCTCTGGCAATTTGGTAAAACTTTAAGTAGTCTGCAGAACGCTCCATTTGGCCCGATGTGTTTCTTAGTGAATATCCGCCTCTGAATAAAGCTATTCTTGCACGCAAAGCTTTCACGGTTCCTTTAGTAATTCTTTCATCTACAGGATCGCCGATTGATGATAGTTCATTTTTCCAGGGAACAAGGCTTTCTGCTGCCAATAAATCATCTAAAATTTTATTATAAAGTGTATCTCTGTTTACTCTTGAAGGAAGCGGGTTAGCTGCTGCTATTTCTGCCGCCGGTTGAAAATTGGCAGGTAAATCTCCCCAATTTCTGATAGCTTCAAAATAGTATTGAGCTCTTAGTGTTAAAGCCTCACCATGCATGCGTTTTAATTGTTTTGCAGTTGCATCGTTTCCATTGTATTGTGCCATTTTAGGAATGTTGGCAATACAAATATTAGCATATTCAATACCGGTAAATAATTGGTTGAAAGGGCTGTTTAATTGTGCATTGCCCGCTGTGGCAGCGTAACGTGCAATATCTCTTCTGTCATTATCAGAAGCACCGGTCGGGCCTTGTGTTTCATCATTATCAACAGTATAATAAAGGCTTAAACGAATGCCGTAGCCTTGGTCTCCAACCAAACGGCTGTACACACCTGCTATGGCTTGGTATGCATTATCTCTGGTACTGAAAACAAAATCGGTTCCGAACTGTGTAATCGGCTGTTCGTCTAAATAATGTTTACAACCGAATAAAGCGGTAACAGCAATAAGGCTTACTAAAAAAATGGAAGTTTTATTTTGAATTAGCTTTTTCATATGCAAATTTTTTATACAGTTTAGAATGTTACATTTAATCCGAAAATGAATGATCTGCTTTTAGGATATGCCGAATAATCTAAACCGGGCGTTAAAGGGTTATTTACATTCACATTTACTTCAGGGTCATAACCTGAGTAATTAGTTATTACAGCTAAATTATTTATAGTTGTATACACTCTTAATTTGCTGATATGTAAGCTTGATAATGATTTTGTATTGAAAGAATAACCTAAGGTTAAGTTATTAATACGTAGAAAGCTTCCATCTTCAATTGCCCATGAATGCGGATAAAATGCACCTGCACTGCTTATCGGTCTCCATATTTTAGCATTTGCATTTAATGCAGCTAAAGCATTTGGGTCTGTAACTACTGCACCGGTTGCCGGGTCTACTGTTTTCCATCTGTCTCTCATAAAACCTAACAGGCTTGAGTTTGGTGTATAGCCGTTAGAGAACTCAATTTTATTGGCATTGTAAATATTGTTTCCGTAAACAAAATTTACAAATAAGCTGGCATCAAATCTTCCGATAATAAACTGGTTATTCCAACCACCGATAAATTTTGGTGTTGCTCTGCCTATAATGGTTCTGTCGTTATCAACATCTACTTTACCATCTCCGTTTAAATCTTTAAACTTAATCATACCCGGCTGTGGTGTACCAACAATACTTGCATCTGTAACCACCCCTGTTTTTAATGTATAAGTTTTTGCAGAGGCGTTGTAATCAAAATCTTCTACTTTATAAAAACCATCAGTAACTAACCCATACATGGCACCAACCGCTTCTCCTACTTTAACAATATAATCGGCTGGTTGCCCGGAAACACCAGACCAACCTTGTTGTAGGAATGAAGTTTGGCCTTTTGCCAATGCTTCAATTTTGTTTTGATTGAATGAAATATTGAAGTTGGTATTCCATGAGAAATTTTTGTGCTGCACAATACCTGCATTAATTTGAATTTCAACACCTTTATTTGAAGTAGCACCGATATTTTGTAATTGTGTAGTATAACCGTAAGTAGGAGCTATAGGTGTGTTTAATAATAAATCAGTAGTTGAGTTACTGTAATAATCTACCGTTAAATTAATTCTGCTTCTGAATAAAGATAAGTCTAACCCTATGTTTCTGTTTACTGTTGTTTCCCATTTAAGATTCGGGTTAACCAAACCCGCTGAAGTATAGCCATATACTGTTTGCCCGTTAATACCATAGAAGTATTGGTTATTATTAAAAACGTTAATATATAAATAATCAGGAATTCTGTTATTACCTACTTCTCCATAACCTAAACGTAACTTCATATCACTGATAAACTTGATATTTTTCATGAAGTTTTCTTTAGATATTCTCCAGGCAAATGATGTTGAGGGAAAATAACCCCATCTTTTATCCGATGCAAATTTTGAAGAAGCATCTGCTCTGAAGTTTGCAGAGAATAAATACTTTTTATTAAATGTATAATTTACTCTTCCGAAAAATGATAGAGAAGTAAATTCTGATTTAGAAAATTTAGGATATCCCGTAAAATAGTTTACAGTATTTTGAGTTTGAAAAGCTTTATCCGGAGAAGTAAATATTGGAAAATCTCTGAACACATTGGTTGAAGCATTGGTATTTACTCTATATGTTTCTTCCCCAACTAAAATATCAATATCATGATACTTTTTATAATTTCTTAACGTATAGGTTAGAACATTGGAATTATTTAATGATATTCTTGTTGTAGTATCATTTTCTGCAATAGGTTTTGATGCACCTTGTATAACAGCAATAGGTGTAATAGAATCTTCAAAAATTCTATCATTTAAACTATTATAATCTAACCCAACGGTACTTCTGAAAGTAAGGTTTTTTGCCATTTCCCAAGTTATAGACGCTGTAATATTACCTGCATAGGTTTGCTTTTTTCTGTACTCTGCATTATCTAATGCAATCGGGTTTACTAATGATAAACCATTACCAACAGACGGGTCTACAAGGCTTGGATCAATGGTACCTGCATCTAACCCGGAAGAAAGGAAAGGCCTGTATTTAACTGCATTTCTTAATCTGTTATAAGATGAACCTTGTGTTGAGGAAACCCCTGCTCCGTATACAGCTTGATCTGTATATCTTGTAGTTAAATTTAATTTTAATTTATTGGTTAGTTTATGGTCTAATTTAAACGATACTAAATTTCTTCTGTAAGCAGAATTTAAAAGAATAGTCTTATCATCGTTATAAGAATAGCTTAAATAATATTGTGTGTTTTTGTTACCGCCACCTAATGATAAATTATGTGTTTGTGTAATACCGGTTTGGCCAATTACATCTTTTTGCCAATTTTCGGCTGGTACATTTTTATAAACACTTAATGTATCCCATGTTGTACCGTATCTTTTAGCAAAAGTGGCACTATCAGCAGTTCCTGCGGTTGTCCATATACCAATTCTGGTTCTTTCATATTCCCACATTACAAATTCATAAGGGCTTAACACATCTAACGTAGAAGGCAGTTTTTTAACACCGTAAAAACCATTATAAGACACTACAGTTTTGCCGGGCTTTGCAGATTTGGTGGTAATAATTACAACGCCATTGGCACCCCTTGCTCCGTAAATAGCCGTAGCAGCAGCATCTTTTAATACATCTATACTTTGTATATCCTGAGGAGAAATAGTAGATAAACCATTTTCTACCTGTACCCCGTCTATTATATAGAGTGGTGAATTATCCTGAGTAATAGACCCTCCTCCTCTTACGCGTATTTTAATATCAGCATCAGGCGAACCTTCTGCAGTTGTAATTTGTACCCCTGCTAATCTGCCCGCTAAAGCTTCAGCAGCAGAGTTAATAGGAATATCTTTTAAGTCTTTTGCACTAACTGAAGAAACAGAGGCTAAAACATCTCTTTTCTTTACTGTTTGATAGCCAATTACAACTACATCATCTAATTGGTCTACACTTTTTACTAACTTAACGCTAACATCTTTAGAGCCATCAGCAGAAATTGTTTGGCCGGTAAATCCTGTAAAACTAACTACTAAATCTACCTTGCCGTTTTCTGTTGTTTTAATGGTAAAATTTCCTGAAGCATCTGTTTGAGTTCCTGTTTTAGTTCCGCGAATTAATACAGAAACACCTTGCAAAGGGCTTCCCGCATCATCTGTAACCTTTCCTTTAATGGTTCTTGTGGTTTGTGCAAAGAGGGAAATAGTACACACCAAAAACGACAGGAAAGCAATCATTCTTTTCATACAGCAAGTAATTTATTTTGGTTGTTTTAAGGTTTTTTAACCTCTTGACTTTAAAATTCGATTAAAATCAGACTGCAAACTACCTAAGATTGATGCATACTACAGTTGAGGGTATTGGGTTTTTTTACGCAAACGTTACCGATAACGATATCAATTGACTGCATTTGCTTTAACCTATTCATTTTGAATAAAAAAGCAGCTTCACTTAATATTGTATTTTTACCACGTAATCTTTTATTATGAAGTTTGAAGCAACTACCATTAAAGATATTGCCAAAGCATTGGGGCTTTCAACTTCTACCATTTCAAGAGCATTAAGAGATAGTTATGAAATTAGTGAAGAAACCAAAAAGCTGGTTTTAGAGTGTGCCGAAAAATTAAACTATCGCCCTAACCCCATTGCCTTAAGCTTAAAAGAAAGAAGAAGCCGTTCTATTGGTGTTATTGTTTGTGAAATTGCCAACAACTTCTTTTCTCAAATAATTAATGGTATTGAGTCTGTTGCTTATGAAAGAGGTTATAATGTAATTATTGCACAAAGCCATGAATCTTATGAAAGAGAGATAATGGACTTACAATTTTTGGCTTCCCGTTCTGTTGATGGTTTATTAATCTCTGTTTCAACTGAAACAAACGATATCAATCATTTAAAGTCGCTGCACGACAGAGGTTTACCCATTGTTTTTTTCGACAGAACATTAGAAGGTTTAAATACCCACAGCGTTATTGTAGATAATTTTAATGGTGCCTATCTGGCAACAGAGCATTTAATAAAAAACGGTTATAAAAATATTGCAGCTATTACCAATTCTGAGTTTCTTTCTATTACTAATGAAAGATTAGCCGGCTACAAACAGGCTTTGATTGATAATAATCTTCCTGTAAAAAACAGTTTTATTCAACATTGCTTTTATGGCGGAATGGTTTTTTCTGAAGTGGAAGAAGCGGTAAATAAACTGTTTACTCAAAAACAAAAACCCGATGCCATTTTTGCCACCAGCGATAAATTAAGTTCCGGATGTTTGAAAACTTTAAACAGAAGGGGACTAAGCATTCCTAATGATATTGCGTTGGTTGGCTTTTCAAATACAGATATTGCCGAATTATTAAAGCCTTCTTTAACCGTTATTCGCCAACCCGCCTATGAAATGGGCAGGGCTGCAACAGATTTATTATTACAACAAATAGAAAGTAAACGCCCCGTAAAAGATTTTGAGAAAAGAGTTTTATTACCTGAGTTAATTATCGGCGATTCTTCTTCGCCATTAAAAAAATAAAAGTTCATTAAAACATTAAATAAAATTTGTATGATTCAAAACCATGAAATTGATTACAAAATTTTTGGAGAAGAAATGCAGTATGTTGAAGTAGAATTAGACCCCAATGAAACAGCAGTGGCAGAACCCGGAGCATTTATGATGATGGATGATGGCATTGAAATGCAAACAATGTTTGGCGATGGAAGTAACCAGCAGCAAAGCGGTTTGTTAGGCAAATTATTCAGTGCAGGCAAAAGAATGTTGGTGGGTGAAAATTTATTTATGACTGCTTTTACAAACACCTCTTATGGTAAAAAGCGTGTAAGCTTTGCTAGCCCTTATCCAGGTAAAATTATTCCGTTGGATTTATCACGTTTAGGCAACCGTATTATTTGCCAGAAAGATGCTTTTTTATGTGCAGCAAAAGGAGTAAGCATTGGTATTGAATTTCAAAGAAAATTAGGCACGGGTTTATTTGGTGGTGAGGGTTTTATAATGGAAAAATTAGAAGGTGATGGTATGGCTTTTATGCATGCAAGCGGTTATGTGCAACAAAAAGAATTACAGGCAGGAGAGCTTTTAAAAATTGATACCGGTTGTATTGTTGGTTTTACTGCAAGTGTTGATTATGATATTCAATTTGTAGGAGGTATTAAAAATACCATTTTTGGTGGTGAAGGTTTGTTCTTTGCAACACTACGCGGGCCGGGCATTGTATGGATTCAAAGTTTACCCATAAGCCGTTTGGCAGGAAGGATTTTACAATATGCAACAACAACAAGAAGAGAAGAAGGAAGTGTATTAGGTGGCTTAGGAAATTTATTGGATGGTGATGGTTGGTAGAAAATTGTAATAAATATGACTGTTTATTTTCTTAGTGGCTTAGGTGCAGATGAAAGGGCATTTAAAAAATTAGTTTTACCCGATAGTTGGAAAATAAATCATATTGCCTGGCCTGCAATTGATGATAATGAAACACTGGTTTCTTATGCAAAGAAGATTAGATTACTAATTAATACACAGGAAAAATTTGTTTTAGTCGGGCTTTCATTCGGAGGAATAATGGCAGTTGAATTAAATAAAATTATTCAACCGCAATTAACTATCATTATTTCAAGTATTGCAACCAAAAGTGCATTACCGTTTTCTTTTAAATTAATTGCTGCGACAAAATTTAATAAGATTGTTCCATCATTTTTAATGAATAAAGTTTATCCCTTTACTTACTGGTATTTTACCGTAAAAACAAAAGAAGAAAAGTTGTTGTTAAACCAAATTGTACATGATACTTCAGCTTCATTTTTACGATGGGCTATTAATGAAATAATTCATTGGCAAAATACTGACCGGCCAAAAAATCTTTTTCATATTCATGGAACACAGGACAGAATATTTCCATGTACAAAAACAAATGCTGATGTAAAAATTAATACCGGCGGGCATTTTATGGTTTACAGCAATGCAGAAGCAATATCAAAATTGTTGATTGAAAAAATTAATGCATTGTAATTATCCTTTCACCCATTCAACTTTTTCTTCTAATGGCTTTCTCTTTGCAGCAGGCGATGGCACAGCAACATGACCGATATAAAAGAAGCCTAACAATTTGTCTTCTTCACCCAAACCGAAAAAAGTTTTCGCTTTATCTATATAAGTAATACCACCGCTTGTCCAATAACCGCCTAAACCATACGCACTCACACTTAAATAAATATTTTGCACAGCACAAGCCACAGCTTCTATTTCTTCAATCTCGGGAATGCATTTAGCTTCATTTCGTTTCATACCAATTGAAATAATATGCGATGCCATTAAAGGCTGTGTTTGCATCTTCACATATTTATCTTCTTTAAAGCTTGCTCCTGCTTCCTGTTTATATAACTCACTTTGAAAGTTGGCAAATGTTTGTAATCCTTCATTACTAAAAATTTTAAAAAACCAAGGCTCTGTTTGTGCATGATTAGGAGCCCATGTAGCATTGATTAATATTTCTTTTATAATATTCTCATCAACTTTTTTACCTGCGATAAATTGATTGGGAAATACTGAACGACGATTACGAATTAAATGGTTTATGTCTTCTGTATTATACTGCATATTATTATTTGCCTCAAAGAAAATACAACAAGTTTAAAAACAGTTTCGTTATAAGAAGTTTGTATTTATTAGTTTCAATTAAACAATTACCATGCTTCATTATCATCAACAGGTTTATGCTTGTTGAATAATTTTTTAGCCGCTTCTTTCTGTTGCAATCTTTCTAAAATCATACTTGCTATTAATGCAGTTGTATTGGTGCCATTATTTTCATTCAATACTCTTTTTAATTTCTTTTCATCAACATCAATCTTATATAACAGTTGAATTAATGCAGTAAAATCTTTAGCAATTAAATTATCTAATGCCATACATAAATCATCAAAACTCATTGATTGTATTTTTTCAATTGCTAACATAAAACTGTTATTAAAATAATTTCAATCATTCATTCCAACCTTTCAAAGCTTATTTACTCTTATTGCCATACAACCGATTTGCTGCCGCAAACAAACACGCTTATGAAAAGGTTTATACCATTATATTTTTTAATTTTTTGTTGCTATACAGTAAATGCTCAAACAGGCAGCATTACCGGAAAAGTTACAGATAGCATCAGCAAAAAAATTCTTCCGTTAGCAACTGTAACTGTATTCAAAGCAAAAGATACTACAATTATAACGTATCGTTTAAGTGGTCCTGATGGTGAATTTAAAATTCCCAGCCTTCCTTTAGATATTCCTTTGCGTGTAATGGTTACCTACTCCGGCTTTGAAGCATTCAGAAAAGATTTCATATTATCTGCAAATAAAAGTTCAATCCGTTTTGATTCTGTATTTCTATTGACAACATCTAAACAATTAGATGAAGTTATTGTAGTTGCAGAAAGACCGCCGGTAATGATTAAAAAAGATACAATTGAATTTAATGCTTCAGCTTTTAAAACCTTGCCCAATGCTTTGGTTGAAGATTTATTAAAAAAACTCCCGGGTGTAATGGTTGATGCTGACGGTAACATAACTGTGAACGGTAAAACCGTGAACAGAATTCTGGTTGATGGAAAAACTTTTTTTGGTGATGACCCTAAAATGGCAACACGTAATCTTCCTGCAAACATTATAGATAAAGTGCAGGTAACAGATGATAAAGAAGAATTACTGAAAAACGGAGATAATAATACCAATAACATTGGTAAGGTGGTAAACATTACATTAAAGAAAGGTGTTAAGAAAGGTTGGTTTGGAAAAATGTATGCCGGTGCCGGAACAGAAGAACGTTTTGAGGCAGGTGCCATTGCAAATGTTTTCAGAGATACATTACAGGTTAGTGCATTGGCTTATACTAATAATTTAAACAGACCCGGTTTCAGTTATTCAGATTTATCGCAAACAGCAGGTTTGCAGCGAAGCTCTTCTGTTTCAGGAGGCAGTAGTACAAGCATCTGGAATAACGGTAATGGAGGAAGTATTTCTATTAACGGGGTAAATTTTGGTGGTACTACAACCGGCGTTGCAACAAGCAAGGGTGCCGGCTTTAATATTAATCATGCCCCCAATCTTAAAAAATCTTTCTTTTTACAATATTTCTTTGGTAATGTTCAAACAGATAAACAAACTTTAACTGATATTAAGCAGTATAATGTTGATACAGTAATTACCAATCATATTGATCTTGCAGGCACAACATTTAATACTACACATAATATCGGCACAGGTATCAGGTTAAAACCGGATTCTGTAACAAGTTTTGTTGCAACTGCCAATTATACAACAGGTATTCAAAATGATTATAAGAACAGTAATATTTATGCAGTAAATAACATACTTGGCTCTTTAAGTAACGGTAGTATTTTAAACAATAATGTAATTGATAATTATTACTATCGGCATTCATTAACTTATATAAAACTATCCAAAACAAAGGCAGGAAGAAGATTTGTTTTATCTCATAATCTGGATGTAAACAATAAGTATAATTTTTATACAACAGATGCTTTCATTCATTATATATATCCTTCTGCCTACGACAGTATTTTACAACAACAACGTAATGAAGGCATACCAAGAACAGATGCAAGTGTTACCGCCAATTACACAGAGCCGTTAAGTAAAAAAATATTTATTCGTATTATAAGCCGTTATGAGTATAGTAAGTTGAATAATACTGTAAATACTTTTAACAAAGGAACAGGAAATACATACGATAAATTAAATACTTCATTAAGCAGTTTCTTAAGCAGAGAATCTGACAGATGGAATTCAAGTGTAAACTTTGATTTTAAATGGAAGAACTTAACAATTACCCCGACTATAAGAGCTTTATGGCAAAAGGCAGATAATTATTTAGCAACATTATCTTCACCTGTTAAACAAGAATACTTTAATATTTTGCCGGGCTTTGTATTTAACTATAAACAACTATACGTTAATTTTGATGAAGGAATTGTGTTACCATCCTACACTTATTTAATTCCTATTCCCGATAACAGTAACCCTTATAATATAACAAAAGGTAATGTAAACTTACAACCTGCAGACAGGCACAATATTTCCATCAACTACTATATAAACAATAGTAAAAAACTGTTGAACATCAATTTAAATGGCGGGGTAACTTTCTCTAATAATGATGTTATTCAAAATATTACGGTAGATAATAAAGGCATTCAAACAAATACACCTGTTAATGTAAATGGCAGTAAAAATGCATGGTTAAATTATAACATTAACAAACAACATAAATACAGTAACAACTTTATACTTTCATGGAATACAGGTGCTTACTATGAATACAATCATACAAAATTATTATACAATGGGGAAGACAGTTGGCAAACAACAAATGTTATAAATCAATGGGCCGGTTTTAACCTGAACTTTAATGATAAGTTTGAGTGGAATAACAATTACTCAATAAATTATGTTTTTACTCAATATACAAGTAATGCTTTTTCACAGCTTTCTTATACAAGGCATTATGCCAATACAGAGTTTATTGTAAGATGGCCTAAACATATTATTTGGGAAAACAGTTTTAATTACAGTTATAACAGCAGTGTATCTCCGGGCTTGCCAAAAGATTTATTACGTTGGAATGCTGCTATAAGCTTTACTATGTTAAAAGATGAAAAAGGTGTTTTACGCTTAAGTGCTTATGATTTATTAGAAAGAAATAACAACATAAACATGTATGTAAACAGAAATTTAATCAGCACTATTCAAAATAATATTATACCAAGATATTTTATGGCAACCTTTACTTATAATATCCGTACAATTGGTGGTGTTAAGAAAAAGGTTGGTGGTGAACGATTATTTATGTTTTAAGTTTCATAATACGAATTATTTCTGATTACACAAATGAAATAAACACGCTAATTAATTAGTCAATTAGTATAATCAGAGTTAATAGGTGTTATACTTTTCCATAACACCTATTCCAAACAAAGCAAAGTCATATTTAACAGGGTCTTCGGCATCAAACATTTTTAAGTATTCTGTTAATTCAACCGCAGCCTGCCAATCAATTGGTTTACGCTGTAATAAATTAAAGTGCTTAGCAACTCTTGCAACATGCAGATCAACAGGCATAATTAATTGAGATGGTGAAATGTTTTTCCATAAACCAAAATCAACACCTTTATTATCATTCCTCACCATCCAGCGTAAAAACATATTTAACCGTTTAGCATTTGATTTTTTATGCGGTGTTGCAATATGTTTTTTTGTTCTTGCAGGAACATCTTCTAATGAAAAGAAATAATTATGAAAACCTGTAAGCATTGTCTCAACAGTATTACCATACTTAGCAAAAGCAGTTTCTAAACTTTTATGTTTTGAATAGTGCTGTTTTAAAAACTCAATAAAGTATAATAAATCTGTAGTATTAAATGTGCGGTGCTTAAACTGTAATAATTTTTTTAAATCGTTTGAAGTGTGTTGAGTAATAAATTGATGCGGTTGCATTTCAAACAACTGCATTAACTCTTTTGATTTATTGATGATGATGGTTCTGTTGCCCCAGGCAAATATGGCTGCAAAAAAAGCTGCAATTTCTATGTCTTGCTTTTTAGTAAATAAATGCGGAATGCTTATCGGGTCTTTTGTAATAAAGCCGGGGTTATTGTATTCTTCAACTTTACTGTCTAAAAATTGTTTGAGTTCATTATCATTCATCCTGCAAACTAAACATTATCATCATTCATTAACCGCTATCGGTTCCTCTTCTTCAATGTCTTCTATTTCTAATTCAATGCGTTTAGTAATATCGCTTAAAGAAGTAAGGCGTTGTACTGTATAAGGTATTGTATCAAGCCCTGTAACAAATTTTAAAATGTAATTGTAAATACCAATCAGTTCACCTGCATAGACTCCATCAATCAACACTTTCTTTTGTGTTACCAATAAAGCTCCGGCAATTACAACAATTACAATTATTTCCATCAAACCAAAATTCCATGCTTCCTGGTCTGAAATTTTTATTTGCCATTTACGCAGTTTATCATAATGGTGACGGATAGACAATATATTTCCTGTACTTATAATATTCACCTGTTCTTCTAATTCATCGTTCTTTACTTTATTTAAACGCCTCATTTTTTTTCCATAGAAGTAGCTCATAAACGAAACAGGAATTAACACTACCAAACAAATTAATACTACTTTTCTATCGTAAAAAAACAAGAGTATTAATGAGCCCAGTAAATTGTAAACTGCTTCCATTACATAAATTAAATCGTACTCTAAAAAATCTACAAATTCTCTTGCCAATGTTGAGTGTGCACTGAGTTTTGAAATTTCAACAGTTGAATATTTTCTGCTTAAAAATTTGGTAACTAATGAAGTATAAATAGCAGAATAAGTTCTTGTATCATAACGCTGACGAATAACCCCGATAATAATCCAGGTAAAATGTACTAACGATAAAATAATTAAACCTCTGTAGCTACCTTCAATTAAATCATCTACTGCTTTTCCTAAAAAGAAGGGGCGTAATAATGAGCCCAGCATTTCTAAAGAAAATAAAGTATAAGTAAGTAATAATTGTAATCTATGCTTTTGAAAAATAGCCTTTAAAATCGTTAGCTGCGGCATGGGTTCATTTCCTTTTCTTGTTTATTAATTTAATACAAAGCATGGAAAATAATGATGCATAACTTAATTACGCATTGAGTGCGGGGTTAGTAGAGGGCGAATTTAAAGCAGAATTTAATTGGTAGCAGCAATCCTTTTATCAACCGAATTATCAGCCGTACCTTTTATAGTACCTCTGCAAAAGCTGCTACCACATTGGCATTCAAAGGGTTGGGCTGTTTCATCCAGTATAGTTGCGTAGTCTAAAGTAAGTTCTTCACCTTTATTAATTTTTCGTAAAGCGATAACATTTAAGCCTTTGTAAGCTGTGTTTGCTTCGCAACTATGATTTTGCGGAGCCCACTCAGCAGCATTATCATCCCATAAAATATAAACCTGGTTACTTAGGGGGTAAGCATATCTTTTAAAATCTTCTTTTTGTTTTTCATCCCAGTTAGCATCAACATATTTTTTAGTTACAATACGTTGAGCTTTTTCTTCCCCTTTAAAAATTATTTCTCCTGCCTCAATATTTTTTTTTGCATAAATACCATACCCTGCAATAGCGTTACCTTTTACAGTATATTTTTTTTGCTTGCGATTATGCCTTGTAATGCCTTCTTTAATAATATGGTTGAGAAACCCTTGCTGGCCAATACCATCAAACCTTAAAATATAATCTGCACTGCCTTCGTACCCATCTTTATAAAAAACAGAACAGGTAAAATTGATTTCTAAAAAATACAATTCATTCTTATCATTCATTCTAAAATCTAACCTTGCATAGCCAACGCCGTTAAATGCAGTAAAAATTTCTTGTGCTGCTTCTTTTAATCTATCAGCTAAGTTTTCATCTTTTACAGGAATATTGGCATCAGTATGTAATTCGCTTGTTTTAAGTGCATAGGTTTTAAATTGATTGCCTTCGGGAAAAATAAACTCAACAGGCTGTAATGTTTTACAGGTTTTACCATCATCATTAGCAACAACCAATACAGTAAACTCTCTTCCTGCAATATATTCTTCCACTAAAATTTCATTATACTCATTACTAATAGCACTTATCTTTTGCTGCAATTCGTTTTTATTATTTACTAAAGAATGTTCATCAACGCCAAGGCTATCTCCTGCTTTGGCAGGTTTTACAAACAACGGATATTGCAGAGAAGCTACGTCTTCATCATTAAAAGTTGCGTTTGTAATAACAGTATAAGCAGGCGTTAACACATTGCTGCAATAAGCCACATACTTCATTAATTCTTTGGGTGGATCATATAATAAAGTGGATGGCCCGGTGTGCGGAAGGTTTAAAATTTCTAATGTATAAATAACATCTATGCTTGGTACTTCCCACTCTAAATAACCTTCGCATAAATTAACAAACACATCAAAGCCTTGCGGGGAAAGGCTTTTGAGTTGTTTGTAAGTAGTTAATTTATTCAGAAATACAGTTACCACTTCATCATCGGGTAACAAGGCGGCTAAATCTCTTGGTGGATCGTAATATTGATAATCTACATCAGTTGTTGAATAATCGGGTAGCAGTACACAAACTTTCATGAAGCAGTTGCTGATTAGTTATTAAGAAGCAGCAGCTACTGCTGTTTTTGTTTTTCTTGTTTTTACCTGCACCACTTTTGTTGCAGATTTTTTTCTGCTGATGGCATCTTCTAAAATCTGTACAATTAAATCTTTAAAAGTATTTCCGCTTAAACGAAGTATGGCTCCTATTGATGTAAAGTTTTCATCTTCACTTAAACCGCATTGTGCATTTACTTCCAGTACATAAATATTTCCTGTTTTCTTATCCATCCGCAAATCAACTCTTGTGTAGCCTTTACCTTTTACAGCCACATAAGCGTCCCAACTTAATTGTTTAATTTTTTCGTGCAATGAAATATCCGGAGCAACATATTCATAAAAGTTCTCATCGTTAGGCATAGGGGTTTCATCTTCATAAATTTCCCAAAGCCTGTCGAACGATAAAAATTTTTCATTATCGGGCAATGATGCATGAAATGCTCTTTCAACAGGTGCATACACAACAGCTTTGGAAGGGTTATTATAGCTGCCTGCAATTAATACTGTGTATTCAGCACCATCAATAAACTCTTCAGCAATAATACCATCGGTTGTTAAGTGCCAGCCTCTGTAACCATCAAACATTTTAAAAACCTGTTCCTGCAATTCATCATTATTATGAACAATATTTTTTATACCTACACCCATGCTGCCACCGCTTACAGCAGGTTTTACAATTACGGGTGAACCGAGTTTATCAAACAGTTTTTTATCAATACCATTTCTGTTTGCAATAGCTAACCATTTTGCAGTGGGTACTTTGTATTTATCAAATGCCTTTTTCATTGGCAGTTTTGATGTAGTGATGTTATAGAAATAATCATCAGCCCCTGTATACAATAAATTATTTTTTTCTAAACAATGAATTACAGAAATACCCGGTGTTCCGTTTACTTCATCTCCATCACATAAGTTTAAAACCACCGGAATTTTTCGTGCATTGTTTTGTAATGTAATGCTTTCAATTATACTTACATAGTTAAGCATTGTTACAGGTTGCCATATCCATTCAACATTTAACTCAGCAAAAATTTTTGTGTATTCTTCAATACTTTGAGAAAAGTCGTAGTAGTAATTAATATTAGCATCTTCTGTAATTAAAGAAGGTACTAATACAAATACTTTTATTTTTTGTAAGAAATTATGGGTTTGGTTTAATTGCACTGTTATTGATTTAACATGCTTTGTATAAAACGTGTAAGCTTATATTTAGTAAGTATTTGCCTGTCTATATAAACTGCTCCGCTTATGGTTTGTAAGCAATCTTTACTTCCGCAGGTACATGCAAAAGGTTGCACCATATTCCATTCGGTTGAGGGGTAGAAGAATGTTAATTCATCTCCCGGTTCTATTGTTTTCAAAGCAATTAATTCAAACGAGTAAGTATCAAAGAAAACATTAGGAGCACAACTGTGATTGATATATTGCAGAAAAACAGGATTTAAAGTAATGTGCTCTGTTTCTGTAACCTGCACTGTTAAATACGTTGGCTGCGATAAAGTTTTACCTGCAGAAAAATTACATAATACATCTCCGGCTTTGAATGATGTAATACTGTGTAATGATTTTTCTCCGTTGGTTTCATGTTGCATTATTTCAGCAAAACCATGATTACTGATAATGCGATAACCGGTTTGAATGGCGGTGGTTGCGGCGACTGTCATAAAATGTAATGGGTTAGTAAAGCTGTGATTAAAGTAACTACAAATAGTTTAATAAAAGAAACAATAAAATAACCTTGTGGATAAACTTATATTAATGTTGATTATTACAAAATGCGTGCAGTAAAAGCTTTTGTAATGAAGATTAAAAAACTATAAAAATAAAAATGTTAAAGGCTAAAGGTTATTACGTTAATTACTTTAACCGCATTATTTTTTGAGTATATGTTTGGTTATCGTTTGTTCTTAAAATAACGATATATATGCCCGAAACAAGATTGGCAAAGCTGATTACATTTTTATTGCTGTGAATAGTATTGGAATAAACCTTTCTTCCCGTTGCATCGAAAATAGTAGCAGAAGTAAACGTATTGCAATTACCCTGATCTATTGTTATTGAAGATGTAAAAGGATTAGGATAAAGATATACCTTGTAATACTACTGCTTTAGATGAATCTGCACAGGTTGTTTTTAAATATTTGGTAAGTACCTGCATCTGAACTCTATCGCCGTTATTATCCGGTTGAACAGAGAGTGAATAATTATTCCACCATTCTCCGCCTGCCCAATAAGTTCCGTTTACACAATTGGCACTTATATAATTCAGAAAAGTATCTAAAACTGTAAGCCAACGCGGGTCGTTATTCGGCACACCATAAGAGCTGATAATTCCTTTCTTATTATTTGTTTTCAACCATTCAATAAAAGGCTTTGCCCTTTTTACACCCGTTAATACATCGGCTTCTAAAGAATCGTAAGAAGTAGTTGTATAATTACCTACACCATCTTTATCAAAAAAGTTATGAGCAGAATAAACAATTTTATTATAAGGATCACTTACTTTACCTAAAAGGCTGTTGCAGATAGCCCAGCATTCTGCCAAAGACTTATTGATTCCTTCTATTAAAACAGGGGTTTTAGTATCTGTAGTTCTTATTGAATCTATGCATTCCTGTGCTGCCAATATCCATGTATAATAAGGCATACTATCCGGCTGATTCATGATATCGTATCCGTAAATATTGGTTCGTGTTTTAAATACAGTAGCTAATTTTCTCCAAACGTTTCCAAAATATGCTTTAGTAATAGTATCACCTGTTTGGCCTAAACCAATAGAATAATCGGTATTACCGATTCTGTACCTTCCGTAATTATGCATATCTAAAATAACCTGAATACCTCTTATGGCACAACTGTCAGTAAAAGCAGTTAGCCTGTTTAATTCGGCAGAATCTAATTCGGCACCCATAGCATGTTGTATTCTTTCCCACCGAAATGGAATACGCAATAATTTAAAGCCTTTAGAAGCAAAATAATCTATAGTACTAACTGTAGGGTAAGTATAATCAGTATTGTAAATACCGGGCATATTAGTTTGTCCGAACTCTGCTCCGGCAAGGTTTACACCAAATGGCAAAGTATCTATAACAGGTTTACTGTATAAAAATCGGGTACAGAATAAAAAGAAGAAAACAAGAAAAAACTTCATAAAAGTGCTGTACAAATTTAACACCATTAAGCATACAGCAGTTGAAGCAATAGTTTTTTATCTGCAACAGATTTTATTATTTGTTTGATGCCATTAAATAATTTCGATTGGCTGATGTTTCTGCCAAAGTATTTTTTGTTCTGGTTACAGTAGTATTATTTTTAGCATACATGTATTTCTGCAAAACAAAAATCTGAGGTTTATCAGTTCCGTAAACTGGTTGAATAGATAATGAATAGTTATACCACCAGGAGCCAGCAGCCCAATAATTACCTGTTACATTTTCTTCACTTAAATATGCCAGAAAATTGTCCAATACTTTCAACCAACGGTTATCATAACTGGGTACCCCAAACTCTCCAATAATTCCTTTTTTATTATTTCGTTTCAACCATTCAACAAAAGGTCTTACTCTATCAACACCTATATTTTCATAAGCACCGTCGTAAGTATATTCATTATTATATCTGCCCGATCTGTCGCTATCAAAATAACAATGGGCATCATAAATAATTTTATTACTTGGGTCTTTTAAGTATTTCAGATTATCGTTGTACTTACTCCATTCTATCGGGTTTGAATAATCATCTCCTGCAACAATTATGTTTTTAGTTTTTTCAACTTCTCTAATACCATCTATAGCCCATTGTGCAGACGATGCCCAAGTATAACCCATCATATCATGCGGTTCACTCATGATATTAAATGCGTATACATTACGATATTGAGCAAATGTTGCTGCTAATTCTTTCCAAATAGCTTTATAATGCTCTCTTGTTACTTGCGGGCAACCGATAATGTATTCATGGCCATACATTTTAAACCGTCCGAAATTGTGCATACTCAAAATAACTTTCATGCCTCTTTCAGAGCATTCCATCACAATTTCTTTCAACTCATTAATTTCATCTCTTTCCAAAGCTCCGCCAGGAATGTGTTGTATCCGTTCCCACCTGAAAGGAACATTTACAACTTTAAAACCTTTTAATGCGAAGTAGGCAATCTCTTTTGAATTAGGATAAACATAATCTATACCGCGAATACCGGGAATTTTGTTTTCTCCGAATTCTCCACCACATAAGTGTACGCCTAATGGTAAATAGTTTTTTTGAGCTTTTGCAGTAAAAAAAAGAATGGAACATAGAATAAACAGTATGGCCCGGTTTTTCATAGCACCCATAGGATTTTCAGATTGAATAAATATTGGATCTGCCTTTGGCAGGAGCGTAAAAATAAAAACTACTTTTTAAATAAACAAACTTTACATACAAAATTCCCTTATTTAAGGGGCAAGCCCTTTACTATCAATAAAATTTTACCTTCATGCTATGTTCCGGAAAAGTTTTTCTTACATAAAAAAGTTTAATCAACTATTACCATGCAGGACCTGTATATTAATCAGGTTAATTTAAGAATGAATGAAGTAATGAAAGTGATGACGATTGTAACCTGCCTGTTAGCACCTGCCGCAGTAATTGGTGGTATTTTCGGAATGAACTTTGAAACCGTACCATATAATACATAACCGTTACGGATTTTTTATTCCCGTTGGTTTAATACGGTGAATACCGGTTTGGATGATTTATATTTTCAGAAAACGCGGATGGTTTTAAACAAAAACAGTTTTCATTTACATTTGCAACCCGATCAATATTATCGGATATAAAAATGACTCCGTAGCTCAGTTGGTAGAGCTACTGACTCTTAATCAGTAGGTCCAGGGTTCGAGTCCCTGCGGGGTCACAAGTTAGATATATTACCAAACAAGTAACCTTTTCATACCAAGGGCACAGAAAATATCAGTTTTCTTAAGAAATTTCTGTAAAATTACACAAACATTCCCTACATGACCCCCTTTACCTATTTAAGAAAAATAGGATTTAGACTCTTTTTAATATTTATACAAGTTTTTTTATTTTTATTTGCTGAAGGTCAAGCACCTATTCCCGTAAGTGTTTCAGATTTTTGTAATGGCAGCACTAAAAGTTTAGACAGTTATTTACCCGCCGGAAGTTTTTTCAGGACATACAGTTGGACAACAAGTTCAATAAACAATGTAAGAGGCTATACAAGTGTTGCAGCAGCCCAATCGTCTATTACCCAAACATTAAATCTAAATACATCATTAACCAATAATGGAAGTATCATTTATAATATTATTACTTCTGATGGTTTTGCATTTAAAATGACGGTTACTGTTTTACCAACACCTTATATTGCAAACAGACCTTCTGCCTCGGCAACAACAGGATGTGGATCTGTGAATATTTCGGGTTTAATTGCATCAGTTAGTACTCCTTCTAACGGTTGGTTATGGACAAGAGCAGCTGTTTTAGGTACTTTACAACAAAGCGGAAATATAAATGGTGTTCTTGACAATTTAATAGATACAACAACTAATCAGGTTGCGGTAAAATATGCTTTTGCTATTACAGCAGCTAACGGTTGTGTTGGCAATGATACCATTACTTATACGGTTTTACCAACACCGTTCATTACAAATGTTATAAGAAACGATAGTATTTGCAGCGGGTTATCTTATATTCTGAATCCAACAGTAGCCCCTCTGAGCAATAGTGCCGGTGGAGCAGGTACTTATTTTGCGTGGACAAATCCAAGTGTTACTGCCGGTTTATCCGGTTATTCAACTAATCCAACAAGTACTACTACCAATTTTGTACAAACTTTAAATAACAATACATCAAGCATTATTACAACAGCTTATTCCCTTATACCTTCTTTTAAATATTCAACTACAACATGCGTTGGCCCTTCTTATCAAGTATATTTATCAGTTAATCCCAGACCTTATTTGCCAACACCAATATCTATTAGTTCATGTACAGGGGTAGCATTTTCTTATTCTCCAACAGATGGTGCATTAGCAGGTACACCCTCTAAAACAACTATATTACCTTCAAACACACAGTTTACATGGGCAGCACCCATTTATTCTGATACTTCTGCTGTAAACGGCGGTTACGGCATTATTAATACAGCACCGCCAAATGCAGGTTCCGCTTATGTTTCAGCTCCAATCAGTCAAACACTAAACAATAAATCTCTTAACAATCAAACAGCAAAATACAGTGTATATGCAACTTCTACCTATGGTACAGTTTCATGCTCTGCTCTGGCTCCTTTTGATTTGATTGTTACTGTTAAAAGTGCCCCTAATGTAAACTTAGTACAAGATACTTTTGCTGTTTGCAGTGGCTCTGCACCTGTGCTGCCAAATATTTCAGGTGTATCTTCTTACAGTTGGGGAGCACCGCAAATTTCGCCTGCTAATTCATTAACAGGTGCTACCGGAAGCGGAAGCGGAAATAGTTTTTCTCCGATATTATCAAATACTACCACAACATCTGTAATTGCTAATTATACATTAATACCTTATTCTCCGGGAAATTGTGCAGGAAACCCATTCCCTGTTGTTTTAAATATTAATCCTGTTGCGAATATCTCAACTCAAAATCTATCTACCTGCAGTGGCAATAAATTTAGCTTTACACCACCGGGTGTACCACAAAATACTACTTACACATGGAGCAGCCCTTATTTAAACAGTGGCTCTTTAAAAGTTACGGGAAGCAGTACCAATTTGTTTTCAACCGGAGACTCAAGTATAAGTGCAACAATTAATTATTACGGAACAGATTCTGGCAGCACAGCAACTTTTACTATTACACCAAGAACAGGAAACTGTTTAGGCACTCCTTTTTTATTAAATTCATATGTTAAACCATTGCCTTATTTGTCAAGTGCCTCAACTAATGTTTGCAGTGGAAGTACATTTAGTTATACCCCTACAAGTAATTTAACACAAGTAAGCACCAGCTATACCTGGAGCTTACCGGTAACAACTCCTGACAGCAGTTCAGTAACAGGTGCAACTAACAATAATGCTCCAAGAAATAATATCAGTCAAACATTATCTAATAGTTTCAACCTGATTGAGCAAACGAATTATACCATTATACCCACAGCAAATGGTTGTACGGGACCATCTTTTTCTTTGGTAGCAAATGTAAACCCAACACCATCTTTTACTAATAAGGATACTGTAATATGCTCGGGCTATCCTTTTTCAATTAATCCATCTCCGCTACCATATATCACTTCTTACACATGGGAAGCACCAGTGTATAATATTCCTAATTCTGTTTTAGGCGGATACAGCCAGTCTTCTCCTTTATCCACAATCAGTCAGGTTTTAACCAACACCAATAGTTCGTTAGATGTATTAGCTACTTATAAAGTAACCCCGAGTTTTAATAATTGTGTGGGTAATCCTTTTAAATTAACTGTTACTGTTAAGGCATCGCCATATATAACAGATACGATAAGGTCTGTTGTTTGCAGTGATAATGCTTTTACAGTTAAGCTGCCATCTACTATTCCAGCATCTACTCAATTTATATGGGATAACCCCACTTATTCAAATGGAGTTACGGGTGGATTTGCCAATAACGTTATGCAAAAAACAATCAGCCAAACTTTAAAAAATATTAACAGCGATACTACCACCGGCTATGCCTATTACAGCATAACACCTATAGCCAATGGTTGCTACGGTTTGGCTTTCCCTTTAAAAGTATCAGTTAAAACAAGTTCTGCAAGTTTAATAAGCCCTGCTACATTACCATCAATATGCAGCGGTACTAATTTTACCTATACACCTGTAAGTAATTTTCCGGGTACTGCATTCAGTTGGGTAAGAGATAGTGTTCCGGGTATCGCTAACCCGTCTAAAGACGGTTTTGCTGACATAAACGAAGTACTGACAGATACCACAGGGCAGCCGGTTAATATTACTTATAAATATACTTTACAATATAACGGATGTGCCAATTTAAAAACGCAGTTTGTAACAGTTACTGTTAAACCGATACCTTCATTAGTTTCTCCGTCTCAGGGTACGCCTATTTGTTCAGGAAATACATTTAATTATATTCCTATAAGTAATACTTTAAGTACAGGGTTTAACTGGAGACGTTCTTATGTAGTAGGTATTTCAGAAGCTTTAAATACAGGTTCAAACAGCATCAGCGAATCGCTGCATAATACAACATTAAATCAGGTACAGGTTCCGTATGTTTTTTCTTTATCGGCAAATGGTTGTACTAATGAGCAAACGATTTATGAAACTGTGAATCCGGTTTTGCAATTAAACGACCAATTAAATGCTGTTTGCAGTGGTTCTAATTTTCAAATTACACCTCCCAATACGGTTAATGCAACTTTTTTATGGAATGCTCCTGTTGTTGGTAACGGTATTGTAGGCGGGGCAGAAAATACATTGATACCTAAACAGTCTATTACAGGTAGCTTAACTAACCTTGCAGATACACCAAACGTGGCCAACTATACAATTATTCCTTATATACCTGGTGCAAGTACAGGAAATTGTGCAGGTGTTCCTTTTAATATTAAAATAATTGTAAACCCGATACCTATATTAAGCAGCAGCACAATATTACCTGATGTATGCAGCGGTACTAATTTTAATTATCTGCCAACCTCAAAAACCCCGGGAACTATTTTCTCATGGACGAGAGATAATATTTCAGGTATAAGTAATGCTGCAAGCGGGGGCTCATTTGCCATTAATGAAACTTTAACTGATACAACTGTATTCCCTGTAACAATTAATTACAAATATAAAACAACTTATAACGGTTGTACCGATAGCAGTAAAACCGTAAGCTTTACCTTAAACCCTTCGCCTTTAGTTGCCAATCAAAATATTACCATTTGCAGTAATACCTCTTTTAGCGTGCCAACCAATTTAGAACCAAGCGGAACAACTTATACATGGAATACACCCACCATTATTCCCAATAACAATATTACAGGAGCGAGTACCCAAACAATACCCCAAACAATTGTTTCAGAAACATTAAACAATACATCGTTAACAAATGCTACCGCAATATACACCATACAACCTCAATATCCGCTGTGCCAGTTAAAACCATTTACAGCAACTATAACTGTTAAGCCCATTTCTTTATCGGGAAATCAAACGGCAACTGTTTGTAACAATAAGCTGTTAAACTATGTGCCTGTAAATGTGCCTGTAGGTACACAATTCAGATGGGTATTTAGTAATCCTAATCCTCCGTTTTCTTTAGGTGGCTTTACAGATAATGATACACTTTATCAAAACAGTATTAAACAAACTATTACAAATGCCGGTAACAGTTTATTGTATGCTGATTATTTAATCAAACCCATTACTAATGGATGTACAGGCAACTTTTTCGGTCTTAAAGTAGCAGTAAATCCATCACCAACTGTTCAGGTAAATACGCAGCCTTTTATTTGCCAGAATGCTGTTGACACAGTTACACTCAATTTTACCGGAACATCGCCTTGGGCATTTAGTTATTTTGATAATAAAAATAATACACTTACCACCATTAATGGCATCACACAAAACCCGTATAGTTTTGTACAACCTAATTTACCTGTTGCTGCTAACTATACTTTTAATGTGTTGCATTTAAACGATGCTTATTGCAATAATGATACTTCATTCAGCAACCCAAGCCTGGGCTTTATTAATCAGGTAATAAAAAAATTACCGGCAGATTCTATTTTAGCACCATCAGGTAATTTAATCTGTATCGGTTCTTTTCAGCCCATGCAGATTAATAAAACTGAAAGCAGTTATCAATGGTATTTTAACGGCAATGCTATTGCTAACGGAATTGGTATTAACTATAATGCTTACTCGGGGGGGCTGTATTCTGCAAAAATTACTGATAGCTTCGGCTGTGTAAACAACACGCTTAATAATGTTGTAATGTATGATCTGAAAACCTTTAATGTAAACTTTACTACAGATAGTTCATTCTGCATTAACACTCCGAAACAGTTTATTAATTTAACAGATACTTCTGCTTTAAGAAACATCAGCTGGAAATGGGATTTTAATGGTGAAGATTCTTCTACCAATTATTCTGCCCTTACTTCCTTTAAAAAAGCAGGTACTAAAAAAGTTACGTTGTATGCTAAAATTCCTACCTGCACTTACTCGGTATCAAAAGATAGCATCATGGTATTTTATGCCCCTGTGCCTAATTTAGTTTTACCAACTGTTACCACTAATTCAGGCCGCAGTTTAGCATTACAGGCCCGCCATTTTGAAGGAGCTCCATATCAGTATAAATGGCAACCCCAAACGGGTTTAAGCAGTAATAATATTTATAACCCTGTGTTTAATTATTTCAGAAGTCAGGACTTCTTTATTCAAATGACATCTCCTGAAGGTTGTATTACAACTGATACTTTAAAAGTGAGGGTTTTTGATTCTGCATTGGTAGATATTGTTATTCCTAAATCTTTTACGCCTAACGGAGATGGTAACAATGATATTTTATACGCGTATATGGCCGGCATAAGCAATCTTAATTTCTTTAAAATATTCAATAAATACGGCAAACTGTTATTTGAAACAAGAAATCCCGCCCAAGGTTGGGATGGTAACAGCTCGGGTACCAAGCAACCGATGGATGTATATGTTTGGATAGCAGAAGGCATTGATAATAACGGTAATGTTATTCGCAGAAACGGTAATGTATTATTAATAAGATAGTAATGAACAAACTCATTCCTGTAAATATTTTTTTATCAGCTATAGCTGCATTGTTTATTGTAGGTAAAACAAATGCACAAGACCCTAACTTTTCTCAAATACTATCGTCTCCAACCAGTATCAGCCCTGCATTAACCGGTTTTGGCGAAAGCTCTTTCAGACTTATGTCAAATTACCGCTCTCAATGGATAGGGCTCGGTTCTACTTATAATACTTTTGCGGCAGCAGCAGATGGTAAAATAAACAGCATTAATAACAACAGTTATTATACCGCTTTGGGTGGAAGTATTATTCAGGATAATGCAATGGATGGTATTTATAAAAACACTACCGCTACACTAAATGCTGCTTATCATTTAACCATGGATGAGAGAGGCAACGGGTTAACTTTTGGCTTAGGTGCTATTTATAATAATACCAGAATAGATTTTAGCCAACTAACTTTCGATACACAATTAAGCAGTGCCGGCTTTAACAGGGCTTTACCTACAGGTGAAGTATCTCTTAAAAATATGAAAGGTTATTTTTCGCTTTGTGCCGGTTTAATGTTTACGCATACATCAGATGAAACTTATTATGCAATTGGCGTTGCCGGTTATCGTTTTACTAAAACCCAAAGAACTGTTTTAGACGATGCCTCTCAATACGATGCACCCCGATACAGCATACACGCAGATTACGCCACTGCATTATCTGACAGATTAAATTTTAATGCCAGTATTTTTCATATGATAAAGGCGGGAACCAGTACCACAATAGCAGGCGGAATATTTGGTTTTATAAATAATTCAACAGTATATGCTGATGGCCCTTTAAGTATTTTTAATTTAGGAGCTTTTTACAGATTAGGAAATGCCGTTATTCCTTATGTAGGTTTTGAATATCATAACTTAAGTATCGGCCTTACATACGATGTAGATGTATCAACGGCTACAGCCGGCTCTGCTGTTGCTAAATCTTTTGAGTTATCGCTTGTATGGAGAAAATTTGCAGAAGATGCCAAACCTGCCGCCGGAAAATATCATTCTCCTTTTTAAATGCATAAACGGTTAATGAAAGCCTGATACTTATTTTACCTTTGCCCCTACTTCTTTAAATTTTTTGATTCATATGCAACGAATCCAGCCTATGATAGACATGCACAAAGTGCCTTCGAATACAAATTATACCGGGTGCTGAAAACTTACTTATCTATTATTAATATGACCATTGTATTATCTGATAATAATAATTATATTGCTCATCATTTATTCATTTCAACCCTAATTTATGAAAGCTCCCTGGAAAGAAATGCTTCCTGAATTACTACCCGAGTTCAAAACAGTAAATAAAAAAATGGTATTCAGTGAACGCACTAAAAAATTCATGCATATTATTGAAAAAGGTATCGGTAAAACAAAACATCCAAAAGAAGTAGCCATTGTAGGAGCAGGTATGTCGGGCATGGTAGCTGCATCATTGCTGGCTTCAGCCGGACATAAAGTAACTATTTATGAAGGTAGTATGCGAATTGGCGGACGTATTAAAACCATAAGGGAACCCTTTATTAACGGACAGAGTGGAGAAGCGGGAGCAATGCGTTTGGTAAACTCTTATCAATTAGTATTAAAATATCTGGAAATATTTAAACTTAAAACACATGTATTTGTAAATCATGATGTAAAAGGGAATGAGTTGATTTATGTAAATGGGGTTAAAATAACACGCAATGAATATGAAAAGAACCCCGACAAACTAAAGTTTAAAACAGTAGGTGCAGAAAGAAACAAAACAGCAGATGTATTATGGGCAGAAGCCATCGCACCGATCATGGATATGATAAAAGATGATAATGTAGAAAATTGGGCAAAAGTGATTGAGAAGTATGATAAATATTCTGTGCGTGGTTATCTTAAAACAGAAACCAATCTTTCAGAAGGTGCTATTGAAATGATTGAAGTAATGCTTAACCTTGAATCACGTTCTAACCTTGGCTTTATTCAACAAATTGTTGAAACTACTGATCATAACCCGAATGATGTGTATTATGGCATAACGGGCGGAATGTATTTACTACCGGAGCGTTTTTACGAACATTTAAAAAAACTGGGCGTAAAAGTATATTTTAATCATATGCTTACAGCTATTGACCGCAGTAAAAAAGACAAAGCCAAATTAAGTTTTGAGGGAAGCAAGCCACAAGCTATTGATGGAATGGTAGGTGTTGGCATTGCTGCTAAACCTTTGCTGCATAAAAAAGTTATTGCTGATGAGGTTATCTTAACTATTCCTTTTCCCGCTTTAAGAACCATACAGGTAAAACCGGCTTTTTCTCAGCAAAAAAGAAAAACTATTCGGGAATTGAATTATAACGGAGCTACTAAAATATTTCTGCAATTCAGCGAAAGGTTCTGGGAAACAGAGCATGGTATTTATGGTGGACAGGTAATAACTGATTTACCTTCACGTTTTATTTATTTTCCAAGTACCGATTTTAATGGAAAGAATGGCGGAATTGTTATTTCCAGTTATACATGGGCCAATGAAGCCAGCGGTTGGGACTCTCTCACAGATGAAATGCGGGTACAATACACGTTAAATGATGTTGCGAAAATTTTTGGTGAACATATCAGAGAATACTTTGTGTTGGGTACTTCACAATCCTGGCAAAATGATATTTATGCTACAGGAGAAGCAGCAATGCTTGCTCCCTATCAGTTTATAGAGCTGGAAGGTTATGTACAGATGCCGGAAGACAATATCCATTTTGCAGGCGATGCTACTTCTTTTAAAATTGCATGGATTGAAGGGGCAATTGAATCAGGTATTCGCACTGCCCTGGAAGTAAACGAAAAATAAATAAGAACTCATATTTGAGATAAAAATCTTAATTAGTAAATACAGATTCAATCATTCAAATTCAAATCAATAAAAAGCTCCTCCGAAACAAGTCTTTCAGAGGAGTTTTTTATTGATTACCAGATATACCGTAAACTCGGGCTTATAAAAATTAATTGTCAACTTTATTATAATAAATTGCAGTAAGCAAATACTTAGCACTATGAACCAAACAAACCCGAAGGTTGATGCTTTTTTAAGCAAAGCCAAAAAATGGAAACCGGAAATGGAAGCACTGAGAGCTATTGTACTTAGCTGTGGATTAACTGAAGAATTAAAATGGTATCAGCCCTGCTACACTTATAACAACACCAATGTTTTAATTGTAAGTGCCTTTAAAGAAAACTGTGTGCTTAGTTTTTTTAAAGGTGTTTTATTAAAAGATACACATCAGCTTTTAACTACACCGGGAGAAAATTCACAGTCAACAAGGTGGATTAAGTTTACTGATACGGCAACCATAAAAAAACTGCAACCTGTTTTAAAGGCCTATATTAAAGAAGCCATAACCATTGAAAAAGCAGGAATAAAAGTGCCTTTAAAAAAAATTACGGAGCGTACCATTCCTGCAGAATTAGAAGAAAAATTTAATCAGGATGCTGCTTTAAAAAAAGCATTTACTGCTTTAACACCCGGCAGGCAAAGGGCTTATTTACTACATTTTTCACAGGCTAAGCAAGCTGCCACACGTATAGCAAGAATTGAAAAATATGTCCCTAAAATTTTAGTAGGTAAAGGCATTAATGATTAATGTAAATTAATTTCATTACCAACAAATCAGTCTGCTTATTCTTATTTATATTGCATTTTCAACCACTTATAACCTTTTAAAAACTGTTTAATAATCTTAAAGTAAACAGTTAATTATGTTATATGCACCTTTTCCGGTAAATGAGGTAGAAAGATTGAAAGACCTTTATGTATTTGATATTTTAGATTCAGAAGCCGAAGAAGATTTTAATGATCTGGCAGAATTAGTTGCTGAAATATGCAAGTGCCCAATAGCCAGTGTAACTTTTATTGATAAAGACAGGCAGTGGTTTAAAGCACAAAAAAATATGCTTACCAAACAGGGGCCACGCAGTACCTCTTTCTGCGGGCATGCTATTCTGGAAAAAGAAATTTTTATTGTTGAAGATGCTGTAAACGATACCCGTTTTTTTGATAACCCCGATGTTGTAAGCGGATTGAAAATCGGCTTTTATGCAGGTGCTCCTATTAAAAGCTCTAACGGATTTACTTTAGGCAGTGTTTGTACTATTGATAACAGCCCTCGAAAGCTTACGCCCGACCAACTAAACTGTTTAAAAAAAGTAGCCAATCAGGTAAGTAAGTTGCTTGACTTAAGAATAAAGAATAAACAAATCAAAGAAAATACAGAGCTATTGTTAGCTGCTGAGAAAAAGATTGCTCAGTTAAACTTTAAAAATGCTGAACAGGAAAAATTCAGAACCGCTTATTTATTGCATGAAGAAATTGCACAAACAGCTTTAGCTATAAAAATGTATCTGAATCATGTTAAACAAACCTATAACATTAACAGTAATATTCTTAACCATAGCATAAATGAACTTGAGAATTTAACCACTTCTATAAAACAACTATCAAGAAAAATTACACCTACTACTTTACAGAATGATAATTATGCTTTGTACATTAATAAAGCAATTGAAGATGTAAAGCAGGAAAATAATATTGCTTTTGACTTACGTTTAGACGAATCTTTAAACTTAAGTGCAGGTTGGGGTTTACTTATTTACAGAATTATTCAGGATATTTTAAAACTCTCATCTATCCTTCAACCGGAAGTAGTTTTTTTAGATATTTTTTCTAAAGAAGATGTTATAATAAATGTTGAATATTCAGGCATCAATACAACCAAACTCCAATGGTTTGATATGCAACTGCATCAATCAAATATTTTTAACAGAATTGAGATGCTGAACGGAAAGCACAATGTTGGGTTTGATACTGACCAAAAAACAAAATATAAAATTGAAATTAATATCCCTTTTGAATAAACAGTTATGGCTTTTCAACTGCCGCTTCTTTCTTTTTGGCAATAAAATTAGCCGATACATTCTTTATTAAAAAAGGTAAAGCTAATCTTAATGGCCAGCTTAATTTTTTTAAGAGGCCTGTTTTAGTAATTAAATCTGTTCCTAAATCAACGGCTGAATTAATTAAGAAATTTTCTTTATTTCTTGATGTAATCTGCTTTAAAAAATTAAACGCTTTAAGAACCGGTTTTATTTCTGTTTTTAATTCCGTTAAATTGTTATGAATAGCCTGCTTCTGCAATTGCAATGTTGCCTGAAGTTTTTCCTTTTCTTCTATCAGTTCTTTAAATGTGCTTATCTTCTTATTCATACACCTGCTTTACAATTGCGTTTTTAAGAAAAGGGAAAATTATTTTTTTACGTAAAACAAATACTATCAAAGCAAGTAGTACGAAAAATCCACATACTATAAAATAACCGGCATATAAACTATGCAGTGTTGTATTCAGATATGCAGCCAGACCTATTCCTCCAAAAAAAATAATCATTAAAAACAAAAAAAGATAAACAACCATTACAATGCTTATACTGCCCACAACAGTTGCTTTTTCTGTAACAGTTACCTGTGCCAGTTTATAATAGGTTTCGCCTATAGCTGTAATATTTTCTGTAAGCTCTTCTATGGTGCTTTTTTCTTCCATACATACTGTTTATTTAAAATAATGCCAACATTTTTTTCTTCTCTATTAAAGTTAGGGCATGTTTAATTAAATGCCTTACCAATGTTTCAGCTTTAAACGTTGGTAAAGTTATTGATTGAAAAAGATGCTGCAGCTAACCAACCGGTTGTTTTAAATTTAAATTAAAAACCGCAGAACCTATTCTACGGTTTTTTGTTACTGTAATAAGCTCTTATTTTTGCAACCTTTATTATTATTGCCCGATAGTATAATGGTAGTACTTCAGATTCTGGCTCTGATAGTTCAGGTTCGAGTCCTGATCGGGTAACATTGCTACTCCGTAATATGAATTTCTTTCGCTTTATGCTTTCCTGATATGTATGTGTAAACAGATGGTATTACAAACAAAGTAAGTATTAAAGAAAATAATAATCCGCCCACAATTACAATACCTAAAGGAATACGGCTGGTTGATGCTGCACCTAAACTTAATGCAATAGGCAATGCACCTAAAGTAGTGGCAAGGCTCGTCATTAAAATAGGTCTTAACCTTTGTTGAGCAGCTTCAATTACTCCTTCAAATTTATCTAAGCCCTGTTCTCTTTTCTGGTTAGCAAATTCTACAATTAAAATTCCGTTCTTGGTTACCAATCCAATCAACATAATCATTCCAATTTCGGAGAAGATATTTAATGTTTGATTGAAAAGATATAAGCTTAATAAGGCACCTGCCAAAGCTAATGGCACAGTAATCATAATAGTAAACGGATCTAAGAAGCTCTCAAACTGTGCAGCTAATACTAAATAAATTAAAACCAACGCTAAGCCGAATGCAAATAAAATGTTGGAAGAACTATCTGCATAATCTCTTGACGGACCGCTTAAGGCTGTTTGAAAACTCTGGTCTAATACTTTAGAGGCTATAGCCTGCATGGCTTTAATGCCATCGCCAATTGTTTTACCATCTGCCAACGAAGCAGAAATAGTAGCGGCTTTATATCGGTTGAAGTGATATAAGGTGGAAGGGTTGCTGCTTTCTTCTAAATGTACCACAGCATCTAAGGGAATACTAACGCCTGCATTATTTTTAACGTATAATTTTTTTATATCGTTGGGAATATCTCTGTCTTCTCTTTCTACCTGAGCAATTACCTGGTATTGATACCCGTTCATTATAAAATAAGCTAATCTTCCGCCACTAAAAGCAGCCTGCAAAGCACTAACTACATCCTGTGTTGTTAAACCTAAATCTTTCACCTTCATTCTGTCAACCGTCATTTGTATTTCAGGCTTATTGAATTTAAGGTTTACATCAATGTTTGAAAATGTTTTATCTTTTCTTGCTTCATCTAAAAACTTCGGAATAATTTCTTTCAGTTTACTGATATCCTGATTTTGTAAAATAAACTGAACGGGCAATGAACCTCTTGAACCCAGACCTACCGAAATGGTTTGTTCCTGCACGGCAAAAATTCTGGCATCATTAAACCGTGATAATTTTTTTTGCAAGTCGTTGGCTATTTCCATTTGCGAACGCTTTCTGTCTTTCGCATCAATTAACCCGACACGCGGTTGTGTAGTATTGGTTGCAGAGCTTGAAGTACCGCCAAAGCCTGCCGGTGTTCTTGAAAAAACAAAATCTCTTTCGGGTACAGAATCATATAAATAGTCTGACAGTTTATCGCCAAATTTTTGCATATAGTTATAGCTCGTTCCTTCGGGTGCAGTTACCGTAAAACGTATACTGCTTCTGTCTTCCATTGGTGCCAATTCGCTTTGCAGTGTTTTAAAAATGAAATAAATCATACCGATACAAACTACAATAATTACAATAGCAAGCCATCTTACTTTAATAAATGCTTTCAGTAATTTTTTATACCCGTTTTCCATACCAACAAAGAAGGGTTCTGTCTTTTTATAAAACCAACCTTCTTTAGCGTTCTTGGCACTTAAGTAAACATTTAATACCGGCGTAATAGTTAACGATACAAATGCAGAAATTAATACCGCTGCAGCTAACGTAACCCCAAACTCTCTGAATAATCTTCCTATAAAACCTTCTAAGAAAATTACCGGCATAAATACTACAGCCAATGTGATGGAGGTAGAAATTACCGCAAAGAAAATCTCTTTACTTCCTTCTAATGCAGCTTTACGTATTGGCAAGCCTTCTTCAATTTTTCTGAAAATGTTTTCTGTAACAACAATACCATCATCCACCACTAAGCCTGTTGCCAACACAATACCTAAAAGCGTTAAGATATTAATGGAGAAGCCAGCTACATACATTATAAAAAAGGTTGCTACTAACGAAATAGGAATATCAATTAATGGTCTTAATGCTACCAGCCAGTTTCTGAAGAATAAAAAGATAACCAATACCACCAAGCCGAAAGAAATCATTAATGTTTCTTTTACCTCTTCTAATGAGCGGCGTATGTTCACCGTATTATCAATTAATACTCTTAATTCAATATCGCTTTTATTGGCATGTTTTATTTCTTCTAATTTTTTATTGAAGGCATCTGCAATTTCAATATTATTGGCACCGGGTTGCGGTATTACGGCAAGCCCAACAGCATTTAACCCGTTTAACTTCCATGATTGCTCTAATGCTTCGGGGCCTAATTCTACCTTAGCCACATCATTTAATCTGATAATACCATTTACATCTTCTTTAATAATTAAATCTCTGAATTGCTGTTCTGTAGTTAGTCTTCCTAATGCACGTATTGTAAGCTCGGTATTATTCCCGTAAATTTTACCCGGAGGCAGTTCAATATTCTCTTTGTTCAGTGCCGTTGAAATATCGTTAAAAGCAATATTGTAAGCATTCATTCTATCCGGTTTCAGCCAGATACGCATGGCATAACGTTTTTGCCCGAAAATGCCTACTGAGCTTACATCTTTAATAGTTTGTAATTGCTGTTGTAAAACATTTTCTGCATAATCACTTAACTCTAATAAACTTTTGGTACGGCTTTGTACGGCAAGAACTAAAATCGGGTCGCTGCTGGCATCGGCTTTTGATACAACCGGTGGAGCATCTATATCCTGCGGTAATGCACGTTGTGCCTGACCGACTTTATCTCTTACATCGCTGGCTGCTGCTTCAAGATCTACTCCTAAATTAAATTCTACTGTTATAGAACTGCTGCCTAATGAACTTGATGATGTAATGGAACGGATACCGGGAATACCATTAATTTGTTTTTCTAAGGGTTCTGTAATCTGGCTTTCAATAATATCCGGGTTAGCACCGGTGTAATTGGTACTTACAGAAATTACGGGAGGATCAATAGCAGGATAATCTCTTACTGCCAGGTAAGTATATCCCACCACACCAAATAATATAATGGCCAGATTCATTACCGTAGCAAGAACCGGACGTTTAAGAGATAATTCTGAAATATTCATAATATATCCTGATAACCTTTTTTATTAATTGCATTGCTGCTATGAAAACAGAACGTACAAGTGAGTGATACTTCGACTTCACTCTGTACAAGCTACACAGGCGATGCCATTGGCATTACAACCCGTAACAAAAATTATTGATTGCTTAATTGCTCTAAAGTTTTTACACTGCGAACTTTTACAGCAGCCTTAGGCCTTACAAACAATACACCTGTAACCACAACAGAATCGCCAATATTTAAACCTTTTGTTACTTCTACAAATGCTGCATCTCTAACACCTGTTTCTACTTTGGTATAGTTAGCCTTGCCATCTTTAACCACAATTACAATTTTGTTTTTATCGTCGGGAATAATACAGCCTGTAGGAATCATGATAGCTTTTGCATCTGCACCGGCAGATAATGTAACTTTTACAAAAGTGCCGGGGTTTACTTTGCCTTCACTCAAAACAGCTCTTACTTTTAAGTTGCGAGAATTTTGATTGATTTGAGGCTCTGTGGCAATAATAGTTGCTTTTGTTGCCTTTTGTTTCAGGGCATCTATAGTTACATTAACGGTATTGCCTTTTTGAATGATAGAAGAATATTGTTCGGGAACAGTGAAATCTATTTTTACTTTATCAACCTGCTGCAAGGTAGCAATAACTGTTGCCGTTGTTACAAATGCACCGGGGCTAACCTGCCTTAAACCCAATTCTCCGTTGAATGGTGCTTTTAAAACTGTTTTATCAATTAAAGATTGTGTGTATTGAATGTCTGCCTTGTAACCGTTTACTGCATTTAAAGCATTGTCATAATCAGATTGGTTTACGCCATTTACAGCTAACAGTTTTCTTAAACGCTCTTCTGTTTTTTGTGCCAACTCAAGCTGTACTTTGCTTTTATTTAACTGTGCCTGCAAATCTGCATCGTAGACTTTAGCAATAACGGTTCCCTGTTTTATAAAATTGCCTTCTGGTACATTTAAATAAGTAAGCCTTCCGTTAGCTTCGGGGTGCAGTTCTACATACTCATTGGCAACCACCATACCGTTAACTTCAACATTATTGGTGATGGTTTTTTGAGAGGTAATTAATACATCTACCACTGCCGGAGGATCTTGTTTTTTTACATTGGCAGTTTTATCATCTTTTTTATTGCCACATGAAATTAAGAGAGAAGAAAAAATAATACCTGTTGCAAGTTGGTTTACTTTCATTGGGAATAATTGTGTGTTGCTACATTAAAATCGGGTTAAAGATAACAGGAATTTTTACCCGATGTTTAAATAAGATGGATGAATGTATGGTTTGAATAGGTAAGCAACAATTTCATAATGTGCATTTCATTTCTCTGTCAATAATTTTAGTAACATTTTACTAAAAAAATTAGTGTGTGTAAATAAATTTCCATACTTTTAACCTCTCATTAATTTTGAAACATTAAACAATTATAATATGAGTAATGCAGAAAAACTAAAAGCTCTAAAACTTACGATTGATAAAATAGATAAGGATTTCGGAAAAGGAAGTGTAATGCTGATGAGCGATAGAGGCGAAAAAGAAATGGAAGTAGTAAGTACCGGTTCAATCGGTTTAGACATTGCTTTAGGCGTTGGCGGTGTACCTAAAGGAAGGGTTATTGAAATTTACGGCCCTGAAAGTAGCGGTAAAACCACCATTGCCACTCATATTATTGCAGAAGCACAAAAAAAAGGCGGCATGTGTGCTATTATTGATGCCGAGCATGCTTTTGACAGCAACTATGCTCAAAAATTAGGTGTTGATGTTGACAGCCTTTTGATTTCTCAACCTGACTACGGTGAGCAAGCTTTAGAAATTGCAGACCGTTTAATTCTTTCCGGTGCATTAGATGTGGTAGTGATTGACTCTGTTGCTGCATTAGTACCCAAAGGAGAATTGGAAGGAGAAATGGGTGATAGCAAAATGGGTTTACAGGCACGTTTAATGAGCCAGGCTTTACGTAAATTAACAGCTACCATCAGCAAAACCAATACGGTATGTATTTTCATTAACCAGTTGCGTGAAAAAATAGGTGTAATGTTTGGTAATCCTGAAACTACAACAGGTGGTAATGCTTTAAAATTCTATGCTTCTGTTCGTTTAGATATTCGCCGTATGGCACAAATAAAAGATGGAGATGAAGCCATTGGTAACCGTGTTAAAGTAAAAGTGGTAAAAAACAAAGTAGCTCCGCCTTTCCGACAGGCAGAATTTGATATTGTATTTGGAGAAGGCATCAGCAAAGTGGGTGAAATTATTGATATGGGTGTTGAATTAGGTATTGTTCAAAAAAGCGGAAGCTGGTTTTCTTACGATAGCAACAAACTCGGCCAGGGTAGAGATGCGGTAAAACAATTATTGATTGATAACCCTGAATTGGCAACAGAAATTGAAAATAAAATTCGTGCAAAAGTTGCCGATATTAAAACAGGTGCAGTTAAAGAAGAAGCATAGCTTTTTGTATAGGTTGTACAGATTAGTAAGTAAAAAATCTTCATCATGTTTTGATGAAGATTTTTTTATTCAGTGTTATCTGCGGCTTCTGCGAGATAAAACAAATTCATAAAATCATTCACCGCAATAATTTATCATTTAGTTTTACGTAAACAAGCAGGCATTGATTCAATTCACAAAAATATTTTTTTTCTTTTCAATAATTGTTGCGTTTACTAATTCATTTGCTCAAATCAAATTGCCGCTTTCCATTCAATTAAAACCGTATAAAAAAGATGCTCTTTTTCATTCAGATGATGATAAAATAGGCTTTGCTCTTAAACTTAAAAATGAAGTAAAAGATATTCAACGCGGCAACTATTATTTTGATGTAAGGAATGATAGCGGCCGTTCTATTTTTAATGATCACAATGGATTTGCCATTAATGAACATAGCAGTTTTTCAAAAGATATTACACTTGATAAAAAGCAACTGAATGCGGGCTGTTATGAAGTGAAGATTTACATTCAAACCAATTATTATAAAGACACGCTTAAACATTTTTTTTGTTACAATGCAGAAGAAGTTGCTTTTGCAGACAGTACCAAACCAACTGATTTTTTTCAGTTTTGGGAAGAAGCCAAACGCGAATTGGTAAACACCAATCCGCTTTTTAGAGCAACAAAAATTGATACACTGTGCGATAAATTTGCCAATGTTTATCTTGTTCAATTTCAATCAACAGAAAATAATATTATTAAAGGATGGCTAAGTGTGCCTAAAGAATATGGTAAGTTTCCGGCACTCTATAAATTATACGATTTAAAACAACCAAGCTATCCCGACAGGCAAAGAGAAGCGGTTACATTTTCGATTGATATAAGAGGCTCGGGCATGAGCACTAATGCGGTTGCTCTTTCTTCGCAGGATTATTTTGTATTGAATGCAGACTATAAACGCCGTTTTATTTTACGTGGTGTTTATATGGATTGTTTGCGTGGTTTAGATTTTTTATTCAGAAACGATTCTGCAAAAATTGATAATAAAAAAATTGTTGTAATGGGTTTCGGGCAAGCTGCACCAATGGCTGTTGCTACTGTCGCTTTAGATGGAAGAGCAGCAGGTTTATCGCTTGAAAGGCCAGTTGGCATTGACATTCCCAATTTTTTACAAAATGATGATGCTCTTTACAGAAGTGCTGTTGGCAACACAATAAGAAATTATATCAGTAACCCTAACAATAAAACCAACATTTTTCAGTTTCAGCAAACCTGGAGTTATTTTGACCCCATAGCTTTTGCATCACTTATTCGTTGTAAGTTTTTAATGGGTTTAACTTTACGAAACGATTGCCCGCCAAAAACCGCCTATCACTTCATTAACAAACTGTCTATCGGCAGGCGTGATATTTATGTTTGTCCGGAATGTAATAATGAAATGAATTCTGCGTTTATAGAGTTGCAGAAGTTGTGGTTACATGAAATTTATTAGGCTTCTGTTTTAATTTAGTGTATGAAAAAATGCTTTGTTACAGCAACTGTTGTTGCAATGTGCTTATTTTCTTTTACTGCCAAAGCAGGTTTTCCTGTTGGTGCAGGTAAATGGTTACTTTCTCCGGGTTATTATTATTATAGTGCCGATGGTTATTGGAACAGTAACAGAATATTTACTTCCTATTCTAACAACGGTCGTTTTACATCCCATTATTTTGGCTTATACGGAGCTTATGGAATAAACAGAAATTGGGAGTTTGTTTTTAATGTTCCTTTCGTTTCTCAAACTTATGCTGAAACAAATTTGTTGATACAAAACTCAAGCATGGGCGATGTTACAGCAGGTTTTGCATATTATCCTGAAATGAAAAATTTAACTACACATTTTTCTATAACAGGAAGTATTATTATTCCTTTATACCAAAATGTAGCTTATCCCAGTAGTTTAACAGGTACGGTACCGGTAGTTGGTTTTCAAAGTGTAGGTGCAGAAGTAAAGGCAAGCTTAGCAGGCAGCCCTGAAAATTTTATTAAAAATTGTTACTACGATATGTCTGTTGGTGCCAGACAATATTTTTCAACTTATGGCCCAACTCAATTTTTCTTTGATGGCACTTTTGGTGTTGCTGTTGATGAAGACTGGAAAATTTACGGCAACCTTAGTACTGTAAGTTCTCAAAGCAATTATACAAGTACCACTTCTTCAGACGGTATCAACAGAGACTTCAGCTATTTCAGAATGACAACAGGTGTTGGTTACAGAGTAAATAAAACCGTTCAGTTATACGGCAATATTTTTCAGGATGTTTCGGGTAAAAATATCGGTCGAGGTCATGGCTTTGGTTTATTTGCTGTAATAAAATTCTAATGCTTACCGCTATTCAGTCTATATAAAAATGACAACAGCCCACACTTTAGGAAAAAGAAAAAAAATTGCCTTAGTTGCACACGACAGAAAAAAAGAAGATTTAATTAATTGGGCAGTTGGTAATAAAGAAACTCTTTCTAAACATGAACTTTTTGCCACGGGTACTACCGGTAAATTAGTTGAAGAAGCGTTAGACAGACCCGTTAAAAAACTATTAAGCGGCCCTTTAGGCGGAGACCAGCAAATAGGCAGCATGATTGCTGCCGGAGAAATTGATATGCTTATTTTTTTCTGGGATCCGATGGAAGCACAACCGCATGACAGTGACGTAAAAGCTTTATTGCGTTTAGGTGTTGCCTGGAATATTCCGATGGCTTGCGATAGAGCCACTGCCGATTTTTTGTTTACCTCTTCGTTTATGAATGAAGAATATAAAAGAGTTATTCCCGATTACAGTACTTACTTACAGAGAAAAATATAGTTGCTTTGTTTTTTTATGAATGTTTATCTTGTGTGAAACTAATACACACATGAGACAAGCATTATTTGCAGCATTATTATTCTGCTGCTTTTCTTCTTTTTCGCAAGACACAACCATTACCAAACAAGATTTAAAAAGTGCTGCTAAACTGTTTGATATTTCTTTCACACAAAAAGAAATTGATACTATGTTTACTGATGTGAAAGATAATTATGAGAATTATAAACTCATGCATAAGCTTTCACTCAACAACAGCGTACCATTAAGTTTATGGCAAAGTCCTGTTTTACCGGGTATGAAGTTTAATGAAAAGCAGGAAGCTATTAACTGGAATATTCCTGCCAACGTTTCCCTTCCTTCCAACAAAAGCGATTTAGCTTTTTATTCTATTGAACAATTAGCATCGCTGATAAAGAATAAAAAAATTACATCTGTTGAGTTAACCAAGTTTTTTATTGAACGGTTAAAAAAATATGGTGATAGTTTACAATGTGTAATCTCCATAACAGAAGATATTGCTATGCAACAGGCAAAGCAGGCAGACGATGAATTAGCCAAAGGAAAATACCGTGGTTTATTACATGGCATTCCCTATGGCTTAAAAGATTTATTTGCAGTGAAGGGAACCAAAACAACCTGGGGTGCTGCTCCTTATAAAAATCAGGTGGTTGATGAAGATGCTTATGTATATACCAAGTTGAAAGAGGCAGGTGCTGTATTAATTGTAAAATTTACTTTAGGTGCATTGGCAATGGGTGATTATTGGTATGGTGGCAGAACAAAAAATCCCTGGAATTTAAAATACGGTTCATCCGGTTCTTCTGCCGGTTCTGCATCTGGTACAGTGGCAGGCTTGGTACCTTTTGCCATAGGTACAGAAACATGGGGCAGCATTGTTTCTCCTTCCTCAACATGCGGTGCAACAGGCTTGCGGCCTACATTTGGCAGCATTAGCCGTAGCGGTGCAATGGCATTAAGTTACAGTTTAGATAAAGCCGGACCTATTTGCAGAAGTGCCAACGATGCAGCTATTGTTTTTAATTATTTACACGGAACAGATGGCAAAGATTTATGTGCTATAAACAAACCTTTCAATTATAAACCAACAGTTGATATTAAAAAATTGAAGATAGCTTACGCCAAAAATTATTACGATAAAATAACAGATACATCACGCAATGAATGGAAAGTGTTGAACGAATTTAAAAAGATGGGCGTGCAATTAATTCCAGTAAACTTTCCTGACAGCGGCGTGTACAATTTTAATATTATGGATGTGGTTATCAGTGCAGAATGTGCAGCACAGTTTGATGAATTAACACGCTATAATATTGATGATGAATTAACCATGCAGGGCAAAAATGATTGGCCTAATCAATTCCGTACATCCAGGTTAATTCCTGCTGTTGAATACATCAATGCACAACGTCATCGTTTTTTATTAATGCAAAAAGTAAATGAAGTAGTTAATCAGTACGATGTTATTATTTGTCCTACCAGAAACAGTGGCAACCAGGGTGCTATCACCAATTTAACAGGTCATCCTGTAGTATGTGTGCCAATAGGTTTTGACAAACGTTTCAATCTTCCTACAAGCATCACCTTTATCGGTAAGTTGTATGATGAAGCAACTATTCTGGAAGTTGCCAAAGCATATCAACAAGCCACACCGTGGGATGAAATGCATCCTGAAATGTTTAAGAAATAATTTTTTATTAATTTATAATACGTCATTTCGAGATTGGGTTCATGCCCAACGAGAAATCTTTCGTAACTGGTGAATGAGATTTCTCAGGCAGGAACCTTCGAAATGACGAGAAAGAAAGTAAATTCAATACATTGCTGTAATCAATCCAAACAAACAATCATGAGAAAAATTTTTGTATTCATTGCTGTTATCTCCTTTCAGCAAATCATTGCACAAAAAACCATTAGTGGTTTTACAGAAAAATCTGCTGCAGAACAAATTGCTTTAGAGCAAAAATTTGATGGCTTCATAAGTGCAGAAAAAATTGGTGCAACTATTAAAGAATTGTCTGCAAAGCCACACCACATAAGCTCTCCGGGCGGTAAAGAAGTAGCAGAAAAAATTTTAGCAAAGTATAAAAGTTGGGGATGGGATGCAAAGATTGAAACCTATAACGTGTTATTTCCTACACCAAAAACAAGAGTGTTGGAAATGACTGCTCCTTCTGTTTATAAAGCTTTATTAAAAGAGCCCGGTTTAAAAGAAGATGCCACCAGTAATCAGGATGGTCAACTGCCGACATACAATGCATGGAGTGCAGATGGTGATGTTACAGGCGATTTGGTTTTTGTGAATTATGGTTTACCGAGTGATTATGATGAGTTGGAAAAATTAGGTACTGATGTAAAAGGAAAAATTGTAATTACAAAATACGGCAAAAGCTGGCGTGGTATAAAGCCAAAAGTGGCTTACGAACATGGAGCCATTGGTTGTATTATTTACAGCGACCCGAAAGATGATGGTTATTATCAGGGAGAAGTGTATCCGAAAGGTGCTTTTAAAAATGAATATGGTGTGCAACGTGGCAGTGTAATGGATATGGTTATTTATCCCGGAGATCCTTTAACACCCGGCATTGGTTCAATACCAAATACGAAGGGTTTGGAAAGAAGTGAAGCTCCAACTATTTTAAAAATTCCTGTATTACCTATCAGTTATCATGATGCCAAACCATTGTTAGAATCTTTAGATGGTGCTGTTGCTCCTGATGATTGGCGTGGTGCATTGCCATTTACTTATCATGTTGGCGGAACAAATAAAACTAAAGTTCATTTGAAATTGGAATTTGATTGGAGCATTAAACCATGTTATGATGTGATTGCTATGATTAAAGGCAATATTTATCCTGATGAATGGGTAATAAGAGGTAACCATCATGATGCATGGGTAAATGGAGCAGATGACCCAATCAGCGGTCAATCTGCTTTATTAGAAGAAGCAAGAGCTATTGGTGAATTAGTAAAGACAGGCTGGAAACCCAAGCGTACATTGGTTTTCTGTGCATGGGATGGTGAAGAACCCGGTTTATTGGGAAGCACAGAATGGGCAGAAGACCACATAAAAGAACTGCAACAAAAAGCTGTTTTATATATTAATACAGATGATTACAGCAGAGGTTTTTTTAATGCATCAGGCTCTCATGCTTTAGAAAACTTTATGTATGAAATTGCTAAAGATGTAAAAGACCCGCAAACAGATGTTAGCTTATTTGACAGAAGTAAAGCTGCCGACGCATTGCGTGCAACATCGGCAACAGCAAAGAAAAATGCATTGCAGAAAAAGAGTTTAACATTGGGTGCATTAGGTTCGGGTTCAGATTATTCATCTTTCTTACAACACGATGGTGTGCCGAGTTTAAACTTAGGTTTTGGCGGTGAGGGAAGTGGTGGCGAGTATCATTCAATTTATGATTCTTATGATGACTTCTCTAAATTTAAAGACCCCGGTTTTATTTATGGTGCAGCATTAAGTAAAGTTGCAGGAAGAACTGCATTAAGAATGGCAGATGCAGATATATTACCTTTTGATTTCAGAAGCTTACACAAAACAGTAAGCAGTTATGTTGGTGAATTAATTGAGCTGACCAATCAGTTAAGAGAAAGTACTGCTGTTGAAAACGAATTAATTAAGAATAAGGTTTATCAATTAGCCAACGATCCTTCAAAAAATTTAAAAGCACCAACAACAAAAGAAGAGGTACCGTTTATAGATTTTTCTCCATTACAAAATGCTGTTGCAAGTTTAGAAAAAGCTACCAATCATGTAAATGAAGTATGGACTAAATCTTTAACCAATACAGCTAATGCCGATGCATTCAATCAACAATTATACAAAGCAGAACAACAACTGTTATTAAACAATGGTTTACCAAGAAGAAGTTGGTATAAGCATAGTTTATATGCACCCGGTTTTTATACAGGTTATGGTGTAAAAACAATGCCCGGTGTTAGAGAAGCTCTTGAACAAAGAAATTTTAAAGAGGCACAGGAACAAATTACGCTTGCAGCCGATGCTATTAATAAATTGAGCAGTTATTTGAATGCCATTCAATAATAACAATTAAAAATTAATTTAAGTCGTTACCAACTGTAACGACTTTTTTGTTGTCTATATTTATGTTTTGAAAGTTTATTTATGCAATCAATCTGTAAAAAAATAGTTGCCGCTTTTATCTTTTATCTTTTCACATTTCACTTTGCTACAGCTCAAAAAATCAGCAAGCTTAACTTTTTAAGTGAATATACGGTGCCTCATAATCTTCAATTCAAAGGCACTACTGTTGGTGGTTTATCGGGTATTGATTATGATGCAAAAAACAATTTGTATTATATAATAAGTGATGACAGAAGTGCTATTAATGCAGCCCGTTATTATACTGCTAAAATTTTCTTTTCGAATAATAAAATAGACAGTGTTGTTTTTGTTGATGTTAAAAATATGCTGCAGCCTGATGGTAATGTTTATCCTAACAGTAAACAAAACCCGCAACAAACACCGGACCCTGAAGCCATAAGATATAATCCTAAAACAAAACAATTAATATGGACAAGTGAAGGTGAAAGAATTGTAAGAAAAAAAGATACAGTGCTTGAAAACCCTACTATAACAATCATTTCAACAGATGGTAAGTTTATAGATACATTCCCTTTACCTGAAAATTTATACATGCATGCTTTTGAGAAAGGGCCAAGGCAAAACGGTGTTTTAGAAGGAGCCACTTTCAGTAAAGATTATAAAACGTTTTTTGTAAATGTTGAAGAGCCTTTGTATGAAGATGGTGAACGTGCTGATACAAAACCTAACGATTCATGGATACGTTTATTTGCTTTTGATACCAAAACAAAAAAGAATACTGCACAATATGCTTATCATTTAGAACCTATTGCATACGAAGCAACGCCTGCCAATGAATTTAAAATAAATGGTGTTCCGGATATTTTATGGTTGAATAAAAATAAGTTCTTGATAATGGAACGTTCTTTCTCAACCGGAAGAATACCCTGTACCATCAAAATTTTTGAGGCAGATATAACCAATGCAACCAACATAATTAATAACCCTTCTTTAAAAGAAAATAAATCTTTCACTCCGGCTTATAAAAAGTTATTGCTGAATCTGGATGACTTAGGAGTGTATACAGATAATATTGAAGGCATGGTTTTCGGACCTTTATTACCGAATGGTCATAAAACATTACTAATGGTGGCCGATAATAATTTTGCCGCTTTTGAGCAAACACAGTTCTTTTTATTTGAAGTAATACCTTAATAATTACTTGTGTTGCCTGAATAACCATTCTATAATTAATGGATCGCTGTATGCAGCAATCCAGGAAAAATGCCCTACTTCAGGATATTGCGTATAACCGGGTTTTGCACCTGCATTAACTAAAGCCTGTAACATTTTTAAAGTAAGATTTGGATTAACTGAGGGGTCTTCTGCACCGGTAACAATCCACATAGGAATGTGTGCAGTTTTAGCAGCATAAGATGTATCGCCTGCTCCGCAAACAGGTAACGCAGCAGCAAATAAATGAGGGTATCTGGCAATTATATCGAATGTTCCGATACCGCCCATAGAAAGCCCTGTTATATAAATGCGATTAGTATCAATCGGAAATTTTTGAACAGTTTCTTTTATTAATTCAACCAATAATTCAAATTGTTTGGTGGGTGTTGGTTTTAATGTAAGGTCCGGAAAATTACTATTTCCCCATGATTGGTTCGCAGGGCATTGCGGTGCAATAACAAATGCAGGATGCATTTTCAAATTATAGTCAGTTGCAAAATTGGTTACTCCCCATTTTAATTGTGCTTCATTATCGTTACCTCTTTCTCCTGACCCATGTAAAAAAATAACTAAAGGATATTTTCTGCTTCTATTGGCATCGGGAAAAAGAAATCGATACAATAAACTATCGCCTGACTGATTTTTATATTTATTATAGCTGAACAAATTTGCTTGTGCGTAAATGGTATTCTCAAAACAGCAGAAGGTGGTAATGCTGATGAAAACGATAATGACTTTAAGTATTTTCATATAAACAATTTAAATTAAATTTAGCGATATAATTTTACAATGCATGAAAAACAAAAGCCTTCGAAAAAATCGAAGGCTTTTGTTTGCGAATCAAATTCAATATTTATTTTCTTGCCAATACTTTTTCTGCTGCTTCAACAATATACGGTGTATCTAAACCATACTTAGTTAACAATTGTGTGGGTGTTCCGCTTTCACCAAAAGTATCTTTTGTACCAATATATTCAATAGGTATTGGTAAATGTTTGGCTGCCACCTGTGCAATGCTGTCTCCTAATCCGCCAATAATATTATGTTCTTCAACAGTAACAGCACATTTTGTTTTTTTGATAGAATTCAAAACAGCTTCTTCATCCAATGGTTTAATAGTATGAATATTAATTACTTCAACACTAATTCCTTTTTCTTCTAAAATCCTTCCTGCTTCAATAGCTTTCCAAACCATATGGCCGCAGGCAAAAATGGAAATATCTGTTCCTTCACTCAATTGTTGTGCTTTACCAATTACAAAATCGCTGCCGTCTTCTTTTGTAAAGTTGGGCCATTTAGGTCTGCCGAAGCGTAAGTAAACCGGACCTTGATAAGAGGCAATCGCTTTTGTTGCAGCTTTTGTTTGATTAAAATCGCAGGGAACAATTACCGTCATGCCCGGCAACATTTTCATTAAGCCTATATCTTCTAAAATCTGATGTGTTGCACCATCTTCACCTAAAGTTAAACCTGCATGGCTGGCACAGATTTTTACATTTTTGTTGCTGTATGCAACGCTTTGACGAATCTGATCGTACACTCTTCCTGTACTGAAGTTGGCAAAAGTGGTTGTATAAGGAATATGACCGCCGATTGTTAAACCGGCAGCTATACCAATCATATTAGCTTCTGCAATACCGCATTGCACATAGCGTTCAGGAAATTCTTTAATGAACGGAGCAATCTTCATTGAGCCGGCTAGGTCAGCAGTTAATACCACAACTTTATCGTTAGCCTTACCGATTTCATAGATGCCTTCACCAAAACCACCACGTGTTTCTTTCTCATTTAACACTTGAATATCTTTCAATGCCATATTGTAAAAATTTGTGGTGCAAAGTAAAGGAAATTGAAAGGAATTAAGCCTTTTGATATTTTATTAAAAGGCTAAGTAGCAGCTGTAACTGTTACATCTTTTACATTACCTGTTCTTTTTAAAACGCCCCAGTACTGCAGCTCGCCTTTAATGGCTCTTCGAATGGCTCTGAATAAAACCACCATCATTAACCAACGATAAATTAACCGTTGCGGAATTAACCAAATGAGTTTCCAGGGTTTTTCTTTTTCAAACAAAAATGCTAACCCTGCTATTAATGCATCTACCGCTAAAAAGATTAGATAGTAGTTTATTATTTGTGAACGGTTTTCTGTAAGTAAACCGAAAAGCATTAATACATCTCCTAAAGGTGAGAAAATCGGAATAATGTATTTGAACAATAGAATATCGGGCAAAGCAATCCATGCCAATGCTTTATATCTGTTTACAAACAAAGCATCTTTATGTTTCCAGAAAGTTTGCATTACACCGAAAATCCAACGGAAGCGTTGTTTAAAAAATTGTTTTAAACTTTCCGGTGCTTCGGTAAATGCAACGGCTTTAGGTTCGTTAGCAACAACATAACCTGCTTTTAAAATGCGAATAGTTATATCGCAATCTTCTGCCAATGTATCGCTGGTAAAGCCTTCTGCATCTTCAATAGCCTGCTTTTTAAATGCTCCTATTGCACCGGGAATAACAGTTATGGCATTTACATAAGCAAAAGCTTTTCTATCAAAATTCTGGCTGGTTGTATATTCTATACTTTGCCATTTGGTTAGCATATTAACTTCATTACCAACTCTTACAACACCTGCAACCGCTCCGATATTTTCATTGCCTGCCAAAAGAAAATTTCGCATTAACATGCTTATAGCATCTTTTGCTAATTTAGTATCTGCATCTATACAAACAACGTATGCTGCATCGGTTTGTGCAATACCATAATTTAAAGCAGAAGCTTTGCCGCCATTAGGTTTGGTATATACTTTTACTAAGTTATTATTGGCAAAAGCATTTGTTACATTTTGGTAAGTATTGTCTTTACTGCCATCATCAACAAAAATGATATTGAAGTTGGGATAGTTACACTTTAATAAATTTTGTAATGAGCTAACAGCGTTAATTTCTTCGTTATAGGCTGGAACAATGATAGAAACTAAAGGATAGTTGGTAATTGTATTGGTTAAAAAAGAGGCATTTAACTTTTTTTCTTTTCTTTTTTGAAGAAGGGCTAAAAAGCCTAATATGATTAACCGTAATGAACTAACAATTAAAAAGGTTAGAAAGAGCGAATAAAAAGTTTGACCAAACCAATAAATTAATTCCGCTAAAAACACATTAAACCTAAACAAAACATAACCACTATTGGTTGGCACAGGTGGCATTACATCATCAGGTTTTTTATTAAGCAAGTTGGCTATAGTAACAAATTGGTATCCTTTTGCCTGAAAGTATCTTATAATTTTTCCTGTTGCTGCTACTGTTGCACTTCTATTGCCACCTGCATCGTGCAATAAAATAATATGTGTTTCTCCCTCCTGATCATCAACATTAATTCTTTTATCAAAGGCTTTAATAATTCTGTTTAAAATAGTATCTCCATTCATTGTTGGTACAGCCTCTTTTTCCCAATCATTAGGGTCCAAACTTTCGCCGATAGTTAAATAATTTCGCTGTCTGCTTAAAGCAATGGGTACCATTTCTTCTCGAGCTTCGGGATCACTATCTGCATTAAAAGGAGCCCTGAATAAATACGTACTATGACCCGTTATGCATTCTATCAAAAGCCTTGTGGCATCCATCTCAAACAAGGCCCGTTGTTTGCCAACTTCTGCCATATTGGGATGAGAGAATGTATGATTACCTATTTCATGCCCTTCTCTATAAATTCTTTTTACTAAAGGAATATTATTTTCTGCATTGAAGCCTACCACAAAAAATGCAGCAGGTACATGATACTTAGAGAGTGTGTCTAAAATTTGCCTGGTATATAAAGGGTCAGGCCCATCATCAAAAGTCAATACTAATTTTTTTTGTAATGTACTACCCCATTTTTTTACAACATATGTTGATGGCAAAGTGTCGTATCGTTCTTCACTAATCAACATATCAACAGTATCTATTTCAGGAGTTATACGACCATCTGCGGGAGTAGAAATCATTTCTAAAATTTCTCCTTCTTCTTGATAATCTACATCTTCGGTACCATCAACATCACTGAAATCTTTAAAGTTGAAAGTTTTTAATGCCTGCCTTGTCATCGGCTTATTATAAAAATCCCACAATCTGGTGTCTTCACTACCTAAACGCCAAATTGCTGTTCCTGCCAATTGATATTCTGTTGCAAAACGAAGTGTATTAAAATTGGTTGCGGCATCTGTAAAGTGTACTTCGTGCATATTATCATTACCATCGTAATAACTGTAATGAAGATTATAAGTATCATTATCAAAATCAACTACTGCCTGGCTTTCTCTTGCAGTAACCAATGCCTGCTGATAAGTAATTATTTTATGTTTTTTATGGTCTTTTATGTTCCAGTCATAACCATAGGCTGCTAAGTTTAAAACTATTTTTGAAGCAGGAACATGGTTGGCCATATTATCAACCGCTGCTTCTATCCATTTCTGGCTGCTGATAGGGCCGGGCTTTGTATCTTCTGAATGTTCGTCGTAAGCCATTAAAAAAAGATAGTCGTTGTATTTATTCAACTCAGCATAATCATAATCTTCATTAAAAGGAGAAACATTTTGTGTAACCAATAAACCTTCTGCATGTAAGGTTTCATATAATTTTTTTTGAAACTTGGTTAACACTTCATTTTTTGTTTCTACCAATTCTTCAAAATCAACATTCAATCCGGCAAAATCGTATTGCTTTAAAACCTTAACAACATCGTTTATTAAGCGGGCTGATTTTTTTTCATCTGTCATTATTCTATGTAAAGCAGCACCGTTAAAACCTTTATCAATTTCATTATAGTTAGAAAGCATCGGCATAACCTTAACGCCTGATGCTTTAATAAATTTATAGGCTTTGTCATTCTCATCAAATCTGGTATATAAAGTATCTGAATTAGGGTTAATGAATAACCATTCTGGTAATACCAGATTTAGTTTTGAAATATTTCTTTTAAGTGAAAAAAGAGATTGTGGATCCCATGCAACATAGAATGCAGCACGTATGCCTAAGCTATCACTGAAGTAAGGGGAGTTAGATAAATCAAGTTTATTATTCTGCCCGCAACCTTGCCCTTTTGCCCATTTATTCTGAATAAATTTTCTGATACCTCTGTATTGCCTGCCCAAATTACTTTCACGATATGATGGAATTTCTGAGGTTAGTACTTTTTTAATAGCCTTGTCTTCAACAGGTATATCATTATAGTTCTTTGTGTTAGCCTCATTTTTAACAGCAATTATAAAAAAGATAACTGCAACAATACCAAACACACTCAACATGCGTAACGCCCATTTATAGCGTTGCCAGCGTGTAGGTTTATTTGTTTGAAATATTTGTGTAGAATGTATACTCATGCAGCGTTATGGCTTGCAAAGATGATGCAGTTATTTGAATGCAAAATACTATGCTGCAACAAAATGCGTTAAAAAAAAGTAATAAAAATTAAATTTGTCCTCTTAACCCTGTATCAAACACCTTAATGTGAAGAATTTTTTCAAGCAGTACTTAAACATAACAATTGCATTTATCATTACTATTTGCCTCATTAGGGTTTATGAATATTTTTTTATAGCAGCCCATTTATTTGTTAATCATCCTTTTTTATTTGAAATAAGCGGTTGGTTGTACGATGTATGGTTTTGTTTAATTTATACAACAGTCGCCCTTGCACCTGCAATGCTTTTAGCATTAATACATAAAAAAGCAGGGCTTGTGTTTGCCCATGCATTAAATGTTATTGCCATTATAATGTACGTTAGTTTGTTAATTGTTTTTTCTGAACGCAACGTACCTTTTGATCATGAGTTTTTTACAAGAAGCAGTAAAGACTCATGGCTTACCACCAAACAAATGATGACAAGTGGTTTTAAGCTTTACATTCCGTTCATCATTTATATTAGCTTCTATTTTCTTTTTTATAAAACCGTTATTAAAGGAAAAGTTTTCAGAAAAGTTTTTATAAAAACTGCAGCGGTTTTAATGTTGCTCTCTGTTTGCTTTATAAAATTTGCAAACCCTTCTGCCGATTGGTTTGCACAGGCAACGGGTTATTATTTAACCAGCAATAAGTTTAGTTATTGGGTGAAAGACAGCTACGAATATTTTATAACAAAAGATAAATTTAATGCCGGCACATTAACAACTGAACAGTTATCAGAAGCCATTAATTTCTATCAGCAAAATCAACCTTTTGAATTTACAAGCAAAGAATATCCTTTATTACATAAAGAGGAAGGCAAAGATGTTTTAGGAAATTTCTTCAACTTAAATCCTGACACGCCGCCTAATATCGTATTAATTGTTTCAGAAGGTTTGTCAAAAGATTTCAGCGGCGAAAATGCTTACGCCACCAGCTTTACACCTTTTTTAGATTCTCTTTCTAAACATAGTTTAACATGGGATAATTTTTTAAGTACTGCACCCGGCACTTTTGCTGCTCATCCTTCTATTACAGGTTCATTGCCTTATGGCAAAAGAGGTTTTTCTATTATGAATGTTATGCCCGAACATTTATCACTTACCAAAATTTTAAGAGCCGATGGTTATACTGCTAATTTTATGGTTGGCTTTAATACAGACTTTGATAATATGGGCGGATACATTCGAGCTCAGGGAACAGATTTTATATTAAATCAATATCCATCAAAGTATAAAGAAATGGGCGTTGGCAGCGAAGGGTGGAGTATGGGTTACCCGGATGATGCTTTATTTGCAAGAAGTTTTGAAGTGATGGATTCAATACCTCATCAACCTTACTTCAACATTTATCATACTGCTACTACGCACATGCCTTATTTGTTTGAACAGAAGCCGGCATACGATAAACTGTTTGATGAAAAATTGAAAACATTAAATGTAACACCGCAAATAAGAAAGACATTAAAAGAAACAAAAACGGTTTTGGTTACTTATCTGTTTAGCGATGATTGCATAAAAAAGTTTTTTAAACAATACGCTAAACGTGCTGAGTATAACAATACTATTTTTATTATTACCGGCGACCACCATATCGGCTCATTCCCTATTACCGGGCAGATAGATGATTATCATGTACCGTTAATTATTTATTCCCCCATGTTGAAGGCACCGAGAAAAATGTTATCTGTTAATTCTCATTTGAATCTTGCTCCAACACTTAGTTCATTGATTTTAAAAAATTATAACCAATTGCCTTATCATCCGCAGGAAGTGCATTGGTTAGGAGCTGAAATGGACACTGCCACTACATTTCGCAATATTCAATCAATGCCGTTTATGCAATGGGGCAGAGAGATAAACGATTATTTGTACAAAAATTATTTCATAACAGACGGGCAGTTGTATAAAATATTACCGAATCTTTTTTTAGAAAAAATTAAGAACGATTCAGTCAAAAATTTTATTGAAAAACTACGTACCAACTTTTTAACTATTAATTCTTATGTGTGCGATAACAATAAAATTTTTCCTGCAACATTAGCTACAGCTATAGGCAATAAAAAGTTATTGGTTGATTATGCAGATACGGCAACTAAAAGATACTTCACTTATTTACCTGACACGATGTTAATGAGTGATTATAAAGTACCGAAAGAATACAAATACTTATATGTTGAAGCTACTGCCGATGTTAACCTTCCTGCTAAAGAACAGGATTTACACCCAACTTTTCGTTTTGCGTTAATTGACAACCAGGTTAAAACACGTAATTATTTATACTGGAGTAAAAGAGATATTGCTACGTTGAGTAAGGGAGATTTTATAATGCGTGAATGGAACAGCGTTAGCACCAACGACATGTTTACATTAGATGATTATAAAAAAGTAAATAATCTTGTTTTTAGTGTGGCTTTGTATACAGATTCTGTTCCTATTAATTTACAGATACGGAATTTGAGGGTGAAGATTTACGGAGTGAAATAGTTATAATCAAACCGCCCCGCAATTGCGGGGCAGTTTGGTATACTTTAAGAAAAATTATCAGTTTTCAAACGTGCTGTAGAAGTAAGGTGTTTTAGCTTCAAACTCTGCACTGCAGGTATCAACCATTTTATACACACGTGTAATACCTAAGCTTTTGCGTTTTTCATACACCTGTTCTTCATTGCATTTACCTTGCAATATTTTAGAAATCTGTACATCGCTAAAGCCTTCTTTTTTAGCATGTTTTAAAACATCAACAGGTAATGTATCTAAAGTATATTCTGTTAATTGTTTTTCAATGTTGCAAATGTTTTGAATCTGGTATAAAAACCATCTGTCAATACCTGTTGCCTGTGCAATTGTTTTAACAGTTACGCCCTGCATTAAAGCATCCTTAATACGGAAAATTCTATCCCATTTCGGCGTTTTAATATACTCTACAATTTCATCGCTCTTCATAAGGCTCTTTCCGTAATAACCTAAACCTACAGCTTCATTTTCTAAACTCTGACAGGCTTTTTGAATAGCTTCTGTAAAGCTTCTGCCGATAGCCATCACTTCACCCACACTTTTCATTTGTAATCCTAATGTATCATTAGCTCCTTTAAATTTATCAAAATTCCAGCGAGGTATTTTTACAATTACATAGTCTAATGCCGGTTCAAAATAAGCTGAAGTTGTTTTGGTAATCTGATTTTTTAATTCATCTAAGGAATAACCGATTGCCAGCTTAGCAGCAATTTTTGCAATAGGATAACCTGTTGCTTTACTTGCCAACGCAGAAGAACGGCTTACACGAGGATTGATTTCTACTGCAATAATTTCTTCTGTTGCAGGGTTTAATGCAAACTGCACATTACAACCGCCGGCAAAGTTTCCTAATGAACGCATCATTAACATTGCCTGATTACGCATTTCCTGAAAAGCGGTATCACTCAAGGTCATAGCAGGTGCAACAGTTATCGAGTCTCCTGTGTGTACACCCATCGGGTCTACATTTTCAACCGTACAAATAATAACAACGTTGTCATTTTTATCTCTCAGTAATTCCAATTCATATTCTTTCCAACCCAACACTGCTTTTTCAACCAATACTTCGTGAATGGGGCTGGCCTCTAAACCATGTTTTAAGGCAGCATCTAATTCATCTTTACTATGTACAAAACTGCCACCGCTTCCGCCTAATGTAAAAGAAGCTCTGATTACTAACGGAAAGCCGATTTGCTGTGCAAACTCTTTTCCTTCTAAAAAGCTGTTGGCAACATGGCTGGGTGCTACTTTAATTCCGATTTTTACCATTAACTGGCGGAATAAATCTCTGTCTTCAGCAGTATTTATTGCATCAACATCAACACCTATTAAACGGCAATTGTATTTTTTCCAAACACCCAATTCGTCTGCTTCTTTACAAAGGTTTAAAGCAGTTTGTCCGCCCATGGTAGGCAGTACCGCATCAATTTCATTTTCTTCTAAAATCTGTTCAATGCTTTCAACCGTTAATGGCAATAAATATACTTTATCGGCCATCATCGGGTCGGTCATAATAGTAGCAGGGTTGCTGTTGATAAGAATTACTTTAATTCCTTCTTCTCTTAAACTTCTGGCAGCTTGAGAACCGGAGTAATCAAACTCGCAGGCCTGACCGATGATAATTGGACCGGAACCAATAATGAGAACGGATTTGATGGAGTTGTCTTTCGGCATTGTTTGAAAAATAAATTGTGCAAATGTAAGGATGCAAAAGGTTTAAGCGAGTTTAATTTTGTTTCACTGTACAACAAATATTTTCATTGGCTGTTAATTTGTAAAAATTGTTTGATACATGATTACTTTAAAAGAAGGCGACAAAGCCCCGCAGTTCAAAGGCAAAACACAAAATGGTGAAACTGTTGCTTTGAAAGACTTTAAAGGCAAAAAAATAGTATTATATTTTTATCCGGAAGATGATACACCAACCTGCACCATACAAGCCTGCAACTTACGTGACAATTATGCTTTGCTGAAAAAAGAAGGTTTTGAAATTATCGGCATTAGCCCCGATGATGAAAAGAAGCATAAAAAATTTGAAGCAAAATTTAACCTACCCTTTGTTTTAATTGCCGATACCAATCATAAAATCATTGATGCTTATGGTGTGTGGGGAGAAAAGCAATTGTATGGTAGAAAGTATATGGGCTTACACCGCACCACTTTTTTAATCGATGAAAAGGGAATAATCAGAAAAATATTTTTAAGACCGAAGAACAAGCAACATGCTGAAGAAATTATTGCTGCATGGAAAGCTTTGTAGCTTTTTTACTACAAATTAATCCTTATTCCGTCTATGTTTTCTGTGGCAATGGCTTTATAGTTTTACACAAGAAATAAAGCAAAACCCACATATTTTAGGAAGGAGTGAGTATTAATAAAACGGCTGAAATTCTTTTCTGGCCGTTTATTTTTTATACAACTAAGCTTTGAGGAAGCATTTGTAAAAAATTATTTGCATTAGCATAATTCAATTGGTCATAAAATATTCCAAGCCGGTTTAAGTTTTTGTAATATTCATTTACGTGTTGGTAGTAATATTTTTCTGATTGAATATACCAGGCTTCTTCTCCGAGCATAGTTACTAAAAACCATTTTTCAAGCAACCTGGCAGCTCTGCCATTTCCATCATTAAAAGGGTGAATATTTACAAATACCAAATGAATAAAAGCAGCATAATAAAAAATAGCTTCTGTCGTTAGTTTTTCAGTAATCAACATTTCTACATCATTCCACAATTTCTCCATTTCTGTATGTATAATACTAAAAGGTGCCGCTTCAAATTGTATTTTACCGGTATTATGTTCCATTACAACCATTTCATTTTGCCTGTATTTCCCTCTCCATTTTTCTGGCAATAAATGTTTAGATAACAATACGTGGCAATGCAAAAAATTGTCTTTATTAAGCTTGTTTTTTTTTGCAAACGTATATGCTTCAAATAAATCATTCGGCTTTTGTGTCAGCTCCGGCAAATACTCAATATTTTGTGTTTTGTGTTTTATGTAACTATCCACTTCCATTACTTCTCCTTCAATTTTTGAAGAAGCAATAACAGCAACCGAAGTATAAAAAGTAAAGGTTTGCGGTGTTAATTCTATTTCATGTAATTGCTGCATTGCGTGCTGCAAATCAATCTGCAAAGAGTTTACATAATCTTTAAAATATTGCTGAAAAAGAATTTGCATGGTTATAAAAGAGAATACAATAATTATTTGCCAAATTACAGTAATTTGTTAAACATCATTTTTTTATAATGGTTTGCCAAACAGCATTATTCAGTTTTACTGGGTATTTTTCTTTCAGTTGTTGCAGCCATTTATCTTCTAATACCTGCTGATAATCGTTTACCAATAAAGCTTTGGCTTCATTAAAATTTCTTGGCTCTGTATTGTTATAAATCCGGGTTATATAAAAGAAGGTAAAGGGTTCAGCATTGTTTATTTTTTCAATTTCAGTTATCGTATTTTCTTTTTTATTTTTTATTTCATAAGGTAATTGGTTGTTTTCAAACCTGCCGCTATCTGCACTTACCAATGAGCCATAACTTGAAGTGATATTTCTCCAGTTAGTCGGGTTAACTTTTATTTTATTATAAACATCATTTGCAGAAACTGCGTTGCCCGCTGTTACAACAATGGCAGCAATACCCGGCTGCCAAACATATTTTGAAGCATGCTGTGTATAATAATTCTTTAAAGCAATAGAATCTTTAGAAGCATTACCCCAAACATGTTTATCCATTACAGTAAACAACAAATTAGCTTCTGTAAATTCTGTTGTTTGTTGTTTCATTTCAGTATTGTATTCTTCTAAATGCAGCCTGTAATATTCAGCAATTTTTTGTTCTGTAAATTTTTTTAATAAGGTTGAATAATTTTTTTGTTCTTCAACATTCAACTTTACAAATACACAAAAATCTATAGCATACCATTTTTGCTTTAGTGTTGAAAAAATAACAGTTGAATCTTTTATTGTTTGGAATGATTGAAAGGTTTTATTCTGAACAAAACTATCTACATACCTGAACAACTCAACTTCATTATACATTGCTTTTTGATAGCCGATTTGCTTCATCCATTTGGGTAGTAACTTTCTTTTTTCAATACTTAATCTATCGCTGTTTTCTACTTTTTGTTTTAAGTTATTCAGTGTAACAGCTTCGTCTAATGTTTTGGCTAAAGGAGTAATTTCTTTTAATTGAATAATTCTTACACCATCTGCTGAAATTATTGGCTGGCTTATACTTCCGGCTGCTTGTAATTTGAAAGCAGCCTGTTCAAAACCTGCATCGTATTTACCACTGCTTACTTCAATTAATAAACTATTGGCATCATCGCTGTATTGTTTGGCAATGCTGTCAAATGCATTATGCGTCTGTAATAATTGATAAACAGTGTTTGCTTTTTGAATGATTTTATTTTTATCTTTTTCGTTGGCGTCGGGTGGAAATGAAAAGAATATCTGGGCAACTTTTCTTATTGGTTGCGGTACTCTTTCACTTTCATTATAAAAAATATGATAGCCATATTTTCCTTTATAAATAGCAGAGAAAGTTTTTAGCTTTAATGCATACACTATATTTTCAATTTCATAAGGCAATGAAAAAACCGTTATAAAACCTAACAACCAGTTTGATTTTTTTATATTCTCATCGGTTGAATAAATCTGCGTAATGTTATCAAAGTTTTTTCCTGCTTTTAATTGATTGTATGCTGATTGAATTTGTTTGAATGAAGCTGCTGTATCTTTCCCATATTCAACAAAAACCTGTGCTAACAAAATTTCTTTTTTGCTTCTTTCATAAGCCTGTTCCAGCAAGGCATTAATATTTACCTGCTTATTGATAATATTATCAGCTATTTGATTTTTAAATTGTTGTGCGTCGGTATTTACGGATGGTTCTTTATCTAAACCTTCATCCAATGCAGCCTGTACTTTCAGCTTATAGTTAGTAAATAATTGCAGATAATTTTTTAAAGCCGTTGCAGAACTATCGCCTGTATTATTTTTTCTGAAAGATTGTAGAAACTCTTGTTTACTTACAGCCTTTTTACCATAAGTAAATAATGTTTGAGCATGAGTTTGCGTAACTAATAAAAAACAACATGCAGTTATAATAGCCTTCATAGAAATTTTGTTGAGAAAATATTTAAACAAATTATTTCTCGCCGAAAACACAGAATTCGCAGAATATCTTTTTAGCGTATTTGGCAATTTCTGCGAGAAGTTGTAAACTATTTTCCTGAATTTTTTTGTTTCAGTTTAGCAGCAATTAAATCGTCAAACTGTTCTATACTTAATTGTTTACCGATAATTCTTTTTTCACTATCCAACAAATACATAGTTGGTGTTTTGCTTACATCGTATAACTGCCTGTAGTTAGGCTTTCCGGCCTGTTGTTCTGCTTTTAATGCTGCATCGGTTTGGTACACATGCACCCAATCTGTACTGAAATGTTTATCGGCAACAAACTGTTTTAATTCTTTCATGTAATTCTCATGAATATTAACAGCATACAACTTAACATCTAATGCTTTCCATTTTGCTTTGTAAATAGAATCAACTCTTGGTAATTCTTCTTTGCAATGCCCGCAAGTAGGGTCCCAGAAAATAACAACTGTAAATGCTCCTTTCAAATCATATAAAGCATTTGTTTTGCCCGTTGTATCAACTAAATCTAATGGTGCAGCAGGGTTACCAACCTGATTAGCCATCATGCTGTAAGCTCTTTCCGTTACTGTTTTTCTGCCTGCAGCAGTTAAGTAAGTAGTATCTCCTTTCAAATAAAAATTTTCAAACAAAAACAAGAACACTTTATCCTGACCCATATACTCAGGGTTCATGTATTTATTGGTAAACTTAGTAAGCAGATAGGGATAAATTTCTTTGCCTGTTCTTGCAAACAGTAACATGTAGTTTACTTCTTTTATAATTGAATCCGGTTCGGGAGAAACATAATATTTATAATAATCATCCAGCTTTGGTTCAAAGAAAGGTGTACGCAATAAACTGTTATCGTTAAAAGCAACATCATCCCAGTAATGTTCTTTTACAAAACGATACGGATATGTTGAATCTGCTTTGCCGTTAATTACAGGAATAGCAGGTACTTCAGGCCTACGCATAGCTGCTAATAGAGTAGCTAATAATGAGCTTTTGTTTTCTTTAATAATTTTATTTCTGTACTGCTGAATTTCATTGTTCAGTGTTGCCATTTGTTTCTGAATGTTGGAAGAATCTGCCTTATTTCTTGCAACGGCTAATTGTTGCGTAAGCAGGTTTAATTTTTGTCCTCTTTCTGTTGTGAATGCTGAATATTGTTTAAACAAATCGTTATCAGCCGAGCCTGTAATAACTACTTTATCTTTTTGAGTGGTGTCGCCTTTGATAGAAAAGTTTTGATTTTTTCCTACCAATATTTCAAACTGAATAGTATAGTTGGGTGAAACAACAAAGTAAATACCGGGCGTTAATTTGGTTTTGCCTTTAAATGCCCCTTTGCCTGTTGCATCTAACAAAGCAGAATCTGCAATTACCTGAGATTTGCCGTAATTACTACCCAAATAAATCTTACAGTTTTTTAAAGGTGTTAGGGTAATGTTGATGTTTTTAGGCAATGCTGGTGCTGCAGGTTTGGTTTGTGCATGTAAAACACTATAACAAAAACTAACTAAACAAAATACAAGTAAACGGCTCTTCATAATTAAAATTATTCTGTGGTAAATGTAAATAAAAGAGGAAAGCGGTTTGTTAAACACAAGTAAAATCAATTACTCAAAATAAAATATTTATCTGTTCGTCATTACCATCATGCAATAGTATTTTTGCAGAGTGAGAAAGCATAAGCAACCGCAAATTTTAAAACAGGTACTCATTGAAGACTGTGCAGCAGAAGGTAAATCGCTGGCAAGAGTAAACGGCAAAGTGGTTTTTGTTGAAAGAACTGTTCCTGGAGATATTGTAGATATTCAATTAGCAAAAAGCAAAAAAGATTGGGCTGAAGGTTTTCCCTTACAATTTATTGAATACAGCAAAGAACGTGTGGAGCCTTTCTGTAAAGATTTTGGTGTTTGCGGCGGCTGCCAATGGCAAATGCTTCCCTACAACAAACAATTGTTTTACAAACAAAAACAGGTTACAGATAATTTACAACGTATTGCCAAAATTGATTTGCCTGAAATTTTACCCATTGTTGGGGCAGATGCAATACAACAGTATCGTAATAAATTAGAATACACTTTTGCTACTGAAAAATACATAAGCACCGAAGAATTTAAGCTACTGAAACAGCAAGGCATATTCCCCGAAAGTATTGGTGCAGCAGGCTTTCACGCAAGAGGGTTTTTTAATAAAGTAGTAGCTATTGATACCTGCCATTTACAACACGAACCAACCAATTTAATAAGAAAGGCAATTGAAGATTTTGCAAGAAAAAACAATTACCCCTTCTACAACATTAAACAGCACGAAGGTTGGTTGCGTAATATGATGGTACGTATTGCAACAACAGGAGAAATAATGGTGAATCTTGTGGTGGGTTATGATAATAAAAAAATGATTGATGCTTTGATGAGTTTTATCATGCATCAGTTCCCCAACATTACCACATTGCTTTATACGGTTAATACAAAATTCAACGATAGTATTTACGATTTAGAGCCTGTTGTTTACTATGGTAAAGGATATATTGTTGAGCAATTGGAAGACTTCAGTTTTAAAATAAGTCCGAAATCTTTTTTTCAAACCAATACAAAACAAGGAGAAAAGCTTTATCAAATCACCAGAGCATTTGCGGAGTTGAAGGGAACAGAAATTGTGTACGATTTGTATTGCGGAACGGGAAGCATCGGGATTTTTTTAAGCAGGCAAGCCAAAAAAATTATTGGTGTTGAAACTGTTGAAGATGCTGTAAAAGATGCGACAGAAAATGCTTCACTAAACAATATACAGCACGCAGCTTTTTTTGCCGGCGATGTAATTGATGTTTGCAATGATGATTTTTTTGCCACACATGGCAGACCTGATGTAATTATTACAGACCCGCCACGTGCCGGCATGCATGAAAAATTAATTAAAAAATTGTTAGAAATTGCGGCTCCAACCATTGTGTACGTAAGTTGCAATCCCGCTACACAGGCAAGAGACTTAGCTTTGCTGAATGAAAAATATGCAGTAACAAAAATTCAACCTGTTGATATGTTCCCGCATACACACCATATTGAAAATGTAGCACAACTAAAACTTAAAGATTAAAAAATATTATGCAAGAGTTCAGGCCCACAAGGTTTCAGATATTACCGTTGGTTATTAAAAATCTTTTAATTATTAACGGCTTGGTTTTTCTTGCCCAGAATACCATTGGCGGTGGTGAAAATGCAATGTTTAATATGGATAATTTGTTTGCATTGCACACTTTTCAAAGCCAGCTTTTTAAACCATGGCAATTGGTTACACATATTTTTATGCATGGCGATTTCGGGCATTTATTCAGCAATATGTTTGCTTTATGGATGTTCGGTTCTATTCTTGAAAATGTATGGGGACCTAAACGTTTTTTAATTTTTTATATGAGTTGCGGTTTGGGTGCAGCTCTTTGCCATATGGGCGTTTTGTATTACGAGTCTGAACAAATGATACGTGAATACAGTACTTTGACTGAAGCAGGATTAAGAGAATTTATCGTTAAATACGGAACTAATATAGTTGGTAGAATTCCAATAACTCTTGATGGAGCTAAAGATATTGTGATTCTCAATTTGAATGAAGCCACCTTAGGTGCAAGTGGTGCTGTATTTGGCTGTTTGGCTGCATTCGGTTATTTATTCCCGAATACCTTAATTTATTTATACTTTTTTATTCCTTTAAAAGCCAAATGGTTTGTTATCGGTTATGCGTTAATTGAATTATTTGCAGGAATAAGAAATTCTGCGGGAGATAATATTGCACACTTCGCACATTTAGGTGGTGCATTGGTTGGTATTATTTTAGTTTATACATGGAACAAGAAAAACAGAAGAACATTTTATTAAATAATAAGCTATGAATCTTCAGGAAACAAAAAAAAGCAGGGTGCCTTTATTGGGCGATAATAATAACACCCTGGTTTTATTATTTGCTATTAATGCATTGGTTTTTGTTTTATTGAACGGTTTAAAAGTAGTTTACCTGCTTTCTTATGATAATAATTTTCAGGCAGAAGAATTTTTTCAAAAACAAATTTTACAATGGTTTATCCTGCCTGCACACACAGAAAATTTATGGAATAAGCCCTGGGTTATTTTTTCGTACATGTTTAGCCATTACAGTGTTTGGGGTTTAATATCAACCTGTTTATGGTTATGGGCTTTCGGTTATATACTACAGGATTTAACAGGCAATAAAAAACTGTTTCCGTTGTATTTATATGGTGGCTTTATTGGTGCCGTTATATTTTTAATAAGTATAGAATTCGTTCCTGCATTTCAGCAAAACATTCCGCAATATTTTATGGGCGGCAGTGCTGCTGTTATGTGTGTAGCTGTTGCAGCAACAACATTGGCCCCTGATTACAGATTATTACCAATGTTAAACGGTGGCATTCCTCTATGGGTACTAACACTTATTTATGTTGCCATAGATTTTGCAAGTGTTGCTCAAAGCGGCAGCAGTATTGGTATAGCTCATTTAGCAGCAGGTACTTTCGGTTTTATATTTATTAAGCAATTAAGAAAAGGAAACGATTTGGGTGAATGGATGAACGAATTGGCTGATTGGTTTAACGATTTATTCAACCCTGAAAAAAAATATAAAAAGCAAAGTGAAAGAGAAAAGTTGTTTTATAAAGTGCAGGGTAAACCTTACAATAAAAAACATAACCTTACACAAAGTAAATTAGATGAAATTTTAGATAAAATAAACAATGAGGGTTATCACATGCTTACAGATGAAGAAAAAGAATTTTTAAATCGTGCAAGCAAAGAAGACTTATAACTTATATGCAGTCTGCCAAACAAAACATTATAAAAAAGACATTTTTGGTTGGCAGTTTTGTGTTTTCTGTCATTTATATTTTAAGTTGTTTAACCCCTTATATTAATCCTTCTTATAGCTGGTTGTTCAGTATATTGGCTTTGGCATTTCCTTTTTTATCAGCAGGCATGTTAGTATTGCTGTTGTTAAGTTTTTTCTTTTTTAAAAAATATCGCTTACTGTTTTTCATACTCATTTTGCTGGGGTACAAAAACATTTTTGCTGTTTTTGCGTTTCATCCGTTCAACACTTTTAAGAATGAAAAAAGGGGAGATTTCAGATTGCTTTCATGGAATGCATCCGATTTTGTAAACACACAATTAAGTACAGATACTACCGGAAACCCACGCCGTACCATGCTTTCATTTATTAAAGAAACCGATGCAGATGTTATTTGTCTACAGGATTTCAGCAATAAAAAGGGGAAAGGTTTTTTTAATGTGTTCCATTATATAAAAGATACCCTTGGTTATCATTATACTTATTTTCCGTTAAGCTATACTTTTTATTTAACAGAGTTAGAGCAAGAATATGGCAATACTATTTTTTCAAAATATCCTATAACAGATTCAGGTAAAACTGCTTTACCATTTTCTGGACCTGATGAATTTCTTTCTTATATAGATGTAAAAATTAAAGAAAAAACAGTACGTTTTTATACAGCTCATTTACTTTCATTAAGCTTACATACTTCTTCTAATAGGCCTGAGCAAATTAATTTCATTAACAGAGATTCCTCTTTAATTCTTCATAAAAGCACTTTAAAAAAACTATCACATTTCGATAAAATACATGCTCAACAGGCAATAGCCATTAAACAGGTTTTAGATGCTACTCAGCTTCCTTACGTGTTTTGTGCAGATTTAAACAGTGTTCCGTCAACATATACTTATCATCATTTAAAAAGCGGTTTACAGGATGCGTTTTTACAGAATGATTTTGGTATCGGCAGAACATACGATAGTATTTCACCCACACTTCGTATTGATGTTGTATTGCTCAATAATCAATTAAAAGCCGTTCAACACAAAACACCTGTTTTACATTTATCAGATCATTACCCCAATATAACAGACTTTCAATTCAGGTAAATAGTTTCCTTACTTTTAAGGCATGATAAGAAAGGTTTTTAAAATAATATGCATGGCTGTAAGTTTTATAGTGGTGCTGTTGTTTTTATTAACCTGCTTAACACCATTTTTAAATCCGCAAACTTTCTGGTTTATTGGTTTTTGCGGTATTATGGCTCCTCATTTAATTGTGTTGTTATTACTTTCTATTATTTTTTGGTTAATAGCCAAACCCAAGCTGGCATTAATTCCTGTAATAACGCTACTTATTGGTTATAACCAGATAAAAACAGTATTTGCATTTCATATAAAAGAAAGTTTTGTAAAAGAAAAAAAGGCAAACACTATTCGTATTGTTGATTGGAATGTGCAAAGCCTTTTAGGTTTATCTAAAAACAAGGAAGTTAAAAAGCATATTAAAGAAGATATTGCTACCGCCATTTTAGACCTACAGCCAGATATTATTTGCATGCAGGAATTTAATAACACTCCATTAGTTGCAGATAATATTTCGCTCTTTTCAAACACATATCCTTATTATTTTTTTTCCGGAGATTATGCAAGAAGAAACGGCTATCAATCCGGCTGTATCATTTTTTCAAAATACCCGATTATTCATTCAGATAAAATAAAATATCCTGTTGCTGAAAGTTTAATTTATGCAGATCTTGTAAAAGGCAACGATACCATTCGCATTTATACCACACACTTACAATCTTTCAAATTTAAAAAGCAGGATTATGATGATATTGAAAAAATAAAACAGCAGGATGAAGATGCTTTAATAGCTTCAAAAAACATTTATGCTAAAATGAAATTAGCGTTTAAAAGAAGGGGCAAACAAACAAATATTGTAACAACTGAAATTGCTAAAAGCCCTTATCCATCTGTTATTTGCGGAGATTTTAATGATGTGCCTAACAGCTACACCTATTTTCAAATTAAAGGCAACAGGCAAGATGCTTTCCTGAAAAAAAGTTTCGGCATCGGCAGAACATTTAATTCGTTGGCATTAACGCTTCGTATAGATTATATTTTGCCAACAAAAGATTTTACAGTTCATCAATTCGGTTTAATTGATGAAGGCTTAAGCGACCATACCATGCTCGTAAGCGATTTGAGTTTGAATAAATAGATTTTAATTGATAGTAATTCGTTTTAATTGGTGTAATTCGTGCTTCTAAAACAATTATCTTCGCCCGACTACAATGAAATTTTTCTATACATATTGTTGTTGCTGCTGTTGCTAAAGGCAACTAATTTTTACTTTTGCGGAATGCTCCGCCATTTTCATTTCATTTATATAACAAGTACAACCAAAAAATATGTCGCTGCAAGTTTATAATTCACTTACACGCAAAAAAGAAACCTTTCAATCTATAACGCCGGGCCTTGTGGGTTTATATGTATGCGGACCAACCGTTAGCGGAGAAAGCCATTTAGGCCATGCCCGCCCTTATGTTACGTTTGATGTTGTGTATCGTTACTTATCACATCTTGGTTATAAGGTTCGGTATGTAAGAAACATTACCGATGCAGGACATTTTGAAGAAGAAGGCAGAGAAGCAGAAGATAAAATTTCAAAAAAAGCAACCTTAGAAAAATTAGAGCCGATGGAGTTGGTGCAGAAATATACCAACCTGTACCATTGGGCAATGTTGCAGTTAAACAATATTGAACCAAGTATTGAGCCAACCGCAACAGGCCATATTGTTGAACAGATAAATATGATTGAAAAGATTATTGCTGATGGTTATGCTTACGCAGTAAACGGTTCAGTTTATTTTGATGTAGAAAAATACAATACCGATTTTTCTAAGAAAGGTTTGCCTTACGGCATGTTAAGCGGAAGGGTTTTGGAAGATATGCTGGAAACAACTCGTGATTTAGACGGACAGGATGAAAAAAGAAATAAAGGAGATTTTGCTTTATGGAAAAATGCACCACCCGAACACATTATGCGTTGGAAAAGCCCTTGGGGAGAGGGTTTCCCGGGTTGGCATATTGAATGCTCTGCAATGAGTACCAAATATTTGGGTGATGAATTTGATATACATGGCGGCGGAATGGATTTACAGTTTCCGCATCATGAATGTGAAATTGCACAGAGTGCTGTTTGCAATCATAAAAGCCCTGCACGTTATTGGATGCATAATAATATGATAACCATTAATGGCAGAAAAATGGGCAAGAGCTATAACAATGTAATTAAGCTAAGCGAGTTGTTCAGCGGGCAACATCCCTTGTTAGCACAGGCTTATCATCCGATGGTTATTCGCTTCTTCATTTTACAAACACATTACCGCAGCACTTTAGATTTTGGTAATGAAGCATTACAGGCAAGTGAAAAAGGTTTAAAGCGTTTAATAGATGCTTATGAAAATTTAAAGAAGTTAGAAGTTAGAAGTCAGAAGTCAGAAGACATTGTATTAGAAGAACACATTTTAAAATTATTGAATGAGTTAGATGAATTTATGAACGATGACTTTAACACCGCAAAAGTATTGGCTAATATTTTTGAATTGGTTCCAACCATTAATTCTTTAAAACATAAACAATTAGCAGAAGATGCTTTAAGTATTGATGTTATTGCTTTTATGCAACAAAAACTGAAGTTGTTTATTGAAGATATTTTAGGCTTGAAAAATATTCATGCGACAGATAGTAAGGTTGATGGCGTTATTCAAATTTTAATCAACTTAAGAAAAGAAGCAAAGGCAAAAAAAGATTTTGTAACGAGTGATAAAATACGCAACGAGTTAGCAGTTTTAGGTGTTCAGTTAAAAGATGAAAAAGATGGAACCGTGAGTTACAGTTTATAAAAATAAATTATGAAGACAGTAACTATTATCCTTTTTCTTATTAGTTCTATAACGGGTTTTTCTCAATTGAATGACTCAACATTAAATCTTTTGGCAAATAAAATTGAAGCCGCTTTTATTAAAAATAGCAAAATGGAGAGTGGAGACCTTTCTCCATTCTCTCCAACAAATGTGATGTTTGCCAATTTTGAAATATTTGAAAACAAAAATGATATTGGCTTTCTCTCTTTCAGAAAACTTCAGCTTTCTCATAAGTTTAATAGCGACAAACAAATTTTTGAATGGCTTATTCCAACAATCAATAAAAGGTTTATGGAAAAATACATTTCTGATAACTATTCTTTTATTGAGAAGTATACAACATTGTACAGCACGCTTAATACTCATATCTGCGATTGCTTAGCAATAGCAAAAAATTCAAAAGGTACCAACCCTCTAGTAAATAAGGATTTAAACAGTTGCTTACAAACCTATATGAATGATTCTGCTTTAATTAATAAATACATTGTTCTATTCAAATTTTTAAGTATTGAAGAAAAAAGAAATTTAATTTTAGGTGCTCTTTTCTATGCTCAAACAAACTGCACTTCTTATTTCAAATCATCAATAAATCTTACTTTACAGGAGCTCAATAAATATATAACTGATTTAGTTAATGAAGCTAAATTTAGCTTGCTTAATCAAGCTGTTGATTATAAAAAATCTAAATCTCTTGATTCACTAAAGATTATTTTTCCTTCAATCCAATCTTCAAGTGCAGCTTTTGAAGAATTATTTGCTGCTTATAAAACATTAAACTACAACATAAACTACTCATGTGATTTTTTAGTAGGTGATAGAAATTTTGAAAGAATATCTTCTTATTTAGTTACCCGATTACCTGGGAAAAAAATAAAATTAATTGGTCAGGCTGTTTATGAAATTGGTTTAGACAAGCCATCTTTTTATATAAAGAACTTAAAATATTATCCTGCAGAAAAACTACAAGGTCGAAATAATATAGAATTAAACTTAATGAAATCTTTGCCTGATAATTTCTTCCATAATTAAAGGGGCTCTTTTTTATTTATGGAAAATGATGCTTTCGTTTCTCTTATTAAAAAACTGTTTTATGGCAGAGATTAATCAACCCGAAAGCAAGCATAAAAGGCATCAACGCAGAAGGAGCAAAAAGCTATCAACCCGTGTAGATTTAACCCCAATGGTAGACTTAGGCTTTCTGCTCATTACCTTTTTCATTTTCACCACAACTTTAAGTGAGCATAAAACAATGGGGATGGTTTTACCCAATGATAAACCTGTGAAAGAACCGCCATTAGCCGGAAAAAGCAAAGTGCTCAACTTAATTTTAAAAGATGATAAAAATATAATCTGTTATAACGGAGATGATTTAACAAACCCTTTTTCCGCCACCTACAACGCAGAAAGTTTAAGAGCCATTTTAATAAAGAAAAAGCAAGCTGTTGCTGCTAAATTCGGCGATGGCAATGAAACCATTATTCTTATAAAACCTACGTCCAACAGCACTTACAGAAATCTTGTTGCGGTATTGGACGAAATGCAGATTAACAGCATAAAAAAATATATGTTGCTGCAGCCATCTAAAGAAGAAACGGTATTGTAAAAAAATTCTAAAAACTTATAAAAATCTTCTTAATAAAGCAGCATTTAAAAAAACTTGCATGTCTTTTGCAGTATAAGCCCCGTTTGATTTAAGCTATTTTCAAAAACATTAAACGCTGTTTTATGTACGTTCAAAGCTTTCAGCCGATTTCGGTAGCCGATAATGGGGTTTTACATGTAATTACTACAAAAGCAAGTAAGCTTACCATTAAAGTATTAGATATACAGGGTAAGATTGCAAAAACTTTACAAACAACTCTTGAGGAAGGAAGCCAACAGATTTTGGTTGATATGAATGATTTGCTTACAGGCAATTATGTGCTGAATGCATTTTCAGGAGATGTTTTTTTACGATCAATAAGGTTTACTAAACAATAACTTTTTCAATTGGGGGTATGTATAATACGGCCTTGCTTTTCAGCGAGGCTATTTTTTTGTTATTACTTTTTCCAAAAAGCGTTTACCCTTTGCTGCACATTTTTTCTAACGCTTAAATAATAGAAATTATAATCTGCAATATGATAATTTTTAGTTGTATAAAAAATACTTCCGAAGAATTTTGGTTTGGTGGTAAATAAAACGCCGCTATCAATTCTGGCAGCCGCTACATGCTTAACTAATTTATTAAACTTAAGCAAAACAGCCCCTTCATTTAAATGCCTGTCTGCATCAGGCTGCAGGTTGCTCCATGTAAGCGGATTGGTTACAACTGCAGTATATTTTTCATTCAACATATAATCCGGTTTATAACCTTCCTGCAAAGTACGCCAACTGCAAATGCATCCTGTTTGATTAGGACTGATACAAGGTTTTATTGTTGTAAAATAATCGGGCTCTACAGGTATGCCTACCAGATAAGCTGCCACTAATCTGTTTTTAAGGTTACTGTTTTCAAAGAACTCCTTTAATAATCGCTTTGCATGTGTTGTGCCTTGGCTATGTGATGCAATGATAACAGGCCTGCCGTTATTCCAATGTTGTAAATAAAATTCGAATGCAGTTTTAATATCGTTATATGCCATATCAAAAGCTTTAATGGCGTTTAACGTATCTTCTTTTGATTGCGGAAAATAGCTGTAATAGTTTGCCTGCCTGTATCGCGGGGCAAATACCCTTCCAGCTTCATTAAAAATACTTGCCTGAAATAAAATAGAAGTGTAATCTGTTTTGGCATTCAATGTATCATTATCTATTGATGCATTCCAGCCGCATTTTTTTTCTTTATCAGTATAAGTAGTAGGATGAATGAAGAAGATATCAACCGTTGAATCGGGTTGATAGTTTTTTCTTAACGGTTTCGGTACACTATCTGCAACATCATGTTTATAAGGGTGTGCAGCCCAATAATTCAAATCATTATAATCGGGTTTTCCATCAGCAGCATGAAAAGTATACTCTTTAATGTGCTGCTGATATTTATTACTGCATGAAGTAAGAATTAAAAACCATAATAGTGTAATAACAGTACTGCTCTTCATAAACTAAAGTTGCAATATTTTACCGATAGTTTTTTGATTTAAGCAGATTCTTTACCCGCTCTTACATAATATTTCATTTACTTTATTGTTTAATATACCTCCATCATCTAATGCAATTGCTTAGACATATTCCTTTTCTGCGTACTGTGTTATGGTACAGCGTAACTGCCTTTGGCGGTCCGCAAGGGCATTACGGTATGATGGCAAAAACTTTTGTAGAAAAAAGAAGAGATATTACCGAAACAGAACTCCTTGAGTTTGTAAGTTTCTGTAACATGCTACCGGGTGCATCTTCTACACAAACAGTAACATTAATAGGCTATAAACGTGGTGGTATTCCTTTAGCCATTCTTACTTTATTAATATGGATTTTACCTGCCTGTACTTTAATGGGTGCCTTATCTTTTTTGCTGGATTATTTTGATGATATGAAAATTAATACTCAATCTTTCAGGTTTATTCAACCGATGGTAATAGGCTTCATCATTTATTCAGCTATTAAAATGTTCGGCATAGCAGTTAATAATACTATTACCACAGTTATTGCTTTTGCAACGGCTTTAATAACATTATTAGGTTTTAAAACGCCGTGGACGATTCCTGCATTAATTTTAGTTGCAGGCATTATTACCAACTTCAGCGATAAGCGTATTCCTCAAAAAGAAATTCCGCCTAAGAAAATTAAATGGGGCAACATATTAATATTTTTTACACTGTTTGGTTTGGCGGGTTATTTATCTGAAACAGCCACAAGAGAAAACTGGAAGCACAGAAAACTCTTTAATGTATTTGAAAGCAGCTATCGCTTCGGCAGCATTGTGTTTGGTGGTGGCGATGTATTAATTCCGTTAATGTATAATCAATATGTGGTTCGCCCGCAAACCAAACATATTCAGGAAAATAAACGTGATGTATTAAGTATTAAACAAGACGATTTTTTTACTGGAAGCGGAATTGTTCGTGCCATACCGGGACCTGTTTTTTCAATCGGTTCTTTTACGGGTGGTATTGCAGTAAGAACGGAAAACAATTTTTTTACCCAGCTTGCAGGCTGTGTTTTAGGAAGTATTGGCATTTTCCTGCCGAGTGCATTATTGGTATTATTCTTTTTTCCCGTATGGAATAACTTAAAAAAATATGCAGTTATCTATCGCTCTTTAGAAGGTATTAATGCGGCAATTGTAGGAATAATGATAGGTGCTGTTTTGTTTTTAATAAATGCAATAGTATTTACTCATTTTGAAACCAATAAAGTAACAGGTTTTATTGATGTATTGGTTTTTACTGTAACGTATTTACTGTTGAGATATACCAAAGTAAAACCTCCTTTTATTGTGATGGGTTGTTTGTTGTTAGGGTTTTTATTGTAGGTGTTTACCGCAGAGGCGGAGAGAAGCTAAGTTTTTTGTAAAGAATGGATTAGCTTATTCTTTCAATTGATGGTATAACCATTAAACTGTTGAACCTTAAACTATTCAACACAACCTATCTACACCGCACATTTTTCATGATAGTTAATCAATTCAATCGGTGTTCTTTCCAATTCATACCCTTTATAATAGTTTTCGATTTCGTTTAATACAGCTTCTATTTCTTCTATTGTTTTTAGCTGCACCAATCTGTTTCTGAACTCTTTTATATTGGGAAATCCTTTTAAATAATTAGCATAATGACTTCGCATTTCTAAAATGCCCAACACCCCGTTTTTCCATTCAACACTTTTGTATAAATGCTTTTTAATAACTGCAATGCGTTGATGAATATCAGGCGGGGCAAGCATTTCACCGGTTTTTATAAAATGCTTTATTTCATTAAATATCCAGGGGTAGCCAATGGCTGCTCTGCCAATCATAATACCATCAACACCAAAACGATTTTTATATTCCAATGCTTTTTGCGGAGAATCAATATCGCCATTACCAAAAATGGGGATGTTAATTCTCGGGTTGTTTTTTACTTTGGCAATCAATGTCCAATCCGCTTCGCCTTTATACATCTGGCAACGGGTTCTTCCGTGAATACTTAATGCTTTAATGCCTGCATCCTGCAAACGCTCCGCCACTTCTTCAATATTTCTGCTGCTGTCATCCCAACCCAAACGTGTTTTAACAGTAACAGGTAATGAGGTAGATTTTACCACTGCAGTTGTTAAACGTACCATCAAATCAATGTCTTTCAACACACCGGCACCGGCACCTTTGCTTACTACTTTTTTTACAGGGCAACCGAAATTAATGTCCAATAAATCAGGGTTTACCGTTTCAACAATTTTAGCACTCAATGCCATCGCTTCTTCATCTCCACCAAAAATCTGAATACCTACTGGGCGTTCTTCTTCAAATATATCGAGTTTTTTACGGCTTTTTATGGCATCGCGAATTAAACCTTCGCTGCTTATAAACTCAGTGTACATTAAGTCTGCACCATTGTCTTTACACACAGAACGAAATGGTGGGTCGCTCACATCTTCCATTGGTGCCAGTAACAAAGGGAAGTGCGGTAATGGTATGTTGCCTATTTTTATCAAAATGCTTATATTATCTTAGCCCGCAAATTTACAGTTTGATTTTTTAATGACTAATTATGAATGAACTACAACCCTCAATATTAGAAGACTCGCAAGAGTTTCAAAATTTTTTTAACGAAAGCAAAAGCAAGCCTGCTATAAGTTATTTAGGACAGTTAGCAATATTGATAGGCTTATTGGGAGTGGGATTAATCGTCGGCTCTTTAATTGCAGGAATTGTTTTTGTAGCAATGACGCATACTAATTTGTTGGATTTAGAAAAAGCGATGAGCAACCCCGCTTATGCCAATGCATCTAAAATTGCACAATTAGTTGGCTCTGTTGTTATATTTTTTGCTCCGGCATTTTTTTATGCTTTAATTGTAAACAAGAAACCTTTTCAACAATTAGGTTTTAGTAAAAAGATAAGTGCGGTACAAGCAATAATTGTTGCGGGTATTGCTTTTACAGGATTGTTTTTGAGCGGGGCTTTGGCTCACTTAAATGAAATAATACCCATCTCTCACAAGGCAGCAGCCTATTTTAAACAGCTTGAAGATAAATACAGCGAACAGGTTTTAATAATGGCACAAATGAAAACGGTAGCTGATTATATTGTATCATTATTTGTAGTTGCTTTAGTTCCTGCTATTGTAGAGGAAACTTTATTCAGAGGTGGCTTACAAAACATATTAGTTAAATGGACAAAGAATGCCTGGGTTGGAATTATTATTACCAGCGTTTTATTCAGTGCTATACATTTCAGTTACTATGGTTTTTTATCAAGAGCCATGTTAGGTATGGTATTGGGGTTTGTTTTTTATGAAACTAAAAATTTGTGGTTAAGCATTTTTATGCATTTTATTAATAATGGTATTGCAATAACCGGTTTATATTTTTCTATGAAGAAGGAAAAGGTAACCAAAGAGTCGTTAAACGATGATACTTACCCTTTGTGGATTGGATTAATTGCTTTACTGATAATTATTACCTTATTTCAATTATTAAAAAAAGAAACTGCTAAGCAAAATTTATCTGCCTGATGCAAGCATGGCAACTATTAAAAACTACCCGAAGCATTGCAGAAGCCAATATAGTAAAGGGTTTGCTGCAGGAGAATGATATTCCCGTTCAGTTATTAAATAAACAAGACAGCAGCTATATTAATTTTGGCGAGGTTGAAATTTATGTTCCTTTTCATTTAAAAGAAGTAGCGAATAATTTGTTGAATAAGGCTCTTCTTAACTAATGTTATAATAAACGTCATTTCTCACTTCGTTCGAAATCTCATTTTATAAAAAAGATTTCTCGGCACGAGCCTCGAAATGACGAAAACAAATTAAAACATACACATGGCTCTTAACGCACAAACATTTAAAACAAGAACACTTACAGCCATCATATTTGTAGTGGTAATGTTGGCGGGATTATTAATAAATCACTGGAGTTTTTTTATTTTATTTTCTGTTATTCATTTTGGTTGCTGGATAGAGTATCAAAAATTAATCGGTTTAATTGATAAAGATTATTTAAGCATTTCTTCTTTTCACAGAAATGTAATCATGTTGATTGGTTGGTGCTTTATGCTATTTATGTGCAACAGAGCCTACAGCATTAATAACATTAGTTTTAAAGGAATAGGTCAGTATGGTATTTTAATACTCACTATACTATTTTGTTTGTTTGAAATTGTATTCAAGAAAAATCTGAATGTAAAGTTGATTGGTTATTCAATATTAGGCTTGCTGTACATTTCTTTAAGTTGGGGGTTGATGATTGGATTAAGGAACGATGGAATGATGTTTAAAGGGCAAACACTGATGTTAGATTTTGGTTTCGGTTTTGTAACTCCAATATTATTAATTGCTTCTATCTGGATTAATGATACCATGCAATACATTGTTGGTTCATTAATCGGTAAAACGCCGTTCAGTAAAATATCTCCTAAAAAAACATGGGAAGGCACCGCAGGCGGTTCTTTGCTTTGTATTGTTGTTGTTTCAGTGGTTGGTTTTTATGCAATACATCTTCCGATTCAATTATGCATTGGCGTTGCTGCTATAGCTGCCATAATGGGTACGTTAGGAGATTTATTAGAAAGTAAACTGAAACGTTTAGCCAATGTAAAAGACAGCGGTAGTTTTATGCCGGGTCATGGTGGTTTTTTAGACCGGTTTGATTCTTTATTATTAGCCACTCCGTTTGTTTGGTTGTTTGTTTATTTTTTTATGTAGCTGGAAAGGAAGGAAGACAAGAAGTATCTGCTCGCCGCAAACACTAAAGCCACCAAAAATATTCTGCGATTTCTGCGTATTCTGCGAGAAACAAAATTGTTATCAGTAATCCTTTAAGTAAACAAACAATATTGCTGCATAACGAACAGAACGTATCCCGAAGTTTCGGGATGCTATACTTCGACTCCGCTCAGTACAGGCTGCTCAGGCGATGCCATAAAAAACTGAAGTTGGTAACATAACAAATCTTCATCTTTGCAGTCCTAAATTTTTTATGATGAAAATTGCTACCAAGTTTATACATGCAGGTGCCGAACCCGATCCAAGTACAGGTGCTATTATGACACCTATTTTTCAAACTTCAACTTATGTTCAACAGGCACCCGGTGTAAACAAAGGTTATGAATATGCACGCAGCCAGAACCCTACACGTAAGGCTTTGGAAGATGCATATGCACAGATTGAAAACGGAAAATTTGGTTTGGCTTTCAGCAGTGGTGTGGCAGCAACAGATGCGGTAATTAAGTTGTTACAACCGGGTGATGAAGTTATTTGCGGGAATGATATGTATGGCGGTACTTACCGTTTATTCACTAAAATATTTGAGAAATTCGGTATCAGGTTTCATTATGTGAACATGCAACATGTAAGCAATATTGAAGCATTAATAAACAGCCACACCAAATTAATATGGGCAGAAACGCCAACCAACCCTTTAATGAATATTGTTGATATTGCTGCTGTAGCTACGGTGGCTAAAAAGCATAATATCTTGTTATGTGTTGATAACACTTTTGCTTCTCCGTATTTACAAAACCCATTAGACTTAGGTGCCGATATTGTTATGCACAGTGCTACCAAATATTTAGGTGGTCATAGTGATGTTATACAAGGTTGTTTGGTAATGAACGATGCAGCGTTAAGAGAACAATTGTATTTTATTCAAAAAAGTTGCGGTGCTGTACCCGGACCGCAGGATTGTTTTTTGGTTTTACGTGGTATTAAAACTTTGCATGTACGTATGCAACGCCACTGCGAGAACGGAGAAAAAATTGCATATTGGTTGCGTAATAATAATAAGGTTAGTAAAGTGTATTGGCCCGGCTTTGAAGATGCAGCCGGTTATGCAGTTGCTAAACAACAAATGCGTGGCTTTGGCGGTATGATAAGTTTTGAATTGCAGAATGATAGTGTGGAAGAAGCTAAACGTGTTTTATCATCTACACATTTATTTTCATTGGCAGAAAGTTTAGGAGGTGTGGAAAGTTTAATTAATCATCCTGCAAGTATGACACATGCTTCTATACCGAGAGAAGAAAGAATTAAAAACGGATTGAGTGATTCTTTAATTCGTTTAAGTGTTGGTATTGAAGATGCAGATGATTTAATTAACGATTTACAACAAGCTATAGGATAATGAATATTGCCATTGAAGTTATGGGTGGAATAGCAGGCGTATTAATTGTAGTTTGTTATTTTTTAAACATAAGGGGTAAGCTAAAAGTAAGTTCTCCGTTTTATATATGGGGTAATTTAATAGGTGGTATTTTCTTTATTATTTATACACTTTTTAAAGGTGCTTATTTTTCCATGTTTGTAAATGTGGTATGGGTTATTGTAGCGTTAGCTGCGTTGTTTAAGAAGAAGCAATAAATTTTTTGTCCTAAGCTGTAGCATAAATATTAAGCATTTGTTGCGTCGCACACTTATAGGTTCTGTTCATCACTCAGCATACACATTCGGATTATGCAATTGCATAAACCGCTTGGTTTGTTCTTCACCAAAATTTTCCCAACCAAATTGTTTGTATAAGCCATGTGCATCTCTGGTTCCCAACAACCATCTTCTTAAACCCTGTACTTCTTCATTACTATGTATAAACTGCATTAACCATTTACTCAAGCCTTTACCTCTGTGTGTTTCTATAATGAATACATCGGCTAAATAAGCAAAGGTTGCATAGTCTGTTATTAATCTTGCAAAACCAACTTGTTCATCTTTGTATAACACTGCAAAACAAAATGAATGTTCTATAGAACGTTGTACCACATGCAACGGAATATGCTTAGCCCAATAAGATTCGTTTGCTAAGTAGTTATGTATAACAACAATATCCATTTTATTTTTATCTGTTGTTATAACATAATCATTATTTGTTGCTTCATAATTTTTCATGTTGGTGTTATTAAAAAGTTATATGAATGAAGAAAAAAATCAGCAATAAAAAAGCCTCGCAGAAGCGAAGCTTTGTATATGGATGGGTTAGTAAGTACCGGAAACATTTGTTTCCAACACAATATTATAAATAGTTTTTTCCAACACAAAAAAAATTGAACAGAATTTTATTAACATTTTAAAACAATTTGTGAATTGCATTTGTAGTCAACATCAGTATCCTAAGTTGTTAATCAGTTATTATTTTATAGCATCAGCATTTTTATTATTTTATCAATTGCCTGAAACATGCATAAACACTGGTATTACAGAGCATGTACTGTTTATACCATTAAACTATTGATTAATAAAACCAATTGTTATTCCGGAAAAAATGTGTTATTGCCAAGTATCCATCATTAAAAAATTTTCCTGCACTTCATTGCCTTTACCTTTGATGCAATAAAAATTATGGCTGTATGAAGTTTCCTTCTCCTGTTTCATTACAATGGTTATCAACATTAATTAATGCGGAATTGATGGGCAACGTTACTGCTCAGGCATCAGGCATTAATGAAATACATAAAGTTGAAGAAGGTGATATAGCTTTTGTTGATCATCCTAAATATTATGATAAATGTTTAAACAGTGCTGCATCATTTATCATCATTAATACTAAAGATGTTGTGATACCAACAGGTAAAGCATTATTGGTTACAGAACAACCATTTGAAGCTTATTTAAAAATTATTGAACACTTCAGACCATTCGTTCCACACAGCAAACAAATCAGTGATACTGCAACTATTGGTATTAACACGGTTATTATGCCGAATGTATTTATCGGTCATCATGTAACAATCGGTAATAACTGTATTATTCATCCCAATGTTACTATCATGGATTATTGCGAGTTGGGTGACAATGTTGTGATACAGGCGGGAACAGTAATTGGCAGCGATGCATTTTATTATAACACAAAAAAGAACAGAGAAGTTTGGTTTAAGAAAATGAAAAGTTGCGGAACTGTTGTTATTGAAGACAATGTTGAAATTGGTGCGGGTTGTACAATTGACAGAGGTGTTACGCATGAAACAAGAATTGGTAAAGGAACTATTCTGGATAATCAGATACAGATTGGTCACGATGTTGTAGTAGGTAAAAATTGCTTAATCTGTTCGCAGGTTGGCATTGCCGGTGCAACAACTATTGAAGATGGTGTTACACTTTGGGGGCAGGTGGGTGTAAGCAAAACATTAACCATTGGTGCTAATGCAGTAGTGTTGGCACAAAGCGGCGTGCCTTCTGATTTAGAAGGAAATAAAGTTTATTGGGGAACACCAACCATAAATGCAAATGATAAAAGAAAAGAATTGGTTTGGATAAAACGTATTCCTCAATTATGGAAGAAAGTAATGGAGTAAAAAGTAGTGAATGGAAAATAGTTAACAGGTCTTACAAATTATATTTTTCCTTCAATTCTTCACAAACTCTTGTTATTGTTTCTTCTAATGCTGTATATTGAAAATTGGGTAAGACTTTTAATAATTTACTGTTATCAAAATTTACTTTGGCTTGTGCGGTGTTAGCGGTTTCTTTTGTAAGCAACGGGTCTTTGCCTGTAAGCTTTCCTTTAATAGCTTCTAAACGCCAAACTATTGATGCAATGAATGGTGTTACTTTTTTATGCGGTGGCTTTTTATTGAATGCTTCAGCAATTAAAGTAAATATTTTTTTGTAGGTAACATTATGTCCGCTAACAATAAATCGTTCTGCATTAATATCACTTTCCATTAAAGCAATCATTGCATTTACAACATCTGCAACATCTACAAAACCACTGATGCCTTCAGTGTACCAGGGAAATTCATCGTAAGCAGATTTAAATATTTCTGATGAGCCTTTATTCCAATCTCCTGCACCCAAAATAATAGTCGGGTTTACAATTACAGCATTCAATCCTTCACCTATTCCTCGCCATACCTGCATTTCTGCCAGGTATTTTGTTTTGCCGTATTCACTATTACTTGTTTCTTCACTCCACTTCATTTCTTCGGTAATTGCAACAGCCTCTCTTATTCTTCCTAATGCAGCAACAGAGCTTACAAACAATAGTTTTTTTATACCTGTATCAATACAGGCATTTACAATATTGGCTGTACCATCAATATTGGTTTGCTGTAATTGTTTTTTATTTTTTGGATTGAATGAAACCGCAGCAGCACAATGATATACGTACGTTACATCTTTCATTATTTCTTCTAATGCAACAACATCTAAAATATCTCCTTTAACCCAATGAACATTTTGATGACTATAAGTTGGTTTTGTAAAATGGTACAATGCTTTAACAATAGTGCCTTTCGCAGCCAATTGTTTTATTAAATGAGAACCTACTAAACCGGAACCTCCGGTAACTAATATCATTATGGTTTTTTTAAGGGTTGACTACAGTTTTTACAAATACCGCTTAATACAATATCTGAACGTATTTTATTAAAACCTTCTGGCAAACTTACTTCGGGTATGGCAACATGTTCTAAACAATAAGTAACATCGCATTCATCGCAGATAAAATGTGCATGATTATCGTGGTGGTGGCCTTGTGTACAATCATCTTTACACAAAGCATACAAAATTGAATTATCTGTTGTTGGAATATTATGGATAATTCCTTTTTCTACAAATGTTTGCAGTGTTCTGTAAATAGTAACTCTGTCAAATTTATCAGAGGATTGTTTTTCAATATCTGCATGTGCCAATGCTCCGCTGCTTTTTTGAAACATTTCTAAAATTGCAGTTCTGCTTGCAGTAACACTAAGCTCATTACGTTTTAATATTTCATTTATCTCACTCTTCATATTCATTTATTAATTATTGGTAAAGGCACCGTTGGCAAAATTACCTTCACCCTGCTTTTCTTTTAATAACGATGAAATATCTTTCTTTAATTTTTCCAACTCATCTTTTTTCAAACCATCATATACACCGCCGCGAACATTTCCGTTTTTATCAATCAATGCAAAAAACTGTGTATGAATAAAGTCATCTTCAATATTGGCAACTGTATGTTTAGGATCATCAATACCGTAACTGTAACGAGCCATTTTATATAAGCTGTCTTTTCTTCCGGTTAAAAAAATCCATTTCTTAGTATCTACCTGTAAAGAGTCAGCATAATGTTTAATAACAGGTACAGAATCTGTTGATGGATTGCAGGTATTAGAAACAATTAAAAAATCGGGCTCGTTTTTAAATGCCTCATAAATCAACTTCATATTATTATTCATTTTAGGGCAAATGCCGGGGCATGTTGTAAAAAAATAATTGACTACACAAACCTTTCCTTTCATTTCATTATTAGTAAATACTGTTCCATCCTGATTTAAAAATTCAAAATGGTTAACTGTACTTCTTTTAGGCAATGTGCTTTTACTCCACATACCCGTTCCTTTAAAAACATAAAATTGAAAGGCTGCCACCAATACAATGAAAAACAATACATAAAACAGAAGCTTCTTATTCATTTGAGTGAATTGAAGCACAAAGTTAGTTGATGCAATAAGAAACAACTATTACTAAAACAGATAATTTATGTTGGCAAATTAATTGAAATGTTGGCTGAATGTAACAGAAAAATTAGATTGGTATTTAACCCTCCTGTTGTGATTAATTGCCGGCGTCCACTGAGGAGATTCTTTCATAAATTGAATCACCTTTTTATCGAATACTTCATGAACAGGAATTACTAATTCAACATCTTCAACTTTTCCTTCCTCATTAATTGTAAATTCTATCGAAACGACAACATTGTCTCTATTAATCAACTGTGTTGAACCTGGAAAATGAATATTGTTTAAACAGTAATTATTCCAAGCCCTTTCACCACCCTTAAATTCCGGTTCCTTAGATGGAATTATGGAGTCGTTTTGCAAATTACCCTCCTCATTGAATAATTGAAAGCTTATCAAAGTATCCATTCTATATATTTCTTTAGAACTTATTTTTCCATTTTTATGAAAATAAGTCCATACACCGTTTTTTTTGTAGTTTTTATACCTTCCGGCTTCAGAAGGAGAGCTATCATCAAACCAAGCTGTGTAAATGCCATTGCCGTTTTCATCAAGGCTTAAAGAATCTTTCAAAAAATCATTCTTATACCAGGATTTATTGATGCCAACTAATTGACCATCTTTATATGTAAGCGAATCAGCTAAAGAGCCGTTAGAATACCAATTTAACCAAAGTCCTTCTTTTCTATTTTCAATGTATTTACCGTAGGTTTTTAAGTTTCCATTAAAGTAATACCATTTAAACACACCATTTTTTATTTTGTTTTCCTTGTCTTTATAAAGACCGGACATTTGTATTTTGTTTTTGGGATGGTGTAAAATAAAGTCCATTCTATACCAGCCGGAATCTGTATTTAAAGCATAACCGTAATAACTGGCTTCATCAATAGAAACAACTTCTTTCCATCCATAATTATAGTAACTTTCTATGAATTTTTGTGCGAAAGAATTTTGTAAAATTCCAACAAAAGAAATTAAGATAATAGACCTCATAAGTTTCATATCAGAAAAATTATAAAATTAAATTTATAACTTTTCATACAATAACCTCAGTTTATCGCGGGTCATTATTTTTTCCCAGTCTTTGCCTAAAGCATTTTCCCATAAAGGCTTCATACCGAGTGATACATTAATCATGGTATCAAACTGTTCATCAGTTAATCCTTTACAAATACCTTCAGGAATTTCGATATTATTTTTTTCTACCATTCTTTTAAACTCATTAACTCCTGCGGGATAATATTCATGCAAATGATTCATTACAATACAATTACCAATACCATGCTTTGTACCCAATAAATAACTTAAGCCATAACTTACTGCATGTGCTACACCCACCTGAGAATATGCAATGCTCATACCGCCGGCATAAGAAGCCATCATTAACTTATTATCACTTTCATCATCCCATACATTTTTTTCTAAAAACACTTCCTGACATAGTTGTAAGGCTTTCTCTCCATAACTTTTACTAAACTCATTTAAGTAAGTACCTTCTAAACTTTCAATACAATGAATGTAACAATCCATGCCGGTATAAAAACGCTGATTAACCGGTGCATCTTTTGTTAATTCAGGGTCTAACACAATTTGATTGAAAGGAGTAAAGTCTGAATTCATTCCTAATTTTCTGGTAGGCCCTGTTAATACAGTTGTTCTGCTAACTTCTGCACCCGTACCGCTTAAGGTTGGAATACCTGCTTTATAAACGCCGGGGTTTTTTACCAAATCCCAACCCTGATAATCTGCTGATGAGCCGGGGTTATTCATCATTAAAGAAACCGCTTTGGCTAAATCCATTGTGCTGCCACCACCGATACCGATAATACCGCTGACAGTTCCAAACTCATCTTTTAACTGTTGTGCTAATGCATCTACCTGCTTGGTTTTTGGCTCAAACGTTACATCGGCAAATAGTATTTTATCTTTCCCTCTTAACTGTATGCGATTGGGTAATTGTTTGCCTTCAAAAAAATGATCAACTAAAAAAATCATTGGGGCATCACCTTTTCTTTGCGGTGCCAATATTTCATCTAACTGGTTAAAACTTCCTCTGCCATACACCACATAATCAACCATTTTAAAATTTCTGAACTGCATAACCTTTTATTTAAAATGCGAAAGTAATGGCAATTATTAAATAGATTGTAAAAATACAATAGCAGTGGTTGATTAAATAACATTATATCTTAACTTGCTCATCTTAATTAGCTGCATAAGAAATTGTTTATTAACCTGATTACAATTTCAATAATCACCATGAAAATATCTTTCTTCAGTTCAAAATGTTTTATGAAAAAAACTGTTTTACTTTTCGTTTTACTATCTGTTGGTTTATATGCTTCTTCTCAAACAATTGATTCTGTTTTAAATATTTATGCTGCCAATTTTCAACCCGAAAAACTGCATATACATTTTGATAAAAATGCCTACAATAAAGGTGAAATGATTTGGTTAAAAGCTTACCTGCTTTCGGGCAATGAGTGGACTTATTACAGTAAAAATTTTTACGCAGACTGGTATGATGATAAAGGAAAATTATTATTACACGAAATTGCACCCGTGTTTGAATCTTCTGCAAAAGGTCAGTTTCAGATTCCTGATAAATACAATGGTCAATTCATTCATGTAAAAGCTTATACACAATGGATGATGAATTTTGATGAAGCTTTTTTATTTGAAAAAGATATTCCCGTAAATCAACCGCAAGCAAAAACAACAACACCTGTTTATACTACAACGGTTACTTTGTTTCCTGAAGGAGGAGATTTAATTGCAGGCATTAACAGCAGAGTAGCTTTTAAAGCAGAAAACCAATTCGGCAAGCCTGTTTATATAAAAGCTGCTATAAGAAATGCAAAGGGCGAAATATTAGATTCTGTTGCTGCCGAGCATGATGGTATGGGAAGCTTTACCATTGAAACTAAAGAAAATGAAACTTATACTTTTAACTGGATTGATGAATACGGTAAACAAAACGCAACAGTTTTACCAACCTCAAAAAAAGCGGGTTCTTGCTTAGAAGTTGAACAATTGGAAACAAAAATTCTCGCTATTATAAAAAGAACTGCAACCGTTGATGATAATTTTAAAACGTTGAATCTTGTTGCAACTATGAACCAGCAAATGGTTTATCGTTCACGCATCAATTTCGCTGTTAAAACAGCCGTAAGTGCAGAAATAAAAACGCAGGAATTACCAACAGGCATTTTACAGGTAACCTTATTTACTGCCGATTGGAAGCCGATAGCAGAAAGAATTGTTTTTATTAATAATCATGATTACGAATTTTTCCCATCCATAAGAACAACAACCAAAGGACTTGATAAAAGGAAGAAAAATGTTTTAGAAGTTGAAGTTGGCGATACTGTTTTAAGTAATATGTCTATTTCAATTACAGATGGTGAGTTACCGAAAGATAAATCAAACGATATTATTTCAAGGCTTTTATTAAGTGCAGAATTAAAAGGAAACATTAATAACCCTGCTTATTATTTTTCAAGCAATGCAGATAGTGTATCGCATCATTTAGATTTAGTGATGATGACCAATGGCTGGAGAAAATATAAATGGGAAGATATTATTGCAGGAAAATTGCCTCAGTTAAAATATCAGAGAGACAGTGATTATTTACAAATACGCGGTAAAGTTTTCGGTAGTGCTTTTGAAAGAAATGGTTTAGGAAAAACAATTAACGTAATACTGCAGGCAAAAGACAGCAGTAAGCAATTTTTATTTCTCAATGTAGAGCCCGATGGAAGTTTTGTACAACGTGGTGCTATTTTTTATGACACTGTAAGATTGTATTACATGTTTAATAAAGACCCGAAACTAACAGACCGTACAGATGTACGTTTTAATAATGGTTTATTCAGTGCCTACATGCCAACCTTAAAATATTTAAACCTTAAAGATTTTGCAGGCTCTTCTGATTTATTAGGACAAGCTCGTTTAAAATATTTTTTAGATGAACAGGAGCGTTTAAAAAAATTAGGTGCATCTACTACATTAGAAACCGTTACTGTTAGAACAAGAGCAAAATCAAACTTAGAATTATTAGATGAAAAATATGCAACAGGTATGTTTAGTAATGGCGATGGTTATTCTTTTGATGTTGCCAACGACCCTTTTGGCGTAAGTTCTATAGATGTGTTCAGGTATTTACAGGGAAAGGTTGCGGGTTTGCAAATTAATTACAATGGAGGCGAACCTACTTTAAGCTGGAGAGGTGGTAACCCAAGTTTATTTTTAGATGAAATTACTACACAAAGCGACGTTTTACAAAGTATACCTATGAGTGATGTGGCATATATTAAAGTTTTCCGCCCTCCTTTCTTTGGAGCAATAGGTGGCGGTGCAGGTGGTGCCATTGCCATTTATACTAAAAGAGGTAATGATGGTAAAAGAGTGTACTCAAGCAATACAAGAGGTTTAACCAATGCTATTCTTGCAGGCTATACGCCGTATAAAACTTTCTATTCTCCCAATTATGAAATTCAGAAATTTGATAACGGCCCGGATACAAGAACAACATTGTACTGGAACCCTTATTTATTAACCGATAAAAAAACGAAAACCGTTCAGGTTGAGTTTTATAATAACGATGTAAGTAAAAAGTTTCATATTGTTATTGAAGGCATTAATGCAGATGGTAAATTAGCAAGAGTGGAGAAAGACATTCAATAATATTTTGGTAGTGTCATTCCGAGATTGGGTTCTTGCCCAACGAGGAATCTCATAATAACTTTACACTAACAATTTTATTTGAGTTTACAAATTATTAAACAGGGCATCGCATGCAGCATTCAGGATGGGGGCAGATATGGTTATCAGCATATCGGCATTAATCCAACTGGTGCAATGGATACTACCGCATCGGCTATTGCCAATAGTTTAGTTGCTAATCATATAAACGATGCTGTTATTGAAATGCATTTTCCGGCACCCGCCATTTTATTCAATAAAACAACATTAGTTGCCTTAAGTGGTGCGGATTTTTCTGCCATGGTGAATGATATTCCTGTTCCGATTAATACACCCTTTATCATTCAAAAAGATTGTGTACTTCATTACACAAAAAAAATTAAAGGCGAGCGATGTTATTTAAGCATTTATGAAGGATTGAAAATTGATAAATGGCTAAACAGTTACAGTACACATATTATCGCAAAAGGAGGTGGTTTTAAAGGGAAATTTTTAGAGAAGGGTGATGAGATTTTTTTAAACAGTGAAACAGATTTTGCTTCTCTCATACAAAATAGAGATGCTGTAATTTTTCCATGGAAAGCAGATGTACAAAGTTTATACACTGATGATGCCATTATAAAAGTTACCAAAGGCAATGAGTTTAATTTGTTGAATGAAGCATCTCATCAGTTATTCTCACAACAACAATATTGCATTACTGCAAACAGTAATAATATGGGTTATCGCCTGCAGGCAGAAGCCTTGGTGTTAAAAGAAAAAATTCAATTACTTTCTTTTGCCGTTAATAAAGGAACTATTCAATTATTACCAAGCGGACAGTTAATTGTTTTAATGTCTGCACACCAAACAACGGGAGGTTATCCGAGAATAGCACATGTTATTAATGCATCGCTGCCCACATTGGCACAACTTGCATTCAATACCAATATTCAATTTAAAATAGTTGAGCAGAGCGAAGCAGAGCAGGCAAACATTCATCAACAACAATACTTGCATCAATTACAAACAATAAGTATCTTCCGTTTGAATGAATATTTCAGCCAACACAAGCTCCATTGATATTAATTGCGATATGGGTGAAGGCATCGGCAACGATGCAGCTATCATGCCTTTCATTTCAAGTGCCAATATTGCCTGTGGCTTTCATGCAGGCAATGCAACAACTATTCAGCAAACTATAGATTTATGCTTACAACATAACGTAGCAATTGGTGCTCATCCCGGTTTTGATGATTTTGAAAATTTCGGTAGGACAGAAATGCAATTATCAACAAAAGAAATTTATACATTGGTTTCAACACAGATTATCATTTTATATAAAGCCTGCATTGATAATAAAACAACCTTGCACCATGTAAAACCACACGGTGCTTTATATAATATGGCTGCAAAAAATGCAGCTATGGCTGAAGCAATTGCACAAGCCGTAAAAGATGTTGACAGCAGTTTACTATTTTACGGATTAGCTAATAGCTATTTGATAAGTGAAGCAAAAAAAGCGGGTTTATCAACAGCAAATGAAGTGTTTGCAGACAGAACTTATCAGGATGACGGAAGCCTTACGCCACGCAGTTTTCCGAATGCTTTAATTGAAAGCGATGAACAATCATTAAGTCAGGTTTTACAAATGGTTCATCATAAAACAGTAACATCTGTAAACAATAAAATTATTCCATTACAGGCAGAAACAATTTGTATTCATGGCGATGGCAAACATGCAGTAAGCTTTGCTGAGAAAATTTATTCAACCTTAAAAAAAACGGAATCGTCATTTCGAAGGTTCGTGCCGAGAAATCTCATCTATAAAAAATAGATTTCTCGTTGGGCAAGAACCCAATCTCGAAATGACGATACTTAAGTTTATAATGAAAAAATTCTTTCAAAATATTTCTTTCAAAACAGGCGGAGCAATTATTGGTGCAGCTTTCTTAATGGCCAATTCATCTATCGGGCCGGGCTTTCTTACACAAACAACTGTTTTTACCAAAGAGTTATTGGCGAGTTTTGGTTTTGTTATTTTATTTTCTGTGTTATTAGATATCGGTGCTCAATTAAATACCTGGAGAATTTTAACCATAAGTGAATTAAGGGCTCAGGATTTAGCCAATGAATTATTAAAAGGTTTGGGGTATTTTTTAACTATTTTGGTTGTATTGGGCGGTTTTGCATTTAACATAGGCAATATTGCCGGTTGTGGTTTAGGCCTGAATGTATTAACAGGCTTGAGTTTTGAACAAGGTGCTATGATTAGCGGTGTTATAGCATTGCTTTTATTCTGGTTGAAAGAAATTGGTAAAATGTTAGATGGCTTTACCAAGCTATTAGGTATCGTAAAAATTTTATTAGCATTATTTATTGCTGTAAATGCACATCCGCCGATGGTTTCAGCTATTCAGCATACATTCATTCCAACAAAAATTTCTACTGCTGCTATTGTAACTATTGTTGGCGGAACTGTTGGCGGTTACATTACTTTTTCAGGTGCACATAGATTATTAGATGCAGGTATTAAGGGAAAAGAGAATATACTACAGGTAAATAAAAGTGCTATAAGCGGTATTCTTATTTCTGCTACTATGCGTTTTATTTTATTCTTAGCTGTATTGGGTGTTGTGGTAAAAGGAATTGTGTTAGATGCAAATAATCCCGCAGCAACGGTATTTCAACATGCAGCCGGTGAATTAGGTTATAAATTATTCGGGGTTATTTTATGGAGTGCTGCTATATCGTCTGTTGTTGGTGCTGCTTATACTTCTGTTTCATTCATCAAAACATTTCATCCCTTCATTCAAAAAAATGAAAGATGGTTTATTACTGCATTTATTATTCTATCAACTTTAATTTTTGTTTTAATAGGAAAGCCCAAACAATTATTACTTTTTGCAGGAATGATTAACGGTTTAATATTACCGATTGCATTAAGTATTGTTTTAATTGCTGCAACCAAAAAACATTTAATGAAAGGTTATCAACATCCCTTATGGATGCAGGTTTCAGGCTGGATAGTGGTTGCCATTATGGGTTATATGAGTATAGATGCGGTTCTGCAGTGGATTGGTAAATAATTTTACAAATCACCCAGCTGCGGTCTTATCACAATATCTTCCACACAAGCCTGCGGCGATAGTTGAGATGCTGCATAAACCAACTTAGCAATATCAGTAGCTTCCATAATTCGTTTTTCATCAACACCGGTTCCAACCCAGCTATCGGTATAAACAGCACCTGGCATAACTGCAGTAACTTTTATATTGAAGGGTTTTAATTCTTCACGCAGGTTTTTACTAAAGCCCAACATAGCAAATTTGCTGATGCTGTAACTGCCTCCATTGGCGTAAGCCTGTAAAGAAGCTATTGAACAGATATTGAAAATATGTTTGTGCTTATGTGTTATATCATTAATCATGGCAGGTATTAATGCTCTGGATAAATGATAGGCACTCATCAAATTGGTGTTCAGCATTTCTTCCAGTACACCATCACTTTCATTATAAACAGAGCCTTGTACAAACCTTCCTGCATTATTAATTACAATATCGGGTACACCAAAATGCAAACACCATTCTGCAAATGCAATCACTTCTTCCTTTACACTCATATCAACTGCTTTTGTATGAATATGTGCAGAAGGAAATTCATACTTTAAATCAACAGCCATTGTATTTAAGGCTTCTTCGTTTCTGGCACATAACAATAAAGTATTGCCTGTTGCAAATTGTTCAGCAAACGCTTTTCCCAATCCTTTCGATGCACCTGTAATTACAACAATCATAATAAAGTTTGCATAAAGATAAACCCAAAGAATAAGTATAGTAATGCTCTAACTTCTTATTTTTATTGCATGCGATACAAACATTTGTTTTTTGATTTAGACCATACCCTATGGGACTTTGAAATGAACGCTAAAGAAACATTGAGCGATTTATATTTAAAGCATGAATTAGTTAAAAGAGGCATTACAGATTTTGATGAGTTTTTTTCTAAATACAGTTTTCATAATGAACGCTTGTGGGACAGATACACAAAGGGTTTTATTAAACAGGATGAGTTAAGATGGAAACGCATGTGGCTGACTTTATTAGAATATAAAATTGCAGATGAAACTTTAAGTAAAACCATGTCTGTTGATTTTTTAGAATTGTTACCCACTAAAAAAAATCTCTTTCCATATACTATTGAAATTCTTACTTACCTTAATAATAAAGGTTATGTAATGCATTTGGTAACCAATGGTTTTGAAAGTGTGCAACATAAAAAGTTAGCCAACAGTATGCTCACCTCTTTTTTTAAAGAAGTTATTACATCTGAAGCAAGCAACAGTTTAAAACCTAACAAAGAAATTTTTGAATACGCATTAAACAAAAGCGGGGCTACAGTTTCAGAAAGTATTATGATTGGCGATAATTTAGATGCAGACATACAAGGAGGAATTAATGCAGGCTTAGATACCATCTTTGTAAATCATTTAAATATTCAACCACATATTCACGCAACACATGTAATTACACATTTGAAAGAGTTGGAAACTATTTTGTAGTTAACCGCAAAGTCGCTAAGGCATAGAGTTTCGCTAAGCTATCAGCGATTTGTTTACGCACTTGCCGCCTTCACGGCAAAAAATTCAAATAAAAAATCCTGTTACATTGCTGCAACAGGATTAACAAAATTTTTCAATCAACAACTATGCTTTTGTTTTTGTAGCAGTTGTTTTCTTTTCTGCTGTTTTAGCATCTTTTTTACAGCAATCTTTTCCGTCTTTCTTGCAACATTCTTTAGTACATTTTTCTTTAGCTTTTGTTTTATCCTGAGCAAAAGAAACGCCGCTTACTAATAAAGCTGCTGTTGCCAATACCAATACTTTTTTCATACAGTAATTTTTTATGTAATAAAAATAACAATCAGGTTAATTACACCAAACTATAAAAATATAAATTATATAAACGGTTAAGCCCAGGTACCTAAAACCGTAACACCGCCTTTTACTACTTCGTTCAACTGTACATTAATTTTTGTACCTACCGGTAATAAAACATCAACCCTGCTTCCGAATTTTATAAACCCGTATTCTTCGGCCTGCTTTACTTCTTGTCCAACTTTTGTGTAGTTACAAATTCTTTTTGCTAAAGCACCTGCAATTTGTTTATATAAAATTTCACCAAACTTATTTTTTACAGCTACACTCCATCTTTCATTTTCGGTAGAACTTTTAGGGTGCCATGCTACCAAATATTTTCCTTTGTGATATTGGTTGTATGTAACAACACCATCCATCGGGTTGCGGTTTACATGCACATTGGCGGGGCTCATAAAAACACTTACCTGTATGCGTTTATCTTTAAAATATTCTTCATCTGTAATCTCTTCAATAACTACTACCTTACCATCTGCCGGACAGAGAATATTTTTTTCTCCGATTGTATGAACTCTTGCAGGCAACCTGAAGAATGAAATAATAAACAGTAATAAAAAAAGTGTAACAAAAAATATGATTAAAGAAAGCCAGTGAAAATCAGCACTTAAAAAAGAAAAAGATGCAGCATTAATTAACCCGAATAGTAAAGCACTGATGGCAATGGTTCTGTAACCCTCTCTGTGAATTGTCATGCGTAAATTTTGAATGGCAAATGTAAAAGAAATTGCTGCTTTTATATTATCATTTTACCTGCTTATCTTGTACTGATAAATTTTGTTATGGATAATCTCTCCCCGCTATTGCAAGCCATGAAAGTTTTTTTTGAAATAGGTCAAACATTGAGTTATGATTTCAGAAGAAAACAATTACTTACATTGAAAAAAGCTTTACAGCATTTTGAAGAAGAAATTTATACTGCATTATACACAGACTTAAAAAAAAGTAAAGAGGAATGTTGGGTTACAGAGAATGGCTTTGTAATGGTTGAGCTGAACAATGCACTACGAAATTTAGAAAAATGGATGCAGCCGGAAACTGTTTCAACCAACTTATTAAACTTTCCTTCTTTCAGTAAAATAATTAATGAACCATTGGGTGTTGTATTAATTATTGCTCCCTGGAATTATCCTTTACAATTACTGTTCACTCCATTAATCGGTGCTATTGCTGCGGGTAATTGTGTGGTATTAAAACCAAGTGAATTTGCACCTGCAACAAGTGCTGTAATGAAAAAAATTATTCAGCAATGTTTTAGCGATGAGTACATTTTATTTGTTGAAGGAGATGGTGCAACCGTTGTGCCTGCTATGTTGCAGCAGTTTACTTTCCATCATATTTTTTATACAGGAAGTACTGCTGTAGGAAAAATTATTTATCAATTAGCCGCAGAAAAATTAGTTCCCGTAACATTAGAATTGGGTGGTAAAAGCCCATGCATTGTTGAAAGTGATGCCAACATAAATATTGCTGCTAAAAGAATAGCCATCACCAAATTTTCTAATTGCGGTCAAATGTGTGTTGCTCCTGATTATGTGTTAGTGCATGAAAGCAAAAAAGAAGAATTGATAACGGCATTAATAAAACATATCAGGAATTTTTTTGGAGAAGATGCTTCGCAGTGTGAGAATTATGGAAAGATGATTAACGCCAATCATTTTGACAGAGTTATTAATTATTTGAAAGAAGGAACCATTGTTTATGGTGGAGATTTTATTAATCAACAGTTATATATTCAGCCGACAATTATTACTAATGTCAGTTTGAACAATAACATTATGAAAGATGAAATTTTCGGACCGATATTACCGATTATTTCATTCAGCACATTTGAGGAAGCAAAGCATATTATTGCTCAAAATTCTAATCCATTAGCGTTTTATATTTTTACTTCAAGCAACAAAAAAGAGAAAGCATATTTACAAATACCAAGCGGCGGTGTTTGTGTAAACAATGCCAGCTGGCATTTAACCAATCATGCATTGCCCTTTGGTGGCAGGGGTTTCAGCGGAACGGGACAATACCACGGCAAATTTTCTTTTGATACTTTTTCTCACAAAAAAGCGGTTTTAAAAACACCAACCTGGTTTGACCCGGGTGTAAAATATCCGCCATTTAAAGGGAAATTGAAATTATTTAAAATGCTGATTAAATGATATGAAGCGATTTATTAGCAAACTATTTGTACTAAGTATTGTTATTACTATCATACTTTGTTTACTTAAAGAAAAAGATATGACGCTGCGACAATCTATCCTTAAAACATTTTACCCTGTTATTATGTTTTTAGGCAAGTTATTTCCATCTGCTCATGCTGTTTTAGAAAACAAACAACAAATAAACCCCACTGTTTCTTTTTATAGTTTACAAGCAACTACCAATAACGGCGATATCATTTCTTTTGAAGCTTTCAAAGGCAAAAAAGTTTTAATCATCAATACAGCCAGCGATTGCGGTTTTACTGCACAGTACGATGAGTTGGAAAAACTGCATGAATTGTATAAAGACAGTTTGATTATGCTTGCTTTTCCTGCAAACGATTTTAAACAACAGGAAAAGGGTACAGATGCCGAGATTGCTGCATTTTGCAAAAAAAATTATGGCATTAGTTTTAATTTAATGCAGAAGTGTACTGTTGTTAAAAATGAAAACCAACATCCGGTTTTCAGTTGGTTAAGCAGTTCAGATAAAAACGGTTGGTGTAACCAGGCCCCAACATGGAATTTTAATAAATACCTTATTAACGAAAACGGAGTGCTTCTTAATTATTTCGATAAAACAGTATCTCCTTTAAGCAAAAAAGTTTTGGCGGTGGTTAAGTAATTATAAGTTCCTGTTGTATTTCTTTTCAATAAACACAACTAAACATATTCCTGCTGTGTAAGCGATTAAATCAGTCCATTCAAAAGAAGTACCTATAATAATTCTTGCAACGGTATAATGCTCTAAATGCAACAGTTTAACTATTTTAAAGTACTGTAACACCTCAACTGCATAAGAAAAAACTAATACACCAATAGCCGTTTTTATAACCGGCAGCTTACAAAATGTTTGAACAAAACAGTAAATAAGTATAACAACCAAGAAATCGCCAACAGTTGGTCTTATAAAACTATCGTGTACAAATACAGCAATCATCACTTCTATAGTTAGTAATAAAAGTGCTAAAGTGCCGTAAGTTTTATTAAATCGAAACATTTAAAGCAATTTATAAAGATGATCCTAACGGATTAAGAATATGTTTTATGCTGAGAATATTTGTGAATCCTCAAATAATCATAGGTTTTTTATGGGATTTCAGAATTTTAAAAGGCTCATCTTTTCAATGGGGCTTTGTTATTTTAAATGCTTTTGTTATTTTTAAAACATGGTAACATTAGCAATATACAACCTTAAAGGTGGTGTTGGTAAAACCGCTTCAGCAGTTAATCTTGCTTATTTAGCAGCATTAGATGGTTATAAAACCTTAGTATGGGATGCAGACCCGCAAGGTTCATCATCCTTTTATTTTGGCGTTGAAGCTTCTGTAAAAAATGAGGCCAGAAAAATTTTAGAAGGCGAGTTAGATTTATTAAAAGCTGTTCAACCTTCAGCCTTTGAAAATCTTTCTGTTGTTCCATCAGACTTATCGGCACGTAATGCTGATATTTTATTGAGTGAATTAAAGCAGAATAAAAAGAAGATTTCCTCTTTACTATCTTCTGTTAAGAAAAATTTTGATGTTGTTTTCTTAGACTGTCCTCCGGGTATTTCTTTATTGCATGAAAATATTTTTAATGCTGCAGATTATGTTATTATACCTAACATTCCCACCACATTATCTATCCGTTCTTTTGAAACAGTAAATACCTATTTTAAAGAAAATGATTTAGATAAAAGCAAATTGAAATGCTTTTTCAGCATGGTAGATCATAGAAAAAACCTGCATCACGAAACCATGAATGAATTTTATAAGGATAAAATTTTCTTTAAAAATTATATTCCGTACTTAAGTGATGTAGAGAAAATGGGTGTGCATCAACAACCTTTGTTTGCGTTTGCCAACAGTAGCTATGCAGCCCAGTGCTACAGAGATTTATGGAAAGAAATTAAGAAGAGTTGTATTAACTAATTATAAAAATTTTTATGCATAAAAACATTACATCCTGGTTCAGCCCATCATTAAATAAAGAAATGCCTATTGCATCTTACGGGCATTTTGGTTTTGCTGTTTTATTAATACCTACAGCAGCGGCTGATTATTTAGAGTATGAACGCTTTCAATTAATAGATACAATGGCTCCTTTTATTAATGAAGGAAAATGTAAAGTATTCAGTATTGACAGTATTAATAAAGAAAGCTGGATGAATAATGAAATGTTGCCTGAACATAAAGCTATTCGTCATAATCAATTCAACCAATATGTTTTTAGCGAGGTAATTCCATATATCAGAGCCCATACCAGTAACGAAACATTTATTTATACATGCGGTGCAAGTTTCGGGGCTTTGCATGCCATGAATTTATTTTTAAAAAGACCCGATTTAATTAACGGTGCAATAAGCATGAGTGGTGTATATGATTTAACTGAATACACCAAAGGTTATTGGGATGAACAGGTTTACTACAACAGTCCTATGCATTATATTCCTAATTTAAGCGATGGTTGGTATATTGATAAAATTAAAGCAAGCCATCACATTCATATTTATACCGGTAGCGGAGATTATGAAGATCCTGAATCGAACCGCCGTTTTTCTCAGGTGTTATGGAATAAAGGTATTTGGCACGATTTAGATATCTGGGGCCCAGATATTAAACATGATTGGAGTACCTGGAGAAGTATGTTACCTCATATTATTGGCACTAAGTTTTAAACTATTTACCGAAGAATTTTACAACAAACCGTTAATAAACACATTGCTTTTTTTATTGTTTAGCATAAGCCGTTAATATTACATTCTTAATTCTGTTGGTTGAAGAAATATTTACTTTTTTTACTACTGCTTTGCTGCTTTATAACTGCTTTTACACAAGAAAAGCAACCCGCTTTTGTTGCGGTCAGCGGTACGGTTTATGATATTACGGCACGCAGGCCTTTAGAAGCTGTTGCTGTATTAAGTACATCGGGCAGAGGCACTATAACAGATTCGTTGGGGCATTATTCTTTTGTGGTAAGAAGCACAGATTCAATTTGGTTTGCCATGCTGGGTAAAACAACCATGAAATATGCCATTGATACCATAAAAAACTTAAGCAGTTTCGATATTTCTATTTTATTACGGGCAGCCGAACTACCTGAAGTAAAAGTTAGAAATTCTTTTTACAAATTAGATTCCTTACAAAACAGGCAGGATTATGCAAAATATTTTAATTACAGAAAGCCGGGCATCAGATTAAATACAGATCATACTTATAACCCCGGCGGTGTAAGTGTAGGATTGGATTTGGATGAAATCATCAACATGTTTCGCTTCAAATACAATAAGCGAATGTTGGCATTGCAGCAACGCTTGGTTCAACAGGAACAGGATAAATATATTGACCATCGCTATACCAAATTATTTGTAAGGAAAATCACTAAACTCAACTCACCGGAGTTAGATACATTCATGGTACACTACAGACCCACCTACGATTTTTTACAAACTGTGAATGATTTAGAGCTGGGCTACTTTATTGAAAAATGTTTTGAAAATTACAAACTTGAAAAACGCAATAAAGGAAGTTTAAGAAAGAATGATAATGAGTAAACATTAATGCTCACAATCTTCTTGATGAGCATGGTTATGTCTTCTGCAGGATTTATAGTTGAGTAAATGAGCATAAACAATTAGCAGAACAGCCGGAATTAAAAATACTAATTGCCAACTATGCCAGATTTGTTTTGCAATCAATAAAATAATTCCAAAAGAAAAAATAATTAAGGGTATAAAACTGTGGTGATGTTTTTTCCATCCATGATACAATGAATATGCTCCAACCAAAAACGCCAGCATAATCATTCCGTATTCAAAAGCAATATTATCAATCAACTCCACGCCGAATAAAGGAAGGCTTGTAAGCAGTAACGGAAGCAATGCACAATGAATGGCACATGCCAATGAAGCCGCAATTCCAAATGCATCCCAATTAATCTTAAAGCGAAACATAATGCAAATATAAGTAGTTGCAACAATGTTGCATTTAAAATAATCGGCAGCTTTGTTTCAATATAGCAATACTTTTTTCCAAAAAATTTTATTTGTTCAAAACGCAGCTTATTAATATTCCCACAAAACACAAGAGTTTATAGTATATCATTAAGTGAATTGATTAACTTCCAACCTTAATTAGTTATGCTCATGAGAAAAGTTTTATTAATAGCAGGCATGTTTTCATTTTCATTTATTCATGCTCAAAAAAAAGTTGCACCAAACCCTGTTGACAATTTTAAAACAGAAGCATTAAGCGATATTCAATCAGACTACGAAAAGTATAAAAAAATTGCATTAACCATTTGGGATTATGCAGAAGTGGGTTACAAAGAAGTAAAAAGTTCTGCCTTGCATCAGCAAACTTTAAAAGATGCCGGCTTTACGGTACTGGCAGGTGTGGCGGGCATTCCCACAGCTTTTGTAGCAACATATGGCAGCGGTAAACCTGTTATCGGAATATTGGCAGAGTTCGATGCATTGCCGGGTTTATCGCAAACCAATTCACCTGAAAAACAAAGTGCAGGTAAAGATGCAGGTCATGGTTGCGGCCATCATTTATTCGGAACAGCAAGTGTTGCTGCCGGAATTGAAATAAAAAAATTAATTGAAGAAAAAAAGTTTACCGGTACCGTTAAAGTATTCGGTTGCCCCGCAGAAGAAGGAGGAAGCGGTAAAGTATATATGGTTAGAGAAGGTTTGTTTAATGATGTGGATGCAGCTATCATCTGGCATCCTTGCGATACTACCGCCGTTAAAATGACGAGTGCTTTAGCAAATAAATCTGCCAAGTTTCGTTTTCATGGTATAGCTGCACATGCAGCTTCTGCACCTGAAAGAGGCAGAAGTGCTTTAGATGCAGTTGAAGCAATGGATTATATGGTGAATATGATGCGGGAACATATTCCGCAGGAATCAAGAGTGCATTATGTAATTACCAATGGCGGTAAAGCACCGAATGTGGTTCCTGACTTTGCGGAAGTATATTACTATGTTCGTCATCCTAAAAAAGATGAGGTAGTTGATATTTTCGACAGAGTGGTGAAAGCTGCACAGGGAGCAGCTTTGGGAACAGGCACCACAATGGATTACGAAGTAATCGGCGGTACACACGATGTGTTATTAAACAGGACCTTAGGTGAAGTGATGCAGAAAAATGTAGAACGCGTTGGTGGTGTAACATACACCGCAGAAGAAGTTGAGTTTGCTAAAAAAATACAATCCTCTTTTAATTATAAAGTACCGCCGATTACCGATGCAGCAACCGTAAAGCCTCTAAAGCAAATTATGGAATCGGGTGGTGGTTCTTCTGATGTGGGTGACGTTAGTTATACGGTTCCTACCATTGAATTAAATGTGGCAACCTGGGTTCCCGGAACAGCAGGGCATAGTTGGCAAGCTGTTGCCTGCGGTGGCACTGAAATAGGTACCAAAGGAATGATAGTAGCAGCAAAAACAATGGCATTAACTGCTATTGATTTATTTAATAATCCCGCTGTTATTGAAAAAGCCAAGCAAGAGTTTACAATTTCAAAAGGAGATTATCAATACAAAGCATTATTGGGAGATAGAAAACCTGCTTTGAATTATAGAGATTGATTTTGGAAAGAATTAACCACAGAGTAAACAGAGATTCGCACAGAGTTTAAAAAGGTTTCTCCGTTTTTACTCCGTGAATAACTCTAACAACTCTGTGGTTATAAATATTTATCCTTCCAACTTTTCAGGTCTCATTTGCGGGAATAACAATACATCCTGTATGCTTGGTTGATTCAACATCATCATACATAATCTGTCAATACCAATACCTATTCCGCTTGTTGGTGGCATACCGTATTCCAATGCTCTTAAAAAATCATAATCAATATACATGGCTTCATCATCTCCACGTTCCATTAGTTTTAATTGTTCTTCAAAACGTTCGCGTTGGTCAATCGGGTCATTCAATTCACTGTAAGCATTGGCTAATTCTTTTCCGTTCACCATTAATTCAAAACGCTCTACTAACCCCGCTTTGCTTCGATGCTTTTTAGTAAGCGGACTCATTTCTACCGGATAATCTATAATAAATGTTGGTTGAATGTATTTGTGTTCGCTGGTAGCTCCGAAAATTTCATCAATTAATTTTCCTTTTCCGATTTTAGGGTCTACAACAATATGTAATTGTTTACATACTTCGCGTAAGCCTGCTTCATCTTTATCGCTTATATCAATACCCGTATTTTCTTTTACAGCATCAAAAATAGAAATACGTTTAAACGGTGCTTTAAAGTTAATTGTGTTATCTCCCACTTTTACTTCAGTAGTACCATTTAATGCAATAGCAATTTTTTCAAACAGTTGTTCTGTTATTTCCATCATCCAGAAATAATCTTTGTAAGCCGTATACCATTCCAATACTGTAAACTCAGGGTTATGCGTTCTGTCCATACCCTCATTTCTGAAATTTCTGCTGAACTCATATACCCAATCAAAGCCACCTACAATCAATCTTTTCAAATACAACTCATTCGCAATTCTTAAATAAAACGGAACATCCAATGCATTGTGATGAGTAATGAATGGTCTTGCAGCAGCACCGCCCGGAATGGCTTGTAACACAGGCGTATCTACTTCCAAAGCTCCCTGTTCATTTAAAAATTCGCGGATGGTATTAATCAATTTACTGCGTTTGGCGAATGTTTCTTTTACATTGGGATTGATGATTAAATCTGCATAACGCTGTCTGTAGCGAAACTCAGGGTCAGTTACTTCATCATATACATTGCCTTCTTCATCTCTTTTTACAACGGGTAAAGGTTTTAAACTTTTAGTAAGTAAGGTTAATGTTTGCGTATGTAAACTTGTTTCGTCTGTTTTGGTAATGAATATATAACCGGTTGCACCGATAATATCTCCTAAATCCAGACCGTGTTTTACCACATTATCCCAAAAGCTTTTATCTTCTGTAGGGCAAATATCATCGCGTTTAACATAGAGTTGAATAATGCCTTTACTATCCTGTATTTTAATAAAGAAAACTTTGCCTTTATCGTTAATACTCATGATTCTTCCTGCAATACAAACATTTGCAAAAGCTTCTTTATTTTCTTCAGAAAAGTTGGCTTTAATATCAGATGAATAATGTGTAACAGGGTATAAAGCTGCAGGGTAAGCATCAATACCTGCTTCCTGTAATTTTTTTAATTTATCTCTTCTTATAATTTCCTGTTCACTTAAATGCTGACTCATTCTATGTACGATTTATGATGTTTGATATACGATTTATAAACGCTGCGAAGATATGTTTTGAATTATTCGTTATCGTCATTTCGAAGGTTCTTGCCTGAGAAATCTCATTTTCAATTAAAAAGATTTCTCGTTGGGTACGAACCCAATCTCGAAATGACAACGAATGTTAAAACATAAGCCCCGCAATGATGTTACTATTAAAACAAAAGCCTCTTCAAATTAACATTGAAGAGGCTTATTAGTTTATACAGTTTACTTCAACTATTAATAGAATTTACTTCTGTAATCCTTTATAGCAGCTGCTTTCTTTAATGCATCTAAACCACGGTAGGCAGCCATACGTTGAGTTTGTAATAACCCTTGCTTAACAGTTACCGCATCATCTGCTGCAGGTTTTGCAAAAATATTTTCAACCTTTAATGCAAATACACCGCTGGTACCGGCTATCGGGTCTGAAACTTTTCCTTTCAGGTTTGTGTTGAAAGATGCACCGGTAAACTTAGCATCTGCACCAATACCCGGAATAAAAGGATTAGAGAATAATAAAGTATCAATTTTTTGAACGGATGTAGCTGTGCTTGTTGCCAATGCTTCTAAAGTGTTTCCTTTAAACTTTGTATCAATAATTTGTTTGGCTTTCTTTTCATTTTTAACAATCGGCTCAATTAAAGGTCTTATTAAACCAACATTAGGAATGCCCGGTTTACTTACTGCAGTAACAATGGCCACCACATATTTATCGCCGATTTTTTCAGGTTGTTCAGTTACATCACCCGCTTCATGGTCATAAGCCCATTTAATTAATTTTCTGCTTTCGCCTAAACCCATTATAGAGTAATCGTTTTCTTTCAATTCATTAGCAGGTAAAACAACTTTGTTTTGTTTGCCGGCATTTTCATCGAAAGCTTTTTTATTACGGCTGTTAGCTGCAAACTGTAAAGCTGCGTTTTGTGCATTGTTATCTGTTTCGTTGCTTATAACAATCGGCTTAGCTATATAAGCAATTTTATAAGCTGGACCTGAACCTTTTTGCCCTAATACTTCAACATAGTGCAAACCATAAGTAGTTGTGATAACTCCTTTTGAGCCGACAGATTTTTGAAATGCAAACTCAGTAAACTCAGGAACCATTTTGCTGCTCGGGAAATAATCATACACACCACCTTTATCTTTATTACCGTCATCAGAGAATTTAGCACAAACCGTATCAAAAGGTTTTCCTGCTTTTAATTGCATTTCTACGGTATCCATTATTTTTCTGGCAGTACTGTCGTCTCTTACCCGAATAAGTTGACCCGATTGCGGATCCTGCTGATGTGTGGCAATCAATATGTGACGAACCTTTGCAGAATCCGGCAATATTTTCATACCCACCTGTTTTGCCAATACATATTTATCTCCATCTAAATAAGGACCATACACCTGCCCTACAGATAACTTAGCAATAGAATCAATGGCTTTTTGTTTTATTTCGCTTTTGTTAATATAGCCATCGTTATAAGGCATATCACTTCCTGTTTTAGCAATAAAAGATTTTACATCTGTTGTGTTAGTAAAGTCGCTTTTAATTTCATTTAAACTATTGTAAACGGTGGCTGAATCTTTTGCACTGGCTGCTGCATCAAAAGTTACATAACTAATGCTGCGTGTTTCTTCATCTCTTTCAAATTCTTTTTTATGTTTTTTAGCATAGTTCATTATTTCATCATCAGTAACTTTTACTGTACTGTCTGAAACAGAAGTGTAGGGAACATATACATAAGAAACAGAAGCTATTGCATTATTATCTGCCTGTGTTTTTTCAACCAACCATTTAGGCACATACATACTTTGTGTTTGTAATGCCTGATATTTTTGTTGTAATACTCTTTGTATAGTAGGATAGATAAAGCCTTCGTACACTTGACTAATCATCTCTTTATCTTTCGATTTTTTATATACACCGGTGTACCATTGTTTAGCAGCATCTGCATTAAACTGTCCTGTTTTAGGGTCTGAAAACTGCGGTATCTGTTTAAAAGGAGAAGTTTCTTCACTAAATAATGCTTCGCCTAATTCTTTAGCCGTACAAACAATACCTAATTTATCATACTCTTTCTGCATGATTAATTCATTTACCTGAGCATTCCATAATTGTCCAATCATCTGCTCATTTCTTGAACCTTGACCATACATGGTTAATTTCTTTTCAAACTCATCTCTTTTAATTACTTCACCATTAACCTTACCTAAAGTATTAGCGTTACTCCCGAATAAACCACCTCTTCCGCCAAGTGATCTATCCTGAAGAATAAAGGCAATTAAGGCTAAGGCAATCAATCCGAACATGATCCATGCACCCTTATCTCTTATTTTTTGAATCGCAGACATGTTGTATTATGTATTAAATTTTTTAAAGGATGGCAAAAATAGGGGAAACTATGTTTTGAACAAACTGTGGAAAAACTATTCAAACGCTTTACCCGTAAAGGATTGAAATGTTGAATAAAGTTATAAAAATATCTTTAGATTGTCATTCCGAGATTATCCCGAAGTTTCGGGATCGCCTAACGAAGAATCTCATGATTATTAGTTGGAGATTTCTCAGACGGGAACCTTCGAAATGACTACAAATAAGTTTCTCCAAAAAACTATTCACATTACCCTGTTAATTACTCCTCTATCAGGTGGAAAAAACATCATTTTTAATTTCATGAAGTGGAAAAATGAAGAATAAAAACAGGTAAATTTTAAACAATGCCTGCCTGCCGGTGTTTTTAAAACCAATTACTTGCTCTTAATTAACAGTTGGTAATACGTGAATAACAATTTGGTAATAAAGCGACTTAAGGTTATGCCTGTTTGTTAATAAACCTTCCATTTGCCCGTTTTATAAGCATTTGGCAATGTTAATTATCTGTCAGTTTCTGTTAAGAAACATATGGTTATTAACTTCGCACCGTGTTGGCAACTTAGTTTTCAAGAAATTAACAGCCGTAATAGTAGTAAGGCTATTTAATAAAAGTATTAGTATTTAATTATTACAGGAATTATGAACATTGTTGAAGCAAAAGAAAAAATTTTTGAAAAAGGTTTTTTAGATATTGAAACAGACGTACACTTAGATTTATTTGCAGCCATTGAAAATCTGAAAAAGAAAAAAAATGCGATTGTGCTGGCTCACTATTATCAGGAGCCGGATATACAGGATGTGGCAGATTATATAGGCGATAGTTTAGGCTTAGCACAAAAAGCAGCACAAACAGATGCCGATATGATAGTTTTTGCCGGTGTGCATTTTATGGCAGAGACAGCCAAAATATTAAACCCCTCTAAAAAGGTATTATTACCCGATTTAAAGGCAGGTTGCAGTCTTGCCGATAGTGCACCCGCCCCGCTCTTTAAAAGATTCAAGGAACAGCACCCTGACCACTTAGTGATATCATATATAAACTGCAGTGCAGAAATAAAAGCATTGAGTGATATTATCTGTACTTCTTCCAATGCTGAAAAAATTATTGAAAGTGTTCCTGCAGAGCAACCCATCATTTTTGCACCGGATAAAAACTTAGGAGCTTACTTAAATAAAAAAACAGGCCGTAATATGGTATTGTGGAACGGAGCCTGTATGGTGCATGAAATTTTCAGTTTAGAAAAAATTACCAAATTAAAAATACGCCACCCGAAAGCCAAATTAATTGCACACCCTGAATGCGAAGAGGCGGTTTTAAATAAAGCTGATTATATAGGCAGCACTACACAACTATTAAAATACACACAAACAGATACAGCTCAGGAATATATTGTTGCTACCGAAACAGGTATACTGCACCAGATGCAGCAAAGCACACCGCATAAAACATTTATACCTGCACCGCCGAATAACAGTTGTGCCTGTAATGATTGCCCGCACATGAAACTGAATACGTTAGAGAAATTGTATTTGTGTATGGAATATGAATTGCCTGAATTAACCATGAAAGAAGATTTAAGAATAGCGGCTAAACAACCTATTGACAGAATGCTGGCAATAAGTAAAGCTGCAGGATTGATTGGGTAAGAAAGAATAACTTTTAGGCTTGCTGCAATGCTTTTATTTGTTAATAGTAGTACAACTACTAATTGTTTTCATTTTTAAACAATATCTCTCGCAGAGGACATTGCTGGGAAGCAAATCACAAGTTAGCGGTTTGTTGTTTTGCTTAACTATTCGTTATAAAAATGATTTTCCTGAATGATTTTGTTATTCTTCCACCTTTGAACTGAAAACCGGTGTCCGCTAAATTTTCCAAGCGATTTATGTTCGTAAGCGTAATACCAATTTGTGGCAGATAAATTATTTTCTGAGAGTAAAGAAACTATTTCAATTGTCTCAATTGTTGCATTTTCAATAAAATCTTTTGTCTTGGTTTCCAAGGAAGCTATTCCTATAACAGGTGAATTTAAATTATCTGTTGAAACAATGTTATTGTCATAAAATTTCAATGCTTCTATAAATTTCTGCTGTGAAACTAATTGGTTAAATTCTAAAGCCGTTTTATGGAAAGTCATATTAATTTAGTTTAGTAAATAGTATTTGGTTTTTCTTTTGAAAACCACGCAATCACTTTCCCCTTCTCTTCTTTCACTCCATTAATGAATTAAGTAAACAATATTAGCAGAGGCGGAATTTGAAAATATGTTGTTGAAATTATTGAAAAAAGTTGATTTGCGAAAAACAGATGAGCAATTGCGTTACAGTCTGCAGGCTTTGCTTGAATGCTTTGTTGCCAGCAGTTGTTTATTTTTTAGATGTCAATAAAATCAACACTTTCAGTTGGTGTCAAATTTATTTTATACTTGCCTCTTGTCAATTCTTTTATTTCCCAGTTTTGATACGAAGAGTTTGTCTTGTTTACAACTGTCAGATTAAAATTAGAAATGTCTAAAAAAACTAACATTGTTTTTGGCCAAGAATTCTTATTCAAAAATTGACGTAAAAGAATGCCGTTAGTTGTCTTATGGCCAATTGTTCCAAAATAAAGTCCTTTTAAAATTTCATTTAATTTGTCATTATCAGTTTGAATCGAATATATTTTTATAACACCATCAAAAGCTGTTTCATTTTCTAGTTTTCTTAAAAACTTTATACCTTTTACAATTGTCCATTCTTTAAAGATTTCTTGGCTGTAGTCAAATGTCATTAAAATTATTTTGTCAAATGAAACGAGATAAATAGCCTAACTTCTTATTGCCAATACGATGTTAGCGGTTCGGCTTTTATCTGTCGTGATGTTTCTTATCATTCTTCATAATATAAACTGTCCAAAAACGCTGCTCTTGCTTCACTCACTTTTTCTTCGGTGTCATTTGTTGGATTTGGATTTTGCCACCAGTCGCTGTCATAAACTCTCTCAACTACGTCGTCCCAATATCTTTCATAGTCCATTTCAGATTGAATAATACCAAAGTCTTTACAAAGTGCGGAACGATTTTTACTGTCGAAGCATACAAATGTATCGGGTCTCTTCATACATAAAAGTCGAGTTGCTGTAGCTATGTAATTTCCTGTAAAAGCTTGAGTAAAATACTCTATAAAGTTGTCGTAATGTCTTTTTGTTATTTGTCCTGCAAATGGAATTTGGTCTAACGCCTTCGACACATTCCGGTCATTTTCTTTTATCTTATTTTTAAATATTCCTGCACCTTTCATACTTCCAAAATAGCCCCAATCTTCAGCTCCGGCTATGTCAAGTTTGTTAGGGATACCTGCAATAAATTTTCGTTGGTCTTCGGTCAGTTCATTGAAGTGGTTTACACTTTCAAAAAGTTCTTTTGCAATTTCGATTACTCTCAGTCTTCGGTCAAGTCCGTGTGTTGGGTCATTACGGACTTCATTCATAAATTCTGCCCAACTTCTGTTCGTCATAGGAACTTCGTAAATTGGCTTAGGCTTTCTTTTTTTACTTCCATATTGTCCAGATAGGCTTTTAATTTTTTGGCGTTGTATTTTCCAAGTAATTCGATACTTGTCAAGGTCAGACTTATTAAATGTTTTGCCGTCAGCAAAAGTTTCTTCAACAAGTTTGACAGCGTTGGCAAATGTGTCAGTCGAATTGTTGTCCTTGTTGCTTAACAATATGCTTGCTTCTGTATTGCGTGAAAATGCTTCGTTTGTGAAGTTTGCACTACCAATAATTAGTTCCCACTTGTTAGAATTGTCAGTAAATAGATACAGTTTAGGGTGAAACGTTCCTTCTGGTTGTTGTATAAAACGAACTTTTTTGTCGTTCAAAAATGCTTCAATAAAGTCAGGGTGTGTCTGATAAAAGTGAATACCAACGACGATTTTTTGAATTTTAGATTTGTTAGAGAAAAGGTCTTTGAAAAGTGTCGAGCTTGAACTTGCCCAAGCTGTCGCCCAGTAGAAATTATCATATTGCTTAGTCAGTCGTCTAAACTCTTTTTCTAATTCTGTCGCTGTTGTTATTAGTTTCATTGTCTGTAGGATGTCGGTTTAAGCTGACCGCTAACACTTTAACTATCGCAATAGCTAAAATAACAATAAAAAATTAAATACCTCATTATCAACAAGCATTCACCCGTAAAAAATATATCCTGCTAATTTTGGATTTCGCCAATCTAATTTAATTCATATCGCTAAATACGGTAACAAATGCATTCAATAATATCTTTACCAATAAGTAGTTACAGTTAAATAAAATGACAGGCACAGAAAGCATCATAGCATATATCAACAGGTCTGTACAATTAAACAAAGAAGAAGCACTTACTTTTTCTGAAGCCTTCAGAGAGGTGAAAATTAAAAAGCGTCAGTTTATTGTGCAGCCGCAATTTGTGGCAAAATGCAGAAACTATGTAGTAAAAGGTGCTTTCAGGGCTTATGTGGTAGATGACAGTGGGCAAGACAGTACCATTGCTTTTGCCATAGAAGACTGGTGGATTACAGATTATAACAGCTACATTCTGCAAAAGCCCGCCACCATGTTTGTTGTGGCTTTAGAAGACAGTATTATTATGGAAATTCCTTATGAGAAAGAACTTGCCTTAAAACAAATGAATCATCAATTTGAAACTTTTTTCAGAATAAGGGCAGAACGTACCGCCGCTTTTATGCAGCAGCGTATTATTGCCAACCTTACTTTAACTGCCGAAGAGCGATATGAAGCCTTTATCAATAAATATCCGCAAATTGTGCAAAGAGTACCGCAGTATGCATTAGCTTCTTATTTGGGAATGACAACCGAGTTTTTATCACGCATCAGAAATAAAAAAGCCAGTTCAAAAAGTTAAACTACATCAACCGAATTTCTTAAACTAAGTCATTTTTAAAAACTGCTGTTAGTGTCAGTTTTGTGTTGTCAATATCGACAATTCAAATAATAAAATAAATAAACATGACAGCTACAGCACAAAGAACATTTACTGTTCCCACAAAGGCAGAAGTATCTGCAACCAATCAAACAATTTTTGATGGCTTACAAAAGAACTTAGGTTTTGTACCCAATCTCTACGCCTACTTCGCTAAAAACGATACGGCATTGGCAGATTACTTAGCCTTGCAAAACCGTAAAAGCACATTAAGGGCTAAGGAAAGAGAAGTAATTAATTTAATAACCAGTCAAATAAACGGTTGCCGTTACTGTCAGTCTGCCCATACGGTAATTGGTAAAATGAACGGTTTTAGTGATGAGCAAATTATTGAACTACGCAATGGTTATGCCTCCTTCGATAGTAAATTAGATGCATTGGTAAAATTTACAGCTTCGGTTGTTACTAATCGTGGCAGAGCAACAGAAGCAACCAAGGAAGCTTTTTTTGCTGCGGGCTATACAGAAGCCAATCTGATTGATGTGGTGATTGTAGTGGGTGATAAGATAATCAGCAACTATTTACATAACCTTACTGAGTTTGAAATAGATTTTCCTTTAGCAGAAGCGATATAAGTAATGATTGATAAAAAGAAAGCCTGCATAGAATATGCAGGCTTTCTTTATTGACTTACCAACTCATTTTAAACAATGTCTCCTTGTAAGGGACATTGTAATGAAACATAATTTACGCAATGTCCTCTGCGAGAGACATTGCTGAGAAGAAAGCATAAATGCAATGTTGTGGGCCGTTTTATTTTTCTTTTTTAGCTGCTAATGTTGGAACAAAGACAGGGACTAAAATGTCTTTGTTTTTATTCCAAAGTCTAAGCATTAAATCTTCGCAAACAGAATAAAATTTATCTATACTTCTATATTCTTCTTTAATAGTTGGATCAAAATCAGCGATAGTTAAATTAAATAGTGGTTCGTGAGCAGCTTTATTTCTTAATTTTCTAAACCAAGTGTATAAAATATAATCCTGATCTGTTAATTCACCAATTTCATGCAGGATCAATAATTGTGAAGCATAAGGGTATGATCTTGTATCATCAGTTATCTTCTTTCCGTTTTTTGCTTTGGCTTTTATTAATGCGTTTATTAATAATTCTAGGAAACCATGTGCAATAAACAATTGTATTCTGGGCTGACCATTAAGTGAGCCTAATTCCTTGAAAACTCGAAAAAGCAAATCTTTCTTTATCTTTTCTCCGAATTCTTCATTATCGTCTTTCCCTTTTTTAACTGTATTAATTTTGGCTTTACTCATAGCATAATGATTTAAAATGGCCCACAACACTTTAATTGTCGCAATAGCTAAGATAAACGTAAAAATTCAAATACTTGATAATCATCAACAATAGCCCTGTAAAAAAATATATCCTGCAACTTTCAGGTTTCGCCAATCTAATTACTTATTAACCAACTTAATATGATACTCCTGTATTAATGCAGGGTTTTCGGGTGTAAGAGTAAAGCTTACTTCAATATTGCTGTTGCTGCATTCAATTATAAAACTGCCACGTAAATTATTTTCAGGTATCAATTCTTTAACACGTATCATTTTCCCTGCCTTATTAAAAATAGCAACAGCTTCTTTCTGTAAAGCATCAGTAAAATAATCTAAGAAGAAATTGTCGGCAAAAATATTGGTGGTGTTTGCATTCTTCCAGTCAGGCAATAAAGCCAATAATTGTTGTTTTCTTTTTTCTAATACAGAAGAAGGTTTTAACTGCCTTGGTTGTAAATGTGCCGTAGCAATTAAGGTATCTAAAACCTGTGTGTTTATATAAGCTGTAGATGCATAAGTAGCATTGGCAAATAACAGTACACCAATACCATAATCGGGCAGTATACTCCAGTTACTGCCAAAGCCCGGTAAACCGCCTGTATGGCCAATACTTACCCTGCCCTCTCCATCTTTACTCCAACGCAAACCATAACCATAGGCAGTGGCTAAGGGTGTGGATCTGCCTGTTGCATATTTAAAACCTGCATTCAGTGTATTAAAATTCCATGCATGGTGCATTTCTCTTATGCTGCTTCTTTTTACAGGTCCGTTATCAGGTTCATTACTTGGTGGCCATGCAGCAAGGTGCAAAGCAACATATTTAGCAAAATCTTCAATAGTTGTTATCATGCCACCCATAGCACCGTAGGCACCATCATGCAGTAAAGGTTGGTCAACATAATTATTATTCAACCAACGGTAACCATGCACTAAATTATTTGTAGGCACTTTGCTGTATTCCCAATAAGTATGGGTCATACCCAAGGGCTGCAGAATATATTTAGATATGTATGTTTCATAAGTTAATCCGCTTACTTTTTTTATAATATATCCCAATAAAGTAAAACCAAGATTACTGTATTCATAAGCAACACCGGCGTTATTAGAGAAGGATAATTTTTTATTCAGCAATTGTAATAATTCATCATCTGTTCTGGCTAATTGTCTGTCGCCCCAGGGATTATCTTCTGGAAAGCCTGCCATATGTGTCAATAAATGTCTGATAGTTATTGGCGGAGCATCTTTAGTGGTATAAGGTTGATTGTTTAATTCAGGAATGTATTTGCCTGCTGCATCATCTAATTGCAGCTTGCCTTCATCACGCAGTTTTAAAATGGCCATAGCGGTAAAGCTCTTCGTCATAGAGGCAATACGGTAAGCAGATTGTTTATCAGCTTTACTGTTTGTTTCAATATTTATCAAACCTTCATAATTGCTGTAAATAAGTTTACCATCAACCACAATACCGTAAGCAATAGAAGGAAAATGATTTTCTTTTGCGTATTCAGTATATAGTTTATCAATCAGCGGCAATACGGCTTTAATTTTTGCTAAATGATTGGTATCAGCAAAATAAGGCGGGTAGTAGGTTACAGGCTTTTGAGCATTGATAGTTGTAAAAAGGAACAATAAAGAAACGGTGCAGAATAATAAACGCATACTTGTTAGTTTAGTATGCTTCTAAGATACGATTGTCATTTCGAGATTGGGTGCTTGCCCAACGAGAAATCTTTTAATTTTTTTGTTGAGATTGCTCAGGCATTGCTTGCCTGAGTGATTCAGAGAACCCCGAAATAACGCAAACTATTTAAATTGTTATTGATTCAATGTTTGAATGATGCCGTCCTTCTCTTCTCTGGTAAGGCTTGCGTCTGTTTCTCTTAAAGTAGATGCATTTTTAACGATGGTTTTATTCTGCAGGTTAAACAGCCTGCACATAGTACAAATAAGTAAATGCCTCCACAATGCATAGCGTTGCATAATGGTTAATTTACCTTCTTCTTTTTTTGAAATAAAATCTGTAGCCTCTTTACAACTAATCATACATCACATTTTACTTAGTAAACCAATTTTTTTCAAGACAGCTACGCAATTGCGTTTTAGCCCTGTGAATTAATACCCAATAGTTAGACGCAGTTATGTTTAATTGCTTACAGATTTCGTCACTATCAATATCATCTAAATACTTCATACTAAAAACAGCATGTTGTATTTCTTTCAGTTTTTTCATACACAATTCAAATACACTGTAAAATTCTTTTTGTTCTATACGGCTGCCGTAAGGTATGGCCCAGTCTTTCGGGTAAGCGGGTTTGCTCCAATGGCCATCACCTTCAAAAAAACTATCACTATCATTTTCTGTTGCCAACCTGTCTGTTAATCGCGTAGCAGCTTTGCGGTAATGATCAATAATTTTATTTTTTAAAATAGTCATTAACCAATTTTTTAAACTGGCTTCGGCTTTATAACTATCAATATTTTTTAATGCAGATACAAATGTGTCTTGTACCAGGTCTTTAGCAAGGTCTTTATCATTTACTCTTGGCAATGCAAAGCGATACAACAGGTCGCTATAATCATTTACCAAAGCAGTAGTATCAATGGTTGACATGCTGTAAAGTTTATTGCTAAAGTTCGCCCCGCCAAAACTTTTTTTTACCGAAAATGGGATAAATGGTTTTAGGGTTCAAACTAATTGTTTAGCTTTCGCATCCTGAATTAATTAAAACTCAAAAAAGCATTATGAGAAAAATCAAGCTCCTGTTATCCGGGCTTTTAGCAGTTGTATTACTGCATGCCCAGGAAACATTTCCTGTTAACGGCGTTGCCGATAAACGAAGCGGCAGTTACGCATTTACCAATGCCACCATTGTTAAAGATGCACAAACCACTTTGCAAAATGCAACACTGCTTATTAAAGATGGAAAAATTGTTGCAGTAGGTGCAGGCATTGCAGTACCTAAAGATGCAGTGGTAATAGATTGTAAAGACAAATACATTTATCCTTCTTTTATTGATGTATATACTGATTACGGTGTTGCCCCACCACAACGTGAAGCCACAGGTTTTGGTGGCAGAGGTGGTGGTGGTTTTAATCAACCTGCACAGTTAACATCTAACACTAAAGGAGCTTATAACTGGAATCAGGCAATAAAGCCTGAAACTGATGCTTATAAATTATTTGCTATAGATGATGCAAAGGCTAAAAACTTACGTGATGCCGGTTTCGGTACTGTATTATCTCATGTAAAAGATGGTATTGCACGAGGTACCGGTACTGTGGTAACCTTAGCAAACACCAATGAAAATTTTGTTTTATTAAAAGAAAAAGCTTCTGCACATTATTCATTAAACAAAGGCACATCTACACAAAGCTACCCGAGCAGTGTTATGGGTAGTATTGCATTGCTGCGTCAAACTTATTTAGATGCACAATGGTATAAAACAAAACCTGCAACAGAAGGAACCAATATTTCATTGGAAGCATTCAACGATGCACAATCATTACCGCAAATTTTTGAAGGTGATGATAAGTGGACTGATTTACGTGGCTACCGTATTGGTAAAGAATTCGGTGTGCAATATGTAATTAAAGCAGGCGGAAACGAATACCAACGCATTAATGAATTAGCTGATACAAAAGCAACCTTCATTTTATCGTTAAATTATCCGCAGGCAATGGATGTAGAAGACCCTAACGATGCCCGTGCTGTTTCTTTAGCTGACATGAAGCATTGGGAATTAGCCCCTACTAATGCAGCAGCGTTTGAAAAAGCGAATATTCCTTTCTGCTTAACTACTGCGGATTTACGTGATACCAAAACCTTTTTAACCAATTTGCGTAAAGCAATTGATTTGGGTTTAAGCGAAACAAAAGCATTTGAAGCATTGACTAAAACACCCGCTACTTTACTAAATATTTATGATAAAGTAGGAAGTTTAGAAGCAGGTAAGTTGGCCAACTTTGTTATTGCTTCTGCACCGATTTTTAAAGAAGGAACAACTATTTACAGCAACTGGGTGCAGGGCGAAAAATATGCCGTTAATGAAAGTGCATGGAATGATATTAAAGGCACTTATAATTTAACTATCACTTCTGCAGGCGGAACAAGCTCTTATGCTGTTGATGTTAAAAGTGCCAGCTCTGCCAATGTTATTACAAAAGATACTTTAAATACACGTATTTCTTTTGATGGAAAAGTAGTTAAACTGAATTTCAATAATACGCCGCAACGCAGTGGTGGTGCAGGTTTTGGTGGTGGCGGTTTCGGCGGAAGAGGCGGAGCAGCAGGTGGTGCCGTTACTGCAGGAGCATTAACTGGCAAACAATTCCGTTTAACAGGTTTTGTTAGCGGCGATAGCTGGAATGGTTACGGAGAAGATACGGCAGGTAATAAAGTTACCTGGACTGCCGCTTTTGTAAGAGCAGCAACAGCAACAGACAGTGCCAAAAAAAGAACAACGCCTGTGGTAAAACCATTGGCAAAAGTTACTTATCCGTTTGATGGTTATGGTAATGAAGAATTACCTAAACAGGAAGATATTTTAATTAAAAATGCCACTGTTTGGACGAATGAAAAAGACGGTATTCTTCAAAATACAGATGTACTGGTTAAGAACGGAAAGATTGCAAAAGTTGGTAAGAATCTTTCTTCTGCGGGTGCTAAAGAAATTGATGGTACCGGTAAACATTTAACTGCGGGTATTATTGATGAGCACTCACATATCGCTGCATCATCAATTAATGAAGGTGCACAATCTGTAACATCCGAAGTAAGAATCGGCGATAACTTAAATCCGGAAGATATTAATATTTATCGTCAATTAAGTGGCGGTGTTACTTCTTCTCATATTTTACATGGTTCTGCCAATACCATCGGCGGTCAAACACAATTAATCAAATTACGTTGGGGTGCAGATGATGAAGGATTGAAATTTAAAAACTGGGATCCGTTCATCAAGTTTGCATTAGGCGAAAACGTTAAACGTACTACTTCACAAAACAACAATCGTTTTCCTGATACCCGTATGGGTGTTGAAGAAGTGTTGAATGATGCATTTGCAAGAGCAAGAGATTATGAAACAGCTTTAAAGCTTGACCCTAAAGGCACCCGCAGAGATTTAGAGTTAGATGCTTTGGTTGAAATTTTAAATAAAAAACGCTTCATTACCTGCCACTCTTATGTACAAAGTGAAATTACTGCTGCTATGAGAGTGGGTGATAAATATGGTTTTAAATTCAACACATTCACGCATATTTTAGAAGGTTATAAAGTGGCAGATAAAATGAAAGTACATGGCTCTAATGCTTCTACCTTCTCAGACTGGTGGTATTATAAAGTAGAAGTTACAGATGCTATTGCTTACAATGCAGCCATTATGACTAAAGTAGGATTGAATGTGTGCATTAATTCTGATGATGCGGAAATGGCCCGTCGTTTAAATCAGGAAGCAGGTAAAACTGTTAAATATGGCGGTGTTAGTGAAGAAGATGCTTTAAAAATGGTTACGTTAAACCCTGCAAAAGCTTTACATGTGGCAGACAGAGTGGGCAGTATTAAAGAAGGAAAAGATGCTGACCTTGTTTTATGGAGTAATCATCCTTTAAGTATTTATGCAATGAGCTTGTATACAATTGTTGACGGTACTATTTATTTCTCCCGTGATAAAGACTTAGAACAACGCAAAAAAATTGCTGCAGAAAAAGCAAGATTGGTTTCAAAATTAATTGCTGAAAAACGCACAGCAGGTCCGGGTGGTGTACGCCCTGCAGAACCAAGCTGGCAGTATGTTTTAAGCTGCGGCGATCATGGAGAACACAATGGTTTGTACACAGTAGATATTCATGAAGATGAAGAAGCAACAGGAGGTAACAAATAAAAACTAATTAAAGATGAAGAAACTATTTTTAAATATATCAGCATTGTTATTGATAGTGTCAGTAACAAAAGCACAGGAAACGGTTTATCCAGCTCCTTCCAATAAAGGAAAGTTCTATATTAAAAACGGAACAGTCCATATTGGTAACGGACAGGTTTTAGAAAATGCAACCATAGAAGTTAACAATGGTAAAATCGTAAGCGTAGGTATTAATATAACTCCATCAAGTGGAGCAGAAGTAATTGATGCTACAGGCAAACAGGTTTACCCGGGTTTAATTCTTCCAGCAACCGATTTAGGATTGAAAGAAATTGCCAATGGCGTTAGAGGAAGCAACGATTATACAGAGTTGGGTGAATACAACCCCAGCATTCGATCCATCACAGCATATAACACAGATTCAAGAGTTATCAGAACATTATTAGCTAATGGTATTTTATTAGCTAATGTTGCCCCCGAAGGCGGTACTATCAGCGGTTCATCTTCTGTTGTACAATTAGATGCATGGAACTGGGAAGATGCAGCGTACAAAATGGAAAATGGTATGCACTTACGTTTGCCAAGTTTTATTGCCCGTTTCGGCAGAAGAGGCGGCGGTCTTCCTGCCAATATCAATATTGCAAATCTTCCACCGGATGTAATTGCAAGATTTGGTTTAGGTGGCGGTGGTGCAGACCCATCAAAAGCTGCCATGGATAAATTAGAAGAAATTAAATCTTTCTTCCGCCAGGCTAAAGCTTACTTGGCAGAAACTTCACACAAAGAAACCAATTTAAAGTTTGAAGCATTAAAACCATTGTTTGATAAAAAGCAAAAATTATTTGTGCATGGAGATCAGGTTAAACAAATATTAGCTGCTATTGATATTGCCAAAGAATTTGGTTTTGATGTGGTTATGGTTGGTGCAAGTGAAAGTTATCAGATAGCAGATTTATTAAAAGCAAATAATATAGCCGTTATCTTAAATCAGGAGCATGCATTGCCTGCTACAGAAGATGACGATATTGATCAACCATTTAAAACACCGGCAGCATTGCATAAAGCAGGTGTTTTGTTTGCATTAAATGATGCTTTTGATGAAGCACGTTATCGTAATCTCTCTTATAACGCAGGTACTGCAGCAACTTATGGTTTAACCAAAGAAGAAGCATTACAGGCAATTACTTTAAACAGTGCTAAAATTTTAGGTGTTGATGCAACTACAGGAAGTATTGAAGCAGGTAAAGATGCCAATATAGTTATTGCTGATGGTGATATTTTAGACATGAAAAGCAGCAATGTTTCAACTGCATTTATTCAGGGAAGAAAAGTAAGCCTTGATAATAAACAAAAAGAACTGTACGAAAGATATAAGTACAAATACGGCATAAAATAATTTCGTTCATCAATTTTCATAGCCCTGTCCTGATTGGTTTTAGGACGGGGCTTTTTTGTTTTATAACCGTTCATCATGTTTTAGCTTTTTTGCTTGCAGTAGTTGTAACATTTTTACTATGCCACCGTTTCAACATCAAGTTTCAACACGCACTATGAGCAAATTAATCTTGACTTTTCTTCTAATTATTTCAGCAATGGCATTGTTTGCTCAAAACAATCCTAAACAACTTACTGCTGTGCGTACAAAAAGCAAGATTGTAATTGACGGAGATATTTCAGATGCTGCATGGTCTTCTGCTGCCAATGCATCGGGCCTTGTTGAATGGCGGCCGACTTTCGGTAAACAGGAAGATAAAGAAACCAGAACAGAAGTGTATTTATTGTATGACGATAATGCATTTTATATAGCAGGTTTTTGTCATGAAAGAACAACCGATAGTATTTCTAAAGAATTGGTTGGCAGAGATGTTGTTGGCGTAAATGATTTTGTAGGAATTATTTTCGATACTTATAATGATAAGATAAACGGCTTTGGGTATTATGTAACTCCATTAGGAGAGCAGTTTGATGCTAAATATTCTAACAATGGAGAAGACCCAAGCTGGAACAGTGTGTATGAATCAAAAGCAAAAATTGTAAAAGGCGGCTGGACTTTTGAAATGAAGATTCCCTATTCTGCCATCCGTTTCGGAAATAAACCGATTCAAACATGGGGAATGAATATTACCCGCAGGAGAAATAAAACAGGGCAACAATATATGTGGAACCCCGTAAACCCAACCGTTGGTGGTAATTTTTTAGCACAGGAAGGTTTTTTAAATAGTATTGAAAACATAAAGCCACCTGTTCGATTATCTTTCTCTCCTTACGTTTCTACTTATGCCAATCATTATCCATACAATAATTCAATACAAAATAACTGGAGCAATTCTGTAAACGGCGGAATGGATGTTAAGTACGGTATAAACCAGTCTTTTACTTTAGATATGACGTTGATACCAGATTTTGGTCAGGTACAAAGCGATAATCAGGTTTTAAATCTTAGTCCGTTCGAAGTAAAGTATAACGAGAACAGATCTTTTTTTACAGAAGGAACAGAGCTTTTTAATAAAGGAAATTTATTTTACAGCAGAAGAATTGGTGGAACACCCTTGCATTATAATGATGTGTATAATAATTTATCGGCTACAGATACCGTAACAAATAACCCTACTACCACTAAATTAATTAATGCAACAAAAATCAGCGGTAGAACCCAAAAGGGTTTAGGCATTGGTTTTTTTAACGCTGTTACAGATGCTCAATATGCTACGGTAGAAGACTTAACAACAAAAAAAAGCAGAAGCTATCAAACAAGCCCGTTAACTAATTACAATATTCTTGTATTAGATCAAACGTTAAAAAACAGTTCAAGTATTTCATTTATTAATACAAGTGTTTTAAGAGGCGGAACAGATTATGATGCCAATGTTACTGCGGGTTTGTGGGATTTTTACGATAAGAAAAATACTTGGAATTTTTCCGGAAAATTTGCTGTTAGCCAGTTGTATGGTTATGAAGCTCCCGGTAAAACAACATTAGGAACTGAACATTCTGTAAACTTTTCTAAAACAGGCGGAAGGTTAAATTTTAATCTGTGGCAGGAATTAGCGAGTGATAAGTATGAGCAGAATGATATGGGCTATTTTACCAATAATAACTATTTAGACCATGGTTTGTGGGTTGGTTATAAATGGATAAAACCTAAAAGTTTTTATAATAACATGTATTTGAATTTCAATACTTATTACTCAAGAAGGTACATGCCCGGAGATTATCAAAACCTGAATTTCAATGCCAATATAAACGGACAATTAAAAAGCTTATGGTACGTTGGTTTATTTACAGGGTATAATAGTAAAGGAAATGATTTTTACGAACCACGGGTTGACGGGCGTGTTTATAAATCTCCTTCTTCATGGATTATTGATACCTGGTTTAATACAAACAGGGCAAAAAAGTTTTCATCTTATGTTGAAATTGCGTTCAGATACATAAAACAATTTAAAGGAATATCAAGTGATTTCAGCATGAGCAATAAATATCGCTTTAATAAAAAACTAACTATCGGCTTAGATAATTCTTTTCAATTACGTTATAACAATGTAGGCTTTGCGGGTACTGTTGTTTCAGGAAGCAATACAGATGTATATTTCGGAAACCGAACAAGAATTACCATTGAAAATGTGTTGAATTTTAAATACAATTTTTCAAATACAATGGGGCTTTCTTTGCGTGCAAGACATTACTGGAGTAAAGTTAATTATAATGAATTTTATTTTTTAAACCCCGATGGAAGCTTGGCTACAACAACGCAAACTTTTAGTAATGATAATGTAAACTTCTTTAACATAGATATGGTTTATACCTGGCAGTTTGCATTAGGAAGTTTTTTAAATATCGGATGGAAGAATGCTACTTTCACTTATGATAATGATGCACTAAAACCCTATTTTAAAAATTTAGGAAACACTTTAAATGCTCCGCAGAATAATAACTTCTCTATCAAAGTCATTTATTTTTTAGATTATTTAAGTTTAAGGAAAAAGAAATAAAAGAAAGCAATTTCAAGTTGCATAAGTTTATGCGGTTGCCTACTTTTACTTCATGCAAAAAAAATTATTTCTCTTAGATGCATATGCTTTAATCTTCAGAGCATACTATGCTTTAATACGTAACCCACGTATTACCTCAAAAGGAAAAAACACCAACGCTCAATTTGGTTTTACCAATACATTGGTTGAATTAATAAATAAAGAAAAGCCAACACATATGGCTGTTTGTTTTGATGTTGGTGGTTCAACAGTAAGAGAAACAGACTTTGCAGATTATAAAGCTAACAGACAAGAAACGCCCGAGGATTTATTAATGGCCATTCCTGATATTAAAAAAATTATTGAAGGGTTTAATATACCTGTTATTGGCGTAGAAGGTTATGAAGCCGATGATGTGATAGGCACATTAGCATGGGAAGCACACGATGCAGGTTATGAAGTATTTATGGTTACACCCGATAAAGATTACGGTCAGTTAGTAAGAGATGGTATTAATATTTACCGCCCGGGTTATCAGGGTGGAGATGTTGAAATTATGGGACCGAAAGAAGTGTGTGCCAAATGGGATATAGAAAGAGTTGAACAGGTAATTGATATACTTGGTTTAATGGGCGATGCAGTTGATAATATTCCCGGTATAAAAGGTGTTGGTGAAAAAACTGCTGCCAAGTTGTTGAAAGAATATGGGTCATTAGAAAATATTTTAGAAAATGCTGATAATATAAAAGGTTCGTTAGGAGAGAAGATACGTGCAGGAAAAGAAAGTGCTGTAATGAGCAAACGCTTAGCTACCATTATTACCAATGTTCCTGTTCAGTTTCATGAAGAAAATTTTTCATTAAAAGAATGGAATAAAGAAGCCCTCACAGAAATATTTGCTGAACTTGAATTTAAAACTTTAGGCAAAAGAATTCTGGGCGATGATTTTAATGTGTTTAATCAGGCACCAGTTGGTGTGCAGACAGATTTGTTTGGTAATGAAGTAAAATCTGTTGAAAAGAAAAAAGTAAAAGAAGAAAAGGATGAAGTTGTTGAAGAAGAAACTTCGTCAGTTGTTTTAACTGCTTCAAAAAATATTCATAATACGCCACATCAATATTACCTCGTTCAATCAGCAACAGAAATAAAAAATCTTCTATCAATTTTATCATCAGCAACAGAAATTTGTTTTGACACAGAAACAACAGGTATTGATGCTAATGAAGCTGAGTTAGTAGGCATGAGCTTTTCTATCAAACCACATGAAGCCTATTATGTTCCTTGCCCTGCAGATAAAAATGCTACACTTCAGATTATAGAACAATTCAAACCCTTATTTCAAAAAGAAAATATTACGTGGATTGGTCAAAACATTAAGTATGATTTACTGGTGTTGAAATGGTATGGTATTGAATTAGCCGCTAATGTGTATGATACCATGCTGGTGCATTATGTAGCAGAACCCGATGGTAAAAGAAGTATGGATTTATTGAGTGCCCAATACCTGCAATACGAACCTGTACATATTGATGAGTTAATTGGTAAGAAGGGAAAAACGCAAGGCACTATGCGTGATGTAGAAATTGAAAAAGTAAAAGATTATGCTGCAGAAGATGCCGACATCACATTACAGCTAAAACATGTTTTACATCCGTTATTAAAAGAAAAGGAAGTTGAAAAAGTTTTTAATGAAGTGGAGAACCCTTTGGTGAAAGTGTTGACAGCTATGGAGTTTGAAGGAGTGAAGATTGATGAAAGCTTTTTAAAAGAGTACAGTAAATTATTAGAAGCCGATGCAAAAGAGGCAGAAGATAGTGTTTATAAAGCTGCGGAAGTTCGCTTCAATTTAGCATCACCGAAACAATTGGGAGAAGTATTGTTTGAAAAATTAAAATTAGATCCATCAGCAAAAAAGACAAAAACAGGGCAGTATCAAACAGGCGAAGATGTGTTGTTGAAATTAGCAGCAAAAGGGCATCAGATAGCCAATGATATCTTAACCTTCAGAGAATTAACTAAACTAAAGTCAACTTATGTTGATGCATTGCCTTTAATGATTAATTCCAAAACAGGCAGAGTACACACAAGCTATGCACAGGCCGTTGCTGTTACCGGAAGATTAAGCAGTAATAATCCTAATCTTCAAAATATTCCTATCAGAACTGAGCGGGGCAGAGAAATAAGAAAAGCATTTATACCGAGAGAAAAAGGAAGAGTATTGGTTAGTGCAGATTATTCTCAAATTGAATTAAGAATTGTTGCTGCCATCAGCGGAGACCCGAACATGTGTGAAGCTTTCAGAAACAATAAAGATATTCATACTGCTACTGCTGCTAAAGTGTACAGCGTGTTAGATAATGATGTTACTAAAGAAATGCGTTACAAAGCCAAGAGTGTAAACTTTGGAATTATTTATGGTCAGGGTGCATTCGGCTTGGCTGATAATCTTGGTATATCACGAACAGAAGCCAAAGAAATTATTGATAATTATAAACGTGAGTTTGCGGGCATTCAGAAATACATGGATGATACCATCAACTTTGCAAGAGAGCATGGTTATGTACAAACATTAATGGGAAGGAAACGTTGGTTGAGAGATATTAACTCAAGCAATTTTACTGTTCGTGGCTTTGCAGAACGCAATGCTATTAACAGTCCCATACAAGGCACAGCAGCCGACATGATTAAATTAGCCATGATTAAAATTCATAATGCATTACAAAAAGAAAAACTGCAAAGCAAAATGATTCTGCAGGTACATGATGAGTTAGTGTTTGATGCAGTGGAAACTGAATTGGATATTTTACAACCATTAATTTTAGAAAACATGAAAGCCGCTTTGCCGTTGCCTAATAATGTACCTGTTGAAGCAGAAGTGGGTGTTGGTGAAAATTGGTTGGCTGCACATTAGTAGTTGAAACACAGAGGAAAGGAGCAAAAGAAAAACATGGAAGTACAAGAGATAACCGGAAAAATTATAGAATCTGCAATTCTTGTTCACAATGAATTAGGTCCCGGATTATTGGAAAGTGTTTACGAAACATGCTTGGCTGAAGTGCTTTCTGAAAATGGTTTATTTGTTAAAAGGCAGCAATCTCTTCCTGTAATTTTCAGAGGTAAAGAAATTGATATGAGCTTTCGAATAGATTTATTAGTTAATGATACTGTAATAGTTGAATTGAAAGCTATAGAAACCATATTACCTATTCATGAAGCTCAACTCTTTACTTATTTAAAGCTTTCAAAGAAAAATGTTGGTCTTTTAATTAATTTCAATGTAAAGCTATTAAAGGCAGGGCCTAAAAGAATAGTTATTGATTTTAATAAACCATATTGAAATAAATTGCTTCATTGCCCTGTGTTTAAAATAATTTTATATGTCATCCTATAATCCAAAAATAGATGCGTACATAGAAAAGGCACAACCTTTTGCACAACCTGTTTTAGAACATTTAAGAGAGTTGGTTCATAGAGTTTGCCCTGATGTAGAAGAAAAAATAAAATGGGGTTTCCCGCATTTCGATTATAAGGGTGAAATGATGTGTGCTATGGCTTCATTCAAACAACATTGTTCATTCGGTTTTTGGAAAGCATCTTTGATGAAAGACCCCGTATTAATTGAAATGGCTAAAACAGAAGTAGCGATGGGGCATCTGGGAAAAATTACTTCATTAAAAGATTTGCCTTCAGAAAAAAAATTAACTGCGTGGATTAAAGAAGCGATGAAACTTAATGATGACGGAATTAAAATTGTAAAAGCTCCTGTAGTTAAGAAAGAATATATCGCTCCTGATTACATTACAAAAGAGATTAAGAAAGATAAAAAGGCTTTTGCCGTTTGGGATGCTTTTGCACCAAGTCACAGAAAAGAATATGCTATGTGGATTGATGAAGCCAAAACAGAAGAAACAAAAGCAAAAAGAATTAATCAAACAATAGAATGGGTTGCAGAAGGCAAATCACGTAATTGGCAATACATGAGTAAAAACAAGAAATAATTTATTTCTTTTTATAAATCGGTACTGTACTGCAAGGCTCTCCGTACATAATACTTTTAACCACTGGTCTTAATTTATTGGTAATGGCAACATAAGCAGCTTCAGGTATAGCTACCTCTCCGCAACCTTTTACAACTATGCGTTTATCTTCATAATCATTTGTGTTAATGGCTTCTATTCTTTTCTGTAAAACAGTTTCAATTAATTTTTTTTCATCTCCAAAAACAACTTCTTTGGCAACCGGTTGTAAATAACTTGCAGCCAGCATGTTTGCCCACATGGGTATAATAGCATCTGCAGTACAGGTAATTGCAACATATTTATTTTCGTATGTAGTCCAGTCTGTTTTCTGTAAGGCATTACGGTAATCTTTTTCTTTCAGAATCAATCCCATAAAAAGATACGTTTTCAGGTCAAATATTTTTATTTCACCTTTTGGATAAAAATCTTCTAAATCAACAGTTAGTAAACTGCTTTCTGCCACTTTATTTACAATCACTTCACTCATACAAAAAATTATTGTACAAAGTTAAAAAAGCAAATACAAAATCAAGTTTCGCTTTAAGAAACAATGCAGTGCGTTGTTTGTTATTACTTTGCAAAGTATGAAAACAGATTTTTTAGTTATAGGTAGTGGTATTGCAGGGTTAACGTATGCATTAAAAGTAGCTGAACAGTTTCCCGATAAAAAAGTGTTGGTTATAACAAAAGCAACTACTGATGAAACAAACACCAAATATGCACAAGGTGGTATTGCCGGTGTTTGGGATGAAGAAAAAGACAGTTTTGAAAAGCATATTGAAGATACATTGATTGCCGGCGATGGTTTGTGTGATGAAAAAATTGTAGAAATTGTAGTAAAAGAAGGGCCGGAAAGAATACGTGAAATTATTGAATACGGAGCCAGATTTGATAAAGATGAAAACGGCGGTTATGCTTTAGGAAGAGAGGGTGGTCACAGCGAGTTTAGAATTCTGCATCATAAAGATGTTACGGGCAAAGAAATGGAAAGAGCCTTGGTTGATGCTGTTAATAAAAGAAAGAATATAGAAGTAATTAATCATTGTTTTGTTATTGATATTATTACACAACATCACCTCGGTTATCTTGTTACCAAATCAACACCTGATATTACCTGCTACGGTGTATATGTATTAAACCTGCATAATAACCAGATAGAAAAAATTATTGCCGATGTTACTTTGTTAGCAAGCGGCGGTTGCGGGCAGGCATACAGAACAACAACCAATCCCAAAATTGCAACAGGTGATGGCATTGCAATGGTGTATCGGGCAAAAGGAAGAATTGAAAACATGGAGTTCATTCAATTTCATCCAACTGCTTTATATGAACCGGGGCAATCGCCATCTTTTTTAATAACAGAAGCAGTTCGTGGAGATGGCGGCATTCTTCGCAATAAAAACGGTGAGGCTTTTATGGAACAGTATGATACAAGAAAAGATTTAGCACCGCGTGATATTGTTGCACGAGCTATTGATAATGAAATGAAGAAAGGCGGAACAGAGCATGTGTATTTAGATTGCCGCCATATAGATAAAGAAAAGTTCATTCATCACTTCCCTAATATTTATGAAAAATGTTTAAGCATCGGTATAGATATTACCCAACAAATGATACCCGTTGCACCTGCAGCACATTATAGTTGCGGTGGTATTAAAACAGATGAGTATGCAAGAACTTCCATAAAAAATTTATATGCCTGCGGCGAATGTGCCAGTACAGGTTTACACGGAGCCAACCGTTTAGCAAGCAATAGTTTATTAGAAGCAATGGTTTTTGCACACAGAGCTTTTATTGATGTATGTAATGAAAATTATAGAGCTACTATTGTTGATGAAGTACCTGACTGGATTGCAACGGGAACAACAGACCCGAAAGAAATGATTTTAATTACACAAAGCCTTAAAGAGTTGCAACAAATAATGAGCGATTACGTTGGTATTGTAAGAACAGATGTACGTTTGCAAAGGGCAATGAAAAGATTAGATTTATTGCATGAAGAAACTGAGGAATTATACAGAAGCACTAAAGTTTCTCCGCAATTATGCGAGTTAAGAAATTTAATTACAGTAGGATATTTAATTGTAAAAGGTGCAGAGTTCAGAAAAGAAAGCAGAGGCTTGCATTATAATACCAATCATTTAGAAAAAAGTAGATTGTTGCAAAATACCATTCTTTAACAGTTAAGTTATTTAATGTATTATATCGTTTATTCATTTTTTTATCTGCTGTCGCTGCTGCCTTGGTTTGTTTTATACTTATTAAGTGATTTTGTTTTTGTTTTAATGTATTATGTTATCGGGTACCGGAAAAAGGTGGTAATGAATAACCTGGCAATTGCATTTCCTGATAAATCAATAAAAGAAAGAAAGAAAATTGCTAAAGAGTTTTACGGTAATTTGATTGATACTTTCATAGAGACAATTAAACTTATTTCAATTTCAGCAAAAGAATTTGATAAACGGTTTATTATAAAGTCACCCGAAGTTTTAAAGTTTATTAATGAAACGAATCAATCTGTACAATTTCATTCGGGGCATTTTTTTAATTGGGAGTTTGTGAATCTCGGGTTGGCAAAAAATCTTTCATTTTCCTGGTTGGGCGTTTATATTCCTGTTGCCAATAAAGTAATTGATAAAATAATTTTAAAAATGCGTTCAAAGTTTGGAACCATTTTAATTCCTGCAACAACATTCAGAACAAAATTTCATCAATATGCTAATACTAAATATGCATTGGGATTAGCGGCAGATCAAAACCCGGGCAGTCCTGATAATAATTACTGGCTTTTATTTTTTAATAAGTTAACTCCGTTTGTAAAAGGTCCGGAGAAAGGTGCAAAAAGAAACAATACAATTGTGGTGTTGACTGATTTTTATAAAGAACGGAGAGGATATTATGCTATGGAATTAAAAGTTCTTACGGATAAGCCAAATGAAACAGTTGATGGAGCCATTACTAAAGCATTAGTTTCATTTATAGAAAATGCGATTAAAGAAAGACCCGCAAATTATTTATGGAGTCATAGAAGATGGAAACATCAATTTAATGAAGAAAAGCATCATCACTTATTAGTTAAATAAATAATTGAAATGAAGATAATTGCAATGATACCTGCCCGTTATGCGGCCACACGTTTTCCCGCAAAGCTCATGCAGCAATTGGGTAATAAAACTGTTATCAGGCATACTTATGATAATACAAAGGCAACAGGTTTATTTGATGATGTTGTTGTTGTTACAGATAGTGATATTATTTATAATGAAATTGTATCTAATGGCGGTAAAGCTATTATGAGTAGTAAAGAACATGAAAGCGGAAGTGATAGAATTGCAGAAGCGGCTGCACAATTAGAGGTTGATATTATTGTAAATGTTCAGGGAGATGAGCCTTTTGTAAAAAAGGAACCATTAAAAAAATTACTGAATGTATTTTACGGTAATGATGGAAGGAATATTCAAGTAGCCAGTTTAATGCAGGAGTTGAAAGATGAAAAACTAATTGAAGATGCGAACTATGTTAAAGTAGCAGTAGATAAAAATTTTAATTCGTTATTCTTCAGTCGTTCTGTTATTCCATATCCGAGAGATAAAAATGTTAAGAGTATTTATTACGAACATATTGGTGTATATGCTTTCAGAAAGCAGGCATTACTCAATTTCACCAATTGGGCAATAACACCACTTGAAGCAGCAGAAAAAATTGAATGTTTACGCTACTTAGAAAATGGTATTCCCCTTAAAATGGTTGTTACTAATTATATGGGTATTGAAATAGATACACCTGAAGATTTGCAAAAAGCAACAGCGTTATTGAAATAATTATTTGCTTATCGGTTTAAAAGAATTATCGTCAACTGCTTTAATAAAATTAATTAAGCCGGGAAAATAATGCTGCTGGTCATCCCACATATCACAATGGCTTCCATTCGGGCAGTAAACATAATTGCCTTTTTCAACCTGAGTTGCCATCCATTTCATGTAGTTCGGATCCATGGTATCAAATTCGCCACCAATAGTTAAAGTAGGAACTTTAATTTTTGGTAAGTCTTTGCTTCTATCCCAATGTAATAATCTGCCCGCAGTTTTAAACTCACTCGGGCCTTGCATTGAAACATAAATTCCTTCGCTCAAGTGATTAAACATTCTTGTTACAGGTTCGGGCCAGTCAGCTAACCTGCACAAGTGTTGTGTGTAATATTCGCTCCAAACTAATCGCTGGTAAGTTGAATCTTTAAACATTCCCTTGGCTTCATAATTCATTAAAGAATCTACTAATGTTTTACGCATTTTGGTTCTTAATACGGCATTGTATTTTTCATATTCAGGAATGCTCGCCATCATATTTGAAATAATCAGTCCTTTAATATTATCCTGATATTTCAAAGCATATTCCAATGCTAAAATTCCACCCCAGCTATGCCCTAATAAATAGAAATTATCTTTTGTTAAGTTTAATGCTTTTCTTACCTGTTCAACTTCTTCAACAAAATGTGCTGTAGTCCAAAAGCTGCTGTCATTAGGTTTATCGCTATAATAAGATTCTAATTGGTCGTACTCAATAATTTCAATTCCCTCTTTCGGCATAAAACTTTCAAAACATTCAAATGCTTCATGTGTTCCGCCGGGACCACCATGTAATAGAAGCAATTTTATTTTAGGATTATTACCGATAGTTTTAGTCCAAACTTTAAATGTTCCTTTCTCTGTCTTTATAGGAATCATTTTTACACCACCTGTTTGAATGCCGGTATCTGTAATAGCATGATAATCTGCTAAAGAAATTGATTGCTTATTTTCTTTACAGGAAAATTGGATTAAAGAAAATGCTGTTAAACTAATAAGAATTACTTTTTTCATAATTACAGTTTAAACTGAAGATAAAGGTTTTTGTGAAGATAATTAACGCCCCATATATACCATTAATATTTGAACATCGCTTGGGTTCACACCTGATATACGGGATGCCTGACCTAATGTTCTTGGTTTAATTTTCTTAAATTTTTGTAAGGCTTCAGCAGATAATGCAGCTACTGTATCATAGTTAAAAGAATCAGGAATTGCCAGCTCTTCTAACTGTTTCATTTTTTGAACAATGTCTAATTCCTTTTCAATATATCTTTCGTACTTAACCTGAATCTCAGCCTGCTCAATACTTTCTTTGCTAAAGCCCTGTAAAGCAATATTCAATTTATTAATATTGTTTATTAGTGAAAATAATGATACGTTAGGTCTCAAAACAATCTTACTTGCTTTTTGCTTTTCAGTTAACGGCGATGATGCAATAGATGAGAAGTATGAATTAATCTCTTCAGGTTCTATGGAAATTTCTGATAATATGTTTTTAATTGCAGTTACTTCCTCTTTTTTGCGGGTTACTTTATCCATTCTTTCCTGAGAAGCCAAACCAAGTTTATAACTAAGCTCAGTCAATCGTAAATCAGCATTATCCTGTCTTAATAAAGTTCTGAATTCAGCCCTGCTGGTAAACATTCTGTAAGGTTCATCAGTCCCTTTATTTATTAAATCATCTATCAATACTCCGATATAGGCTTCACTCCTTTTTAGTACCAATGGGTTTTCTGCTTTTACAGAAAGATGAGCATTTATTCCGGCTATTAAACCTTGACAAGCCGCTTCTTCATAGCCGGTAGTGCCGTTGATTTGCCCGGCAAAAAACAGATTTTTTATCGGCTTTGTTTCTAATGTGTTTTGCAATTGTGTTGGCGGAAAGTAATCATACTCTATTGCATAGCCGGGGCGGAAAATTCTGCAATTTTCAAAACCAGCAACTGTTCTTAAAGCTTTTACCTGCACATCTTCAGGTAAAGAAGTTGAAAAGCCATTCACATAAATTTCTACCGTATTCCAACCCTCAGGTTCTACAAACAGCTGATGCCTGTCTCTATCCGCAAAGCGGTTTATTTTGTCTTCAATACTCGGACAATATCTCGGCCCACGCCCCTCAATTCTTCCTTGAAACATCGGGCTTCTGTCAAAACCCGTTTTTAATATATCATGAACTTCAGGTGTTGTATAGGTTATAAAGCAACTTCTTTGTTTAGAAGGCTCAGGTTTTTCTACAGCTAAATAAGAAAAGCCGGTGATAATATCATCTCCCTTTTGCTCCTCCATTTTAGTGTAATCTAAACTTCTGCCATCTACCCTTGGAGGAGTCCCTGTTTTTAGCCTGTCGCTTTCAAATCCCAATTCAACTAACTGTTCAGTAATTCCGGTAGCAGCTTTTTCATAAATTCTACCGCCGCCCAATTGTTTTTCACCAATATGAATAATGCCGTTTAGAAAAGTGCCGCTTGTAACAACAACAGTATTTGAGTTTATTTCATGCCCCAAACCTGTTATTACACCACATGCTTTTCCATTTTTGATAATAAGGGAACGAACCATATCCTGATAAAAATCAACATTTTGTGTGGCTTCCAGCATATCTCTCCACGTTGATGCAAAAAGCATTCTATCATTTTGAGCCCTTGGACTCCACATTGCAGGTCCCTTACTTAAATTCAACATTCTGAATTGAATCATACTTTTATCAGTCACAATTCCACTGTACCCTCCCATAGCATCTATTTCTCTAACTATTTGGCCTTTAGCTATACCGCCCATTGCAGGATTACAACTCATTTGGGCAATAGTCTGCATATTCATGGTAATCAATAATACTTTACTGCCCATGTTGGCAGCAGCAGCAGCAGCCTCACAGCCTGCGTGACCTGCACCAACCACTATAACATCATAATTTGGAAACATGCTGCAAAGATATTCCTACTCAAATGTTACTTGTGAAACAGTTAACTCTTAAGTGTGACACGTGGAACGTTGAAATTAAACTTAATCAGTTGCTCATTTTCTTTGGCTCTCATTTGCTTTTGCTGAAAAGGAGATTTGTCTTTATATCCACACAAATGCAGGACTCCGTGTATCATTACTCGCAGTAATTCCTTTTTGAATGGAATCTGAAGTTGTTGAGCGTTGTCCTTAACCCTATCTAAACTTATATAGACTTCCCCGGTTACAGAATCTTTTGTTTCTGATAAATCAAAAGTTATAATATCAGTGTAATAGTCGTGTTGAAGAAACTGACGATTAATATTCAGTAGGTAGTCATCTGAACAAAAAATATAAGACAACGAGTCAAGTTGTTTTTTTTCACTGTTGAAGTAATCAATAATCCATTGTTTTAGCTTCTTCTTTTCATTAAAATAAAAGGTTCTGTCGGCTGAATGAAATGAAATTTTATTCATAATTCTTACTCCAAAATTCGTAAGAACTTGGCTTGATGCCGATATAATTTTGTTAGACTATATAAGTATGAAAAAATTAAGTGAGTTACCAATAGGTAAACAGGCTGTAATTACATCTTTTAATAATGATGATATCTATATAAAACTCATGGAAATGGGCTGCGTACCGGGAGAAACGGTAATTATTGAACAAATTGCACCTTTAGGAGATCCTATTTCTATTTCCATTGCAGGTTACTCCCTCAGTTTACGTTTAGATGAGGCCGGAAGTATAATGGTGGAAGAAGTGATTAACTAAAACTGTATCATGAAGATTGGACTTTACTTTGGTTCTTTTAACCCTATTCATATCGGGCATTTAATTATTGCCAGTCATATTGCCGACTTTACATCTGTTAAGCAAGTTTGGTTTGTTGTTAGTCCGCAAAATCCTTTAAAATCATCAGCGTCACTTTTAAATGAACATCAAAGACTTTTCTTAGTCAATAAAGCCATTGAAAATGATTACAGATTCAGGGCTTGTGATGTTGAATTTAAAATGCCAAAACCATCTTATACCATTGATACACTTACTTATTTGCATGAACAATACCCTGAGCATGAGTTTTTAATAATTATTGGTAGTGATAGCTATCAAAATATCAGGCAATGGAAAAATTATGAAAAACTTATCAGCCAATATCAATTTATCATTTACGAAAGGCCGGGCTTTGCAATAGAAAATAAATTGAATAGCTCAATTGATGTAGTAAAGGCACCAATGCTTGATATTTCTGCAACCCAAATACGGGAAAATATTAAAACAGGAAAAAGTATATGCTACTTAGTGCCGGCTGTGGTTATAGATGAAATAGAAAAAGGAAAATATTATAAATAATTGTTATATTATTTCAATTCCTCAAACTCTCCAGTTTGCTTGTTTTTCCTAACGTTGTCCCAATTAAAAAATCGCCCGTTCATAGCAACGTATACACCTTTGGGCAGTGTTTGTACAAAGGCTAAAGCACTTCCCAGATTAAACAACCCATCGCTACTTCCGAATTTATACGGAATCATAGCACCGGTAATAACAATTGTTTTATCAGTAATTCTGTTTGCTAAAAATCTGGCTGTTTCGCTCATGGTATCTGTACCATGCGTAATAATAATTTTATCTTCATCAGTATGTTCACATTGGCGGGCAATAACTTCTCTGTCATCATCATTCATTTCTAAACTGTCTATCATCATCAATGTTCTAATATCAACATTAACTCTGCTTCTTCCCAACTTCAGCATTTCAGGCAAATGTGTGTCTTTAAAGAAAAGCGTTCCGTTCAACTCATTATATTCTTTATCAAAAGTTCCTCCTGTAATAAAAATTCGGATAGACATTTTTCTCAGCGTTTATACAAATATCCAAACAAAAATTGTTTTAAGAACAGATGATGAATATGAAGGTATAAAATAAAAAAGCACCCTGATTAAGGATGCTTTTACAAAAAATTTTAAATAAAAATTATTTCTGGCCTACCACCAATATTTGAAATGTTCCCGGAATAACTCTTGGTCTTGCGTTTCCTTGAGCTGCTTCTGTTTCAGCGGCAGGTAAATACAATAAATGTGTTTGTTCATCTACAGTTATTGTTCTTGCACTTTTCTTTGTTGGTACAGTTGCAACAACGGTATATTTATCGGCAGCATCTTCGTGTATAACCGTCAAAGTACCATCGCTTCCGTTAGAGGTGTAAATATTTTTTAAACCTGCATCAAATACAGCACCATCGCAACCCTTACCAATAGGCAATTGTGCAACTACTTTTCCATCCTCTGCATTTACTACTACTAAAAAATTATTATCGCCGCAGGCAGCAAATAATCTTTTCGTTTTAACATCAATAGCTAAACCTGTTGGTGCTTCGCCGGGTAATAAACTCCAGTGATTTGTTACTGTAAAGGTTTTACTATCAATAACAACAATTTCATTTTTATCTTCCACATTTACAAAAACTTTACCTGCACCGTCACTTACTGCTGTTTCAGGTTTACCGCCAACATTAACAGTATTGGTTACTTTATTTGTAACAGGATCAATAAAAGTTAAATCTTTACTTCTGCCATTGCAGGTAATGATTCTTTTACAAAAATCATCATAAAAAATGGCATCAGGGTTTTGACCTGTTGCAATAGAATCTTTTACTGTAAAGGTTTTCAGGTCAAACACATACACATTGTTTAATCTGCCGTTGCTTGTATATCCTTTGTTTAATGATGGAACAAAACCAATTCCGTGTACGCCGATTGTGTTGTTAATTACCCCAACAGAATCGCCGGTAACTTTATTTAAGATGTTTACTTGTGTACCATGCGATACATAAACGTTATCGCCATTTACAGCAATATAATCCCAACCGCCGGAGCTAAGAATATGGAAGATTTTTAAAATTGCGAATACAATAGCTTTCATGATGTTTTTTAATTGATTAGAGTTGTGAAATTATAATTAATCTTTTGCTTCGCTTATGAATTTTCCGTTAGCATCAAATAAAATATCTTTTCCTCCTACTTCTGCTTCAAAATTTACTTCGCCATTTGCTTTTAAAATTTTAGCAGCTTCATCAATCTTTTTTCCTTTGTAATTTTTCTTTACATAATCAGTAACACTTGCAGGTAATTCAGATACTTTAATTTCCCATTCTGTTTCTTTTAAATTTCCCGCAGCATCGTAAGTGGCACTCATTTCTTTTCCACTTTGCGTAAAGCTTGCTTCAAAACTGCCATCTTTTTCTTTACCCCATTTTGTTTTAGTTGCCCCCTTAAAAGCCTTTTCGAAAGCAGCTTTTACCGCAGCCGGCGGAGTAATACTTTTCTTTTCTTTTTCTTCTTTAGCTTCAGTTTGTTTTTGTGCAAAGCTTGTTGCAGTAATTGCAGTAGCAATTAAAATTAAAATAATACGTTTCATGTTTTAAAGTTTTAGAGCACTAACATATTATGCAATTCTGTTAACAATCTGTAGTTATTATTTTTCTTTGGCGAATGGTTGAAAGCGTAAACATAAATTAACAATTCTTCCATCTATTGGTACCCATAAGGTTCTGAAAGAAGGATTAGCAATTGTTCCTGTGTACAGCGATTCATATTTACTTTGACGCTCATCTAATAAATTCTCACAATTCAGAACCAGACTCCATTTCGGTCCGAATTTTTTTTCTGCCATTGCAGCCATAAACAAATAACCAGGTGTTTTGCTATAATCGTCTCTGTACTGATAACCTGTATACGATGCTTCTAAACCAATTCTGAATTTTCCTTCTACTTCATATAATGCTGTTGCTGCCACTCTGTTTCTTGGAGTATAGGCTATGAATTGATTGGAAGCTAAATACTGCCTGTTTGCTTCTGTATAAGTATAGCCTAAATAAAATTCCCAGGAAGGAACTTTTAATTGTACATATGTATCAAAACCTTTGGTAAGAACAGGTTTGCTTTGATTGGTGAAATAAACATTTCCGCTAATATCCTGTGTGGCAATAATCGGGGAAGTTATTTGTGTAATAAAGAAAGCCTGATTAATAAAGATGCTGCTTGATTCGCCAAACTCTTTTTTGTAATTAAATTCTATATTGCCTGCATAAGATTTTTCTGCTGTTGCATTATCAGCAATGGGCTGTAATTGATAAATATTATAATCTCTGTTTTGTGGTGTAAGCGGATTTGGTGTTGTATAACCCATACCAAAACCAACACGGCTGCCCCAATGCTCATCAAAACGATGAAACAAGGCAATACGTGGCAATAGAAAATCACCATATTTATTATGATGGTCTGCACGTAAACCTGTTTCTAACTTGGTACTTTGTAATAGCTGCCAGCTATCTTGTACAAAAACACCTTCTGTTGTACTAGTAAAACTGCCAACTGCAGCGGGTGTTGCAGCAGATGGTTTAAAATCTTCTCCTGTAATATTCATTCCGCCAACAATGGTATGTTTCCCTGCTCTTTTAACTAAAGAAGCTTCTGTATAAAAATTATTTTGTGTTCCGTTGAAGTGATAAGTGTTGGTTGTTTCATCTCTTTCAAATAAACTTATACTTGCTTTTATAGTACCCGTAAGTTGATTAGCGAATTTATTTTCAGCAATTAAACTGAATTGATTTCTGTTGAGTTTATTTTTTTCAAAGTATGGATGTGCAGGATCTTGTTTGCCTGATAGTGCAATCATATCTCCTCCGTTTCTCGTATCAAAACTTCCGTTCCAACCTAAAGAGATATAACTTTTTGTTGAAGGATAGAAAAATAATGTCGGGTGAATAACAGTACTCTTGGTATTGGGTACATCGCTGAAACCATCTTTATCTACGTCAACTTCTTTTTGAAAAGTTTGTCCGCCAAAAAAGGTAAAACCAAATTTTTTCCAACGCTTACCATAATAGGCATTGATGTTTGTTTCTTTTAATGTTGTTTGATTAATTAAGAAAGAAGCATCGTCATCGTAACCCGGTTTTTTGGAAACCAAATTAATTAAACCGCCAATGGCACCGCCACCATATAAAGTAGAGGAAGAACCTTTAATTAATTCTATTTGCTTTAAATCCAACGGCGGAATGCTTAAAATGCCAAAACCACCTGAATAGCCGCCATACAATGGCATTCCATCGCGGATAATCTGTGTATACCTTCCGTCTAAACCTTGTATTCTAACATTGGCATTACCGGTTGTTGCAGATGATTGCTGAATTTGTACACCGCTTACATCTCCCAAAATACTGGCAATGTTTCCCGGCTTTAAAGTGCTTTCTTCATTCATTTCTTCTTGTCCTAATACTTCTACTTTAGTGGTAGCATTTTCTATTCTTTCATTACCTCTGGTAGAAGAAACAACCACTACATCTTTTAATGTTTTGGCATCTTCTTCCATTAAAATAATGTGTGTTGAAGTATCGGCAAGTTTTACAAACAATTCTTCATTTTTATAACCTACATAACTAAAAACAATGGTTGCTGTATCTGATTGAATGCCTTTAACAGCTACAGTTCCATTAGCATTAGTAGAAACGGCTGCCAAAGCTGTATACTTTACATTTACGGTAACACCTTGCAGTGTTTCATTTGTTTTTTTATCTTTTACAATTGCTTTAAAAGCACGTTGTGCTTTAGCACTAATACATACAAAAAATAATAGTGAGAAAATTAACTGTTTCATAGTCTGCAAAACTATTTTTTAATTCTGAAGAAATATTGAAGCCTTATAATCTGACGGTAAAGTAATGATAATCGCCGTTGAATGAATAAGATAATCCATAACCGGCTGCATCGCATATTTGTTTGGCTATTGATAAACCTAACCCATTACTTTGAGCAGATTGTTCTGCTTTATAAAACCGGGTAAAAATTTTATTACTATCTAAAATTTTTTGTGCTGTATTGGCAATTTGTAATTGTGTTGCTGAAAGATTGATAATTATTTCTCCATTTGGCACATTATGCTTAATAGCATTCACCAATAAATTGTTTAACAGAATTTCAGCTAAATCGCTGTTCATATTAATAGTAATTTCTTCTAAGGAATAAGTAACATGAATATTTTTATTTTGAATTAATTCACTCAGTTGAATCAATTTGTTTTCAATCAGTTCTTTTAAATTAATAGTAACTTTTTCTTCAAATTGTTTATTCTCAATTTTTGTAAGCAATAGCAAAGATTTATTTAAGTTAGACAATCTTTGTAATGCGTCATTAGCAGATTGTAAAGCTTCAATCTGTTGTTGTGTTAATGTTTCTGCCTGAATAAGTAAATCAAATTTTGTTCTGATAATTGCCAATGGTGTTTGCAACTCGTGAGAAGCATTTTCAGTAAACTGCTTTAATGAATTAAAATCCTGTTGAGCTTTATTAATTGATTTTTCTAATGTTTGATTTAATGATGTAAACTCTTCAATGTTATTTGGCTGAAATACAATCGGGTTCTGTTGATTTAATTCAAAATTATTTATGGTATGAAGTGTTGCGTAGAAAGGTTTCCAGATTTTTTTTAAAATAAAGCGGTTAATAAAAAAAGAAACTGACAGTATTAATAAAATAGTGATGAATGTTATTATGGCAATTGATTTAATAATATCATCTGTGCCTTCTATTGATTTACTGACTTCAACTTTATAATACTTACCCTGTACGTTAATACCAAAAGTTAATTGCCTGAAAACTTCTTTATCTTTTTCAACTGTATCAACTAATGTTACGTAGTTAAAATGTTTTTTAAAATCAATTTGTTCAACAGGTGTGTAAGCAATTTGTTGATCTTTTATAGCAAATATTTCAGGTAATGCTTTATGTTCTGCAACATATTTTTCAATCTCAGATTTTTCTGTTTCTAAACTGTCATCTAACTGAGATATCAGCACATATTGCAACGAAAAATAAAATGCAACTGCCGACAACAGAAAAATAATAACTGTTGCAAAAAGGTTTATTCTGTTGTATTTGGCAAATAGTTTCATTAATTGATGCTGAATTTATAACCCATACCATAAACAGATTTTATATAATCACTGCAGCCCGCATTCAATAACTTTTTTCTTAAATTTTTTATGTGTGTGTAAATAAAATCGTAACTGTCTGCTAAATCCATATTATCTCCCCAAAGATGCTCTGCTATTGCATTTTTACTGATGACTTTGTTTTTATTACTGATGAAATACAATAACAGTTCATACTCTTTTCTTGTTAATTCAATCAACACATTATTTACTTCAACAGTTTTACTGGAAATATTTAAAGCAATTTCATTTAAAGTAATTGTATCACTGCCATTAAAATATTTTCTGCGAATGATTGATGCAACTCTTGCACTTAATTCAGGCAAATGAAATGGCTTGGTTAAATAATCATCAGCTCCTGCTTTTAAGCCTTCAACTTTATCTTCTAAAGAATTTTTGGCAGAAATAATTAAAACACCATCTGCTTTATGTTGTTTCTTTAATTCTTTTAAAATTTCCAAGCCACTTCCACCGGGTAATGTTATGTCTAAAACAATACAAGCATAATCGTACAAAGAAATTTTTTCAATAGCAGCATGAAAATCTGTTGCCGTTTCGCAAATAAAATTATCATTACCTAAATAACTGCAAATGCTGTTAAGCAGTTCTTTTTCGTCTTCTATAATCAGTACTTTCATGCAATGTAAAATAGCAATTAGATTCTGAATAAAACCTGAAGTAAATAAAAAAGGAAGACGGCATAACCATCTTCCTCTTAAAAACAACTCACTAAAAACTATTTACAATAAACCTTTACTTAATAAATATTCTGCAATTTGTACTGCATTGGTAGCAGCACCTTTGCGTAAATTATCACTCACTACCCACATATTTAATGTTTTAGGCTGGGTTTCATCTCTGCGTAATCTTCCTACAAAAACTTCGTCTCTTTCATGAGCGTTTAAAGGCATCGGATATTGTTGTGCTGCATCGTCATGCTCAACAATTACACCCGGAGCAGCCTGTAATAAACTTTTTACTTCAGCTAATTCAAATTCATTTTCAAATTCAACATTTACACTTTCACTATGTCCGCCAATTACAGGAATACGAACAGTGGTTGCAGTAACTTTAATACTGTCGTCCTGCATAATTTTACAGGTTTCTTTCACCATTTTCATTTCTTCTTTGGTGTATCCGTTTTCTAAGAATACATCAATCTGCGGAATCACATTTAAATCAATCTGGTATTTATAAGCCATCGGATATTCAGCATCACTTCCTTTTTCTGCTTTAGCCCTTTCTCCGAATAATTGGTCAACTGCTTTTTTACCCGTACCGGTAACGCTTTGATAAGTTGAAACCACCACTCTTTTTATTTTATATTTTTTATGCAAAGGCTGTAATGCCACCACCATTTGAATAGTAGAGCAATTAGGGTTAGCAATAATAAAATCATCAGCAGTTAAAACTGCTGCATTTACTTCGGGGACTACTAATTTTTTGGTAGGGTCCATTCTCCATGCAGAAGAGTTGTCAATAACCTTTATTCCTGCTTCAGCAAATTTGGGAGCCCATTCTAAACTGGTACCACCACCTGCTGAAAATATGGCCACTGCAGGCTTTGCTGCAATTGCATCCGTCATGCTTACTACTGTATATTTTTTTCCTTTAAACTCAACTTCTTTACCAACACTTCTTTCAGAAGCAACGGGTAATAATTCTGTTACCGGAAAATTTCTTTCGGCTAACACCTGCAACATTTTGGTGCCTACTAATCCTGTTGCACCAACTACAGCTACTTTCATTGTTTTGTTTTTTAGTTTATGATTGATAAAATTTTTTGTTATCCGCTTTGGTGGTGAGCTTGTCGAACCATGTGGCATCGTTCCTTGCGTCGCACACTTCAACTTTCTGTTTTCAAATCATCAACAATTAATGCATACTCAAAAAAAAACCTCCCCGTTTCGGGAAGGCTTTAATTATGTTATAGATGTACATAAAAAGTTAAGCAACTTCCCTTTGCAGAGTGTGTTTCTTAATGCTCTTTATGTTCTTAATCATTGTCATTTGCGATGCGAATGTAAAATGAAATGCAATTGACGCCAAAATTTATTTTAAAATAGTATTAACCAACCAACTCATTAAATAAGCCAATGTTGTCATATAACCCAATTGAAATAAAGGCCATTTCCAGCTTTTAGTTTCTCTTTTTACAACAGCCAATGTACTCATACATTGCATGGCCAATAAATAAAACACCATTAAAGAAAATGCTGTTGCCAATGTATAAACAGGAGTTCCATCTTCTTTTTTTGCGTTATGCATTTTTTCTCTCAGGCTTACATCATCATTTTCTTCTACACTGTATAATGTTGCCATAGTTCCTACAAAAACTTCTCTTGCAGCAAAAGAGGTAATTAATGCAATACCAATCTTCCAGTCATAACCCAATGGTTTTATTATCGGTTCAATGGTTTTGCCTAAAACTCCTGCATAAGAGTTTTGCAGTTTTTCAGTTGATAAACTTTTTTCTAATTGTTGTTTTTGCTGTGGTTGTTGTTGAATAAGCACCGCATATTTTTCCTCAACATTTTTTATTCTATCCCCAGGTCCGTACGAACTTAAAAACCAAAGTGTTAAACTAATCAGCATGATTATCCTACCGGCGTCAGTTACAAAAATTTTGGCTTTTTCAACCATTGTAATGCCAACATTCTTCCAACGAGGGGAACGATAAATGGGTAATTCTAAAATGAAAAAACTTTTCTCTTTAACCTTTACCCAGAATTTTAAAACATAACTAACACATAATGCCATTATAACACCGAAAAGATATAAAGCCATCATTACCAAACCCTGTAAACTTAAAAAGCCAATAAAATATTTATTGGGTATTGCCAACGAAATTAAAATAGTGTAAACAGGTAATCTTGCACTGCAACTCATAAACGGAGTAACCAAAATAGTAAGCAATCTTTCCTTTTTATTCTCAATATTTCTGGTACTCATTATGGCAGGTACTGCACAGGCAAAGCCGCTGATCATGGGCATTACACTCTTTCCGTTTAAACCAACCTTACGCATTAGTTTATCACTTAAAAAACTAATACGTGCCATATAACCTGTATCTTCTAAAATGGTAATTAAGCCGAACAAAATCATTATCTGCGGAACAAAAACCATAATACCGCCAAACCCTGCAACTATTCCGTTAATTAATAAATTACTCCACCAGGCTTCGGGTAAATGATTGTTTAAAAAGCTGCTGAATTGTGTAAAGCACCAATCAATTCCATCCATCGGGTATTGTGCCAGCCAAAAAATACTTTGAAATAAAACAAAGAGAACACTTAATAAAATAAGATAACCCCAGGTTCTGTGTAAGAGAATATTATCAAGCTTATCTGTAAAAATTTTCTTTTCTAATGGTCCCGGTTCAACAACATTTTTCTGCATTATTTGCCTGATGCGTTGATACCGCTGCACAACTTCTTCTGCCTGTGCTTTAGCGGGATTGAACTTGTTATCCATTTCAATCTGCTCAATCTTTTCCTGTAAATCATTGCTTAAAGAAAAGTTTTCATGATTTACTAAAAAGTGAAGCGAAGCGTAATCTGTAAGTGGTAATAATTCCTGAATACTTTCTATTGATTTGCCAGCTAAAGCTTTGTTATCAATAAAATCTCTTGCAGGTACTTTATAGTTTTGCTGAATAGTTTGAGCTAATGCTTTCTTTAATTGAACAAAACCTTTATCCTTTCTGGGATTAACGGAAACAATCGGTACGCCCAACTCTGCTTCTAAACCACTTATGTCAATCTGAATATCTTTTTTAGCAGCAATATCATTCATGGTTAAAGCAATAACCACAGGAATTTTTAAATCAATTATCTGGCTGCAAAAAAGAAGATTACGTTTTAAGTTACTGGCATCGGCAACTAATAAAATAATATCAGGTTTTACATCTTCATCAACACCCATCAATACTTTATAAGCTACCCACTCATCGGCCCTGCGTGGATATAAAGAATAAGTTCCCGGTAAATCAATTAATTCAACTTCATCTTTTTCAATTTTAAAAGAACCTGTTTTTTTATCAACTGTAACTCCCGGAAAATTTCCCACTTTTTGATGTAATCCCGTTAATGCATTAAACAAAGATGTTTTACCACTATTAGGATTGCCAACCAATGCAATATGTATTTTGCTGTTACTCAAGTAAACAAAAGTATTAGGGGCTTATAGCATAAGGTTACGAGGTTGGGAAAAGAATGTTTCGAAAACAATAAATAACAGGCATGCCAGTTACTATTTTTGTTGAACGAACTTATTGTATGAAGAAATTTTTTATCCTGTTATTGGTATCTCCTTCAATTGTATTTGCACAAAGCAAAAAGAAAAAATTAAAGTTAGAAAAAGAAGCCAATACTGCTTTTGAAAACAGGTTGCAACAACATATTCGTTATTTGGCAAGCGATAGTTTAGAAGGAAGAGGAACAGGAACAATGGGAGAAACTTTAGCAAGTCAATACATCATTAATCAATATCAGCAATTGCAATTAGAGCCGAAGGGCACCAACGGATACTTACAAAATTTTGACATTGATGAAGGTAAGCAAGCTAATGCTGCAACAACCTTTTTAATAGTAAATAACAGCAAAGCGATATTACAAAAAGATTTTTTTGCATTAGCATTCAGTGCCAATGCAACAGTTAAAGGCAGTGCAGCCGTTGCATTAAATCAGGCTTCTAACCCTTGGTTTAAAGACTTAAAAGATGTGTTGGAAGAAAATCAAACCAATCCGCATTTTGATATTGAAGATTTTATAAAAAAAGAAGCTGATAAAGTTGCCGGCAAGAAAGCGACAGCGTTAATTCTTTTCAATACTTCAAACATTACAGATAATGTTCAGTTTAATAAGAACGATAAATCTGCATTAACAAAAATTCCTGTTATCTATTTAACGAAAGAAGGGTATAAAAAATATTTTAGCGATGAAACTGCCACACAAAATATTCAATTGAGTGTTTCGCTTTCACAAAAAATAAGAAAGAGCAAAAACGTAATTGCATTTATAAATAATAATGCTGCAACAACGGTAATTATTGGTGCACATTATGATCATTTGGGTTATGGTGAAGATAAAAATGCATTAGATACGGGTCATGTAATTCACAACGGAGCAGATGATAATGCCAGCGGAACAGCCGCCGTTATTGAATTAGCGAGAATGCTTAAAAATTCTTCGCCTAAAAACAATAATTATTTATTCATTAATTTTTCAGGAGAAGAATTGGGTTTATTGGGAAGCAAATATTGGTTAGAACATCCTACCACAAACATTACTGCTAACTACATGATTAATATGGATATGGTTGGAAGATATGATACCACACATAAATTAACTGTTGGCGGTTACGGAACCTCTCCTTTTTGGGGCAATTTGTTTTCAACCACAACAGACAAAAATTTATTAATAAAATTTGATAGCAGCGGCAGTGGCCCGAGCGACCATGAAGCATTTTACAGAAAGGATATTCCTGTGTTATTTTTCTTTACAGGAAGCCACCCTGATTATCACAAAGCAACAGATGACTGGAACAAAATAAATTACGCAGGTGAAAGAGAAATTGTTCAATACATCTATAAATTAATTAATGCAACAGATGCTAAAGGCAAATTGGCTTTTACCAAAACACGCGAGCAGCAAATGAGCAGAAGTACAAAATTTACTGTTAGCTTAGGAGTACTTCCTGATTATGGTTTTACAGGAACAGGTGTTAGAATTGATGGCGTTAGTGCAGGCAAATTAGCCGAGAAACTGGGCTTACAAGCCGGAGATATTTTGTTGCAATTGGGTGAATACAAATTTGTTGATGTAATGAGTTATATGGAAACATTAAGCAAGTTTAAAAAAGGAGATAAAACAAAATTGCGTATAAAAAGAAAAGATGCTGAAAAAGAATTTGACATTGAATTTTAAAAATGAAATTAAAGCTTGACATAGATTCTTTAAACGATGATTTTTTTGCAGATGCCCGCCTGCTGGGTATTACTGCACCCATAAAAAGCTATCAGTTTTGTTTGCATTTAAATAAAAAGCTGGGGTTCAACTTCAGGTTAAATGCAGATTTTGAAATTCATCTTCGAAAAAAAAATCGTAATTATTATTTCAATATTTATGAATCAACTGAGCCCAATAGTTTTTTAGTACACTATTTGTATCACAATCAGTTCGATGGAGAATACTTATTGCCCGAATTTAAACATATGGATTTTTTATGGTTAATGAAAGGAGATTTTGTTGATGAAGAAAAATGCAGTTGGGTTAAGCAAGCAGTAAAAAGTATTGATGGTGTTCAACTCATTGCAGAATTAACCAATGAAAAAATTAAGAACAAGGGCAATATGGTATTTTAATTAGTTTTCATTTTTAAATTAAACGTTTATGTGGAAAGAAGTAAATAATCAGTTGCACAAAACTTTTGAGTTTAATAATTTTTCAGAAGCATTTGCTTTTATGGTAAGAGTGGCTATGGAAGCTGAAAAGATGGACCATCATCCCCTATGGACGAATGTTTATAACAAAGTTGATATTTGGTTAAACACTCATGATGCCGGCGATATTATTACTGATAAAGATCATGTGCTGGCAAGAAAAATTGATACCTTGATTTAGTTATTTCAGAAATAACTTTGCAAAAAAATTGCAATGTTTTCCTCAATAGCCGACATCAGAAAAGATTATAGCCTGCAAACTTTAACCGAAGCAGATGTTGCTTCAAACCCTTTCACTCAATTTACAAAATGGTGGAATGAAGCTATTGAAAGCAAAATAGAAGAAGTGAATGCTTTTACTTTGGCAACTATTTCAAAAGAAAATAAACCCTCTGCCCGTATTGTATTATTAAAAGGATATAACGAAAACGGCTTTGTTTTTTTTACCAATTACAACAGCAATAAAGGAAATAACTTAGCTGTAAACCCAAATGCTGCTATGCTTTTCTTTTGGAAAGAATTGGAAAGACAAGTAAGGATTGAAGGAACTGCTGAAAAAATAAGTGAAAAAGAAAGTGAAGAATATTTTCATTCCCGCCCAATCGGCAGCCAAATTGGTGCATGGGCAAGCCCCCAAAGTAAAGTAATAGCAAACAGAAGTATTTTAGAAGCTAATGAAACTCAATACAAACAACAGTTTGGGGAAAATGTACCGAAGCCTCCGCATTGGGGTGGCTATATTATAAAACCTGTTTTATTTGAATTTTGGCAGGGAAGAAGCAGCCGTTTACACGATAGAATTCAATACACATCGGAAAATAATAACTGGAAAATTGAGAGGTTAGCCCCTTAATTAAATTTTTATTACAAAAAACTTAACAAATTGTTTTGATGTAATAAAAGTTTTTCTATCTTGCACACCGCAAATAAAAAAGGTCCACTGTAGAAACAGCCGACCTCTAACGATTGCTTGCCATATGAAAAAAAGTTCTTTCGGATTTGAGAGCTAATCATTTCTGACTAACTTTTCTCGATTTTAAGGCCTCTACGATTGCCATATTTCTCTTCTAACGATTGCCTTGCCATCTACTTTACTTCCTAATACGATGTAAAAGTAGTACGGCGTTTCTAACAGTTAAAAACAAGTTGTAGCCTTTTTTATCATGCCAAAACTGTTTTGAAAATGTAAAACCCTTGCCGGTATTACACTTCAGCTAAAAACGCCTATCATGTCCAACCGATTTTCAGATACATTATTTCAATTGATTCACTCCTTAGAAAAGGCGGAAAAGCGGCATTTTAAGCTTTATATCAAGCGTAGTTCTGCAAAAGAAGACCTGAAAATTGTTCAATTATTCGATGCTTTGGATAAAATGGAAGAGTATGATGAAAGTTTATTGCTTAAAAAACTTCCTTCTATAACTAAACCTCAATTAGCTAATTTAAAAAACCATTTATATAAGCAGGTACTCGCAAGCCTTCGTTTGCTTAAAGCAACCAATACAATTGATTTGCAGCTTACAGAAAATTTAGATAATGCCCGTATTCTTTACAATAAAGGTTTAAAAGGTCAGGCATTAAGAATTCTGGAAAAGGCGAAGGAGTTGGCATTGGCTAATCAGAAATTTAATTTTTTGGTTCAGGCATTATCATTAGAAAAAAAAATAGAAACACTTCATATTACACGCAGCACCACTGAAAAAACAGAAAAGCTTGCAGAGCAGGCAATGCAGATTAGCGGGCATGTGTATCGTGTAACCAAGTTATCAAATCTGGCATTGTTGTTATATCGCTGGTATGTAATTCATGGGCATGCAAGAAATGAAGAAGATGAAAAGGATATTAAAGCCTATTTTAAAAATCAATTACCGAGAGATTTACATGCAGTAAACGGCTTTTATGAAGAACTATACTTATATCAAAGCTATTGCTGGTATGCTTTTATACGTCAGGATTTTTTAATGTATTACCGGTACAGCCAAAAATGGGTTGATGTTTTTGCACAACACCCGGTAATGATTAATGTTGAAACAGGCCATTACATAAAAGGGTTACACACATTATTAAATGCCCACTTTGATTTAAGAAATTTTGCAGAGTTTGATAAAGCATTACAACAGTTTGAAGATTTTGAAAAAACACCTGTTGCTCAGCAACATGATAATTTCAGAACACATACATCCATTTATATAAACAGTGCAAAAATTAACGGCTATATAATGAAAGGCCAATTTGCTGAAGGATGTAAATTAGTTCCGCACATAGAAGAAAAGCTAAGTAAGTATGCTTTGTTTGTTGACAGGCACCGCATTTTGGTATTTACTTACAAGTTTGCACAATTGTATTTCGGTAAAGGTGATTATGATAAAGCCATTGATTATTTAATGCAGATAATTAACGGACCGATTGATTTACGTATTGATTTACAGTCTTACGCAAGATTGTTGCATTTGATGGCTCATTATGAATTAGGTAATTACGATTTAATGGAATCGTTGGTTAAATCGGTTTATCGTTTTATGGCTAAGATGAAAAACCTGACAGTTGTAGAAGAAGAAATTTTAAAGTTTGTAAAAACATCTTTCACTGTTAATGCAAGGCAACTAAAACCGGAATTGGAGAAACTACTTTCAAAAATTAAACACTTAGAAAAGAGCCGTTTTGAAACAAGGGCTTTTGCTTATTTAGATGTTATATCATGGTTAGAAAGCAAAGTAAGTAATAAACCTATGAGCGTAATTATTCACGATAAATACTTAAAGAGTAAAAGAAAATAAATCATTTACTAATAGCAGTTTTCCATTCGGCATATTTATTCAACACTTTTTGTGGTTCATAAGTGTACCAACCATAACCATCTCTTCGCTCTCTTTCAACCGCTGCTAATGAATAAACAACTTTACTGTCTCTGTTACAGAAAAGAGGTTTATGTGTTTGCAATTCATAGTAGCGTGTCCAGATTGGCGGAGCAGCAGAATCAACAACCACAATTTTATCTTGATAAGTTACTTTATAAGGCGTAATTAATTTTTCTGCGGGAATTGTTTTTACTCTGGTATATAAAATTTTGCTTTCATTAAACCAGGTTACGGCATTTTCAACCGCAGCAATAATTTCTTTTGAAGGTTGTTTAATACTCATTAAAAACAAAACAATTTCAGAGCTTTCGCCATTGCAAATGCTTGGCGGTTCAAACTTTCTTGCCCATGTGGGTTGCATCGTTATTTCATTGTATTGCTGGCACCACGCTGTTGGTTTACCCGCATCGTTAATCTGAATTTTCAAAATACAATCAAGCCCTTTGTTGTACGATGCAAGCAGTTGTTGCTTTTTATTCGCATCAATAAAATCGTATTGCTTCTTTCCATCTATTATATCTTTTAATAATTGCATGATACCAATCATGGCATCATCATTAAAAGTTATGCAGCGGCTGTAGTTATTTTCTAAAGGATAATATTGAGGCCAACCGCCATTTGCGTATTGGGCTTGTAAAATGTAATCAAGCCCTTTTAAAGCAGCAGCTTTATATCGTTCATCTTTAATAACAAAATATACTTTGCTTAAACAGGTAATGTGAGTATAAGTTGTTCCGTTATCAAAAGTGGTATTTAAAATATTTTTAGCTGCAATTAAACTGTCTTTTTGGTCTTCTGTTAAAATGGCCATAATATCATAATTCTTTGGCCAGCCGCCATTATTTTTTTGATACAGCAAAATATTATCTGCCACTGCTGCCACCTCTGTTGCTTTATACCTTGGTTGATTTTTTTTAGGTTGAATAATATTGCCTTTATCTGCAATGCCATACCAATGATGGCTGTTATCTTCAAAAACGCCGGTATCAATTTGTTGAAATGAGTTATCTGTTTTTTGGGCGAAAGAAAAAACACTTATTAAAAAGCAGGCAATCGTAAGCAGTATTTTCACAACTATATTTTTACGGTTAAAGATAGTTTAAGACATTGAAGATTAATCTGCTCTCATCTTAAAACATTTATTTTCTCACACTTCTTTTCTCAACTTGCCTGCTGCTTAACTTGCAGTCATGAATGATTATTTAAGTGGGTTAAATGAAAGGCAATACGAAGCAGTTACGCATATTAACGGGCCTTTAATGATTATTGCCGGTGCCGGTAGCGGTAAAACTAAAGTGCTTACTACACGTATTGCTCATTTAATGGCAAATGGTGTTGATGCGTTCAATATTCTGGCGTTAACTTTTACGAATAAGGCTGCTGCAGAAATGAAAGAGCGTATTGAAAAAATGCTTGGCAATAATGAAGCAAGAAATTTATATATCGGCACATTTCATAGTGTGTTTGCGAGAATACTAAGAGCAGAAGCACAACGCATCGGTTACCCTAACAACTTTACCATTTATGATACGGATGATAGCAGAAACGTTATTAAAACAGTAGTGAATGAGTTGAACTTAGATGATAAACAGTATAAACCGAGTATAGTTCATAACAGAATTTCTCAGGCAAAGAATGAATTGATTACTCCATTACAATATGAGGAGGCTTTCGGATATCAGGATACTATTTCAAAGCTTCCAAGAATAAAAGACATTTACATTGCATATTGTAATCGCTGTTTTCAAAATGGAGCGATGGATTTTGATGACTTGCTATTGAAAATGCATGAGTTGTTAAGAAGTTATAATGATATTTTAATTAAATATCAGAAAAAATTCCAGTATGTTTTGATTGATGAATATCAGGATACTAACCCTGTTCAATATCAAATTACCAAGCTACTCGCAGCCAGAAATGAGAATATTTGTGTTGTTGGAGATGATTCACAGAGTATTTATAGTTTCAGAGGAGCAACAATTAAAAACATTCTAAAGTTTCAAGAAGATTATGATGATGTAACTGTTGTAAAATTAGAACAAAATTATCGTAGCACTCAAATGATAGTTGATGCTGCAAATAAAATTATTTTAAATAATAAAGAACAAATCCAAAAGAAATTATGGACAGAAAATAGTGCGGGGGATAAAATAAAAGTAGTAAGAACTATGACCGAAAATGAGGAAGCTAAGTTTGTGGGCGATAGTATACAAGAACAGAAATTAAGGTATCATTTTTCAAACAAAGATTTTGCTATTTTGTACAGAACCAATGCACAAAGCCGTGCATTTGAAGAGGTTTTAAGACGTCACGGAATTGCTTATAAGATATATGGAGGTGTTAGCTTTTATCAAAGGAAAGAAGTAAAAGATTTTTTAGCTTATTTAAGGCTTGTTATGAATACTCGGGATGAAGAAGCATTAAAAAGGATTATTAATTTTCCGGTTAGGGGTATTGGGAAAACCACAATCGAACGCTCAATAATTATTGCAAGAGAAAAAAATATACCTGTTTTTGAGGTTATTAAAAATGCGGGTGAATATGGTTTTAAGAACGCAACTTTAAAACAACTTCAGGACTTCGTGACATTGATAGAATACTTTAAAGCTATTGAGAAAGAGAAGAATGCATACGAGATAGCATTTCTTATAGGTAAAGAATCGAAATTAGTAAAAGAATATTTTGATGATAAATCTTCTGAAGGATTAGCAAAATACCAAAACGTAGAAGAGTTATTAAACTCCATAAAAGAGTGGGTTGAAAGCCCTGATAATGAAGAAGGTGAAGTGGTAGATAAGAGTTTAGGAGCATTTCTTCAAAAAGTCACACTTCTAACAGATGCAGATAAAGATAAAGAAAACGCTGATGTAGTAAAGTTAATGACGATACATGCAGCCAAAGGTTTAGAGTTTGCCTGTGTATTTGTTGCTGGTGTTGAAGAAAATATTTTTCCTAATGGGTTTGTGATTAATTCACAAGAAGATTTAGAAGAAGAAAGGAGATTATTTTATGTTGCCGTAACACGTGCCAAACAACGATTGTGGTTAAGCTATGCCAATGCCCGTTATCGTTTTGGTGATTTGGTGCAAAATGCACCGAGCAGATTTTTAGATGAAATGCCTGAAGAGTATTTAGATAAATCTTATGCAGGCGGTGGTGCAAGAAATCAAAGCTTTAGTAATATGGGCAGTGCATTTGAAAGAATGAACAGAGGCTTTGGTTATAATAATGATTATAATGATGTGCAACAGGCAGAGAAAAGATATGGATCAACACCAAAGCAATCGTCATCAGCATCTAATAAAACACCAGGCTATATAACACCACCCGCACGAACACAGGTTAAAGAACATATACCTTCAGATAATTTTGTTGCAAGCGATACAAGTAATTTACAGGAAGGACAAAAAGTAGAACATCAAAAATTCGGTTATGGCATTGTTACTAAAACAGAAGGGTCTGCACATAACCCTGTTGCGACGGTAAAATTTGAATTAAACGGAGAGAAAAAAATTATGCTGAATTATGCAAAGCTGAGAATAGTAGAGTAATAAGAAATCCAAGATTTTATTTCTTACGTAATTAAAATTTAGCCCTGTTTTCAGGGCTTTTTTTGATAAATACAAAGTCTTGTAAAAAATTTTTGGCACAGTACTTGAAAATTGTTGATAGAAAATGATTTTAAAAATTTTAAATCAACAATTATGAAAAAGATTATTAAAACAACAACATTATTATTCGGTGCTTTATCTATGTATAGTGCAAACGCACAATTAAATGTAGGTGGAGCAATAAAAAGTTCAACATCTGCAACAGTAAACGCAAGCAAAGCAGCAAGTACTGTTTCTAATGTGGTAAACAAAACTACTACTGCAACTTCTTCAGCAGTAAAAGCAACAACAAATGCAGCGAGTGCAGCTACTAAAGCAAGTGTAAATGCTGCTGATAAAGCAACTAACAACACCACTATTTCAACTTCTGCAACAGCAGATGCAAGCAATGCAGCAACTGCTGAAACAGATAAAAAGAAAATTAGTGGAGAAAGCTCTACATCAGCAAATACAGATGCATCTGTAACTGTTCCGGGTAAAGAAATTAAAGATGCTGCTAAAAGCGAAGTAAGAGAAACTAAAGAAGATGCAATGGAAGCAAAAGCAGCTGCTAAAGCCAAAGCTGTTGAAACAAAAGAAAAGGCAAAACACACCGGTAGAGATATACATGCAGCTACAAATGCCAATGCACATGCAGTTGTTGATGCCAATGCTAATTCAGCCGTACAAAAAGGTTCTGCTATGTTAAACGGCAATGCTTCTTCAGATATTTCTGCAAACGGAAGTGTAAAAACCAATGCAGGTAAAGTTGTTAAGACTGAAGCTAGAAACGATGCTGCTTCTACTGAACAAACAGCAAAGCAAACTAAAGCAGCAGTTAAAGCAAAAGCAAACAGTACAAAAAATAAAATTAACTCAGCAAAGCCTTCTGTTAATGGTAGTGCTGATGTTGAAAGTAGCTCTTCTTTAAAAGCAGGTAAACAATAACAATCACAAGGATTAGCCTCTGCAATATTGCAGAGGCCTTTATTCAACCTAATAAAAATCCTTCAGCATGAAATCTCTAAAAATTATATACGTTGGTTTGTTGCTGATTATTCTTTTCCCATTTATTGCTTCAGCACAAGACAGTACCAAAAGTGAGTTTTCTGCATCAGTAAACTATCAATCTAAACTGCATTATTTTGGAAGAACAGATAGTTTGCAAAGCAGCGGATTATTCCCTTCAATCGGGTATCAATTTAAATTCGGATTATATGCACAAGGTAATTTTATTTTTATCCAGAATCCTGCAATACCGTTAAGTTATACCGGTACAACTGTTGAAGGTGGTTTCAGGTTTAAGCAAACAAAACATTTTAACGGTAATATATTTTACACACAGTTTTTGTATAAAGATAAAACCAGTTTAGTGCAATCCGCATTACATAGTCAAACAGGCATTAACCTGGCTTACACCAATAATATTTTGAATTTGAATGGTGGTGCAGATTTGAAGTTTAGTGATAAAACAGATATAGGTATTACCGCCGGTGTTGACCATCTTTTTATTATTAAAGTGCCAGATAAAAAAATGGCATTTGCCTTTGATCCTTCAGCTTATGCTTATATGGGGACACAAAATTTTTCTAATACTTACATACAGAATAAAAATGTATTAGGCGTTCCGGTAACACAACAATACACAACAACAGTTACACAGTTTAATGTATTAAGTTATGAAGTATCAATGCCTGTTGTTTTTGTTGCAGGAAAATTTAATGCAAGCGTTATACCCTCTTATGTAATGCCACAAAACTTAATTAGCGGAGAAAGAGGAAGCGAAATGTTTTATGTTGCCTTAAGTATTGGTATTAAACTATAACAACATTTACTCTACATATATGCTCATTTATTTTCGAGCTATGCTTTATTGAGGCATAGCTTTTTTATTAGAGAATAAAAATACTGATACTTGTTTGTTGAATATTTTTTGCAAATTGTTGCTTAATAAAAGGAGATAACTTTTCAATAAAAGGCTTCGCTGTTATCCGTTGCGGTGTTGCCAATATGATAGTTTTATTTTGATGAATTATTTTTTGAAAGCAATTAAAAAGTGAGTTGAAATTTTCAGGATGATAATTTACATCACTCATCAGAATAATATCTTCTTCAATCTCAGCATCACCAAAAAAATTCCAGTCAATCAGTTGGGTTGAAATATTAGTGAATTGATTTTGTTGAATAGAAAGATTGATATATTGCAAAGCTTCTTCAGCATAATCTGAACAAACAATATGCTTCGCAAATTTTGATGCAACCAATGATGCTAAACCTAAGCCGGCAGCCAATTCTACAACAGATTTGTTTTTAAAAACAGCTTCATGCTCACAAATAAATTCACTCAATGCAACAGAAGCTTCCCACACTTTAGCCCAATAAGGAAATGGTTGATTTGTATTTTGTTGAAATCGATTTTTTAATTCATTGTTATCCGGTACAACTAACTCAACTTTTTGTTCACCAAATAAAAATGTTTCAATACTATAAGGCAATAGCTGCATTTTGTAAAACTCGTGATTATTGTAAAGATGATGGAATAAGATTTGAATAAACTAAGCTAATTTGCATTGCTTCAATCTATATACCATGCCGTTTAAATTGCAATCGAATTATCAACCCAGTGGAGATCAACCCTCTGCTATTAAACAATTGGTTGAAGGCATCAATTACGGCGAGCAGTTTCAAACACTGTTAGGTGTTACCGGCAGCGGTAAAACTTTTACAATGGCTAATGTTATTGCACAAACACAAAGGCCCACTTTGGTTTTAACACATAATAAAACATTGGTGGCACAATTGTATGGTGAGTTTAAACAATTTTTTCCTGATAATGCAGTGGGTTATTTTGTGAGTTATTATGATTACTACCAACCCGAAGCATACTTACCGGTAAGCGATGTATATATCGAAAAAGATTTAAGTATTAATGAAGAGTTAGATAAACTTCGTTTACAGGCAACAAGCGAATTACTCAGTGGCAGAAGAGATATTATTGTGGTTGCAAGTGTTAGTTGTATTTATGGTATGGGCAACCCTACCGAATTTGAAAACGGTATTATTCGTATACAAAAAAATCAGGTTATATCAAGGCAGGGCTTTTTGCATAAGTTGGTTAATTCATTATACAATCGCTCTCAGGGAGATTTTGGCAGAGGCACATTCAGAGTAAAAGGAGATACGGTAGATATTAACTTACCGTATGTTGATTACGGTTATCGTATTACTTTCTTTGGAGATGAAATTGAAGAAATAGAAAGCATAGAAAAAGCAACAGCTAAAAGAATTTCAACTTTAGACAATGCAGCCATTTTTCCTGCCAACTTATATCTTGCCCCAAAGGATATGATGCAACAGGTAATGAACGAAATACAGGATGAAATGATGGCACAGGTTGAATACTTTAAAGCATCGGGAAAATTTATAGAGGCACAACGTATTAAAGAACGTGTGGAGTATGATTTGGAAATGATTCGTGAATTGGGTTATTGCAACGGTATTGAAAACTATTCCAGATTTTTTGACAGAAGAATGCCCGGTACAAGACCATTTTGTTTATTAGATTATTTTCCGAAAGATTTTTTATGTGTGATAGATGAAAGCCATCAAACCATTCCGCAGGTGGCAGGCATGTATGGTGGCGACAGAAGCAGAAAACTAATTTTAGTTGATTATGGTTTTCGTTTGCCTTCAGCTTTAGATAACAGGCCTTTAAATTTTCATGAGTTTGAAAGTATGATTGGTCAAACTGTTTTTGTTAGTGCAACGCCCGGAGATTATGAATTAGAAAAAACAGGGGGTGTGGTAGTTGAACAGGTGGTAAGACCAACAGGTTTATTAGAACCACCCATAGAGATTAGACCAAGTGTAAATCAAATAGACGATTTGTTAGATGAAATTGATAAACGTGTTAAGAAAGGCGATAGGGTGTTGGTTACTACCTTAACCAAACGTATGGCAGAAGAAATGGATAAGTACCTGCAACGCATCAACATAAAATCAAAATACATTCATAGTGATGTTGATGCATTGGAACGTGTTGAAATACTTCGCCAGCTTAGGTTAGGTGAGATTGATGTGTTGGTGGGTGTGAATTTACTGCGTGAAGGATTAGACTTACCCGAAGTTAGTTTGGTGGCTATTTTAGATGCAGATAAAGAAGGTTTTTTACGTAATGAAAGAAGCTTAACACAAACTGCCGGAAGAGCAGCTCGTAATGTAGATGGCCTGGTAATTTTTTATGCAGATAAAATTACCGAGAGCATGCAACGCACTATTGATGAAACCAACAGAAGAAGAGAAAAACAAGTAGCATATAACCTTCAATATAACATTACACCTAAAACGGTTAAGAAAAGTATTGAACAGATAATGAAACAAACATCTGTTTTAGATATTAAAGGTTTTGATGATAAAAAACCTTATGCTATACAAAGTGATGATGGTATTGTAAACAAAGCAGCAGAAGAACAAGAGGTTTATAAAACCATTCCGCAGATGGAAAAAGCCATTAACCAAACAAAAAAGAAAATGGAAAAAGCAGCAAGGGATATGGATTTTATTGAAGCTGCCAAATTGAGAGATGAAATGTTTGCCCTGCAAAAGGAATTAGATGGTATGAAATAAAAATCGATTTTATTTCAGCAGTTATTTTGACAAACTCACCGCAATTTCACTTGCTGCTTTTGCATTGTTTTTTGTTAAAGTAATATTGGCTTCTAAAAGCAGCACCGATACAAATAACAGGTTTGTTCATGTAGGCAAAAGTAAAAGCTATAAAGCAGAATGAATAATTGTATAAATTTGAACAAATGAAAATGGTATGGGATTAGTTTATGCAGATATTGAATTGATTAATGCCGGAGATTTAGAAATGGCGAGAAGAAATCAATTGGCTGAAGACGAAGTAAAGCGTATGCATGTAAATATGCTTGTTGATTCCGGAGCATTTATGATGGCCATTAATGAAAGCATTCAATCGCAATTACAACTTCCTTTCAAACAAAAACGAAAAGCTCAGTTGGCAGATGGTTCTGTAGTAGAATATGATGTTGTAGGTCCTATAGAAGTGAAGTTTAAAAACAGGCAGGCAACCTGTAATGCTTTTGTTTTAAAAGGTGATGCAGAGCCTTTATTAGGTGCCATACCTATGGAAGAAATGGATGTTTTAATTCATCCTACAAGACAGGAGTTGGTGGTAAATCCGGAACACCCGTATTATGCCGTACTGAAAATGAAGTAACCTTATTCTTCTTTTCTTTTTACAATCATATACCAATTACTTTCTAATTGGCGGTAGCCATAATCGAAACAGAAATAATATACTTCTCCGTTTTTGTTGGTATAAGTATGAGTATGATATTTAAAAATAAAACCTTCCTGCACTAATTTTTCATGTGTGCAGTTTACGGTTTGTTTTGGCGGAGTAAGCAGGTTTTCTAAAATTCTTCTGTTCTTAAGTAATGTATTGCTGATGTTGCGAACATAACTGCTGTGATTGCTTTTACTTTTCTGAAGATTATTATAATTGTTACGGCAATAATCATCGCAGAACTTTTTATCTACCCGGCCTTTTAACGGCTTGTTACAGTTTAAACAGGTTTTGGTATCGGTAGCCGACATATTCTTCCATTTTAAAAAATTAAGATACAAAATTTATTCGTGTGCAAACGCTTTTACCCGTTTATTATCGGGAGTAAATGCTTAAAATACGAATAAGGCTTTTATGCCATATCATCTTTGCCTTGTCAATCTCAGGAATGGTACCGCTTAAGATTGATTGAAATAAATTAATAACCGTTCTGTATGTATCAGCACACAAACTTTACAACTATGTACGCTTTAAAAAACAAAGTACAGTTAATTGGTAACTTAGGTAATGCACCCGAAATAAAAAAATTAGATGGCGGTAAAAAAATGGCACGTTTTAGTGTAGCCACCAACGAAACTTACCGCAATGCCAAAGGAGAAAAAATAGTAGAAACACAATGGCATAATTTAATTGCCTGGGGTAAAGTAGCCGATATAGCTGAAAAATATTTACAAAAAGGAAGTGAAGTTGCCATTGAAGGCAAGTTGATTAACAAAAGCTACAACGATAAGCAAGGCAATAAAAAATACATAACAGAAGTACAGGTAAATGAATTGCTTTTATTAGGAAAAGAAAATAAAGCTTGATTGGGGGTGTATCATAAGATGCAACGGATAACCGAAAGGCTTGAAGTTGTATCTTTTAGTTTTAAGAAGTTTGAATACAGATTGAAAGGATGTTGATGAATATTTTGTAATTGAACTGTATTAATACTCATTTAATTTCCATAAAATCCATCTAATCCGTATCATCAGTGTTCTGATAATAATCCTTGCCCAATCACAATTACCTTTACTTCAATGGTTACAGATACTTCTAATCTCAATTTTCAATTAGCATCAGATTTTATTAATTATACCAACCGTTCTGTTTTTCTTACCGGTAAAGCAGGTACGGGCAAAACAACTTTTTTAAAATTCATTAAAGAACATACTCATAAACAAATGGCTGTTGTGGCACCAACAGGTGTTGCAGCTATTAATGCCGGTGGTGTAACCATTCATTCTTTTTTTCAATTGCCTTTTACGCCTTTTGTGCCCGAAACAAAGGGATTTAGTAAAGAAGACAGTATTGATAAACATCATTTACTCGGCAGGCTTAGAATTACCACAGAAAGAAGAAAACTTTTTCAGCAATTAGAGTTATTAATTATTGATGAAATAAGTATGGTACGGGCAGATGTATTAGATGCCATTGATGCAGTGCTTCGGCATTTCAGATATAAAAAGCATGAACCTTTTGGTGGTGTGCAATTATTATTAATAGGCGATATGTACCAATTACCGCCGGTAATAAAAGAAGAAGAATGGAATATTTTATCACAACATTATGAAAGCCCTTTTTTCTTCAGCAGTAAAGTAATGCAGCAACATAAACCCGCCTTTGTTGAGTTGAATAAAATTTACCGCCAGAACGATAATGTATTTATCAACCTGCTTAATAAAGTAAGAAATAATGCTTTGGATGAAGCTGCATTTGCATTGCTTAATAAACATTATCAGCCTTCCTTTCAAATAAAAAAAGAAGATGGCTTTATAACTTTAACTACACACAACTATAAAGCAGATGCTATAAATAAAAACGAATTAGAAAAGCTAAATGAAGAAACATACTTTTTTAAAGCCATTATAGAAAATGAGTTTAGTGAAAAGAGCTACCCTGCTGATGAAAACCTGCAACTTAAAAAAGGTTCACAGGTTATGTTTATTAAAAATGATATTGAAAAAGCCAAGCGGTATTTTAATGGTAAAATAGGTGTTGTTGAAAAAGTAGAAGATGATAAAATTTTTGTGCAGTGCTCCGATGAACCTTTAATAGAAGTAAAAAGATACAGATGGGAAAACATTCGTTACACACTTAACAACAAAACACAAAAAGTTGAAGAAGAAGTAATTGGTGCTTTTACACAATATCCTTTAAGATTAGCTTGGGCAATTACCATTCATAAAAGTCAGGGTTTAACTTTTGAGAAAGCTGTAATTGATGCCGGGCAGGCATTTGCAGCAGGGCAGGTATATGTTGCCTTAAGTCGTTGTACCAATTTACAGGGCATTGTTTTGTTAAGCAGCATAACCAATGCAAGCCTACGTACAGATGAACGCATTGTTCAGTTTTGTAATAGCCAACAAGCTGATGTGTTAACCGATGAGCTGATTGCTGCAAAAAGGAACTATCAATCACAATTATTATTGCAGTTATTCAATATAGATGCAATTATTCAGCAGTTCTCAACATTACTGCAATATATTCAAGAAAATAAAGCAGGCTTTAATGAAGCTGCATTTACATTCCTTCAACAAACAGAAGCATTATTATTAAACGAGCAGGAAATTTTTAAAAAGTTTGAATTGCAGCTACAGCAATTGTTACAGCAAAACGATTTGCCTGAAACAAATACCTTTCTGCAACAAAGAGTTTGCAAAGCAGCAGGCTATTTTGAAACGCAATTACAAAATATTATTCAGTATATACAAACATCTACTGCCGAAACAGACAGTAAACAACATGCATTGCAGTATAATGAAGCCATGAAAGATTTGTTTACTGCTTTACAATTACAAAAACATGTAATAGCAGCGTGTAAAACAGGCTTTGCAGTAACAGTTTATTTTGAAACAAAGAAAAATTTTGTATTGCCTGCTTTTTATGTAAATGCTTATGCTGCTGCTAACAGTAACAAAAAATCTCATTCGCCACACCCCTTACTACACCAGCAATTGCGTAAAATGAGAGATAGTATTTGTGAGAGCAATCAACTGCCTGTTTATATGGTTGCCAATTCAAAGTCAATAGATGAAATGGCACAGTATCTTCCGCAAAGTATTACAGATTTAAAAAAGATAAGTGGCTTTGGAGAAGCGAAAACAGAAAAATACGGATGGCAGTTTTTAGATATTATTCAGCGTTATTGCAATGAACATGAGCTTCCATCTTTAATGCACGAATTACCTGCTAAGAAAGAAAAGAAAACCAAAACAACTGTTGCCAGACCAGATACCAAAAACGAAACCTATCAATTATTTAAACAAGGTAAAAATATTGCTGCGATAGCTGCTGAAAGAAACTTAACCATAAGTACAGTTGAAACACATTTATCACATTACGTTGCAAACGGATTAATAAAGATTGATGAATTGGTAAGCAGAGAAAAACTGATATTAATAGAACCTCTTTTACATGAACACCAAAAAGAAGATGGACTAACTGCACTTAAAGAAAAATTAGGTAATGATATTTCTTATGGTGAAATAAAATTAGTATTAGCCTGGAAAGATTACAATACAATTAAACCGAAAGATAATGTTACTTAACTATTTTTATGCGTAATGGTTAAATACGAACAATTAGAGGTAACTGGCATTATTGAAGAAACAAAACATGCTAAAACATTTTTGTTAAAGCCATTAAACAACTGGCAACCAACTTATAAAGAAGGTCAATTTATAACATTAATTTTTACAACTGAATTTGGCGAGAGAAGAAGAAGTTATTCTATTTCATCTGCATTGGGCGAAAAATTAAGCATTACGGTAAAAAAAGTTGATAACGGAGAGTTTTCAAGAAGGCTTTTATATCGTACAAAAGTTGGAGATATTTTATTGGTATCAGGCATTAGCGGATTATTTGTTTTGCCTGAAACAATCAACCCAAACAATCAATTCTTCTTTTTAGCAGCCGGAAGCGGTATTACGCCTTGTTATTCTATCATCAAAAAATTATTACAAACTACTTGTAATAAAATAGTATTAATTTATAGTAACAAAAATGAAGAAGAAACTATTTATTATAAAGAACTCATTTCACTACAGGAAAAGTTTGAAGAGAGATTTATTATAAAATTTTTATTCAGTAATCACTTTTCGGTTTATGAAAGCAGGTTAAGTAATTGGTTATTGCAACAGTTGTTGAAAACATATTTACAAGTAAAAAAAGAAGATGCTTTATTTTATGTGTGCGGTCCTTTTGATTACATGCAAATGATAACCATTAGTTTACTGAGTGAAGGGATTGCTTTGCATAATATAAAAAAAGAAAACTTTAATTCACTACCCAGAATTAATAAGCCATTACCTCCTGATACTGACGCACATTTTGTAACGTTTATTTTAAAAAACACCAGTTATAAGTTTTCAGTGCAATATCCTCAAACAATTTTAGCGGCAGCCAAAGAACATAATGTTATAATACCTTATAGTTGCGAAGCGGGCAGGTGTGGAAGTTGCACTGCTACCTGTACTAATGGTGAAATATGGATGGCTTACAATGAAATATTATTAGATGAAGAAGTTGCTGAAGGAAGGATTCTATGTTGCCAGTCTTACCCGATAAATGGTGATGCCGTTATTGAAATAAAATAAAACGCCTCACATTTGCGGGGCGTTTTATTAGAACTAACAGTGTTAAATATATTTTTCACCTTTTTGCTTTTTGGCTTCGGCAACGTATTCTTTAATAGCCTGTTCTTTTTCTTTTTTACAAATCATCAATACATCTTTTGTATCAACAATTATAAAATCTTCGAGCCCTTGCAGTAATAAAAGTTTATCTGCCGGAGCACTAACCATACATTCTTTTGCATCAATAACAATTACATTGTCTGTTGCCAATGCATTGCCCATAGCATCTTTCTCTAAATTATCGTAAGCACTGTTCCAAGTTCCTAAATCGCTCCAGCCAAAAGAAGATGGAATTACATATACATTCTCAGCTTTTTCCATAATAGCAAAATCAATAGAAACATTGGTGCATAAAGGATAGATGCGATCAATAGCTTCTTTTTCTGCATCAGTATTAAAGTTTGCTTTTTCTCCATCAAATAATTCAAACATTTCCGGCTGATATTTTTCAAAAGCATCAACCACATCTTTTGCTTTCCAAACAAAAATGCCGGCATTCCATAAAAAATCACCACTTGCTAAGAACGATTTAGCAATTTCTAAGTTTGGCTTTTCTGTAAAGGTTTTTACTTTATAAATATTTTCTTCTTTAGCATTGGTATCGTACTGAATGTAACCGTAACCGGTATTGGGGTGTGTTGGTTTAATACCTAATGTAATGAAAGAAGCGTTTCTGCTTACAAAATCTAAAGCAGTAGTAGCAATTTTTTTAAAGCCTTCGCCATCTAAAATCATATGATCGCTCGGTGCAACAACTAATGCAGCTTCAGGATCTTTCTGTAATAATTTAAAAGCGATATAAGCAACACAGGGTGCCGTGTTTTTACGGCTTGGTTCTGCAATAATATTTTCTTTAGGAATGGAAGGAAGTTGCTCGGCAACAATTTCTTTATATTCTTCAGAGGTTACAATATAAATATTTTCAACAGGCATGAAGGAAGCATAACGCTCAAACGTCCATTGAATAAGACTTTTGCCTGTGTTTAAAATGTCTAAGAATTGTTTAGGGTAAGCTGTACGGCTTTTTGGCCAAAACCTGCTGCCGATACCGCCGGCCATAATGGCTACATAGTGATGTTGGTTCATTTCTAATAAATTGGTTTATGTTTTTTTCAAATATAGCAAGCTGTTGAATAGTTAGTATCTGTTGGTATTATCATTTTTTAAATTATTCCTTCACGCACTAAATCGTGTATGGTAATGATTCCCAGGTATTGATTGTTTTCTGCTACAATTAACTGACTGATATCATACTTTCTGAAAGCAGTTAAAGCATTAACCGCAAGTTCTGCAGGGTCAATTGTTTTTGGATTGAATGAGCAAATATCTTTTGCAGTAATACTGCTTATGTTATCACTTTTCTCCAACATTCTTCTTAAATCTCCATCTGTAATAATTCCCACAACAGCATTATCATTATCCGCAACAGCAGCAACACCCATACGTTTCTCTGTTATTTCTACAATTACTTCCCGCAAAGTAGCAGATAAAACAACTTTTGGTTTAGGGTTGTGTTTATATAAATCTTCAACACGTAAGTATAGGCGTTTACCTAAATTTCCTCCTGGGTGATACTTGGCAAAATCGTAACCGTTAAAACCATTTAACTCCATTAATGCAATAGCTAAAGCATCGCCCATAACCATTTGAGCTGTAGTGCTGTTAGTGGGTGCAAGGTTGTTGGGGCATGCTTCTTCTTTAACAGTTGTATTTATAATAATAACACTTTCTTTTGCTAAAAAACTTTCTGTATTGCCAACAATACCAATTAATGTATTGTTGAAATTTTTTATAAGTGGAATCAGCATTTTTATTTCCGGGCTTTCGCCACTCTTGCTTACTACCACTACTACATCATCTTTTTGAATCATTCCCAAATCTCCGTGAATAGCATCGGCAGCATGCATAAACAAAGCAGGCGTTCCTGTTGAGTTTAAAGTGGCTACAATTTTTTGAGCTACTATGGCACTTTTACCGATACCACTTATTACAACTCTGCCTTTTGAGTGGTGAATGGTTTGAACAGCTTTTTCAAAATCTGCATTAATAAAATCAAGTAAACCTGCAACAGAATTTGCTTCAGATTGAATGGCTTTTTTAGCAGATGAAATAATGGATGAATTCATAAGAAAAGCAAAAATAAACTTTAACAACCAACCCTTGTATGCAAACATTAGCTTTATTAACTTCGCCGTCCTTTAAAAAAACGGCAACGTTTTTAATACACTGCCAAAGAATCTTCCGCAGGCAACTGATAATCTTTTAAAAAATATCTTTTGTTTCGGAAAAAAGGAGTAACTTATTCGTCCGTTTCACCCATCTGTTATAAAAACAGAAAAGTTAATTTGAATGTAATGGCTACAAGCACAAAGAAGGCAACACCTAAAAAAACCGCATCTAAAACTGCTTCCAGAAAAGCTCCGGTAGTAGATGGTTCTTTGCCAAAGAAAATTGATAACTCAAAGTTTGATATTTATAAAGGCGTTCAGCAGCATTTCGGCTTTAAAGAATTTAAGGGCCGGCAGGAAGAAGCTATAAACAGCTTAATGAGCGGCAACGATACATTTGTTATTATGCCAACCGGTGGTGGTAAAAGTCTTTGCTACCAATTGCCCGCTATGATGATGGAAGGCTGTGCTATTATTGTTTCTCCCTTAATAGCATTAATGAAAAATCAGGTTGATTTGGTTAGAGGTTACAGCGAGCAGGATGATGTGGCACACTTCTTAAACTCTTCACTTAATAAAACCCAGATAAAAGAAGTAAAAGATGATTTATTAACAGGTAAAACAAAACTATTATATGTTGCACCCGAAACTTTAACTAAAGAAGAAAATCTGGAATTCTTCAGCGGATTAACCATTTCATTTTTTGCAGTTGATGAAGCACACTGTATTAGTGAGTGGGGGCATGATTTCAGGCCTGAGTACAGAAGGCTTAGGGAAATGATGAATGTTATAAATCCGGATATTCCTGTTGTAGCTCTTACAGCAACGGCCACTCCTAAAGTACAGAGTGATATCATTAAAAACTTAGGATTACGCAACCCTAATATTTTCATTTCTTCTTTTAACCGTTCTAACCTTTATTATGAAATTCAGCCTAAACTAAAGAAAGAACAAACTATAAAAAGCATTACTAAATTCATTTCGCAGAATAAAGGCAAAAGCGGAATTATTTATACGCTTAACAGAAAAACAACAGAAGAATTAGCAGAAGTTTTAGTTGCCAATAATATTAAAGCGGTTGCTTATCATGCAGGGCTCGACCAAAAATTAAGAGCAGACAGGCAAGACCAGTTTTTGAATGAAGATGTACAGGTTATTGTTGCCACCATTGCATTCGGAATGGGTATTGATAAACCTGATATCCGTTTTGTTATTCACTATAACATTCCTAAATCAATTGAAAATTATTATCAGGAAACGGGCCGTGCTGGTCGCGATGGCTTAGAAGGTAACTGTATTCTTTACTATTCTTACAAAGATGTTCACAAGTTGGAACATTTAATGCGGGATAAGCCTTTAAGTGAACGTGAAGTTGGTGCACAGTTAATTGATGAAACCGTTGCATTTGCAGAAAGCGGTGTTTGCAGAAGAAAAATATTGATGCATTATTTTGGTGAAGAATGGAACGTACCTAACTGTAAAAACTGCGATAACTGCAGGCATCCTAAAGAAAGAGTAGAAGCAAAAGACAATGCAGTTAAAGTAATGAAAGTTATTAAAGCATTAGATGAACGCTTCCCTGCTGAGTATGTGGTTAATGTAGTTATCGGAAGGCTAACTCCGCAGATAACTATGTTCCGTCATGAAAAATTAGCAGTGTTTGGTATAGGAAAAGATAATGAGCAAAACCATTACTGGAACAGCCTTATAAGGCAATTAATGCTGGAGAATTTAATAAGAAAAGATATTGAAGAATATGGTTTATTAAAACTTACAGATAAAGGCGAGCAATTTTTTAAAAAGCCAACATCGTTTAAAATTGTTATTAACGAACAATATGAAAGTTCTGATGACGATGATGACGATGAAACAGAAACAGGCAGCCAAACCGGTGCAGCAGCAGATGAAAAATTATTTGAAATGCTGAAAGAACTACGCCAAAAAGAAGCCAAGAAAAAAAGTTTACCGCCATTTGTAATTTTCTTAGAAAACTCTTTGCAGGATATGGCTACATTATATCCTACAACATTAGAGGAATTGGAAAAATGTCAGGGTGTAAGTAAAGGAAAAGCATTAAAATACGGAAGACCTTTTGTTGATTTAATTGCCGAGTATGTTGAAGAAAATGAAATAGAAAAGCCCGAAGATTTTGTAATGAAAACTGTGGCTAATAAAAGCAGCAATAAGATTTACATTATTCAAAACGTTGATAAGAAAATTCCGTTACAGGATATAGCAAAGAATAAAGGGCTACAATTGAATGAATTGCTGGAAGAAATGGAAACCATTGCAGCAAGCGGCACTAAATTAAATTTAGATTATGCCATTGAAGAATGGTTAGACGAATATGATCAGGAAGAAATTATAGATTATTTTAAAGGCTGCGAAACATCATCTTTAGAAGTAGCACAAAAAGAATTGAGTGATAATAATTATACTTGGGAGCAATTAAAAATTATGCGAATAAAGTTTTTGAGTGTTTACGGAAATTAAATCTTATTAACCGCTGCATTAATGCAGCGGTCTTTTTTTAACCATACCGCCTTTGGTATCTTTAATACTGCTCATTACCACAAACGCATGCGGGTCTATCTTTTCAATTTCAACTTTTAGTTTACTTATTTCTAAACGGGTAACTACAATAAAAATAATATCGCTGTTGGTTACATGCCCGTGTTTGCCATAGCCACGCTTGCCGCTGTAAACGGTAACACCTCTTCCCATTTGATTTACAATCATATCAATTACTTCTTCAAAGTGTGTAGAGATGATTGTAACTCCTGTATACTCTTCAATACCTTCAATAATAAAATCTAATGTTTTAGAAGCAGATAAATAAGTTATCATAGCATATAAAGCCGTTTCAATTGATAATAAATAAGCAGCAGCAGAAAAAATAAGTACATTAATAATAATAATGATGTCGCCAATAGTACCGCCCAATTTTCTGCTTATATAAATGGCTAAAACTTCTGTTCCGTCTAATACTGCTCCGCCTCTTACAGATAAACCGATACCTGCACCCAGAAAAAATCCGCCGAAAAGAGATACTAATAATTTATCATGTGTTACTTCAGGAAAATGAAATAGAACCGTACACAGTGCCAAACCGGTAATAGCACAGGCCGTTTTAATAGCAAATTGCTTCCCGACAGTCTTCAATCCCAACCATACAAACGGAATATTTATCAATACCAATAAAACAGCTAAAGGCAATTTGGTAATTTCTGAAACCATTAATGATACACCGGTAGCACCGCCATCTATAAAATTATTCGGTAATAAAAAAGATTCCAAACCAAATGCAGCAGAACCAATACCAAGGCATATCAAAATAACATCTCTAATGAATGTTCTTACAGCAATTTTATATTGCCTGAAACCTTTGGCCTTAATATACGCCGAGTGGTGTGAGTGCTTTTCTGAAGACTTTTTTACTAAACTCATACTGCGGAAAGATACATTATTAATATGGCTTTATTTTATTGCATGAATAACATAGTTTCGCAAGCAAACTAAAAAACTTATGAGTTTAATTGTTGTGGGTTCAATGGCTTTTGATGCAATTGAAACACCTTTTGGTAAAAGTGATAGAATTGTTGGCGGTGCTGCAACTTATATTGCCTGGTGTGCAAGCAACTTTACAGATGTAAAACAAATTTCTGTTGTTGGTGGAGATTTTCCGCAGGAAGAATTAGATGCCCTTACTGCACGTAATGTAAGTTTAGAAGGTGTGCAGATAAAAAAAGATGAAAAATCTTTTTTCTGGAGTGGTCGTTATCACAACGATATGAACAGCCGCGATACATTGGTTACAGAATTAAATGTATTAGGAACATTTGAACCTGTTGTACCCGAAAGCTACCAAGGCAGTGAATTTTTAATGTTGGGAAATTTAGCTCCTGCTGTGCAGTTAAGTGTTATTAAGCAATTAAAGCAACGCCCTAAATTAATTGCAATGGATACCATGAACTTCTGGATGGATATTGCAATGGATGATTTGAAAGCTGTTTTAAAAGAAGTAGATGTTTTATTGGTGAATGATGCTGAAGCAAGACAATTGAGCGGTGAATATTCTTTGGTAAAAGCTGCCAAAGTTATCAGAGCAATGGGTCCTGAATATTTAATTATTAAAAAAGGGGAACACGGAGCTTTATTGTTTCATGAGAAGAATGTGTTTTTTGCCCCTGCATTGCCGTTAGAAGATGTGTTTGACCCAACCGGTGCCGGCGATACTTTTGCAGCAGGCTTTATTGCACATATTGCCAAAACAAAAGATGTAAGTTTTGAAAACATGAAAACGGCTATTATTGTTGGCAGTGCAATGGCAAGCTATTGTGTAGAAAAATTCGGTACAGAACGTTTAAGAGAAATAACAAAAGAAGATATTACTGCAAGGTTGAACGAGTTTGTGCAACTAAGTAGCTTTGATATAAGCTTGGTGTAGATTATATTTATCAATATCAGCGAAATAAAAAGGAATGAAAATCTTCATTCCTTTTTTCATATTATATTAATCAATAAAATCTTTCAAATCAAGCCTCAGACAACTTCTTTCACTACATCTCTTATTACTTTTGGTTTGCCTAAAGTATAATAATGCAACACAGGCACACCGAATTTTTTTAACTCTTTACTTTGCTCTATCAACCATTTGGTGCCAACCGCTTCTACTTCTGTATCGGTTTTACATTTCATTACTTCGTTAGATAATGCTGTAGGTATATCTACATGAAAAATTCTTGGTAAAATAGTCAGTTGCTTTTTGCTGGTAAGTGGTTTCAGGCCCGGAATAATAGGAACATTAATTCCCATATCTCTGCAACTTTTTACAAACTCAAAAAAATTTTCATTATCAAAAAACATCTGTGTCATTATATAATCTGCCCCTGCTTCCACTTTATCTTTTAATCTTTGTAAATCAATTTCTAAGTTGGGTGCTTCAAAGTGTTTTTCAGGATAGCCGGCCGTACCAATACAAAAATTTGTTTTCCCTCCGTTTTGTATGTCTTCATCTAAATACAAACCATGATTTAAGTTAACCACCTGCTTTTGCAAATCAATAGCATAAGCATGTCCGCCTTTTGACGGAACAAAACTCGGTTCATTTTTCTCAGCATCACCACGCAATACCAATACATTATCAATGCCTAAAAAATTCAAATCAATCAATGCATCTTCACATTCACGTTTAGTAAAGCCACCGCAGATAAAATGAGGAACTGTATCAACCTGATAATGATTCATTAAAGCAGCACAAATACCAACAGTACCGGGGCGTTTGCGAACTTCTACTTTATCAAAAGTGCCGTCGGCTTTTTTCTTAAACATACTTTCGCTGCGGTGATAAGTTACATTAATCCAGCTTGGTTTAAACTCCATCAACGGGTCAAGATGTTCATAAATAGAATTAATGCTTTTACCTTTTAAAGGTGGTAAAATTTCAAAAGAAACTAAAGTGTTTTTAGCCTGTGCAATATGTTCGGTTACTTTCATTTCAAACAAATAAAATTGCTGCAATATACAAGACTTAACAGTTAGAATAAAGAAGATAGAAGATTAGTTGTAATGCTATAATTTTTGTTAAGCATACTACTTACTAATTCAACAAAGGGTTTAAACTTTACTTTTGTACAAATCAGTTGAATGAGTTTAACTATACATACAGATAATCTTGTAAAAATTTACAAAAGCAGAACGGTTGTAAACAAGGTAAGTGTTTCTGTAAAGCAAGGTGAAATTGTTGGTTTATTGGGCCCTAACGGTGCAGGTAAAACAACAACATTTTATATGGTGGTTGGTTTAATTAAACCCGATGAGGGAACAGTTTTTTTAAATGAAGAAGATATAACCAAACTACCCATGTATAAGAGAGCTCAAATGGGTATTGGTTATTTACCGCAGGAAGCAAGTGTATTCAGAAAGTTAAGTGTGGAAGATAATATTATGGCTGTGTTGGAAATGACTAAACTGAATAAACAAGAACGATTAGAAAAATTAGAAACTTTATTAGATGAATTTAACCTGCATCATGTAAGAAAAAATAATGGCGATAGTTTAAGTGGTGGTGAAAGAAGAAGAACTGAAATAGCCAGAGCCTTGGCTGTTGACCCGAAATTTATTTTATTAGATGAACCCTTTGCCGGTGTTGACCCGATTGCTGTGGAAGACATTCAAACTGTTGTTGCCAAGTTGAAGTATAAAAATATCGGCATTTTAATTACAGACCATAATGTAAACGAAACACTCTCTATTTGCGACAGGGCATATTTATTAATTGAAGGAAAAATATTTAAACATGGCACAGCCGAAGAATTGGCAGCTAATGAACAGGTAAAACGTTTATACTTAGGAACCAACTTTGAACTAAAACGCAAAGACTGGATTATTGAGTTAGGAATGAAGAATAAAAAAACACCAAGTTTATCAAGTATTATTCGTTCTTTAGAAAGTTTAGAAGAACATTCGGACAAAATTTTAAAAGCTAACTTAGGTTCTCTTCTTTCGAGAAAATCACTATCAACAAAACTGGAGGATTTAAAGGTTGATGATTTTGTTTCCCTTTATAATTCTACAAAATTATTTCTAGTTAAATGGAGTAATGAAAGAAGCGAGTCTGATTTAAAGACATTAATAAACCAACTTCCTTCGTTAAATGAATCTGATTTTGAGCAAGCCTCATTTTTACTGCATGGCTCACACATTGAAAGTTATGGTTTAGATTTAGATGTAGCTGGTATAATAAATTATTTCAACTATGAAAGAACTGATGGAAAACTTCAGCTTTTAAAATCTCATCTTGGTTTAATTAAACTTCGAATTAATGCATTAAATAACAGCAATTAAATTTTAATATTTCCTCCTTTCAGTTTCATTGTGTATTTTGCCTGTAGCTCCCATGAAACTGTTGAGCCCCACTATATCAAGATTAGCCAGATTGCGTCATTGGAAAATAGAACAATGGACGCAGCATGCTGTTGCTACTCAACGCGAAGTTTTACAGGATTTGGTTACACACGGCCAATACACAGAATTCGGCAGAAAACATGCATTGGCAGGTATTTCAAAAATTCAGGATTTTAAAAATGCTATTCCCATTCAGGAATATGAACAGATAAAGCCTTATGTAGAAAGGTTAATGAATGGCGAAGAAAATTTATTATGGAACACACCTGTTAGTTGGTTTGCCAAAAGCAGCGGCACCACCAACGATAAAAGCAAATTCATTCCCATAACAAAAGAAAGCTTAGAAGACTGTCATTACAAAGCGTCAAAAGACGTGTTGACGATGTATTACAATTACAATCCCGATAGCGATTTGCTTACAGGCAAAGGCTTGGTTATTGGCGGCAGTCATCAAATGTGCCCTGTAAATGAAGAAGCACAGTACGGAGATTTAAGTGCAGTGCTTTTACAGAATACGCCTGTTTGGGCGAACTGGATTCGCACACCCGAACTATCCATTGCTTTATTAGATGAATGGGAAAATAAAATTGAGCAATTGGCTTTATCAACCATTTATGAAAATGTAACTTCTATTTCCGGCGTCCCTACATGGACGTTGGTCTTAATAAAACGTATTTTAGAAATTACTCAAAAGCAAACACTTATTGAAGTGTGGCCAAACCTTGAAATGTATTTGCATGGCGGTGTTTCCTTTAAACCATATAAAGAACAATTTGAAAAATTAATTGGTGCCGAAATTAATTACTTAGAAATGTATAATGCCAGCGAAGGATTTTTTGCAGCACAGGATAACCCCGATACAGATGGCATGCTGCTTTTTTTAGATCATGGTATTTTTTATGAGTTTATGCCGGTTGAGGAGTATGGAAAAGAAAATCCGCGAACAATCGGATTGAATAAAGTGGAGTTGAATAAACATTATGCTCCAGTAATTTCAACAAATGGCGGTTTGTGGAGATATATTGTGGGTGATACAATTGAGTTTACTTGTTTACAACCTTTCAGAATAAAAGTAACAGGGCGATTAAAACATTTTATTAATGCTTTTGGTGAAGAGTTGATGATTGCCAATGCAGATAAAGCCATTGCTGCAGCAAGTGAAAAAACAAACAGTATTGTTAACGATTATACTGCTGCACCTGTTTATTTTTCTGATAACAATAACGGTGCTCATGAGTGGCTGATTGAGTTTGAAAAAGAACCTGCAAATATTCAGGAGTTTGCATACGAATTAGATTGTGCCTTAAAAAACATAAACAGCGATTATGAAGCCAAACGGCATAAAGACATTGCACTAAGAATGCCTGTAATACATAACCTTCCTAAAAATTCTTTTACAGAATGGCTTCGCAGCAAAGGAAAGCTGGGCGGGCAACACAAAGTACCACGCCTTAGTAACGAAAGAAAATTTGTTGAGGAAATACTCTCAATTATAACACCTTACTAATATTTCTGTTGCTTACAAAATAGCTTACTGCAAGTAAGCTTACAAAAGATGATGTGTAGAACAAGTACAGGTACGGCACATCAATAAAATTGTAAAAAATAACCAACGATATTTTTAATGTTGCCAACGATATATTATTAATGTGCTTCCCTTTTTGTTTCAACCAAAAACAAACCATAGCAAAAATAAAGGGGATAATAAAAGTTAGTGCTATTAATAGTTGATGTTGTAAGGTTATATGTTCTTCACCAAAAAATTTTGCTAAGCCCAAACCATTGGTAAATACATGCGGTGCATCATGCCAAACCCTTGCTGCAAAAGAAATATACTCGTTGGGTAAGGCTAATAATTTTCCTAACACATTCCACCCGAAAGGAATAATCAGCAAAAACAATAAACAAACTATTCCGGTAACAGCCAGCTTAGAAAACTGTTTGTAATTTTTTTGCAGTAGCATTATTAAAATAAATGGCGGTAAGAAACCAATTAAAGCATACCGGCTTAAAACACATAAAGAAATACTAATACCTGTTAACCATATATTTTTATTAAGCAGAGCAATGGTTAATAAAGTGTAATAAAAAATTATAATGCCTTCTTCTGTATACGGTATCAACCCGCTTGCATCTTCCTGTGTCAATAACCACCACAATAATGTAAAAGCACTTAATAATACAAAGCCGCCTTTTTTATTTTCGGGTTTAAATAAAAAAATAAAAAAACTGAAAACAACAACTAAACAAACGGCTGTAAGCCAACGCAGGTCTATGTTTAACAAGGTTGGTATTCCAAACGGCATCCACATAGCCGGTAAGTAAACAGGTTGAATGCCTTTCCATATTTCAGGAATGGTATCGTATACATATAGCCTTTGCCCGTTTATTAAACGTCGGTTCATTATTTTTATAATAGGCAGCATGTCTGCATCATGATAATCCATTGGTGCATCACTCATCCACTTTCTGCAGAAGTAAACAATAACAACGGTTGTAATTAATAAAGCAATTACTCTGTAAACAAAACCAATACCGTTAATTTTTTTTATGTTGAAGGAAAGCTGTGCTTCATTCAAACCAATCATTACAAAAGCAATAAATAACCCGCTAAAAAAATAAAGCAACGATGTTATTGCAGCAATTTGAGGAACTGATAGTGCATAAGTAACGCAGATAGTTTCTATAGCAAACAAGAAAATTAATAAATAAATCTTTTTCCCGGCTATCATTTGTTTTCTGAATTTATTTAATTTAATTAGCAAAAAAATCGTCAATGCAAACATCTGAGGAAAAAGCCATTCACAAAGAATTTGAATTGGAAAGAATTATTCTTTTCAGCGATGCTGTTTTTGCAATAGCCATTACGCTCTTAATTATTGAAATTAAATTTCCCGAAAATGCTGATTTAAAAAATTTACATGGAGCTGCCTTGCTTATAACATTTAAACCTGTTATTATTCAATTCAGTACGTTTATCATAAGCTTTTTAATAATTGGTATGTATTGGTTCAGGCATTTGCAGCTTTGTAAATATCTTAAGTCTTACAACAATAAGGTAATTTTTCATAATCTGCTTTTTCTTTTTTTTATAGTTACATTTCCATTCGTTGTATCGGGTATTAGCCATTTTGGCCCAAGGTTTCATTTGCCCATGCATTTATATATGATAAACCTTTTTTGCTTAGCTACCGCCCATTACTTATTTGCTGATTATATTTTGTATAAAAATCCACAATTATCTACACACGGTAATGCAGAAGAAAAAAAATATTTAACCATTCAAAGTAAGTTTTTAGCAATAATGATTGGTTGTTCCTTAGTTGTTGTACTAACCGTATTTTTTATGTTTGACGTTGAGAGCCCTTATGTAATTGCAAGTTATCAGGTAATAACAGTTTTTGCTTTAATAATGAGCTGGCGTATAAAAAAGTATAAGCCCAAAAAAAAGAAGAATGTTATTATTGCACAATAAACAAATAAGTATGCTTTTAAAAAATAAAGTTTCTATAGTTACCGGTGCAGCTCGCGGTATTGGTGCAGCCATAGCATTAAAGTTAGCTGAACAAGGTAGCAACATTGCTTTTACATATGTAAGCGATATCAGTGCAGAAAAAGCAAATGCACTTGAACAACAGTTAACTGCATTGGGTATAAAAGCCAAAGCATACAAAAGCAATGCAGGAGATTTTGCACAATGCGAAACTTTTGTAAATGATGTGTTGAAAGAGTTCGGTGCAATTGATGTATGCGTTAACAATGCAGGTATAAGTAAAGACAATCTATTGCTTCGCTTAACCGAACAACAGTGGGATGAAGTAATGGATATAAACCTGAAAAGTATTTTTAATATGACTAAGCAGGTTATTCGCCCCATGATGAAAGCTAAAGCAGGAAGCATTATTAACATGAGTTCTATTATCGGTGTTCGCGGTAATGCAGGGCAAAGCAGCTATGCAGCAAGTAAAGCAGGTATTATTGGTTTTACAAAAAGTGTAGCATTAGAATTAGGCAGCAGAAATATTCGCTGTAATGCAATTGCTCCTGGCTTTGTTGAAACAGATATGACTCATTATTTAAAAGAAGGAGCTGCAGCTGATGAGTTTTTAAAGAAAATCCCTTTAGGCCGTTTTGGTAAAGCTGAAGAAATTGCTGATACCACATTATTCCTGGCAAGCGATTTAAGCAGTTATGTTACCGGTCAGGTATTAAGTGTATGTGGTGGTTTAAATATCTGATTTATTTTACTTAACAGAAATCAATACAGCTGCTTGTTTTAAGCGGCTGTATTGATTTATAGCTATAGGTTATTACTTATTACTAATGGTGGTTAAAAAAAATTGTACGCATTAAAACACTTGTTCTTTGCGTAAAATTTACCACTATGTTAGCAGACGCATTTACAAGAGAAGTTTCAAAAAAAGTTATTACTCCTAAACCGCATCCTATAACAGTTGCGTATGGAGATGGTATTGGTCCTGAAATTATGAAAGCTACTTTAAAAATTATTAAAGCAGCAGGAGCCAATATTCAGGAAGAAATTATTGAGATTGGCGAAAAAGTGTATTTAAGCGGAAACACTGCAGGCATTGAATCATCTGCATGGGAAAGCCTTCGCAGAACAAAAGTGTTTCTTAAAGCTCCTATTACAACTCCGCAAGGCGGCGGCTTTAAAAGTCTTAATGTTACTACCAGAAAAATTTTAGGCTTATATGCCAACATTCGCCCTTGTATTTCTTACCACCCTTATGTAAAAACAAAACATCCGGTAATGGATGTAGTTATTATTCGTGAAAACGAAGAAGACTTGTACGCAGGTGTAGAACATCAGCAAACAGATGAAGTAATACAATGCCTTAAATTAATTTCTAAACCGGGTTCTGAAAAAATTATACGCTATGCTTTTGAATATGCAAAAGCTTACGGCAGAAAAAAAGTAACCTGCTTTACAAAAGATAATATTATGAAAATGACCGATGGGTTATTTCATAAAATATTTGATGAAGTAGGAGCAGAGTATCCTGAAATAGAAAAAGAACACTGGATTGTAGATATCGGTGCTGCTAAATTGGCCGATACACCTGAAGCATTTGATGTAATTGTAATGCCTAATTTGTACGGAGATATTTTAAGTGATGTGGCAGCACAAATTACCGGTAGTGTAGGTTTGGCAGGCAGTGCTAATATTGGCGATGGCTTCGCAATGTTTGAAGCAATACATGGGTCTGCACCAAGAATTGCTGATATGAATAAAGCAAATCCATCCGGCTTGTTGCTGGCAGCAGTACAAATGTTAGTACATATTAATCAAAAAGATGTTGCAGAAAAAGTACAGAATGCATGGCTTAAAACAATTGAAGATGGTGTACATACCTACGATATTTTTAAAGAAGATGTTTCTAAACAAAGAGTAGGAACAGATGCTTTTGCAGATGCAGTAATAGAGAGATTAGGACAAAAACCCGCAACACTTAAACCCGTTAATTATGCTGATTCTTCTGCCACAATAAAAGTTCAGTTAAAAGAAAGAAAACCTGTAACCCGCCAATTGGTTGGTATAGATGTTTTCTTAAATTATAATAACAGAAATGCAAATGAATTAGGAGCTGAATTAGAGAAAATTCAGGTAGGTAATATTAAATTAAATATGATAAGTAACCGTGGTGCAAAAGTGTATCCTAACGGTTTTCCTGAAACATTCTGTACAGACCACTGGCGTTGCAGATTTGTATGTGCAGAAATGAGAGATTGCACTTATCAGACTATGCTGCATTTACAACAACAAATAACACAGGCAGGTTTTGAGATTATTAAAACCGAAAACCTGTATTTAATTGATGGTATTCCGGGCTACAGTGCAGGACAAGGTCAGTAATCATAATAATAAAAACATTTTATCCGCAATTGAATGGTTCAAAGGCAGAACACTTTGCATAGCAACCATGCATGCAAAAGAACAAGTGTTGGCCCCTTTACTGGAGAAGCATTTGGGGGTTAAAGTTTGTGTTCCGTATCAACTGAATACAGATGTATTCGGAACATTTAGTGGTAAAACAAAACGGGTGGTTTCTCCTCTGGAAGCCGCCCTTTTAAAAATTGAAGCAGCCCAAAAAATCACCGATGCAGATTTGTTTGTAGCCAGTGAAGGTTCTTTCGGTCCGCATCCGCAAATACCTTTTGTGCCCGCAGATGATGAAATACTTGTTTTTAAAGATTATGCTAACAAGCTGGAGGTTAAAGCTCGGGAACTAAGCTTTGAGACCAACTTTAATGCAGCTTTTTGTAAAGACATAACTGAAGTAAAAGCTTTTGCAGAAAAGGCTCAGTTTCCCGCTCATGCATTAGTAATTAAAAAAACAAAAGAAGAACCGGATGAAATGTTTTCAGGTATTACTGATTGGGATACACTAAATTATCTTGCAATAGATATGCTTCAAAAAAACCAATCGGTTTACCTTGAAACAGATATGCGGGCTATGTTTAACCCTACAAGAATGAGAGTAATTGAAAAGGCCTGCGAAAACTTGATACAGAAGCTTTTTTCATGTTGCCCTTTTTGTAAAACACCCGGTTTTGATGTAACACAAATTATTTCGGGATTATTATGCAGTTGGTGTAGACGCCCAACCAATAGCACAGCAGCACATATTTATACTTGCAGTAACTGTTTTTATAAACTCGAAAAAAAATTTCCGTATAACAAAACAGAAGAAGACCCTATGTATTGCGATTTTTGCAACCCATAAATAAACAATGTATACAACAGTTACAGGAAATTCTGTTCAGGAGGCCAAGCAATGGCTTTGCAAAAATGAATTAGTGGCTATACCCACAGAAACTGTATATGGTTTAGCAGCTAATGCATTTAATGCTGAGGCAGTACAAAAAATATTCAGTGTTAAGCAAAGGCCATTATCAAACCCTTTAATTCTTCATGTAGCCAATAAAGATACTTTGCAGGCATTGGTTACCCATCTTCCTGATACTGCTGTTGAATTGCTAAAAGCATTTTCGCCCGGGCCTTTAACCCTATTGCTTAATAAAAACGCAAAAGTGCCCTCAGTTGTTAATGCGGGTTTAGATAAAGTTGCTGTAAGAATACCTAATCATCAGCTTACCTTAAACCTGTTAGAAAACTTATCATTCCCATTGGCAGCACCCAGTGCAAACCCTTTTGGTTATATCAGCCCAACATCGGCGGAGCATGTTTATTTTCAACTCAATACAAAAATTCCTTATATATTAGATGGAGGTTTTTGCAGCAATGGAGTAGAATCTACAGTAGTAGGCTTTAATAATGATACACCGGTTATTTATCGTTTAGGTATGATTACTAAAGAAGATATAGAATCTGTTTGCGGTGTTTGTGAAATAAATAAGAATCATGTTGTTACAGAAAGTCCGGGCATGTTGCCTTATCACTACTCACCGCATACGCCATTAATTATTACTGATAATATTCAGGAAGCGTTACAAAACTATCCTTTGCAAAACACAGGTATTATTACTGTAAGCAGTTTAATAAATAATGTTCCTGTAAGTAACCAACGTTGTTTAAGCCTTTCAGGAAATATTAATGAAGCTGCGAGAAATTTATACAGATATTTAATTGAGTTAGACAGATTACAGTTATCTGTAATTATTGCAGAACGCCTGCCTGATAAAGGTTTGGGAACAACTTTAAATGAAAGGCTTGAAAAAGCAGCAGCTAAAAATATTTTAAAATAAACTGATATTATAACATGCCCGGCACTATTATTAAACAGTTCAGAGAGTTTAAAAATTATTCTCAGGAATATGTTGCCAAGCAAATGGGTATTTCGCAAAATGCATATAGTAAAATTGAAAACAACATTACACAGCTTACCGTAAACCATGTAAAGCAACTGTCTAAAATTTTAGATATTCCTGTTGTTGATTTATTGAAAGATGATTTTGAAATACGTAAGCCCCATCATTTAGATACAGAAGCTAACAGACATACTATTTTGGTTATGCTGAATGATTTACAACATAGCATAAAACTGAAAGATGCTGATAAGCATGGGCTTTACCCTGTTTTAGCGGCTCTTATTCAAGCAGCAAAAGATATAAGCATGGAAATAGAGTAAAGTTTTTGTTAAACTGTTTTATAATCTACTTTATTTTTATCTGCCAAGTATATTTGCCCGAATGCTTAAAAAAGTTATTACCATATTTCTTTTGTTTACACTATCAATACAAATTTTACCTGTACAGCAATTGGGTAAAGCATTATTTAGTAATTCTTTTAATGAAGAACTTCCGCATGCAAATAATATCAACGATTTGGAAAAAGATTGCTGTAAAAAATTAAACAGTGAGTTTATAAACTGGCATCAGAGTTTTTCACAACAAATAGTCATAATTAAAACGCTTCAATATATTCATATCAGCGAAGCCGTTCCGCATAATCATTCCACTGAAATATTAGTGCCTCCTCCAAATTGTTAGCAAATTCTTCCGCTAACTATTTTATTCAACCCAAACCATAATGCTGTAATGCTGTTTTATGCATTACTAAATGGGCATTAATAAAAAAGTTAGAAGAGATAGCCGGCGGAGCTTACTTGTTGATTGACATTTCTGTAGCAGATTTTATTGACAAAGACATAATTGAAGCAATAAATAACTTCCTTTGCTATAAATATTTAAAGCAAATTGAGGTAGAAATTAAATTAAGTACCAATAAACCGATGCACGCATTATTCAATATTTAATACATTAAACTTATGCATTCATATCAAAAACTATTGTTACAAAATAAGGCTTGGGCTTCTGAAAAATTACATGAAGACCCTGATTTTTTTAACAGGCTTGTAGATATACAAACCCCTGAATTTTTATGGGTGGGTTGTAGTGATAGCCGTGTACCTGCCGACCAGATTACCGGCACACAACCCGGAGAAATTTTTGTTCATAGAAACGTTGCCAATTTAGTACTGCATACAGATTTAAACCTGTTGAGTGTGTTGCAATATGCTGTTGAAGTATTAAAGGTTAAACACATTATTGTTTGCGGTCATTATAACTGCGGTGGTATTAAAGCTGCTTTAACCAATCACTCATTCGGAATAATAAATAAGTGGTTAAGAAACATTAAAGATGTTTACCGCATTCATAAAGAAGAGTTTGAAAATCTTGAGTCTGAAGAAGAAATAGTAAATAAACTAACAGAATTAAATGTAAAAGAGCAGGTACTTAATCTGGCAAAAACCTCTATTGTACAAAAAGCATGGAAGCATGAACAAAGGCCGCATTTACATGGTTGGGTTTACGATTTACACGATGGTATTATTAACCCTGTTATAGAAATGCCGGCAGGCACACATATAGACCCGCTTTACGAGTTTGATAATTTATAATTTCTATTAAATAATTGCTATGGCTGCAAATAATACTGTTTCATTATTATCGGCAGCAAAAAAATTATTAGAGATATTAAAGTTTGACAGAAAAGATATCTCTGCTATTTATTTTTTTGCCTTGCTAGGTGGTCTTATTTCTTTATCGCTTCCTTTAGGTATTCAATACATTATAAGTTTTGTACAGGCTAACCAAATATCAGCCTCAATTATTGTATTAATAACGCTTGTATTAATTGGTGTTTTTTTAAACGGATTTATACAGGTAAGATTAATGCAGGTTATTGAAAAGATTGAACAAAAACTGTTTGTAAGATACTCTTTAGAATTTGCTGACAGATTACCCAAATTAGACATTGAAAAATTAGATGGTTATTATTTACCTGAATTGACCAACAGGTATTTTGATTCTGTTTCATTAATAAAAGGAATAGAAAAATTATTGTTAGATATACCTGCTGCTGTTATTCAAATTGCATTTGGCTTAATACTGCTGGCTTTGTATCATCCCGTATTTATTGCATTTGGTGCTTTGTTGTTGATAGTATTGGTTATTATAATAAGGGCAACATCGCCTAAAGGTTTTGCTACCAGTTTAAAAGCAAGCGATTATAAATACAGTATAGCTGCATGGTTACAGGAAATTGCAACCAGCATAAAAACATTTAAGTATGCAAAAACAACATCGCTGCACATTAAAAAAGCAGATGAGGCAGTATCCGGCTACTTAACTTCAAGAACAAGCCATTTTAAAATTTTACTGGCACAATACTGGAGTTTTATTTCATTCAAAATAATTATTACAGCAGCCATGTTAATTGTTGGTTGTGTGTTATTGGTTAATCAGCAAATTAATATAGGGCAATTTATTGCGGCAGATATTGTTATACTAACCATTATAGGTTCAGTAGAAAAAATGATTGCATCATTAGATAAAGTGTACGATGCTTTAACATCAGTTGAAAAGTTGAGTAAAATAACGCACGCATCTGTTGAAGAAGATGGCGATATACCATTAGCAGCAGTTAATGAAGGTGTATCAATAGAAATGAAAGATGTAAACTTTACTTATGCCAACGGTGTTGCAGGCCTGCGTAACATAAATCTTCAAATTAAAGCAGGTGCATTTGTTTGTGTATATGGTGCATCAGGTTCGGGCAAATCATCTTTCTTAAGAATGCTTACAGGGGCCTTTAAAAATTATACCGGCAATGTTTTTATTGAAGGCTTACCCATCAGCAATTACAGTCTTGGTTCATTGCGTTCTCAAACCGGTATATTATTCGGAAATCAGGATGTGTTTAAAGGAACATTACTGGAAAATATTACCATGGGTAATGAAGCTATTAGTATTGATGAAGTATATGGTATGGCAGAAAGATTGAGTTTGAAAAATTATTTTCAAACATTGAAAGACGGATTAAATACGTTGGTTGACTCTGATGGAAAAAGACTACCTCAAAAAATTAAAAAAGATATTTTATTGATGCGGGCTTTAACAGGCAGGCACAGATTGCTTTTATTAGAAAGTCCTTTTGAACATTTATCAGAGCAGCATATTGAAATGCTGGTTGATTTTTTAAGGAATGATAAAAATGCAACTGTTATTGTTACTACAGAAACCATTCCGGCAGCTGCACATTTCGATATGCTTATTACATTAAATGATGGAACCATACAATCAATTCAGTAAACCATGAAACATCATCATTCATATATAGAATCTGCTATTGAAGAGCAATTACAAAACAGCAAGCTGCAATCGTTCACCAACATATATCAGATACATAAAAAAAGCAGCATTAAAAAATGGACGATAGCTATTTTAATACTGGTGTTGGTTGCATTGTTTTTGCCCTGGACGCAAAACATTAAAGCCAAAGGTTCTGTAACAACATTAAGGCAGGAACAAAGAGCCCAGGAATTGAACAGCATTATTGCGGGTAAAATTGTAAAGTGGTACGTTAAAGAAGGAGATATTGTGAATGCAGGAGATACTATTTTGCAATTAGGTGAAGTAAAGGTTGATTATTTTGACCCTCAACTGTTAAACAGAACTCAACAACAAATACAGGCCAAGCAGCAAAGTATAGAAGGATACAAAGGCAAAGCAACCACTGCCGATACACAGGTTGGTGCATTAGAAAAAGCAAGTGTATTAAAATTAGCATCGTTAGATAATAAAATAAAACAACAGCAGTTAAAAGCAGAAAGTGATAGTATGGATGTTATTGCTGCTAATAACGATTTTACCATTTATAAACGACAGATTGATGCTGCTAAAATTATGTTAGACAGTGGAGCTATTGCATTAACTGAGTTTGAAAAAAGAAAAGCCAACTATCAAACAGCAGCAGCCAAAAAAACAAGTGCAGAAAATAAATTCTTACAAAGCAAACAGGAGTTAATTAATTTAAGAATTGAAAAGAACAGTGTTGTTCAGGATTATACAGATAAGATTTCTAAAGCACAGGGTGATAAATATTCAGCATTATCGCAGGTTGCATCTACAGATGCAGAGGTAAGCAAACTGCAAAGTATTTATGCCAGCTACGATGTAAGAAATAAGCTTTATTATATTACTGCACCGCAAAACGGACAAGTTGCTAAAGCCAAAAAAGCAGGTGTTGGAGAAATGGTGAAAGAAGGAGATATGGTAGTGCAGATTATTCCGCAAAACATTCAGTATGCTGTTGAAATGTATGTAGCACCAATGGATTTGCCTTTGTTATCAAAAGGCCAAACTGTACGCTTTGTGTTTGACGGCTTTCCCGCTATAGTTTTCAGCGGATGGCCGAATGCTACTTACGGAACTTTTGCAGGTAAAGTTGCTGTAATAGAAAACAGTGTTAGCGGTAACGGTATGTTCAGAGTATTGGTAGCAGAAGATACAACTGATAAACATTGGCCTAAACAGTTACGTTTGGGTGGTGGTGCACAAGGCATTGCTTTGCTTAAAAATGTTCCGGTGTATTATGAACTATGGCGAAATATTAATGGCTTTCCACCTGAATATTATACAGCAGAAAAAAATGATAAAGACACAAAAGAAAAGAAGTAAAGAATGAAAAACATATTAATCATACTTTTCATGCTTCCTCTTGCTGTTTTTGGACAAACAGAAAAACAAAAAGTTTTTTCTGCAGATGAATTTATACAACAGGTTAAACAATATCATCCTGTAGCAAAGCAGGCAGCTATACAGGTAGAAAAAGCAAAAGCAGAGTTATTATCAGCCAAAGGAAACTTCGATCCAACACTGCAATACACTGCCGATAGAAAAACTTTCGATGGAACAAATTATTATTTCTACAATAATCCTGAATTAAAAATTCCAACCACATTGCCTGTAGATATTAAAACAGGGTTAGAAGATAATGGCGGAAAATATTTAACCAGTGAAGTAACACCCGGGCAAACAAGTTATGTAGGTGTAGAAGTTAATGTAGGAAAAGGCTTATTAACTGATAAAAGAAGAACTGTTTTAAAACAGGCAAAGCTTTTGCAAAATCAAACAGAGCAGGAAAGATTAAAAGCGGTGAATGATTTGTTGTTTGATGCATATGTTACTTACTGGCAATGGGCTGCTGCCTATCAACAAACACAAATTTTTAATAAGTATGTTACTGTTGCAGCAAACAGGTTGCGTTTGGTTGGCATTGCTTTCAGAAATGGAGATAGAGCTGTAACCGATACTGTAGAAGCTTTTGTACAGGTACAGAATTATAAAATGCAATTATCAGAAGCATTAACAAAACTGAATACAGCATCGCTTGAGCTGTCTAATTTTTTATGGATGGCTAATGACAGTGCTTACATTTTACCCACTTATTTTTTACCTGACACAGTTGCATTTGTTAATACAACAGTTCCGCAACCTGTTGAAGATTTAATCAATCAATCAACTCAAACAAACCCTTCTTTAAAATCTTATGATTACAAGTTGAATGCTTTAGATGCTGAAAAGAAATTAAAGTTTCAAACTTTATTACCAACACTTAATGTAAAAGCCAACTTATTAAACAAGGGTTATAATGTAGTAAAAGGAGTAGATGGTAATTTTTTTGAAAACAATTATAAGTACGGAATAGATTTTAAAATCCCTTTGTTTTTAAGGGAAGGCAGAGGGGAGTATAAAAAAGCTAAATTAAAAATTGAAGAAACCAATTTGGAACTGCAGGCAAAAAAATGGCAGATAGAAAATAAAATAAGAACCTATTATACTGAAGCAAGTTTGTTATTGCAGCAATTGCAGTTGGCACAAACCAATTACAACAGTTACGATTTTTTATTACGTAACGAAGTATTAAAATTTACGAATGGCGAAAGCTCTTTATTTATGATTAACAGCAGAGAATCTAAATTGATAGAAACACAACAAAAAATAATTGATTTGCGTGTTAAATATTTCAAAGCAAAATATGCAGCAGAATGGATTGCCGGTTTGTTGAAGTAAGATAATTAATACCTTATGTTTTTTCTTTTAATGTAATCCCACCAAAGTATGTAAGCAGCAATGGTTCTGTAAGGCTTCCATTTTTCAGCTATTAATACAATTTCTTCTTTGCTTGTATGCTTGGGTAATTGCTTTACGTGTTTAATACTGTTCATTAAAGCAATATCTCCTGTTGGAAAACAATCTGTTCTGTTTAATGCCATCATTAAAAAAACATCAATCGTCCAGTTGCCGATGCCTTTAATTTTTATCAATTCATTTCTTATAGTTGCATCATCCAATTTTTGTAATGATGCAAGATTTATTTTTTGCTGAATGATAGCATTTGCTAATTCTTTTGCATATACAATTTTTTGCCGGCTGAAATAGCAGGCTTTCAATGCTTCATTGGTAAGTGCAATAATTTTTTCAGGAGTAACAACCCCGATTTTTTCTTTCAGTTTTAGTAATGCTGCTTTTGCAGATGCTAAAGAAACCTGTTGTTCTAATATTATATAAATAAGCGTTTCAAAATTGGCTTCTCTGCTGAATAATGGCGGATAGTTATTTTCAGAAATTATTTTACGCAAATCATCATCACGCTTTGCCAATTCATTACATAACCTTTTGAAGTTTTTGTTATTGAAAGTTTTAAAAGACACTATGATTTATACTTGGCTTTGAATTGATTGATGAAGCTTTTACTCTCTTCACTCAAAATTAATTTACCACTTATTGCTGCCCGTTGCAATAACAATTCATTCCAATGTTCTGTGCCTTGCCAGAATGCTTTTTTAATTGCTGCCATGGCTGCACTACTGTAATTACTAAGTGTAGTTGCCAAGTGTAGAATAGCGTTGTCTAATTCTTCAGTACTTGAAAAAACAGCAGCATATAAACCTTTTTGTAAAGCCCATTCTGCACTGCGAAAATTAGCAGCATCAATGGCTAATTCATAAGCAGCGGTATTACCTATTTTTCTTTCAACAGCAGGGCCTACTACAAACGGACCGATACCTACAGCCAGTTCAGACAATTTTATTTGAGCATGGACGATTGCCAATGTATAATCGCAACTGCTGGCTAAGCCTACACCGCCACCTATTGCTTTACCATGTATTCTGCCGATAATAATTTTCGGGCAAACACGCATGGCATTTATCACTTTTGCAAAGCCACTGAAGAATAATAAACCTTGTTCTTCTGTTTCAATGTTGATTAATTCATCGAAAGATGCACCGGCACAAAAAGTCTTATCACCACCACTTTTCAGTATAATTACTTTACAATTATCATCATTAGATGCTTTGGTAATTGCATCTACTAATCGCTGTAAAATAACCGCCGGTAAAGAATTGTGTTGCGGAGTATAAAATTCAACAGTTGCAATTTTATTTTCAACTGTATAGTTTACGTAAGCTTGCTGCATATTAATTTTCTTTTTTCTTTACCATTGTTAAAATGGTAGTAACGCCTGTTATTTCGTTGGTTTCATCAAATATTTCCACTAACCATTTTACAATGCCTTTCGGTATATCGTTTTCATCTTTTAATTCCTGAGCAGTTTTTTCTTTGCAGGTAAAACGAACATACATTGATGCTCCCGGATAAACAGGTTTTGTAAAACGTAATTCATCAATACCGTAGTTTAATAACACCGGATTTTTTTCATAACTGTCAACAAACAAGCCTGCAGCAGCACTCATAATAAAATAGCCGTGTGCTACCTGATGTGTAAACATGGTTCCTTCAAAATCCGTTTGTTTTAAATGAGCATAAAAATGGTCGCCGCTTAAATCAGCAAATTTTTCAATATCTTCTGCAGTAATTATTCTTTTATCAGTAATGATTTGCTCGCCAATCTGTAATTCTTCAAAGTATTTTTTGAATGGATGTTTATCAGTTTGAATACCTTTTGCATTGGGTTGATACACATTGCTTACAGCAGTAAGCATTGTTGGCGAACCCTGAATAGCTACCCGTTGCATATAATGTTTTACACCACGCATACCGCCCATTTCTTCACCACCGCCTGCTCTGCCCGGCCCGCCATGAACTAACAAAGGCAATGGACTACCATGGCCTGTACTTTCTTTAGCACATTCATTATTTAAAATTAAAATTCTGCCATGATAAGCACCTGCACCCAATACGTATTGCTTAGCAATTTTACTATCGGCGGTTACAATACTGCTAACCAATGAGCCTTTACCTTTTTTTGAAAGTTCAATGGCATCATCAATATTTTTATAAGGCATTAAAGTGCTAACCGGACCGAACGCTTCTACCTCATGTGGTTCGTTGGAATTAAAAGGATTTTCATTTAATAATAATAACGGTGAGATGAATGCACCTTTATTAATATCTGCATCAATTAACTCCACACTATCTAAACTGCCGTAAATAATTTGCGATGTTGCCAATAATTTCTGCACCTGCTCTTTAACTTCCTTACGTTGGCTTAGCCCAGCCAAACTTCCCATTCTTACTTTATCGTTTAACGGGTTGCCGATGGTTGTTTGAGCCAATGCTTTGCCCAAGGTAATCTGCACATCTTCTATTTTATTTTCAGGTACAAACACTCTTCTTATGGCTGTACATCTTTGTCCTGCTTTAGTGGTCATTTCTTTTCTTACTTCCTTAATAAAAATATCCCATTCAGGCATTTCTGGTGTAACATCATTTCCTAAAACAATACAGTTTAAAGAATCTGCTTCCATTGTAAAAGGCACATTCTCACTTAAAATTTGTTGTTGAGATTTCAGTAGTAAACCGGTTGAAGCACTACCCGTAAAAGTTATTACATCCTGGTTGGTTACATAATCCAACATATTGCCTGCACTACCGCAAATCAATTGCAATGCACCTTTCGGTAAAATATCAGAAGCCATTATTTCTTTAACAACAGCTTCTGTCAAAAAACTGGTTACCGTTGCAGGCTTAACAATACATGGCATTCCGGCTAATAAATTCACGGCAATTTTTTCCAACATACCCCAAACAGGAAAGTTGAATGCATTAATATGAATGGCAACACCTTCCTTAGGAACCAACAGGTGATGCCCCATAAAAGTATTTTGCTTGCTTAGGTTATGTGGTTCCCCATCCAAACAAAAAGGTTCATCCTGAAATTTTCTTCTTAATGAAGCATAAGAAAACAAATTACCGATGCCGCCTTCAATATCAACCCAGCTATCAGCTTTTGTTGCACCGGTTTGATAAGATATTTGATAGAATTGAGGAAGATGATTGCGAAGATGCAATGCCAACGCTTTTAACATTAACCCGCGTTCATGAAATGTCATTTTTCTGAGAAGATGGCCATTGCTTCTCCCGTAATTCAATATTTCATTAAAGTCTAAACCCTGTGTAGAGGCTGTCGCAATGGCTTCTCCCGTTACGGCATTATACAAAGTTTGGCCGTTGCCATCACCTGAAATCTGTTTGCCGAGAATGAAATTATTCAGCTTATTCATAACAATCATTATCGCTCAAAGCTAACGATTGTTAGGTTTTAAAATGAGGAAGTAGTAAAATAAAAAACCCGCAATTTGGTTAAAAATGCGGGAATAGCAGTTGGTTTCGGAAATGAGTTCTGGTAATTAAGACAGGCGTTTGTCTATTTCGCTGCACAAGGCAGAAAAAATTTCCTCAACAGTTCCTTCGCCTTTTATATGCACCACTTTATTGAATTTGTTGTAATAAGTTGCTACAGGTAATGTTTCATTTTTATACACTTCCTGCCTTTTCTTTTGCACTTCAGGGTTGGCATCATCGCTTCTGCCACTGGTAAAGCCACGGTTAACAAGCCTTTTAATCAACTCTTCTTCATTAACATCCAAAGCTAATACAACACCTATTTCACTTTTCTTCAATTTTAAAAGATTGTCTAATGCTTGGCTTTGGGCTTCGGTTCTCGGAAATCCATCAAACAAAAAGCCTTTTGCTTCGGGGTTTGCATCTAACGCAGAACTAATCATGCCTACAACAACTTCATCAGGTACTAACTGACCTTTACTCATTAAAGCTTCAGCCTCTAAACCTAAAGGTGTTTTAGCTGCTTTTTCTTTGCGGAGTAAATCTCCGGTGCTTATGTGCACTAATCCGTATTTTTTAATGAGTAACTCACTTTGTGTACCCTTTCCACTTCCCGGAGGGCCAAAGAGTATAATATTGAACATGTTAGTTGCTTGGCTTGATAAAACGCAAATATACCAACGCAGTTTAAATAATTTTAACAATAAAACAAATTGCTTGTTGTAAGTTTAGTTTTTGCACTTCGTTTTAAACCTAAACACAGTTAAATGCGTATACTTTAATAAATTGAATGATATGAAACGAACATTACTGTCTGTTGTAACTGCGATAATTTTATTGAGCTGTAATGCTCAAAACACCGATAAAACAAAAACGAATATGGAAAACAAAAACAACCCACACTATTCTAATACAGATACCAATAAAGTTGTGGTAAAAGATGAAGAATGGAAAAGCCTTTTAAGCCCGGAAGTATATTATATAGCACGCCAAAAAGGTACAGAAAGACCGTGGACGAGCAAATATGAGAACTCAAAAGAAATAGGTACCTATTACTGTGCAGTTTGCGGAAACCCTTTATTTAAGAGTGATACAAAGTTTGAAAGTGGTTGTGGCTGGCCAAGTTTTTATGAGCCTATTACCAAAGGTTCCGTTATTTATCTGCCGGATAATTCTTTCGGTATGAAAAGAACAGAAGTTGAATGCGGAAGATGTAAAAGCCATTTAGGCCATGTGTTTGAAGATGGCCCGCCGCCAACAGGTTTACGATATTGTATTAATGGTGTTGTTTTAGACTTTAAGAAAGCTAAAGAAGCGGAAGCTAACTATAATAAAAAGCATTAATTTTTTGTTTCGTTTGTTTTTAAGAGGTGCATCCTAAGGGATGTACCTTTTTTTATTTGCAGAATCGTAAAAACTAATAGCAGCTAAAGCAATACTTTTGTTTTATGAACCACCAGCCGAAACTTAGCCAGCTTGCAGAAACATTAATTGGCAGTGAAATTGTAAAATTGGGTAATGCCATCAGTGAAAGAATACGTAATGGAGAGAAGATTTACAACTATACCATCGGAGATTTTGATCCGAATATTTTTCCGATACCACAGGAACTAGAAGAATTAATTATTGAATCTTATAGGCAACATAATACAAGCTATCCTCCCGGAGATGGTGTTTTAGAATTGAGAAAAAGTGTAGGAGTTTTTTTAAAAGAATGGGAAGGTTTGAATTATGATGTGAATGAAATCCAGATTGCATCTGGCGGAAGACCTTTGATTTACACTATTTTTAAAACAATAGTTGATAAGGGAGATAAAGTTATTTATGCGGTACCATCTTGGAATAATAATCACTATGTGCATTTAACAGACGGAGAACATTGTTTAATTGATTGTACTGTTGAAAATGATTTTATGCCAACAGCAGAAGATATTGCACCCCATATTAAAGGAGCAACTTTGCTTTGTTTATGTACCCCGCAAAACCCAACAGGTACAACGCTTAATAAAGAAGCATTAGAAAAAATATGCGACTTGGTTTTGGCAGAAAACGCATCAAGAACAAATGATGAAAAAAAATTGTATGTAATGTTCGATCAAATGTATTGGACTTTAACCTATGGCAATACCAAACACTACAACCCGGTTTCACTTCGCCCGGCAATGAAACCATATACCATTTTTGTTGATGGCATTTCAAAAGCATTTGCTGCAACAGGCGTGCGTGTTGGCTGGAGTATGGGGCCGGCTCACATTATTTCAAAAATGAAAGCCATATTAAGCCATTTAGGTGCATGGGCTCCTATGGCAGAGCAAAAAGCGGTAGCTGCTTACCTTCTTCAAAAAGAAAATATAGAAAAATATTTTCTTGATTTTAAGAGTGAAATTGAAAAACGTCTTCATCTTTTTTATAATGGCTTTATTGCATTAAAAAACAAAGGCTTTACTGTAGATGCAGTTACCCCGCAGGCTGCCATTTATTTAACTATTAAAATAGATTTAGTCGGTAAAAAAACTACAGATGGAAAATTGTTGCAAACGCAATCTGATGTTACTGATTATATTTTAAGTGAAGCCAAATTAGCAATTGTACCGTTTACAGCTTTTGGTGCAACAAACAGTGCTTGGTACAGGTTAAGTGTTGGAACAAGTAATGAAGCAGATATTAAAACAATGTTTCTACAATTAGAAAATGCTTTGGTAAAACTTAGTTAGCCAAAGCATTTTCTAAAAGTTCAATCAGTTTTTATTACTGATAAAAACAAAGGGCTTCATTTCTTTTTGAAAAACCAGTTTTTGGAAGCGATAAATGTCTTGAGTAATTTTTAACTTGTTAACATCAATAATTTCATTAACAATGCAGAAATTCTCAAAACTTTCAGTGTGGTACAATAAGAGGTTTAAACATTCAACTTCCTGTTCAAATTCAACCTCATTTAACTCGCTGTTCTTTGTCAGAACAAGGAGGTCTCGGTTTCCGCGTTTCATATGCAACTTCTATTTGGGGGTAGTGTATAAACTAAGTTAAACCGCCTTGCGAACAGGGCACATACAATGTTTCTTATAATTATTCTTAGCAAAAATGCCACACGAAGAAAAAGCCACAATCGTTAAACTCAGTACCAATGCAAAAAACATCCTATCCAACCTGCACTTTAAAAACATATTCTAAATTAGCCTTTTTTAATGTAATATTTACACAAACTGCTGACTTTTAGGTGAAATTAGCTTTTAAAACGATATTAATTGCTCCGCTGGACTGGGGCTTGGGTCATGCAACACGCAGTATACCTGTTATTCGTAGTCTTATAAAAGCAAATAATACTGTTATAATAGCAACAAGCGGCAATCAGAAAAGTTTATTGCAAAAAGAATTTCCATCACTAAAATTCATAGAACTTTTTGGTTATAACATTCATTATACAAAAAGCGGAAGAAGCCTGCCCATTGCTTTATTAAAACAAGCTTTCAAAATTTTCAGATGTATTAAACAGGAAAAAAAATGGCTGGAGAAAATTATTGATAAAGAAGAAATAGATATTCTTATCAGCGATAACCGCTTTGGATTATCAACACAAAAAGTGCCATGTGTTTTTATTACGCATCAATTACAAATTCAGGCACAAAATAAGTGGCTGGAGAAAATTATTCAAAGCATTAATTACAGCTACATTAATCAGTTTACAGAATGTTGGGTACCCGATTTCGAAGGGGCAAATAATATTGCAGGAAGATTATCGCATCCCTCTGTAATGCCCATTATACCTGTAAAATATATCGGTATTTTATCAAGATTTGATAATAAAAACAAGCAACAAGTTTATACGTATGATTGTTGCTTTTTACTATCAGGACCGGAACCGCAAAGAACATTGTTAGAAGAAAAAATACTTCATCAACTTAATAATGAAAAAAAGATGAGATGCTGTTTAATAAGAGGATTACCCAACAGCATACATGTTTTGCCATCAACAGAAAATATTACTATTAAAAATCATTTACCCGAAAAGGAATTGGAGCAAATAATTTTACAAAGCGAATTTATTATTGCACGAAGCGGTTATACTACGGTAATGGAAATAATTGCCTTGCAGAAAAAAGCAATTATAATTGCAACACCCGGACAAACAGAGCAGCATTATTTAGCAGATAAATTAATGCAACAACATTGGTGTTATAGTGTTAATCAGCATGAATTTGTTTTTGCTGATGCATACGAAAAAGCAAAAGCATTTAATTATTCTTTACCCGAATTATCGCATAAAAACAATAATCTTAAAAAAGTTGTAGAAGATTTTTTAAATGAACACTAAAACAAAGGCACATATAGCAGTTTTAATAGCCAATTTTTTCTTTGGCAGTTGTATTGTTGCAGTAAAGCATTTAACGCCATCTGTAATGCAACCATTGGCATTAAACTTTTTGCGTTTAAGCGGTGCTTTATTTTTATTCTGGTTTATGTTTTTATTAAAACCGGTTAAAGCATCTATTCAAAAGAAGGATATTCCGCTTTTTCTTATTTGTGGCTTAACTGGTGTAGCCATTAATCAAATCTTATTTGTAAAAGGTGCTTCATTAACAAGCCCTGTACATACATCACTGCTTTCATTAGTTACGCCCATTGCATTAACTATTATTGCCATTACTTTTTTCAAAGAAAAATTATCATTGAATAAACTGTTTGGTTTACTCTGCGGAATAAGCGGTGCTGCTATTTTAATATTGTTGAAGAATTATGATACTAATAAAGACAGCAGCATGTTGGGCGATTTATTTGTAATACTGAATGCTACTTCTTATGCAACCTATCTGGCATTGGTAAAACCATTAATGGAAAACTATAAAGCAGTACATGTAACAAGATGGGTTTTTTTGTTTGCATCTGTATTTGTTTTGCCCATTGCATGGAACGATTTTAAACAAATTCAATGGCAATTATTTAACTGGACCCATTGGCTGTCTCTTACATTTGTTGTGTTAGGTGCAACGTTTATAGCTTATCTTTTTATTGTGTACGGTATTGCTAAATTAGGAGCATCAATAGTTGGTTCTTATGTGTACACACAACCTGTTTTTGCAACAGCAACAGCTATGATTTTGTATGGTGAAAAATTATCAACTGTAAAAATTATAGCAGCCTTTTTTATTTTTGGCGGAGTGTATTTAGTAAACTACAAAAAGAAATTATCTGAGCCTGAAGCAATGGAATCTATGGATTGATGTTTTTGGGATAATCAAAAAACCAAAATGTTTTTTTGGCTGCATAAAATTCCTGCCAATTATCACATTCAACTTTTACGGCAAATACACCGCAGGTGGGCATATTATCAATGGAAGCATTGGTTAATTCATTTACAAAAGAGGTAATGCCGGGATTATGAGAGAAAAGAGCAATGCTGTTATATGAATTATCTGTTCTTGCAATAACATTAAAAAAAGTTTCAACAGAGGCGTGATACAACTCTTTTATTTGAATGATATTTTTCTTTTCAATTTTATAGGTTTCAGCAAAATATGCTGCTGTGGTTAATGCACGTTTGGCGGGGCTTGAAATAAAAGCATCAATAGCTATCTTTTTATTCAATAACCTTTTAGCCAATGCAGGTGCATCTCTATGACCACGTTCATTTAATGGCCTTTCAAAATCTGATAATGTATGAATATCCCAACTGCTTTTTGCGTGGCGTATAATAATTACAGATTTCATATTAAAGCTTATTTGCTAATGCTCTAACTTCAAGATACGGATGATTCTTTTCTATGTCTGAAATTATTCTATTGAATTCAAAAAGGCTTGATTGGGATAATATCTTTTTCAAACGGTTATAATATGGAAAAAAATAAGTAGCAATTATTATAATATCATTTTTCTCATAGTATGGGTAATCTTTTTCAATAGTAGTTAGTATTCCTGAAACAACTGTATTTAATCCCTTCTCAAATTGCCTATATCCATTTTTTTGTGTTGTAGTAAACTTAGATGTATCACCAACTATTCCCAAAACTAAATTTGTTTGTTTTTCAAGAAGAAAAAGAATAGCTACGCTACAAGATGCTAATTCGTTACTATACTTTAAGGTTTTGGCAGTTCCGTTGTTTGAATAATAAAGTATTAATAAGCTTTTAATGGCATCTAAAGCTTCCACTGCAGATTGATATTGATTCTGTTTATTATAATATGTTGAATCAAAAAACTCATATGTGTTAATATCAACTATCTTATTAAAAACATCTTTTCCGTCACCATAATTCTTTCTTGGTAGTTTGTTTATATCCTTATCTGCAATATTCTTTATAGCAACTACAGCATTTTTATAATCGGCACCCATCCAGACTTTATTTAAAACGGGAACTCCATTTGAGAAATAATAATTAATGCCTATTGTATCTTTTGATTGATTATATCCATCAGTCGAAAGAAGAATCGAAAAAATGAAAACGCAGATAAAATGTTTCATGAGTGTAAAATACTAAAACTTAATATCCTCTTACATTCTTTCCTTCCATATAATTCAAAAAGGCTTTATTACAAACTTTATTACCACCGGGTGTTGGGTAATTGCCTGTAAAGTACCAATCACCTGTATTAGTCGGGCAACTATCGTGTAAGTCTTCTATGGTTTGATAAATTACTTCAACGGGAATATCAATTTCGGGGGGTGTAATTAACTGAGCAATTTTTAAGGAGATTTCTTCTGTTGTAAAGGGCTTATAAATTTGTTGTACTACATTTTCTGTATGCAATTGATTATCTCTGTGTAGTTGCTTTATTTTTTCCAATGTTTCCGTAGCTACATGCTCCATTCCTTTCTCTTTTAATAAAGCAATAGCAGCCCGAAAAGCAATAAAATCGCCCATTTTGCTCATATCAATACCATAACAATCCGGATAACGGATTTGCGGTGCAGAGGAAACAACAATTATTTTTTTCGGTTGCAAACGTGCCAGCATTCTTACAATACTTTCTTTTAAAGTAGTTCCGCGAACAATACTATCATCAATAACAACCAAGGTATCTTCATCCTTTCTAACTGTTCCGTAAGTAATATCGTAAACGTGCTGTACCATTTCATTACGGTTACTGTCTTCCGTAATAAAAGTTCTTAACTTAACATCTTTAATGGCAATTTTTTCCTGACGTATTTTTCTGTTAATCATTTCTTCCAGCTTATCTGCCGTAACATCTCCGTTCCAACTTAAAATACGTTCAACTTTTATTTTGTTTAAATATTGTTCCATGCCCTTAACTAAACCATAAAAAGCAACTTCCGCAGTATTGGGAATGTATGAAAAGATGGTATTTTTTAAATCGTAATTAATACTTTCTAAAACTGTTTTGCTTAAGTGATGACCTAATGCAATTCTTTCTCTGTAAATTTTTTCATCGCTGCCCCTTGAAAAATAAATTCTTTCAAAGCTGCAGGCTCTTCTTTCTTTAGGCTCTATTACCTGTTGAATAGTATAGTTACCATTGTTATCAACTATCAAAGCTTTGCCGGGCAATAGTTCCAGCACTTCATTTTCACCAACATTAAAAGTTGTTCTTATAGCTGCACGCTCACTGGCTGCAACAATAACATCATCATTAATATAATAATAGGCAGGGCGAATACCATGAGCATCTCTCATAACAAAGCTGAAGCCATTACCTATCAGTCCACCAACAGTAAAGCCTCCGTCAAACATGGGGATGGCTTTTTTTAAAGCACCGCCAACATCAGGATGATTCGGATTTTTTTCATCTTCCTTTAATAAAAAGTGATGAATTGTTTCCATCATGGCAGCTAAATCACTTTGCTTTTGAAATTCTCCGGGATTAACATTCAATAAATCATATAACTCATCTGTATTAACCAGATTAAAGTTGCCTGCCAATGCTAAATTTCTTGCAGGCTGCGTATTTCTTTTGATGAAAGGATGACAAAACTCAACATTATTTTTTCCTTGTGTACCATAACGCAAATGCCCCAATAACAATTCGCCCAATATTGGTAAGTGGCCTTTCATTAAACCGGGAAATTGTTTTATGTCTGATTGATATTTCTCTAACTCAGCAACTTCAATTCCAATCTTAGAAAAAATATCTGCAATAGGTTGCGGTTGATTGCTGCGAATGCGATGCATGAAAGGATACCCGGGTTCTACATTTAATTTTACTGCTGCAACACCGGCACCATCCTGCCCGCGGTTGTGTTGCTTTTCCATTAAAAGGTACAGCTTGTTAAGGCCGTACAATACTGTTCCATGTTGCTGGAGATAATAGGAGAAAGGTTTTCTTAAACGAATGTAAGCCAAGCCACACTCGTGTTTTATTGCATCGCTCATATAATGGTGCTGAAAAAGAGGTGGCGAAGTTAACACTTCGCCACTGTATGAAACATTAATTCTGCTTTGTGTGTACAGATTCTGCCAACCATAAAAATTCCCTTATAAAAGTATCTATAGCTGCCTGAAAACTTCCGTCAATTAAATTTCCTTCTGCATCAAATTTTTTATCAACATGCGGCGTAATTAATAAATATGGTGAAGCTATGCCGAATAAAGCAGGCACTAATAACAGCAATTGCTGGCTGCTTCTTGCACCGCCTAATGCACCTGTTGATGCTGTTGCCAAACCAAACACTTTTCTTAATTGCTTTGGAAAATGGTCTAACAAATTTTGCAATGCCGGAGAGTAACTTCCGTTATACTCAGGTGTTACAATTATAAAAGCATCTGCTGCAAACATACGTTCTGCCAAAGGTTTAAATTGTTCAGGTGCCTCGTCTGTATTTTTAAAAACAGTTTGTAAGAAGCCCAAATCATAATCTCGCACATCTATTAAACCAATATTGTGTGAAGATTTCTTTTGAATTTCTTTTTGAAGGAATAAAGCCAATCTGTTTGTAACGCTTGCCTGCCTTGGGCTTCCACTAATTATTTCTATGTTCATAATACTGAATATTGCTTGCTAAATAAACATTGCAAAGTTGATATTGTTGCTGATGAATGTGTTTACCATCAACGGAATTAACTATGCTTGTTTTACAAATTGTACATTGAAGTTTAATTTAACATCTTCACTTACTAAAACACCGCCGGTTTCTAAAGCTGCATTCCAGCTTAAACCAAAATCAGATCTGTTAATTTTTCCTGTTGCTTCAAAACCTGCCTTGCTTTGTCCCCACGGGTCTGTAGCCAATCCTAAAAATTCAACATTTAATGTAATTGGTTTGGTAACATCTTTCACTGTTAAGTTTCCTGTTAAAGTATAATCGTTACCGCTTACTTTTTTAAATTCAGTTGAGGTGAATTTGATTGCAGGAAATTTTTCAGCAGCAAAAAAATCATCACCTTTTAAATGTCCGTCTCTTTGTTCGTTATTGGTTGTAACGCTTGCAGTATCCGCTTCAAACGTAATTACTGCATCAGAAAAATCATCTTTAGCAGATTCAATAGTAGCATCAAATTTTGTGAAGCTGCCTGTAACATTAGTAATCATTAAGTGTTTTACTTTAAAAGTAATTTCACTGTGTGCTGCATCAATTTTGTAAGTGCTCATGTGTTAAGTTTTAGAATTTTTGAAATTTTATTTGTTGTTTGTTATAAATGTTGTTCTTCAGGTTTTACCTGTGTTTCTTCAATCAATACGCCCATTTTCCCCATTTGATAATCTCTGAAAGCCTCCATAATTTCTGTTTGTGTATTCATTACAAACGGGCCGTGAGCAGCGATTGGTTCATTAATCGGTTCGCCGCTGCCAACAAAAAATAAGGTATCGGCATTGGCAGTAATGGTAAAAGTTTCTCCATCGTTATTAAACAAGGCTAATTGTTTACCGGTTATTTTTTCTTTTTGGTTGATACTAATTTCTCCTTCAAGAACATATAATAATGTGTTGTGAGAAGAAGGCAGATTGAACGTGAATGAACCGTTTCTTTTCATTTCACCCATAAAAGTATTAACCGCAGTAAATGTTGGAATGATGCCTTTTATTCCATTCAATTCTCCCGCAGGAATACGAATAGTTGTTAATCCATCTTCAGAAACAATTGTAGGTGTATCTTGTTTGCTTGCAGGATAATATTTTGGCTGGCTCATTTTGTATGCAGCAGGTGTATTTACCCAAACCTGCAACAGTTCCTGTTCTCCACCATGTTCAAAAATATCTGCAGGCACTCTTTCACTATGAATAATTCCCATTCCGGCATTTGTCCATTGTGTACCGCCTTCATATACCACATGGTTGTTTCCTCGGCTATCCTGGTGATGAACACCGCCTTTATAAATAAAACTTACAGGAGAAAATCCACGATGCGGGTGTGGCCCAACACCTTGCAAATGCAAAGGAATACTTTTATCTGCTATTGCTTTGCCATGATGGAAAACCAAAAACGGATTAAAGAATTCTTCATTAAAAGGCAACAATTCCTGCACTTTAATACTGCCTACATTTATTGCTCTTCCGTTTATAATTTGTTTAATTGTTCTAGTCATAATTTTTCTTTTTAATTATGAAATGACATGGGAACTTCTATTAATAAAAACTCTGTATTGCTATCGGCTTTAATACTTAGTGTCTCAGTTTCAGTTATTCCCAATCCATCCCGATTGCTTAATGCAATTCCATTAATAGTAACAGCACCTTTAATTACAAAAACATATACGCCGCTTTCTTTTTTGTGTAATTGATAAGTTGTTTCAGCGTTATTATCAAAATTGCCGAGTGTAAACCAGGCATCCTGATTAATCCAAACTGCATTATCATTATCAGGAGCAACAACAGTAAGCAAGTTGTTTTTTCTTTCCTCTGCTGAGAATGTTTTTTGATCGTAACGGGGTTCTATATTTCTCTTTTTAGGAAATACCCAAATTTGCAGAAATTTTACTTCTTTATCATGATTGGCATTTGTTTCACTGTGTTGAATACCGCTGCCGGCACTCATAATCTGCACATCGCCTTGTTTAATAATTTTATCTCTGCCAGTACTGTCTTTATGATGTAAGTCACCTTCCAACGGAATAGAAACTATTTCCATATTATCATGCGGATGTTTTCCAAAACCCATTCCTGCTGCAACTGTATCATCATTCAAAACTCTTAATAAGCCAAAGTTGTGGCGTTCTTCGTTGTTATAGCCCGCAAAGCTGAAGGTATGATAACTGTTTAGCCAACCGTGGTTTGCGTGGCCACGTGTTTCGGCTTTATGTAATACTGTTTTCATGATTATTCATTTTTTATTTTTTGTAAACCAACTTTTGTTTTTCAATAATGCTACGCTTGAGTCGCACCCTTGTACTTTCTGTTCTCTGTGCATCAAATACGTGTATATACATGTAATACTGCAAAAAAATTATTCTTTATCTCTCAGCTTTTCTAATAACTCGTTCAATTTTATTGCATCACTTTCATTTAAAGTTATTGCAACATCAAAAATCTCATCCATCTTTTTTGTAGAAGATTCCAAAATACTAATGCCTGCCTGTGTTAAACTCATTACGGTTTGTCTGGCATCTTCTGCACCCTGAGAACGCTTTACCAATTTTTTCGCTTCCAATCTGTCTATAATCCTTGGTACGTTTGAGTTTTTTTCAATCATTCTTCCGGCAATATCTTTCACACACATTTGTTCAGGATGCTTTCCCTTTAAAATTCTCAACACATTATATTGTTCATGTGTTAACCCAAATTCTTTCAATTCTTTACAGCCTAAAGTTTTTAACCACCAGGCCGTATATAAAATGTTTAAACCCGCTTTATGCACTTCGTTCTTAAATTTTGTACTCTGTATAACTGTTTCTAATTTCACAACGCAAATATATATGTATGTACATCTAATTTCCAAATTTATTTTTTGAAAATAAAAAAGCCACCCAAAGGCGGCTTATAATGATTAATTTTTTGAAGCGTATTTAAACCAGTTTGATAAAATACTGCAACCTGCAAAATCTTTATCAATGGCTATGTAATAAGTTGAAAGATGCTCATTAAACCAATCTTCTAAATGGCGTTGCTTTTTTTCTTCTAAAGCCCGTTGAGCAATTTTATTGTAGTCTAATTTAAAATCTTCTCTGTGCGGTGTTGTTTTTGTTTTTAAAAAAACCAAACGTACCATTTTTCTGCCACGCTCATCTGTATAAACCTGCGGAGTAGAAATATCTCCCGCTTTCATGTTTTCGATGGTTTTAACCATGTCTTTATCTAAAGCATCTATGGTTATATAAGTTGAGCCATCTCTGCCTTGTTGCTGACCGCCATTAAAGCTGGCGTTTTTATCATCACTGTATTTTTTTACTGCTTCGCCGAAAGATAACTCATGTTTTAGAATTCTGCCACGAACACTATCCAATTTATCGATTGATAGTTTTATTTCATCTTCAGTTACAGGAGGTACTTTTAAAATATGCCTTACTACTGCGTCTTCTCCGCTACGGCTTACCATGTAAATGATATGATAACCAAACTCTGATTTTATAACAGGGGAAATCTGGCCTTCTTTTAAACGAAATGCTGCAGAAAGAAAAGCAGCATCAATTACTCCTTTATCATTTCTGTTAATAGCTAAGGTACCGCCCTGGCTTTCTGTGCCTTTATCGTCTGAAAAAATTTTTGCTAATTGATCAAACTTTTTACCACCGTTTTCAACCTGACGCTTTAAATCGTACAACTGTTTTATTACATACTCATCAACATCTTTATTAGATTTAGGAAGTGAAGTAATCTGACTGATTTCTAATTCTGTTTCGTAAAAGGGTAAGCTGTCTTTCGGAATTTTATCCCAATAAATTTTAGCTTCTGTTGGTGTAATTTTAATTGATTCAACAATTTTTTTACGCATCTGATCTGCTAAAGCTCTTTCTCGGAAAGGTTGACGAAAAGATTCTTTTATTTGATAAACTGTTTGATTGGCAATTTCTTCTAAAATTTCTTTTGAACCGTATTCACGAATAAATGCACGAATCTGATTATCTAACTGTGCTTCAATTTCATCATCAGTTACAGACAAAGAATCTTTTTCTGCCTGTAATACCAGTGCTTTTTGTATTAATTGCCCCTGCATAAAAGCACAGTTGGCGTTGGGAGGAAGTTCCTGACCTTGCCTTTTATAGTCAGTTACGGCATTATCAATATCAGACTTCAATATTATTTTATCTCCAACCTGTCCAACAATTTTATCGGCAACAACTCTTTTAACCTGAGCATTTGCAGAAAAATAAATGGTGAAAAGCGAAACGATTATAACTATTTTCTTCATAAACAATTTTGGTTGTTCTGTTCAAAAGTAAAGTTTACAGCAGTTGCAGCCTGTTAAAAAAATTGTTTTAACAAAAAATAAAACCAAGCAATTGCTTGGTCTTATTGCTGCATTTATAAGGTACGTTTTATTTCTTCCTGTTCGTATGCTACAATGGTATCGCCGGCTTGTATATCGGCAAAGTTTTTAACGGTTAAACCGCATTCCATATTCGATACAACTTCCTTCACATCATCTTTATAACGCTTCAAGCTGCCCAGTTCTGCAAATGCACCTTCCTGACGGGGGAATAATAAGATACCATCTCTAAACACTCTGATTTTAGCATCGCGTTTAATTCTTCCATCTGTAACAAAACATCCGGCAACAGTAACTTTATCAAACTTATACACTTCGCGAATATCAACGTTGGCAACTTCTTTTTCCTGAATTTTAGGCTCTAACATACCTTCCATTGCACTCTTCACTTCATCAATTGCTGTGTAAATGATAGAGTACATTTTAATTTCAACACCTTCGGTTTGTGCCAATTTATTTGCCTGTGCAGAAGGGCGAACATTAAAGCCGATTAAGATAGCATCTGATGCTGTTGCTAATAACACATCACTTTCAGAAATCTGCCCAACACCTTTATAAATAACCCTTATTACAATTTCTTCGGTTGATAGTTTTTGTAATGAATCGCTCAGGGCTTCTACAGAACCGTCCACATCACCTTTAATAATTATGTTTAATTCTTTGAAGTTTCCTAAGGCCAAACGACGACCGATTTCATCTAATGTAATATGTTTCTTAGCTCTTAACCCTTGCTCACGTAGAATTTGAGAACGTTTAGATGCAATTTCTTTTGCTTCACTTTCATCTTCATACACTTTAAATTTCTCACCTGCCTGCGGAGCACCGTTTAAACCTAATATTACTACCGGGGTTGACGGAGGTGCTTCCTGAACGCGTTGGTTACGTTCATTAAACATGGCTTTTACTCTACCAAAATATTGTCCGCTTACAATTAAATCACCTTGTCTCAATGTTCCGTTCTGAACAAGAATAGTGGCAACGTAACCGCGGCCTTTATCTAAAGAAGCTTCGATAATAGAACCGGTAGCTTCTCTGTTGGGGTTGGCTTTTAATTCTAATAATTCTGCTTCTAATAAAATTTTATCTAATAAAGCATCTACATGTAAACCCTTCTTGGCACTTAATTCCTGGCTTTGATATTTACCTCCCCAGCTTTCAACCAAAATATTCATTTGAGAAAGCTGCTCGTAAATTTTTTCAGGTTTGGCACCGTCTTTATCAATTTTATTCACTGCAAAAATCATCGGTACACCTGCTGCCTGTGCATGGCTGATAGCTTCTTTTGTTTGAGGCATTACAGCATCATCCGCAGCTACAACAATAACTGCAACATCCGTAATCTTCGCACCTCTTGCACGCATGGCTGTGAAGGCTTCGTGGCCAGGCGTATCTAAGAACGTAATGTGTTTACCGGTAGGAAGTGTTACTTCATAAGCACCGATATGTTGTGTAATACCACCCGCTTCGCCGGCAACTACATTGGCACTTCTGATATAATCAAGTAATGATGTTTTACCATGGTCTACGTGACCCATGATTGTTACTATCGGTGGACGGGGTTCTAAATTTTCTTCGCTGTCAACATCTTCTTCTTCTCCTTCCTCAACATCATCCACACCCATAAATTCAACTTCATAACCAAATTCGCCTGCCATTAATTCTATCAATTCAGCATCTAAACGTTGGTTAATAGAAACCATGATACCGAGGCTCATACATTTGCTGATAATGTCTGTAAAACTTACATCCATTAAGTTGGCTAATTCGCTAACAGTAACAAATTCAGTAACCTGTAATTTGTTGCCTGCTTCCATTTCGCCCATTGCATCGGCAGCTTCTTCTCTTTTGGCTTTACGATATTTAGCTTTCAGGCTCTTACCTCTGCCACCTGAACCCGCAAGTTTGGCTTGTGTTTCTTTAATTTTATCCTGAATTTCTTTTGCGTCAATTTCTTTATCTTCTCTACGGAAATCTCTATTACCACCTTGCCCTCCTCTTTGTTGATTATTACCCCCTCTGTTAAAACCACCTTGTTGTCCTCCTCTTTGTTGATTGTTTCCACCGGCTCCTCTATTGAAACCGCCGCCACCTTGTTGTTGGTTTCCTCCTCCGCCTCTGTTAAAGCCGCCACCAGCACCTTGTCTTCCGCCTTGCTGCTGGTTATTACCACCACCTTGTTGTCTGTTGTTAGGGTTACCGCTTCTGTCATCTTTTCTAAAGTCAACATGCTGAATATGGCTGCCACGTTTATCAACAGGAATACGTTTACGAACACGTTGCTCCTCTTTGTTATTAGGAGAAGGTTTAGGTCTGGTATCACTATCAACAGGCAATGCTATTTTACCTAAAATTTTAGGACCTGTAAGTTTTTCAACTTCAATATTTTCAATAACAGGTTCATCGGCAACAGGTGCTTGCGGTTGTTGTGCAGCAATTGCAGGTTGTTCTTGTTCAGCAGGTTTTGTTTCAACTTCATTTTCGGGTTCTTCTGCTCTAACCTCTTCTTTTACTTCCTGTTTAGCAGGAGCCGATTCTACAGCAGGTTGTTCTTTAATCTCTTCTTTTTTCTTAACTACTTTTTTAGGACGGGTTGAAGAATCAATAGCACTTAAATCTATCTTACCCAACACTTTCGGCTCTTCAATTTCAGGGGCATCTATTTTAACAACATCTGTTGCAGCGGGTTCTTCTGCCTTAACTACAGGTTGTTCTTCTTTTGGTTTTTCTTCAAGAGGCTCGGGTTGCTTTTCTTCCTCTACTTTAGGCTCTTCTTTGGCTACCGGTTTTTTATCTTCCTCTTTTCTTTTTATAGAAATATCTTCTTCGTCTTTTTTCTTTCTTGCCTCGCTGCTGCCTTTAGGTATTTCTACTAAATCAGCTTTGTTTTTGGCAGCTTTATCGCTGCTGAACTCTGCCTGCAAAGCATAATACATTTCTTCTGAAAGCTTTGCTGTAGGCTTCAGGTCATCTTTTTTAAATCCTTTTCTGGCTAAAAAATCAATAAGGGTATCCTGCCCGATATTGAACTCTTTAGCTGCTGCTAATAACCTTGGTAATTTTAATTCTGACATTCAGTTTTATTTTGTCTGACAACTCAACTTTTTTTGAGCTGTTTATTTTTTGTTTTGAGCTTTAGTTATTAGTGAAAAGAAATTAAGCCTCTTTACTGAACTCTTCTTTTAATATTCTTATAACATCGGCTATGGTTTCTTTTTCTAAATCTGTTCTTCTTTCTAATTCTTCTGGTGTTAGTTTTAGTACGCTTCTTCCTGTATCGCAACCAACGCGTTTAAATTCATCAATAATCCATGTATCAATTTCATCGCTGAATTCATCTAAATCAATATCAAATTCATTGGTTTGTTCTTCATCCTCACGGAATACATCTATTTCATAACCTGTAAGCTCGCAAGCTAACTTAATATTTACACCCCTTCTGCCTATTGCTAAAGAAACCTGATCGGGTTTTAAATAAACATCAGCTTGTTTCTTTTCATTATCCAGGTTCATGTAACTGATTTTTGCAGGAGTTAATGAACGTTGAATAAGCAATTGAATATTGGTCGTGAAATTAATTACATCAATATTTTCATTTTTTAATTCGCGAACAATACCGTGAATACGGCTACCTTTCATACCAACGCAGGCCCCAACAGGGTCAATTCTGTCGTCATAGCTTTCAACAGCCACTTTGGCTCTTTCTCCCGGTTCGCGAACAATTTTCTTAATAGCAATTAAGCCATCAAAAATTTCAGGCACTTCAATTTCTAATAATTTAGCTAAAAACAAGGGACTTGTTCTTGAAAGAATGATTACAGGTGTATTGTTTTTAGTGTCTACTCTTGCTACAACTGCACGAACAGATTCGCCTTTTTTGAAATAATCCTGCGGAATTTGTTCTGATTTGGGAAGAATTAATTCGTTTCCTTCATCATCTAATAACAACACTTCTTTTTTCCAAACCTGGTATATTTCTGCACTGATAATATCGCCGATACGGTCGGCATATTTTTTTACCAATACATTCTTTTTTAAATCGCCGATACGGCTTGCTAAAGTTTGTTTAGCAGCTAAAATAGCACGGCGACCAAAATCTAACATATCAACTTCCTGATACAATTCTTCACCTACCTCAAAATCAGGTTCAATTTTTACAGCTTCAGAATAAGCAATTTCAGCTAAAGGGTCGTTTACTTCACCATCTTCAACAATCATACGGCGGCGAATAATTTCAAGGTCGCCTTTTTCGGCATTTACAATTACATCAAAGTTTTCATCACTGCCATATTTTTTGCGTAACAAGGTTTTAAACACATCTTCAACCACTTTCATCATAGTTGGTCTGTCTAAGTTTTCAGCATCTTTAAAATCCTGAAACGCATCAATTAAGTTAATACTTGCCATACGATTTACAATTTACGATTTACGATTTACAATTGATTAAAATCAATTTTGTATTCGTAATTTTTTTAAAATTTTACTTGAACTGTTGTTGTTTTTATATTGTTGAATGGAATAACCAATTGTTGTGTAACCGCCTTCTTTCCCTTGCCCTCAGTGAATTCTATAATAATATCTGCTTCTGCTACCTGTAATAGTTTTCCTTCTTTTTTAGTTCCGTCTGTAAAAATAATTTCTAAGCTTCTGCCGATATTTTTATTGTATTGTCTTTGTGTTTTTAATGGTTCATCAACACCCGGAGAAGAAACTTCTAAACTAAATTCTCCTTCAGGGTATAACGCCGCTTCTTCAATTAATTTATACAGCTTACGATTAAACTGTACACATTTTTCGATGGTTATGCCGTTATCTCCATCAATAAATACTTTAATATTATTGGTTGGTTTAATGCGGATACTTATGCAGAAATAATTGGTTTCTGCCTGCAGTACCTCATTAACCAATTGCTGTATTTTTTCTATTTGATTTTCTATTGGTAACATATTTACAAAGAAGAAGGGAACGGTTATCGTTCCCTTCAATCATTCTTTATTCCATTGCAAATGTATGGTAATGGGTAGGTAAGTTCCAAATTTTAATACGTTGAAATATTTAAGCTTTTCAATCGTTTTACCATATAAAATATTTTAACAGGCTTGGGTTTAATAACATTATACATTTGTTGTTTATGAAATTGATAATCTGGATTATAGTTATTTATATACTGTACAAATTGATTTTTGAGTTTGTAATACCTGTGGGAAAAGCTACCTCGCAAATGCGTAGTGCTGTAAAAGAAATGCAGCGGCAACAGCAAGCCAACCAACAAACTGCACAACAGCAGCAAACACAACCAACATCTTATAATCATTCTCCTGTTAAACCAAAAGACGATGATTATATTGAGTTTGAAGAAATAAAAAACTAAGTTTTTACAAATTCAAATCCAATACAGTAAGCGGAGATTGTAACAGAATTGTTTGTAAGCCAACAGCTTTGGCACCTTCAATATTTTTTGGTGTATCGTCTATAAATAAAGTTTCTGCTGCGTTTAAATTTTGTTCATTTAAAATAAATTCAAAAGCTTCTTTATCAGGCTTTCTTAAACCCATTTGTTGAGAATAATAGGCTTTAATGAACAATGAGTTGAAGTCTGATGCATTAAAAGTTTCTTCAAAAATTTTCATAAAAGCATCGTAGTGTATTTGATTGGTATTTGAAAAAAGAAACACTTTGTATTGTTTGCTTATCGTTTTTAACCAATCTATTCTTTCTTTTGGAAAGCTTAACAGCATTGCATTCCATGCGTTTTTAATAATTTCATCAGTAATACTTTTTCCCGTTTCTTTTCTGAATGAATTGTAAAAATCTGCCTCACTAATCTTTCCTGTTTCTAATAAATGAAACAACGGATTAACATGATGCTGTGTAAACAGTTCATGGAAATTGTCAATACCTGCTTTTACAAAAGCATCTTCTGTCAGTTGATAATTAAGGTTAAGAAAAACGCCGCCTAAATCGAAAATGATGTTTTTAATGTTATTCATTAAGTAAATAAATTCTTTAGTTATAGTAAAAAGATTTTGCAATACCCATTTCCAAGCCTCGTAATTCTGCCAGGCCTTTTAACCTGCCGATGGCACTATAACCCGGGTATGTTTTTTTAGATAAATCATCCAGCATTTGATGGCCATGATCGGGCCTCATTGGAATATTTCTTTTTTCTTTCTGCATCAGCTCAACTACTTTTTTCATTACGGCATACATATCTGTATCGCCATCTAAATGATTGGCTTCATAAAAATCTCCGTTGGCATTTCGCTTTGTATTTCTTAAGTGAAGAAAATTTATCCTGTTGCCAAAACGCTCTGCCATAGCGGGAATATTATTATCCGGTCTTGCACCTAAAGAGCCGGTACAAAAGCATAATCCGTTTGCGGGAGAATCAATACAGGCAATAATTTCAGCCAAATCATTTTCTGTACTTACCACTCTTGGCAAACCTAAAACTGCATAAGGCGGGTCATCGGGATGAATGGCCATTTTCAAACCCAATGCTTTTGCAACAGGCACCACTTCCTGTAAAAATAAAAACAGATTTTGTTTTAAAGTTGCTGTATCGATGTGTTTATAGGTATCTAAAGCAGCCAAAATTTGTTCAGGTGTAAAACTTTCATCGCTGCCGGGTAAGCCCAGCAAACAGTTCTTTTTTAAGAATTGTTTATCAGCTTCCGTCATACTGTTAAACTTGTCTTTTGCTTTTTCAATTTCTTCTTTTGCATAATCATTCTCAGCACCCGGCCTTTGCAGAATAAACAAATCAAAAGCTACAAAAGCTGCTCTTTCAAAAAATAATGCTTTGCTTTTATTGGGCAGTTCATATTCAACATTGGTTCTTAGCCAATCTAATATGGGCATGAAGTTATAAGTAACTACTTTCAAGCCACAGGCTGCAATATTTTCCAAGCTTTGTTTGTACTTATCAATGTATAACTGATAGTTGCCGCTGCGTTTTTTAATGTCTTCGTGAACGGGTAAACTTTCAATAACAGTCCAGCTCATTCCAACCGCTTCAATCATTTTTTTTCTTTCATTAATAGCTTCTGCTGTCCAAACAGCTCCAACAGGAATTTGATGCAATGCGGTTACAACGCCTGTGCAACCTGCCTGACGAATATGCCATAAATCAACCACATCACTCGGTCCGTACCAACGCATAGTTTGTTCTAATGAATACATCTGAAAATATTTTTAAAGTTTATCAGTTGAATTTGTATAAAAATTCTGAGTAATTCCTAATTTACAATCGGTTTCATTTAATTCAGTAAATAAAAGCAACAATAGTTTAATTAACTGTTGAAACAAAGATAAGTGCAGTATTACCTATTGTACTTGCCATTTGTTTTTATAAGACTGAATTTCAATTTTACTTTATTCAACGTAGCCAACTAATGAGAAAAAAAGTATTGCTTGCAATTACAACCATAATTGCTTTTCGTTCATTCAGCCAAACAACAGATAAAAAATCATTTCCATTTTTTAATGAAAACTTACCGACTGAACAAAGAGTAAACGATTTGGTAAGCAGGCTTACATTAGAAGAAAAAGTTGCACAAATGCTCAATCATGCCCCTGCAGTTGAACGTTTACATATTCCTGCTTATGATTGGTGGAATGAAACCTTGCATGGTGTTGCCAGAACGCCTTTTAAAGTAACTTCTTTTCCGCAAGCTATTGCTATGGCTGCCACATGGGATACTGCAAGCATTAAATTAATGGGCGATTATTCTGCAACTGAAGGAAGAGCTATTCATAACAAAGCCATTCAATTAAATAAAACAGCAGAAAGGTATTGGGGCTTAACTTACTGGACGCCGAACATTAATATTTTCAGAGACCCGCGTTGGGGAAGAGGGCAGGAAACATATGGAGAAGACCCTTACTTAACAGCTATGATGGGTACAGCTATTGTTAAAGGTTTGCAGGGCGATGACCCGAAATATATGAAAGCAGCAGCATGTGCCAAACACTATGCAGTACATAGTGGCCCTGAACCTTCCAGACATAAAGACAATGTTAACCCTACTGCATACGATTTATGGGATACTTACCTGCCTGCCTTTAAACAATTAGTGGTTAACGCAAATGTTGCCGGTGTTATGTGTGCTTATAATGCGGTAAACACACAACCCTGCTGCGGCAATGATTTATTAATGAATGATATACTACGCAATCAATGGAAATTTACAGGTTATGTAACGAGCGATTGCTGGGCATTGGATGATTTCTTCAGGTACCACAAAACACATAAAGATGCATTGGCAGCAGCAGCAGATGCATTAATTCACAGTACAGATGTTGAGTGCGGTAACTCGGTTTATTCAACATTAGTAGAAGCGGTGAAAAAAGGAATGGTAACAGAACAACAAATTGATGCTTCGGTGAAACGCTTGTTTACGCTACGTTTTAAGTTGGGTATGTTTGATGACCCGTCACACGTAAAGTATGCTCAGATAAAAGATGATGTATTAGAATCTCCCCAACACAAAGCATTGGCATTAAAAATGGCTCAGCAAAGTATTGTACTATTAAAGAATGCAAACAATACACTTCCGCTTAATAAAAAATCAATTAAAAAAATTGCAGTATTAGGCCCTAATGCAGATAACAAAATTTCAATTCTGGGAAATTATAACGGAACACCATCAAATGTGGTAACTGTTTTAGATGGCATTAAAAATAAATTAGGTAATACTGTTGAAGTTATTTACGAAAAGGCTTTAAACTACACTAACGATACGTTGCTGGCTTATGATAAAAACGCTGCAAATCAATTTTGGTTTGAAGGTAAACAAGGTATCAAAGCAGAATATTTTAATAATAAAGAGTTGCAGGGAACACCTGCAATAACCAAGACAGAAGAAACAATTGATCATTTCTGGCAGGAAGGCCAATCTGTAGTTGGTAATATTATAGCAGTTGATTTTTCTGCACGTTATACAACCGATTATAAAGCAACAACAACCGGAACAGTAACTTTTGAAATAGAAGCAGATGATGGTTATAAGCTTATCATTAACGGAAAAGAAGTAATTAATGCATGGTTAAGAAACAGATGGGGTGCAAGAACTTTTGCATTAAAAACACAAAAAGATTCCTCTTATAAAATTGTGTTGGAATACTGGCAGGGAGATGGCAAAGCCAATGTGGCGTTACGTGTTGGTAATTATGTAAAAACAGATTTTACAGCTTTGGCAAACAGATTAAAAGATGTTGATGCATTTGTTTTTGCAGGTGGAATTTCACCGCAATTAGAAGGTGAAGAAATGCCTGTTAATGCACCCGGCTTTAATGGTGGAGACAGAACTTCTATCATGCTGCCAACTGTACAAACAGCATTATTAAAAGCCCTGCAACAAACAGGCAAACCTGTTGTGTTTGTAATGATGACGGGCAGTGCTATTGCCATACCTTGGGAAGATGAAAATATTCCCGCTATTGTTAATGCATGGTATGGCGGGCAAAGTGCAGGCACAGCAGTTGCAGATGTTTTATTCGGAGATTATAACCCTTCGGGAAGATTGCCTGTTACCTTTTATGCAAGCGATAAAGACTTACCCGATTTCAGTAGTTATGATATGAACAACAGAACTTACAGATACTTTACAGGCAAGGCTTTATATCCATTCGGTTACGGGTTAAGTTATACCACCTTCACTTATTTAGCATTGCAAACAACAACTGCAAAAATTGGAAAAAATATTACTGTTACTGCACAGGTAAAAAACACCGGAAAGAAAGATAGTGAAGAAGTAGTTGAATTATATATTGCCTACCCCGATGTAAAAGAAAAAGCTCCTTTAAAAGCATTAAAAGGTTTTAAAAGAATTTATTTAAAAGCAGGAGAAGCTAAAAAAGTTTCATTTACCCTTACACCGCAACAACTTTCATTGGTTAACAGCGATGGAAAATATTATCAACCAAAAGGAAAATTAATGCTTAGTATTGGCGGAGGGCAGCCGGATGTTGCCAACAAAGCAACCAGCAATGTTATCAAATCTTCAATCACCATTTTATAAAACAGTTCTTAAAAAACAATTGCACCATATGAATCTCAACAAAAAAAACAGAAGACATTTTTTACACGATGCAGCCAAAGCTTCAGGTTTATTATTAATGGCTCCATTGGCAGATAAGATTAAACACCTTGAATCTGTACCGCAGCAAAAAGAATTAAAAACAGAACCCAACAAAATAAAATTTGCTGTTATTAATATTGACCATCCGCATATATATGGAATGACAGATGCCATTAAAAGAGGCGGCGGGCAATTAGTTGCCTTATATGCAAAGCAAGCAGATTTAGCTGCTGCGTTTTTAAAAACCTATCCTGAAGCAAAGCTTGCAAAAAGTGAGAATGAAATATTAGAAGATAAATCAATTGATTTGGTGTTAAGCTCAGGCATTCCGGATGAAAGAGCCCCGTTAGGCATTCGTGTAATGCAGCACGGTAAAGACTATTTAACTGATAAACCCGGCATTATAACATTAGAGCAGTTAGCTGCTGTTAAAAAAGTGCAGAAAGAAACAAAACGCATTTATTCCATCATGTACAGTGAGCGTTTTGAAAACAAAGCCACAGAAAAAGCAAGTCAGTTGGTAAAAGCAGGTGCTATTGGTAATGTAATTCAAACAGTAAACTTGGCACCGCACAGAATTAATAACGGTATCGGCAAAACAGGGTTATCTGTAAGACCTGATTGGTTTTTTGATAAGAAAAGATACGGTGGCATATTAACAGATATCGGCTCTCATCAATTCGATCAATACCTGCATTTTACAGGCTCTACGCAGGCAGAAGTGCTGTGTTCTCAAACAGGCAATGTGCATCATCCTGATAAACCTTTGTTTGAAGACTTTGGTGATGTAATGCTGAGAGGCAATGGCGGTGCAGGTTATATAAGGGTTGATTGGTTTACACCCGATGGTTTAGATACCTGGGGCGATGGAAGATTAACCGTTTTAGGAACTGATGGCTATATTGAAGTAAGAAAAAATACTGATGTTGCTTCGGGAGTTAATAAAGGCGGTAATCATTTGTACTTAGTCAATCAAAAAGAAATGGTACATATAGATTGTAATAAAGAGGTACTGCCGTTCGGGCCGTTAATTGTTGATGATGTGTTGAACAGAACAGAAAAAGCTATGACGCAGGAACACTGTTTCTTAGCAACAGAATTAGCATTAAAAGCACAGCATAATGCAAAGCCTTTAATACTGAAAAAATAGAATAGATTTTCAACCCCGACAACATTTATAAAACTTATCCGCGGTTATAATATGAAAAATAAAAAACCTCGATAACAGTTATCAACCTTATCGGCGGTTATAAAAATTTAAAAACTGCCATCATGAAAAAAAATATCAGCAGAAGAAAATTTATTGATAACACGATTAAAGCTTCATTAGGAACAGCTATTGCTACAGGCTTTCCAACCATTGTTCCTGCAAGTGTGTTTGGCAAATATGCACCCAGCAACAGAATTAATGTTGCCTCTATCGGTTGCGGCAGAATTTCAACCAGTCATGATATGACGGGCATTTCCCGTTATGCCGGAGCAAGAATTATTGCTGTGTGCGATTTAGATAGAAACCGTGCAAATGCAGGCCCGCAGGCTGTTAAAACTAATTATGAAAAAAATGCAAGTGTAAACGGTGGTTTGAAAGGCGATTGGGATATTAAAGTGTATTATAACTACAAAGAACTTTTGCAGAATAAAGATATTGATGCAGTGCACATCAGTTTACCCGATCATCAACATGCGGTTGTTGCAGTACATGCTGTTAATGCAGGAAAAGATGTGTATCTGCAAAAGCCTGCTGCATTAACTATTGAAGAGGGAAGAATATTAAGTAATGCTGTAAAGAAAAGCGGAAGAATTTTGCAAATGGGTAGTCAGCAACGTTCTGTTGACCCCTGGCCTCAATTTAAAAGAGCCTGTGAGTTAGTAAGAAATGGCAGGATAGGAACCTTAAAAACGATAGAAGTCGGTTTGCCCGGAGACCCCGGCGGAGGCAACAGAATTGAAATGCCTGTTCCCGCAAGTTTAGATTATGATGCCTGGTTGGGTACCACACCTGAAGTTTATTATACTGAAGAAAGAGTGCATTCGCAGGACTTTTCTCCCAAAGGCATCGGCAGCAGACCGGGTTGGTTGCGTTGCGAACAATTTGGTGCGGGAATGATTACCGGTTGGGGCTCTCACCATATTGATATTGCACATTGGGCAATGGGCTTAGAATACAGCGGCCCTACTGAAATTTGGGGTAAAGCAAACTTCCCGACCGATGACCCTAATTATAAAGGTTTATGGGATGTACATGGCATTTTTAAAACAGAAGCCATGTATGCCAATGGTGTTCACATGATTGTTTCCAATGAGTTACCCAACGGCGTTAAATTTATCGGAACAGATGGTTGGATTTGGGTTACAAGAGGCAATTATCGTATTACAGATTCAGACCCTGTGGCAGATAAAGATGGTATTAAACCGATTGATGCAAGCAACCCTGCCATATTACAATCTGTTATCGGTGCCAATGAAATTCATTTGTATGACAGCCCCGAACAACATATTAATTGGTTAGAATGTATTAAAACAAGAAAAGAACCTGTTGCACCTGTTGAAGTTGGTCATCGTTCATGTTCTGCCTGCTTATTACATCAGATAGCTATGAAGTTGAAAAGAAAGATTTATTGGGATCCTGTAAAAGAAACTTTTGCCAACGATGATAAAGAAGCATCAGCCATGTTGAAGCGGCCGAGAAGAAAGAAATACGATTTCGATGCTTAAAAATAAAAAAGCGAAGTAATTTTTACTTCGCTTTTTTGTTCTACACCGGATAATATGAAATTATATAAAATGAAATAGTAAATCTATTTCCATGAAGCATTACAGTTCGGGTAGAAAATTTCAAACAAACGATATATTAATTTACTAATGCAGCAATAGTTTTAATACATTTAATTTTATATGAAGGTAGTAATCTTATGTAGCTCTGATGTATTGGCATTGCCGGGTATCGCTCAGTTGCAACAACAGAAACAATTGCAGGCTGTTTGTGTTACTGTAAAAACAAAATCTATACTCATACCGGTTTTTTTGCAATTAGGCATTGATTCAGAAAATATTTATGTACTTGAAAAAGTAAATCTTGAAAATCAATTGGTAAGTATTTTAAATAAGTATCAGCCGGATGCATTACTTACGCTCACTTTTTCATATCAGATACCGGTAAAGGTTTTAGAAATGCTCCCAGGCCGTTGTATTAATTTTCATTTCGGGCTATTGCCGAAATACAGAGGCTCTGACCCGATATTCTGGCAAATAAAAAACAGGGAACAGAAGGGAGGAATTGCTGTTCATACAATGAATGAGCAGATTGACTGCGGAGATATTCTGCATATTGCAACCTTACCCATTTTGAAAGAAGATACCTATGGTATGCATGGTGTTAAATTAGGCATGTTGGCAGCACAGTTAATGGCAAACTTAAACACGATAGTTACGGCTCAACCTTTATCGCAGCAGTTAATAACCGATACTGACTATTTTAAACCACCCGGTCAACAGATGCTAACCATAGATTGGCATAATCAAACTGCCGAATCTATTATTGCATTGGTTAATGCTGCCAACCCTAAGTATGATGGAGCTATTACAATTATAAAGCAACAGCCTGTTAAAATATTAGAACTAAGTATTGTAAATGTAAATACAGAACAGGTTTTCTTGCCGGGTACTATTGTACATGCAGATTACAATTACGGGTTGATTGTGGCATGTATCAATAAACTTTTTGTACAAATAAATTTAGTACATGTAAATGAAGGGTATTTATCGGGTATTAAACTATTTAGTTTGGGATTACAGATCGGCGATCAATTTATTTAACTGATATGAGTAATAATTATAAAGCAACACTTAAACAGCATGCAGATATATTGTTAAATACTTCATCTTCATGGCAGGATAAAAGAAATACACTTCATGCAATTGCCGGCTTATTTTCTTCGATGGATATTTATGATTTGCAAGACCAAAGCACCAACGCAGAAACAAATGAAAAATGGTTAGGTACCGGTTATGCCGTAAGCAGCTGGAGTGCTGCCATGTGTTTATTAGAAGTAGCACGAACAACTGTTTTTCTGAAAGGAATAATTGAAGCTATACAGAAATTATTAGAAGATACCAAAGAAAGACCGATAAATATAGTAGATGCAGGTTGTGGGCCCTATGCAATATTATCCATCATTCCCGCCCTGTATTTCAGCAGTAATGATATACAACTGTATTTAATTGACATTATTCCCGAAAATATTATAAGCATTAAAAAAACAATTACTAAACTTGAATTGGTAAATTATATAGGGGGTATTTATGAAGAAGATGCCGGCCAGTTTAAATGGACAAAAAATGCCCCTATGCATATTGCTGTAAGCGAAACAATGTTAAACGCTTTACGCAAAGAGCCACAGGTAGCCATTACCCTTAATCTGCGTAATCAGTTGGCACCACAGGGGATTTTTATTCCCGAACAAATTAGTGTTGACCTTATGGCAGTTAATGCACAAAAAAAGCAGCATGCAAAAATGCTCTTGCATGATAATTTAATAAGAGAAGAATTTGAAACCAAACTGGCAAACATTATGGAGCTCAGTAAAAACAGCCCAGCTGCAAACAAGGAAAACACAATTCCTTTAAAAGAGGTGCAACTAACCAATGCTTACAACCCTAACTTACATGAGCTTGCTTTATATACTACAATTAAAGTTTTCGGAAACAATATTTTACAGCATGAAGATTGCAGCCTTACGCTTCCTTTTATTATTTCAAGACCATACAAAAACACCATAGCCGAAAACGCTCTTCTGCAATTTCAATATCGTATATCAGGAAAGCCTGCAATTGAAATAGCTGTTATAGCCTGAAAGTTTACACTGCCTGCTTACCAAATAGTAAACTATATACTGCAATATACAGGCAGGCTATGGGGTTTAGTTTTATTAAATTAAATTATTGTTATGTTAGTGTATGTAATTATGGTAACAATTAAAAAAATATTTCTCAATTTTCTTTTTTATAAAAATCATTCATATATTACATACCCAATTAAAATAATCTTTTAACCTTTAAAAATTTACAACTATGGATGTTTACATGGGACTCATTTTCCCTTCGGCATTAAATTTTCCTATTGGGCAATATACTGCTTACTGTGCCGGGCAATTATTCAATGTTCCGCAGAATTCAGCATTATTCTCCTTATTAGGAACCACTTTTGGCGGTAATGGTGTACAAAACTTTGGCATCCCCGATTTAAGGGGCAGGGTACCAATAGGTACTACGAATATGGGTGCAGGTTCACCTACCGGCTTAAATATACCACTGGGTCAGGCTACCAGCAACCCTAATACTATCTTAACAATAGCCAATTTACCAACACATAACCACGCGGCTACGTTTACGGCAACCACAGGCCAGGCACCTATTAGTATTACCGTTGGTAGTGGTGGTACCGGTTTAAATGCAAGTGTACCTGCATTGAATGTAAATGGTACGCTAACGGTTAGTACAGCAAACGGTACGGTTAGTACACCAGCAGCAAGTGCTGTTCCTGCAACAATACCTCAGATTCCATTTACTGGACCACAAGGTGGCAATAAATCTGTTTTTGCTTATGGTACTGCTACAGCCCCAAATACCGCAAACTGGACTGTTGGAGGTACTACCGCAACGGGTACTGCACCGGTTAATGGTACTATTAACGGCAATGCCAGTACAGTAACGGGCGGTACAGTAACGGTTGGTGTTACAGGTAGCGGTCAAGCTTTCTCTAATTTACCACCTTATTTAGGGCTTGCTTATTTAATTATTACACAGGGTTTATACCCTACCCGCGATTAATATTGGTTGCCAATGAGTATTAAAATAGGGGTGCTCTTTTATCATTCCACAGTTTACCCAACTATGAGTAACGATTTGATAAAAGGCTTTCACTCAGTTTTACCTGCATCGCTTACCAAGGATAATTTTTTTCAGTTTATTCCCGAGTATGTCATGCAGGCAACCACTAAACAGGTTGAAGTTACGGTTCAAAAATTGTTGAGTTTTCATCAGGCAGATATTATTTTCGGTCTGCTCAACTATAAAGCCATTCCAACGCTGGTGCCTATGTTTAACAGGCACCGGCGTATTGGCTTATTCAGCGATATGGGAGAATATATACCCTATACCCATACGATTACCGATACTGTTTTTTTTAACAGCTTTCAGTTATGGCAATCCGAATATGCCATGGGGCTCTGGGCACAGCAACAGTTTGGTGATAAAGGTTCTGTTGCCATGGGTTTTTTCGATTGTGGTTTTCACCTGCAAAATGCTTTCAGGCAGGGTACAGTAATTGCAGGCTCTGCAGCAATTGATTATACCATTATGTACGACCCCGGTACCTACCATACCGATATTGCGTATAAAACCAACCAGTATATTGATGGATTAGACGATAATAATTTACCCGGTTTTGTACACGCTATTTTTTGCGGCCATGAGGCCATTGCTTTTTTAAAAGCTTATAGGCATTCGAAAATCTATGGAAAAGTACCCTTAATTGTATCGGCACATATGTCATCAGAAGATATTTTGCAGGAAATAGATACCGATATGGAAATGTACAGTGCTTCTATGTATAATTATCATTCACCCGATGCATTGAATCAGAAATTTAAGGAAAACTATATCAGCAAAACAGGTGAAAAACCTACTATTTTTTCACTGATGGGGTATGAGTTGGGCCTGGGTTTATTAGAAACCATGCCGGCTTTACAAAAAAGAGATTTTAAAGCCGTAGCCGAAACTTTAAAAAAAATACATATTAAAAGCCCCAGAGGTATCCGTAATTTTTATGCCGATGATAATTATGCTTTACCCATTATTGATATTGAAAAGATTAGCATACATAACCGGGTGGTTAATAAAATTGTGGTAGAACAGGGCAGGGCATTGCGTTATGATAGTGCCGTGTATGAGGAAATACATAAAGAGCATGTAAGCGGCTGGCAGAACCCCTACTTATGTGTGTAGTGCTAATTCAGTCTCCATTTTATCCGCAAGCTCGTTAGCAGTAGTTGTATTTAGTAAACGCAGGCCTTCAATGGTCATCCTTTTGGTTTTTTCATCTTCTCCTTTTTTAACAATACCTGCAAAAATTTTCTTTATTTTAATATCAGGGTTATTAAATAGTTCCTGTAGCCAATCGTTTACTACCAAATCCATCACAAGGTGAATCCTGTCTTCATTGCTTTTATTGTTAATATTATGCATTAATACTAAATTCATATACCAGCATTCACCTGCCCTTAAATAAATTCTTTCCTCCTCTAAAAAAAACTCTACCTGTTCATTGGTTACAATGGGTATATGCAAACGTATTTCACCTTCTTCCAAATACAAACCATAATCACTATGCGGATGAATAACGGCTCCTGCTTTTAATTTAAGTAAGCGTACTGCTAATTTGGGGCAATTGAATTGCTCTGTTATCCATTGTATATAGGGGCAATACTGCATGAGTTCGGTATCGGCAAAACCGCCAACTGTACTATCATGTGCAATAATATTTTGTAAACTACCTTCGGCTGAACGTAATGGCAAAGCACTCCATTCACCATCGTAATGCTTAGTATTATAATGCAGTTTCCAGGCATAATCGTTTAAATTATCAACCTCTTGTTTCATTTGGTCAGCATCAAATGAAAAGGGCAGTTGTACATATTTAATCATCATTTTTTTATAATATAATTATTTAAAACTAATACATCTAATCGGCATTGGTAAAAAAAATCAATGGCTTCATAAGGGGTTTCTACTATAGGCATTCCTTTTTTGTTGAAAGAAGTGTTTAATAATACGGCTATGCCTGTTTTTGCTTTAAAAGCCTCCAGCAAATCATAAAAAGGTTTATTCCAATCCGCTGTTACGGTTTGTACCCGGCAGGTACCATCTACATGCACTATACCTGCTAATGCTTCTTTCCATTCAGGTTTAATTCGGTCTATTAAAATCATATACGGGCTTTCGTGTCCGTACTCAAAATAATTTTTTACCTCTTTTGCTAAAACTGAAGGGGCAAAGGGCCTGAAATCTTCCCTGAATTTTATATTGCTGTTTATGAGTTGTTGTACGTTTTTCTTGCGAGGGTCGGCTAATATGCTCCTGCAACCCAATGCCCTCGGGCCAAATTCTGCCCCCTGCTGAAACCAGCCGATTATTTTGCCTTCAGCTAATAATGTGGCGGTTGGGTTAATAACATCATCATAAAATGTATATTTAACAATTATATCCGGGTTATTGATTCTGTACTGTGTAATGGCTTCTTCTATTGTGTTATTGGCATAGCCGGCCCCCAAGAGGGTAGAACCGGTATGCGGAATTTTAGGTTGTTTCAATATTTCTATCCAACCGTAAAAAGCACAACCCAATGCCAACCCGTTATCGCCTGCAGCGGGTTCAATATACAGGTTTTTAATGCCGGTTTGCCTGAGTATTCGGGTATTGGCTACTGCATTTAGTGCCACGCCGCCGGCATAACAAATATTCTCATGCTTATTAAAAGCCAGCCGCGCATTAAAAATATACTGTATGGCTTTTTCTGTTTCGGTTTGTACCCATTTGGCAATATCGGCATAGTATTGAAAATGTGTTTTCAACGGTCGCTCCTCAACCTGCATCGGTTTATCAAATAATGCCAGTACCGCTTCTATCAAATGAACCCTGCCGTTTTCTAATGCAAAAATGGGTGTTGTATAAACCCCTGCCCTGCCATAAGGGGCAAGACCCATCAGTTTACCCGCATCATCTAAATTGCCGAAGCAATAATTACTAACCATACTGTAAAACCCACCGATGGAGTGCGATGATGTGGGCAGGTGTACGGGATATTTTCTGTTGAATAATTCAATAACCGAAAAATCTTTATACAATGCCTGCAAATGGCTGCCGTTAAAATGGTAATAACTGTCTTTCTCGGCATACAATCCGGGGGTACTATTGGTATCGGTTGGTATTACCGCCCCCTGTAAATCTTCGCAATGATGGTAAGGGCTGCCGCAACCATCTATTACCAATACATTGCATTCTTTATAAGGGCAGGTGCCTATGGCACTATAAGCATGTGCCAGGTGGTGAGAGATGGTGATAAAAGGCACCGTACAATTTTCAGTAAAAAAACGCTTGCCGATAAATTTATGTTTCTGAATATTTTCCTTTTCAAAATTGGCTACCTGTACTACCAGCGATAAATCGTTTACTGAAATACCTGCATGGTTTAAACAATATTGAACGGAAAGAAAATCGTTACCACCATCATGTTTTACCCTGCTCAGCCTTTCTTTTTCTATGGCTACAACTATTTTCCCATCTTTTAATAAACAGGAAGAGCCATTATGCGATAAACCGGTGCCGAGTATATAAATTGGTTTTTCGCCTTTTATATGATGCATGTTTTTGAATACTGATTGGCATCTAAAATAATTCATTAGCGGTATATCTTTTAAAAATATATTAATTGATATACCCTTCGTAGGTGGGGATTTTGTGGAGGTAATACAATTAGTCATTGCCCTCGCATAGCTGGCTCAGGTCTCCAAACCTGTGCTACACCGTAAATTATTTTACAACTAAATAACAGTAAGGGTACAGGTCAGAAGACCTGCACCAGAAAGGAAATAATTATTAATAAGTCCAAATCCATTGTGAACCATCCCATATAAAAGTAACTGCACCAGAGAACCAAACTGAACCGTCCATAGGACTTGCAGTTAGTGCTACATGTGGTGAACTATTAATTGCATCATAAAATGCACCTATGGTTATTTTGGCATTACTACCAAGTGAACTTGCTATCTTTATAACCGTGCCTGTAGCAATACCTGATGATGGTAAAGTAACTGTACAAGCAGCTGTTATTATGAAATTCCCTCCTGATGTTGATAAAGTCGTATTCGTAGTTACAGTTGTGTAGGTTAATGAGCCGCCGCCGCCACTTGGTGTAGCAGTAGTTACTGCAGTTATTAAACCTTTGCCATTAACAGTAATTACAGGTATAGCCGATGCACTACCAAAAGTACCTGTGTTGGAGTTTACAGTAGCCAAAGTTGTAGTTAATGAACCTGCCGGTTTGGTAACATCGCCTGTATAAGCAGGTGTAGCAGAAGTTGGTAAAGTAGTTACCGGCGAGGTTGGAGCATAAGGATTTGCTCCGGTAATATATATTTGGTTAGCAGCAGTTCCGTTAGAAAAACCAGCCCCAGTAACCCCTGTAGAGCCGGTAGCCCCGGTAGCTCCCGTATTACCTGTTGCACCAGTAGCACCAGTAGAGCCGGTAGCCCCGGTAGCTCCCGTATTACCTGTTGCACCAGTAGCACCAGT